>Ga0265292_1000072_pt1 | contig 221995 bp, 204 predicted proteins | sample Munlanlewell296A_FD_189080 | JGI IMG/M metagenome (GOLD analysis project Ga0265292, IMG submission 189080) | Leachate microbial communities from a municipal landfill in Southern Ontario, Canada - Leachate well 296A | ecosystem: Engineered > Solid waste > Landfill > Unclassified | place... | reverse complement strand
ATTAAAAACACAATTGTGGCTTTTAATCCGGTTGTATTAGAGTACTTTGGAACACATTATCAAAAATATATTTTGACTAAGTCTTCTGGGCTCCCTGTAGACCATCTACCTGAATTGTCCATATTTTGCGGAAGAATATAAAATTATTATGTTGCCTTACTGGCTGCTAAAATACGATCGAGCCAGGAGCGTTGGTTGGCAATAACTCTTCCAAAAACGACCGCCGCATTTGGCGCTTGGTTGCTCGCAATCAGGTCAGGACTATTAGGCGTACCAGCCAGCGCTAAAAGAAATTTTTCACGGACATCCTGAACGTCTGTTACTAAGCGCATATGCGTAAGCAATTCCCAGGCAAATCCTAAATTAATATCTATTTCCAACCTGAAACCATGAAAAAACCAGCCACAGCTAGTAAACATGGCGTAGCGGGGAACTAAAGCGTTAAAAAGAACTGACAGCTTCTGCCTCCGAGCATTGCTTATTACAATATTCGGTTTTTTCTCGGCAGCAATAAAATCATCAAAGGTTTGCTGCCCTAGCAATACATCAATATAGCGAATTCTGGCTCCTTCGGGATCACTTAAAGATCGGCTCGTTTCCCGATCAAAAATTTGATCAAATTCCCCTGCCAGATAGCGAAGCGAACTGCGAAGCCCTTCTCTCCATGGATTATCCCCCTCACAACCGCAATTTGAACTCCAGCGCCCATCGCCATGCGCACAACTCCAACTAGAAGGGAAATACAGTTCAACTTCACGCATTTGACTGGGGTCTTTTTCTGCCTCCGCTGCCAATTGAGAATAATTAGTTATCCGTTGCTTTCTGCTTTCTGCACCTTGCAAATATTCTTGAAAAATTGCCAGGCCATCTGGTCGATGATGCCCAAATATTTCTCCATCATTAGCCACCATGCAGTTTCCATGGAAATATAAACGGTGTCCGATTTGATCTCCTACCCTCCTAGCTGCCGCAGAAATATCTATTTCACTTTTTTCTGTGTCTTTGCCTCTCCCTAGAAGATCGTCAAATCCAAATTGATTAGATAACTTCCCATCATAAAAAAAGATTTGAAAAGGAGATCCCCCAACTTGGACAAAATAAGGTTGTCCATGATCAAGCGCTAATCCATCGCCGCGTGTCACATTATCAACCCATTCATCTCCTATTCTAAATCGCTTGGCTGAATGCGGAGACAATACAACATATTGCATACCAAAAGACTGTAAACAACTGAGAGTAGCAAGATCAACTGCCCCTTCTGGTAGCCACAAAGCTTTGGGTTTTCTGCCATACAAAACCTCATAATATCTTGCTCCCCAGCCAATTTGTACTCTTTTATCCAGATCCCCATCTAACGTCAATACCGTGTGAAACATTGACTGGCCAAAAGCACCAGATTCGCCAAACAATTTAATGCTTTCATCGCTAGCTGTACGAAGTAGTCCTGCAATATCCATATCGGGACAAAAAGATTTGAGTTGCTCAACCAGGGTTGGCCCCATATTCCAAGTTGTCCTAGCTAACACGCCGGTAGCAGTGAGTAGAGGATAATAACATTCGGCTACCACCCTTGCCGTCCAATTGACATAACCCTCTCCGGCATCTATTTCTGGCATTGGACACGCGCTTAGCGTGTGTGGTTGTCTGGATTCAACCAGGATTCGCATAGGTGCATAGAGATGCAGTAAGAAACCAACCCATCCCTGGGCAAAATGTTTACTGGCTGAGGCTTTGCGGACATCCCCCACTGCACGATGCAACCCCGCTTGGCTCCAAACCTGGGCCCCTCTCCGAATCAATCCCGCCATTTCTGCTGATGCCATATAACTAGTTCCTCACAGTCAAGTAGAGATCTTATCCCTATCTCGGAACTATTTTTAAATAATTTCAGGGAGAATTATATGTTATTTATCTGGGGAAATATTTTTAATCTTTTGTAGCAGTTCGCGATTAATCTTGTTTTGTCTCTCCAAGAGCTCTTTATTTATATTTTCAACTTTTTGCATTGTTTTATCAGATATTTTTTTATAATTAATAACCGGCACAGTGCTTGGATTTATAACATTAAATACCTTTTCAATCTCTTGGCGTTTTGATGCGCGCAAATTAGTGAGTGGGGTTAAAAAGCCAACCTCCATAGACACACCGCCATTTTTTAGATTTTCATAAGCGGCAATTAATTTTTCAGAAGAAGGGCTCAGGAAGAAGATCCCCTGCCAAAGATCCACCCTCCTTTGATCCTTAAACAAAACATAAAAATGCGGCTCGGGGTAGGCCTTTCCATTCTTAAAATTGTACTCAAGAGTTACTTTTCCATTTTTAACATCATTAAACACATATTGCTGAGGGTTAAAACTCCAAAAATCCTTGACCATGATCTGCTCATCGCCAAAGGCAATATAATTGACTAGAGAAAAAATCATTATGGGAACCAAAACCAAAGCTAGAATTAGCCGGCGGCGCAGATAAGTTTGCTGCATGGGCACAAAGAATTTTTCATAGTCGTATTCGGCAAATATCTTTTCAAGCTGTACATGATAATCGGCTGGCTTTCCACCCAAAATTGCCGTCCATCCATTCTTGTTGCGATACATGAATTCGGCCGCAGAATACATATAATTATTGGGTGCAAAACGGCGGATAAGCACATTTTGAAAAAACCAGTCAAAAAGCATCAGGTCGCAAATGATGAGCCCCAGCATTTGGATTACCAAGGCAGCAACATTATTAACAAAAACCAAATCGTTGCCCGGGAAAAAGAGCAAATAATAAGTTCCCTGCAAAAGCTCAACCAAAGCAATGCTGGCAAAAAAGACTAGTAGCAGGCAAATAACCGAAAGAATTGGCGGCCAATAGGATTTTTTCAGTTTAACCGGCAGCGGTTGTGTGCGGCGAGCCTTTTCGAGCAACTCGGGCATTGCTCCCAGAAAGGGCTTTTTCTTGAGGATTTGAATAAAGATTGCCCCACCAACAATGATAGTAAATGGAATAATCAATTTCTCAATAAACAACATTAGGCAAATTATAGCATAGCCGGCCAATTTGAGCTTTAGTTCCGGTTGCCGTATAATTATAAAAGAGATGCCTACTATCAGCAAATACATTGAGAACCAAGAACATTTGGATAAAGCTTTTGTTGGAACAATTGCTTTTCGCAACGAAAACATTGCCTTGCCGGATGGCAGCAAAATCGCTTTGGGCCTGGATGACGGTCATTGGGTTTTGGTTTACCAGGGAAAAGCCGGTTCCAATTTCAAAGTCTACAATTTCAACCAACACGAAAATTCAATTATCGTTGACCAAAAACCCGGCGGAGAAGAAGACAAAAAACAATTACGCAAGTTAATGCAATATTTTTTAACTAATGCCCAGGTTGACGATTTGGTCACGATCTTGCCAACTGAGGCCTCCGTTACAAAGGATAAAAATATTATTTAATGGATATTCATGGGTTAGGCGCCTTTGGAATTATTCCCTTTTTAAGTGAGGATGTTTTAAAACAAACCAGGCTAGCCAACATTAGTACGCGAGCCGGAAAAATCGCTTATATTATGTCGCTAGGCGAAAAAGCCAAGAAGCCGGAAATCAGAGAAGGCGTTCACCCTGCTCGCGGGGCATTAAAATGGATCGCAAAAGTATTAGATGACGAGGAGGAAAATAAAAAATGAGATCAGATTTATGTAAAAAAGGATTGGAAAGAACCCCCGCCCGAGCTTTGTTTTACGCTACTGGACTTAAAAAAGAAGACTTCAACAAACCCTTCATTGCCATTGCTTCGTCCTACACCAATATGGTCCCCGGCCACGTTAATATGCGCGATTTGGAAAAAGAAATTGAAAAAGGGATCCGCGCCGCTGGCGGAGTTCCTTTTATTTTTGGCGTCCCCGCCATTTGCGATGGGATAGCCATGGGACACAAAGGCATGCACTATTCTTTGCCTTTGCGTGAATTAGTCGCTGACTGCGTAGAAACTATGGCAGAAGCTTATCAACTTGATGGGTTAGTGCTTTTGACAGCCTGCGATAAGATTACCCCGGGCATGTTGATGGCCGCAGCTCGGGTTAATATCCCATCTATAGTAGTAACTGCCGGACCCATGAAATCAGGAAGATATAAAGGCCGCCGCTTATCATTGGTAAAAGATACTTTCGAAGCTTTGGCGGCTTATCAAAACGGCAAAATCAGTAAAAAAGAATTGCAGGATCTAGAATGTCGCTCCTGCCCCGGACCCGGTGCTTGCCAGGGACTTTATACTGCTAACACCATGGCCTGTGTTAGCGAAGCTCTGGGAATGTCCCTTCCATATTGCGGAACACGTTTAGCCATTTCCAAAGACAAGAAAAAGATTGCTTATGAAAGCGGCAAAACCGTGGTTGAACTAGTACGCAAAGACCTAAAACCGCGCGATATTATGACCCCAGCCGCCTTTCGCAATGCTCTACGGATTGATATGGCTTTGGGTGGATCAACCAATACCGCCCTGCATATTCCAGCCATTGCCCATGATGCCGGCTTAAATGTTTCATTGGAATTATTTGATAAGATCAGCCGAGAAACGCCCCACATCACTGACATTTTACCCTCAGGCAGATTCTTTATGGAAGATTTTGATGCGGCCGGTGGAGTTCCCGCAGCCCTCAATGTATTGCAAAGCAAATTAGAAGATTCAAAAACTGTCAGCGGGAAAACTATTAAGCAAATTGCCAAGGCAGGGAAAGTTTTAGACGATGAAGTTATTCGCCCGCTCAATCGACCCTATCATGCCGAAGGCGGCATTGCGGTGTTAAAAGGCAATATCGCTCCCTTAGGTTCGGTGATCAAACAAACCGCCGTTTCGGAAAACATGAAACACTTTATTGGATCGGCCAAAGTTTTTGATCGTGAAGAAGATGCCATGCAAGCCATTATGCAAAAGAAAATAAAATCGGGAGATGTGGTTGTTATTCGCTACGAAGGTCCCAAAGGAGGACCTGGCAAAAGAGAAATGCTCTCTCCTACCGCAGCCATTACTGGCATGGGACTCTCCACTTCAGTTGCGCTAATTACCGACGGACGCTTTTCAGGCGGGACTCAAGGTCCCTGTATTGGACATATTTCGCCCGAAGCAGCTGAGGGCGGACCAATTGCCGCAATTAGGAATGGAGATAAAATCGAAATTGATATTCCTAATCGTCAATTAAATTTACTAGTTAGCAAAGCCGAGATCAAGAAGCGCATGAAAAACTTTAAACCTCTCCCACCAAAGATTAATAAAGGCTGGCTGGCTCGCTATCAACAATTGGTAACTTCAGCTCACACTGGGGGAGTGCTAAAATAATTTAAATTTGTTAGCGTTTTAGGATGGCTTTTCGCCTTTAACGATTATTTCATGCCCAAAATAAGTTGAAATTTTCCCTGCACTTATTCTATCAAGCATTGGAGTTAGATATTTATCCAACCATTCGCCGAGCGATTTCGCATATCCAGAAAACCAAAAGTCATTGACTTCTCCGGTTGTTGTATTAAAGCGATAAAGCCTAGTTAGGCGATAAAACAATGACCATCCACTTCTTTGAATGTTCTTTAATCCTAAGTCCTGAAGATATGTTTCCATTTGGGAATGCAAAAAAAGCCGTTCAATGCCGTAAGAATAACTATCTCCAGCATATAAACGATATAAGAAATTAAAAGGATTAAGAAGATTAGGCACTGAAACAACTAAGCATCCTCCAGGGCGCAATACCCTTACCTGCTCTCTTAGAAGGAAAGCTGGATCTAAGAAGTGTTCTACCACTCCTACACTGAAAGTCAGATCAAAACTATCACTATGAAAGGGCATTTTCTCCCCTTTTCCCGTGACAAAGTAACAATTGGTCAATCGCCTTAATCGGGCACCCTTTGAGCTTAAGGAAATGGCTTCCAAAGATGAATCAATTCCAACTATATTTGCTTCTCTATATTCTTGCGCTAAGGCGATGCAAGATTTTCCAGAACCGCTTCCTAGTTCTAATGCCATTCTTAACTGCGTAGGCACGAATTGCCGGATTGCTTCATGTGCCCGGGTCCATTGAGGGGAGTCCATGCTGGTTGCCGTCAAAACAGATTGATCATCTTTGGGTAATCTATCCCAACGCTTATTCCAATCCGCACTTCGCTGGATTCCAATACCCCGCATAATCATCTTCAGTCGGCTGGTAATGCTCATTTTGCTCTCCCTTATTTCATCGCCCACCCTCGCAGAAAATTTCACTTTTTATCTAACTTAAGTTTATTTAATAATGAATAAATGTTAAAATATAGTAATGCAACTCACCGGCGCGGAAGCACTGCTTGAAAGTTTAAAAAAAGAAGGGGTTGACCTAGTTTTTGGTTACCCCGGCGGCCAGATCCTGCCGGTTTACGATGCCCTCTATAAATGTAAAGAAATCAAACACATTTTAACCCGCCATGAACAGGGTGCGGCGCATGCAGCCGACGGTTATGCTCGCGTAACCGGCAAAGTGGGAGTTGTTATTGCCACCTCCGGCCCCGGCGCTACCAATTTGGTCACCGGCATTGCCAACGCTTATATGGATTCCATTCCCATGGTGGCGATCACTGGCCAGGTTTCGACCAGCCTAATCGGACGCGATTCATTTCAGGAAGCGGACATCACCGGGATAACTCAACCAATCACCAAACATAATTATTTGGTCAAAGAAGCCAGCGATATTCCGCGCGTAATCAAAGAGGCCTTTCATCTGGCTCGCACTGGCCGACAGGGACCGGTATTAGTCGACATTGCCAAAGATGCCCAAGTCCATTCTTTTGAATTCAAATATCCAGATAAGGTTGACTTACCCGGTTACAAGCCAACTCTCAAAGCACATCCACGGCAAATTAAAGCTGCCGTAAAGATGATACAAATCGCCCAGCGACCGGTGATTTATGCCGGCGGCGGGGTGATTGCCTCCGAGGCAGCCAAAGAATTAAAAGAATTGGCTGAAAAATGTCAGATTCCGGTCACTACTACTTTGATGGGATTAGGAGGATTTCCCGACTCCAACAAATTATCTCTACATATGCTGGGTATGCATGGGACGGTTTATGCCAATTACGCGGTACAAGAATGTGATTTATTAATCGCCGTCGGCGCTCGCTTTGATGATCGTGTAACTGGCCATATTGCCAAGTTCGCTCCCAAAGCCAAACACATCCATATCGATATTGATCCGGCCGAAATTGGGAAGAATGTAAAAATTGACGTGCCAATTGTAGGAGATGCCAAGTCAACTTTACGAGAAATTATCGACCATGTTTCGATTGAAAAAGGCGCCCATACTGCCTGGCTCGAGCAGGTTGCCGAATGGAAAAAGAAATACCCACTCTCCTACAAAAAAGAAGCTGGTGTCATAAAACCCCAATACGTGATCGAAATGATTGATGAGGTAACTAATGGCGAAGCCATCATCTGCACCGAAGTAGGCCAACATCAAATGTGGGCAGCGCAATATTTTAAATATAACAAACCCCGTACTTGGGTATCATCGGGTGGCCTAGGGACCATGGGTTATGGTTTTCCTGCCGCTATCGGTGCCCAATTTGCCAAACCCGACGCCATCGTTTTTGATATCGCCGGCGATGGCAGCATTCAAATGAATATTCAGGAATTAGCCACAGCGGTGAATCATAAATTACCAGTCAAAATTGTCGTACTCAATAATTCATTCCTGGGCATGGTACGCCAATGGCAAGAAATTTTGTACGAAGAACGCTATTCACAAACCAATATGTGCAATAATCCGGATCTGTGTAAAATTGCTGAAGCTTATGGAGCCGCCGCCATGCGCATTACCAAGCCGGAAGACGTAAAAAAGGCCTTAGAAGACGCACTTAAAATAAAAGATCGTCCAGTATTGATGGATTTTATTGTAAGCAAGACCGAAAATGTTTTCCCGTTTGTGCCTCCAGGGCAAGCGCTGAACGAAATGTTGATTGACTAAAATGAAACATACTATATCTGTAATTGTAGAGAATAAGCCGGGAGTGCTGCACCGTGTGGCGGGACTGTTTAGCCGTCGTGGATTTAACATTGAAAGTTTGGCTGTGGGAACGACGGAAGATCCCAGTGTTTCCCGCATAACCATTGTTGCCGAAGGCGACGAACAAACGCTAGAACAAATTATTAAACAACTCTACAAACAAATTGATACATTGAAAATATTTGATCTGGCCCCCGAAATATCCGTGGAAAGAGAGCTAGCATTGATCAAAATTCATGCTAACGAAAAAACGCGCACTGAAATCACGCAAATCGTTAACATTTTTAAAGCCCGGATTGTGGATGTGGCCGAAGATTCATTAATTATTGAGATTTCCGCTGAAAAAGACAAAGTAGAAAATTTGCAAAAGATGCTCGAAAAGTTCGGCATCCAAGAACTCGTCCGCACAGGTAAAATCTCCCTGCAACGCGGCAGCAAATAGATTGTGGTATAATTAAGTAAGAAATCAGCCTAAATTTACTCAAGGAGGAATCAGCTATGGCCAAGGTTTATTACGATAAGGACGCAAATATGGAGGCTTTGAAGGATAAGACAATTGCAATCGTGGGTTATGGTAACCAAGGTGCCGCCCAATCCCAAAATCTAAAAGACAGTGGACTTAAAGTAATTATCGCCGAAATAGAAGGCAGCCCCAATTGGCATAGAGCCAAAGAAGCCGGATTTGAAGTCATGGAAGCCGCCGAAGCCGCTAAACTAGGAGATATCGTCCAAATCCTCATTCCCGATGAACTGCAAGGCCGCATTTACAAAGAATCCATCCGCAAACACATGAAAGCGGGCAAAACCTTAATGTTTTCCCACGGCTTTAATATTCATTTCAAAGCCATCAAAGTTCCAAAAGATGTAGACGTGGTCATGGTCGCCCCCAAAGGTCCCGGCGACATGGTCCGCCAAACCTACCAGGAAGGCGCTGGCGTTCCTTGCTTAATTGCTATTTATCAAGATGCTAGCGGTAAAGCCAAAGAAACAGCTCTGGCATACGCTTCCGGCATTGGCGGCGGCCGAGCTGGCGTATTTGAAACGACTTTTAAAGAAGAAGTAGAAACCGATCTTTTCGGTGAGCAAGTCGTCCTTTGCGGCGGTTGCACTTCACTCGTCAAAGCTGGGTTTGAAACCTTGGTGGAAGCTGGCTACCAACCTGAAATGGCTTATTTTGAATGCTGCCATGAATTAAAATTAATCGTTGATCTCATGTACAAACACGGTCTGCAAGGCATGCGCAAAGCCATCAGCAACACCGCTGAATACGGCGATCTAACCGTTGGTCCAAAAGTGATTGATGCCAAAGTTAAAAAAAGCATGAAAAAAGCCCTTACTCGCATCCAATCCGGCGCTTTTGCCAGAGAGTGGATCAAAGAAAATGCCAAGAACGGCTGCAAAAACTTCAATGACCTGCGCGAAAAAGACCGCAATCATGCCATTGAAAAAGTCGGCGGCGAACTCCGCGAAATGATGAGCTGGCTTAAGAAATAAATAATATTCCGCGTGAGAGACTAAAACTTGCTGGCTTTTTTCTTGAGATCGGCAGCCTTGTCGGTCTTTTCCCATGGTAAATCAAGATCGATTCGGCCAAAGTGGCCGTAAGCAGCGACTTGACGATAAATTGGTCGACGCAGCTTGAGTTGTTTAATGATTAAACCGGGGCGCAAGTCAAAAACCTCATCAATTAATTTTTCAATCTTGCTGTCCGATATTTCTCCAGTTCCATAAGTATCCACCATAACCGATAAAGGCCTGGCAATACCAATCGCATAAGCTAATTGGACTTCACATTTCCCGGCAAGACCAGCTGCTACCACATTTTTGGCGACCCAGCGAGCAGCATAGGCAGCCGAGCGGTCAACCTTGGTTGGATCTTTGCCGGAGAAAGCTCCACCACCATGGCGAGCATAACCACCATAGGTATCTACAATAATCTTACGACCAGTAACGCCAGTGTCTCCTTGCGGCCCACCAATTACAAAACGACCGGTAGGATTAACATAAAACTTAATTTTGTCATCAACTAATTCTTCGGGCAAAATGGGCAAAATAACTCTTTCAATAATATCGCTCTTAATTTTTTCCGTAGTGACTTCGGGGGAATGTTGGGCGGCAATTAGAACGGTATCAATGCGAATCGGCTTATCGTTTTCATATTCAATTGTGACTTGCGATTTACCGTCGGGTCGCAAATAAGACAACTCTCCGTTTTTGCGAACTTCGGCTAATCTTTTGGCTAACTTGTGTGACAAATCAATTGGCAGTGGCATTAATTCTTTGGTTTCATCGCAAGCAAAACCAAACATTAAGCCTTGGTCGCCGGCACCGATAGCTTCTAGGTCCTCTTTTATTACTTCTCCGCCCCGAATTTCTAAAGCTTTATCTACTCCGCGGGCAATATCTTTTGATTGTTCTTTGATCGACACCAAAACACCGCAAGTTTCATAATCGAAACCATATTTGGCTCGGGTATAACCGATGTCTTTAATAACACCCCGAACAATGGTTGGAATATCAACATAACAACCAGTAGTTACTTCGCCGGCTACCATACATATGCCGTTAGTAACTAAGGTTTCGACCGCCACCCTACCGACCGGATCTTTTTCCATGATTGCATCTAAAATCGCATCGGAAATCTGATCACACATTTTGTCGGGATGGCCTTCAGTCACAGATTCAGAGGTAAAAACGCAGTTCTTCTTCATTTTATTTTCTCCTTCCCTCATACGAGCGGACAAAGATTCAACCTTCATATTTTATCTTGCATTCTTGGCTTTGTCAAATTATAATGAAAGTATGGGTGACATCAGCGAACATTGGAGTAAACGCGATTTTGCTTGCCGCTGCCCCGAATGCCAAGGCGAGTATCGAGTACACATGGGGTTAGTTGGGGCCCTTGAAATGATTGGCGAAAAATTTAGAAAGAAAACTAAAATCCTATCGGCATTTTGGTGCGATGATTTTTTTGAAAAATTAGGGCGTGGAAAACGAAGCTATCATTGTATGGGCAAAGCCGCCCATATCGCCATTGACGGGGTTACTCCGCAAGATCTATTTAAGTTTTGCGAAACTATTCCTGAACTACGCGGCATGGTTTTTTATCCCAAAGAAGCTTTTATTCATGTTGATACCCGACCCGGTGATACAGTCCGCTTAGTTAAGGAAGGTGCCGCCTACTTACCGCTTACCGATGAGAACCGCGCAAAATATGGACTGTGAGAGAACAAAAGCTCCAAGCAACAAGCAACAAGCTCCAAACAATAATCAATTAATCAAATTTTCAAATTATCTTAGAACAGAAAGACACTATTCTCCTCATACTATAAGCAATTACGAAAGAGATTTGCGCTTCCTTCTAACATTAATTAAGGAACGAAGCAAAATTGACAGATCAGTTGCGCGCGAATATTTGTTAGCGCTAGAAAATAAAAAGTTTTCCCGTCGATCGATTGCCCGCAAACTTTCCGCTGCCCGTTCCTATTTTCGTTTTCTGGTAAGAGAAAAGTTAACCGCACAAAATCCGTTTGAAAACTTATTAACCCCTAAGCTTCCTCGCAAGCTTCCCAATTTTCTTTACCCCGAAGAAATGAAAAGGTTATTGGATGCCCCCGATCAAAAGGATCCATTAGGTCAGCGTGACCAGGCAATTTTGGAAGTTATATATGGTACGGGCCTGCGGGTGGCCGAAATTGTAAAATTAAACTTGAGCGATGTTGATTTTGAAGAAGGAGAAATCCGCGTCCTGGGAAAGGGCTCCAAAGAAAGGATTGTATTATTTGGATCACAGGCTAAACAGACCATGCTAAACTATTTAAAAACCAGCCGCCCAGAATTACTTTGTGGCAAGAAGAGTGCGGCTTTTTTCATCAACCGCCGTGGATCCCGAACCACTTCTCGCTTAGTAGAAAGGCTACTATTCTATTATGCAAAAAAGGCGGGAATCACCAAGAAGGTTACGCCCCACACCCTCCGCCACTCCTTTGCAACACACCTATTAGAAGGCGGGGCGGATTTGAGGATGGTGCAGGAACTATTGGGGCACACTTCGCTTTCTACCACGCAAGTTTACACACACATTACCAAAGAAAGGCTAAAAGAAGTCTACGATCAAAGTCATCCGAGGGCGTAAGGCCGATTGACATATTACTCCTAAAACCGCTATAATTGATTGCTAGCGAATGAAAATTGATCTTTCGGAACTCTTGCGCGAAGTTGGCAATACTGCGGATATCCAAGAATCCGAAACTGTTAGCTACCCAGAAGACAATTTAGTCCTGGTTAAGCCGGTGGAAATGGATCTGCAACTGATTAATGCCGGCGACCTGATCTTGCTGAGGGGAACGGTTTCAACCGCCACTGAGCTCGATTGCTCGCGATGCTTAAATAAGTATGTTTTGCCATTGGATGTAGAGATTAACGAAGAATTTAGTAGCGAGGTTCCGGTTTCAAGCAAAAACAAGCGGAAAGAAAAAGAGCTACATGCTGAAGATTTTATCTCTCCGCTGGATAAAGACAAGACAATCGATGTTTCGGAAATTGTAAGGCAAAACTTGCTCCTGGAGCTTCCCCTGCAGCCCTTATGCAGGCAAGATTGTCCAGGGCAGAAAGGATAAAATATTATGCCAGTTCCAAAAAAGCGTCATTCTAATGCGAGATCGGGAAATCGGAGAGCCAAAAATTATCAGTTAACCGCCAAAGGGGTAGGCAGCTGCCAAGCTTGCGGCTCCCCTACTATTCCTCATCATGCTTGTTCCTCCTGTGGTAGTTACCGCGGGAAACATGCTGTTAAAATCAAGACTAAAAAAGACAAGCAAGGGAAAAAGGACAAAAAGTAAGTGAAGAGGATCGCTGTTGACGCCATGGGCGGCGACAATGCTCCGGCTGAAATTGTAAAAGGGGCGGTTCAAGCTAGCCTCGAATACTCCTTAGCCATCACCCTGGTGGGAGATCCAGCCAAAATTGCCGCCGAGCTCAAAAAGCATAAAAACCCGGGCGACGTTTCTATTGTTCCAGCCTCCGAAGTGATTGGCATGGACGAATCTCCCGCCTCAGCTGTCAAACAAAAAAAAGACGCCTCCATCAATGTCGCTGTTTCCCTGGTAAAAGATGGCAAAGCTGACGCCATTGTCTCCGCCGGTAATACCGGGGCCATCATGGCTGCTTCTCTTTTTAAACTGGGTCGAATCCCAGGAGTTGAACGGCCCGCCATTGCCACCGAGTTCCCTCTTCCCGCCGGCAAAGTTTTATTACTGGACATGGGAGCCAACGTTGATTGTAAAGCCAAACATCTTGTCCAGTTTGCCGTCATGGGCAATCTTTTTGCCAAGCACGTTATGCATATCGAAAACCCGCGCGTTGGATTACTCAATATCGGAGAAGAAAAAGAAAAAGGGAACGAATTAACAAGAGAAACCTGGCCTCTTCTCAAAAATCTACCCATTAATTTTATTGGCAATGTTGAATCCAAAGAAATTTTACTCGGCAAAGCCGATGTTATTGTGTGCGATGGGTTTGTGGGTAATTTAATTTTAAAATTTGCTGAGAGCTTGGGAGCCTCCGTTTTCAAACTGATGAAAAAAGAACTTTTTAGTGGCATATTAAACAAAATCGGCCTAGTTTTTTTGCTACCTTCATTGTCGCGCCTTAAAAAACTAGTTTCATACGACGAGTACGGGGGAGCTCCACTCCTCGGCATTAATGGAATTGTCTTCAAAGCTCATGGGCGATCCAATGCTACCGCCGTCAAAAATGCAATCCGAGAAGCTGCCGAAATGGCCGAAGCTAATATGGTGGGCAGTCTTTCAAAAATTGGAGAATTAGGATGAAAGCCAAAATTATTGGAACCGGTTCCGCAACCCCTTCAAATAGAGTAACAAATGATGATTTATCCAAACGGCTTGATACTTCGGATGAATGGATTCGCACGCGCACTGGGATACAGGAAAGGCGGGTTTCCGACGCCACCATGGCCACCTCGGATTTAGCTGTCATCGCTGCCCAAAAAGCTCTCCTTTCCGCTAATTTTAAGGCCGAAGATCTCGACTTAATTATCGTCGGAACCACCTCTCCTGACACCCTTTTCCCTTCTGTCGCCTGTATGGTGCAAGATAAAATTGGCGCCACCAAGGCCGCCGCCTTTGATGCTTCTGCCGCCTGCGCCGGCTTTAATTTTGCGCTAACTACTGCCTGCCAATACATTGAAAGCGGAATGTTCAAAAACATCTTAGTAATTGGCGCGGACACCTTAACGAAATACGTCGATTGGTCCGATCGAACAGTAGCTATTCTCTTTGGCGACGGTGCGGGAGCGGTCATTTTAACTGCTACTAATGACGATTCTGGTATTATAGCTAGCTGGTTAAAAGCCGAAGGATCCCTTGGCAAATACCTAGTAATGCCCGGCGGTGGATCGCGTGATCCCGAACAAAAGAAGGGCCGCTTTATTCACATGGACGGCAAAGAAGTTTTCAAATTTGCCGTAAGGGTTCTAGAAGAATCAATTTATGCCGTCACTAAAAAAGCGGGGTTAGCCGTATCGGACATTGACCTGCTTATTCCCCATCAAGCCAACACTCGAATTATTGACCACGTCTCCAAAAAAATGGGATTGCCAAAGGAAAAAGTCTATGTTAATCTACAAAAGTACGGTAACACCTCAGCTGCGTCTATCCCCTTAGCGCTCGATGAAGCGCTGCAAGATAAACGCATAAAAAGTGGGGATATCGTGGTTTTATCCGGGTTTGGAGCAGGGTTAACCTGTGGAGCAAATTTAATTAAATGGTGAGGAGGAGTTTGTGATGGATTACTTGTTAAACGAAGAAGAACAGATGATACGGGATTTAGCTAGAAAGGTAGCTATTGAAAAAGCGCTGCCAAAGCGAGCTGAATGGGACGAAACTGGCGAATTTCCTTGGGAAGCTCTCAAGGCTTTTGCGGCCGCCGACCTTTGCGGACTGTACATTCCAGAAGAACTGGGCGGAATGGGACAAAAGGTTTTTAATTTCTGCCTGGCAACCGAAGAAATCAGCCGAATTTGCGGCGGTGTGGGCGTAACTTTTGCAGCCTCCGCTTTAGGCTCAACCCCTATTCTTCTTTTTGGAACTGATGAACAAAAGAAAAAATATATGCCCGAAATTGCCGCCGGGAAAAAACTGGCCGCCTTTGGTTTAACCGAAGCCAACGCCGGCTCCGATGCAGCCGGGCTTGAAACCACCGCTAAAAAAGACGGAGACCACTACATTATTAACGGAACCAAACAATGGATAACCAACGGGGGGGAAGCTGATACCTACTCTGTAATCGCTATAACCGACAAGACCAAAGGTCCCCGCGGCGCTTCAGCCTTTATCCTAGAAAAAGGTATGCCCGGTTTTACTTTTGGTAAAAAAGAAAACAAAATGGGTATCCGCTGCTCCGCCACACGCGAATTAGTTTTTCAAGATTGCAAAGTGCACAAGAGTCAGTTGCTGGGTCGCGAAGGCATGGGCTTTATCGTTGCCATGAAGACCCTCGATTTAACTCGTCCCGGGATCGGAGCACAAGCTGTTGGGATCGCCCAAGGAGCACTGGATGAAGCCATTAAGTATGCCAAATCAAGAGTGCAGTTTGGCAAACCAATCATTGCCATCCAGGCCATTCAACACATATTGGCAGACATGTCCACCCAAGTAGAAGCTGCCCGCGCCTTAGTTTATGCTTGTGCCCGCATGATCGATGCTGGCGCCAAAGATTACACCCTGGCCGCTTCCCAAGCCAAACTTTTCGCGTCCGATACTGCCATGAAAGTTACCATTGACGCTATTCAAGTTTTAGGTGGCTATGGATACATGAAAGAATATCCGGTCGAAAAAATGGCCCGCGATGCCAAGATTACTCAGATCTACGAAGGCACCAACCAGATTCAAAGAAATCAAATTGGATTGGGCCTGATTAAAGAATCAGTTAAAAAATAGAACATAGAAAGCTCCTAATAAAGCAAAAGCCCCCGGAAAACTCCAGGGGCTTTTTTTGTCCTCACAAAAAAATATATTAAAAATACCGAAATTTATCATCCTATTTTACGATATATATATAGGAGAGTGTTTTGTTGTGAATAAAGTCCATTTTAAACTTGTTGCTCCACCAATCCCACAAACTATTAGGGGAGTTGGCTATTCGCTAAAATTGCTGCATAACCTTGCTGATGGCAGTAGGTTAGCTGCTTGCGAAGAAACCTGCCAAAAACCAGCCAGGACTTCTGCCCATGTTTTAACCGGTTTTATTCTTCCCCCAACAATCTGCGAAGAAAAATTTGAAAAAGATCCACCCAAAGAAGTAGTTATTAAATTCCCTTCTGATTGTTATCGCGATAATCTTGCCAAAAATAAAAGAGAAGCGGACTCCCTTATTGCTTTATCAGGGCCAGAGGGAATTCCTAGGTGCCTTTATCGCGGCGAACAGAAAATCGAAAGCGATAATGGGGTTCTATCTGAAAGTATAGAACAATGGGATGCTCCCTATTTTGTTATGAATCGAGTTGCCGGACAACCATTAAGCCATTTTTCTCTGCCCAAAGAAGCCGTAGGAGCTTTGGCAGACCCAAGATTTATATTGCTAGTTGCAATAATCCTCCCAGGATTTGCTGAGCGTCTGGCAGCAATCCATCAAGCTGGTTTTGTACACCGTGATGTTAAACCGACAAATGCTTTATATGATAAAGCTGATGGAACAGTTAGTGTTGTTGACTTTGAACTTGCCCTCCCCATTGGCCAGGGCTATAACGAAGAGGATACCGGCGCCATGGTCTATTTGGCTCCGGAAGTGGCCCGCGGATATAGTAGGGAGATTAACCCACGAAGTGATATTTATTCGTTTGGCCTTACCTGTTTTCGGCTTTTAACCGGCGAAAAAATGCTGCTTTACAAAGACGCAACCAACCCGCTTGAGGCCCCCAACGAACCCTTTGCCTTTGAAAGCGAACTTGAAACATATTTTGCAGAAATAAATAACATGAGATATATCTCACTGGAAGAATTAATTGAGCAAAGCAATCTTCCCCCAGCCTACAAAAATAGTCCACTTGGAAGGATAATTATGCGGTGCCTACATCCTGATCCTAACCAACGCTATACCAACCTTCATCAGTTTGCGGCAGAGATAAGGAAATTATAAAAAAACGACCGGTCTTACTGCGGAGAAGCTGGCATCTATAAAATTCAACTTTAACTACCTGCTACAGGCCTTAGATTATTCTGAATATAAACCATAACCTTCATCTTCATCTTCAAATATTTTATCCTTTATTCTCTATCTTGAATTCTTTTTAGCAGATCTTGTAAAAATGTTGGCATTTCTACTCTTTCTGGCAACACTAGCTCTTCAGCCGTGATATTTGGCTCTCGCCCTAATTGGATAGCTACTGCATTTAAATCCTCTTTGATATATTCGGTTCGAGGAATAATACGTAATATATATCTTAAATATGAAGTCATTTCAATCCCGGCAGTTTTTGCCAAAAAAAGCAAGGCTTGCCGGTATTTAACATCTTCTCGGTCAAGTCCGGCAAGGACCTGCACCATCGCATCAGAAATACTCATCTGTAGAGTAAACCATTGGGGGTACGTTTTGGCTGCCCAAAGCAAAACAGCAATGTCTCTTCTTTCATCAGATAATAGCATTCTGCCTCTTAATCGCTCCGGGTCAATAACAAAATCGCCGGCACTTTTCGGATTCGGATTTTCAGAAACATAGTAGTATAAATAGGTCATCAATCCCGATCTTATTGCCGCCAAACCTTCGGGAGTTTTACGTATTTCTTCCAATTTCCTAACAATTAGATCAGGTTTTTTTTCTTCCATCAAATCGGGAATGACCGGTGAAAATGCCGCTTTAACAGCCGATAATTCTTTTTTGGCTTTGAGCGTCCAGACTAACCCCCGCATACTGCCATCCGAAGCAAACACTTCTTGATAAAAAGTGATTGTGCCGCTTTCTTCATCAACTTGCACCGGCATGGCTTGCGGATTAAGAGGGTTATCCATAAATGTGGTAACAATCAGCATTCGATCCCCTTCATCGCCAACTAATTCACGGATGTTTCTGGGACGAGATGGCTCTGTTTCTCCAATTTTTGCTAAGGCATCAATGTCTTTTGAAGACATTTGTCTTCGTTGTTCATATGTAGCTACTTTTTTGGTCTTGTCTTTGTTTACATAAAAAAACCAGCCTTCTCCGCCAGCATCTTGTACGGCTCGGGCAAGGGTTGAAGACTCAAAAACACCTCCACACCCAAAGAAAACCCCAGCTCTTCCCTCCCAACCATCGTTAAATTCAATTGGACTGCCAACAATTAAGGGTCTAAAACCCGGAGTTTCTCCGTCATCAATGGTTTTTAAATGGATTTTAAGCCTAGTTATACTGTCTAATAATTCTCGTCTTCCTTCCCGGTCACATTTTTCTGATCCTTCTATCCTTTGGCCGGTAACTGGATCAATTTTATATCTTAATTTTAATCCTAACCCAATTACCCCTAATTGATCAAAAGATAAACCAGACGCGCGAGATACTTCTGTTAGATTAGCAATGGTGTCTCCGTTTGGATCAAGTCTTAATATTTCTCCTCTTTCTCTGATGATTTTCATTAGCCAAGGAGCAATAGCAAACTTGTCAGCATAGAGGTCTTCCGCTGGAGCAAAGTTATCTGCTACTTGCAATACCGAACAAGCCCCAATATCTTTGGGATGTCCGGCAATTGTTTCATAAGCAGCCGGCGAAGTAGCAGCCGCTTCGGTACATTCAATGACGTCAATCCCTAAGCAAATTGCCCGCAGCCCATCATAAGCAGGGATTTGATTAAACTTGGTTTCTTCAAAGCCTTCAGCTAAAATTCTTCTTTGCGAAGGAAAAACCATGCCCCGGTTCACCGTTGGATTTCCGGTAGCAGGCTCATCCGGTTTCGGATGACTGGGAGTTCCTTCGGTAGAAACCATTACCGCATAATAGCCAGCGGGCAATGCCCAGTTGCCAAATTCGGAAAGAGCCCGAAAAGCCGCATCTGCTCCCATCCCATCCGTCCTTGTTTTTACCTTTTTATAATTTATCGTCGTTCCTGTCTCCGGACCATTTAAGGCTACCCCAATCGAACCAGCTGCATCCGCGGCTAATAAACGGGGCGCTATTTCTCCGTTTAGGCGGGTAATATCTCCCGCCGCTTTTGTTGGGTCAACATAAACGTGTTCGGCAATATCTACCACTTCCAAACCAAATACGCCAAAAACAGTGTCGGCGGCTAATTTCATACTGGCAAGCAAATCTAAATGAATTGGATTAAAAGTAATTTCTCCCAAAGTTGCTGCCATGCGGCAAAAAACTTGGCTTGGTATTAATGGCGCAATCGGCCCACACTGTCCATTGGCAGGTTTAGAAACAATTTTTTCTCTATGAATTCCGCCCCCCCAGGTAATATTAGGTGGGACAATTGTTCTAGATAAAATTTTATGTAGCATAATATCTCTGGCCATTTATCGTACAAGTAAAGACAAAAATTTCACCAAATTTTGCTCAGTCCCAAATATGTTCACTTAATTCTACAGTCATAATTTAAGTTTCTGCTGCAAATAATTGGCTAACTTGCCCAACCCAAAAATATTTGTTATAATCTCTCACTCATGGATATCGTAGTTTGCATAAAACAAGTGCCTGATACCACCGAGGTTCGGATTAACCCGGAAACCAATACGCTCATCCGTGATGGCGTTCCATCCATCATCAATCCCTTTGATGAAAATGCCATTGAAGCCGCTTTGCAGCTGCGCGAAAAAAATGGCGGTAAAGTAACCGTCATCACCATGGGGCCGCCCCAAGCTGCCGAGGCTTTAAAATCAGCCATTGCCATGGGAGTGGACGAAGTAGCTCTTATCTCCGATCGCGCTTTTGCCGGGTCCGATACTTGGGCTACATCATATACATTGTCCCAGGCCATTAAAAAGCTGGGGAAAACCGATCTTATCCTCTGCGGCAAACAAGCCATCGATGGAGACACCGCTCAAGTTGGCCCAGGGATCGCCGAATGGCTGGGCATTCCCCAAGTCACCTTTGCGGTTAAGATTGAAGTTACTAATAATGTGGCCAAAGTAGAACGCATGCTCGAAGAAAATAACGAAGTGGTTGAAATGCCTTTGCCCGGAGTAATAACCGTAGTTAAACAAATCAATGAACCCCGCATGCCATCACTAAAAGGTTTAATGAAAGCCAAAAAGGCAGTCATTAGGAATATGAATGCGGCTGAACTCGAAGCCGATCCAGCTAATCTGGGACTAAATGGTTCGCCAACTAATGTTTTAAAGATTTTCACCCCTCCCGCCAAAGGTGGCGGCGAAATGTTAACGGGTGACGCAGCTGAAATGGTAGACAAATTAATTAGCAAACTCAAAGAGAGGAAAACAATTTGAGTATCAAGGTTTTTGCAGAAAAATGTACTGGATGTACGCTTTGCGTTAAAGCTTGTCCATTTGCAGCCATCACCATGCAAGTTCGACCGGACAGCAATCGTAAATTAGCTGTAATTGACCTCGATAAATGCACGCTCTGCAGCGCTTGTGTGGCCAGTTGTAAGTTCCAAGCTATCGAGATTAAAGCTGAGAAAGAAAGCAACAAAGATATCCGCCATTATAAAAATATCTGGGTTTTTGCTGAGCAACGGGAAGGAGAAATTCAACCCGTCGCTTTTGAGCTTCTGTCCGAAGGCAAGAAATTGGCCGCTGATCTAAATTGTGAATTAGCTGCCGTTCTTTGCGGCGACGAATCGATCGACAAAGAAATCAATAAGCTATTTGAGTACGGGGCCGACAAAGTTTACGTCCTCCACCATAAAGAATTAAAAGATTATCGCTCCCTCCCCTACACTCGTGCCATTGCCGAAGCCATTCAAAAACATAAACCGGAGATTTTATTGCTCGGAGCTACCACAATGGGAAGAGACCTAGCTGCTCGTTTAGCGATTCGAGTTGGGGCTGGTTTAACGGCTGACTGTACTGGCTTATCGATTGACCCAGTTAAAAAGATTCTGCAACAAACCCGCCCGGCTTTTGGCGGCAATATTATGGCCACCATTCTTTCGCCTAATAATCGTCCGCAAATGGCAACTGTCCGACCCAAAGTCTTTAAGAAAATTAAAAATGACAAATGTCAAATGTCAAATGAAGGTAATACCATAAAATTTAGCCCAATAATCACCCCAGAAGATTTGATCGTAAAGATTTTAGAAGTGATTAAAGATGAGAGCGCTAAAGTTAACCTGCAAGAAGCCGAGATTATTGTTTCTGGTGGCCGTGGCATTGGCGATCCTAAGAATTTTAAATTAGTAGAAGATTTGGCTAAGGTTTTAGGTGGAGCGGTGGGTGCTTCGCGCGCAACGGTTGATGCCGGCTGGATCTCAGCTCACCATCAAGTTGGTCAAACCGGAAAAACTGTGGCCCCTAAACTGTACATTGCTTGTGGTATTGCTGGAAAAATTCAACATTTAGTCGGAATGCAATCAGCTGATACTATTGTAGCTATCAACAAAGACCCCGATGCCCCCATTTTTAAAGTAGCTACATACGGGATCGTGGGTGACGTTCTCGAAATTCTGCCTCTCTTAACTCGCAAAATACAAGAAGCCAGGGGATAAAATCCCCCCGCTAAATACTGGCTAAATACTGTTAGAGATACCATACTATTTCACGATTTTTTATTTTTTTGCTATAATAATGAATATTATTATGAAAAGCGCATTTGTATTCCCCGGGCAAGGTTCCCAATTTATCGGCATGGGAAAAGGTTTGGCCGAAAAGCTTCTAGAGCAAGCTAATCAAATCTTGGGGTTTGACCTAAAGAAACTCTGCTTTGAAGGTCCGGAAGAAGAGTTAAAGAAAACAGAAGTAACTCAACCAGCCATCTTAACAGTAAGCGTTGCAGCATTTGAGCGGCTGACAGCAAGCGGCTTACAGCCATCTGTCGTTGCCGGGCACAGTTTGGGCGAATATTCCGCCCTAATAGCCGCGGGAGTCGTCCGTTTTGAAGATGCCGTGAAAGTTGTCCATCTCCGCGGCAAGTTTATGCAAGAAGCGGTTCCCGTTGGCGAAGGAGCTATGGCGGCCCTCCTTGGCGGAGACCGAGAAACCATTAAAAAGATTTGCCAAGAAGTTGGTGGCGTTTGGCCCGCCAACTTCAATAGTCCTGGACAAGTAGTTATTTCTGGCAAAAAAGAAAGCGTAGCTTTGGCCGGTGAGAAACTGAAAGCCGCCGGCGTTAAAAAAGTTATTCCCTTGGCTGTCTCTGCCCCCTTCCATTGCCCTCTCATGCAACCCGCTGCTGATAAATTAAAAATTGAACTCGACAAAATAACATTTAATGCCGCAAAAATACCGGTGGTAGCCAATGTAACCGCCGATTACGTAACCGACGGAATGCAGATTAAAGAACTACTCGTTAAACAAGTTACTGGATCGGTTTTATGGGAAGACTCTATCCAAAAAATGGTAGTAGACGGTATTTCCAATTTTGTGGAAGTAGGTCCCGGGAAGGTTCTTTCCGGATTGATTAACAAAATTAACAAAGAAGCAGTCGTTAAAACATATCAGGAGGTTTAAATATGCTGTTAAAAGATAAAGTAGCTCTAATCACGGGTTCCGCTCAAGGTATTGGCAAATCGATCGCGGTCGCAATGGCTAAAGAGGGAGCCAATATTATTATCTCGGATGTTAATCTAGAACTATCCAACCAAACCGCTCAGGAAATTCAAGCATTGGGAGTAAAAGCAATTGCCCTTAAATTAAATGTTACCGATCCGGTCGATGTTGAAACCTCGGTCAAACAAGCAGTTGAGCAGTTAGGTAAAATTGACATTTTAGTCAATAATGCCGGCATCACCAAAGATGGCCTGTTTATTCGTATGAAGAAAGAAGACTGGGATGCGGTCCTTGGCATCAACCTCACCGGCGTATTTAATGTCACCAAAGCAATTGCTCCCTTGCTGATGAAACAACGATGGGGTAGAATTATCAATATTGCTTCCATTGTGGGTCAAATGGGAAACTTTGGGCAAGCCAATTATTCCGCTTCAAAAGCCGGCTTAATTGGATTAACCAAAACCCTGGCCCGGGAGCTGGCCAGCAGAGGGGTAACGGTCAATGCTATTGCCCCAGGGTTTATCCAAACGGCGATGACGGAAAAAATCCCCGCCGAGGTTAAACAAAAGATGCTGGAAAGTATTCCAATGGGCAAGCTCGGACAACCCGAGGATATCGCTGCCGCAGCCGTTTTTTTGGCTAGCGGGGCAGCCGAATATGTAACCGGTCAGGTTTTAGCCGTTAACGGCGGAATGTATATGTAAAGGTTGCGGGAGGTTACGGGAAGTTACGAGATGTTGCGAAAAGTTGCAACCTACCGCAACGTTTCGCAACATCTCGAAACATTTCGAAACATTATGAAAGATAGGAGGTGAAAAAGATGGACGAAGCACAAGCATTTGAACAGGTAAAAAAGGTGGTAGCAGAACAGTTGGGAGTTGCCGATTCAGAAATAAAAAAAGAATCTTCCTTTGTTGATGATCTAGGGGCTGACTCACTAGATACAGTTGAATTGGTCATGGCACTTGAAGAATCTTTTGGGATCGAAATTCCAGACGAGGACGCTGAAAAAATTAAGACCATTGGCGATACAATCAATTACGTCAAAGAACACGCCAAGGCATAAGGTATTTGATGAAACTTCCGGAACTTAAAATTGCTGATTTTGTAGCTAAAGTCCCCATTATCCAGGGAGGAATGGCAATTCGCATTTCTACTGGAAAGCTAGCTGGCGCAGTAGCTGCTGCCGGCGGCATTGGGGTAATTGGCGCATCCGGCATGAGTTTTGATGAGTTACGAGAAGAGATAAAGATCGCGCGGAATCTGGCAAAAGGCGGAGTCATAGGAATTAACATTATGTTTGCCGCCCGGGAGTTTTGGGGAATTGTTAGAACTGCTATCCAGGAAAAAATCGACCTCATTTTTACGGGGGCTGGTTTTTCCCGAGATATTTTTAAAGCGGGTCTCGACACTAAAACCCCCATTGTTCCGATTGTCTCTTCCGCGCGGTTGGCCCAAACCTCCGAAAGATGCGGAGCTACCGCAGTAGTGGTAGAAGGGAAGGAAGCAGGCGGACATTTGGGAACCGATCGTTCGATCAAAGATATTTTGCCGGAAGTAAGAAAAGTCGTTTCACTGCCAGTTGTGGCCGCCGGTGGAATTTCTTGCGGTCAAGATATTGTTGATTTACTAAAGATGGGCGCCAATGGCGTACAAATTGCTACGCGTTTTGTCCTTTCCGAAGAATGCAATGCCGCTCCTTCTTACAAAAAAAGATACCAAGAAGCCAGAGAAGAAGATATTGTGGTAATCAGCTCACCAGTTGGACTTCCTGGCAGAGCGATAAAGACCGCTTTTGTTGAAAAATTACTCAAAAAAGAAGCACCCAAGCCACAAGGCTGTGATTTTTGTTTAAAAAATTGTTCGTTAGTTTATTGTATTATTCAAGCCTTAATTAATTCGCAAAAAGGGGATATTGATAACGGGGTTGTATTTTCTGGTCAAAATGTCTGGAAAATAAAAGATCGTTCCATCAAACCCGCAGCGGAGATTATCAAAGAATTAGTCACTGAAGCAGAGGAGGTTTATCAACCTTGACAAAAAGAGTTGTAGTTACTGGGCTTGGCGCCATAACTCCCATTGGCAGCGGGAAGGAAGCTTTCTGGGAAGGCCTTTCTACCGGTAGAAATGGAGCTGATAAAATTACCCATTTTGATCCTTCGGCTTTTTCCACCAAAATTGCTGCCGAAGTAAAAGATTTTGACCCCGCACTTTATCTGGACAAAAAAGAAGCCCGCCGCTTAGTCCGCTTTATTCAATTTGCCATTGGAGCATCCCAAATGGCCATTAAAGACTCCGGCCTAACAATAACGTCCGAATTCGCTCCCGAAATTGGGGTGATAATTGGCTCTGGGATTGGTGGCATAGGAATGCTGGAAGAACAGGCCAAAATATTATTTGATAAAGGGCCAGACCGACTGTCGCCTTTTACTGTGCCGTACATGATTTGTGATATGGCTGCCGGTTATGTGTCAATTAATTTGGGAGCCAAAGGCCCCAACTTGTGTGTTGTTACCGCCTGTGCTTCTGGCACTCATTCGATTGGTGAGGCCTTCAAAATTATTCAGCGTGGTGCAGCTACCGCCATGATTGCCGGCGGATCAGAAGCGGCCATTACGCCACTTGGCATGGCCAGTTTTTGCGCAGCACGTGCCCTTTCGACCCGTAACGATGATCCAAAACGTGCTAGCCGTCCTTTTGACAAAGAGCGCGAAGGGTTTTTAATGGGGGAAGGCAGCGGAATCGTTGTTTTAGAAGAACTAGAACATGCCAAAGCGCGTGGCGCCCATATCTATGCCGAAGTTGCTGGCTATGGCATGAGTGGCGACGCTAATCATATTACTGCCCCGGCACCAGGGGGAGAAGGCGCCATTAGAGCCATGAAGTCCGCCTTAAAAGACGCAAGCATTACTCCCGACAAAATTGATTATGTCAATGCGCACGGAACGTCCACTGAGCTCAACGATAAATATGAAACCATGGCGCTAAATACTACCTTTGGAGAACATGCTAGCAAACTCGCTGTCAGTTCGAACAAATCTATGATCGGGCATCTTTTGGGAGCTTCCGGAGCTGTAGAATTTGTTGCCACTGTATTATCAATGGTTAATTCTGTTGCACCGCCCACCATTAATTATGAAACACCGGATCCAGAATGCAACTTGGATTATGTGCCAAACCAATCCCGCACAATGGCCATTAACTATGCCATGTCCAATTCGTTTGGTTTTGGCGGGCATAATGCCATTTTAATTGCAAAAAAGTTTACTCCCTAAATAATGGGGGAAAAATCATTGGAAAAGTTTCTGCAACTACTTAAAGGTTTTAGTTTCCTGTTGGTTATTTTATATTCTCTTCTCTCTCTCCCGGCATTTTCACAAGCTGAAGTTTATCCGCAACTAGACATCTCTGGCTATAAAAAATGGGAGTACAAAGGGGCAAACGTTAGCCCTTCTAGTAATTATTTTTCCGGCTTAACTATGTTGGGCGGCTATTATCCCACTTTTTCCGGAGGCCCCTGGCAAGAAAGGCTGCGACTAGGGATCCTAGGTCAACTCTCCGAAGATTTGGCTGTTAGCTATGACTTAGAACAGCAGCCCGAAAACCCCGATCGCTTTGATGTAAAAGTAAAATACAAAAACTCTGAATTAACTTTTGGTGATTTTAGCGCTAACTTTGCCGGCAATGAATTTGCTGCCACTTCTCGCTATTTAAATGGCGTAAAACTTACCAGTAAAGACAGCTGGTATGACGTTATGTTTGTCCCTTCCACCAAACTAAAGAGCCAAACCCAAGCACTCACTACCCAGAGCGGCAACAACACTAAGGGGCCATATAATTTGGGGCATGGTTCAATAATAGAAGGATCCGAAAAGATTCAACTAAACAACGTAACCCTAACCCGTAATGTTGATTACACCATTGATTATTTTGAAGGCAAAGTTATCTTTAGCCAAATTTTAACCACGGCAGATCAATTTAAATATAGCTACGAATATACAAATATTATTGACTTGTTTTTCCCGTCCCTTTCCAAAAAAGATTTTATTGGCTTTCAGTCCCGTTTTGCATTTGACCCTGAAAAAGTTGGAAAGGAGCTACCAAAAGAAGGACAGGCCATAGGAACCTCCCGTGAAACATTTCCCAGCCTTGTGAGTGGGGAAGCTGACGAGTTCCAAGCAGATGAATCTTCCGGTATCTTTCGCGTAAAAAACACCCCGGTTGTTTTATTTTCTGAACAGATAAACTTTATGGGAACCATCCTAAAGAAAAACGAAGACTATATTTTTCGCTACGATACCGGCGAGATAAAACTCTTAACCCGCTTCCTCCCTAGCAAAGAGGATCCATTATTAGTCACATATCAATATTTTCAAATTTCTAAAGAAGCGGAAAACATTCAGGGGATCGGTAGTCGCGGACTATATTATCTATCGCATAAACATGTAGTCGCTGATAGTGAAAAAATAGTTGTTGATGGCAATAAACTTGTCAGGCAACTGGATTATTCAATCAATTACGATACTGGCGAGATTTTGTTTAGCACCACTATCAATACCACCTCACAAATTAACGCTAACTACCAATACGCTGTAGTAACAAAACTCGAACAACCCATTTCCAAGAATCCAACCGAGCTAAAGCTGGGAGTCACCTATTTACAAGAATCCGCCAAAGCCGGCGAAACCGCTAATTCCTCAACCGCCATCGAAAGTTTTTCTGGGTCAACGATCATCACCAATAATTATCATCTTTATCTAAACTACCGACCTGTTGTTTCAACCGGGGATGCTTTTAGTGTTACCTTAACCTTGGATGGGAGGCTTTTAACTCCCGAGGTAGATTATGCTTTCCCCCAAGCCGTACTCGATCCAGCGACCGGTTATTATATTTCTTCTCCAGAAGCTACCTTGGCCTACAAAACCGACCATGCCGACTCCAGTAATGGGTATTATTTTGGAACCATTAAACTCCTCAGCGCCGAAGCAATCGCTTCAACCAGTGAAGCAATTATTACCTACACATATTATAAAAGTGTCGTCGGCCGATATTCCGGAGGTGGCGACGGGACCCGCGGGCCATACTATTTAAGAAATATTCGAAATGTTGTCCCTGGAAGCGAAGTGGTTCAGGTATGGACGGCAGGCTCCTCGACCATTTCAACCTTTACCCGTAATACCAGCTTTGAGGCAAACGCAGGAGATACCGGTTATTCGATCAATTATTCGGCCGATCTCCCCTCCATTACCTTTAACAACCAACTCGATTCAACCAAAAGCTTTCAGATAATTTACCAATATGTTCCACCCACCGGAACAATTGTCCAACAAGATATTACCCAATCAGTGGTGGGCGTTGATGGGGCCTTTAAGATCGGAAATGTTTTAAAAATTGATACTGCCTACGCCCGCAGCACCAATGACCAATACATTGTAAGACAGCCTACCTCTGAAGCTTTTTCCGGCAATGGGACAAAAACTTACACCCTGCATGCCCCACAAGAAATTATCGACGGAAGTGAAAGACTCTATGTTAATAATAAGCTCTTAAATAAAGACATCGATTATTATGTCAGCTACACTGCTCCCGGCTCAATCTCTTTATATTATTTAACCCTAACCTCGGCGGATGCGGTTTGGATTGATTATGATTACCAATCCAGTAGTGGGGGAGGAACAGTTACCTCAAAAACGGCCAACGCCTATCGCATCGGCGCAGAAACAAAATTGCTGGGAGATTCTATTACAATTAACGGAACCACTAAAAAGATCGATTATGATTTCTCTCCACTCGGGGGAACAGCTATTGGAGTTGGCTCAAACTATACTGAATACAATACCAAAATAGTTCCTCCATCTTTCCATGATTTATCAGTTACATTTTCCTATAAAGAAAATAATAATCCAATTGGCGCCTATCAAAATTATTTTACCCGTACCTACGATAACTCATTTGTGATGGGGATTAATCCCCACGGTTTGGCAAAAGTTGCCTTAACCTACCGTAACTACCGAACACTGGATGACCTTACTCCATCTAGCACTATCCATAGCAGCGATACTTATCAAGAATCATATGATCTTACCGTGGTTCCTTTAGCCCTAATAAAAGGGGCAGCCAAATTTACCCAGGATTACGAGATTAAAAAGACGGCTTCGCAAACCGATTCCTTAAGAGATAGCAGTAATTATGGCCAATCAAACATAAACTATTTACGGGCTGCCGGGGACCTATATTTTACCGAACGTTTTTCGGCGGGATACAACCTGCAAGTCAGCGAACCGCAAACCATCAGCTTACGCTCAGTAACCGGAGAAGCAACCACGGAAGCTGTTTCTTATTTACTCCGCACTTATGATAATTCCTTTAAAATGGCTACTGATTTGACAGCAGGCCCAATCCAAAAGTTTATTTTTCGCTTTGGGCTTACTGACCATATCGATGCAACGGCTATCAGCAATTTTTCTCCCACCAGCGAGTCATTGCTTACAAGAAACGAAACATATCACATTGATTTTGTTCCAATCAGCATATTGACTACTACTTTAGACAAAAACCGCCAAGAAAAAACCACCTATGTTATCGGTGGAACAAACCCCAAAACCGACCGCCTTGCCACCAACGTTGCGCTAACTCCGCTTAGTTGGCTAGCATTTAATTGGGCTAATGCCCAAAGCGAAACCGTTCCGGAAACGGGAGCAATCAACCGCACCACGGGCGTCGGCAACACATATTCATTTGATTACAAACCGGCAGGTTTCTCTTTGGGAACCTTTGGTGCACGCTTTACCCTCTACAACAATATGGCAAATGCTCCAACGGGGACTACGCCCGAAGCCTATTTTACAAATACAAATTCTTTTGCGCAAAACTACACGGCTTCCTTTCTTCCCCTGCCCGGTTTGCCAATTTCGGCCAGCCTAATTTTAGAAAACTATTCAAACCTAAACAACCACCCCACCTCTACCAGTAAAATCGACACTGAAACCCAAAATAAAATTTTGGCCCTTGGCACAACCATTCTTCCGCTCGCCAAAACCACCTTTACCTCAAGATACAATTACAAAATCACCAGCATCGTCCGCGACCTAAACCTATCTCCTCAAGACAGGGGCAAATCTGTTTTTAATAACAACCTTAGTTATCAAGTCTATAGTTGGGGGACAATTAGCTATACCCGTGAAGATGAAATTAACGGGGGAGAAGTTCAGGCCGGGGCCGTCTCGGACTTAAACTATTATAAAGTTACTCAAACCTATAGTGCTAACATTACACTTCCCATCGATAATCCAGTCTTAAACAGCTTTGTGTTCACTGCATCTTTGAAAAATGTAGGTTATATCAACAATTATCTACATACGGACGATTTTAATGCCTCACTACTTAGTTTTGAAGGAACCCTTAATTTCTAAAAAACGCTGAGTTTACCGCGCGCCAATATTCTACTATCAGCAACTATTTGATAAAGATAAACACCATTTGCCACTCTGGAGCCAAAAAGGCTCCTCCCATCCCAACTCGGATTATTTGCTCCAGCTTTTCCCCCATTTTCCCCTGCGTTATAACGGCCTTGCCAAAGCAAAGTGCCAGTTAAATCAAACAAATAAATTGCGCAATTAAAATTGCTGGCCAAACTATAATTAAAAGTGACTTCGGACGTTGCTGCGCGATCGAAGGGATTGGGCGCAGCATAGGTAGACAAGGATATTTGCGTCGCAGAATGATCGGGCGGAGAATAAGGCAATATTTGCGAGTTTGCTTTTTTTTCAATCGATGAAGATGCCTGCACATTAACACTTATCGTTTCACTGCTGCTATTCCCCGCGTGATCAAAAACAGATAAGCGCAAAGAATACTCTCCAGATAAACCACTGGTTTCCCATGTCCCCAAAATATTGCTTTCAACTGAAAGAGAAGCAGTCCGAATGTTTTGAAAAATAACCGCACCGCTTTTCTTATAATCCAAAGTATAATAATGCAGATTGATATCTTTGGCTGTGCCAAGGATAGGAACAGAAGCAGTAATCGTTGCTCCATCGGTTGGCGAAGAAATGTTTGCTTCCGGTGAAAGATTGTCTATATAGAACGAAACTCCGGTTTCAGCAGTAGTAAAATTATTGGAATAAACCAATAGCTCTATAGAAGCAGCCCCGTTTAATCCGCCTGTGTCCCAAACGCCAAGCAAGCCACTTTCAACCGACGTCGAGCTACTTTCAAGGGTGGCAAAAAAAGATCCGCCCAAATACCCCTCGATCCGGTAATTTAAAAAATCATTTCCGCTGGCTGATCCATAAATATTAACCTCTCCCAAGATATGGCTATTGCTTTCAGGGGAAGTGATAATGGCACTAACACTGGATAAATCCGAATAAACATTTATTCTGCCTGTTCCTAACATCCCTACATAGTCCGGGTTTGCAGCATCAATATTATCGGTAGTAGACTTAATTCTTTGCATTACAGCTTCGTTTGATAAGGTCGGAAAAGTGGTTCGCGTTAATGCTGCCAGTCCTGCAACAAAGGGACAAGCCAGGGAAGTTCCACTCATGGTATTGTAAGCACTGTTACGGGTGGTAAGAATATCGGTGCCCGGCGCAGCCACATCCACCCAGGATCCATAATTTGAAGCTTGCGTCGCATTCCAAACCGATCGTTTATCGCTCGAATCTACCGCCGCCACCGCCAGCACCGTAGAATAGCTAGAAGGGTACGAAGGATTACTGACATTATCGTTTCCCGCCGCCGCAACTAAAACAATCCCAGCTTGATAAGCTTCTAAACAGCGCTGCTGCATGTCAACATCCGAAGTGTATTGCCCAAAACTCATGTTGATTACTTCTACGCTTTGGGCGGTAGCCCAAGCTAACCCCTCACAAACCGCGGTCATGCTCCCCCCACCACTCGCATCCAACACCTTTATTGGCAGAATTGTAGCTCCCCAATCCAACCCGGCCACCCCTATCCCATTATTGGTTTGTGCAGCAATCACCCCAGACACGGCCGACCCATGGTTCTGGGGGTGGTCATCCATGGGATCATCAGTATGATTAACATAATTCTTAGCGTTCACCAAATCAACCTTGTTCATTAAATCTGGATGGGTATAATCAATACCAGTATCTAAAACGGCCACTACCGTACTGCTTTCCCCGGTCGTACGATCCCAACCGCGAGTTGCCTGAATATTTGTTAATCCCCATTGACCGGAAAAATTGGGGTCGTTGGGGGTGGTCTCAAAAGCCTTGACGCGAGGGATTGGTTTTGCACTTACCACATTTTCGTCTTGTTGAAAATCCTGAGCAATGATCTCAGCGGTTTCGCTGCCTGGAAAAGTTAATACATATTGGTTATCTAACTGGATCCAATCCGGACGAAGAGCCAGCGTATCCACGTATAATTTGCGCAGATGACTGATTCTGCGCCGTGTATTCAACGCCCGGATCGAAGCTTTGTTAACAGTAAAAGCTCCAACCGCCGCCGCACTCACTCCGCGAGGGGCAGTAATTACCCCTTTGCGAAATTTAACCATGATTTGGCCGGGTATGTTTTCGGCAAAAACAGAAGACCCTAGGCTACAAACCAAGAACAGCAAAACAAATAACGACCTCACGGGTTGAAGTATATCACGAAAAAAGAGTATAATAAAAGCATGAAGAAAGCCTTGTACACCCGGGGGAAGAAAGTCGTCTCTCCTGTTTTAGGTCGCTATTTCCCGGAATTTGAAATTGAAAAGGGGAAAGGCTGTTATTTATTTGGCACGGATGGCAAAAAATATTTGGATTTCTCCTCCGGTATCGCCGCTTGTGCTACCGGATTTTCTCACCCCAAAATAGTAGCCGCAGCTACCAAACAATTAAAAAACTTAATTCACATTTGTATTGGTATTGCGAATTATGATTCATATATTTCCCTGGCTGAAAAGCTAAGCAAAGTTGTCCCTATTAAAGACGCTCAATTCTTCTTTTGTCAGAGCGGAAGCGAAGCGGTTGAGTCGGCGATTAAACTTGCCAAATATGCTCAGAAAAAAGCGGGGATTGTAGCCATTAAAGGCGCCTTTCACGGACGGACTCTGGGAGCCCTCTCTGTTACTACTTCCAAAATGAAATATCGTGATGGCTACGAACCTCTCTTGCCCCAAGTATTTATTGCCGAACAAAACCTAGCTGAAATCGAGAAGCTTTTTTCAGCCAACCAAATCGCCGGCATTATTGTTGAACCAATCCTGGGCGAAGGCGGCTATATTGCGATGTCCAAAGATTTTATGCAGGGCTTACGCGCCCTCTGCACCCAATACAATGTACTGTTAATCCTCGACGAAATCCAAACTGGTTTTGGCCGAACCGGAAAATGGTTTGCAGCTGAACATTTTGGAATTACACCAGATATTATGTGTATGGCAAAAGGGATTGCTTCTGGTTTTCCCCTCGGAGCCATTGCCGCCTCCGCCGAAATAATGGGCAAATGGTCCCCCGGCGCACACGGCTCAACTTTTGGCGGAAACCCGGTTTGTTGTGCCGCCGGCGTTGCAACCGTTGAAGTAATTCAAAAAGAAAAATTAGTCCAAAACTCAGCCAAGCTTGGAACATATTTAAAACAAAAACTCTTACAACTCCAAACTCACTACCCCGAACTCATCAAAGAGGTTCGCGGCATGGGACTAATGATTGGCGTAGATTTCCAAGATGCTGCAAGAGTGACCAAAATTATGAACTATTGTTTAAACAATGGATTAATAATAATTTCTACCGGCGGTGGCGGAACCGTTCTTCGCTTCATCCCTCCACTTATTATTACTAAAAAGCAGATAGATGCTGGACTAAAAATATTTGAAGCTGCATTAAAAAATGGCAATTTATAAAAACCTACCCGAACTGCTAGAAATTGCTTTTCAAAAAAATGAAGATCCTTTTCTTCTTGTTCTCGACGGTATTGAAGACCCCCACAATTTTGGCGCAATTATCCGCACAGCTGAAGCAGCCGGGGTACACGGAATTATTATTCGTAAAAACCGCCAAGTACAAGTAACCGAAACTGTTGCACGCGTCTCTACCGGCGCGGTAGACAAGGTTCCCATTGCCCGCGTTCCCAACATCGCCGAAGCCATCTCGTGGCTAAAAAAACAAGAAATAGTCGTGATTGGAGTTGAAATCGACGGAAGCAAGGTATATAATAAAATCGATTATAAGGCGCCAGTCGCCCTGGTCATTGGCAGTGAAGGTTTTGGCATCGCACGCCTCGTTCGAGAAAGATGCGATGAGATCGCAAAAATACCCATGCATGGAGAAATTAATTCTCTCAACGCATCGGTTGCGACCGGAATTATGCTTTTCGAGGTCCTGAGACAGCGGACTTAAGTCTATTGATTGAGGAGGTGAAAAAAGATGGCAGAAAAAGTAATGAAATGCGGAATTAAGAAACAAGGTGGGTATCTTTATTTCATCGATAAACAAGGCGACATTTCCCGCGCTAAGATGGCTCGTGGTCGCAAGAAAGCAAAAAAAGGGAAAAAGTAGTTTATAATTCGGTTGCGGTTAGGGGCTAACATTGTGTCTTAACCGCAACCGTTTTGTTTTATCTTTTTAATTTTTCCAGATCCCCTGATTCCCAGATATCCAGATTCCCTTTCATGGAGAGGTAGCGAAGTGGTCAAACGCATCTGACTGTAAATCAGACGGCTCACGCCTTCGGAGGTTCAAATCCTCCCCTCTCCAATTCCCTCCTTCATTCTTCTTCTTCTCCTTAATTTATTGAAATTTTTACCCCTTTGTCGCGACAAACACTTATGCACGGAACTACTTTTTCAACCACCAAAAGGTTATTGGCTTTGCCAAATTCGATGCCAATAAGGTCTGCCTTTATGGGGAGAGAGACATCTGCCTTAAGCCAACAGCTCAGGGGGTTCTCGGATACAAGTTTAGGGTTAAGAGCCCACGAAAGACAGCTGAATGGCGCCGTAAGGGATTTATTATCAAGCCACTCCAGGGCCGAAAGCGTCTCCGCCGCAATTGAAACCGCAGTAGCCATAGAAGCCGAGAAACTTGCTTCCTATTTACAACGAATAACGCCAGAAGTAAGGGAGCTTGCCGCAAAAATCGAAGCCAAAGCACAACAAGTTGCCCGCGAAACAACCTTGAAAAAGATTTATGGTAAAGGGGAAATACTCGATGGCACACTTTGTGCTCCCCCATTATTAACTTCTGAAATATCAGAAGCAACTCGCACTTTCTTTTCCGAAATACTGGAAGAAAACCCGGATTTGGCAGCAGATTTTATTGCGGGGACAAAATATTGCGAACTAAGCCATACTGGCCGATTAAAAAATAAATGGAACACTACCCGCAAGCAGGGAAGCGTCAAAACAAAAGCCTCTGCCTCGCAATCTTATAACCTGCTTGCCGAATTGGCGGCCGATTACGAAAAGTTTTTGGCATTTATTATTGACCCAAATAACCCCCTAGACAGATGCTGGGTCCCCTTTTCTGAAGATGAGGAGCTTCGCTTGCTGGCCAGAATCAGCGAAGATTATCAAAATTTAGTTCGGGCCAACTCTTGTTTTAGCCATGATAGCAAATTTGCTTTTCTCTTTTCGGCAATTTCAAATTGGCGGCATAGGCGAGAAGAAGCCTTTGATGTTGAAGAAGGAAGTTCAATAAGACAACAAAATCGGGCTTTAAAGTCTCTAAATAGTTTGTCGCACTTAACAGCTCATCTGGGACATTACGAAGCAATCCTTCAACTCCATAAATACCGACTTGATACACAGCCCCCGCCAACAAGCCGCAAGAGTTACGCTTCAACGATTGAAGATGCCTTGGTGGCAGTAGCTCGGCGTTTTAATCTGGCCTTTATTCGGTCGAAGCATGCTCGACCCGGGTCAATTGCTTTTTGGGCAAGGACTAACCAACAAGCAAATTTGCCAATGCAGATTCTAGAAAATCTGCTGTATTATTTACTAAAAAACTCAATCAAGGCTTCAACCACGACTCAAATGAAAACCGATAATATCAAGGTTGCAGTGAGGATAAGAAAAGAAGCCGTCATTGTTATCGAAATTATTGACAATTGCACTGGACCTCTAATTGAAAAAGCTCTCTCCGATGCAAAAGTTTGTTGGAAGAACAACCCTTTTACCGCCGGACACGGGCTAACAGACGATGAAGACCTCATCACCTTGGCCGAGATGCCCCTACTATCTGCTAGAAACAAAGGAATAGCTTTATCGCCAAGGCGAATAACCATTGGCGAATTATCGGATTGTTTGTTAATTTCAACCCTTTCTGGCAAAGCCGTAGAAGGCAGTTTTACTTCGGGATTAGATTTGGCCGAAGCAATTCATGCCTGCGAAGTTTTGGGTGCCGAGGTGATATTTGAAGGGCTTCCAAACGGAGAAGCAAAAACTACAATATTTATTGGATCCCCCGAAGAAAGAGAGAAGGCAGTTGCGACAATGATGGGGATAACAGGCTAAGTTTTCTTGCCTTAATTCTTCTTAAAAACTAACACTTTATCGCGGCTAAGGGTGCGAAGATTACGACGTTTGACTTCGGCTCGGCAGAAGATACAGAAGACGCTTCCATCGGTGACAGCTCTACCACATTCACACTTGGGTCGCTTTAGCTTGCGTATTTCGAGTAAGCTTTTCACCTATTAATAGTATACTCTTAAAACTAGCGAAAAGCTTGCTTTTATTCTCATCGTTTCTTAACGGAATAACCAAAATGGCCTAATTCTTTGCCTAGCGAATAGTATTTGCCATGAGAGTAACAAAGAAGGTCTGCCTTATCCAAATGCAAAGCTCCCTTTTTATCAATATATTTCTTGTCCGCATGAATACACAAAACCTTAGCAAGAAACATTGAATGGGAGCCCAAGGCTTTAACTTCCTCAACCCTGCATTCGATATTAATTGGGCTTTCTACTATTAAAGGGGCAGCCACCTTACTGGCTTTCCCGGGGGTTAGTTTAAGCTTTTCAAATTTATTCACTTCCCTCCCCGATTTCACCCCACAAAAATCGGTGGCAAATACCAATTGTTTTGTGGTCAGGTTAATTACAAACTCTTTGGTTCGACTGATTATTTCGTAAGAGAGTCGTGAAGGGCGAACGGAGATATAAGTCATGGCCGGATTAGTACAAATATTCCCGGCCCAAGCAATGGTAATAATATTGAAGTTCTCCGGCTTATCCCCGCAAGACACCAAAACAGCAGGTGCCGGATAAAGCATATTGCCTTCTTTCCAAATTACTTTAGTCATGGCTACTATTATAGCTCTAGCAAATCAATATGAGCAACTTGGGATAGGAAAAAAATGAAATTTTTCCCTTTTCATTACGATAAATACTAGAAATGAGGATAGCAGAACGTTTTTCGCCAAGTGCCCGCCGCCAACACACAGTTGAGAATTTATTCAATAAGAAAAAAGTCTTTATTTTTGGTCCCGCCGGAGGTATTGGCCATGAATTTTTATTACAAGCAGCAGAGCATGGCGCCGAGATAGTTGCTTGTGTTCGCCCAGGAGGCACAGCACTTAAAGATACAGACAAAATTATAGGTACGGTTGAAGCAGACTTGGCCTATCTAGAGCAAATTGAGAAAGCGTTCGAAAATGCGCTGGAACTTCTTGGAAGAATTGATATTATCATTAATTGTGCGGGAACCGCCTATGAAAAACCCATTACCGATTTATCAGTTACCAAGATTACTTCGTTCATTAACATAAACATAACCTCTGCCGTTCTAATTTACCAAAAAGCTATGGAACTTCTGCCCCCCGACGGGCACCTAATAATGGTTGCCTCCAAGGACGGCCAGTGGAATTTTTCCGATTTATATTCGGCGGCAAAAGACTCGGTTTATCGCTTAATGTTAGGGGCTCGGAGAATATACAGCATCATGCCGGGAAGAGAAAATCTTAATTTTCACTGCATTATGTTTGGAATAGTTCCTGACACAAACCTTTTTAAATTAGAAAATGGCTTTACCACAGAACAGATTGCTGTTGCAAGGCTTCTACCAACCACAGCTCGCAAAGCTGTTCAGACAAGTATCCAACGAGTAGCAAAGGGCGATTTTGCCATCTATCCCACTATTGATGCTTGGGCCCCTCTGCCAACATTTGATGATTTAGTAGGGTCCTGTGACGTAATTTTGCGCGAAGCGATGAGCCAGTGTGGTACGGCAAAAGCACAAACAGGAAAAACACCCTCAATGGCCGAAAAGTTTATAAGACTAGCTTGGAAGTATATTTGTAATATTTACTAAACCTCTTTGTGCCACTGAAAAACGGCGAATAGAATAAGACTGGTGCACACAAAATAATTTATTTTGGCAGATTAAACAAGAATATTTTTCCATTTTCCTCCATACAACTAAAGAGTTTCCCGTTTGGCGCAAGAGCGAACACGGCAACCTTTTTTCCTTTCAAATAAGTATATTCTGCAACAAATTCTCTCGTAGAAAGATCGTAGAGATATAACTGGTTTTTATCTCCTACAAACAGCTCCTGTCCATTTGCAGCTAGCTGGACTTGCCAGGCGTCAACTTCAGCCTCCATCTCACCTATTTTTTCTCCCTTCTTCGTATCCCATATCTCAACCATAGTCCCATTGGTCCCACTATAGAGTCGCCTTCCGTCTTTTGACAGAGAAAGGGAGGTGGCAACAAAAATGTCATTTTTATCGGTTTTATATAATTTAATAATTTTCCCGGTATTTACATTTAGCGAAAAAATAGTTTTTTGACCCGTTCCTTTTTGGTTTCCCCCCAAATAAACTGTTTTCCCGTCACTTGAAAATATTTGGCATATGGGGGCAAACCCGAGGAGAGGACATTTAAACTGTTTTATTACTTTTCCAGCTTTTATATCGTAAAAATAAAAGAACAAATTTGTATTTTCGTCTTCCTTACAATAAAAGAGTTGTTTAGCAGAATTTGAAATAGCAAAATTATGCCCTTCTATTTTTTTGGAGCTAAAAACCTCTTTTCCGGTTTTAACCTCCCAAACAATAGCCTGCCTCTTCATCGTTTCTCCGAGCAGAAATTGACTATCGGGGGAAAAAGATAAATGGGAGAGGGAACAATTCACGATTATTGCCAGAATCACCTGCAGCATTGTGCCCAAATTATAGCATTAAATTTAACCCTACTCGCCTATCCACTCCAAAAAATGTATAATCAGGCCAACATGACCTTTGCGTCTAAAACCAATGAAAAAGGTCTGAGCGTCCAAGAAGCCAGCGAACGATTAAAAAAGTTTGGTTATAATGAGATTGCCAAAAAGAAGAAACTAGCCCCTCTCTTTAAGTTCCTCTCCTATTTTAAAGATCCTCTAGTCATGATATTAATTGTGGCCGCCATTATTTCGGGAGTAACCGGCGAAATAAAAGGCATGAGCATTATCCTCTCAATTGTATTTTTGAGTGTTGCCATGAACTTTTACCAGGAACACAAATCTAACCAGGCCGCCGAAAAGATCGCCCATCAACTAACCATCCATGCCACCGTTTTGCGTGATGGAAAGGCCAAGGAAATCCCCACCCGGCAAATTGTCCCCGGCGACATTGTTCTGCTTTCCGCCGGAGACATTGTGCCAGCCGATGGCGAACTAATCAAAGCCGATGATCTATTTATTAACGAATCCGCCCTAACTGGAGAAAGCTTTCCGATTGAGAAAACTGGTGGCGACAAAGCCCTTTCTGGAACCAATATCGTTTCTGGTTATGCAACTCTCCTTGTCAACCAAACTGGGCGAAATACCGAATTTGGAAGAATTTCTGAACGCATAACAGCTCCAGAAACAGTCGACGCCTTTGAGGTGGGAATTAAAAAATTTGGCTATTTAATTATCCGTTTGATTTTTGTAATCGTGTTAGTGGTTTTTTTAATCAACGCTCTTAAAGGACAAAACCTTATTGATACGCTAGTCTTCTCGCTGGCTATTGCAGTAGGCCTAACCCCTGAGCTATTGCCCATGATTCTAAGCATTAATATGGCCAAGGGTTCGATAAATATGGCCAAAAAAGGCGTCCTGGTTAAAAAACTAGGCTCTATTCCCGACTTCGGCAGTATGGATATTCTTTGCACCGACAAAACCGGTACCCTTACCGAAGATCGCATCACACTCGTTAAACATGTGGACGTTTTGGGAAATGATTCTCCTGGCGTTTTGCGGCTTGGCTACATCAACGGCTATTTTGAGACTGGCATTCGGAGTATTTTAGATAAAGCTATTTTGGATTTTGGAAAAATGGAGATTAAAGATTTAGAAAAAGTCGATGAGATCCCTTACGATTTCATCCGGAAAAGATCCTCTATTATTTACAATTCGGCTGATAAAACCCTGATGGTTACTAAAGGCGCCCCTGAAGAGATTTTTAAAATCTGTTCCAACTATAAAACAGAATACGCCCTCCCCTATGATTCTTTTAGCCGAGATGGTTTCCGGGTTCTCGCCATCGCCACCAAAGAAGTCGCCAAAATTAAAACTAATTATCCCAAGGGTGCAGAAAGCGAGATGCGGCTTGAAGGCTTTCTTGCTTTCTATGATCCGCCCAAAAAAGGGGCAGAAAAAACCCTTGCCTTCATGAAAAGCCACGGAATCGAAGTTAAGATTTTAACTGGGGATAGTCCGTTGGTTACCCAAAAGATTTGCCAAGACCTTGGAATTCCAGTTATCAAACTAATCACCGGGGATGAACTAGATAAACTCGGCGATGAAGCCATCCATCTGTCCAATATCTTTGCCCGTATTTCCCCCATTCAAAAAGAAAGAATTATTACGGTTCTACAAAAAAAGGGTGCGGTGGTGGGCTACTTGGGGGATGGCATTAATGACGCCCCTTCCCTCAAAAGCGCCGATGTTGGTATTTCCGTGGTTAACGCTGTAGATATCTCCAAAGAAACCGCCGATATTATTTTGCTTAAAAAGGGACTAAAAGAATTAATGGATGGAGTAATCGAGGGCCGCAAAATTTTTGGCAATACTATGAAATACATGATGATGGGATTAAGTTCTAATTTCGGCAACATGTTTAGCATGATCGGCGCAGCCCTCTTTATTCCATTTTTCCCCATGCTGCCCGGACAGATTCTAGTTAACAACCTCCTTTATGACGCATCTCAGCTGGCCATTCCAATGGATAATGTTGATCGAGAATATTTAAAAAAACCCAAACACTGGGATCTAAAATTTATTCGTAATTTCATGCTGGTTTTTGGCCCAATCAGTTCAATTTTTGATTTTCTGACTTTCTATTTGTTATATTCTGTGTTTGGGTTACGAGATTCCCTCTTTCAAACTGGCTGGTTTATTGAGTCATTAGCTACACAAACCTTTGTGATCTATATAATCCGCACTCGCTTGGTGCCCTTCTTCCAATCCCGCCCCGATTGGCGCTTGGTTTTATCGACGCTTGGGGCAGTTAGCTTTGGGGTTTTTCTGGTCTATGGGCCGCTTAATCATTTTCTCGGGTTTACACCTCTTTCCCTGTCGGTAATCTTTTCGCTATCTGGTCTGGTTATCGCTTACCTTATATTAATCGAACTGGCTAAAAGAATATTTTACAGTCGGTTTGCACAAGAATAGCCATAAAGCAAATATTCAACAATTCTGCTATTATACCTTCGTGCAAACAACCTCCGTTTGGCAAAATTTAAACCATGACAGCGTATTACAGGCGGTTGAAACAACCATAAACGAAAAACTAAGCAATCTCCTTCTACCCCGCAACAGCTATATCAATCGAGTTTATGAGCTAGAAAAATATGCGTCTCGCGAAAGACTAATTGTCAAATTTTACCGACCGAATCGTTGGGCCAAGGAAATGATTTTGGAAGAACACCAGTTCTTAAATGAGTTGGCCGCACAGGAAATCCCCGTTATTCCGCCATTAACCATTAACGGAACAACCTTGTTTTTTTCCCCACTCCCAACTCCTGGCTCTCAACTCTCTGCCCTCTACGCCCTATTCCCTAAAAAAGGCGGCCGTGCGCTGGATGAGTTCGACAAAGACAGCTGGGAAGAGATTGGCCGCCTCATCGCTAGAATCCATTTAGTGGGAGCAACACATACAAAAAGCCAGCGGATTCCCTGGCGTCCAGCCTTTGCCACTCAAAAACACCTAGCAACTCTCTTGCAAAGTAATTTTATCTTGCCTGACTTTAGAAAAGCTCTTGAACATACTGCTCATCTGTTTATTGAGAGAGCCGACCCCACCTTTGAAGCCTTCCCAAATATTCTCCTCCACGGCGATTGCCACAAAGGCAATTTAATTCATCGCCCAAACGAGGGCATTTATATTGTTGATTTTGATGACTTGTGTTTTGGCCCGCCAGTACAAGACGTGTGGTTGCTTTTGCCCGACAAGCCCGAAAACTGTGAAAGTGAATTAAATTGGTTTCTTAAAGGCTATGAATTATTTATGCCCTTTGACCGTAAATCACTTGCCCTCGTCCCTCTGCTACGCGGCATGCGGATTATCCATTTTGCCGCTTGGCTAGCCGTGCAAAGCCAAGAATCTGATTTTTCTACCCACTTCCCTGAAGCCGGTAAAGCTCGTTATTGGAATGAAATAATTAAAGAATTGCAAGAAATAACTTTTCTAATAAGTTAATCTAAGTCCGAAAATCCAAAGATTCTAACCGGGTTATCCCACCAGATCGTTCTGGCTTCAGCCTCTGATAAATTCAATCGATTGAAGGCATCTATGGTTACCCTAATGCTACGATAGGGAAAGTCGGACCCAGGCAATATTCTTTCAATCCCAAATTCACTTATGGCTAATCGAATATCCTGACTTGTAATCGTTCGAATAAAAGGAGTTATAACGCCAGGGACTGGCTCAGTGTAGGAGGTATCGAGCAACGCCTCTGGTTTGTTAGCTAAACTGGCAATTACTCTTTCCTGTGGGGCATTCCCCATGTGAGCAACAACGGAACAAATGTGATAACGCTCAATAATCATCGCTACTTTTTCGGGCGTAGCAGCATGTTTTAGATCTTCCCACAAACTCATGGGCAATCGCACCCCCCCCATATGCCAACAAATCATCAAATTTCTTTTGGCAATCCCTTGGTATAGATGATCATGACGTCTAAAATCGGTTGGATCAAACCCTTGAAAAGAGGGAAAGGCAATTGGGTGGAGTTTTACTCCCAAAAAACCAGCTTCAACAATATAATCTAATTCGGCATCAATCTCCGCGTCGCTCAGATGCGGATTTATTGCCCCAAAAGACTTAATTCTATTTTCGTATTTGTCTTTTGATTCATTTTGTATTTCAAAACACCATTGATTAATTTCCCGAACTTTCTTTGCTGAAGCAGCAGAACTAGCAACAGGCAAATTAACCAACCCAAAGACACCATATTGCTTCGCGTAAGCAAAGTAATGCGCAGCATCAAGTTCATGCGGAACATCTTCAATAAATTCATGGGGGATCCCTATCATAGGCAGCCTCACCCTAAAGCCCTTCCATGCCTTCGGAGGCAACAAATGAACATGGGGATCAATTCTGCGAATATTCGATGGCAAGCTGTTTTGCATCATTTATCTATTCTCGAGGATTAAGAAGACAAATTTCAGTTTTTCATTCTAAATATCTAACTCTAAGGCTGGCTCTTTTTCGCTGGTGACCATTTCATTTTCGCTGATTTTTTCTACCCATCCGTGCTGTCTTAGATAAAAAAACCATTTCACAAAAGAGTCAACGGCAATAACAACCACCAAAACCAGCATCACGCCCGAAAGAAAAGTGTTTAGCTTCCCATTGAACGATTTTTGTGGCAGATAATTCCAAAATATATTTTCAATCCCGGCCGTAAGAGTAGTAACCAACATAAACAGCATGGGAATAAAAGTAACCAAGGCATATATCTTCTTTCTATTACTTTTTAAGATAATGGTCGTGCCAATAATTAACGCGGTAGTGGCCAAAAGTTGATTGGCGACCCCAAACATGGGCCAAATAGTTGAAATATCTCCGTTATAAACCAAATATCCCCATGCCAAAACCACCAGCCCACTGGTTAAAATAATTCCCGGCAACCATTTTCTATCTCCCAAGGGTCGATATATTTTCCCAAGTATATCCTGTGAAATATAGCGCGCCACCCGCGTTCCACTATCAATGGTTGTTAATATGAAAAGGGCCTCAAACATGATCACAAAATGGTACCAATAACCCATCAGGCTTTTCATGCCAGGTATTCCCGCAAAAATTTGCGCCATTCCCACCGCCAGCGATACCGCCCCTCCCGGACGCCCAACAATGTTTTCTTGCACCATACCAGACAAAGCCGAAAGATTAACCGGCGACATGCCTAGTTTTGCAAAAACCGCTGGAGAACAATTGATGGCAAAATAATCGGCGGGGATTAAACTTGTGGCGGCAATTAAGGCCATAATTGCCACAAAACCTTCGACCAACATCGCCCCATAACCAATCATACGAATATCTTTTTCGCTCGAAATCATTTTAGGCGTTGTCCCAGAAGAGATCAAAGCATGAAACCCAGAAATAGCCCCACAAGCAATCGTTATGCAAACGAACGGCCATACACTCCCCGGAATGATCGGCCCACCACCATGAATAAAAGAAGTAACTGCTGGCATTTTGAGACTGGGATGCACAAAGAAAATCCCAATGGCTAATAAAAGAATTGTCCCAATTTTTAAATAGGAGCTTAGATAATCTCGCGGGCAAAGCAACAGCCAAACCGGCAAGACTGACGCAGCGAAACCATAAACCGCTAATATAATTGCCAATTGTTGCCGAGAAAAAATAAAATAACTGGCGATAGGTGAGTTTTGGATAAAATAACCAAAAAACACCCCGCTGAGCAGAAGAATTGATCCCACTATTGAGGCCTCAACAATCCCGCCTTTTTTAACGTACATATACATGCCAACCAACATAGCAGAAGGGATACTCAGCGCAATCGCAAAGGTCCCCCATGGACTTTCAGCTAAAGCATTTACTACTACAATAGATAAACCAGCTAAAGCGGTAATAATAATAAATAAGACCGCAATGGCAGTAGCAATTCCGCTTGTTAAGCCAATATAATCGCGGGCAATTTTGTGTAAGGATAATCCGTTATGGCGCACCGAAGCAAACAGAATCACGTAATCGTGCACCGCTCCAGCCAACACAGCCCCAATAATGATCCAAATGGCTCCTGGCAAGTAACCGAATTGAGCTGCCAACACAGGACCTATCAATGGGCCCGCTCCTGCAATGGCTGCAAAGTGATGACCAAACAAAACCCAGCGGTTAGTAGGTTCATAGTCGTGTCCATCTATTAAGGTGTAGGCAGGGGTTTGACGTTGTGGGTTCAAAACCAATACTTTCGCTGATAAAAAAACCGCATAGTAACGGTAGGCAAGGGCAAAGACACAGGCTGCAATTACAAGCAGAACAAGCGCGTTCATTTGGGATATTTTATCCCTTTCGTTTGATTTATGCAAAAGAGCATGTTACAATCTACCTACTTTTGAAAAGGAGGGTTTTTATGAAAACGAGATCCATGTTTTTGGTTTTGGTTTGTTTCGTGATTGCTTTTGGGGCACTAACCGCTCAATCTGACGCCAGGGTTGTTAGGAAGGTCGTGAAAAGACCTGTTATCGTTGTTCCTCCACCCCCACCACCTCGTCCAATAATTGTTACCCCTCCTCGCCCAGTCGTTGTGCCGGTTGCTCCACGAGTAGTTCCTCCCAGAGCAGTCGCTTCTAAGCTAAATCCTGTTCAATTTGGCCTTTCTGGCGGCTATATTGCCGGAATCGCCGGTGGAGTTTTGGAAATGAGAATTCACAATCCCTTTGAATTTCGTTCAACCAGCTTAAGACTTGGGGTTGGGTACGCTTCAGGTTCGGTATCCGGTGGCGCCAACCATACCCATCTATTGGCTATCATGGACGGTATTTATCGCATGACCGCCCCCGAAGCCGAAGGACTAAGATCTTACTTTGGTGCTGGCTTGAATTACGATGCTTCAGTTGATAGCACCAGCGCTGGAACCGTCGGCGGACAAGCTTTTTACGGGGTAGAAGCAGATGCACTGGGCGGACAAATGTTTGCTGAAGTAGGCTACAGCATTGTGCGGCCAGTATCAGTCACAAGTCTAAGGGGCTTAAATGCTCAAATAGGACTTAAGTTCTAGTTTTACTCTGCTAAATATCATTGAAAAAGGCCGGGGTTTTCCCGGCCTTTTTCTTTGTCTATTTTTTTGATTTATCTCTATTTCATAAAATCCAAATCTTTAAGCTCAACTGCCTCAAAATCATCATTCCGATTTCTATTTGGTACCGTTGTTATGCGACATTGGCTAATCTCAACAACTTCTTCTTCCCACTTTCCTTTGCTTCTTGTTCCCATTTCCCATCCTCCTGCCCCTTTGCCTTCTCCTCCCTTCACGGACCCCCACGGGCCTTCTTCTTCTATCTCCCATTTATCATATAAACTTTCGGGCATCTCTTCGATATAGCGCGATGATTTTAAGAGCACCTCGCCCTCGTAGCTCGAGTAAACAATCGGATAAGTTAAATAGAGCTCATCTTTGGCGCGCGTGATGGCCACATAAAATAAGCGGCGTTCTTCTTCCATCTCTTCTTCTTTGTTAAAACTAAGATAAGAAGGAAAACGCCCGTCGGCTAGCCAAACAACAAAAACAATTTTCCATTCCAGACCTTTGGCTTGATGGACAGTTGAAAGCACGCAGGCTTCTTTTTCGTGTTCTTCGCCATTGACCACCGATTCGCTTTCCATTCCAGACACTAAGGCAAGCGCACTCAACATCTCTTCCAGATCTTTAAACTGCGTAGCATAACTGCCCAATTGCTCCAAGTCTTCCTGCCGCTCGCGATGATTAGCATATTGAAAACGCAAATAATCGGCATAATAGGACAAGGAAATTGTTTTTATCATTTCGGCGGGATTGGTTTTGTGTTCGGCCAAAATTCCGATCAAGGTTTGAAAACGCTTAAATGCCGTTTCTCCTCCGCGCGAAATTAACTTGGCTACATTTTCGGATAATATTTCCGCCAAAGGATCACTCGCCAAACTAATAAGTTGAAAAACTTTTTCAGCCGTGCGCGGACCAATTTTATCTAATAACTTTAAAGCCCTGGCCCATGATACCTCGTCTTTACAATTGTGAAAAATCTTAAGATGAGCCAAAACATCTTTGATGTGGGCCTCTTCAAAAAAGCGCAATCCCGAGCGCACCTCAAAAGGAATCCCTCGCTTAGTCATTTCCATCTGAATTTCCATTGATTGATAATGCGAGCGATATAAGACCGCCATGTCATTGAGCGAAAAGCCTTCCTCTCTTAGCTCTAACATTCTTTGTGCCACAAAAGCAGCCTGCTCTTGCGCCGACATCAAGGGAGCCAATACCGGTTTTTGCCCGCTCGGCCGATTTGCTCGCAAGGTTTTGGCAAATTTCTCTTTTGCCAGTGTAATAGTTTGATTGGCCATGTCTAATATTTCTGGGACAGACCGATGGTTGAGTTCCAATTTATGAACGGTGGCCTCAGAATATACTTTGGGAAAATTCATAATGTTTTTAAAGTGGGCGCCGCGGAAAGAATAAATTGATTGCGAGTCATCTCCGACCACCATTAAGTTGCGATGGTGTTTTGCTAAAATGTCTATAATTTTGGCCTGAATTAAATTGGTATCCTGGTATTCATCAACCATAATATGCTGGAATTTATGCGAATACTTTTCAGCTATTTCGGGGTTTTCAATTAACAATTTTAGCCAGTAGGAAAGCAAGTCATCAAAATCCATCAGGTTTTGGGTCTTTTTGCGCATTTCGTATAAATTAAATATCCGCCCGATATCGTCCGTCAATTCCTCAAACTGAGCGTAATTATTGGCAACGATATCTTCGATTTTCTTGCCGGTATTCACCATCAAGCCAAAAATTGATTGCAAGGTATCGCCTTTTGGGAAACGCCGCATTTCGGGATTGATGCTGGCCTGGGCAATACACTTGTCGATCAAGTCTTTGGAGTCCCCTCGATCAAGAATAGTGAAATTAGACTCAAAGCCAATTAACTTGGCATGTTTACGCAGCATCATATTGCCAACGTGATGAAAAGTTCCTCCGCAAATTCCTCTAACGTCTTGTTTTAATAATTGCTCTACCCGCTCTGTCATTTCCTTAGCGGCCTTGTTAGTAAAAGTAACCAGCAGAATGCGATCGAGAGGAACGCCGGATTCAACTAAGTAAGCGACGCGATAAGTAACCGTTCTAGTTTTCCCAGATCCGGCACCAGCGATTACCAGCATGGGGCCACCAGTTGAAGTTACCACCGCTAACTGCTCTGGAGTAAGCTCCTTGGCATAATCAATATTGAACTTTTGGTTAGGATTAACCAGGGATTTTAAAATATACTTGTGGGGCATAACTAGTTAATTATAACATGCTCAGCAAATGCTATAATAAACTTAAGAGGTGCGAACGTGAAAAAAATTCTTAAATGGCTTGCAATAATTTTGGCTTCAGTTTTAAGCTTGCTGGTTATTGCTGTTCTTGCCCTTCCCTCCCTTCTCCCTTTAAGCTTCATCAAAGATTATGCTACCGGTAAAATCTCGGAGGCCATCCACCGCGAAGTAAAGATTGAGAAGGTTTCTTTTAGCTATTTTTCTGGGGTAAAGCTTGAAAATGTTTTGGTTTCCAATCTCAAAGGAACTCCTTCCGATTTTATCTTTTCCGCTGACCGCTTGGAACTTAGTTGTGCTCTTTGGCCATTATTTCACCGCCAAGTTATTATCAATTCTTTTGCCGTTAAAAATGGTCGAATTGACCCGGCAGACAAGACCGCCAAAACCGCGCTAAAAAAAATCACTCTTTCGGTTTCTGGCTTGCTTTCCTCATTGACTAAACCAATTGATTTTAATTTTTCGGCGATAGCTGAATTTCAGGGTAAAGAAATCCCGTTATCCTTAAACGGGAATGTCGGCGTAAATTTGGCAGATGAAAAAATTGTTGTCCCCAGCTTGAGGCTTGGAATTGCTGGAGAAAACGCCAATCTTTCTGCCACGCTTGCCCATTTCCGCACTAGCCCAATTCTCGAGGCTTCCATCTCATCGAAAAAACTTGCTATTGATCCTTTGCTAGCCGTCTTTGCGGCCGGATCTTCTTCTAGCCAGAAAAACTCAAAGGGCACACTAACTGCTCAAATCAACAAAGCCATGGCAGGTATTTCATCTAAATATCGAGCGAAATTATCCATTAACATGGAAAATGTTAGTCTGCAGAAATTTAAATTTGAGAAAATCAATGCCAATCTGTCACTGAGAAACAAGCGGGTTACTCTAAACTTAAACCAACTGGCGCTTTATGGCGGAACCCTTACCGGCAACGCAAACCTCAATCTGGCTGCTTCAGGCTTGGCCTATAAAGTCAACAATCTAAAACTGACCAATTTTGATGCCACTTCTTTTTCCAATACGCTGGTCGAAAGTTTCTTAACCAACTTTCCCGACTACAAGGATTTATTGAATAAAGTTTATGGGAAGTTAAATTTGGCTTGTTCTTTTTCTGGGCAGGGGGTTGAGGCTAACGCCGTCCTTGCTAATCTTTCTGGCCAAGGTTCTTTTTCCTTAACTAACGGGGAGATCAAACGCTTAAAAACTTTGGCCGCTGTGGCAGAAGCCTTAAAATCCAATACTTTGCGCAGCGACATTAAATTTAATACTATCCAGTCTTCCTTTTCAATCCGCTCCAGAGTGGTTACCTGCAAAGATTTTCAATTAGGGGCTGGCGATATCAAAGCTGGCTTTAATGGGTCTATTGACCTAGCCGGACAAAACTGGGTGGCAGGAAATCGGCTAACACTGAAACTATCTCCCTCCGCCAGTCAAGGGTTGCCCAAGGAATATAGCCTTTTCCGTGATTCCGCCGGCTGGTTTGCGCTCGATTTTGAAATCACCGGGCCACTTAGAAAGCCATTTCCAAAACCGATTTTAGATCGCCCCATCGAAGCCGTCATTGGCAAATTCAAAGTAACCATCGATGCTAAGAAAGTAGAAATCGAACAGAAAGCTAACGAGGTTTTGCGCAAGTTTCTCTCTCCTTAACTCGATTATATAGGTAGAGGGAAACGAGCAACATGAAAAAGATTGCTAAACTGTTATTAATAGTATTTGTTCTTAGCTTGGGGTTTGCCGGCTTAGCCACGGCCCAAAGCTACCCAGTAAATTATCAGCTCAAAGAACTGCGTGCCGAACCAGATAATGGCTCCAAGCTAATTTACAGCATACCACTTGAAGTTAAAATGCTTGAAATATCAGATGATTACAATTGGTATAAAGTAAAAATATCCTTTGCCTTTGGACCACTTTGCTCTACATATGTAGGCTGGGCCAATATCCCCATTGGGGACGTGATCGCCGCCCAAGAAAAAGCCGCGCAGAAAGTCGCCAAAAAATAATCATTCCCGCATATTTTTGCATCCATTTTTATTTATTGTTATAATGCCTTTGCTATGCAAGAAATGGAAAAACTAAAAGAGTTGTTAATTTCTACGGGGGCGGTTAAAACCGGCGAGTTTACCCTCTCCTCTGGCAAGAAAAGCAATTTCTATATCGATTGCCGCAAAGTCACCCTCCATCCCGCCGGAGCGAAGCTGATTGCCAAAATAATTCTAGATAAAATTAGAGAACTAAAGGTTGATGCCATTGGAGGAATGACCCTTGGCGCCGACCCCATTACTTCCTCCGTGGTTGCCTTTAGCGAGATTCCTGGATTTATCGTCCGCAAACAAGAAAAAGCTCACGGCACCAAACAAAGAATTGAAGGGATAATTGAATCCGGCTTTAAGGTCGTGATTGTTGAAGATGTAGCTACCACGGGAAGCTCTGCCCTACAAGCAATTCAAGCCGTAGAAGAATTGGGCTGCAAAGTAATCAAGGTCATTTCGGTGGTTGATCGCGAAGAAGGATCAAAAGAAGCCTTGGCCAAATACGACTTCGACCCCATTTTCCGCAAAAGCGAATTTATTTAAATAGTATTTTTTGTTATACTCTAATGCGTGATTAATCCCGTTTTTCTTTTATTGCTCGTTATTGTTTTGCCCTCAGTAATAATTATTGGACTAATACTTATTACCAATAAAAAACGTAATGTCTATTACGATAAACTCTTTTCTCCTTTAGGCTTAATCGGCAAAAGCTATGCTCTTGGGGCCGGGAAACAATACGAAGGAATAAGCGCTGGCCGAAAAACCAAAATCATCATCACCCGCAAAACCAAGAGAATGGTCTATCCGGCACCAATGGTTTCTGTCGCCGGCGGCACAGCCGGGGTTCGACAATGTGCTGGGGAAACGATTTGGATAACGATTGAAGCCCCTTTCAGCCATTTTGTTTCTTTGGTCGCTAAAACCCTGAAAGGCATAAGCACCTATGATCAAATGCAACTCAACAATCCTATTACCCAAAAAATTGTTGGGGGAATTAAAGATTGGGCCATGGCAAAGGATCATGCAAAGTTATTGCTAAACATTTCCCCAGAATTGTCCAACTTTGACGTATACAGCAACGAAGAGGTTTGGGCAAAGCGGTTGCTAAATAACGCCGCGGCCATTAAAATCGCCTTGGAGCTTTTAAATTTCAAACCAGCTTTTGGAATTTCCCATTTTGCGGTAAAGCCTGGCTGTGTTGATTTTCGGATCACAACCAGTCTCAGCCAACTATCAACAGAAACCATAAAAGAATGGTTTGACGCCATAAATAATTTTATCCAAATAGCAGAGACTATCAACTAGCCTTGCCTGCTCTTTGAAATATCTGATATACTGATACAAAGATATTCTAAAATGCCCGTGTAGCTCAGTTGGTAGAGCACGTCCTTGGTAAGGACGAGGTCACCGGTTCAATCCCGGCCGCGGGCTTTTCTTTTATTGTTGACAATTTAATCTGCCGTCTAGTATAATAAGCTTCACCCATTGTGTGGGTGTAAAATAGTTTTAGTCGAAAAGAAAAACAGGAGGAAATCGAAATGGCAAGAGAAAAGTTTGAAAGAAATAAAGAGCACATGAACGTAGGAACGATTGGGCACGTTGATCATGGTAAAACCACATTAACTGCGGCTATTACCAAATATTTAGCGACCAAGGGAATGGCAAAGGCAAAAGCCTTTGATGAAATCGACGCTGCTCCCGAAGAAAAGGCACGCGGTATTACCATTTCTATTGCCCACGTTGAGTACGAAACCACAAAGAGACACTACGCCCACATCGACTGCCCGGGCCACGCAGATTACGTAAAAAACATGGTTATCGGTGCCGCACAGATGGACGGAGCAATTTTGGTGGTTTCTGCTGCCGACGGCCCAATGCCCCAAACCCGCGAACATATCTTATTAGCCAAACAAGTTAACGTCCCTGGAATGGTTGTTTTTCTCAATAAATGCGACATGGTCGATGATCCCGAATTAATTGACCTAGTTGAGGTTGAAACTCGAGATTTGCTAAAAAAATACCAATATCCAGGCGATGAAATCCCCATTATCCGCGGATCAGCCCTAAAAGCGCTAGAAGATCCTTCTGGTGAAGCTGGGCAAGCCATCCAAAAACTAATGGACGCCCTCGATACTTATCTTCCCAGCCCGAAACGGCCGCTCGATCTCCCATTCTTAATGCCCGTCGAAGATGTTTTCTCAATTACTGGCCGCGGGACCGTAGGAACCGGACGGATTGAACGTGGAAAAGTAAAAGTGGGAGAAGAAATTGACGTAATTGGTCTGGGTGCCAATCAAAAAGCGGTCGTAACCGGTGTTGAAATGTTCCGCAAAACCCTCGACGAAGGGATGGCGGGAGATAACGTTGGCCTCTTGCTTCGTGGGATTGAAAAAGAAGACCTAAAGCGCGGCATGGTTTTGGCCAAAACAGGATCCATCAAACCGCACAAAAAATTTGAAGCCCAAGTTTACGTTTTAACCAAGGAAGAAGGCGGCCGCCATACCCCATTTTTCAATGGCTATAAACCTCAATTCTTTCTTCGTACCATGGACATCACCGGCGAAATTAAACTCCCCGAAAAGGTTGAAATGGTTATGCCAGGGGACAATATCGTTATGACGGTTGAATTAATCTGCGACATCGCAGTTGATGAAGGCTTACGCTTTGCTATCCGTGAGGGCGGAAGAACGGTAGGCGCCGGATCGGTTACCAAAATTATTGCTTAGTTTTCCAGATATCAACGAAATAACTTTTTTGGAGAAAGAAGTCCTGATGTTTCAGGACTTCTTTTCTTATATTCGTTTTTATATGCAAAAGATATTAAAATCAATTGGCATCTTTGCTTTTATCTCAGTTTCAGTAGCTTCTTGTTTTCTCGGTTTTGATTTTTTTCAAAACCGCCAAGTTTTTCCCAACAACACCTATATTGGGGAAATTAATGTATCTAATCTTTCTGAAAGTCAGGCCACCGACAAATTAAAGGCCGCTCCGCTTGCAGAGATTTACTCAGCCGTTATTACCTTAGAGGCAAGCAGTGACGAGAGTTATTCTTTCACTCCCGAACAGCTAGGCATTTCTTTGTTTGCCGACGAAAGCGTTAAACAAGCTTTTGTCTTAACCCACGATAAAAACTACTTAAACAATTTAAAACAACGCACCATAAACCACAAATTTGTTGCTCCGCTTTATCTGGGGGTAAAAGAAGACACCTTAGGGGCGGTTTTAAAAAGTTTGGCCGAAGCCGTTCATTCTGATCCAAGGGACGCCTCGTTTTTGCTTACTGAGGAGACCGGGGGCTTTCATGTTGAATCTGAACAAAATGGAAAAGAACTAAACATTCCAAAAAGCCTTGAAGACGTTAAAGCGGCGCTGGGCAGGGGCGAAAAAATTATCCTGCTTGCCATTAAAGAAACGCCCCCTAAGATTCGCGAGGTAGACCTACGGGCTTTTCCTCCCGCCTGGAAACTGGCCTCATATACAACTTATTATGGGAATCATGATTCTCCAAATCGAATTCACAACATTAAGCTTATCGCCTCATGGATGAATGATACCATTCTAATGCCAGGAGATATCTTCTCGGTAGCAAAGGCAATTGGAGACGTCACCGCAGAAAGAGGATTTAAAGAAGCCTTTGTGATCACCGGAGGGGAACTGGTTCCTCAACTCGGAGGAGGAGCTTGCCAAACCGCCACCACCCTCTACAACGCCGTTTCACTGGCTGATATCAAAGTCATTGAAAGAAGAAATCATTCTTTTTACTTTGCAATCTACCCACTCGGTCGAGATGCTGGGGTGTATCCTGGCCAACTGGACATGAAATTTGAAAATGATACTGGTCACCCAATTTTAATCAAAGCTGTCGCTACCAATCGTCGGCTATCCTTCCGCATTTATGGGACTCCAACCGGAAAAAGCGTAAAGTTTACTTATCCAAGAATTTTAGGTGCTACTAGCAACGGCTATGTCCCAATGTCTCTTGGATCAGTTATCGCTAGTGATGCCCCCTTTAGAACCTCAGTGGTCCGCACGGTCTATGATGCTGAAGGGAAAAAAACAAAAGAAGAAACCATTTCCAGCTTTTATAAATTGTATGGTGAAAAGTCTAATGTCCCTATCCGCCGCCCAGAACCCAGATGAGCCAGCAGCAAAAAACCATTGCAGCCTCTTTTCAATTAAGCGGAGTCTCTCTTCATTCAGGAGCGGAAACCACAGTTTTTTGCTCCCCTGCCCCCATCAATAGCGGAATACTTTTTATTAAACAAGGGAAATCGATTCCGGCAACCATCGAGCATCTATCCTCAACAAAGAGGAGTACTTCTGTCGCCGGAGTAGCAGTAACCGAGCATCTTCTTTCCGCCATTTACGCTATAGGAATTGACAATCTTACTCTTGAGGTCATGGGAGACGAAATCCCCGTTCTCGATGGCAGCGCTAAACCATTCGTTGACGCTATTTTAACGGCTGGACTACTCGATCAACCCGCCCCCAAACAATCAATCGTTTTAAAAGCTCCCATCAAATTATCTGATGGCAAAGCTTCTATTGAGGCCTTGCCCTATCATGGATTTAGTCTCACATTTATGGTAAACTTTCCCTCAGTGGGGGAGCAAAAGCTCTCTTTTGACTTTGAAAGTGGGGATTATGCCACCGAAATTGCCCCCGCCCGAACTTTTGGATATATTGAAGAAATAGAAGCCCTTAAACAACAAGGACTCGGCCGCGGAGCTTCGCTAGATAACGCATTGGTACTTAGCCAAAGCGGTTATTTAAATCAACCGCGTTTCAAAGATGAACTGGTAAGACACAAAATATTAGATTTGATCGGAGACTTGGCTCTGCTAGGCAGGCCACTGAAAGCCCAAATTAACGCCTGCATGTCGGGCCACAAATTAAATTCGGAATTGGTAAGGAGGATCCTGCAAAATGGCTGAACTAGATATTAAAGAAATAATGAAAATTATCCCCCATCGCTACCCATTTTTACTCATCGATAAAGTCGTTGAAATAGAAGAAGGCAAGCGGGCAGTGGCTATTAAAAATGTGACTATGAATGAGCCCTATTTTCAAGGGCACTTTCCGGGGCTCCCTATTATGCCAGGAGTGTTAATTTGCGAAGCTATGGCACAAGTAGGGGTGGTGATGGCGCTGCGCGTTCCAAAAAATGAGGGGAAAGTCGTCCTTTTTGCCGGCATTGATAAAGTGCGCTTTCGTCGCCAAGTTCTCCCTGGCGATCAATTGCGACTAGAAGTCGAAACTCTCTGGCAACGCGGGGCCTTGGGCAAAATGTCGGGCAAAGCCACGGTCAACGGAGAAGTTGCGGTTGAAGGCGAATTTATGTTTTCCCTGGCCGATAAAGAAACTGGCGGAGCAAAAGTTCATTCAACCGCCACCGTCCATCCAAGCGCCAAGCTTGGAAAGAACGTTGAAGTAGGTCCATATTGTGTAATTGGACCAGACGTTTCAATTGGCGAAAACACAAAATTGGGCGCCAACTGCGTTTTATCCGGCTGGATAACTATGGGCAAAGATAACAATATCTTTCAAGGGGTAAGCATCGGAGCAGCGCCACAAGACCTAAAATATAAGGGAGAGCGCGGAGAAGTTATTATTGGCGACAAAAACGTAATCCGTGAATTTGTAACCATTCATCTTCCAGCTGGCGAAGGGAATAAAACCGTCGTTGGGAACGAAAACTTTATTATGGTGCACGCTCATATCCCGCACAATTGCCGGATTGGAAACCAGGTTGTCCTTGGCGGCTACGTTGGACTAGCGGGCTATACCGAAATTGAAGACCAAGTAATTATTGGAGGAATGGCCGGCATTCATCAATTTGTGCGAATTGGCAAACTCACCATGGTGGGGGCCCAATCAAAAGTGACGCAAGATATTGCTCCCTATATGTTAGTAGAAGGGATTCCCGCCCAAATTCGCAGCATTAACTCAATTGGCCTACAACGCCGCGGGCACAGCAACGATGCCATCGCTGAAATAAAAAAAGCCTTTAAAATAATATACGAATCTGGCAAGAGCTCACAACAAGCCGCAGAAGAAATCAAAAAACGCTTGCGGCCATTGCCAGAGATTGATGAGATTTATCATTTTTTAACCGAGGAAAGCAAGCGTGGCATCAGTAAAAAAACGGCCATCGAAGTTGAGGCTGATGAGCTGCTTTTGCCCGAAATCCCCGAGCTCGGCATATGAAAAAGACTTGTCCTGAGCGAAGTCGAAGGATAATGCTCTCGGCCGGCGAAGTCTCCGGCGATGTTCACGCAACCTACCTGGTGCGTGAGCTAAAAAAGCTCCTGCCCGACACCTACTTCTTTGGCATGGGTTCCGAAAAATTACTCGCCGAAGGCGTTGATGTAAAAATTGACATAGCAAAACGCGGTTCGATTGGCATTCTTGAAGCTCTTCCTAACATTATCCCTCTCTATTTTGCCTATCAAAAAATGCAGGCTCTTTTAAAAAGCGAAAAACCAGACCTGCTAATTTTAATTGATTCTCAAGGCATAAATATGCCACTGGCCAAAGCCGCCAAAAAACTGGGGATTAAAACCGTTTATTATATCGCCCCACAAGAATGGCTTTGGGGATCTCCAAAAGGGGTTAAAAAAGTAGCTGCCACTCTCGACATGATTGTCTCGATCTTCGAGAAAGAACACGTTGCCTATAAACAGGCCGGTGGAAATTCGGTCTATTTTGGCCATCCATTAGTCGACATAGTTAGGCCAGAAAAAAGCAAATCCGAGGCTCGAAAAGAATTTTTAGGGTCAGAAGATGGGCCGGTAATTAGCCTTTGCCCAGGCAGTCGAACGCAAGAAATTAAAAATCTTTTGCCGATCCTTTTAAGTGCTGGCGAGCTAATTCAAAAAGAAATCCCGAGCGCCAAATTTATCATCCCAGCCGCCTCCACTGAAATGATTAAAATGATCTTTAGTTATATCGGCGATTTTCGTCCCAAGGCCATTATTGGCCATACATATGATATCTTAGCCTGCTCCGATTTGGCGATTTGCGCCTCTGGCACCATTAATCTTGAGGCATCAATTTTAAAGACGCCAAATATTATGGTTTACAAATTAAACCCGTTGACCTATTTTATCGGCAAATATTTTTTGAAGATTGGAGAAAAGCTTTCGTTCTTTAGCATGCCCAACATGTTAATGGAAGAAAAAGTAATCCCCGAATTGGTAATGCAAGACGCCAACCCACAAACCATTGCCGCAGAATCTTTGGCAATTTTAAATTCTCCTCCCCGTCAACAAAAAATGCAGCAACAATTTGAAGCTCTCCGGCAAAAACTCGGACAACCCGGAGTAACAGCTAAATGCGCCAAAGAAATTGCTGCGTTTCTATAACTATTGCCCCTCTGATTCCCCCAGCATCCCGGCATATTTCCGTAATTTTTCTGCAATCTGCTGCATGTTTGATGGTCTCCGGGCGGGATTAGGATGACAGAGCTTTCCTAAATATTTACCAAGCTCTGTCCGTTTTAACGGCGCCGGCATGTTGCTGCGTGCAATTAATTGCTCCGGCGATAAGTGCTTAAGTGCGAGCAATTGCTCATAATAGCGACGAATACATTTGTCTCCAACAAGAAATTGGATAAGAAATGCCATCTCACCAAAAATGTCCTCCATTTCATCGGTTAAAATCCCTTTTTGGCCCGTTAACAAAACAAAAGAAGTAATTCCTAGTCCATAAACATCAACCTTTAAGTCGTCAACCGCAGCAAACCCAAACTCAAGTTCTGGGGGATAATAGCCAATCGCGCCAAGATCGTCCCGCTGGGGTTCGGATAATTTTCGAGCATGCCCGAAGTCAAGCAATGTAACCACGGCGTTTTCAATTTTAGTACTAGACGAAGCATTAACTAATACGTTGTTGCTTTTTACGTCGCGATGAACAATCCCCATTTCATGCAATATAGCTAAACGATCTGCAATGGGAGCCAAAATATTATCAGTAACAGCACGAGCTCTTGCGACAAAAGGCGCGGAATGTAACCAAACATATTCCAGGCTAAACTGATCCGCGTCATAACCGGGAACAAAGGGCATAATCAAGAATGGAGCCGTCCAGTTATTTTTCCCTTCCTCGTTACGACCATCAAACAGATCAACGCTCCCAACATACAATAAAGCCGAAAAACCTGGCCTGCCAGCTAATGCGTGCAAAATTCCCACTTCTCTTTTAAGTTCATCAACAAACAACGGATCGGCAGCTATTTTAATTACCACCGGCGTTTGCACTACTTGCTTCCAATCCCTCCTCCAATTAAAAAGAACACCTTTATAAAGCTGGTTTTTTGCTATAGCAAAGTTCTTTTCATCATCTATAACAACGGCGCTTCTTCTGGACAAAGAGAGCCGAGGTTTGCCGGGGACTGTTCCTACACGGCAAGCAAAAGCCTCAGTCGTTTTCGGAATACAAAGAGAAACCATAGCAAATATCTATCTGCCATTCCCCTAGCTAATTTCAATGATGAGGAACAACAGTAAACTGCAAAATAAACTGAAATTAATTAAAAAGCCTTCCGATAACTAAATGGAGAAACAAATGAAAGATTTTCGTTGTAAATTTTGTCACCGCTTACTCGCCAAAGTTGAAGACGGCAGTAAGGTGGAAATTAAATGCCCCAAATGCAAAACCATGAACCTCTATCAAGAGGAAACGGTCATTGTATATGAAATCCCCGAAAATAATGTCACTAAAAAAATCATCGAACGCGGACTAATCAGTTACGATTTATTGCAAAACTAGCTAACAGCTAACCGCTTACGGCAAGATTCCCTTTTATGTTATAATATATTTATGTCGGTACCTTTCTTTGATATTACCCGCCAAAACAACTCCGTAAAATCGGCCATTAATGCTGCCATTCAAGCGGTTGTCGATTCTGGCCGCTATATACTCGGGCCCAATGTCGCCGAACTGGAAAAGGAATTTGCCGCCTATGTTGGCACCAAATTTGCGGTTGGAGTTGCTTCTGGCACTGATGCGCTTCATTTGGCGCTGCGTGCTTGCGGCATCCAAGCCGGGGACGAGGTTTTGCTCCCCACCTTTACCTTTGTTGCCACAGCCGAGGCCATTGCCTATTGCGGAGCTAAGCCCGTTTTCGTTGACATTGACGCCTCATCGTTTAATATTGATCCCTCTGCTCTGGAGGCAAAACTAACAGCCAAAACAAAAGCCATTTTGCCCGTCCACTTGTATGGCCAGGCTGCCACCATGGGAACAATTCTGACTTTTGCTAAACAGCACCGCCTAAAAGTGATTGAAGATTGTGCCCAATCGACCGGAGCAACTTTTAATGGCCAGCAAACAGGGGCCTTTGGAGATGCCGGCTGCTTTTCTTTCTTTCCCACCAAGAATTTGGGTTGCTTTGGCGACGGCGGAATGATAACCACCAACGACGAAAAAGTCGCGGAAGAAATCAAAGTTTTAAGAATGCATGGTAGTCGTAAAACCTATTACCACGATATTATTGGCTACAACAGCCGATTAGATGAATTGCAGGCAGCCATTTTGAGGATTAAACTCCCATTGCTAAACAACTATATTAAAGCTCGGCGCAATAACGCTCAACATTACTACGAAGCCCTAGCTTCCCTAAAATCCGTTTCCCTTCCGTTTGAAACTTCAAAAGCTCAACACACATACAATCAGTTCACCCTCCGTGTCGACAAACGCGATCAGCTTGCCGAATTTTTAAAAGCCAAAGGGATTCCTTCCATGGTTTATTACCCTTTATCGCTGCACCAACAAAAGCCATTCCTCTCTGGCGAGCATTATCCTGCCAGCGAAAAGGCCCAAAAAGAAGTTCTTTCGCTCCCAATTTTCCCAGAATTAACCCCTGAGGAGCTAGAAACCGTTTCTTCAGCCATTAAAGAGTTTTATACCAAATGATTAAGGGCCGCGGTTTAAAAATTGGCGTAATTGGTGCCGGGGTTATGGGCAAAAACCATCTCCGAATTTGCGCGTCCCTTCCGGGAGTAAACCTGATCGGCCTGGCGGATGTTAACGAAGTAGCCGGGAAACAGATAGCCGAACAACACGGAATTGCATATTTTAAACAATATGCAGACCTTTTCCCATTGGTTGATGCCATTGTCCTGGCCGCCCCCACACAAGCTCATTTTGAAATTGGCAAAGAATGTTTAAATGCTGGCAAGCATCTTTTAATTGAAAAGCCTATCGCCGCCAGTAGTGCCGAGGGAGAGCAATTGGTTGCATTAGCTGCCGAAAAGAAATTGATTTTCGCAGTTGGCTTAATTGAGCGATTTAATCCTGCCTTTCAAGAATTACAAAAACTTTTGCGACATGAAAAATTAATTGGTTTAACCCTGCAACGCTTTAGTCCTTTCCCAGAACGAATTTCGGATGCTGATGTTATTCAAGATATGATGATCCACGACCTCGACTTATTACTGGCCCTTTTGCCCAAAGATGAAATTGAGTCTATAAAAGCCGAAGGTAAAAAAGTAAAAAGCAAGCGGCTAGACCAGGTCGATGTTACCATTTTCTTTAAATCTGGCATCCTGGCCAAAGTACATGCCAATCGTGTTTTTGCTATAAAAACAAGAAAAATAATGGCTCTAACCGAGTCTTGCTTGATTGAGGCTGATTTGCTTGAGAAACGCGTTTACGTGAGGGACCTAAAAGGAGCCCTCCCCAGCGCCCACCATGTTAAGCCAGTTGATCAATTAACGGTTGAACTCACCGATTTCATTAAAGCAGTAAAGGCACAAGAAGCCCCAACTGTAGACGGCCTTGCGGGATTAAAAGCGACGAAATTAGCGGAGGAGGTTTCCCAATTATGTTATTAACCATCATTGCCTTTATCTTTGTCTTTACGGCCATTACCCTGGTTCACGAGGGAGGACATTTGCTATTTGCCAAACGCTGTGGCATACGCGTCCACGAGTTTGGCATCGGCTATGGCCCTACCCTTTTTAAATTTACTCGCAACAATACAACCTACAAAATTAACCTCTTGCCTATTCTCGGCTTTGTGTCCATTGCCGGACTAGAAACCGATGACCCGCGCGAAAAAGAAACCCCAGAAAATGAAAAGTACTATAACAAAGGACCGCTACAAAAGTTTATTCCCATTCTGGGGGGTCCATTAATGAACCTGGTTTTAGGCTTTATTATCTTTTCGGTGCTCTTTATATTTACCGGGGTTCCGGCCGGGGTTAGCAACGAAATATCTACGATTTCTCCCGGTTCCCCTGCTGCCAAAGCTGGCATCCTGGTTGGCGACAAACTAATTTCGATTAATAAACAAAGCTATAAAGATCCGATGGCTGCCATCAAGTTTATCCATCAAAATCCTGGGAAAGAAGTCCTTCTAACCCTGCAAAGAGGGCCTGCGCTGGTTAACGTAAAAGCTACTCCCAAATTAAATGCAAAGATGAAAATTGGGCTCCTTGGCTTTTCTCTAAAAACCCTCGCCAAACAGGTTAATCCCTTTGAGGCAATGTGTATCGCCTTTAAAGAAACGATCTGGCTTTCCATAACAATTGTTGTTCTATTTGGCAAACTAATTCTGGGGAAATTTGCGCTCTCAGACCTTGCCGGGCCAATTGGCATCGCGCAAGTAACAGGCCAATACGCTCAAATGGGTCCCGTTTCGCTCCTCAACTTTTTGGCGTTCTTTAGCATAAATGTTGCGGTGTTTAATCTGCTCCCAATCCCAGCGCTCGACGGAGGAAGATTGGTGTTTATTACTATTGAGGCCATTTTCAGAAAACCGATCAACATTGAACTAGAAAACAAAATTCACTACTATGCCTTTCTCGGATTTCTAGCCTTAATTGCTTTAGTGACGGTAAACGACTTGCTGCGCTTTTTCCGTTAGCTTTCGTTGCCCTTCTTTGCCCTCACGGGCCCTCATGGGCCTTCATGGGCCTTTACGGGCCCTTAAATTCTCCCCGCTCTCCGCTTCGCAGCCAAAAGCGTATTTTGCATTAGCATGGCAATGGTCATTGGCCCAACTCCCCCTGGAACCGGGCTAATAAATGCAGCTCGTTTGCTGGCTGATTCAAACTCAACGTCCCCTACCCACTTCCCATCAACCTTGTTGGTCCCAACATCAATTACAATTGCTCCCTCTTTCACCATGTCGCCCTTGATCAACTCGGGGATCCCAACGGCTGCAACCAAAATATCAGCCCTGCGGCAGACAGCTCCAAGGTCAGCAGTACGAGAATGACAAATAGTAACCGTCGCATGTTTTTCTAGCAATAATAAGGCAATTGGCTTTCCAACAATGTTGCTCCGGCCAACCACTACAGCCTCTTTTCCCTTCAACTCTACACCTGTGGATAAGATCATTTGCATAATTCCGCTGGGGGTACAGGCCACAAAGAGCGGGTTTTCGCCGCGCAAGAGTTTTCCCAAATTTAATGGGTGCAAACCATCAACATCTTTTGAGCAAGAAATCTCATCCGCAATCTTTTGGGCGTTTAATCCTTTTGGTAAAGGCAACTGAACTAATATCCCATCAACCGAAGAATCGTTGTTCAATTGCTTGACGACGGAAATCAGCTCATCTTCCTTAACTGACACGGGATAGCGAAGGGTCTCTCCGATGATCCCAACTTCAACACAAGCCTTCTCTTTGTTTCTAACATAACCCTGTGAAGCCGGATCGTCCCCTGCTAAAATAACGCACAATTTTGGCACGATCCCTTGGCCTTTCTTTAAAGCCTGAATCTCTTTCTTAATTTGCTCCCTGATTCCCTGGGCGATTGCCTTTCCATCAATTATTTTTACCATAAAGTTATCCACACTCCTTATCCACAGGCACTTAAATCCGACCCCCTTCATGGGCCCTCAAGGGCCTTCTCCGGTCCCTACTTCCCAACACAAAACTTTTCAAAAATTGAATTAATAATTTCATCTGTTACTAGTTCGCCAGAAATCTCTCCAAGAGCTAAAATCGCTTCCTTTATCTCGATCGAAAGCAAATCTAATGGGACATCATTATCGCATGCATTTAAAGCTCTCTGCAGGGCCTCGGAAGCCCTTACAAGACATCCACGGTGTCGTTCATTAATACACAACGAGCCCTCTTTTTCTCCCTTCCCGTTTTTTATAAGGGAAGAAAAGATGCTCTCTAATAAGCTCTCGATGCCCTGCCCCGTTTTTGCTGATACACCAATCCCAATTGCCGGACAGTCACTTCCCAATATTTTAGCAGGATCAAAAGATATTACAAGGTCGGATTTATTGAAAACAATTAACACATCTTTTCCACAAAACTTTTCAACTAGCAACTTTTCATCAGACCCAAAAGCATGTGAAACATCGAAAACTAGAACTACCAAATCAGCCGCCTCTGCCTCCGCCATAGTTCGTTTAATTCCAGCAATTTCAATTTCATCCTGCGACGCCCTTACCCCCGCCGTATCAATGAGTGTGACCGGGATTCCGTTGATGTTCACTGTCTCCTCGATAGTGTCTCTTGTCGTCCCTGGGATATGGCTGATGATGGCTCGCTCTTCACAAAGCAGCCGATTTAGTAAACTCGATTTGCCGACATTGGGGGAACCGACAATGACAATGTTAGCCCCCTGCCGATAAAGACGCCCGATCTCCCCACCTTTGATGGCTTGATCAATTGTCCTTGTTACAGCTGAAATTTTGGCTCTTAAATCTATGCTGCCTTTAGCTTTAACCTCATCACTAAAATCAATGGAAGCTTCGTTATGGGATAGAATGCTAACCAGCTCACTTTTGATGTCAGCTATTCGCTTGGACAGACGCCCCTTTAGCTGCTGTATCGCATAGCTGGACCCTTGGTTGGTTCTGGCCGAAACAAGGTCAAGGATTGCTTCAGCTTGAGGTAAATCAATTTTGCCGTTTAGAAAGGCTCTCTTTGAAAACTCTCCTCTTTCAGCTACCCTGCCCCCCTGCTCAACAACAAGGGATAAAACCGCTTGTAAAATTGTCGGGCTGCCGTGGCAATAGAACTCAACCACATCCTCCCCAGTAAATGACCTTGGGGATTCCATTAAACATGCCATCGCCTCATCGATATTTTCATTGGTTTTGGGGTTTTCGATCCAACCGTGGACCATGACGTGGCTGGAAATATTTGATTTTTTGCTTTTAAAAACTGACCGGAGGATGGACTTTGAGGCTCGCCCGCTTATTCTTATAATGCCCACTCCCCCGACTCCCGGAGGAGTTACAATGGCCGCAATCGTATCATCGCCAGAATGTTTCACGTGAAACATTTTTAGGCCTTGGGAGCGATCACAAGCCTTCTGTCTCTGCCCTCGCCCTTACTGTATGTAGTAATGCTGGGGTTTTCTTTTAAAAATACGTGAATTTCCCTGCGGTCACGAGCATCTAAAAACGGCAATTCCTTCTCGCGCCCAGTATTTACGACCTCGTTGGCGGCAGCTTCAGCAATTCTTTTTAAGGCCCCAACTCTTCGGCTTTTGTACTCGCCCGCGTCTACCCCAACCCTAATAGCTCTTCCATATACCCTAGCTAACATCGACGAAATTAGAACCTCAAGCGCCTTTAGGGCGTCGCCCTCCTTGCCAATGATCCGACCAAGGTCATCCCCTTTAATGGTTAACTCTACCGCCTCGCCGTCCTCAACCCCCTCAACCACGGCCATGAAGCCCATTTTATCCATTACTTCCTGCAAAAGAGTTTTGGCGTCCTCCAGCGGATTGGTTTTAATCGTTACCTCAACCTCAGCATCCTCCCCACCCAAGACTCCCAGCATCCCGGGCTTCCCTTCAGACAACACTGAAACCTTGGCGTCGTCCTTCGCCGCCCCTAGAACCGCCAAAGCAGCCTGGACCGCCTCATCAACAGTTTTTCCCTTCATTATAATCTTTTTCATTGTTTTTCCTCCTTGATTTGCGCAACTTTTTTGCTGTCATTGGGGATTTTCCCCATAATATAAGCTTGTTGGACCCCTCCCATCATATTAGACACAACCCAATACAGCTGAACGCCTGATGGAAAAGCGTAACTGACCAAAACAATAAAAATTGGCATAAACCAAGTCATTAACTGTGCCTGTTCTCCCATCGCGGGCATGGTTTTTTGCATATACCACGTGGAAACGCCGATTAATACCGGTAAAATCCAAAGAGGATCGGGCTTGGCTAGATTAGCTATCCACAAAAAAGAAGCCCCCGACCCTACCGCGGCCATGGAGACCTTTAAAGCCTCGCTTTGTAGCGCAAAGAATAACGCTAAAAAAAACGGAAGCTTGAGCAGCATAGGTAAGCAGCCCCCCATTGGATTGACCCCTTCCCCCTTATATAAATCCATCATTTCCTTTTGGAGCTTCTGTGGCTCATCCTTATGCTTCTTTTGCAGATCTTTGAGCCGGGGCTGAATTTTTTGCATGGCCGACATTTGCTTAACCGATGACAAAGTTAATGGGTATAAGGCCAAATTAACAGCAATAGTCAACCAAATAATTGCCAATCCATAATTATGCCCGCCGATAGAATAAAAAAACTTTAAGACCTCCAACATAATGTCCGTAAGGTACTGCATTTGTCCTCCTATGTTTCACGTGAAACATTATAAAATGATTTTTATTGTATTAACGCCGTTTTTTAAGCTAAGGGACAGGGTCAAAGCCACCCGGGAACAGCTGATTGCATTTAATTAGCCGTTTTAAAGCCAAAAAGATCCCCTTTGCCAATCCATGGCGCTCTATTGCTTGATCCGCATAACAGGAACAAGTTGGGTAATATCGGCAATGAAAAGGAAATAAATTTAATTTTTGGTATCTTTTAAGCAAATATTGGACAACCCAGGTCATTTGTGTCCTTTAAGATATTCGATTGCTTTTTGGGCATCAGCCCTGAGCAATTCAATTCTGCATTCATAACAGATCTTCCTCGGAAAAATAATTATGTCCATCCCAGCGTTAAGCATCTTTCTGTTAATATAAAATTCGGCTTTGACTCTTCGGCGAATTTTATTTCTGACCACCGCATTGCCCACTTTTCTAGAGGCAGAGATAGCAAGCCTTGAAGCAGGCAAATTATTTAGGCGAGCATATAAAGTAAAGCTGGGGGAGTTGAAAGAGAATTGCTTCTGTTTTATAACTCGTTCAATATCTTTTGTCGTCGTTAATCGCGAACTTTTAGGGAGCAAGCCGCTTTCTGCCTTTTTTCATTCGCTTTTTCAACACGCGGCGACCACCTTTGGTTTTCTTTTTTACCAAATAACCGTGGGTTGTTTTGCGAGCTCTTTTGTGTGGCTGATAAGTTCTTTTAACCATATTTTTTCCTCAAGTCAATTATACACAGTAAAATATTTTAAGTCAAATCATTTGTTAATTGCAAAGAATTATCGCTGTGCGTTTATTATTAGGCCACTTTTCAATGAGCGGTTTAGTGGTTGCGATCTATAAAGGCTTTTGTCTAATATTTAACCCGCGCAAATCAGAACACCTTTATGCGGGTTATGCACAAATTTGATGGCTGTGGACAAGCTGTGGATATGTTTACTTTTTGGCTTTATTATACATATTTATATTTGTATTACTGTAGATAACATTTAAAACTCCCTGTGAATATCTACACGAATCTACATCCCGCACTAGCGAATTATAACAGTTGCCTAAAAAAAGAATATTTGCTATACTTATCCACAGCCAGTTAGAAAAGGACAAATGTTTTCATCAATAAATATTAACGATCTCTGGAATAAAATTATGCCGCTACTGGAAAAAAGTGTAAATCGTCCAGTTTTTGAAACTCTTCTTTCCTCTACAAAACCATTGTCTTTGCAAAATGGTATTTTTGAAATTGCCGTTCCTAATGAATTGGTTAAAGATTGGCTGTCTAAACATTGTATTACCTTGCTTGAACAAGAAATATTTAATGCCCATCCCAGCATAACAAAAGTATTTTTTTCGGTTGGCTCTCCAGATCTTTTTAATACGCCACCAATCGAACAACTGGCGGTAAATGGCCATGGCAAAATTGAAAAGATTTCTCCGGTTAATCCCGCGCTTCTTAATCCAAGATATGTTTTTGATACCTTTGTCATAGGGCAGGGGAATCGTTTTGCTCATGCTGCCGCCTTAGCCGTCGCCGAGGCTCCCGCCAAAGCATATAATCCCCTTTTTCTATACGGCGGGGTAGGTTTAGGGAAAACCCATTTAATGCAAGCTATTGGCAATCAAGTGGCCTCTAATAACTTTCGTTCCAAAGTTCTTTATATTACCAGTGAAACTTTTACAAATGAGCTTATCAATTCAATCCGCGACGACAAGGCTATTAGTTTTCGCAATAAATATCGTAATATTGATGTATTAATGGTGGATGATATTCAATTTCTGGCTGGTAAAGAACGCACTCAAGAAGAATTTTTCCACACATTTAATGCTTTATATGAAGCCGGCAAGCAAATAGTGCTAAGTTCTGATCGCCCCCCCAAAGATATCTTAACCCTGGAAGATCGCCTCCGCTCCCGCTTTGAATGGGGATTAACGGCAGACATCCAATCCCCCGATTATGAAACACGGATTGCCATATTAAAGAAGAAAGCAGAAATTAGTGAATTGGTGGTTTCTGATGAATTACTAGCATACATAGCCAGCCGAATTGATTCTAACATTAGAGAATTAGAGGGGGCTTTAATTCGCGTTGTGGCCTATGCCTCTCTTACTTCTACTGAAATTACAACTTCATTAATTGATCAAGCGCTAAAAGACGTATTTTCACCTAAAAAAGCAGGCACAGGAACCTCTGTTGACGCAATAAAACGGGCAACAGCTGAATATTACAGTATTAAAATCGATGATATGTCAGCTAAAATTAGAACCAAAGAAATAGCCACTGCTCGTCAAGTTGCCATGTATTTAGCAAGAGAATTATCTGGATTGTCTCTACCTAAAATTGGCTATGATTTTGGGGGTAGAGACCACACAACCGTAATGCATGCCTGCGAGAAAATTCGATCTTGTTTAAAAATGGATCCGGCTATTCAAGAAGCCGTAAAAAAGATTAATTCGCGTCTTAAAACTTATGCACATTGAGGTGTGGATTATCTGTTAACAGATTAGTTATCCATAGATTTTAATTTGCCTGTTGAAAAGTATTTGTTAGTTTTTTGCTAATAAGCAATAATTTTATGACTTATTAACAAGTCCACAGCCTCTATTACTATTATATTTATTAAATATAATATAAGAGAGCAATAAAACTGTGGATTAAGATGAAAAACTGTATTATAATGTTGTCGGAGAAAAGATAATCTGAACGAGGTGAAAATATGGAATTTTCTTGTCTCAGGCGTGATTTACAAAATAGCATCTCTTTAGTTGAACGAATTGTAGCTACACGGAGCACGCTCCCCATTATTGGTAATATACTAGTTGAAGCCAGCAAAAGTAATTTAAAAATATCTGCCAATAATCTAGAAATAGGCATAGAATTAAATGTTAGTGCTAAAGTTATTAAAGGCGGGTCAATTCTTATCGGGGCTAAAACGCTAGCAAGCCTAGTTTCAAAATTACCTGAAGGAGAGATTGGTTTTAAATTGTCTGAAAAGGGTGCGTTGCAAATTACATATAATGATTCATTTTTTAATGTAAATACTCTTCCACCTGACGAATTTCCGGTCTTGCCAAAAGTAAAAGATGGCAGAACTATTTCAATTAATCCAGAGATTTTGGTTTCTATGATTAAACAAACACAGTTTTCTACATCCAGCAGTGAAGATAAGTATGTTTTGACCGGAGCTTTAATGGAGGCCGGAAAAAGTGGGGTAGGTGGGGACGACTCAAACTTTAGAATTATATCAACAGACGGGTATAGATTAGCAAAACGCTCCGAAAAAATTGTAATGGAAAATGAAAAAGCAATTAGCGCTATTATTCCAGCTCGTGCATTACAAGAGGTTTTAAGAGCTCTCGACAATGTCAACTCTAAGGAAGACGTAAAAATAACTTTAGCTGCTGATCAAATATCTTTTAAACATGACGATTTTTATCTGGTCTCCCGTCTTATTCAAGGCCAATTTCCTGATTATAGGCAAGTAATTCCCAAAAAAACCACGAGCAAAGTGATAGTTAAAACAAAGCAATTAATGGAATCTGCCGAACGAGCGGCAGTAATTGCTCAAGGATCAGCCAATGTTGTTAAGTTTGAATTTAAAGGGAAGACATTACAGTTAACTGCTAGTACACCGGATGTTGGGAATATTAGCGAAAAATTAGAAGCCGAATCAAAAGGGAAAGAAACACTTCAAATTGCTTTTAATATTCGCTTAGTAACCGATGTTTTAAAAGTAATCGAAGAAGATAAGGTAGAAATAGAATTTACGGATGCATTAGGGCCGGGAGTTATTAAACCGGAAGGGCAAGTTAATTATTTATATATCGTAATGCCAATAAGGACCCAGGACGCGGCTTAATGTCCCCATCTATCACCGAAATATTAAAAGAAGAAAAAACCGGCGTTGGCAGAACCATTAGGCTTTGTAATCTACTTACACTATGGCCAAAAGTCGCTGGAGAAAAGATTAGCAGCAAAACGGAAGCTGTAAAAATTAGTAATCGTTGCCTGCATATAAATGCATTTTCAGCCGCCTGGGCCAATGAGCTTTCATTTTTAAAAGCCGAATTTGTAGAAAAATTTAATGGTCTGGCAGAAGAAGAAGTGATTCAAGACATCAAATTTAAGGTGGGAGGAAATTAATGGCAAAGGAAGAAAAAAATTCGGGCGCCGTGTATGACGCATCGAAAATTAAAATCTTAGGCGGGATCGAAGCCGTCCGAAAAAGACCCGCTATGTATATCGGATCAACCGGGAAGGCCGGATTGCACCATTTAATCTACGAAGTGGTTGATAATTCAATCGACGAGGCTTTGGCAGGTTATTGCGATAATATTATTGTTACTATCCATAAGGGAGAAAAAATATCGGTCGATGATAATGGCCGTGGGATTCCAATTGATCTTCACAAGGAAACAAAACGACCTGCAGCTGAGGTAGTTTTGACCACTTTGCATGCTGGTGGAAAATTTGGGGATTCGGCATACAAAGTATCGGGTGGATTGCATGGGGTAGGGGTCTCCTGCGTCAACGCCTTGTCCGAATATATGGATGTTGAAATTACGCGAGACGGGAAGATTTATACCCAACATTTCGAAAGAGGAGTCCCGGACAAGGAAAAACTTGTCTCATCCAAAGGAAAAGAAGAAACGGGAACGAAGGTTTTATTTAAGCCCGATCCCGAAATATTCACAGAAACTGTCTTCGAGAGAAAAATTGTTGCTCACAGATTGCGCGAACTAGCCTTTTTAAATAAAGGGGTAAAAATAACGCTGATTGATGATCGCGAAAAGGAAAAGGCGCTAAACGAAGAAGTTTTTCAATATGAAGGCGGTGTCGTTTCCTTCGTTGAGCATCTTAACGAAAAGAAAGAACATCTCTATGTCCCTCCCATTGCTTTTTCTTCTCAAAAAGACGATGTTTTCATTGAAATTGGAATGCAACACTGCAAGGATTATTATGACGAAAATATTTATTCATTTGTAAACTGTATTAAAACAAAAGAAGGCGGTACGCACGAGGTAGGTTTCAAGTCCGCGCTAACTAAATCAATCAATAGCTATGCCCGGAAAAATAATTTGGTCAAGGAAGAAGAGTCTTTTTCTGGAGAAGATGTCAGGGAAGGATTAACGGCAGTTATTAACCTGCGCATCCCCAACCCACAGTTTGAAGGGCAGACTAAAACAAAATTGGGCAATGGAGAAATAAAAGGCTTAGTGGATTCTTTTGTGTTTGACAATCTCAACGCCTATCTAGACAAGAATCCAGCAGTTGCCAAGGCGATCATTGAAAGAACCTTGATGGCCTATCGTGTTAGGGCCGCGGCGAGAAAGGCGCAGGAATTAGAAAGAAAGAAATCGGCACTAGACACTGCTATCCTCCCGGGAAAACTGGCGGATTGTTCGGAAACCAACGCGGCTAAATGCGAAATCTTTTTAGTAGAAGGGGACAGTGCGGGTGGCAGTGCCAAACAAGGCAGAGATCGTCGCTTTCAGGCTATTCTTCCATTACGCGGGAAGATATTAAATGTTGAAAAAGCACGGATCGATAAAATATTAACTTCACAAGAAATTCGAACCATGATTACTGCTATTGGCCCTGGGGTAATTTCTGGTTTGGGAGGCAATGGCGGGTCTGAGGAATTAAGCGACGAAGAATATTTTAAAAAATTGAATTATCATAAAATTGTTATTATGACCGATGCTGACGTCGATGGAGCACACATTCGCACCCTGCTTCTTACTTTCTTTTTTAGATATGCTCGGCGTCTTATTGATGGCGGAAAACTTTATATTGCCCAGCCGCCGCTATTTTTGGTAAAAAAAGGCAAAACCCAAGAATACGTTTACCACGAAAAGGACTTGGACAAGGTCACTAAAAAAATGGGCAAAGATGGAATGCACATTCAAAGATATAAAGGTTTAGGGGAAATGAACCCAGAACAATTATGGAGCACCACCATGAATCCTGAATCGCGCACTTTACTTCGAGTTGCCCTGGATGATGCAGAAGAAGCAGATGAGATCTTTAAAATCTTAATGGGATCAGAAGTCGAGCCCAGAAGACAATTTATTCAAGATAATGCCAAGCTAGTCAAAAGACTAGATGTATAGTTAAGGAGCTAAGAAAATGGCGGAAGACAAAGAAGCTATAAAAAAATCGCGGGGAAAAAGTATCCCGGAGGACGATCCAAGTAGAATTCATAACGCGTCGCTAGAAAACGAAATGAAGACGTCTTACATCGATTATTCGATGAGCGTTATTGTTGGTCGCGCATTGCCGGATGTAAGAGACGGGCTAAAACCAGTTCATCGTCGCATTCTTTATGCTATGGACGAGCTTGGACTCCAGCCCGGCAAACCATATAAAAAGTCCGCCAGAATCGTCGGTGAAGTGCTCGGAAAATACCATCCTCACGGAGACTCGGCGGTTTATGAATCAATGGTCCGCATGGCGCAGGATTTCTCATTGCGCTATATGTTGGTTGATGGGCAAGGTAACTTTGGAAGCGTTGACGGTGATTCTGCGGCAGCTATGCGTTATACCGAAGTTCGACTGCATAAACATGCAGTTGAAATGTTAGCTGATATTGAAAAAGAAACGGTAGACTTTGGCCCCAACTTTGACGAATCACTGCAAGAACCATTAGTTTTGCCGGCTAGAATTCCTAATTTATTAATTAACGGATCATCCGGCATTGCCGTTGGTATGGCCACCAATATTCCTCCCCATAATTTAGAAGAAGTAGTCGCAGCAACTGAAGCCGTTATCGATAACCCAGAACTAAGCAATGATGAACTTTTTAAAATAATAAAAGGTCCCGACTTCCCCACCGGCGGGTTTATTTGTGGGAAGGCCGGCATAAAGCAAGCCTATGAGACTGGGCGGGGAATTATCACTCTGCGCTCCAAGCACGAAGTAGAAGAAGTTCGCGGCGGAAAACAAGCCATTATTGTTACCGAATTGCCTTATCAGGTTAATAAGGCAACCCTCATTGAAAACATAGCTGAACAAGTAAAAGATAAAAAAATCAAAGGCATTTCTGATTTGCGCGACGAGTCTGATCGCGACGGAATGCGTATTTATATTGAAATCAAAAGAGATTCAAACCCTGAAATTGTTATCAATCAATTATATAAACGAACCGAGATGCAGACTACTTTTGGCATCAACATGGTGGCCTTAGTTGATGGCACTCCGCAACAACTGGCACTAAAAACCATTCTTGAATGCTATATAAAACACCGCAAGGAAGTAATTGTTCGTCGTACCAAATATGATTTGCGCAGAGCCGAAGAGCAAGCCCACATCTTAGAAGGATTATTAATTGCCCTGCAGGACATTGACGGGGTAGTCGCGCTAATTAAGAAATCAAAATCGGTTGATGAAGCTCGCGCCGGTTTGATGAAAAAGTATAAGCTATCCGAAATCCAAGCACAAGCCATTTTGGACATGAGGCTGCAGCGCTTAACCCAATTAGAAACCAAAAAATTAGAAGAAGAATATAAGGCCCTCAAAGCTAAAATTGCCGAATTAAAAGAAATATTAGGCAGCGAAAAGAAAATCTTAGGTGTCATTAAAAGGGAATTGGGGGAAGTGGTTAAAAACTTTGGCACCGGGCGTCTTACCAAAATTATTGGCGAAGCAGAAACGATTGAAGAAGAAGAGTTGGTTGAAGACATGGAGATTGCGGTTATTATTACCCGCGATGGCTATGTAAAACGAATGCCAGTTTCTGTCTTTCGAGCTCAAAAAAGAGGCGGAAGAGGAGTGGCGGGAATGGCGACGCGAGAAGAAGATGTGATTGATAAAATCTTCACTTGCTCCACGCTCTCCCATGTTCTTTTCTTTTCAAACAAAGGAAAAGTATATAAAGTAAAAGCCTATGAGTTGCCAGAAGCTGCGCGCAGCGCTAAAGGGCAATCAATAGCCAACTTTCTCGAACTTTCCATGGGGGAAATTGTTAGCGCCGCGATATCGGTCAAGGCCTTTGATAAAGATCAATTCTTAGTGATGGCAACTATGCATGGGAACATTAAAAAAGTATCGCTGGACGAATTTATGAATATCAGGCGCACCGGAATTATTGCTATAAAGATAAAAGATGGTGACGAATTGCGCTGGGTTCGCAAGACGGGAGGAAAACATGAACTTATTATGGGAACGGCCAAGGGGATATTAATCCGTTTCCCTGAGAAATTAGTTCGTCCAATGGGAAGGGCGGCGGCTGGGGTGAGAGGGATAAGGCTTTCTAAAGATGACAAAGTAGTTTCAATGGATATTATAGAAGACGGGGAAGATCTTCTAGCCGTGTCCAATCATGGCTATGGCAAACGGATGCCGATTAAAGAATTTGGCGCTCAGAGTCGTGGCGGAAAAGGGCACATAGCCATAAAACTGCGCGATGACGATGAAGTGTCCAAGTTTATGTTTATCCATAAAGACGATGAGCTTTTATTTGTTTCTGCCAATGGAACCATGATGCGACAAGAAGCCAAGGGAATTTCGACGCAAGGCCGTTACGCTAAAGGTGTTCGATTGGTGCGGCTAGACGATAACGATCGCTTGGTTGATTTGGCAAGAGTGGTGAAGGAAGAAGAGGTTCTCGCGGAAGAAGAAACAGCTAAAGAATAACTATAGCTTTTTACTTATTTCGTCTAGGCTTGCTTTGCTGCAAAGCTCGGTAACGCAGACTAATCTTGCGTCTTTTAAATCTGGATAATTAAGCGATAAGTCAATGCCAATGGGGGCTGAGCTTTTTACCACAAATTCTTTAAAGGTTGGTTCAGAAAAAACCAGTTTGTCTTTTAGCAAAGTCTTTAGGTAATTAGTTTTTTGCAGGCACAGTTCGGCCATTTTTTTTAACCCTTGTTTTCCCATCACAGAAAGATATATGCAGGCGGCAAGTGCGGCAAGAGCTTCGTTGCTGCAAATATTTGAGGATGCTTTTTCGCGGCGGATATGTTGTTCCCGGGTCTGTAGGGTTAAACAGAAACCTCTTTTGCCATCGTGATCAACTGTTTGCCCAACCACTCTGCCGGGCAAGTGACGAATCAATTCTTTTTTTACGGCCATAATTCCAAGACCCGGCCCGCCAAATGAGCGAGGATTCCCCAGAGATTGGCCTTCGCCGGTTACAATATCGGCTCCGTATTCTCCGGGGGATTTTAAGATACCAAGCGAAATGGGGTCAACGCTTACAATAAACAATGCGCCAGCGGCATGGATTTTTTCGGCTAAACCAGCAACCTCTTCAATGCAACCAAAAAAGTTTGGTTGTTGAATAATCACACAAGCAGTCTTATTGTCCATGGCTTGTAGAAGCAAGGGACGATAGGGGGCTTCTTTTATTATTAAACCGGCCGCCTTGGCATAGGTCTTAAGTACTTTGCGATATTCGGGATGCACGCTATTTGAAATAACAATTTCGTTTTTGCCTTTGGCATGGCACGCAAGAAACGCAGCTTCTGCTAGGGCAGTTGCCCCGTCATACATCGACGCATTGGCGGCTTCCATGCCCGTTAAGGCACAAATTAAACTTTGATACTCATAGATGGCTTGCAACATTCCCTGGCTCATCTCAGCTTGATAGGGGGTGTAGGCTGTATAAAATTCTGAACGGCTAACTAAATGCTTCACCACGCTTGGAATAAAATGGTTGTAACTTCCGCCTCCCAAAAACGAAGAAGAGGGCTTATTTTGTTTGCTTAAGGCGGTTAATTCATCTAATAATTCTGGCTCGGAAAGGGGGGAGGGAAGGCTTAATTCACCCTTAAAGCGTGCTTTTGCTGGAATGTCAGCCAAAAGATTTTCAAGAGAAGCTTGTCCGACCGTTTTTAGGAGCTCTTTTTGATCCTTGGCGGTATTGGGGATATAATTTCCCATCTAAGCAAAAGTTTTCTGATAATCTGCCGAAGACAAAAGTGTGTTGATTTCGGCTGGATTGGCCATTTCTACTTTAATTATCCATCCCTTGCCATAAGGATCTTCGTTGACTGCCTGAGGAGCATCATTTAACGCGGAATTAACTTCGACAACTTTGCCACTGATGGGACAGAACAGAGAAGAAACGGATTTAACTGATTCAACTACCCCAAACTCTTCCATCGCTTTCAATTCTTTTCCAACCGAAGGGAGCTCAACGTAAACTACGTCTCCCAAAGCGTCTTGAGCATGATAGCTAATGCCAATTGTGGCGATTTTGCCTTCCGCCTTAACCCACTCGTGCTCTTTGCTATATTTCAAATCTTCTGGATAATTGCTCATGCTTTTCCCTCCGTTTTCTTGGCTTGGACGCGACAGTAGGCAAAAATTGCGCCGGAAACAACTACCCGTGCAAAGCTATCCCAAAGTCGGTCGCCCAGCATTTTCTTTTGATAGTAAACATCCAAGGTTTGTTCTCCGTTTTTTTCGGCTTGAGGATTAATCTCTTCAGGCAGGACAGGTTGCGAGTTGCTGGGTTCTGAAGGCCCTGCCAAGGCTAACCCGAGAGAGGAGCTGGCGAAATCAATCGCCCCCCACATTAAGGCAAAAAAGGCCATTCCGCACAGAGCGTAATAATAAAATTTTTTTACGTCGAGGTTCATTTCCAATTCCTATTTTATCGCTTATAGAACGATTTAGCAACAATCTTAGCGTTTGCGAAATTTTCGCGGATTTTAACTTGGACCAGGTTTCCAATCTTGGCATGTGTTGGATCCAAGAAGGCCAAAGCAATTGGTTTTTGCAGGGTTGGGGAGAACGTTCCACTCGATACAGTTCCTATTTTCAATTTTCCATTTTCTACTTTCTCTTGACCATACACTTCGCCCCCTTGTCTTGCAATTGCCCTTCCCTCAACTTCCAATCCAACCAGCTTTTTTGTTAATCCTTGCTCTTTTTGTTTAAGCAATGCTTCTCGCCCAACAAATTCTCCCTTGTTCAACTTTACCGCCCAACTATAACCAACTTCAAGCGGAGAGGTCTGATCATTATATTCATGTCCGTAAAGTGGAAGCCCCGCTTCAAGCCGCAGGGTGTCGCGTGCGCCCAGGCCGCAGGGTTGTGCTCCCGCTGCGATAAACATTTCCCAAATCTTTGCCACTTCATTTTTGGCGATAACCATTTCAACCCCGTCCTCGCCGGTATAGCCGGTGCGGGAGATAATAATATCGCGCCACCAAAGCGTATGGTTGCGTTTGAGAGAAGAAAGCGGAACCTTTAGGGTTTTTTCGGTCAGCGAAATTGCTTTTGGGCCCTGCAGGGCGATAGCGCAATAATTTTCATAGGGCGCGACAATTAAAGAAGAATAATCTTTTGCTTTTTCGGTTAGCCATGCCATGACTTTATCAAAATTAGAGGCATTGCAAATAATCATATAAAACATCGGTAAACGGTAAACCAAAATATCGTCAATTGCTCCACCGCTAGGAGTACAAAGAATAGAATATTGGCATTCGTTTAGTGCCAAAAGGGAAGCATCATTGGTAGCAACACTTTGGATAAAAGTCAGATCGTCTTTGCCTTCAATTTTAATCAGTCCCATATGGCCAATATCAAACAGTCCCGCCGCCTTGCGGGTAGCATTGTGCTCTTCAATGATGCCCTTATACGAAACCGGCATATCCCAGCCGCCAAAGGGAACCATTTTGGCACCAAGCTTTATATGTTGGGAATAAAGGGGAGTTTGTTTGGACATAAAAATATTATATAACTTTTTGGCTAAATTGTGAAATTTACTATGAGACAGAACGATTATTAAATATGAAAGTTGGAGCGGCAATAAAGAGAATGTTTGTCAAAAACTATTCTTCTCGACTCAAAACGGCAGAAGAGCGGAGATATACGTCTGTCCTGCCAAGTTCTTTGGCGGGGATTAATCTCCCAAGGGTTTCAGTTGTTATCCCGACGCGTAATCGCCGCAAGGTTCTTGATGCCTGTGTTGATTCGTTAATTGCCCAGACCATAAAACCATTTGAAATTATCATTGTTGACGACGGACACTTTTTGCATAACGGGCTTAAACAAAAAATCGAATCCGCTGGGATAACCTGTTCGATTGTTTCAAATGAAGTAATAAGTGGGATTTCGGCCTCCAGGAACAGAGGAGAAAGAAGAGCTCTTGGCGAAATTGTCTTTTTTGCAGATGATGACATTTTTTTTGATAAAGAGTACCTAGAACAAACCTTAAGGATATTTGTAGCAGATAAAGAGAAAAAAATAGGGGGAGTTGATGGCTTTTGGGTGAACAAGCCGAGGAGAGGAGGCGTAAAAGCTACAATATTTCACCTATTCCAACCATTTGGGGAAGAATATGATGGGCTATTGTTGCCCAATGGTTATTTAGCAAAAGTTAATTGGACCAACCATCCAACAAGGACAAATGTGTTTGGGGGAGTGGCCGCTTTTAGAAAGGAAGTTTTTGAGAAAGAGCATTATGATGAAGTAAATTTCCCCGGGTATACTAAAGCGGAGGATTCTGAATTTGCTAATCGAGTGGCAAAAGAGTGGCAATTAGTTTTTATGCCTCTTTCACGTTTTTGGCATCATCCTGCCGAAGGGGGGAGGCCAGGTTCTTTCAAGGCAGGCATACAGTCGGCATATAGGCCAATAAAGCTGCTTTCTTTGACAGGCCCGTCGCAAGGTCGGGACTTTATATTAACCGAAAGAAGTCTTTTAGGCGAGGTCTTCTTTTCTCTTTGTGGAGCCGTAATCTCTAAGGGGAGAAGAAAAGAGTTTGCTTTGAGTGCCTTGGGGCAAGCCTTTGGGATTGCCACCCCTTTTCTTGCGGTTCCTCAAAATGATCCTGTCTCCCATCTTTTTGCTTTATGGCTTTCTCGGGGAGAAGATTCGGAAAAATAAAATCCCACCAAACTGAAATTATTTTATTTTTATGCAGATAATATTATGTCCGATTTCGTGTTTCATTATAGGAAGGAGAACAAATGGCCATTCAATTCGTTAGTCCATTGAAATATTTTCAAGCGGAAGGCAGGGGAGCCGCTCAACCAAGGGCTGGGCAAACCGATGCCGAGATTGCTGCCGAGCTTGATGCCCTGATTGGACAAATAACTGCTGAAAAAATGGGAGCTGAAGGCAAGCAGATAGTGGAAGCCAAAAGGGCTCTTTTGCCAAAACTCGAGTATGAGCTGCCGATAGAATTGCTGAGCGCATTTTTTAATTTGCCGGAGGAAAAGCAAACACCACAGGAATTAGCTAAGCTTATTGTGAATAGACTTGCTTTTTCGGCCAAAGCTGAATTTATGGAAAACAAAACGGTGGGCCGATTCTCAGATGACGAAATCAATCGGATCTTCTTCGGTTTTGTAAGAATACAGAACCCAAACATTACAGTGTACTTGGCGGTAGATCCGCTCAACAACGAGGATCATCCCTGTGCAGGGACAAAGATGGAAGGGGCAAGGGCAAAGTTCGCTAGCTGGAAAAGCAATGTCGTATATTGTGTCGACGATGAATTGTTTGCTAAAGAGGTCATTGTAAGAACGAGCTTGGGCCGTTTGCTTGCTAGTGATATGCAGTTCTTAGAAAACACCAGAAGAGAAACAACAATTCAGTATGCGGCCCTTTTTTCTACTGAAAGGAAGACACAATGAGAATTAGGTTTTTGCCGGTAATGTTGGGAATGATGGCGTTTTCTGGGTGCCAACAAAACGAATACTCTTTTGCCCGTAGAATATGCCATAAACAATCCCCCACGGAATTATTGGAAGTTGTGCATGATGTCCACAAAGCAACGAACCTAAGCGAAAATCAACGGCTAGAACTTTACGCTTCAGCAGCATTAAAAGGGAAAAACAACTTTCCTTTTTATGCAAACCCAGTGCGGCAGAGGAGCCAAGAGAGGGCGTTGCTTCTGTTGGCGTCGGAGATTGCGACAGAATGTGCCAATGCTGCTTATAAAGAAGGGGCCGCAGATGAGAGCTATTTGATCCTGTCCGCAGTTGAGGAGGTAGCTAGTTATTTGATTGTGGCCATGGACAACTCTTTTTCCCCAAGCTTTTTAGCGGAAGCGGGGAATCTATTAATAGCCTTGGCGACAACTGCCAAAAAATTGCCTGCTTCGCCTGGTTGTGAAAGTGTTGAGAACAGAATAATATATCCTGCTTTAGACAAATTAGTCCAAAAGCCCTTTGAGTCGCGGACTGAAATATTAGCAGTTAAGGCAAAATATGAAACAATGAAAACAAAAGAAAACAAAAAAAAAGAAACCGCAAGTACGGGAGCTCCTTCTAGTCCAATGCCATCAAAAGGCTTGCGAGAAAGCAAAAACTAGCTTTTCGTTCTGTTCCGGGGTTCCAATTGAAACCCGAATGGCTTCTGGCAAACCAAAAGAAGTAAGGGGGCGAATGATTATTCCCGCCCGCATTAATTCCATAAACATTTCGTCGGCCGACTTTTTGATGTTTATAAAAATAAAATTAGATTCAGTTTTTTTGTAGTCCAATCCCAATTTATCTAGCTCGGCGTACAAATATTTTTTTCCTAAGCTATTGTTTTGAAATGTTTTAGCCAAGAATTCTTTATCCTCTAAGGCAGCAGTGGCTCCAACTTGAGCTAGTCGGCCAACATTAAAGGGCAACTTGGTACGGAACATATAGTGAATCAATTCTGGACAAGCAACCCCGTAGCCAACTCGTAACCCGGCTAAACCATAATATTTGGAAAAGGTTCGCAAAATTAAAACATGTCCATGCTTTTTGGTTTGCTCTAGGGAAGAAGGAAAATCCGCTGCTTCTGCAAACTCGGCATAGGCTTCGTCGACAACCACTAAAATATTGTCTGGAACACTGGTTAAAAAAGCGTTTAGTTTTTGATTGATGATATATGTCCCGGTCGGATTGTGGGGGTTGCACAGAAAAATGGCCTTTGTCTTAGGAGAAATTGCCTTGAGAATTGAGTCCAAGTCTTGTTCGTAATTATTAAGTGGGACAAAAACCGGGAAGCCGTCAAATAAGCGAGTAACAAACTCATAAACACTAAAGGTGTTGCTAGAAATAATTACTTCCTCGCCGGGCTTGAGGCAGGTTGCAATTGCTATTTGCATGATTTCATCGGAGCCGTTGCCAACAATTATCTTTTCGCTTTCAATTCCCAAAGTTTTTGAAAGGGAGTCTCGAAGCAGGACAGCTTTTTGGTCAGGATAAACATGTAACTTCGAGGCTTCTTTGGCGATAGCCTCTAGGGCTTTAGGGGAAGGGCCAAAGGGATTTTCGTTGGACGCCAATTTGATCATGCCGGGTTCGGTAGTGTTTTTTCCAGGCACGTAGTCTTTTATCTCTTTCACCAGTGGGCGCAATAAAGATTCTTCCATGTCACCTAAAACGGATTGGCCCAGCTAAACCCGAGCAAGGCTGAGCGATTGTCTTTGCAAACAGTACTGTTTAATAAATTTAAACCATAAAGGTTGAGGGAAAAAACGGGGGTAAAATACAATTTTACTCCAGCATTAACTTGCGATAGCGTTTCGCCAAGGAGCATATCTCCCGCAACAAAAAGGGTTGAGCCTAGGTTGGTTTCTGCGCCTAACATTCCCAGCGGACGAAAGCGGGAATCAGGAAAATCACCCATGAATCCAAAAGTTAATTTAAAGCCTTGCTTGAAGTGTTTGGTAGCAACCATATACACATCGGCTTGGGTTCTGGAAAACAGATTTTCAACCCCAATGGCTAAATGCATAGGGTAAGGTTCATCGCCCGAAGAAAGGGAAAGCTTGGAGTTAACATAGACTCCATCGCGCAATTGATTAGTGTCTAGCTCCGTCCCCCCTACAATCCCAAGCTCCATTCCGTTGAAGATCCCGATATTCATCATGTAGGTGGCGCTGGTAACCGAAGCAGAATCGCTGGTGATTTTTGTGCCGAAATTTGCACCAATATTAAAGTTTTTGTAAGGGACAATATCGGCTGAAGGAATTCTAACTAAACCCGTTTCACCGCCGATACAAGGAGACGGAAAAACATTTGTGATGGCTCCGGCAGGGCTGAGAAGAGAGAAGCACAATACCAATCCAATAATAATTAAACTAAACGATTTCATAATAACCCCCCCCTGACAATTAGTTGTTTGCCATTATAAAGCACTATCTTTTGATATGCAAATCTGTATGCCGGCTAAATTCTGGTAAACAGAAATCATTTTATTGGCGACTGTTTTTGGTGAAAAGCGGGCTAGTGCATCTTCTTTGGCCCTTGTGGCCATTTTAGCGCGTAATTGATCGTCGTTTAATAAACGGACCACATGCTCAACAAAAATGGCTGGATTGCGCGGAACAAGATATCCGTCAATCCCGCTTTCTACCACATCGGTTAATCCTCCGCCAAAAAGGGCAACAATGGGGAGTCCATTAGCCTTAGCTTCGCATAAAACCAGCCCTTGGGTTTCTGAGATTGAAGAATAAACAAATAGATCGGCTGCCTGATAATAAGCGGTTAATTCTGTGTGCGGGATTTGGCCGGCAAAAATAATCCGATCGGTAAATTGTTTAGCAAATTTTCGGTATTCAGCCTCTTTTGGTCCCCCACCGCACAGGACAAGATATGTGCCGGGAGCTTTTTCTAAAATAGAAGGGAATGCTTTTATAAGAAACAAGATGTTTTTCTCTTCCGAAATCCTCCCGCTAAAGAGGAGTATTTTTGAATTATTTGGAATTTGATGTTTGGATAATATTTGTGCCTTGTCCCTTGTGTCTTGTATCTTTCCGACATTAACCCCCGTTGGCACAACCTCGATTGGTTTTTTTACACCTAAGATCTTTAAATATCTTTTAACCATCGTCGACGGAGCGATCACCGCATTTACTTGATTGCAGAAGAAACGGAGATAACGAACAGTGATCGCTTTAGAAATTACCGACGGAACGAACGGAACGTTGTGGACATAACGGGGGAAAAGAGTGTGAAAAGTATACACTAAAGGGATTTGTAATTTGCGTGATAAATATAGAGCAGAAAGACCGATTCCAAATGGCTGATGAGCATGGATAATATCGATCTTTTCTTCTTTCAGCTGCTTAAAAACTTTGGCCGAAAACGGAAAAACAAAACGATAGCCTGGGTAGGGGGCTGGGATGGAAGGCAAGCGTAAAACGTGCCGATCGGTTTCTTTAAAATTAGGATATTCTGGTCCAACCACAAAAACTTCGTGTCCTAGAGCTTCTAAGCTTTCTCGCAGAGTCTTAATGGAAATCGTTATTCCGCTAAGATAGGGCAGGTAGCAATTAGAAAAGAAGGCAATTTTCATTTTGCTTTTTTAGCAAAACGGCGCAGGGCAGCTTGATTAGCCATATCTTCGCGATGGTTCATAGCGGGAAACCCAGAAACAATTGAATTGGCGGGGATATCTTTAGTTACTCCCGAGCGGGCCATGATAATGGTGTTTTCTCCAATTGAAATATGGCCATTAAACCCCGCTTGGCCACCCACGAAAACACGGTCGCCCAAAGTAACCGAGCCAGCAACTCCCACTAGACTGACAATGGCACAGTCTTGACCAATTTTACAATTGTGTGCAACATGGGTAAGGCTGTCAATTTTTGTCCCAGCGCCAATGACCGTTGGTCCCATAGTCCCTCTTGAAACGCATACGTTGGCGTAGATTTCAACATCATTTTCAATAACAACTGTGCCGATTTGGGGAATTTTTATGTGTTTTCCATCTTGTTGAACGTAGCCATAGCCATCCACTCCAATCCTTGCTCCGGCGTGGATCGTTACTCTTTTGCCAATAATGGTGTTGTCATAAATTGTTACGTTGGGATAAATTTGTGAGCCATCTCCAATTTTTACGTTTTCTCCTAGGACGGCATAGGCGCCAATCGAGACTTTTTTGCCTATCCGACAGGACTTTGGAATAAGGGCAGTTTTATGGATACTTGGTTTTTTGCGTGGTTGGGGGGCAAAGAGAGGGAGAAGAGTCACCATGGCAAGCCGCGGACTATCAACCAAGATTGCTGGCTTGTTTAAATTCCCACTTTTTTTGCTAGCAATACAAGCAGACGCTTTGGAGTTGATGGCCTTAGCAAGTAGCTTTTCCTCGAGAACAAAAACCAGATCGCCCTTTTGGGCGTTTTCGATCTGGGCAACATGCGCAATCTCTACTTCGCCGTCACCCACTAGCTGTCCGGCTACAAGTTTGGCAAGGGCCTTTAATTTCATTTATTGAGTTCGTTAACTACCAATTCCGAAAGGTCGGTGCCGCCAGTAATAACCACTTGTTTGTCGAGGATTAAGTCGATTCCCACTTTTTTGCCGACACTTTTTACTGCGGCAAGGATATCTTGTTGTAGTTTGCCGGTTAATTGTTCATTAAGCTTTAACAAAGTCTCTCTTTTAGGGGCCAGCTTTTCTTCCAGCTCAGCTTTCATTTTTTCCAAAACTTCCTTGCTTTTTCCGTCTTTCTCGGCCTTCTCTAGTTTTGCCTGGCTTTCTTCAAATTCTTTTTTAAATGATTCTTCTTGTTTTTTTAATTCATCCTGGGCCTTAGAGGTGGCCTTGTATTCTTTAAATACTCTCTGAACATCGATAAAACCAATCGAAGAAACCGAAGCGGCTGAGGCAATTGTAGCTAGAAACGTAACCCCGAGAAGAATTCCAATTATCTTTTTCATTTTTCCCTCCTAAACAATCAATCGGGCATTATTTTAGCATAGATTCTTTTGAGCGTCCACGGGTTTCAAGGTGAATTAGCAAAACAGAAATGTCGGCTGGAGAAACTCCCGCAATTCTGGTGGCTTGTCCGATGGAAAGGGGTTGAATTTTGGCCAGTTTAATTCGAGCCTCATTAGATAATCCTCGTAGTTCCGAGTAATCAAAATCCGAGGGCAATTTTTTGTGTTCCAGTTTTTTAAAACGCTCGATTTGTTGCAATTGGCGCATTATATAGCCTGCATATTTTTTGGTTATGGCGATTTGTTCTTCTGTTTCCGGGGAAATAACTGTTTCAGATTCAACTGCCGCTTTCTTTTTCTGAAAACTAGAAAAACGTTCTTTAGAAATTAAACCAACCTGATAACCTTTTTCTGTCAACCGCAGGTCGGCATTATCTTGTCGCAGAAGCAAGCGATATTCGGAGCGTGAAGTTAACATGCGATAAGGCTCGTCAATATCTTTGGTGATTAGGTCGTCAATTAAAGTTCCAATATATGAGTTTTCTCTCCCCAGCACGAGCGGCTCTTTCTCTTTAACTTTAAGTGCGGCGTTTATCCCCGCTACAATTCCTTGCGCGGCCGCTTCTTCGTAGCCCGAAGTCCCGTTAATTTGTCCAGCACAAAACAACCCAGTAATCTGTTTGGTTTCTAAGGTGGGCAAGAGTTGAGAGGGCTTGACGTAATCATACTCAACGGCGTATCCCGGCCGCAGCATTTCTACATTTTCAAGCCCTGGCATAGTTCTTAGCATTTCTAGTTGTACATCGGCGGGAAGGCTGGTGCTCATGCCTTGGGCGTACATTTCCAGCGTGTCTCTCCCGCACGGTTCAATGAAACATTGATGTCGATCTTTTTCAGGGAAGCGAACAACTTTATCTTCAATCGACGGACAATAGCGAGGCCCCGTTCCTTTAATTTTCCCCTGAAATAACGGTGAACGATCAAGATTTGCTCGGATAATTGCGTGAGTTTGAGGAGTAGTCCAGGTTAAATGACAAGGAATTTGATTTGTCCCAGATCCCCCGATCATCGGATTCCCCGATAACCCGTATTGTTGATATTCCCAGACAAATGAAAACATTTTTGGTGGTTCGTCGCCAGGCTGCGGGATCATTTTAGAAAAATCGATCGAGCGTTTATTTAATCGGGCTGGAGTCCCGGTTTTTAATCTTCCAAGTTCTAATCCCAGTGCTACCAAACTTTCAGACATACCTTTAGCGGGCAATTCTCCTGCTCGGCCGGCTTCCATGTGGGTCATTCCAACGTGAACGATGCCATTGAGGAACGTTCCTGTTGTTACCACAACGGTTTTGCTTGAGTAAACCATGTTGAGATTTGTGCGGACTCCCGTAATGCGTCTAGCGGTGGTGGTTGCGTCGGGTGAATCGGTGGGCGTATGGGGGCGTGAGTCGGAAAGAAGTTCTTCGACAATCCCTTGTTTTAGATCAAGATTGGTTTGTTCTTCGAGGACCTGTTTCATAGTGACGTGATAGGAATTGCGGTCAGACTGGGCTCTCAAAGCTTGAACCGCTGGGCCTTTGGTGGTGTTGAGCATTTTCATCTGCAAGAAAGTTAAATCGGTCGATACTCCCATTTGTCCGCCTAAAGCGTCAACTTCGCGTACTAATTGGCTTTTTGCCGGCCCCCCCACGGCGGGATTACAGGCCATAAAAGCAATCGTATCAAGGTTGATAGTTAAGAGTAAGGTCTGACAACCCATGCGAGCTGCCGCCAAGGCAGCTTCAATTCCTGCATGCCCAGCGCCAATGACGATTACATCATATTCTTTAGGATAATGGGTGGTTTCGAGAGGCACAGTAGTTATATTTTACCAGAATTATGGCAAAAACGGAAGATTATCCCCTTACATCCCGACAAATGAAGATGATGCCGAGCAGAGCACCAAAGTCGTCGCGGAAGAGGGAAGAATTAATTAAAGAAGGGATGCATTCTCCCCGAGGATCACAGAGACGGGCCCCAAAACGTTCAATCTTCAGCTTTTTGTTGACCACTTCATCGTAAAGTTTTTCGTAATTTTCTTTCTCAGTAAATAAGTCTTTTATGTTGCGGCCGTGGATTTCGGCCTTGTCAACATGGAAAAATTTGTGGGCCTCGTTATTAACAAAAATAATTCTCCCATCCAAATCAGTTACCAAAAGAGAATCAGGCATGGTCTCAATGATTTGTTTGGCGGCTAGAGATGGAGAAATAGCAAATAGGCTGTAGCGCCGCATGGCTAGATAAATAAAAAATATCATCAGGGCGTAATCAAAAATAACCGTGGGAGGAAAAACGTGAAATCCAAAAATAATTGGCAAAATTTGATCAAACACCACACCAATAGAGACTGGAATCAATGTCCCAATGGCAATGGCCAAAGATTGATTGCGAACAGATGGTTGGATTGCCTGCCGAGAGTAAATAAAAAACAAAACGATTCCCCAAAAAGTGTAAAGCATGGTTTGCAGGGCATAAACAAAATACAATGACGAAGGTTGCCCAATAATACCATAAGCAAAGATGTCATAGCGGTTGTAAATCAAATTAGTACATAACGCTAATAAAGCCACAATTGCGGGAGGAGTATAAAATAATGGCAGTGCCCATTTTTTGTCGAAGAAGCTTTCTCGGCGGGTAAAAATTATGGCAAAATGCAAATACATAGCAAAACTAAAAGTTGTTAAGCAGGTGGCAATTCGATCGATAAAAGCGGCTAGCTCAAGAGTGAAGGCAATGCGGAGCGAATAAACCATAATACAGGCTAAAAAAGAAACCACAGCGCAGCGGACAAAGAAGCGAGCTGCGCGGTTCTCGTGATGCCAAAGATGGAGTTCGAGGGCAAAGAGCAAAATAAAAAGCGAAGCGGCCAACTCAAAATATGGATAAAGGATCATGCTTCGAATTATAGTATAGCAAACGGCTTGTGACAAGCGATTTGGCTTATGTTATAATCGCTGTAACATGGCTAGGGTTAGATACAAACGTATCCTCTTAAAACTCTCAGGTGAAGTCTTCGGCGGCAAACAAAAATATGGCATTGACCTCGAAATCTTAAACGTTGTAGCCGAAGAGATAAAAGCAATTCGCAAGTTAGGGGTAGATATTGCCATCATAGTGGGTGGGGGTAATATTTTTCGTGGGGTGGCGGGGGCTGTTAAAGGGATTGATCGTGCCACCGGCGACTATATGGGAATGTTGGCTACAGTCATCAATTCATTGGCCCTGCAAGATGCTTTGGAGCGAATTGGGGTTCCTTCTCGTGTGCAAAGCGCGATTCCTATGCAATCAATTGCCGAACCGTTTATTCGGCGGCGGGCGATTCGCCACATGGAAAAAGGTCGCGTCATTATTCTGGCGGCAGGAACAGGCAACCCATATTTCTCAACTGACACAGCTGCGGCCTTGCGAGCTGCCGAATTAGACGTTGACATTATCCTAAAAGCCACTAAAGTTGGCGGTGTTTATGATAAAGACCCCATGCAATATCCCGATGCCAAAAAGTATAAAAATATTAGTCACATGGAAGTTATTCAGCGCCGGTTAAAAGTTATGGATACAACAGCGGCTTCTCTGTGTATGGAAAACAAAATCCCCATTTTAGTTCTCAATTTAACCGAGCGCGGGAATATTAAAAAAGCAATTCTTGGTAAAGACGTTGGAACTTTGGTTAGCGAAGAAAACTAGGAGGGAACTATGCAAGATGTAATTAAAGAAAGCGAAATTAAAATGCAAAAAGCACTGGAAGCATTAAAGAAGAACCTGTCGGGGGTTAGGACTGGTCGCGCCAATCCCTCCTTGCTTGATCACATTAAGGTTTCATATTATGGGTCGGATGTGCCTCTAAAACAAATTGCCCAGGTTTCCGCTCCAGAGCCACGCAGTTTGGTGATCACCCCGTTCGATAAAAATGCTTCTGCCGATATTGAAAGGGCCTTGATGTCGTCTGATTTGGGACTTAATCCGCGGAGAGATGCTAACGTTATTCGCCTTTCCCTCCCTTCCCCTTCCGAGGAACGGCGCAAAGAACTCGTAAAAACGGTTAAAAAGGAATCGGAAGAAAGCAAGGTAGCGTTGCGTAATATTCGTCGCGAAGCAGTGGAAGCTCTCAAAAAAAAGAAAAACGAAAAACAAATCACCGAGGATGAAGAAAAAACCCAGGACAAAAAAGTCCAGGAACTAACCGACAAATATTCTGCCGACATTGACAAAATATTACATTCTAAGGAAAAAGAAATTCTCGAGGTTTAGTTTTAGGATGGGCAAATGGATCGCAATAACATTCCTCAACACATTGCAATTATCATGGATGGGAACGGGCGTTGGGCGCAGGCAAAGGGTCTGCCGCGCATTGCTGGCCACAAAGAAGGAGCAGAATCTGTTCGAGCAATCCTCAAGGCTTGTGCTGAGTTTGGCGTAAAATATTTAACCGTCTATGCTTTTTCTACCGAAAATTGGAGGAGACCACAAGAAGAAGTTGATTTTTTAATGGATCTTTTTATGCAAACCATTGATAGTGAAATCGATGATTTGATGGCCAATAGTGTTAAGCTTAACTTCTTAGGTCGGCTCGAACAATTTTCTTTGGCCTTGCAACAAAGAATGAAGAACTCAATGGAAACCACCAAAAACAATTCTCGCATCACTTTAAATGTAATGGTTAATTATGGGGGGCGAGCCGAACTAGTAGATGCATGTAAACGAATGACGAATGACGAATTAAAAAATGACGAAATAAACGAGGAAACAATTTCCCAATATCTATACACAAAAAACATGCCTGACCCTGACCTGCTGATTCGTACTGCTAATGAGATGCGAGTGTCCAATTTTCTGTTATGGCAAATAGCCTATGCCGAAATTTATGTGACTCCTACTTATTGGCCCGATTTTCGCCGGGAACAACTAATTGCTGCCATCGAAGATTTTCAGAAACGTACACGCAAATTTGGTAAAACTAAAGAGCAGGTGAGTGATGTGGCTTAGAATTATTACGGCTTTAATCTCTGTCCCTCTTTTGGTCTTGTGTGTCTATTGGGGCGGGATTCCCTTTTTGGCCATGGTGCTTTTTCTAGCCATTATTGCTATCAATGAATTTTACAATATGATGCGCAATAAAGATTTTCACCCGGCCTATTGGGTGGGTAATTTTTTTACCATCTTTTTTATTGTTTTCGCATATCTTGCTCTAAAGAAAAACTGGGAACCTGCTCAATCGGCCATTTTTACGGGAGCAGCTTTGGCAACGATGATTGCCACTCTCTTTTTAAAACAACGACCCAAGGAAGCAATTGTCGATATTGCGGTAACTTTGCTAGGCATGATTTATATTGGGTGGTTTTTTAGTTATTTTTTATACATTCGAGCGCTAACCGAACGTGGTGGTTATTTATTGTTTATGATGGTAACGATTTGGGCGCTAGATACCATTGCCTATTTTGTGGGAAAAAAGTTTGGCCGACATAAGCTTTGGCCTTCGGTTTCTCCTAAGAAAAGCATTGAGGGGGCCGCTGCCGGTTTTGTTTTTTGTATTATTGCGGCAGGAGTGTTTGGTTATTACGCTGGGTTTGAAATGGTACATTCTTTGATCTTAGGGGCAATTATTGGCATCGTGGCCCAGTTCAGTGATTTGGTGGAGTCTTTAATTAAGCGGGATGCTGGAGTTAAGGATTCTTCCCAATTAGTTCCAGGACACGGAGGGATGTTGGATCGGATGGACAGCTTTATTTTGGCTGCACCGATCGTCTACTATTATCTAGTATGGGTTATATTGAAATAATTAAAGCGGCGCTAAAAGAAGACGTTGGCACGGGAGATATCACGACCAATGCGATTGTGGCAAGAGATAAAATTGCCAAAGCGGTTATTCGCGCTAAAGAAGCCGGAGTTATTGCGGGGATAGACATTGCCCGTGAGGTTTTTCGGCAGATCGATTGTAGAATTAAATTTATTCCAAAATGCCGAGATGGCCAATTAGTTAAGGCGGGGACAATTTTAGCTGAACTGTCTGGGCCAGCTCGCGGGATACTAACGGGCGAGCGCGTAGCGTTAAATTTTCTGCAACATCTTTCTGGGGTTTCTACGCTGACGGCAAAATTCGTTGCAAAAGTCCAGGGTCCATTGTCGATGGTCAAAGTGCTAGATACTCGAAAAACGATCCCAGGATTACGTTCCTTGGAAAAGTACGCGGTCAAGTGTGGTGGCGGAACTAACCATCGGATGGGGCTTTACGATGCTGTGTTAATTAAAGATAATCACATTGCTTTGGCGGGAGGCGTGAAAGAAGCGATTGAAGCAGTTGAGGGGCAAGGAAAGGCAAGGAAGGGCAAGGGAAGATGGAGAGGGCTTAGGGCGGAAATTGAAGCAAAGACAATAGGGGAAGTCAAAGAAGCAATTGAAGTGGGGGCTGGGAGGATACTTTTAGATAATATGGAGATTAAAACTCTAAGGCAAGCGGTTAAATTATGCAAAGAGGCTGGGATAAAAACCGAAGCGTCTGGCGGAGTAAATTTAAAAACAGTTGCGAAAATTGCCGCTACTGGCGTGGATTTTATTTCGATTGGCGAGCTAACGCATTCCTCTAAGGCACTGGATATAAATTTGAAGCTGGTATAAAATCAATTATCATGAAAAAAGGGCTATCAATTCTTGGTTCCACTGGCTCCATCGGCAAACAAACCTTGGAAGTCGTCTCAATTTTCCCCAGTAGCTTAACTGTTGTCGCCCTAGCTGCCAAAGACGAAGTTGATTTAATCGTTGGACAAATTAAAAAGTTTGCTCCCAAGTTGGTTTCGGTTGAAAACGAAGCTGTAAAAGCTAAAGTTGAAGAAAAACTAGGAACTTCAAAAGTTCAAATTGTGTTTGGTGCCGAAGGCCTTTTGAAAGTTGCGACTATTCCTGAAGCCAAAATGCTGGTTGTAGCTATCCCCGGATCTTTAGCTTTAACGGCGGTGCTTGAGGCGGTCAAACTCAAAAAGGATATTGCTTTAGCGACCAAAGAAGTTTTGGTGGCAGCCGGCGAAATTTTTATGCGCGAGGCCAAGGCAGCTGGAATAAAAATCTTTCCCATTGATTCGGAACACAGCGCTATTGCCCAATGCTTAAAAGGCGAGGACCCAAAAAGCATCAAAAAGTTAATTCTAACCGCTTCAGGTGGCCCATTTTTAAAAACCCCGTCTGAAAAGATGGCTTTGATGACCGCAAAAGAAGCGCTCCAGCACCCAACCTGGAAAATGGGGCCCAAAATTACCATTGATTCAGCCACATTAATGAATAAGGGTTTTGAAGTAATCGAGGCCCATTATTTATTTGGTCTAGATTATTCCCAAATTGAAGTTGTTGTCCATCCGCAAAGCATTATTCATTCGATGGTTGAGTTTGCGGATGGTTCGGTTAAAGCCCAGCTAGGGGCGCCGGACATGCGCATTCCGATCCAGTACGCTTTGCTAGAAGAAACGCGCTTTCCTAACATGTGGAGTCGTTTAAGCTTTGCAAAAACTATGGAAATGAGCTTTCTTCCACCCGATAAAATTAAATTCCCTTGCCTTGGCTTTGCCTATGAAGCTGGGCAGAAAAAGGGAACCATGCCAGCCGTGGTTAATGCAGCCAACGAAGAAGCGATAAAGTTGTTCCTCAAAGGGAAAATTAATTTTGGCCAGATTGCAGAGAAGATTAAAGCGGCGATGGATCAGCACCAAAACATTGAAAACCCAACATTGGAAGATATTCTAGCCGCCGACAAATGGGCAAGAGAAAACTCCCCGGCATAGCTTTCACGCAAGTTTTTCTGGTTTTCCTCCGATAATATTTATGAAATGCACATGGAAAACAATATTGAGACTAAGCAGCTTGTTCCTCAAGAAGTAATTGCGATTATAAATTCTGAACAAAATTCTTCGCCAGTTATAAACGCGGCCGATATCCCCCGCAAACTACTGCTTGGTCCGCTCACTTTCGGAGAGTGGGATGCTGAGTTTACGGCCTTTTTTCTGCATCTCTCCGAAAAAAGTTACGGAAAAGCAGCTGCCCGTGCGATGCAGGGGCATTATCTATCCTTAATTGACCAGTTTTTGTCGGTCGATCAAGCCGACCTAGATTTGTGTTATGAAACCAATAAAGATAATGGCTTTAAGCGAATAGAAAAATGGCCAATGATGGCGATGGGCATCTTTCAGCTCTTTCATTATCATATGGCTGATAAGCTTGGTATGGATTTTGAAGAAATAAGAAGTTGGGTTTTCGCTTTTCTGGGTTTGCGTATTGCGCAGGCCATGCTTAGTATGCGTGGGACGCTTTCTCCGCGCGCTTTATATAACCTCAACAGCGAAAATTGGCTGGGGAAACCAGAGATCAATCTTCGTATATATCGCTGATTGTCCCATTTTCCCTTCTTTACAGTGCTTTTCACCCCGTGCTATACTGATTTTATATGTCTCACCCTGATCTCGAAACTCTTCGACATTCGACGGCCCATGTCATGGCGCAAGCGGTGCTTTCTCTCTTTCCTGAAGCGAAATTAGGGATTGGCCCGGCGATTGAAGACGGGTTTTATTATGACTTTGAAATCCCTCAGCAATTAACCCCCGAAGATTTGCCCAAAATTGAAGATAAAATGGCAGAAATTGTTAAAGTCAACCAAAAGTTTGAACAACAATTACTCTCAAAAGCGGAAGCGACTAAGTTATTTGAAGAAAAACAACAAAAATTTAAAGTTGAACTGATTCGGGAAATAGAAGGCGACAATGTAACTATTTACCGCAATGGAGATTTTATCGATTTGTGCCGCGGCCCTCATCTGGAATCCACTAGTCACATCAAAGCTTTTAAATTGACCTCTATTGCCGGAGCCTATTGGCATGGGATTGAAACTAATCCGGTCATGCAACGAATTTATGGAATTGCCTTCTTTTCACAAAAAGAATTAGATGAGTATTTAAAAAATCTGGAAGAAGCAAAAAAGCGGGATCATCGTAAATTAGGCAAAGACCTGGATTTGTTTTCTATCCACGAAGAAGCAGGGGCGGGCTTCGTCTATTATCATCCCAAAGGCGCGATTATTCGCAACATTATTGAAACTTTTTTAAAGGACGAAAATTTAAAAAGAGGCTATGAATTAGTTAATATTCCCCACATCGCCAAAGTGGATTTGTGGAACACCTCTGGCCATACCAATTATTACAAAGAAAACATGTATTTTATGCAGATCGATGAGCAGGATTATGTCATCAAGCCGATGAATTGCCCGGGTCATATTTTAATTTATCAGCGCAAACCGGTCAGCTACCGAGATTTACCCATGCGTTTTTTTGAATTAGGGACGGTTTATCGCTATGAAAAATCGGGGGTCTTACACGGCCTGCTTCGAGTTCGTGGTTTTACGCAAGACGATGCCCATATCTTTTGCCGACCGGAACAATTAGAAGATGAGATTTTAGCTGTATTGGAGTTCATTAATTATGTGATGCAAGTCTTCAAGTTTGAATATGAAGTTAATCTTTCTACTCGCCCCGAAAGCTATGCGGGAACAATTGAAAACTGGGATCACGCAACCTCAGTTTTAGAAAAAACGCTGCAAGATCGGAATATTCCGTTTCAAATTGATCCCGGAGCTGGCGTATTTTATGGGCCCAAAATTGACGTTAAATTAAAAGACGCCCTTGGTCGTCTTTGGCAGGGGCCAACTGTTCAGGTTGATTTTAATTTGCCGCAGCGCTTTAATCTGTCTTATACTGCCGAAGATGGAACCAAACAGGTTCCAGTAATGGTTCATCGGGCGGTATTGGGGAGCATTGAGCGCTTTTTTGGTGCGCTGATAGAACATTATGCGGGCAATTTCCCGCTCTGGTTAGCGCCGGTACAAGCCATTCTTCTTCCGATTGCCGATCGCCACAATGCTTATGCCCAAAAAATGGCGGATGAATTAAAAAATAATGGGTTTCGTGTTGAGCTTGACGCGCGGCGCGAGAAAATTGGGGCCAAGATCCGTGATGCCCAAATGCAAAAAGTGCCTTATATGCTAATCTTGGGCGATAAAGAAGAACAAGCCGGCGTATTGTCTTTGCGACACCGAACAACTGGCGATATGGGCTCAATCAGTCTTATCGATTTTGTTGCCCTTCTGCGCTTAGAGATAGACAAGAAAAGCTAAATCGTATATAATAGAGACATCGGGGGTTAATTAGGTATTAAGTATTTCATCATAAACGATAGGATTCGCGCTCGAGAGGTTCGAGTTGTGGATGAAGCTGGTGGGCAGTTGGGGGTTATGCCTCTGCCGAATGCCTTGAGTGCCGCCCGCGAGAGAGGTTTGGACTTAGTTTTAATTGCACCAGATGCCAACCCTCCAGTTTGCCGGATCAGTGATATCGGAAAATTGAAATATGAAGAAAGCAAGCGCGACAAAGAAGCTCGTAAGGCTCAAAAAGCCGGCGTCTTAAAAGAAGTTAAGCTTTCTGCCAAAATTGCCCAACACGATTTTGAAGTCCGCGTCCAAAAGGTACGCGAGTGTATTGAGAAAAAGAATAAAGTAAAAGCAACTCTCCAATTCCGGGGAAGAGAAATGATGCATTCGGAATTGGGGAAAAAGATAATGGAAAGATTAATTGATGCGGTGACGGATGTTGCAAAGGTTGAATCACCGCCCAAAATGTTCGGGAAGTTGCTAATTGCAATTATTGTCCCAAAGTAAGGTAAAAAAATGCCAAAAATAAAGACCAGAAAAGCAGCCGCAAAACGATTTCATGTTACAAGTTCCGGCAAAGTAAAGCGTCATCATTCGGGCATGAGACATCTTTTAGCCACGAAGCGATCAAAATCAAAGAGGGGCCTTGGAAAAGCAGGCATGGTGTCTGATTCTGATAGGGCTCGAGTAAAACTCATGCTGCCGGGAGGTTTTTAAAATGGTTAGGGTAAAACGTGGATTTGTTGCTCGTCGCCGCCGCAAGAAGGTTCGCGCCAGGGCAAAGGGTTTTCGTGGTTCACTAAGAGTCCAGTTTAGGCGTTCTAAGCAAGCGGTCTATAAGGCTCAACGACATGCCACGGTTGATCGCAAAACTAAAAAGAGGACCATGCGAGGTCTTTGGATTATCAGAATCAATGCTTTCTTAAAAGAAGCAGGGATGAAATATAGCTCCTTTATTCATTTACTAAAAAAACAGAACATTATAATTGATCGAAAAATGCTTGCCGACATGGCCATTAATCATGCTGATGATTTGAAGAAGTTGATCGCTAAAATAAGCGCAAAATGATCGAACTGCAGATTGGTGGATTGGGATTTGATCCCAAAAACATGTCTCCTCTGGTATTGTTGCGTGATGCTGCCGAAATAAATTTTCTTCCTATCTGGATTGGTATATTTGAAGCTGCAGCCATTGCCATGGAGCTGCAAGGCGTTAAGCCCCCTCGGCCTATGACCCATGATTTGCTAAAAAGCGCGGTCGAGAAAATGGGAGGGAGCATCCAGAGAATAATTATTAGTGATATAAAAGAGGGGACCTTCTTTGCCACGATTGAAGTTGAGAAGGAAGGAAAAAAAATTCTGCTCGATTCAAGACCTTCGGATGCTATTGCCATCGCCGTCCGTGCTCACATTCCAATATTAGTTTCTGAAACAGTAATGGTTCAGGCCAAATTGGTAAATGCCGAGAAGGACGAGGAAGAAACTAAAAAATTCAAAGACTTTATTGACAATATGAAACCCGAAGACTTTACCAAATTTTACGGAAAAAGTTAAAATTAACTGCGCGAAATCAAGAATACCCCGAGAAGAATAACCAGAATCCCCGCCCAGCGAATAACCGATAAATTTTCTTTAAAGACATACCAGGAAAAAATGGCGACGATAACATATGCCACACTTACCATGGGATAAACCAAACTAATTTCGAGACGAGATAGGACCACTAACCAGAAAATTGAGCTTAGCCCAAAACAAAAAAAGCCAAGGAAGACGTAGGGGTTAAGAAACATGGGGACAATTTTAGTGAGTAAATCTGAAATTTGAAAGGTTCCAAAAACCATCATCCCTTTTTTCATTAGTAATTGACCTGTGATCGCTAATATAATCGAAGTTGCCGCTATTAGATAATTTCCCATTTTTTCTCCTTAAAAGGAAAGGGGGCAAATTCAATTTTTTGGACATTAACCCCTTCTCCCTGAAAACCAACCGCATATAGAATGCTTTTGCCTTGTTCCCGTATAATTTTAAATTTTCCAGAATCTAGGCTGTTTGTTTGACCGGCGGCAGAATTGATAAGCCACTCAGTGTCATCTTCGGCATGATTGGGGAGGTCGGTGTACCAGGCGGGATTTTCGGCAATTTCTGTCTTTCCTTTTTCAATTCCTGCCTCTGCCAGATAATAAGCTTGGGCTCTTTGTTGCAACCCGTTGTTCCCCAAAGAATAATTATAGACTATTTTGGCAAATAAGCCAGCTACTATAAACAAAAGAGTACAAAGCAATATTACGCTCAGCAGAGCAAACCCGGCATGTTTAGTTTTCATTGCCATTTCTCATATATGCTTCTGCTGAAACTGTTTCAAGGGAAATTTGAACTCGCTTGGCGGAAGGATAGGCAAACGACAATTGGTTAATTTCATTTTCATCCGTCAGATAACCAATGGATCCGTTTTTTTTGCGTTGGACTTTGTGGTTTGTTAATGAATATTGCAGGTTTTCCCCTTCGCTGGAAAGAATTAATGTCGAGGTGCTTGAAGTTGGCATAATTTGATCGGATTGGCGGACTGCTGTTATGATTTGCTCCAAAACAAAGTTTTCGGTCTGCTGGTGGGAGCAATTATCTGCCGCTCGTTGCCAAAAACGGATAGATTGGCCAGTAAAATAATATAAACTGCAAAATAAGCACGCAAAAAGACTAAGGGCGATAATCATTTCTACCAAGCTAAAGCCTTTGCGCATCACAAATTGCTCCTTAAGGTAGTTAATCGCAGGGGTCTTTTATTGGCTGACCACTGCATTTCAAGGGTTATTAGCATAAGATTTGAAGCAACTGAATTAATGCTAATTCTCCCCTTTCCATCGGCAAAAGAATTTTTGTTGAATGCTGCCAAACTAGAAAAGGGGACAGCTCTTATTTCTTCCATCTTTGATTGAGCGGCATATATTGCCTGACGCTGTTTCGTGGCAGATGAAATGGCGCATTTGCCGCTTTTTAGTAAATAGTTGAGACCCATGCTGATACAAATAAGCAGGGCAAAAGCAGTTAACATCTCAATTAGAGTAAAGCCTTTTTGGTTATTCAATGCGGATCCTCCCCAGGGAAGAAACAATTATCTTTTTGCTTATGCTGGCTGAGCTACCCAATACAATTGTCCCGCTGCCGCCAACGATGGGAAGTCCGGACGGAGAAAATGCAATGGATGAGAAAGATAAAATCTTTATTGGAGCAGGGGGCTTTAAAGCTGACAAAGAAAGCCTGGCAATTCCATGGTTTAACATTGCCTGGTTTTGCAGCGCTCGAAGGTCGCTGGCTAAGGCTATTGCAGAGGCATTCAGAATAACCGATTCGCGATATTGCTTTAAGGTCGGAAGGCTAATTGTAAGGAGAATCCCCAAAATTCCAACAACAATTAAGCACTCTAATAAACTGAACCCTTTTTTCGCAGAGGAGGTCATTTTATATAGAGCTGAATATTGTCTATCAAGCGAGTGTTGCCAACATGGGCGGCAATCGCTATCAATAATTTGCCTTTTATGGTTTTGGTTTCTTCTAAGGTAATAGGATTAGCAATCGTAATATAATCGATTCGCACTACCGGTTCACTGCCAATCAGGGAGCGCATGCGGAAGAGGATTTTGTTGGGGTCTCTTTCCCCGGCCTCTATCTCAGCGCGGGCAGTGGAAAGGGCCTTGCTAATTATGGTTGCCGATTTTCTTTCTTTATCATTTAAATTTTTATTGCGGGAGGAAAGAGCTAGCCCATCGAAATCACGCACAATTGGCAGGCCAATAACCTCTATCGGCAGATTTAGGTCTTGAACTAATTGTTTTATGATAATAAATTGTTGGTAGTCTTTTTCACCAAAGAAAACAAAATTGGGGCATACTATATTAAATAGTTTGGTAACAATTGTGGCTACGCCCTTGAAGTGATGGGGGCGCGATTTGCCGCACATTTTCTTGCCGAGATCGCCAACGTCCACGGTGGTGGTAAACTTGTCCGCATACATTTTGGACGCTTCAGGAATAAAAAGGGCGTCTACGGCGAAATTGTCCAGTAATTTGCTATCATGTTTTTGGTTGCGGGGGTATTGTTTGAAGTCCTCATTTTGCGAAAACTGTAATGGATTAACAAAGATGCTAACAACTACAAGATCCGCTCTCTTTTTGGCTTCGGCAACCAAGGAAAGATGCCCTTCGTGTAAGGAACCCATAGTTGGCACAAAGCCAATTGTCTTGCCATGGTTTTTGGCTCGCTGGGAAAAAGCAAACATTTCTTTTGGGTCTTTGATTGTGCGCATCTATTTATCTTATTCCCCAAAAACGGGCAATTGACCAAAGTAATATTGATAGGAAAACGGCCAAGAACTTTATGTTTAAGTTACGGGTAAAAAAAGTTTTAAGCATTTTCCCCTTCTTTCTTTTCTGGAGCTGGCCGCTGCCAAGTGGCAAAGTCGCATTTGGGCCAGTTGCTGCAGCCATAAAAGATCTTGCCGCGCCGAGTCCTTCTTTCGGATATATCTCCACCGCACTTGGGACATTTGGCGTCTATCTTTTTTATGATATTTTTGGTGTTTTTGCAGTTTGGATATCCAGAGCAAGCTAGAAAACTGCCAAAACGACTATGCTTCATGACCATCGGTTTCCCGCATTTTTCACAGACCTCAGTTACTTTTACTTCGTCCTCTTTGGTGGGCTTTGTATATTTGCATTTAGGGTAGCCGGAGCAAGCAATAAAATTGCCATAGCGCCCTTCACGGATAATAAGGGGTTTGCCACAGGTAGGGCAAACCTCGTCAGTGGCAATTTCTTTTTTTACCTTCTCCATTTTTACTTCAGCTAGTGAAAGGGCAGCGGCAAATGGCTCATAGAAGTCTTTTAAGGCCTTAACCCAGTTAATTTTTGCTTCTGCCACGTCATCCAGTTCATCTTCCATTTGGGCGGTAAATTTGATGTCCAGGATTTGTGGAAAATGTTTCACCAATAAGGTGTTGGTTGTTACTCCAATTTCGGTTGGCTTTAGAGCTTTCCCTTCTTTTTCAACATAGCCGCGATCTTGGATAGTAGCAATAATGGGGGCGTAGGTTGATGGTCGTCCAATCCCTCTTTTTTCCAGTTCTTTGACGAGGGAGGCTTCGTTGTAGCGGGCAGGCGGTTCGGTAAAATGTTGTTCTGGTAATAATTTTAATAATGTTAGTAATTCTTTTTCGTTTAATTCGGGTAAAAGTCCTTCAGTTTCTTGTGGGGTGTCCTCATCGGTGCTTTCCATGTAAACTTTTAAAAATCCTTCAAATTTGATGACTGATCCATTGGCGCGGAATAAATAGTTTTTGGCCGCAATGTCGGCGGCGGTTTGATCAAAAATTGCGGCTTCCATCTGACAGGCGACAAACCTTTTCCAAATCAAATCGTATAGTTTATATTCATCTGGCCCTAAGCTTTCTTTGATTTTCTCCGGAGAGCGCAGGACAGAGGTTGGGCGAATAGCTTCGTGGGCATCTTGGGCCTGTTTCTTTTTTTTGTAGTGAAGGGGTTGAGCGGGAATAAATTCTTTGCCAAAATTTTCAACAATATATTTGCGGACGGCTGTTTCGGCCTCGGTGGCAATACGGACTGAGTCGGTACGCATATAGGTGATTAAGCCGTGCCTGCCTTCGTCTTTTAAATCCATCCCTTCGTACAGTTTCTGAGCCAGCATCATAGTTCTTTTGGCTGAAAAGCCCAGTTTGCGAGATGCTTCTTGCTGGAGCGTACTGGTGATAAAGGGTGGGGTGGGATAACGGCGAGATTCTTTTTTGGTAATTTGGGAAATAGTATATTGTGCCCCATCTAATTCACTTAAAATTTGTTTGGCTTCCGCCTCTGAAACGACAATTTTGGTTTTTTCTTGTGGGCGGCCACCGAGGGCTTCCCCGTCTTTGGAAATTAGACGAGCAGAAAACTCGACTTTACTATTGTTTGCTAAATTGGCAATAATAGTCCAATATTCTTGAGCTTTAAAGGCATTGATTAGGTCTTCGCGTTCACAAATTAAGCGGACGGCCACCGATTGGACTCTGCCAGCCGAAAGACCCTTGCGGACTTTACGCCAGAGGAGGGGGCTAATTTTGTAACCGACCAAACGATCCAGTATTCGCCGGGCTTGCTGGGCATTGACCCGATCCATATCGATTTCTCTAGGATGTTTAACGGCAAATAGAACGGCATCTTTGGTGATTTCGTGAAATTCTATTCGTTTGATGTTTTTGTTTTTGCCCAGAGCTGTTGAAAGGTGCCATGCGATTGCTTCCCCTTCGCGATCCGGATCGGGAGCCAGTAGAATTACGCTGGCGTTTTTGGCGGCTTCCTGCAAGTGCTTGATGATTTTCTCTTTGCCTTTAATGGTTTTGTAGGTTGGCGTAAAGTCTTTTTCAACATTAACTCCCAGCGACTTTGGCGGAAGATCAATAACATGTCCGGCAGAGGCCTCTACTGTATATTCGCTCCCCAAGAACTTCTTTAAGGTGTTGGCCTTAGAAGGAGACTCAACGATCACTAATTTTGTTTGTTTCTTAGCCATAAATTATTTGCGCTTCTGATAAGATGGTAACAGAGCATGGGTTGAGCTGTCAAATATGCTATTGGGTATCTGGGGATCGGGGAATCAGGAAAGGGGAATCCGGGCATCTGGAAATTAGGGGGAAATAAACCTTTAAGACCGTATTTTCATAATAATTATTCAAATCTATAATTTTCTACTGTCTTGATTTCCCTATCCAGATATCCTGATTCCCCGATCTCCCTTCCCAGATTTCCTGATCACCAGATATTCAATCCCTAGCAATTGTATTGCCAAGCCTAATCAGCTCTGGTCAAGGCTAAGTAAAACAAAAACGACGATTTTTAGACAGCAGCAGTGTCGAGATCCCCTACACTAGCGGGCAAATTTCTTTTTAATTTCGTTTTCGGTCATCCGAAACATGATTGGTCGACCGTGTGGGCAGGTCATGGGGTTTTGGGTTGCATAAAGGTCTTTGATCAGTTGGTTAATTTCGAGAGCGGATAATTTATCCCCTGCTTTGACTGCACTATGGCAAGCGATTAATTTGCGGATATTTTCTTGTTTGGTTTCGGTTTGAACGCTTTTGCCGAGATTGTCTAATTCGGCCACGATATCTAGTAAGAGTTGTTTAGGGTTAAGCTTGGACGAGATTGATGGAACAGCGCGTAAAATTAAGGCATTTCCGCCAAACTCTTCCAAATCAAAGCCTAGCTCACGCAGTAAATCTAAATTTGCCTTGGTTGTTGAATAACTTTTTGTATCCAACTCAATATTTTCGGGCAATAACAAAGTTTGTTGTTCAACGTGGGCTTGCTGTGAGCTGTGAGCTGTGAGCCGGTCGTATAACACTCGTTCGTGAGCCGCGTGCTGATCGATCATTACCAGGTCTTCTCCATCAGTGGTAATAATGTAGGTATCTTTGTAAGTGCTAACAGGCCTTAAAGGAAGATTTTCACCAGTCGCACACTCTACCGGAAAGAGAACGTCAGCCATGCTTGGTTCCCATTTCTGGCACGGAGGATCCCAGTGGGAATGAGTATGGAGATTGGAGTTTGGAGTATGGAGTATGGGAGTTTTGTTGCCTAAGGCTTGCTGAACAACCGTGCGAACAGCTTCCATTACGGCCTGATTATTGGCAAACTTTATTTCGCGTTTAGTGGGGTGGACGTTAACATCGATTTGTTTGGGATCGACATCGATAAAGACAATAGCTGCAGGATAACGATTATTGGGAATTAAAGTACGATAAGCGTCTTCAAGTGCCCGGTTGAGTAAGAAGTTTTTTACAAAACGACGGTTGACAAAAAAATTCTCATAATTTTTATCCACCCGGGTTAGAGTGGGCAAACTAATGAGGCCCGAGACCTTAATGTTGTTAATTTTACCTTCGATTGCAATCAAGTCTTTAACTAGTTCTAAGCCGTAAACCGACAAGACGGCATCTTTTAGTTTTCCTGATCCAGGGGATTGCAAGAGGGGTTTTCCATCCACAATTAATTCAAAGGCAATTTCTGGGTAGGCCATGGCGTATTTGGAAACTACGTCGCCAATGTGTCCCATTTCGGTCGAGGGTGATTTTAAAAACTTTTTGCGGGCGGGAGTGTTGTAAAATAAGTCTTTGGCCGTAACGGTAACGCCTTGTCCTGAAGGATTTTGTTCGATATCAAATTTTGAAACCGCGGCAATGGAGGAGAGCGCTTCTCCGCGAAAGCCCAGGGTTTGAATGTTAAATAAGTCTTCCAAGGTGCTAATTTTGGAAGTGGCATGGCGTTGGACCGCAAGAGTTAAATCTTCTTGGCTCATTCCCCGGCCGTTATCGGCAACGCGGATTAGTTTACTGCCAGCTGCTTGAATTTCAACGCTTACTTTGGATGCGCCGGCGTCAATCGAGTTCTCAACCAATTCTTTAACCGCAGCGGCTGGTCTCTCAACCACTTCTCCGGCAGCGATTTTGTTGATTAGTTCTTCGGTGAGGATTTTAATGGTTGGCTCTGGCTGCATATTTGTAATTCTAACCCAAAAGGAAGAAGAGGTAAATCGGTCAGGTTTGTTTTATCCGCACTGAGATTTAAAAACCAACTTTATGACAGGCGCACTCAAGTCAGTATTAAGACAGCCAGGCATATGTGCTTCCCCCGGGAAAAAAACAACAAATTCCTTTTCGCCGATGATAAGTTCGGAAATATCATTTTGGGATGAAAAAAGCTGATAATCATCTTTGGAATCATAATCGGTAATTTTGTGTAGGTTTTTCTCGTTTGTCAGTAATATTTTTTCAGAGCCTTTTATGATCACCTGTATGTCAGCATAAAGTTTATGGGTTTCAAATTTCTTTTCTTTTACTTCCTTTGGTAAATAATGCAAAACTTTTACATATAATTCCTTGCCTTTGATGGCGATGTCGCCTTCTGGCAGAGAAGCTAAGTAGTGGTTTTGAATAAACTCAAGGAGATCTTCTAGATTGGGGATCCCTTTGTATTTCTTTAGGTTTTCTAGCGAATCAAAAATCATATTTTGCCTGCTTTCTTTGATATTCTAGCATACTAGCGTCCGCATCTGTTATAATGCTGGGCGTGATGGATTTTAATTGGTATGGTTTATTGCAGGCGGTCACGGCTTTGTTTGTGATCACTGACCCACTGGGCAATTTGCCTATTTTTATGGGACTTACCGACGACCTGGACGAAAAAGAAAGATTGAAGCAGTTTATTAGTGCGGTGGTCTTTGGTTTTATCCTGTTAAGCATCTTTGCCCTTTTTGGATCATTAATCCTCAACATTTTTCATATTACTCTTCGCGATTTTAAAATTGCTGGTGGGATTTTACTTTTGGCAATTGCCATTATGCTGTTGGTGCGTGGACACCACAAGCCAGAAGGGGCGCAAGATGTTGGTGTAATGCCGATGGGTTGTCCGCTGCTGGTTGGACCGGGAGCAATTACGACTACGATGGTGTTAATTGGGACGGTTGGTTTTGTTGCTACAGCTATAGCGGTAGTAATTAACTTCTTTTTAAGCTTCATGACCCTCTATTGGGGAGAAGTTTTCTACAACAAACTTGGTGGACCTTTTTTTAAGGCCATTTCAAGGGTTATGGTTATTATCATTGCCGCCATCGCCGTGCAGTTCATCAGCGATGGCATTATTGAGCTTGTCCGGCATATTCAAGCTGGATAAATATAATTAAACTGGTGCTTCTTCTCTGGCTGCCATTTCTTCTGGTGCAGAAATCCCCATAAGAGCAAAAACGTTTTTAAGAACTTGCGCAGTTGCCTGGCAGAGAGCCAATCTTGCTTGGCTGGTAGGCAAATCATGTTCGTTAACAATATGGTGCGCATGATAAAAAGCATGGAAGCGGGTTGCCAGATCCATCGTAAATTGAAGGATCCTCTGGGTGGCCTGAGCATCAGCAGCCTCTAATATTTCATCCGGTATTTTGTAGATAGCTGCTAATAGCGCTCTCTCTTCGGTATTTAGTCTATAATCGGCAGGAATGGTTGTGGCTGGAGTGATGCCTTGTTCCTGTGCTTTTTTTAATAACTGGGCAATGCGGGCGTGGGCGTACTGGATGTAAAATACTGGATTATCAGAAGACTTTTTGGTAGCAACATCCAAATTGATATTTACGGCGGTATCAAATCCGGCGCTCCCCATAAAAACGCGTACCGCATCTGCCCCAATAGCTTCGGTTATATCTCCCAAAGAGACCATTTCGCCGGTGCGTTTTGACATGCGGGCCTCTACTAGTTGGTGTGAATCGGGGTCTTCCTTTAGTAATTTAACTAATTGGCCAATGATTATGTGGTGGCCTTGTTTTCCGTCAGATAAAGCCTGGATCGCAGCTGAAAGACGGGCGACATAACCGCCGTGGTCGGCCCCTAAAATATTGAACAAGAAATCAAAGCCACGCCCAACTTTATCTAAGTGATAAGCAATGTCTCCTAAAAAGTAGGTTGCAGCGCCATTTGCCTTGATGAGTACTCTGTCCTTAGTGTCACCAAATTGGGTAGAACGAAACCATAAGGCTTCTCCGGTTTGGGCTTGTCCTTTTCTGTTTACGGGAGCGTTTATTTCTTCGTCAACCTGTTCTCCTTCGGCGGCGCGGTAGGTTAAGTGGGCAGCTTCTAAAATGGCTAAGCCCTTATCTACCATCGTTCTGCCTTCTGCATCGGGAATGTAGAGGGTTTTTTCCGAAAACCAACGATCAAAATGGACACCGATGGCTTCCAGTGAAAGACGTTGATATTCCATCATAAGCAAAACAGGGTCTCCCCCTTGTTTGGCAATTTCATAGATATATTGTCCATGATAGCCATCTTCCGGGATGGCGCTTCCTTCTTTGGCGGCTTGGACGGATTTCCTAAAGCGCTCAATCTGGGCGCCGGCGTCATTAACATAAAATTCGCGTTGCACAGTTGCGCCACAGGCTTCGAGCATTTTGCAAAGTAAATCTCCCATCACCGCCCAGCGAGCATGGCCAATGTGTAACGGTCCGGTTGGATTAGCCGAGACCCATTCAACCTGAATGGTTTGTCCCGCCAAAGTATCGTTATTCCCAAAAGTTGAATCTAGGGAAGTGGCAGAGGCCATCAAAAAAGCATCACTAAAGCGGAAATTAATATAACCATTAATCACATTAATATCGAAATAACGGTTAATGTCCGGATTGGCGCGCATTTCGGAGGCAATTTTTTCGGCGATAGTTGCAGGAGCTTGTCTTATCGCTTTGGACAGAGCAAAAACGGGGATAGCATAATCGCCATGATCGGCTAGTTTTGGATAAGTAACTCCTAGCTGTTTTTCTACTTCAGGGGTTAATTGGTAGGCAGGGAAAGCTGTGGCTAAAGCTGCAAAAAACTCTCTCTGCAATAAAGGTTTAAAGAGAGGGGGACGGGTAGCAATCCGCAAAGGACTGCCTAAGCCGGCAATGGTTGGAACTCCTTCCGTCCTTGGAGCAGGATGGGTTGCCAGCATCGGCTGTGTATGCCTTCCGGGCAGAATAAATCTTAATCTCTGCAGGCCCATTTCTCTATCGATTGCCATGTTTTCCCCCTTATTTGGACTATTCGCCAAATTGTTGCTATGTTATGGAAGTGTCGTTACGGCTGACAATAAAGTTTGTAAGAATTTCACTGGCGAGTTGGACTGTTGGAAACCCCGGTTTTTGATCAATTTCGGGATTTACTTCTACCATGTCAAAAGAAATAAGGTTCCTCCAGCTCCCGAAAATGGTTGCCATATCTTTGGCTTCTTGAGGAGTAAGGCCCCTCTTGTCCATATTTTCTCCAACACTAACCGGAGTTCCTGTTCCGGGGACATGGGTTCCTTCAACTCCATCAATATCAAATGAAACACAAATACCAGAGGTTCCTTGGCCGGCAATGGCTCTGGCTTGTTGCATTACCGATTCCAATCCATCTTTTTCAATGTCCTTGGCGCTAAAAACTTTTATGCCAAGACGGGCAATAGTTGCAATTTCTCCTGGATCCAAATCTCTAATGGCAATATATACGATGTTTCTGGGGTTTAATGGTTTTTCCATGAAAAGATCCATAACTGTGTTGGATATCCCAAGCAGGGCAGCAACTGGTCCGCCATGGAAATTTCCTGACGGCGAAGTAGCTCTAGTGTTTATATCTCCATGGGCATCAACCCAAACCAATCCGGCGGTTTTTCCAGTTTTTCTAAAATAGTGGTTGCTTACGGTAGAGACGCTCGCAAAAGCCAAAGAATGATCTCCTCCGACGAGTAATGGAGAAAATCCTCTCTCTAGCACCCCATTAATAGTTGTTGAATAAGAAAAGTAGTAATTTAGAACAGCTTCTCGTATATACTTAAACGAATTGGGATTGCGATCATCCACCCTTGCTAATTCAATCGGTTTGCTTGGGTAAAATACGGTAGGGGCATGCACCCATTTTAAATTTTTACCAATGGATTTCCATTGGTCGCCTAAAGTTAAAAGCATTTCCCGCAATCTGCTTACAACCATGTTGGGGGTTTGCAGGTTGGGATCGGTAGATTTTCCGGCACAAAAACCGGAGTTAACAGTTACAATTGTCATTGGCCTTCTGGACAAAATCCTTGACTGTGAGTCCGGTTTAGCGACCGCTTCCAATCTTGGTGCGGCGGTGTGGGCAAGTGCTACGTTGATTGGGCAATAAATGCTGAGAGCTGCCCCCTTTCTGGCAACCTCTGTTGCCTGTTGAACCAATGTCCCTCGATGTCTTTCTCTCAATCTTGACCTTAATGAGCCAACTGATTCTTGAATTGAGGCTCTAATTGTGTCCATTTTGAGATGAGAATAATTCCTAAGCGCTGTCCCGATTAAAGTTGTCATATTATTTCCTCCTTTATTATCCTATTTTTATCATTCCAAGATTTGCAGGATCGAAATTTGCTGGAAATCGAGTAGCGCTAGAATAGGTCGCCTCTGCAACAAGCGCCGTTGACAAATCTGCATTTGATAGATCTGCCCCAGCTAGGTTTGCGCCGGTTAAATCTGCACCGTCTAATCTGGTCTTACTCGAGAAACGTGTCCTAGACAAATTGGCAAACGCTAATTCTGCACCAGAAAGGGTAGCGCCAGAAAGGTCAATCTCGGGCATTTCGACGCCGCGCAGATTAACAGTTGCTTCACTTAAGGATTCTCTTAAACGGTTAAAGGCTGCTACTCCTTCTTCCAAAAGAGTATAAGCTAGCGATCTTCTTATCGTGCGGCTTGCGTGCAAATTAGTTCCAAGCAATCCATTGGCCGTTTCCCAGTTGCCAGTTACTCTAGCAGCTAAAATTGCTTGTGCTTTTGCCGCGTCAATCTCTTCCCTGCCATTTACGGCTATGTCGGCAGGAGCAGCCAAGTTTACTATTTCCCTGAGATCTAATTCTTGATTGCCGAAAGCAATTCTCCCGAAAGAAGCTGTTCCCGGCCTAACCCCTAGGATGTGGGCCAAGCGTTCCCCCCCAATTTTCATTGTGCTTTCAGGAGTCCTCATTCCTCTGTATAATTTTTGCACGTGGATTGAACCAATACTTAATACTGCCATTTTCTTTTCCTCCTTGTTTTTTTATCTAAAGGTATTACGGATAACATCTTCCATAATTTGTGGAAGCCTTCCAAAAGAATAACTGGTTTCAATTCTTTCGATTCTCTGATGCGCCCCCTTTCCCCAAGGTCCTAAATTAATTACGGGTAAATTTAATGCACGAATGTCTTCGATGGGAAGACGATAGCCCTTTTCCCATAAAGGCAATAGACTGGTCATGTCTGCTCCGGTCATGGGCGCCCGCAGAAAGCTGGCATCCGAAATATACGGATAAAATTTCCTGACGGCTAATCCGGCCCGTTTTGCACTAGCTGTTGCTGCTGAAATAAAAGAGGAAGCGGCCGATTCTTCCTTCGAAACATGTCCATGTGGATAGTAAGGTGGAGACAAAAATGGGATAATCACCGCCTCATGTCTACCAAGCGATCTTCCCGACCTTCTCCATAAATCTTCAACAATTAGTCGGCTTTTATCCCGTGGATCGGTAGCTATTGCAGCAGCCGAAGAATCAATTGTAAGCCCAGTAGCTAATTCGTCAAAAGGCAAAACAGAAATGTTAATTTGGGTATCGGGATGGTTGCTGCCAGTCCGCACATTAAAATCCCTGGTTCTTGCCCGCAATATTTGTTGGGACCTATGTGCTGCTTCCCGAGCGATAGACAAAATATGCTGCATGGCGTTTTCCGGAGTCATTGAATGGGTGAATAAATTAAAATATGCCCAGGCAGAGAGCGGAGTTTGCACATTATAACCTGCTTTTAGGTCGGAAAACTTTAATGCAGTGGGGGGAAGGGTCGTTTCTCCTTCCATTGTATCGCAAAAGGCCGGATTAGTTTCCATTTGAGCAGCTAGCTGGGCAAGGATTAATGAAGGGTTGATCCCGTTAAAAATCTCTCCCACGTGGGTTGTACTGCCAATGACTAAAAAAGTTGGTAAAAGTTTACCAACTGTTCCCAAATACAAATAGCGGTTGCTATCTCCTGGAAATCTTTCGGTAGTATAGTCGGCATTAATGGCTCCCATTAGGTTGAGCTGGTGTAATTCGGCAAAATGTTTTAAAAATGGGACAGCGCCCAGCATACCGGCCGAATCGTTTTCTTCGTCGGGCATTCCCATAAAAAGAATATTCCCATTGGAAGGATTACTGCGAAGATTAATTAAGGTTGTCATTTCAATGGCGAGACCGCTCTTCATATCCAATGACCCACGTCCGCACATCCAGTTCCCAGTTAGTAAGTCCTTAATGGCCTCAGCTTCGCTTCCTTCTTCTATGAGAGCCTTTCTTAATTTTACGGGATCGTTTGCCACACCTTTTAGCTGGCCAAAATCATCTATCCCAACAGTATCCATGTGGCCAAATAGTAATAATGTTTTATCGGTTCTTTCTAAGGCGGGCAGGAAGGCAAAGGCATTTGCCCTTCCGTCGGGCAGTGGAATTAAGCCGGTGCTGGCGGATAGAAGGACATCGCTTGTTAGCGGATCAGCGATAGAAAATCCTCCGCGTTGCATGGTTCTAACAATTAGTTTAGCGACCCTATTTTCTCCTTGAGAGGGACTAATGCTCCCCGTTTTTACCAGCCGGGCAGTTAATGCTGATAGCTGCCTGATTTGAGCGGCAGTGCCTTGAGTCGTTACTTTGTTCATGCCTTTATATCAGCCCCTCTCTTAATAAATTTCACTCTATTTTTTAACTAAGCCATTTGGGGGAACAATGCCCCCTTCCGCTACGCGAAAACCATAACTATTGCCGACGATGCTTGGATAATGCTTGTTGCGACGATCACTACGCAATAATTCGGGCTCATCATAGAAATGTGACCCACCACGTAAAACTCGCATGCTTCCTTCTTCTGGGCCGCGAGGGTTGTGTAATGCGGACGGGTCATATGAAGCATACCAATCAGCGCACCACTCACAAATATTACCAGCTAGTCCAAAAATCCCATTCCAAGATACACCGGTTGGGTAGGCATCAACGGGGCTGGTTCCCCGTTGGTGAAAGGCCGCCCGTGAAGGATCAAATATGTTTCCCCATGGATAGAGTTTTTCATCATAACCTCTAGCGGAGAATTCCCATTCAGCTTCGGTAGGTAATCTTCGGCCAAGCCACTCTGCAAACGCGTTGGCCTGTTCCCAAGTTACACCGGTAACCGGATGGGAAGGGCAAATCAATTCTCCGTCTGTTTGCTTCCAATATTCCGGTGTGATTAAACCTGCTTGCTGCATTCCTATCAAATATTGGGCTCTGGTTACTGGGAAAATACTTATACTAAAAGGATCAAGGATTATTTCTCTCAAAGGTTTAGCGTCATCAAATTGCTGACTGCCCATCGTGAATGGCCCTGTTGGAATGTGGGGCACCATGGGTAACTCAATTTCGGGAAGGGGGTAAAGATTTTCTGGTTCAAGCTTTTCAGCCCCAAGTCTTTTTAACATGGCCGCCCGTTGTTTTGGGTCAGTTGAGGTTTCCAGCCATTGCCCAGCTTGTTTTAGCCAAGCACTATCTAAACTAGCACGAGCAAAAACCACTTCCGGTGAAAGGGGGGTGTTTTTCACCCATGCCTCTTGTCTTGCGGAGTTTCTCCCTAAGTATTGTGAAAATATCCTTATGCCACAACTTCGGCTTCTTTTTTGGTCCCCTCTTATAGAAGCTTGAGAACATAGCAGGGCTCTAACCAAACTGTCCCCGCCAACATTTCCTGCAACAGAGGTTTTAACCATGTTCTAATCTCCTAAGTATTCTGCGTTGTATCTTTCACTTTGTTTTCTTCTATATTTCTAATAAATTTCACGCGATTTAAAATTCCAGATTTATTTCTTTCCCAGGATTAAGCTAGATCAATCCATCTTTTTTTCACTAACAGGCAGATGTTTTACCATGTAACTCTTGATGCTCGCAGCGCGAAGCAGGATATCGAACCCGTCGAAGAAATAACGTCTGATTCCCTGATCTTCAGAAAAAGCGCCACCACCACAGAGAACAATCGCCATCGCTTGGCTAACACGGGGAATTACGGCGGCGTCGATCCACGGCTCGTTATGACCGCCAAGCACATGGTCGTACTCATTAACACGTTGTACTAATTTATTGTTCGATTCCACGAAGATGCTGAGGATGTCGGCCGTTGCCGATTGTAAATACAACGGACCGGGGTAAAAATGATCTCCCGAGAACAATAGACGGCGGCTGTTATCCAGCAGGCAGATTTCGGAAGCCGAGTGCCCTGGCGTGTGGATCACTTCAAGCTGACGGCCACCCAAATCAACTATTGAGCCCTCTTCGAGCAGCAAATCGGGATTGACCGGCAGCACAGACCAAGTCGCGGGATCAACCCCATTAGGAAGCGGTCCCCATAAGTTATTCCCAGTGATGGAGCAGCATGCGGATGCGTTCGGAACCCCTTGTCGCAGCTCCTTAAGCGCTGCCTGAAAATTGTAAACGGCAACGTGCTCAAATAAATGCGCGCCGCCGTAGTGATCCGCGTGCTCGTGAGTTAGGACAACTGAGATGGGCAAACCTGTTAATGTGGAGGCAACATCTCGAATGTTGCCAATGCCGTTACCGGTGTCTATGAGCAGTGCCTTCGATGTGCCCAGAGCAAGATAGCAGATCGCTTCCTGGAATTGATACGGTTCATAAATTGCATATGTATCCGGCGTGAGCCTGTAAACCTCGAACCACTCTTGAAAGGTGCCGACCTTCTCGAGCTTAGCGAAGCCTGGTCGCATTGGAGCAGCATTTTTTTGATGTGTAGGTTTTGCTGCATGTTTTGATATGCGCGAAATCATAACTTAATCTCGAGAGGAAGTTAGGATAATTTCAGAATATTTTTTCTTTTGCCTAATTTATTTAGTGAAATTATTTTTTATTTACTCAGATAGACTAGATGACGAGTTTAATGGTTGGGAGAAAAAATAATATGGTTGTTCATTTACTACCACGTAAATCGGGAAACATTGTTGTGGCTGGAAAAACCTTGGGGCCGGCGGAGTATTCTTTGATTGCTCCTTACCTTGGCCTCTCGGCCAGTCAACGGGCACGAGCGGCGACAAATATGCCGAATATTAAGCGCTATGGAGAGCGGTTGTTGCAGCGTCCAGTAAAGCCAATGGCCGATCTACTACTTAATACTCCCTGCAATCGCCGCTGTGAGTTTTGTTTTTGGACACCCGAAGGACCAGAGAGCCCAGTTATTGATGAAGATTTAATCTCAGCAAGAATCCGTGCCGCGCAAGCTGAAGGCTTTCTAACTACCGCCTATCCAAAAGAATTAAATGTAAATGATCGCCTGTTGGAACAGGTGCTGCGTCTTAAAACTTTGGCAGGGGATCCCTATGCCATTACCAATGGGGAAAGAAGACTGACCCAGCAAAATTTGCAGGCTTTGGCTCAATCTTCGGTTCGCCATTTACGCATTAGTCATCTGCCGGCTGCCCTTCACCAAATAGCTTATGGGAGAAACAGCCATGCTGCTGTCTCTTCAAATATTGGGGAAATGGTTGAGTTTTCGCGCAGCCATAATCCGCGACCATTTTCGGTGGGAATATTTAGTCAGGTTTATTTGGATTATTTAGAAGGAATTCAAGAAGTTGCGCGGGAGGCTGTTGAGTTGGGAGTTGAAACAGTGGTTTTGCGTTTAACGCGGCCGCTTGGAAACGCTAAAGGGGGCGTTTCCCCTCTCACGGAAGACGCCATGGATCGCTTTTTGTTGTCCGTGATTGAAGCTCGGAAAAATTGGCCAAAGGAAAAGTTGCAGATCCTGCTTAGTATGGGGACCATTGGACCAAATTATTATTCCAAAGGGATCTGGCGCTATCAATTAGGACTTGAGGATAATGCCTATCTTACTTCGCGCCGACCTTGTCCTATGCTTGATTCTCCGCAGTCTTACACCCTTCTCCTGCCAGAAGAAAAGTTTGTTTTTTGTCTAGCCTTAGTGGGAGAAAAAACCGATGGCTTAATTTTGGGGGACCCGAAAACTGGGCAGATTTTTAAAAACCGGGTCATCGAAGACCATTTGCAATACCCGTCATCCATTTGCCAACCCTGTGATGTCATAGAAATATGCCAAGGGGGTTGTGTTGCCAACCGTCTACAAGGAAGAGGCTTGGGAGAGATCCGTAATACTAATCTAGATGTCTGCCTGACGGCGACACTTGCACGTTGGGGTGCTGGGATTCGCCAGACATAGTTCAAAGACACTGGTCTGTGTTATACTAAAAATATGGCTTTATCTTTAGGAATTGTTGGTTTGCCGAACGTTGGGAAATCCACCTTATTTAATGCGCTCTCCCGCGCCAAGGCCGAGGCGTCCAATTATCCCTTTTGCACGATCGATCCCAATGTTGGGGTAGTAGAAGTCCCCGATGAACGGCTGATTAAACTGTCCCAGCTCTTTGCCTCCAAGAAGACGGTCCCTACATATATAGAGTTCTACGATATCGCGGGGTTAGTCAAAGGGGCGCATGAGGGGGAGGGGTTAGGCAATAAATTTTTGGCCCATATCCGCGAGGTAGACGCGATTGCCCACGTTGTCCGTTGCTTTGAAAATGATGAAATTATTCATGTGGCAGGCAATGTTGATCCCGCAAGAGATATCGAAATTATTAATCTAGAACTGATATTGGCTGATTTAGCGCAAGTAGAAAAACGTTTATCGGCCGTTGCTGCCAAGGCTCGCAGCGGGGATAAGAAAACCGCTAAAGAAACCGAAATCTTAAATCGGCTTAAAAGTGTTTTAGAGGCTGGAAAGCCGGCTCGTGAGTCAAATTTAACCGAAGACGAAAGGGCTTTATTGGTCGGGTTTTCACTCCTAACCCAAAAACCGGTATTATATGTAGCCAATGTTGATGAGTCAGGCAGTAAAGAGCAAGTAGCCATTGTTGAAAAAATTGCTAAAGCTGAAAATGCCAAAGTGATTAGCATTTCATCCAAACTTGAATCTGAAATTGCTGAATTGTCTGATGAAGATGCCAAGGCTTATTTGTTGGAGATGGGGGTAAAAGAATCGGCTTTGCACCAATTAATCCGTACCGGCTATGAATTGTTGGATTTAATCACTTTTTTTACGGCGGGCGAAAAAGAATCTCGGGCTTGGACTGTACAAAAAGGGACGAAGGCTCCCCAAGCTGCCGGCAAAATCCATTCTGATATGGAAAGAGGCTTTATTGCGGATGAAGTAATCAATTGGCAAGATTTAATTGACTGCGTTACTTGGGCTAAGGCTCGCGAAAAAGGCTTACTGCGCACTGAAGGGAAGAGTTATACCATTCAAGATGGCGATGTGATCATTGTTAAGTTTAATGTGTAGTGATTGACCATCCTATTTGCCCAAATAGCCACTTTTATGCTATAATTACCATTCTGCATCTGCCATAAGGAGGGTTTTACTTTGAATGCGTATGAATCGTTGTTGATATTTGATCCGGTGCTGGGCGAAGAAAAAATTGATTTATTGATTAAAAAGATTGAAGATAAGATCAAAAGTTTGGGTGGCGAGATGAAAAAGACCGAAAAGTGGGGAAGTAAGCGCTTGCCTAATCTTTTTAAGAAAGCCCAAAAAATGCAATATGTTTACTATGTAATGCTATTCTTTGATGCTCCTTCCACTTTACCAGCCGAATTGCAATATTTCTTAAAAGTTACCGAAGACGTTTTTCGCTATTCGGTCTACCGTGCAGAAGAAAAAGAAGCCGCTCTTGCCGAAATTCAAGGCGTCCCACAGCCAAAAGAGGAAGTAAAGGCCATTGGCTAGTTTAAACCGTATTATTTTGTCAGGTAAACTGGCTACAGATGCCGAGGCGCGTGCTACGATGGACGGTTTGGCCATGACCAAATTTAAATTGCTGGTTGAGAGGCGGGCTTCTTTAGGACAACCAACGCCGATCCAATCTGGTTCTGATTTAATTGATATTATTGCCTGGCGCAATGTTGCCGAAGGCAGTGCAAAATTAAAATCCGGCCAAATGGTCTTAGTTGAAGGACGAATTCAGGTCCGCTCTTTTGATGACCAAGGCGGGAAACGGAAATGGGTAACTGAAGTCGTAGCGAAAGATGTTTTTTTGCTGGGAGCTGATCACCAACACGCTGCTAAACCGACGCTTGCCAGTGTTGCTGCCGCCGAAGATGTGGTGGATGACGCTGACTTAGATAACGATTTGCCTTTTTAGTAAAAGGCCCATGAGGGCCCATAAAGGCGATTAAGGGTATATGGCATGTATAATAAAGTTTTTATAATTGGGAATTTAACGAGGGATCCGGAGCTTCGCTATACCACTTCGGGGATTCCTGTCTGTCGTTTTACGGTTGCGGTAAACCGGTTTAAACGCAAGGAAGAATCCCAAGAAGCTACGGGGCATGATTCTTCATCTGCCAACCAGGATGTGGATTTTATAAATATTGTTGCATGGAGAAGAACCGCCGAAATTGTGGGCGAATACCTTAAAAAAGGCCGACCGGTGGCGGTAGAAGGCCGGCTGCAGGTCAGTAATTTTGTGGGACGAGATGGCGAAAAAAGAAGCATGGTCGAAGTTATCGCGGATAATATCCAAATGTTGGGAAAAAGAGAAGAGGGGGACAAAGGGCCCGTGAAGGCCCATGAGGGAGAGGAAGGGAAGAAAGGGCCCGTAATGGCCATTGAAGGGGACGAGAGTAAAGAAATTGACGAAATACCTTTTTAAATATCAAGGAGAAATAGATGAGTAATCGAGAAAGAAGAAAACCAAGTAAACCGCAAACGTATAAGAAGCCGATGAAAAGGAAGCCGTGCATGTTTTGTATCGACAAAAAAACATTAGATTATAAGGATGTTAATTTTGTACGCCGCTTTGTAACTGACCGCGGCAAAATTGCTCCTCGCCGGATGAGCGGATGTTGTGCTCTTCATCAGCGGATGGTGTCAGCGATAGTAAAAAAATCAAGGCAGATGGGGCTTGTCCCATATACGGTGGAATAATATGAAAGTAATTATCAAGAAAGAATTAGCTAATTTGAGTGAAGTTGATAGTGTGATGGACGTTGCTGATGGGTATGCGCGCAATTATTTGTTGCCTCGCGGGATTGCTTTACGGGCAACTAAAGGTGCCGTTGCTGCCGGTGCCAAACGGATAACGCTACGCGAAAAGGCCTTGGAAGCGAGAAGACATGAATTTGAAGCCATGGCCAAAAAATTATCTGATGTGACCGTTGAAATTGCTGCGGACGCTGGCGAAGAGGGCAAATTATTTGGCTCTGTTACCACTCAAGACATCGTTGAGGCAATTAGCTCCACTGCTGGCATAGAAGTTGAGAAGAAGAAAGTTGAACTAAGTGCTCCAATCAAAATGATTGGTGATTATAACGCCAAAATTAAAATTTACAAAGATATTTCTGCGCAAGTACGTGTTAAGGTGGTTGCTACTCCAAAAGAATAATGTTTTCCTTGAAGGATAAAATTAAATCCTTGCCGGAAACGGCGGGTGTTTATCTTTTTAAAAACCAAAATGGTGACATTATATATGTTGGCAAAGCCAAGTCTTTGCGCAAACGAGTTTTCTCCTATTTTAAAAAGGGCAATGATTTAAAAACCGCTATTTTATTAACCCGTCTTTATGATTTGGATTGGATCCTTACTGCCTCCGAAATGGATGCCTTGATATTAGAAAATAAGCTAATCAAAAAATATCAACCACGCTATAACATTGTTTTAAAAGATGATAAAACTTATCCCTATATCAAAATAACTATTAAGGAAGAATGGCCGCGGGTTTTTATGGTTCGTCGAAAAGAAAGTGATGGTGCTCGTTATTTTGGGCCCTATCGTGGCGGGATGGTAAAAACTATTTTGGGGCTAATTAAAAAAACTTATCCGGTCAGATGGTGCAAAGAAGTGACATTGAAACCAAGAACGCAACCTTGTTTGTTTGGCCGGATTGGCAGTTGTGCTGCTCCATGTTTGCAACAGATAAGTCATGCCGCCTACAGGCAGTTAATACAGAGCATTATTCTGCTGTTGGAAGGAAAGAGTGATAAAGCAATTGTTAAACTCAATGATGAAATGAAAAAGGCAGCACAAGAGCAAAACTATGAGCGGGCAGGTATGTTAAGGGATCGAGTGGAACAATTGGAAAAGTTGCTAGAAGCAAAAGATTTGGAAAGGCCAGCTGGAGGCCAGCGAGTAAGCGTATTAAACGATCTACAAAAAGCATTAGGGCTTTCAAAAATTCCTATGCGGATTGAAGCCTTTGATGTTTCAAATATTCAAGGATCCAACATGGTCGGATCTATGGTGGTTTTTCAGGGAGGAATTCCTTTAAAAAGGGATTATCGCCGTTTTAATCTTAAAACAGTTGGACCTGATCCAAACGATGCCGCTGCTATTTATGAAATTGTTAAACGGCGGTACTCTAATTCTCTAACTAAAAAGCTTCCTTGGCCTGATTTAATCTTAATTGATGGGGGAAAGCCTCAGCTTGGAGCGGCGCTAAAAGCTCTATCCGTAGCAAACAGATTAGATTTACCGTTGATTAGCCTTGCCAAGCGGGAAGAGGAAATATTTATGCCAAATAAAAGAAATTCACTAGTTTTGGAAAAACATTCTGCTGCGCTAATGCTACTGCAAAGGATCCGTGATGAAGCCCATCGTTTTGCGATTACTTTCCATCGCCAAAAACGCAGCCAAAGATTGTTTATGTAGAATATGACTCAGCCTAAACACACTTTTGCCGTCTTAAAACCCGATTTTTGCCAGATTCAGAGGGGAACCATGTCCCTAATCATTTCTCGGTCACATGCGATAATGTGAAATATACTGAAGGAAGTAGCGATATATTACTGTTGAGGATGTTGGTGGAAGTGAAAAAATCACGAACCTTTAAGGGAAGGGATTAATTCAACGCATGGGGGCAAGCTAGTAAAATAATTAATTACTTGTTTATAAGGAAATAAGGAAAACATGACAGATAAAATACAATATTGTTTAAACAGCAATAGTGCCAACTTTTTCAGTTGCCTAAAGACAATTAGCCCTTTTTCTACCATGGAAACTAATAATTCAAATCAAGAATTAGTCACACAAAATCAACCTATGAATCAATCACACGCAAACCCAAAACCAAGAGACAACAATGTTGGCGTTTCCAGAAGGAGATTGCTACGGCGAGGTTGTGGGGGAGGAAGGGTTGCCGGGAGTGTTGTCCATTGCCAGGTTGATCGGCAGAGGATTGCAGAAAGCATTCGTATTTTGTCATTGATGCCAAGACGTATTTTTACGGAAGGGAATGAAGCTGCAAGACAATTTATTTATGATACTTTGTATCGAGCCTTAGGTGGTAGGGCTACAGTAGAATCTGTGACGATTCCAATTGACGATTCTGCCAGGCTGTCTCTGAAGTATGATCTCCCTGGTATAAATATTGGTGAATTACACAATGTGATTGCCAGAATTCCAGGGAGGGAAGCTTTAGGCCTAAGATTAATAATTTGTGCTCACTTTGATTCTATTGGAGAGGGGATAAACAATGAATTTGCGCCCGGAGCGGATGACAATGCTTCGGGTGTTGCCGCATTGCTTGAAATCGCAATGAATTTGCGGAATTACCAGCTCCCCTTTGACATTGAGCTGATTGCCTTTGATGGTGAAGAATATGGCCAACTTGGCAGCAAGGCTTATACAGCTGTGCTAGAGCAAAATGATCCTTCTATTTTGGGAGTTATCAATCTGGATACGTTGGGAGGGAATCCCTTGACCGATCGCCTGGTTCTGGGTGGAAAGGGAATTTCTGGGCGGCTCATGGACATATTGCATCAGGTTAACGATAGCGCTGGAGTTGTTACCGATTTAATCAATGATCCTTTAGCTGCCATGAGCAGCGATCAGGGACAATTTTATCTTAAGGGTATTCCATCAGTAATGATTTCAGAAAATGGCGGACCAGGACCGGCCGGTAGTGCTTATCCTGGCAATCTTGTGGCTCATACTGCCGCAGACATAATGGTTCCAAACATGGAAGCTGTGGCCAAGGCAACAGAACTAACACTGCGTTTTATCGATTTATTGGCGCAAGGTGACAACTGGAGATCATCCCTGGCTGGGGTGTCTTTGGAACCTCCAGTTGGGAAGGAATGTCAGGATATTAATGTCGTTGAGGGGCAATCTTCACAAACCATTAACTTAAAAGGAAAGAGCTTTATCTTTTTGGGAGGTGCCATTCCCTTAGCTAATTCAACGGTTATTTCTAATTTGGCCGATAGATTAGTGATATTCAAACGTAATGGTATTTATTTTAAAATTGATGATTGTATGCCAACTCCTTTTGGTGGGAGTGGCGTAGGATTGGGTCCGGCAATAGGCATTGACAGTCGCGTGCCACTTTCTCCCTTGCCAGAGGAATTTGAGCTTGTCTTGGCTACGGTTGTTGCTCACGAACTAAGCCACGGATTTTATGATTACAGTTATACCCCATACAGTGAACACCCTTATACCCCGACGAAAGAAAAGTATTTAAATCTTTATTATGCAGGACGAAGTTTAGGTACGTGGGATTTGTTGGATGACTCGGTATTGCTGGATTATTATCCATGGGCAGGGCATCCAAAAGATGCACCGGATGAGGGGATTGCATCCGCGGGGATGGCTTATACAATATTTCCAGCCACTTACCGAAGAATCATTGCTTTATTTGCCCTTAATCCTTCAGCTATGGAAGAATCTTTACAAAATGAACCGTTTAGGAGCGAATCTTTAAACCGTGTTTTTAGAGTTATTTATAGTCAAACTCCCGATCGCGCTGCTTTGCGACAAAACTTAATTGATATTTATACTTATATCAAAGAGAATCACGCAAACGGGATAGAATTTGACACCGATTTCCGCTAAAGTCAGCCTTCTCTTCATTGTTGGCCACGAGAGTGTCATATACGCCCCCGCTAAGGCTTGTTTCTTTAGCCTTGTTTTGCAGGTTTAGGTTATGTTATGATGATATTCTCATGAAATTAGCGGCGCTAATTCTTTATTGTTTAATTGTTATTTTTTCGCCAGCGTTATACGCTGACGAACTTACCCCCCAACAAAAACTTGAAGCCATCCAAAAACAATTAATCGAGAGTAAAAGAAAATTACACCAAACCAAGGCAGAGCAGCAGGATGTTTTGGGTAAATTAGCTGTTATTCGTAAAGAAATCAGAAAAACGCAACAAACCTTAAATCGGGCTCAAAAGAAGATCGTGGTGAATGAAACCCAAACCATTGTTTTGGGTTCGGAGATAACTGCAAGATCAAAAGTGTTAAAAGCAAAAGAGACCAAGCTCAAGAGACGCTTACAAGAAATCTATAAATCTAGCGGGATGAGCTATTTGGAGTTAATTGTCACTTCACGTTCTATGTCCGATTTTTTTAACCGGCTCTACTTCTTCTCAAAAATTATTGCCTCTGATGCCCGTTTGGTTATTGGGGTGCGGGAAGACGTGCAAATTGTAGAGCAGAAGAAAAAAATATTAGAAGATAAAACTACCGAGATTAAACAATTGGCAAGGGTGGTGGAAGTCCAAAAACAAGAATATACCATTAAGGCAGAAGAAAAAAAGAAATTATTTTCTTCACTTGAAGACAGAAAAGCACAGTATGAAGCTCAGATTGCAGAGCTCGAGAAGAGCTCCGCCGATCTCGAAAGATTAATTGTAAAATCGGTTGCTTCCCGAAAAGGCGAAGGAGTACAGGGGAGTGGACAATTTGCTTGGCCAATGCGTGGCCGAATTACTTCGGTTTTTGGCTATCGGCGCAGTCCTTTTTGGGGTGGGCGTAATATGCATACTGGAATTGATATTGCTACTTCGTATGGGACGCCGATTAAAGCGGCTGACGCGGGGGAAGTTATTTTTGCTGGTTGGTGGGATGGTTATGGAAAGGCGGTAGTAATTGATCATGGGAAGGGTTTTTCTACTGTCTATGGCCATATGTCCAAAATTTATGCCACGGTGGGGTTGGCGGTAGAAAAGGGCCAAACCATTGGGCTTGAGGGCAGTACTGGCTATTCGACCGGTCCGCATTTGCATTTTGAAATCCGCAAAAATGGAAAACCAGTTAATCCCTCCCCTTACTTGAGGTAGGGGAAAAAGAGAGTATAATGATGAGAAGAAAGGATAAATGATGCTAAAAATATTAAGTAAATTTAAGTATTTGATTGTTGGGGTTATAATTGTTTCTGCGGGCTTTTTTTACATTGGCAAAGTAGTGGCGGAAGAACAGCTTGAAAGAGACCTCGAAACTTATCTGCAGGCGCTGGATATTGTAAAAAATGAATATGTCGATAAAAAACTAGACAATAAAAAATTGGTCTATGGATCGATCCGCGGTTTACTAGCTGCTTTAGATGATCCCTACACTCGTTTTATGGAGCCTTCGGCCTTCAAAGAAATGAAGGTTAGGATGGGAGGTTCATATTCTGGCATTGGGATTTATATTGGCATAAAAGAAAATATGCTTTCTGTGATTTCACCAATTCCGGGAACCCCTTCCTACAAGAAATTAAAAAGTGGCGATAAAATTGTCACAATTGACGGTAAAAACACCAAGGATATGGCCTTGGAAGAAGCTGTTAGTATGATTCGTGGCAAGCAAGGGACCACAGTAAAACTTGGAATCCAACGAAATGGCTGGCATGACCCCAAAATAATTGAAATTGTTCGTCAAAAAATAGTGATAAAAAGCTGCGAAAGCAAACAGTTTGGGGAAGATATTGCCTATATTAAACTAATCACCTTTGAAAACTTAAAATCGGCCGAAGAATTTCAAGCTGCTCTTTCTAAAGGGAAGAATCGTAACGGATTGATTATTGATGTGCGGGGGAATGGGGGAGGGCTTCTTTCTGCAGCGATTGATATTGGTAGTATGTTTATTGAAGATGGCGTGATTGTGCAAACAGTTGACCGGAATGGGACAACTGATCAAATGCGTTCAAATGGGCGAGTCTTGTGGGCAAAGCCGGTGGTGGTTTTAATTGATGGTGGATCAGCTTCTGCTTCGGAGATACTAGCCGGAGCCCTGCGGGACAATAAAATTGCTACTTTGGTAGGCACTAAAACATTTGGAAAAGCTTCTGTGCAAAATGTGCGTCAATTGGATGACGGTTCTGCTGTTTTGGTTACCATTGCCAAATATTTAACTCCAAATGGTGAATATATTAGCAAAAAGGGGATTTCTCCCAATATCGAAGTAACGGTTCCAACCAAAGAAGTTCAAGCGAGGTTAGAAAGCGATAACTTTGACGAAACCAAGGATCTCCAATTACAACAAGCGATAGTAGTTTTGCGAGAGTTAATTGCTAAGTCGAATAACCATGAATAAAATTGATGTAATTGATAATCAAGATGAAATAAATAAAATTGATAAGAGTGGCATGTTGGGAATTGCTCTTGCCATGCCCGAACATTTGCAAAAAGCTGAAGCATTATATGAAAACACCAAATTTCCTAAGATAAAAAAAATAAAGAATATTGTGATTTCCGGAATGGGCGGATCAGCGATTGCCGGTGATATCGTTGCTGATTTATTGATTGCCGATTTAAAAGTCCCCATTCAGGTTTGCCGAAATTACCGTATTCCGGCGATGGTTGGCGACGAGACCCTCTTTTTTTCAATCTCATATTCTGGAGATACCGAAGAAACACTTGCCAGTCTAAAAGAGGCTGAGGCTCTAGGGGCTCGGATTGTTTGTATTACAGCCGGGGGGAAATTAAAAGAAATAGCAACTGCGCGAAAATATCCAACGTTCATGTTGCCAGCAGGTTTTCAGCCCAGAGCGGCGCTTCCCTACATTTTAATCGCCCTGCTTAAGGCGCTACAGAAAAGTGGGTTAGTTAGCAATCTGGATAAGGCCATTAACGAGGCTACCTTGGTCCTTGAAAAAGTTCGCGGAGAAATAGGGATTAATCGCCCTATGCGCAATAACCCAGCCAAGCGCCTAGCCCAGCAATTAGTCGGTAAAATTCCTCTAATTTTTACAGTTGCTGGTAGCTCTGCGGCGGCCGGCTTGCGCCTAAAATGTCAGTTTAATGAGAATAGTAAGTCTTGTGCCATTCTCTATGTTTTGCCTGAAATGAACCATAACGAAATAGTTAACCTATATGAATTAAAACGTGATAGTCATAAATTTATGGCAATATTTTTGCGGGACGAGAAAGATCTCGAAAAAAACAAAAAGCGCATCGAAATAACCAAGTCCCTACTGGGGAGGCAGCTCGGTGGCTTTAGTGAAATCTTTTCTCAAGGTCAAAGCAAATTAGCTCGAATTTTGTCGTTAATCTATTATGGTGATTTGCTCAGTGTTTATTTGCCGCTGGTTTCAAAAATTGATCCTACTCCAGTTGATGCGATTACGCGGCTTAAGAAGGAACTGAAAAGATGAAGGCGGTAATTATTGCTGGTGGATTAGGGACAAGGCTTCGACCTCTGACCCATAATACCCCCAAGCCGATTGTTCCGCTAGTTAATATCCCCTTTGTAATCCATCAAATTGAGCAGCTGGTGCGACATGGGGTAGATGAGGTTATTCTAAATTTGCATTATCTTTCTCAAGATATAAAAAGGGTAATTGATGATGGTCGAAAATGGGGAATTAAGGTTCATTATTCAATTGAAGAATCCCCTCTGGGAACGGCGGGGGCGGTAAAAAACGCTGAAAAATATTTTGATGCTGGACCCATGATTATTTTTAATGGCGATATTTTAACCGATATTAATATTACGAAAGTAGTAAAATTCCACCAAGATAAAAAAGCGCGGGTAACCTTAACGTTGGTCGAAGTAGAAGATCCAACTCCCTTTGGCCTGGTTTTAACCGATCAAGATGGGCGGGTTACTGAATTTATTGAAAAACCCAGCTGGGAAAGAGTAACTACCCATAATATCAATGCAGGCATCTACGTGGTAGATCCCAAAATATTTGCTAGTGTTCCTGCCGGTGTTCCCTTTTCTTTTGAAAGAGAACTATATCCGTCACTTCTTGCCTCCGGTGAGGCTGTCTATGGCTATTCTTCGAGTGCTTATTGGATTGATATTGGCAACCCGGCTAAATATCAAGAAGCGCATGAGGCAATCTTGCGCGGCGAAGTAGCAGTGCGTATCGATGGAACGCGGGTGAATAACAAAACCTGGATTGCCAAAGATACATATCCCGATGCAAGTGTTAGGTTGAGCGGCCCATCGGTAATTGGAGAAAAAGTAAGGATCGGAAAGGGGACAGAAATTAAAGATTATGTTGTCCTTGGCAATAACGTTACTGTGGGAGAGCATTGCCTGCTAACCAGGACGATTGTTTGGGATGGTTCAAAGATTGGGAATCATGTTCACCTTTCAAACTGTATTGTTGGCAAGGGGTGTACTATTGAGGATGAGTCTTATATAAGCGAAGGATTGGTTTTAGCTGACGGATCGTTAATTAAGCGCGGAACACGGGTTGGAATATAAAAAATGCTCGAATTATTTCAGAAAGATAAAATAGCGGAAGAAGTAGCCAAAATCGTTGCACGGCAAAGCTTTTCTCTGGTATCGCAGCAGGAAGAAAGTGTTAGAAAAATATTGCTGGATGTTATTGAGCGCAAAGATGCGGCACTGGTTGAATATACCCAAAAATTTGATTTTTCTGCTAGCCGACCGGCAGCCTCCCAATTTAGTGCTAAAAATATAAAAGTTACTCAAGAAGAGATTAAGGATGCTTATCTAAAAGTAGATTCTGATTATACGGATGCTCTCTCAAAGGCCATTCAAAACATTACTGCTTTTCATCAAAAACAAAAACCAGATGAATGGTTTGAAACTTTGCCGCTCGATGTTGTGCTGGGACAGCGGCTAATACCACTAGCCAGAGTGGGAGTTTATGTGCCGGGCGGTAGGGCCATTTATCCATCATCTGTATTAATGGGGGCCATTCCTGCCAAAGTTGCCGGAGTAAAAGAAATTGTGGTGGTTACTCCGCCGCCAGTTGATCCGCATGTTTTGGTTGCTGCAGCCGAAGCTGGGGTTTCCCAGGTTTATCGTGTCGGTGGAGCCCAGGCCATTGGGGCACTGGCTTTTGGTACCGAAACTATTCCAAGAGTGGATAAAATTGTTGGGCCAGGTAATATTTATGTCACACTCGCCAAGAAACAAGTCTTTGGGATGGTGGGAATTGACAGTTTAGCTGGACCATCAAACGTGGTCATTATTGCTGACCAAGATGCTGAGCCCGAATTTATGGCAGCTGATCTATTATCGCAGGTTGAACATGATCCTTCTTCTTTTGCCGTATTATTAACTGATTCTCAGGCGGTTGCCGAAAATACCCGCAAGGAAATTATTAAGCAAACCGTGAAATTATCCCGTAAGGAAATTATTGAAAGTGCCGAAATAAAAATATTTGTGGTTGATAACCTCAAAGATGCTGTAGAAATAACTAACCAGATTGCGCCAGAGCACTTAGAACTGCAAATTGGGTCTCCTCAGCGTTTCTTGGAAAAAATTAGAAATGCGGGAGCGGTATTTTTGGGACCATATTCGCCTGTCCCGGTCGGCGATTATATCGCCGGACCAAGCCATGTCTTGCCAACAGGGGGAACTGCGCGCTTTTTATCGCCACTTGGGGTGTATGATTTTGTTAAAACACAGAGCATTATTGGCTATACTAAACCGGCTCTAAAGAATGTTTGGAAAGATATTAGGCTGCTGGCTGAGATTGAAGGGCTGGATGCGCATGCTCGTGCGATTGATGTGCGCTTTTCTTAGTAGCTTTCCAGAGCCCACGGGCACGTAAGCTTTCTTTGCGGCGTTTGCGGCGGCGGTCGATTTCTTGTTTTCTAAGTCTTACCATTCCTCTATTCTAGCAAACTTTGCCAGATTATTCAAATTTTCAGGGGTTGCATCGATCCATTGAACGTTTCTGAAGCGTCTAAACCAGGTCATTTGCCGGCGGGCAAAGTGGCGAGTGCGTTTTTTGAGCTCATAGATCAATTTTTCTCGATCCCATCGTCCCTCTAAAAATTCAACCACTTCTTTATATCCCAGGGCTTGCATAGAAGTAAGCCCTTTCGAATATCCCTTGTCTAGAAGTCCTTTGACTTCATCAATTAGTCCCGCTTTTATCATATTTTCTATTCGCTGTTCGATGTGTTCGTAAAGTTGGTTGCGAGGCAGAGTTAATCCGATAATGGTTGCTGTTAGCTGTTTGCCGTTTGCCAATTTTTCTTGCTGCTTCGAAATCGGTTCCCCGGTTAATTCAAACACTTCCAATGCCCGCATAACTCTTTTTTTGTTGTGGGGATGGATTTTTTGGGCAGAAAGGGGATCGACCGTAGAAAGTTGAGCATAGAGCGTAGAGGGAGGAAGCTCCTCTAATCGTTTCCGGATGGCTTCATCCGATTTAATTCCGGCAAAGTTATAGCCATTAATTAGGGTCCATAAATAGAGTCCCGTGCCTCCCACAATGATTGGCGTTTTGCCTTTTGAGGAGAGTTGGATGGTTAGATGGTTGGATTGTTCGACAAAATCAGAGACTGTCCAGCTTTCTTCAGGGTTGCGAATATCAATTAGGTGGTGGGGAATGCCTTTTTGTTCTTCTTTGGTCGGTTTGGCGGTCCCAATATCCATGCCGCGATAGACTTGCATCGAATCGGCGGAAATTATCTCGCCGTTGATTTGAAGGGCGAGCTCAACGGCCGCTTTTGATTTTCCAACGGCAGTAGGACCTAAAAGGATAATGGTTTGCATTTATTAAATTATAACATGGCCAAATAGCGATTATAGGCAGCCTCAATTATTTGTAAAAGAGTATCACTTTCTTGTGTTATCAAATTAAAAAGCCCTAGCTTGGAATGACAACCGAAGAAAACCGCAGTACTTTGCAGAAATGGGTCGGTAATGGGAAACATTCTCTCATCGCAAGGGGCAAGCGTTGGCTTTGGTTGGCTTAAAATATTCATTACAGCCTTTATCCTTAACAACATCTGGTAAGCTTCAAAAGCTTTTTCTCTGTCGGCGCCTAATAGGTCTATGCCAACCATTTTTTCAAAGGTGAGCAAATAATAGAAATTTATTAATATGTCATGTTTAACTTGCCGATGAAAATCATATAAATCATTTAAGGCCGGTAATGATGATGCAATGTTTCTATGTGCATGGCCTTGTCTTTGCAAGTTAATGGCAATGCCGCGTAATCGACCTTGTGAAATTGCTTTTACGGCCGACTCACGTTGTTCTATGTAAGCCAAAAATCTTTCTGATGGCCCAAAGATATTTTCAATATTATATGGGGTGTCAAAATTGTAAAGGGAAAGTGCCTGCTTCTCCGAGTAGCGTTCTAATAGGCCAGAGCAAATCGTCCCAAATTCTCTAAAAGCCAGTCTACGCTCCAGTTGAAACAGCTGAAAATAAGCCCGCTCTAAAAAGGCCGATGATTCGCTTTTTCCCCGTAACCGTTTTTCTAGAGCTCGGCAATGAAATAAACTGCGCCGAATAATATGGGCAATCCCAGATCGCCAGCCAAATTTCCGGAGACCCGCAATTATAGGCATTTTAGGCGGAAATCTTTTAAAAATCGTATGGCTGATGTGTGAATGCACATTGGTGCCAATCCTTTCTTGGGGGAATTCAAAGAGCCACCGAATATTCTGAAAAAGGGCCTTTTCTAGCGGGAGAAAACGGGATCTCTCAGAATCTGGATAGGTTACATCAAGATCAATATCCGACCCTGGGACACAGCTCAGTCTAGCTATGCTGCCGGAAACAAGTACCATTACTTTCTCGTCTAAAATATCAATTGATGGCTCAGTTATTCCCTTTAATGCTTGATTTATCCCGCCCACAATAAAATCATGCTGTTCAGCAATTATTGGTAGGAGCGAGGTGCCAGTTTTAGCGCTAGTCAAAGCTTTTTCGCGAATTGCGCTTGCTTTTTCTCGGTTTTGGCCGCGCCAAATTTGTAAATAAGTTTGATCAAATTTTGCTAAACGAATTTTAGACATAAACTTTCTCCCAAGCATATATCGAAAAATAGAAGAGTAAATTTCGCTTTTTTTTGCAGGAAAGCTTGTGGCCTAATCTCTAGAGCGGCGCAAAATAAGGAGACGAATGAGGTTTAACACTGCCATAGCCGTGGCAGCAACGTAGGTTAAAGCCGCAGCTGAAAGGACGCTTTTGGCCATCGGGAGTTCTTGGCTGGTTAAATAATGTCCGTCGGACAATAATGCCATAGCTCTTTTACTAGCATTAAATTCAACCGGCAAGGTGATAACGGAAAAAACAACGGCAAAAGTAAAAAGCAGAATGGCCAAATCCATCAGAAAGGGGAAGCCGGCAATGATCCCGACAAAAAAGAGCGGAAAGGCAAAATTGGTGCCAAAATTGGCCGCTGGCACAAAATTATTACGCAGTTTTAGGGGCATATAAGCTTTTGCATCCTGCATGGCGTGGCCGATTTCGTGAGCAACAATTCCCATCGCTGCTACCGAATTGCCAGAATAGACTCCTTTTGATAAGCGCAAAACCTTAGCTGTTGGATCATAATGATCAGAGAGCTCGCCGGCTACGGATTCTACTTTTATCAGTAAATTTTGATTAGCCAATATTCTTTCAGCCAGCGCTTCGCCAGTTATGCCAATGGAAGCGGGTACTTTGGAATAATTGGCATAAGTAGAATTAACTCTATATTGGGCAAACAAGGCTAAGAGGAGGGCTGGGATGATTAATAGAAAAGTTGGATCATAATAAAACATATTTTATCCTTTTTTTGCTTCTTCCCTTTCTTTGCTTTTCATTACCCGATGTTCGGCATGGCCGAGGACTTGAATGGTGAAAAGTGAAATAACGGTGGTGGCAACAGCGGCGACATAATAACCCATTCCGGCTGCAACGCCGATCGCAGACACAACCCAGATTGATGCAGCCGTGGTTATTCCTTTTACTCCGCCCCCAGCTTGAATAATACAGCCAGCGCCAATAAAACCAATTCCGGTAACTATTCCCGCGGTTAATCTGCCGGGATCTGAGCTGCCGGAAATATTCATCATTTCCATGGATAGAATGGTAAATAGCGTGGAACCAACCGCGACCAAAATGTGAGTTCTGAGCCCAGCAGTTTTGCCTTCTATTTCTCTCAGCCAGCCAATTGCTCCCCCCAGCAGAAAAGAAATTAATAAATTAGCTACAACCATTATGTCTGACATAATTTCTCCTAAAAGAATGCCCCTTCTATCCGAGACTATTTTAGCCTGTATTCAATTAATCTGCAATTGAAAAAGTGAAATTATTGCTATTTATTCATGATACTTTACTGATATGGTACCACCAAGAATAAAACCAATTGTTAAACAGAGACCAATGTCCTTTGTTTCTTACAGGGGAAGTTTGCATAGTGGGGCAGCAAGGAATACGCATGTTTTGGAAAGTGGAGGGAATAGGTATCTTCTTGACCCCGGAACCCCTTTAGAAAGACAAGAATTTCCTTCTCTCTCAAACTGTCGTTTGATTTTTGTTTCACACGCCCATCCAGATCATGCGGGGGGGTTGGCTTCGGCTATGCGAGCCAACAGGGAGGCTCAGGTAGTATGTACTCCGGCAACACGTCGTTTAATAGCTCTATTTTTTAGTAAAAATGCTGCCGATCGAGCCCTTTTACAATCAAATAGAATTATTGAGCTTGATTATGGAAAAGAATATATTCTGCAACTGCCTTGTGTTGGAAGGCGTCATGAAGCAGCAGTTGTTACTTTATTCCCGGCGGGACATATGCTGGGATCAGCGGCTATAGCGATTGATGATCCCGGCGGGAAGATCGTTTTTACTGGTGACTGGTCAGATCGAGCGAGAAAAGTCTTTCCTCCCTTTAACTTGCCAGATGAACAGCGCAGTGCTCGTGCTATTATCTCCGAGGCAAGCCTTCTTTGGGTTCCCGAGCCAGATTATTTTAATGAATTAAGGCTGATAACTAAATCATTACAACAGGCTCTGACAGGTGGGAGGAATGTGCTAGTTGATATTGATTATGGGGGGCTTGCTTTTGAGTTTGTTTTGCACTGTATTGGTTTGATGCGATCAAAAAATAGCGATTTTCCAACCAAACCGGTTATTTGTTTTGATCATGAGCGTGTTGGCAGAACTGACAATGATACCTGTCATGAGCTTTTTACAGACCAATTGATGCGTGTAATGCTAAGATATTTCAGCTATTTTACGCCAGAATATAAAGCAAAATTTGGGAGAAAAAGCTCCGAACTTAGAGAATATTTTAGTTCCATGCAACCCGCCGGTAAAAATTTTAACCCTAGAGACTATAGAGGAGCCATATTCTTAACGAGGACACGAAATTTTACAGGGGTTTCCCAAAACACTTTTCAGTTAACCAGATTTGTTAGAGAGATTGCTGCTGATGGCGGAGTGCTTCTCCTCCCCCCCCAAAACTTGTTTGGATCCTGAAATTGCTAAACTATTAGGAATGACCGCCGAACAGGCAGGAGCGGCTTTTAAAATGCCTCCTGGATTTGATCATCCCTATTCCGGGCCCCTTGATCATTTTTTAAGAAACACAGATGCTCAAAAGTACGTTATATGTCATGGAAGACTTGATGCCATGAATCGTTTTGCTAGGACGTTGCCAACAAAATCAATTACGGTTCCAATGGCAAGAGAAGTTGTTGATTTGTAATTTGCAGAAAATTTACAAAGAAAGTTGATTTTAAACCTCAAACCCACCATGTTTTTTGAAATGTTCAATTAATCCCCCGTCCGCTAGCAAAGTTTGCATAGTTTTGGGAAGAGGAGCAACTTTAATTTCCTGCTTTTTGGTTTTGTTGCGCAGCACTCCAGCATCAAGATCCAGTTCTAATTCATCAGCATCATCAATCCCGTCAGTATTGGCTTCGATCGCTAATAATCCTAGATTATAGCAATTGCGATAGAAAATACGAGCAAACGATTTGGCTATTACGGCTGCAATGCCAGCATATTTAATCGATTGTGGGGCTTGTTCTCTCGAAGAACCACAGCCAAAGTTGCGACCAACCACGATAAAATCGCCTTGTTGGATGCGATTGTAGAAATTAGGATCCAAATCTTCCATCACGTGTTTAGCTAATTCATGGGGATCCTGGATTTTAAATTTGTAGCGACCGGAAATTACATAATCGGTATTGATGTCATCGTTTTGTTTAAAGCGCCGAGCTTTGCCGTTTAGTTGCATATTAATTTAAGTATAACAAATCTTAAAGCAGCTTGGCAATTGTATCGTGGACTTCTTTTACTTTTTCTTCGTAATCATCGCTTGGGCTAAAAGTGATTGGTTTGCCAATCGACATTTTAACCGGGTGGGGGACAATGATTTTGGAGCCTTTGGGCAGGAGATGAAAACTGCCGGAAATGGCTACCGGCAAAACCGGCACGTTGGCTTTGGGAGCAGAGAGAAGACTGCCGCGCTTAAATTCTCCTAGTTCTCCAGTCTTAGTCCTGGTCCCTTCCGGAAAAACTAAAATAGATTCACCGGCTGACAAATGTCCCGCAAAAGTTTCTACCAATTTATAGGCACTTAGAATTAAAGCACGGTCAACAGGAATATAACCGGCTCTTTTAAGGTACCAGCCAAAGACGGGTATTTCAAATAATTCTTTTTTGATAGCGAAAAGGAAATTAATCGGCAATCCAGCTAAAACAATCAGAATATCGGCTGCTCCTTGATGGTTGGCCGCGATCAAGTAGGTTTGATTTTTATCGATATTTTCTAGCCCAACAATTTGGAGCGGGATCCTGGAGGTTTTAACCAGCAGCCTAGCCCAAAGGCGAGCGGCGATTTGAAAGGGGCGGTGCTTGTTGCTGTGGAAAGGTAAGAAGAAAAAAGTAATGGTTGTACCAATAAAGAAAGTTACCACTAAAACAAAATAAAATAGGATAGTGCGGATGACTTTAGAAAGCATTTGGTGCTAGTATATCAGAAATCATGGAAATAAATAAGATTGATGAGGCAAATAAGCTGATTAGCCCTAAAGAAATGAAGCGTAGAAAAGAAGGGTTTAAAAAGTGCATTTATTATCCAGAAGCTGCCTGTAATCCGCTAAAGGCCGAGTTTAAATTCTGCGAAAGATGCCCACGGGTTCAAATTTTGCAAGAAACCAATGTCATGAAAAACCTGTTTCAACATGTCAAAGCTTTGGCTATTTCGCTTCTTGCGCATATGGGAGGAGGACCAGGAGTTGGTTCTAGTGGTGGAGCTGGAGCTGGTGGAGGAGCAGGGGCTGGAGGTGGGGCCGGTGGCGGAGGCGGCGGTGGTGGTGGCGGTGGTGGTTAATGTTCGAGATAAAGCACGCGAGCTAATTCTTCTTTAGTGGTTATTCCCTGTGCTACTTTTAATTCTCCGTTCTGTGCAAGAGAAGACATGTCAGTGTTTGATTGGATGCCTTCCATTACTTCGTAGATTCCAATGCGTCCCTTATATCCCTCACTAGTTCTCTTGCGCACTAGTCTTTGCGCAATTACTCCAACAATGGTTGACTCGATTAAATATTTTTCGATCCCTATGTCGATTAGACGACAAATGGTTGATGTCGCATCATTGGTATGCAGGGTTGAAAAGACTAAATGCCCAGTTAGCGCTGCTTGTAGGGCGATCTTGGCCGTTTCCAAATCGCGAATTTCACCAACCATGATAACGTCAGGATCTTGGCGCAAAATAGAGCGCAACCCGCGAGCAAAAGTTAATCCTGCCTTTGGATTAATTTGAATTTGGTTGATTCCTGTCAATTGGTATTCTACCGGATCTTCAATGGTCGTGATGTTTATCTCTTTCGAATTTAGATAGGACAGTGTGGCGTAGAGGGTGGTCGTTTTGCCTGATCCCGTTGGGCCAGTTACCAAAATTATTCCGCTTCTTTTCTTTAACATCCTCTCATATTTTATTAAATCCTCTTTTTCCATCCCTAACTCGTCAATTTTCAGGGCGGCATGCTGGCGGTTGAGCAGTCGCATAACTACTTTTTCGCCATGTATCGTTGGAATGGTGGATACCCGAACATCAAAGGCTGTTTTGTTAATTTGCAGATTGGTTCTTCCGTCTTGCGGTTGTCGGCTTTCGGCGATATCGAGGTTAACCATCACTTTAAGGCGGGAAGTAAGCGATGCTTGTTTTATCTTGGGAACAGAGGCTCCTTCTTGCAGAAGCCCGTCCACTCGATAACGCACTTTAAGATGATTCTCGTGCGGCTCTAAATGGATATCAGATGCATTTTGGGAAATTGCCTGTGCAATAATCTCATCTAATAGAGCGGGCGTTTCGCGATATGAATGCATGCTTAGCAACCCAGCAATGTTATTGCCAAGCTATTTGCGGGTAAATTACGAGGAATGGTGTCGAAATTACGACAGGCCTAGCGCCTTTTTCGCCGCTGCTCGCATTACTTCAAGCGGGGCCTCTTCACCGGTCCAGATGGTAAAAGCAAAAGCTCCTTGATAGACCAGCATGCCTAGACCAGAGCAGGTGCGACAGCCGGCAGCTTTGGCTTGTTTAATTAATTTGGTTTCAGCCGGATTGTAGACTAAGTCATAAACTAATAATTGTGAAGGAAGAAGAATGGTTTCGTCGATCGGAGAAAAATCAATTTTAGGAAGCATGCCGATCGGAGTTGTGTTGACTAAAATATGAGCTGAATTAATGGCGGCTTGCAGTGCTGGACTGTTGGGCAGTAGGCTTGAGCAAGTTATTTTAAAATTTGATCGAATATGTTTTGCTAATTCTGCGGATTTGGTTTGGTCAATATCCGATATTGTTAAATTGCTGGCCTTGTTTTCTGCTAGCATCACACAAACCGCGCGACCAGCTCCTCCCGCCCCTAATACTACGATGTTTTTTCCGGCCGGACTTTCATTGGCATCGTTCTTTAAGGAAGCGATAAATCCTTCTCCGTCGGTGTTGTAACCAATTAAACTGCCATTTTGATATTTTACGGTATTAACCGCGCCAATCAAGGAGGCAAGCTTAGTGACGTCATCTAGCAATGGAATAATTTTTTCTTTGTGGGGGATGGTAACATTAAATCCGGCTAGATGCATGGCCTTGAATCCATCAACAGCTGCCTTGAGATCTTCTGGCGCAACTTCAAACTTTTTATATTCCCAATCAAGGCCCAATTCTTTGAAGGCCGCGTTTTGCATAGCGGGGGAAAGAGTGTGTCCAAGCGGAAATCCCAATAATCCGGTAATTTTGTGCATCTTTAAGGCGAGTATAGCATAGTTGCAGCGCAAATAAAAATAAGCTATAATTTACTTTTACGGGAGGAAAATGATGCCAAAAATTCATATTCTGGATGTTACAAACCGCGATGGGGTGCAAACTTCACGCATTGGCCTTGCCAAATTAGAAAAAACCATTGTTAATATGTATCTCAACGATATTGGGGTTTACCAGTCTGAATTTGGTTTCCCTTTCACCCAACACGAAGTTAATTATCTGAATGCTAATTTACAACTCGCCGAGATAGGCGCTCTGAGCCCAATTAAACTCGAAGGCTGGATCCGAGCGATTACCAAAGACGTTGAATTGGCTTATAAATTAGTGCCTACAATAAAGCATTTAAATATGTCGATTTCAACCTCGGATATTATGCTCGAAGCCAAGTTTAGCGGCAAATTTTCGCGCCAGGAAATTATTACCAATATGCAGCGTGCCGTTAAGGCCGGGTATAAAATGGGAGCTGAAACGATAGGGGTTAACGCTGAAGATGCTTCAAGGACGGATATTAATTTTCTAGTTGAATTTGCCCAAGCTGCCAAAGAAGTTGGTGCAAAACGAGTTCGCTATTGCGATACTTTGGGGGCCGATGATCCTTTCACGATTTATGAAAAACTAAAGACGATAGCTCAAAAAGCTAAAATTGCACTTGAGACGCATTGCCATAATGATCTGGGAATGGCAGTGGCTTGTTCGGTGATGGGAGCCAAAGGAATTATTGACGGCGGACAAGACGCTTATATTAATACGACCATTAATGGGATGGGAGAAAGAGCCGGTAATGCCGACTTGCTTTCTGTTCTTTTAGCCTTGAAATATTCCAGTGGTTTTAAAGATTTAAATCTTTTCCCCGAAAATATCAAGTTAAATAAAATATGGCAGTTTGCCAAATATGCTTCATACGCTTTTGGCATTCCTTTGCCGGTTAATCAGGTAGGGGTAGGTTCGAATGCTTTTGCCCACGAATCAGGGATTCATGCTGACGGAGCCCTTAAAAACCGCCGCAATTACGAATTATATGATTACGAAGAATTGGGCCGAGGGGAACCCGAACTAGTTGAATCTGGCCGTATGATTACTGTAGGTGAATACAGCGGAATAAAAGGCTTTGCCAATGTCTATGGAAAATTAGAAGTAGAATTTAAAGATGACAAAGAAGCAGCCCGAGTTCTAGAACTGGTGCGCTATGCCAATGTCCATACCCAAAAGCCACTCACCAAAGAAGAATTGATTTTTATTGCCAAGTATCCGGACCAAGCCAAACTGATAATGACCGTTACTCCTGAATAGGGAGAAAAAATGAAACAACCAAAAGTAGGAATCATTACTGGTAGTCGGTCAGACCTGCCGATTTTAATTAAAACTGAAAGCATGCTAAAAGAATTTGGCGTTGCTTATGATATTACGGTCGCCTCGGCCCATCGCACCCCTCAACAAGTTGCAAGGTATGCAGCCAATGCCGAAAAAAAATATGATCTAATTATCGCTGCGGCGGGGATGGCGGCGGCGCTGCCCGGCGTAATTGCCGGTCACACTATTTTGCCGGTGATTGGGATTCCAATTCACTCCAAAGGCCTAGAAGGCCACGACGCTTTGTTTTCGATTGTGCAGATGCCGCCAGGGGTTCCGGTTGCAACCGTTGCGATTGATGGAGCCAAGAATGCAGCGATATTAGCGGCTCAAATCTTAGCCCTTAAGTACCCCGAGCTAAAAGCCAAACTAAAAAAGTTTAAACAGGAAATGCGCAAAGGATAATGATAAACATTATCGATATTGTTATTGGGGCGCTGATTTTAATTTACCTCGTCAAGAACTTTGGTGGAATCTTTAAAACCTTAAAAAGTATTGTAATCATCATCTGTGCTTTGATTATTTTTGGAATTGTAACCAGTTTTATCGTTGATTGGCCAATCTTGGGGGCTGGGAGACAGTATTTAAAAGATTCGTTTGTGGTTAATCTGTCATACAACATCATCAAAACCATTTACCCGACGATTGAAAATGGAGCACCCAAGGTAAATTCATATATAAAAGATAAAATTATGTCTACTCAGACTTCTACCCCAGAGCTTCCCAGTATTCCGGCGGTGGAAAAAATGATGCCCAAAATGGCTATCCCTGCTGTGCCTGAGTTGCAATTGCCGTTGAACAAAAAATGAAGTATTTAGTTCTCATCGGCGATGGAATGTCCGATCTGCCACTCAAAGCTTTGGGAGGGAAAACTCCCCTTGAAGTTGCCAAAACCCCCAACTTGGATTTTATGGCCCGCAATGGCCTTGTTGGTTGGACCAATAACGTTCCGCCCAAAATGCCGCCCGGATCTGACGTTGCTGCTATGAGCATTTTTGGTTACGATCCCAAAAAGTATTATTCGGGTAGAGGACCACTCGAAGCTGCTAGTCTGGGAATTAAACTGCGGAACAATGAATTAGCCTTCCGCTGCAACCTGGTGACCGTTAAAGACGGCAAGATGAAAGATTTCACGGCTGGACACATTTCTACCAAGGAAGCGGACAAAATAATTCGTCAACTCAATGCGAAGTTGGGAAGCAAAGATGTTTGCTTTTACACTGGAGTTAGCTATCGCCATATCATGACGATAATGACAAATGACAAATGTCAAATGTCAAATGTTGGTACTACCCCACCTCATGACATCACCGGCCAATGCATCCACGATTATTTACCGAAAGGGAAGGGGTCTGAAGCTATTTTGCGCTTGATGAACGAAGGCGAAGTTATTCTGCATGATTTAAAGTCAAAAGCTAACATGATTTGGTTGTGGGGGCAGGGAACTGCGCCAACGATGCCGACTTTTAAAAAACAATTTGGGAAAAGCGGAGCAATTATAACTGCTGTTGGCTTGCTAAAAGGAATTGGCAAAATTATTGGACTTGAAGTCATCAAAGTCCCAGGAGCAACCGGCTATTTAGATACTAATTATGTGGGGAAAGCAAAGGCTGCTCTGAGAGCACTAAAAAAGCACGATGTTGTCTTTGTTCACGTTGAAGCGCCCGACGAAGCCGGTCATGAAGGCAATATTAAACATAAAATTAAAGCGATTGAGGATTTTGATAAATATGTTGTGGGGAATATATTAAACCATTCCCTGATCCCCGGATCCCCGGATACCCGGATACTCGTTCTTCCTGATCATCCAACCCCGATCAAATACATGACACATACGGCGGACGATGTGCCTTTCGTAATTTATGATGGCAAGGGAGGGCAAGGAATGGCAAGGAAAGGCATTCAGGGGTATAATGAGAAAGAGGCGAGGAAGGCGAAGTTGAAGATTGTGCGAGGAAGCCAGCTTTTAAAAAATCTATTCAGCTGAAGGAAATAAAAGATGTATAAAAACAATGGTTTAGTTTTTTTTAGTTCGTTTGGGTTCCTTTTTATTCTGTTGGTTTTGTTTGGGATGGGTTGCGGAGCTACTACTTCTACTACTACAACCAGCACAGCTACAACCTCAACTGAAACCTCCACTTCCAGCACTTCCACAACAACCGAGACAACCACTTCAACCACAACGAGCACAACTTCGACCTCGACGAGTACAACTAGTACGAGCACCACAACTGGGATGACTACTTCCACTATTGCCGTAGGCGGACTAAGATGGTGTTATATAATGGGCGAACCTTGGGGGCTTGTCCCAGATGGATATCACTTGGTAGGAGTAAAAGCCTGGCTTTCTGAGCAACATGGAAGCGGAACGGTCGTGTCCACTGCGGAAAACTGGGATTTTTGTTATAGTGATGGAGTAACTTTTGAGGTAATTAGAGTGGACGGAGGCGCTTATCGATATCCCGAAACAGACTCTGCAAAATTAAATGAACTTTATATTAATTTTTATCCTTCGTTTTCCAATAGCTTAGAAACTTGGCCGATCGACAGCACGCAAGCAATTGCCATTTTTAGGAATATTCCACTGGTTGCTAGCTGGGAAAGTGGAAAGACTGAACCGTTTCTTGATGTTTTTCGGTTAAGTTCCCCATTAACGCTAGGCGGTGATGCTATATGGCAAATTATTTTTGATTATAATGCTCAATCTGAGTTTGCCCGCTGCGAAATTAATGCTAGTACGGGAGCCGTTATTACCGTGGAGGTGCCTTGGATCCCATAATGAAAATACCCTATAAATTATTTGCCGCTTTTAATGCTTTTGTTGTTCTTGGACTACTAGTATTTTCTTTTTATTTTTCCAGCCAAAGGTTTGATTTCTCTGAGCAAGATTTGCAGTTTATCTTTTGTGGGATGATTGTTTTTGTTGGTTTAGTCTTGCTCTATTTTCCTATTCTACTATTGATGAAGTCACGAACTGAAGGCTTTATTGGGATGCCGCTTAAGCAGCTAGCTTTTGCAACTCATCCTTCCATGCAGCTCCCCAAGCCTGGCGATCCAATGCCCGCCCATTTGAGTTTGGTGCAGAAGTTAGAAGTATTTATGCATGAAGACAAACGACCCAAGCAGGCACCGGTTTGGAAAAGAGTGGTTGCCTATGGCTTGGACATAATTTGGATATTTGTGATTATTGTCCCATTTATTATTATCTCGATCATTATCAATACCCCATATTTACCCTCTGATTCACCGGCGCTGATAACTTTTCTAGTTGCTTTGACTAGTTTATTGGTTCTATTTGTTGTTTATCTTTTTATTCGCGATGGCTTTAATGGCCAGAGCTTTGGAAAAAGGATTATGCGGATTCAGGTGGTGGAGGTTGAAACTGGCAAGCCAATTGGCTTTGGCAAATCAGCTTTGCGTTATTTATTTTTACGAATATTGAGCATCTTTGAGCTTATCCCTATTTTCATCCAGCCCAATCATCGTCGGATGGGTGATTTTTTTGCCAAGACGATGGTGGTGGAAAAGTAGCAATTCTAAGCCTCAATCGAGGGAAGAAAGGGCCTCCGCAATAAATTCGCCAGCAATATGAGCATGCTCTTGTGATTCAGATTCGGGGCTTTGCCTAAAATAATCCATATCCCAGTCGTTACATAGATCTTTCAAGTCGATATCAAAAGGATTAGGCAGTAAAAGTGCCCCTATGACGGCCATGCAAAATGTTTCCCGTTCTGGAGGCGAAGATCTTAGTAAATCTTGTGGCAGCTCAAAATAAGTAAAAAGCACCTTTTCATTAAAATCATGGAGGGGAAGGATGGCCCTCATTAGTTGTGAAGGGGGGTCGTATCTATTAACGTACCATTGATCAGAGCCTCTTTGGCGCGCAGCAATTGCTTGGTGGGCTATGTGGTTTATATCATTAGCAGCCAAAGTGCAATTGGCTGATTGGGCGGGCAAATCCATTTGATAAATCTCTCGTCCTATAATTTGCGAATGTAATGTCAGAAAATAGGCGCCAGGATAATCTTTGGCCAGCTCAAAACAAATCAATTCAAGAGGAGGGAAAAATTCTTGCCATGGTCGCAACCTTTCCAGATCCCTTTGAAACATTGTAAATCTGTCTCCCATGGCGGATCGAATGTTTGAAATTAATTTTTCTCTAATTCTTTTTCCGGCTTGGCCGTTCCCTTTTTTGAATCCGGCATTGTAAATTGCGAGTAATTCTTCTATTTGGGAAGTAATTAGTTGCATAGAAAACATTAGTTGTCTGCCAAATTCAAGGTTTTCTTCTGGAGAAAGCTCGGCAACAACTTTCTCGCCATTAGCTAAGCGGGTTGTTTTGTCATGAAGAAAATCATAGGCTTCCAATGATTGTCCTAAGGGGGTGTGGCTAGCTGGAATTTCAATAAATACCACATCTTGGGGATTAAATCTTTGCTCCATCAGTCTGGCGGCTTCTTTGGTGGGTTCAAAGGGGGCATGTTCTCCAAAAAACACCATCATTTTTGGTTTGCGAGTGCCAATTTGTTCCCGGATGGAGGCCAAAAATCCTGCTTGCTTGAGTAAATGATTTGTTCTAAAGATTAAGGGGTTCGCTATCCTCATGTATATGTATCGAAAAATTTCCTTCATTATTTCACTTTCGATGCAAAAATATTTATGCTAAGATGATGCCAATTGTGAAAATAGCTATTATTGGTTTAGGGTTAATCGGAGGATCGGCGGGGAAGGGGATCAGGAGATCCGGCGATCTGGGGATCAGGGTGATTGGCGTACCGCGAAGGGAAGAAACCATTGGGCTGGCGATCAAGCTGGGAGCGATTGATGAAGGCACAACTGATCTAGTTGCTGGCGTAAAAGATGCGGATATTGTTTTCATCTGTACCCCAATCAGCTTAATTATCCCCACTTTAAAAAGGATTGCCCCACATCTCAAATCTGGTGCAATTGTGACGGATGTGGGCAGTTCAAAAGAACAAATTGTGGCTCAAGCTGAAAAAATTATGCCTAAGGGCACATTTTTTGTGGGGGGGCATCCGATGGCGGGCAAGGAACAAGTAAAATTAGAAGCGGCCGATGCTTGTCTCTTTAAAGGGAAGGCTTGGATTTTAACTCCTACCGCTAAAACTAGCCCAAAGGCGGTTTTACTTATTTCCAATCTAATCAAATTGCTAGGAGGAAAGATTATGAAAATGAATCCAAAAACGCATGATTTGGTTGTGGCTGGGATTAGCCATGTACCTTTGGTAGTTGCTGCAGCATTAGTTAACGCCATTGCCGGTGAAAAACAAAATAAACAAAAGATGAAAGAATGTGCTTCTTCTGGCTTTCGTGATACTACTCGCATTGCTTCTGGCGATCCCCAACTTGGCGTTGATATGTTTACCACTAATAAGAAGGCTGTCCTCACAATGCTTTCTGCTTTTAAGAAATCTCTAAGCCGCTTGGAAAAAAATATCAAAGCGGGCAATTCTAATGCGATTGAGGGTGAAATGAAAAAGGCCAAAGCTTTCCGCGATGCCATTTTTAGCTGAGCATGAGACGCGTTAACCCTCTTTCCTATGCCTTTCAAATGCTATTGTCGATAGGAGCATTTTTCGCCTTTCTGTTTGGCCTGCAATATTTGCCCATGCTGCATATTAGCCCACTGGCAACTTTTATGGTTTTTATCCTCCTTTGTGCGCTGGTATATACCGCAACTTCTCTTTTGCAAGAGCAGCACATCCATTCTTTTAGGGCAGCATTAAAGTATTTTGTTTTGGTTGTTTGGGGATTAATTGGCCAGATTGTTATAACCTTGTTGTGTTTTATCCCGGCAGTTTTTGGGATAGCTGCAATGGCGGGTGGATTATTAACCTTAGTCTTTTCAATGGTTTTTCCCCTCTGGGTGATCCAACATTTTGGCTATAAATTAGGAGTGCCAATTACTTCTTCTAATTTTTATGAATATCTGCGCTATATTGGCCTTTGTGGTTCAATTTGTGCGGTTGGTATTGCCGGCTATTTTGGCAGCAATAAATTGTTGGATCTTTTGGTAGGCTGGCGGGACAAGCAAAGTTAGAATTGATGCTATAATAAATCGATATGAATAAGTTTTTGTCATATTTGGCGGGCAAAGAAAAATATATTACCGTTTTCCTCTTTTTGCTATATGTGGCTGTTATAGCTTTTCTTCTATGGCTTATGGGCCCAACCCTTTATTTGCTGGCAATATTTGCTGTGTTAACATGGGTTTTGGTAGCGGGATTAATTGTCATCCAGGGTGAACAAGTCCCTTCCTGGGGCAGATTTGGCAAAGTGTTTAGCGAAACGGTCATAATTTATTTTGTGCAATTAACCTTAGGTCTTTCACGCGGCCTTTCAATCCTATGGGTGGTCTTTAGTTTTATTGCCTTTTTAACTTCCACAATATTAACTTTTACCCCTGATACTAAGTCCTATTTATTTGATGGAAAATTAACTTATCCAATTATGTCGATTTTGAGCATTTTTTCTTTGATTGCAGCCGCATTGCTTGTTTACTGGGTTTATAAATATTCTGATAAATACATCGATCTTCTTAATGAACGCTTCTCAGGGCTTAAGGGAAAAGAGTAGTGTGAAAAATATTATCATCAAACCAACTAACAAAACCAGCGGAGAAATAACGGTTCCAGGTGATAAGTCGATTTCCCATCGGGCGATTATGTTGGGCGCACTAGCTAAGGGCGAAACGACTATCACGGGCTTCCTCTCAGGGGCAGACTGTTTAGCTACGATGGGATGCTTTAGGGAAATGGGCATTGAGATATCAATGACAAATGACAAATTAAAAATGTCAAATGATGGAAAAGTTATTATAAAAGGCAAGGGATTGAGTGGTTTAAAAGAACCGAAGGGAACGCTGGACGTTGGGAATTCAGGGACGACGATTCGGCTGATGATGGGGATATTGGCGGCGCAACCGTTTGTCTCTAATATCAGCGGGGATGCATCCATTCAACGCCGACCGATGCTACGAGTTGCAAAGCCGCTCAGGGAAATGGGAGGGGAGATAGAACAGAAAGTAGAAAGTGGAAAATTGATAATAGAAAATAGGAATGGAGAAGTGTATCCTCCTTTAAGAATTATTGGCAATAAACTGAAGGGCATTAACTACAAGCTGCCAGTAGCTTCAGCTCAAGTCAAGTCGGCCATTCTGCTTGCCGGTTTATTTGCTGAAGGTGAAACGTCGGTTATCGAAAAGAATCCTTCCCGCGATCATACCGAGCGCATGCTTAGCTACCTTGGCGCGAAAATTCGGATTACGAATTACGAATTACGGATTACGAGTGGAGAACTATACGGATCCCATATCGACATACCTGGCGACATTTCATCGGCAGCCTTTTTCATCGTTGCCGCACTCCTAACTCCCAACTCCGAACTCCTCATTCGCAACGTAGGATTAAACCCAACCCGCACTGGCATCCTCGATGTGCTACATCGCATGGGGGCGAATATCGAAGTGTTAAATGAGCGAATTATTTGTGAAGAACCGCGAGGGGATGTTTTAGTCAGGAGTCAGAAGTCTGGAGCTGGGAGTTTAAAAGCCATAAAGATATCTGGCGAGATTATCCCGCGGATTATTGATGAGATTCCAATTATTGCTCTAGCAGCAACACAAGCGGAAGGCATTACCGAAATTGTGGGGGCCAAAGAGTTGCGGGTGAAAGAAAGTGATCGGATTAAAACCATTTGCTCCGAATTAAGAAAAATGGGCGCGAATATTACGGAATTGGAAGATGGTCTGGTAATTGAAGGCCCAACCAAGCTGTACGGAGCAAAAATAAATAGTTATGGCGACCATCGCATTGCGATGATGGGGGCGGTAGCTGGGTTAATCGCGGAGGGGGAAACTGAAATCGAAAACACGGAATGCACGGAAACTTCTTTTCCCGGGTTTGAAAAATTATTACGGAGTATAGCGGAATGAAAAACGAAATAAAATATCGGGTAATTTATCAAGACACAGATGCCGAAGGTGTTGTTTACTACGCTAATTATCTGGGATTATTTGAAAGAGGGCGAGTCGAGTTTATGCGCCAGGCTGGAATTTCACTGACCCGCCTAAAGGAAAAACAAGGAATCGTTTTTGCAGTAATAAAAGTTGATTGCGACTATATTGCCCCAGCTTTTTTTGATGATGAGCTAACGATTACGACCGAAATTGAAAAAACTACGCCGGTAAGAATTGCCTTTGTTCAGAAAGTGCTTCGAGAAACAAAATTGCTTGTTTCGGCCAAAATATCGGTCTGCTCGCTGGATATAAAGGCAATGAGGCCAGTGAAATTACCGGATGATATAACAAAACTTTCCAATAGCACGCAATAAACTCAAGAAAGAAAATTTTATTTTTATCAAGGTGCGGTCAAAGCGTGAAAAATCAGGCTTATATCCATAAGATCTAATAGCCCTTTTTCCACTTTCAGATAAAGAGTGATAGAAATCGTATTGATGATAAGGGTCTTGTCTGAAAAAAATGTCTTTTAAAGCATTTCGATCGGTATTTCCCGTGTCTGTCATGGCATCAAAATATGCTTGATGTTGTTTAAATCCAAGGCTTGGGAATAGGGATACTTGGCGGTCAAAACCGATAGCTTGTAAAAGAGTCAACTTTTCACTTCTCAGGGCATCAAAAATTATCAACAAGGTGCGATCTGACAAAATGCCCAGTCTGATTTTCCCGGTATGTGTTTCTAATATTTTACGGTATATAACAGCGACTTCAGCAGGGCTTCCTTTTTTTTCATTAAGCAGGGCCTCAAGGGTTGTTATTGAAAGAGATTTGAAGATTGCCTCGGCTTCCCTTGTAGATAAGTTGTGGATGAAGGGGCGAAAGTCTCTAGCGCTTAATTTAAATAGAAAAGAAACAAATTGATCCTTATCTGTTAGGGAAAGCATAGCCTTTAATTCTTCGGCCGAAAGGTTTAGTGTCTCGGGGAGAGTTACTTCAGCGTTTGCAAAAATCCTGCCAAGACTGGCACTTTGAACCCTCCGTTGTGGGCCAAGGGAAGCAGTGCGCATATTATAAAGTTGCATCTCAGAGAATAGCCCCGCTTCTTCTGCCCGAACCGGCCGATGGCCCTGTAAAAGCGTAAGAGAGGGCGCAAATGAAATGGCAGAAGTATAATGTGGACGCAGGAACGTAAGAAAAAAACGGTTTAAAATGCCCCTTCCTCTTCCAGGCTTTAGCGTATTGGCAAAACCTCTAGAGACTTCATCTTTTTGTCTAATCGGTACACTAATCGAATTAATAAATGCCCTACTAATTCTTACCATGCTAGATAACTATCGGCTAAAATATCTCAAAATTTCATGAAATTTTTTCTTTTTAGTGCGGATAAACAATTGTGGGATGATTTTAGGAGGGAAGTATGGGTATGGCAACAGCCTTTTCACCAAGATTGATACAAACTAGGACGTTTATAGCAAGAAGAGATCAGATTGGAAAATTAAAATTAATGGATGCAATGAAACCTGGTGAAAAGGTCGCTCATGTGTTTGAAAAAGGAAATGAAGCTTACTTTGCTCTGCACCAAGCGCTTGCAACGGCTTTGAAAAATGATGGATCCACCGTGTTTGATGATGTCTTGGGGCACGTGCAATGCTTTAATTCGATGGCAGATATGAATGCCTGGGTAGACAAGGCTTCTGCTTTGGTTGATGAAACGGCTGCGAATGCAACTAGCTTGGCTCTTGCCACTCCCGAACCACGCAGAATCGAAATATTAGACAATATGGTTACAATTTCTGATGTTGGCAAGCGACCTAACAATCAAGATTACTCAATTATCGAAAAATATCTTGATGCGGATATTGCGATTGGAGCGGATGGGGCTGGGGGAAAACCAGCGGGAGATTATGCTTCACAAAGAGCAGCAGAGTTTATTCATGATCATCTAGTAGATAATTTTATAGTATTTTTAACAAGAAACGATGCAGCAATTGAGGATTTAATCCGCGAAGCAATTGTATTAGCAAACAAAACTATCTGGGAAGAAGGATTGACCATTGAGAGTAAAAAGGGAATGGGAACCACCATTGATGTAATGGTTCGAGTTGGAAAAGAGATATATTATGGCCACGCTGGAGATGGAAGAATCTATAGAATTAGAAAGGGGCAACGTATAGCACAAATCACTAAAGATGATAGAATCACCAGCCTAAACCAATTAACCAAAGCCGTTGGCCTTGACGGATCAATTGATCCTACAGTTGGTCATTTCACTTTGGAAGAGGGAGAAAGAGTATTATGGTGCTCAGACGGGCTTCATCCCGGCAAAGAAGAACATGCCTTTAGGGCCTTAATGCAACAAGAGGCCGAAAAACAACAGCCAGAATTTGCCGAAGCCATGGTTAACGCTGCTCTGCAGAATCCCAAATCAAATGATAATGCTACAGTGATTGTGTTGGAAGATAAAATTGTATTAGGTGAAAATATATAATGATGATAAAAACTAGACCACTAGATTTTCGGACTAGGGCAAGATTCGCTGTTGCTCAAGCATATAATAAAGTTGTTGCGGAGCTGAATAGAAAATCCGCGCAGTTTGCCCATGCTCCGATTGGCATGCACACTTTGAGTCCTAAAGGGATTATTCTCGAAGCGAATCAGAAATGGTTGGATGTTATGGGGTATGAAGCTGGCGAGGTGGTTGGCCATTCAATTTTTGATTTTATCAAGCCGGAGCAGAGAGAAAACGCTCAAGCGCGTTTTGAGGCCCGTTTAGCTGGTACAGATCTGCCACCAAAACAGGAAGAAAGAATATATATAACTAAAAGTGGCAGAGAAGTGGAAATAGTTACGCATGACACCGTTTATCATGAGCATGGACGGGTCACTGAAGTCCAAACCTCATTTGTAGATGTGACGGAAGTAAATATTTTAAGGCGTGCGGCAAAAGTAACCGAAATACAGGCTTCGCTGGGCCGCATGTTGGCTGAGATCCTGCATCGCTTAAAAAATGACGTTCAGGCTATTAAAGCGACCGCGGAAGTTTTGTCGCAAATTGTCTCCTCTTTAGCTAGTGCTGTGGAAACAATTGGGACGGAAAGAGCTCCTAGCCTTGCTGAATGGGCTGTTATTTGCGATCTGGTCCGTAAATGTGGCGGGCATGCTACTACCTTAGAGGAATCAGTGGTTGATATGGAACAAGAAATTCGTTCTTCTCTTGGTTCCGCACGAACAGAAGTGGATGCGCGAGCCGCCCTTTTAAAGGAAGCGCAGTATATTATCAATAAAATTACTGCTAGAGCACAAAGGGCAGGAGTTGATTTAAGTTTAGCTCCTAACAGTTTGGATGAAAATGTCTGGGTTGGAATGTCTGTAGGCGAGCTTCGAAGCATTTTGGAAAATATTATTGGAAATGCCTTTGATGCTTTTCCTCCAGAACATGTTGGGGGAAAAAGAGTTGCGGTTGAGCTTGTAAAAGAAGGGGGAAGAGTAAGGGTTTCTGTTACGGATAATGGCTGCGGTATCCCAGAAAATTTGGTCAAGGACCTTTATAAGCTACTCGTAAATACCACAAAGAGGGAAATGGGAACTGGGCTTGGCTGTTTTCATGTTGGGCAATCTGTAAATAAAGCGGGTGGAGAAATTGTTGTTAGTAGTCAGCTTGGATTGGGGACAGCAATAACTGTCTTCTTGCCTATAGTAGAAGCTCCCCAAACAGTACAAGCGGTTGTCGAGGTTGCTCCGATTCAAGATACGCTCTCCCCCTCCCAGATAACGGTTTGGTTCGTAGACGATACTAAAAATATAAAAGAAATGTTAATGGAGTATTTTAAGATTAAAGGTTTTAATGTTATGGGATTTGATAATGGCCAATCTTTATTGGATGCTTTAGCTGTATCCACGAAAATACCTGACGTCATTATTACAGATATGAATATGCCAGGAATGACTGGAATAGAGTTAATTGAAAAAATTAAAGAGAGGGTCTCGGATTGCCCTGTCAGATTTTTATTAGCTACTGGCGAGGAAGTTGAGCGGGTGACCTCAATGGCGGAAGCTTTATCAGTTGAGGTGCTTGTGAAGCCGTTTGTACTATCAAAATTAGTAAAAAGGGTAGAGGATTTATTCAACGGCAGTTAGTTTGCTAATTTTAGCAACAACACATTTTCAATATGCGGGGTGTGTGGAAACATATCGAGCGGCTGACATCTTTCAATCTGATAGCCCCATTCTTTTAATTTATCCACATCATGCTTTTGGCTTTGGGGATTACAAGAAACATATATTACCTTAGCGGGACGGGTGCGACCGATTTTGGCAATTACTTTTTTGTGAACACCAGGGCGGGGAGGGTCGACGATAACTAGGGAAGGGGACTTTGTTACTATGTCACTGAGTAAGTCTTCAACTTTACCCGAAAGGGCAGAATAGTTGGTGATGTTATTAAGTTTGGCATTTTCAATTGATAGTTGAGCGGCGGGAGCGTTTTCTTCAATCCCAATCACTGCTTTGGCTTTATCGGCCAAGTACAATCCAATGCTGCCAGTCCCGGAATAGAGATCTAAAACGGTTTCTTCGCCGGTCAACTCGGCAAAATCTTTTACCACTTTAAGCAGATTCTCGGCCTGATGGGTGTTGGTTTGAAAGAAGGATTGCACCGGAATTTTAAATTTGATCCCATTCAGGGTTTCCCATAAAAAATCTTGGCCAAAACTTTTCTGAATCTCCCCATAGGAGCGATCGGCGGGGGAAGTGTTGATGCTCCACGTTACTCCACTCACTAGATCCTTCGTTTTTTCCCAAAACTCTTCTAGCGGAAAGACGCCCTTGTCCGAAGTTAAAATATTGAGGATGCAATTGTTATTGTTCTTGGCTTCACGGAAAACGGCATGGCGTAGGATGCCAGTTTTATGTGCTTCGAGTTTTTTAAATGACATAAAATAACGCAAACGATTTAAAATAGCGGTAGTTTTTTCGGACATCAGCCAGCATTTTTCAATATTGATAATATTGCTTTTAGCATCCTTTAAGCCAACGGTATATTTTGGACCGAAGGCAAAATCCATGCGGTTGCGGTAAAAATAGATTTCGGGGGAAGGAAGAAGGCCCGTGATGGCCCGTGAAGGGAGAGAGGGTAGAAGGGGGAAAAGGGAGAGAAGGGTGGCTTCTTTTCGTTTTAGCTGTTCGGGATAATCAATATCCTGGGAGATACAGCCGCCGCAGGTTCCAAAATGTTTACAGGCTGGTGTTGCCATATTAATCGGTTAAGTACTTTTGGCCGTAGATGGCGCGACCACCGCCCGAATAATCTTCCCAAAAGACATAAAAACTGCCGGTTGACGGGTTGGATAATATTTTAGCCGCTCGGGCCCCATCCGGGCTATCAACTTTGATGCCATTTTCCTGCCAATCCGGTCCCCCATTGGTATTGATTTTTTGTATATAGATTTCGTACTGTTTTTCATCGCGATAATCTTCCCAAGCAAGAATTAAGCTGTTATTTTTCCATTGGGTTACCTGTGGGGTGTACTGGGTATGCGGCATTGCTGTAATTGGTTTTCCTTCTTCGCCCCAATCTAATTTGCTATTCAAAGAAACTTTGCCAGCATAAATATCCCAATTACCAAAACGATAATCTTCCCAAACTAGGGTGTTTGAATTACCGAAGATGGGGTTTTGTTGCGTCCGGCTAAATTGGTTGACGGGTATACCATCGTTTATCCAAAGTGATTTGCCGTCATTAGAGAGTCTTTGGGCATAAATATCGTAATTGCCGCTGCCTTTATCAGACCAAGCTACCAAGACCCCTCCATCGTTATCCCGAATTATTTTTGAATTGCGTTGAATATCGGGTGCTCCGCAAACCAATGCCCCATCTTCTGGCCAAAGCGGATCGCCCTTAGCATTGATGCGCTGGGCATAAATATCTGGATTGCGATCACTATTGCGATAATCGGTCCAAGTTACATAAGCTCCACCTTCACCATCGTTGGCCATATCAAGACTAGTTTGTTCTCCCGCTTCTGCGACAATTGGTTTTCCATTATTTCCCCAGAGGAGTTTTCCAGCGGCGGAGATTCGCTGTCCCCAAATATCTTGCAGGTTGATAGAGGTGCGATCATCTTGCCAGATAAGGATTGCTCCGCCAGCATTATCTGAAACCATTACTGGGGAGACTTGGTGAGATTTGAGCTTAGTGACTGCCAGGCTTTGCGGCCATAAACGTTGTCCGTTGATGGATAAATGTTGCAGGCGGATTGAGGAATAATTGGCCAGATCACGCTCTTCAAAGGCAACATAGGCTCCACCTTTTCCGTCGGGAATTATGCGCGCATTTGATTGGAAGGCGGCAGGAGCTGGAGCAACAGCTATTCCCTCTTTACTCCAAGCCAGTTTTCCCTCCCGATTTATTTTTTGGGCATAGATATTAAAAAAACCGGAACGTTCATCTTCAAAAATCAAGATTATTTCGTCTTTTCCGTTATCAATTAGTTGTACATTTTGTTGAATAACCGATCCGGCTGCATTGCAAACTAACAAACCATTCTTTTTCCAAGCCATATTGCCGTCTGCATCCAACTTTTGGCAATAAATATCGGAGTTGCCAAGCCGTGCATCTTGCCAAACTGCCACCAAGCTGCCCGAATCAGCCGCTACCACACTGGCTGACTCTTGGTTTAAGCGACCGGTAGCTAAAATAATCCCGTTTTTATTCCAAACAGTAATTCCGGCATTATTAATTTTTTGGGCATAGAGATCGGTTTGGCCTGAGCGGTCATCTTGCCAAAAAACAACATAGTCTCCGTTGGACAACTTAGTGATTTTAGGGGATTTTTGTTTGCCGGCGGCTTTACAAACAAAACGTCCATTTTCTTCCAAAGCAATGCTGCCATTGCCATTTATTTTTTGGATGTAAATGTCGCTTTCGCCGTTCCGTTCATCACACCAGGTGAACATTGCTCCTCCCTGATTATCGGCGATTAAGTTGCTTTCGGATTGCGAGTAAGAGGCAGAGCAAATTGAAATGCCATCGGTTGCCCATTTCGGGCTTCCATCGGAAAATATTTTTTGGGCAAAGAGGGCTCGGCTGCCGGATCTCGAATCATCCCAAATGGCAATAATGCCATCTGCCGAAAAAATAGCATTGGGCCTTTCTTGGTTGCCATCAGCTGAGCAGATAGCAATGCCATTTTCTTTCCAAAGCAATTTTCCATCCAGGCTAATTTTTTGGGCGTAGATGTCATTGTTGGCGGGGCCATTGCGGCCATCACTCCACAATACTACAGCATTGTTTTTATCGTCACTGATGATTTTGGGAAACCATTGAGTTCCGCTAGCAAGGCAAACTGCAATCCCGTCTTTCTTCCACAAGGGATTTCCTTCGCTGCCGATTCGCTGCATATAAATGTCTTCGCCTTCCTTATTGCGATAATCATGCCAAGTTAGAAAAGCTCCGCCATCTCCATCCGAAGATAGGGCTGGCGAAAATTGTCCAGCTGAAGCTAGGCAAACCGCAACTCCATTTTCACCCCAAAGCTTCTCCCCGTTCTTTCCCAGCTTTTGGGCAAAGATATCTGAATTACCGTTGCGGAAATCTTGCCAAACGATGATTGCGGCCCCACTACCATCGGAGATAATAAGGGGAGAGTTTTGGTTGCCAGCGGTGCGACAAACCGGGATACCATTTTTGTCCCAAAGAAAAATGCCGGAACCAGATACTTTTTGAGCATAAATTGAATAATTGCCATTGCGTCCATCTTCCCAGACCATAATATAATTTCCTAGATTGTCACCGATTATTTGCGGATTTTGTTGGGTAGAGTTCCCGGCGGTATCATTAACAACTATTCCGTAGGTTCCCCAGGCAGTTTTTGGGGAGGGTTCTTTTGACGTTGGAATAGTTTGGCTTAAGGCTAGGTTTTGGGAGAAGATGAGAAAGAAAACAACAAAGACCCTCACCCACCAAGTTAAATAATCCCCCCTCTCCCACTGGGAGAGGGGGGGGATTTTTGATGTTAGCGGGGTGAGGGTTTTCATGCAGAGGCGGCTTGTGTTAGCTTCATGGAAATAACCTTAGAGACTCCCGGTTCTTCCATGGTAACGCCGTAAATATTGTCGGCTATGGCCATGGTCTTTTTGTTGTGGGTAATTACAATAATTTGGGTTTGACTTGAGAAATCTTGTAGCATTTTGGCAAACCGGCCAATATTGGCTTCGTCTAAAGCGGCATCAACTTCATCTAAAAAGCAAAAGGGGCTAGGGCGGATTTTTAGGAGCGAAAATAAGATGGCAATGGCGGACAAAGACCTTTCCCCTCCGGATAATAAAGCAAGGGGCAGCCATTTACGGCCGGAGGGTCGAACCGAAATTTCGATGTTGGCTTCGAGTGGAGGCAATCCTTCAGCTAAAGAAATTTTAGCTTCTCCCCCAATAAAGAGGGTAGAAAAAGTTTGCGAGAAAATAACCGAAAGCTGTTGCATGGTTTCAAGGAAAGTAGTTTCGGCTTTTTGATCTAATTCTTTGATTAATGCTTGCAGGTTTTCGCGGGCAGAATTCAAATCTTGCAATTGTGCCTCAATAAAAGTGAGCCTTTCTTTGCCTTTTTCAAATTCTTCAACGGCTAGCAGATTTACCGGTTCTAGTTCTCGCATTTGGGCTTTGCCTTCTTCCACTTCTTTTTTGGCTTTGGCAAAATTAGCAACCTCTCCGGTGTGGGCTAGTATTTCTTGCAGGCTATAATTGTATTCGAGTGACAACTTATCGCAAATATTGTTCATTTCAGCCTCTAGCTTGGCCCCAGTGATTTCAAGAGAGGCTTCATTGCTAATGGCTTTTCTTTCGTTATGGTCTTCCTCCCGGATTTTTTCTTCCATGGCAATAATTTGTTGATAAAGGGTTTCTTTTTCTGCCCTTTTAGCTGCAACTAGCTGGTGAAGATTTTCTAAACCATGCTCTTGCCCTAGTTTTCCACTCAAATTTTCTATTTGGACCTTATGGGCATGGATGCCAAAATTAACATTCTTTTCTTCGGTAGATAATTTGGCTTGTTCTTCTGCCAAAATCTCTAGTTTCATTTTGTAAGCTTCTTCCTTTTCGTGCGAACCGCCAAAAGAAAGAGTTAGGCTTTTGCCACCTAAAAAAGTAAAAATATTTGAAAGACTATCCACTAGTTTTTGGCTATCGTCCAATAACCCAGTAAACATTTCACCAAAAGGAATTGAAGCAACATCTAGGCCTTTCTTCTCCTGCTCCAGTTCATGTTTCATGGCTTCGATCTTGTCCTCAAGTGCCTTTTTGTCTGAAGCTAATGATTTTAGGCGGGTATCTTCGCGTTGTATCTCGCTCTCGGTGAAGCGCCGATCAAGCTCGATATCGCGCAAACGGTCTTTCTCTTGCTCAATTTTACTGTTTATCTCATCTAATTCTTGTTCAATGGCTTTGTGCTGGTCGCGCAAGTTTTGAAGTTGGTCAACATCTTTTTCTTCGCTTTCTCTTTTTTCCAGGGAGGCCTTTTTTAGGATTTCGAGTTCGGCTTGGACTGCTTGTTTCCTTTCGATGATGGAGGTAAGCATTTTTTTGGAAAGGGCGAGATCAATTTCTTTTACGCGCGATTGGATCTCAAGGTAGGTTCGGGCTTTTTTGGCTTGTCCCTCAAGAGTGATAATTTGTTCAGATACCTCAATTTTTAGGTCGTTAATGCGCAGGAGGTTTTGCTCAGAGGCAATTAGTTTTTTCTGGGCGAAAATTTTACGAGATTTGTATTTGTTAATGCCGGCAGCTTCTTCAAAGACCATCCGTCTTTCGTCGCTTTTGCTGGAGAGAATCGAGTCAACTTGGCCCTGGGTGATAATGGAATAAGTCCCTTCTCCTAGCCCGGTATCACGCAACAAATCTTTGATATCTTTTAGCCGGCAGGAATTTTTGTTGACAAAAAACTCGCTTTCGCCTTCGCGGAAGGTCCGCCTTTTTAGCCCAACTTCGGTGAAGGGGACAGCAATTCTGCCAGATGAATTATCAAAAACCAAAGTGACTTCTGCCATTGATAGGGGTTTTTTGGCGGTCGTGCCGGCAAAAATTATATCTGGAAGAGAAGCAACTCGCAGCTCACGTGGATTGTCTTCTCCCAGGGCCCAGCGGGTGGCATCCAGCACATTACTTTTGCCGCAGCCGTTGGGGCCTACTACCGCCGTGATACGTGCGTCTTCTGAAAAAGAAATTTCGGTTTGGTCAGCGAAGGTCTTAAACCCACGCAGGATGAGCGATTTTAGGAACATGCTAAAGAATAATATAGCATAATTATTGCAGTTGCGGCAACTAAGTGCTAAAATTGCCGCACAGTCGTGAAATCTAAAATAACATGCTATCAACTGTAACTATTATTAGTATTTTTATCGAAATGTTTGCAGCTGGCATCCTTTTGGCGGGAGCTTTTTCGCTCTTTAAGAAATTTACCCAGCAAAAACAGGTCAAGGATTTATATTCCTGCTCCTTCTTTTTGGCATTCTTCTTTTATGTGGCAGCCACGGTTGCTTCGCAAATGATGCTCAATTTGGGTATGGGCCTAGCCGAATTAATCCAAATCCATAAAGCTATTTCAGTTGGCCTAATTCTTTGTATTATTCTGTTGTGGTGTTTTATTTTTGAGAGAATCAATGCCCGCATAATGCGTTGGACGTTTGTCCCAATTCTTTTGGGCGGAGCGTTTTTTGTTTATCAGATTATTATCTCATCCGTTAATCTAATTTATCGCGAAGGAATCTTAGAGCCGGTAGTTTTATTTTCACAAATTGTTCCCGGCAAACCATTATTCGCCATAGTTTGCTTAATGCTGGCTATTTTTTCAATTATTTATGCTTTGCGCAAGATCAAAGGGGAGCGAATTTTGGCTCTTTGGTTGGCAGCGGCTGGGTTATTATACTTTTTATCAATGCTCTTTAATTTTTTCTATATCCGTTTTGGTGAAAGTGCTTTTTTGCTTGGTGTTTGGCTCTTGCTGCTTTTGGCCACCCTGGTTTTCTTGCTGGCGGAAATTATTCCGCCCGATTCGCCCGAGGCGATTCGACCTTTACGTTTTTTACGTACGCGCTTATTGTTTAAGTTGTTGCTGATTTTTGTTCTATTAATTGTTATTTTATTTGAAGCCACAACTCTAGCAACTATAAATATCAGCAAACAAGCTTTGTCAAAATCAATTATTAACAGCTATCTGCGCACAGCTGAGGAAATGGCTGAAAAAATCAATTTATCGCCAAAGCAGCCATCCCATGAATATTTACAAAAATTAGTCAGCGAAACCAAAGGGAGCAGTTTTGCCTTTGCTTTTATTGTAGATAAAAAAGGCACGGTGATTGCGCATCCTGATGAGAAGCTGGCGCTACAGCATGAAAATATTTTAAGCAACGAGAGTGTCCGCCAAGGATTAGCTAATCCCATGCCAAGCGGCGGAGAATTTATGGGAGAGCTGGGAAAATGGATGGTGGGAGCCTATGTCCCAATCAGTAAATATGGCTGGCTGCTTGTAGTACAAGAACCGATGAATTCGGCCTATTTTGAAATGCGTCGGCTGGAAACCAATTCACTGCTCTTTGTAATTGCCGGAATTATATTAACTACTATGGTTGGTATTTTCTTTGCCAGTTCGCTGGAGCGGCCGGTCAAGGAATTAACTATTGGAACCGAGGCCGTAGCGCGTGGTGACCTGCATTGGAAAATTGCGGTTGATTCTTCGGATGAAATAGGAAAACTAGCTGTCGCCTTTAACCAAATGACCAAGGATTTGCGCGATAGCCAGGAGCGTTTAATTTTGTCTGAAAAATTAGCATCACTTGGTACGATGGCCGCCGGTATGGCGCACGAGATCAAAAACCCACTGGTGTCCTTGAGAACATTTACCCAATTATTACAGCAAAAATGGGACGATAAGGAATTTAGGGATAAATTTTCTAAAATTATACCTACCGAAATTGAAAGGATTAACCGAATTGCTGAAAGTTTACTAAAATTTGGCCGGCCGATGAAACCAGAATTGACGCAAGCTGATGTAAATTCTTTGCTAGATGAAGTTTTATTGTTGTTTGAGAGCGAAACGAAAAAATACAATGTGCGGGTGACCAAAAAATTTGCCCAAATCCCCGAAGTGACCGGTGATGCCGGCCAGTTGCAGCAAGTCTTTGTTAATATTGTGAAAAACGCCATTGAAGCCATGCATGAAAAAGGTGGAGAATTAATTGTTAAAACGGACGTTGGCGAAGTAATAAAACTGGGCAAAGTGTCCAAGGAAGGAAACCGTCATGGCGAAGAAATGGTTTGGGGTGAAGGCGAAGAAGAATTGACCAAACCGCAACCGGTGGTTTTTATTGAAGTCACAGATTCAGGAGAAGGGATTCCCGAAGATCATTTGAAGAGTTTGTTTGACCCATTTTTTACCACCAAAATGACGGGAACCGGAATGGGATTGCCCATAACTTTGCGCATTATTGAAGAACATGGGGGGTCAATTAAGGTTCGTAGCCAAGAGGGGAAGGGGACGACTTTTATTATAACTTTGCCGATCAAAAACGCTTAGGGTTTTATCCGCTTCATTAGCACATCAATGCCATGTTCAAGGTAAGCTTCCATTTTACTTAGCATCGGGTTACTGGCAATAACATAGGGGCTGTCAGTGTTATCCTCAAAAATAATATTACCACCAGTTTTAAACGTAGTATCGCCAATGGTAATTGTAGTGCTTTCTAGGACTTCTTGAGTCTCTTTGGGCATTAGGTTGTCTCCTACACTATTATTATCGTTCTTAATGACGAAAAACTTGCGTGGTCCATTGCCGGTTGCTATAATCAAAAGCATATGGCAATGTTTGAGCGCTTTACCGAAAAAGCGGTTAGGGTTATTATGGCGGCCCAAGAAGAAGCCAAACGCCTTAATTCCAATTTTGTGGGATCTGAACACTTATTGCTTGGGATGTTGCGCGAAGGCGAGCCGGCGATTATCAAAACGATCGAATCTTTTCGTGTTAGTCCCGCCGAACTAAAAGACCAGCTAGAAGATGGGTTAACTCTGGAGGGTGGGGTGGGAGAGCCAGGCAGCGAAATTCCATTCAATACCCAGGTAAAAAAAGTGATTGAATTGGCCTGGGATGAGGCGCGTGGACTGGGGCACAGTTACGTTGGGGTTGAACATCTTTTTCTAGGGATATTACGCGAGGGAACCGGCTTAACCGGTGAAATCTTAAAGTCATTTGGGATTACAATTGCGTCCACCAAGCAGCAAATCATTACTCTAGTGGGAGAAACCACGGTTGGCCAACGTAAATTTGCCCGCTCCAGCCGCACACCGATACTCGATAGTTTTAGTCGTGATTTAACGGTGCTTGGCCGTGAAAGAAAATTGGATCCAGTAATTGGTCGTGCCAAGGAAATTGAACGTGTCATCCAGATTTTGTCCCGGCGCAAAAAAAATAACCCGGTTCTAATTGGTGAAGCAGGGGTTGGGAAAACGGCCATTGTAGAGGGGCTGGCACAAAGAATTAATAGTGGTAATACGCCGCCATCTTTGTTAACCAAGCGTGTAGTTACCTTAGATTTGGGCTTGTTGGTGGCTGGTACGCGTTATCGCGGTGAATTTGAAGAGCGGTTAAAGAAATTGCTGGATGAAGTAATTAAAGACGGTAATATCATTTTATTTATTGATGAATTGCATACCTTAATTGGAGCAGGAGCAGCGGAAGGGGCGATGGATGCGGCTAATATTTTGAAGCCGGCCCTGGCGCGGGGTGAAATACAGTGTATTGGTGCTACTACGATTGATGAATTTCGCAAAAGAATTGAATCAGATCCCGCCCTTGAGCGCCGCTTTCAGTCGGTGATGGTGCTCGAGCCTTCTGTGCAAGATACCATCGAGATTTTAAAAGGTTTACGCAGCCGCTATGAAGATTTTCATAAGGTGCAAATTACCGATGAGGCTCTGGTCTCAGCGGCGCGCCTAGCTGCGCGTTATATCTCCGATCGTTTTATGCCTGATAAGGCAATCGATCTAATCGATGAAGCAGCGTCAAAAGTGATGCTGCAATCTTCAGTTGCTCCCCCAGAGTTAGTCGAAATTACCAAAGAGATCGAAGAAATAAAAGCCTCCAAAGATAAAGCGATTGAAAATCAGGAATTTGAATTAGCTGCCCAATTGCGGGATAAAGAACAAGCTTTGCGTCTTCAATATGAAGCGGCTTCCAAAAAATTATCCGGGATGGCGCGTGAGAAGTTACCCGAAGTTAACTCTGAGATTATTGCCCAGGTTGTGTCCGCTTGGACGAGTGTTCCGGTGACACAGCTAACGGCCGAAGAAACGGCGCGTTTACTCCAAATGGAAGCCGAAATAAAAAAATACTTGGTTGGGCAAGATGAGGCCATTGTGGCGGTTGCCAAATCGATTCGGAGGGCACGTGCCGGGCTAAAAGACCCCAAGCGGCCAGTGGGCTCCTTTATCTTTTTGGGCCCATCAGGGGTAGGCAAAACTGAACTAGCCAAGAGAGTTGCCGAATTTTTATTTGGGGATGTTGATGCCATGATCCGCATCGATATGTCCGAATATTTGGAACAGCATACTGTTTCTCGGATGATGGGGTCGCCCCCGGGGTACGTTGGCTTTGGTGAAGGTGGACAATTAACCGAAGCGGTGCGGCGTAAGCCCCACTCGGTAGTTTTGTTTGATGAAATTGAAAAGGCACATCTAAATGTGATGAATGTGCTTTTGCAAATACTGGACGAAGGGCATATTACGGATGCTCAAGGTCGCCAGATTGATTTTCGCAACACAGTTATTATCATGACCAGCAATGTGGGGGCTGAACTAATTCGCAAAGAAACTTCGATGGGATTTATGGCACGCAATGATGCCGAATCCTCCTACGACCGGATGAAGACTACGGTGTTGGATGAATTAAAGAAAGCTTTTAAACCCGAATTTTTGAATCGGGTAGATGAGAAAGTTGTTTTTCGTCCTCTCACAAAGGAAGATTTGTTTGTGATTATTGATATTATGCTAAAAGACGTAAATACTCGCTTAGAAGAAAAGGGGATGACGCTGAGCATTGATAAAAAATCCAAAGAATTCTTAGTCGATAAAGCTTTTGATCCGAAGCTCGGAGCGCGTCCTTTGCGCCGCACTCTTGAGGACTGTATCGAAAATCCACTTTCCGAAGAAATCTTAAAAGGCCATTATGGCTTTGGCAGTAAAATTAAACTTAAAACCGAAAAAGGTAAATTGGTTTTCTCGGGTACAAAAGGGAAAACAGCCACCAAAGCTCCAGAGAAAGCCGACATTTCGCGCTAACTTCTACCGCTTTTGCTATAATTGACCCAATGAGCAAATCAGAAACTATCTTCGTGTGCCAATCTTGCGGGCAAGATTTTCCAGGTTGGAGTGGGCAGTGCCAATCGTGTGGGGAGTGGAATAGTCTCACCGAGGAGAAAGTTACAAGTAACAAGACACAAGTTATAAATAAATTACAAAATTCAAATTCCAAGATACAAACGGAAAAGCCGATATCAATTGTCGATGTTAACTACAATGATGAAAGTAGGGCGGAAACGGGCATTGCTGAAATTGATCGAGTGTTAGGCGGTGGGATTGTTGCTGGATCAGTAGTTTTGGTGTCAGGGGAGCCGGGGATTGGAAAGTCAACCATGCTCCTCCAAGTAGCGGAAGCTTTGAGCAAAGCTTCCAAGGTATTATATGTAAGCGGAGAGGAATCGGCGCGGCAAATCCGCCTGCGAGCCGAAAGATTAGGAACTCTGTCGAAAAATTTGCTCCTCTTTCCCGAAACAAACCTGTTTGCCATTGAAAAAGCCGTCAGTGATAGTAACCCCAAATATCTAATTATTGATTCGATCCAAACTATGTTTCGCGAAGATGTATCTTCTGCTGCTGGTTCGGTATCACAAGTCAGAGAATGCGCCAATTACCTGGTGGGCATTGCTAAATCAAGCGGTATCCCTATTTTTATCGTTGGCCACGTTACCAAAGAAGGCAACATTGCTGGGCCTAGAATTTTAGAACACATGGTTGACGTTGTCCTCTATTTTGAAGGCGAAAGACATAAGCAGTTCAGGATCCTGCGGGCCGAGAAAAACCGTTTTGGCTCAACTAATGAAGTTGGCATTTTTGAAATGAAAGAGCAGGGGTTAGTTGAAGTTCCCAATCCTTCAGAAGTGTTTTTATCTGAGCGGCCCAAAGATGCTTCCGGTTCAGTCGTTACGGCTGCGATAGAAGGTACGCGACCATTGCTGGTTGAAATTCAAGCGTTGGTGGCTCCTACGAAGATGGTTTATCCCACGCGTAAGGCCTCTGGGGTTGATTTCAACCGCCTCTCGATTGTAATTGCGGTACTGGAGCGGCAGTTAGGTTTAAAATTATCTACCGCGGATGTTTTTGTGAATGCAGCGGGTGGGGTTAAAGTGACAGAACCCGCCATGGACTTACCGATGGCTTTAGCCATTGCTTCTTGCTACAAAAATAAACCAATTGAACCGGATTGTTTGGTGATTGGTGAGGTAGGATTAACCGGCGAAGTCCGCTCGGTCAGCCAAATTGAACAGCGATTGAAAGAAGCTGAGAAATTGGGCTTTAAAAAAGCGATTATACCGAAGGCTAATAATAAGTCAGTAAACAAAATTAAAATTCAAATTATAGCGGTTCGATCGATCCAAGAAGCCCTGCAAAACTGAAATTTTCTTTTTTTCCTGCCGATAATGAGATAGTTCAATTACGCTAGGAGAATTTTATGTCATCCACTATATTGCCTGGACAAGGGAGGGCGGTGCTCGGTCAAGCAATGCCGCTTTCCATGGATCGTGCTCGAACATCGGCGAGATTGCGTTTTGCAGTTGGTGAGAGGCTCTTTATGGCTGCTCCTGCCCATCCCAGAATTGTTGATTTGCATGATAAATTAATTATTGCTTCGGCTCGTCTTGTTCAGTTGATGGAGCGCTACAATGCTGGCGAGGATCTTTTGGCGGTGCAGATAGCTGACCTAAGTATGTTATCTTGCCATCGCGGAGATTTTAAAAATGCGGACGAGCTCTCCCAAGAAGCTTGCCGCAAAGATCCAGCTAATTTTTATCCAATCTTTTGTCGGCTCCTATATTTAATTCTTAGCGGGAAAAGCGAGGATGTTTCGGAAGACCAATTTTTGTTTCCCTATCTTTCTTGCTTGAGTGAACAGTTGACTGGAGTACTGCTTATGGCTTCTATTTGTGGAAATAATTTGTCAGAAAACGCTCAAGCCGAAACGACAAGTTCTCAAAATTATCAACTTGCCAAAATTGAAATATTAAGAATTGCTGCCAGGGCTCTTTCTATTAATCCGCTGCCCTTTAGCCTTTGGATGGAGTTAATGGATAGTTTGTGTATCTTGTCAGATAGAAATTGGCTCTCTCTGCTACTAGCAAGAGGGAAAAACCAATTTTCTGTTGCCTTGGAAGGTGGCGCATTGTTAACTCTGTGGCCGGCTACGTCGGTATATTATGAGCTGCAGATTGGAGAAGAGCGCCGTTTGTGTGGCGAGTTGTTTGGTGATGGGAGATCTCCGGAAGCGGAAGATTTTATGCACATGGCACAAGCCTCACAAGAGCGCTATTCTCTGGCGGTTAGGGCAATTGCTGCTCGTACCCTGACAAGGGCAGAAGCGGATGATAGATTTAATACTATGTTGGCAACTCGCGATGAAAATGATTTGAGCCCTGCCGATTTTGAAGCACTAAGAATATTTGGTCGCCTGACGGAATTCAAAAGTCTTTTTTCTGCTAAGCATCTCGCTTCCCTTAGTTCTAGGGAAGAGATGTCTTTGATTTTGATTTTCCAGTTTTATCTTGCTTCCGGTGATATTGAAAACGCAAAAAGAACATTCAACATGGTTGCTGATGCCAAGGCTTCTATGGATGAAAGCACAGCCAAAGCATTACAAAACTGGGCGTTGCGGATAATTGGTGAACTACAAGAGAAAAATGATCATAAGGAAGTTTTGACCTGGGGATTGCGAGCACTTAAATGCCATGCCCAATTTTCTAACCTAAAAGAAGTAGATCAACACGGTTTATTCTTAGCTGTGGTTGAAGCCTGCATCGCTGTTGGCAAGCCACAAATTAGTTCTACTCCTCTTCAGGAGGCCATTCCTGCTTTTGCCACGAATCCTTCTCGGCAATTAGTCTTGCGTTATCTCGCTTTTGTTTGTTTTGCCGCGACATATTTTCGGGGAATAAACGTTCGCAATGTAGCGGCTCAAGCGGCTGATGCAGCCCAAGTAGTTGGGGAAGCCTTTGGACGAGGAGAAACTTTTTCGCTTGGGGTGAGGATCTCGGAATGGGAAGCCCGCCGACCGTTGCGAGCTTTGTTTTTAGTGAGAGCCGAACAAGCCAAACCAGAGGATGCTTTGGCCGGAATGATAGAAGTTCCTGTTGGGGTTGATCCATTTTATTATCATTTTACGCGATCTCAATTATTAGCGGATGCTGGACAATTACGAGGAGCCAAAGAGGCAATTGGTTTGGCCCTGGCAGTTCGACCTGCCGGTGAAGAAACTTTGATAAAACCAGGGCATTGCTTTCCCATTATTTGTAATGAAAGAAAATTAGCAGAGGAATTAATGAGCCATATCGATCGTAGGATTGATAGAGTAGAAAAAGATGAAAAAAAAGCTGCCGCAGCAGCATTAGCCGCCGCAGCTAAAATAGTAGCTGAAGCAAACGCCGCTGCAGCCAAAGAAAAAGAATCCCTCATAATCGCGATGAACTTATGTAGAGATAATTTTTTAAGAAGAGCGAGCTCACTGGTTGCTCGAATTTTAGGCGAAGGCGCAGTTTATGACGCTAGACAAAACGCACTTTATAGTGCTGGTCAAGATTTTGAAGTTGCAATTCAAACAGAAAGCTTTGATGCCGCATTTTCTCGCTACCAGGGAAGCAGAACGGTTTTGGGTTTTTCAGCTGCCGTGGAAGCAGCCATCCAATCGTTTGGAATTCGAGAAGTTTCAATTACTGCAACGGAAGAAGCCAATGGTGGCCGCGGTCTACAAAGAAGACTGGTTGTCCGTTTAACTATGGAAGATGAGAGATATTTTGAAATTCCACTTGCCTGGACAGCAAGTTCTCTCCAATTTCCAGTCCCAGGAAGGGGAGGAACGACTGAATGGGCAATCCATTGTTTCTTAAATGCCGCTATTCTTGAAACCATATTAGCTGAATTAGAAAATGAAGTTGGACAATATGATTTAGTTAGTGATGCTTTACAGAAAGAGCCAGCCAAACCGGTGACAAGATCTGCGCCAGTCTCAAAGCCAGCACCGGCAGCACGCTTTGTCTCCCCTCCAGTTTGGCAGCCGCCAGTAACTAAAGTCATTTCTGCTCCTCTTTCTGGATCAAAGAAAGCGGCTACAGCTCCGCTTGAAGTTGCCCCTACAGTTGAAGTTGATCCAGAGACTAAATTTTTAAGGGCAGTTCGTGATCGTTTCGAAACTCTTCTACTGCGAGTAATGGAGAAAAGAATTGACTATAAAGGTGGCAGCGAGGCAAGAAAAGTGGCGGTAAATGATTTGGCAAGGTATTTGTTGGATTATTTAAGACGCCGCGATATTGTGGGCCGCTCTTTTAGTGCCGCAACCACCCAAAATCTTGATGGAATTGTTGCTGATGTTGTGGTTCTTAATGCAGGGACGGCAACAAAAAGCCTAACAGCTTGGGGATTAATCCCAGAAAAAGTTACTGCATTAAAGCTTGACGAAAAGGGCCGATTGTTGATCCGTTTATGTTTAACTGGTGAGGGGAAAAATGATGTCTTTTTTGTATTAGATTTACAAGCAGCCACGGCTGATATTCTTGGATTTAGAGCAGGGGAAGTAGAAGATGAATTTGTAGATAATTTACTAGAAGTTGCTTTGCAAGCAATTGGGGTGGGAGCTATACCGGCTCTGGCTTGTTTGCATCGGGCAATACAGCATCCGGGTCCGGAAGACTGGAAGGGGATTATTGGTGATTGGGCACGATCCACAGAAGCCAGTGATGGTTCTCTTTCTACAAAAGCTTTTGCGGCTTTAGCTCCCGAGCTAACGGCCAGGAAGGTTGCGCCAACTTTTAGAGAGGCAATTCCCCAATTGGCCCTCAGGACAATGGAAACAGCCATCGCAGCCGGAAAGATTCCTGTAAATGCCCTGTTTTTTATAAGACAAAGGAGTGGAATTTATCGGGTAGCGAGTACACCGGAAGAAAAAATGGCAATGTTGAGAGATTATTATGCTGATGTTCAAATTGTTGTTCGCCCTCCCATACCGGTTAATTTGCCACCCTATTTTAGCAATGGCAGTAGCAATGGAGTACAACTGCAACCGAAGGAAGCTGATTCTGGCAAATTAAGCGCTGCAGTAAGAATGGGATTAGATTTAACTGCTGGTGCAGCCGTTTTTGTGGCCACCCATTTTGGAGAAGGGGAAGGGCGTATTTGGCGCAGATTGTCAGTGATAAGGCCGGGAGTAATTGTTCCAGCTCAAATAAGTAAAAGGGCTTTACTCGAAAGAGATTTTGTAGTTTCTAGTAGGGATCTTAATATAGGATTACTATTCCATCCATCGGTTCCAGAGGCATTAGCAAAGGAATTAGTTGCCCAGGAAACGGTTCAAGCCGCCATTAGGGAGTGGCAAAATGGGTTGGCGGCTGGAAGGATACCGGATGAGTTAGGTCAGGTTGAAGATGCCGAGAGGAGAAATGCTTTGGCAAACATACCAATTACAGGGATGTCGCTTTGTGTTTTACCGGTGGGGAGAACATTTATTGATCCACAATCGACTTTTATTAAAGAAATGGATCCACAAGCTCAAAGAGCACTTAAAATAAAGTATGGGGTTACTAGTCCCACAATAAAAAAATAAACTGAAATTATTTTAAAATAGTTGTGATATAAACTTGTAAAGAAAAATTAAAGAAAAGGAGAAAAGAAAGATGAGTGTCGTAATTGGACGAAGAGGATGTTCTAGAATAGATAATCTAGTCGGGAGGAAATCAGGGACTCAAGGAAGAGAAGGACAAGGGATATCAGCTGCGCAAAGTGCAGCTAGAGATGCCAAGGTTAGTCGGTTAGAAGCACATTTAATGCAAGTGCAAACATCGGGCGAAAAACTTGCAGCTGGGGAAAAGGGAATATCAATTAGGCTGCGTACAGTAACCGTGCGATTTAATGAAGCAACTGGCAAAGCGTTGGTTTGTGCAAATATTGAGCGCTCTGGCAAAAATAAAGAAACCGAGATATCAGACCCAACATTATTAACGGCTGCCCGAGCATGGCTAAAAGCAAAGGCTCAAGGAGAGTGGGCGAGACCTGACGGGGTGCAAATTCTTAGCAATAGCAATAGACCTGAAGGGATTAGACCCATGGTTAGCGAATATAGCTGGTCTCCACCAGATAATATGTTTCATATACTATTACTAGTAGACCTTAGGGCATAATTACAAATACTGGCGAGGGTCGGTAATTTTACCTGCAAGTACAGAAGCGGCTACGGTAGCTGGCGAAGATAAATAGATAAACGAATTGGGATTGCCCATTCGTCCTTTAAAGTTGCGATTGGCCGTTGAAATCACATTTTCACCATCCGATGGAACTCCATTATGGGTTCCTACGCAGGGGCCACAGCCTGGAGTAACTGGAACGGCGCCGGCTTCTACCAAGGTTTGAAAAGTACCGTCTTTAATCATATCCAGCATAATGGTTTTGGAAGCTGGAGCAATAACTAGGCGGCAACCATCTTTTACTTTTTTGCCTTTTAAAATCTTAGCTGCAATTTGAAAATCTTCTAGCCGCCCATTAGTACAAGTCCCAATAAATCCTTGTTGGATGGGCACTTCGCCAATTTGTGAAATTGGGCAAACATTATCTACTTGATGCGGTTTGGCAATTTGGGGCTCTAATTTGGCGACATCAATTTCGAGAGTTTTGGCATAGGTTGCGCCTGGATCGGCTTCCACCGGTTGCGGTTTACGTTTAGAATGTTGCCCCACCCATTCCAGCACTTTTTTATCGGCCGGCATAATCCCGATTTTGGCGCCACATTCAATGGCCATATTGGAAATAGTAAAGCGTGCATCTACCGAAAGATCTAGAATTGCTTGTCCGCCAATTTCGAGTGCCATGTAGGTTGCACCGTCGGCGGTAATGTCGCCGATTAATTTTAAAATTAAATCTTTTGAATAGATACCTTTGGGTAATTTGCCAGAATAAGTAACTTTAATTGTCTCGGGCACTTTAAACCATAGTTTGCCAGATGCCCAGCCAGCTGCTAGATCGGTGGATCCAATTCCGGTGGAAAAAACATTAATTGCTCCGTAAGTACAGGTGTGTGAATCAGCGCCAATGATCAGATCGCCTGGTACGGCATGCCCTTGCTCGGGGGTAATTTGATGACACACTCCACAACCAATGTCATACAGCTTAAAGCCTTGCGCGGCCGCAAAATCGCGGATTTTTTTGTGAATGGCTGAAACTCCCAGATTGGGGGAAGGGGAGCTATGGTCAATGATAATGGCAATTTTGGATGGATCAAAAACCTTGCTAACCCCTAGCTTGTTAAAGGAATCAATGGCTACGCCGGAGGTTCCGTCTTGGCCAATCAAATAATCTAAATTAGCGATAACAATATCGCCGGCTTTGGCATCTTTGCCAGAGTGGGCAGAGAGAATTTTTTCAGCGCAGGTTTTAGCGGAAGGGCTCATTCGTCTTTTTTGCCCTTTCTTTTTTTATCGTTAATGGTTTGCTGTGAATTGCGGGCTTTTTCTTGTAGGTAGGGATCAAGTCCTTCCATCTCCAGCACTTCGCTGATTAATTTAGAAGCCTTGGGGTGATTGGCAATTTGAGCCAGATCAATCTTGGCGCGGGCCACCAGGTCTTTGTAAGCAAATTTCATCCTGATAACTTCGGTGAGCAACTTCTCCGCCCTTTCAAAATCACCTTTAATTTCGCGGCGGATCAAGATTTCGGCTCGCAACAATCTGCCTTTGTGAGAGAAATAATCATCCGGGCGCGACTTTAATTGAATTAAGCAAGCATCAATCATTTTGAGTGGGGTGCGCAGATCTTGCGGTTTTTTGTAAAGTAAGATCTCGGCCTTGGTTAAAAGGGCGCGACCCTTAAAATACCAATTGGCTTTCTTTTCACGGATAACTTCATCGATTAGTTTGACCGCTTTTTCCCAGTCGCCTTTATCATTGCGTGATAAACGCAGTTCGGCTTCAACCGCCACGGTCTTAGCAGCAAAAAAATCGATATAGTCTGCATCTAGGATTTTGCGGGCTTTTTCGCAGAGGGCAATAGCGTCGTTAAAATCGGAGGAAGAGCCAATCATTAGCTCGGCTTTTCCAACTAGGGCCCTGGCTTTTAAATATTCCGGTGGGTTGCGGTGCAGGATCGAATCAAAGATTTTGGTAGCTTCACCATAGTCGCTCGCTTCATTGCGTCCAACTAGTAAATCGGCAATTCCAAACAGGATTTCGGGAGCATCGGCTCGGTTGGGGTGCTGGGAAAGGATATAGCGATAGCGCTTAATAGCCTTATTGATCTTTTCTTTTTCGGAGGGGATAGGGAAACCCAGCTCTTTATCTACCACATAACTCATCACCGGCGATAAAATTCCCATTAGATCCCCCTTTTTGGTTGATAATTGATTATAAATAATGTAGAATGTATTGTCAAATGGAGCAAATTTCTCCCCAGCGCTTAGACGAACTGCAAATCCTCGAGTTAAAAATTGGCACAATTTTCATCAACAAAAACATTCTCAACCAGGCACTAACCCATAGCTCTTTTGGGCACGAGAGAAATCTGCCAGACAACGAACGCTTAGAGTTTTTGGGTGATGCGGTTTTGAAATTGGTTGTTTCCGAACACCTTTATCTCAAATTTCCGGAACGCGATGAAGGCGCCCTAACCAAAATTAGGGCCAGTGTTATCTCTGACGATACCCTCTCTAAAATATCGCGTGATTTGGGGATTGGTGAGTATCTGCTTCTCTCCGAAAATGAAAAAAAGACAGGCGGGCATCGCCGCAAATCTAATCTAGCCAATGTTTTAGAAGCCTTACTTGGTGCCATCTTCCTCGATTCGGGTCTTGGCAAATCGCGAGAACTAATTCTTGCCTGTTTATCGGATGAAATTGACCGTACTTCCAAGGCGGATTTCATTGGCGACTATAAATCAACTTTGCAAGAATTTGCCCAAAAACGGCGTTGGGAATTGCCCCGTTATAAAGTGGTTAAGGAAACTGGCCCCAAACATCGCCGGGTATTTTGGATGGAAGTAAAAGTAAAAGGGAGCAGCTTTGGGGTAGGGCGCGGAAGGAACAAAAAAGAGGCTGAGCAAAGAGCGGCGATGCAAGCCTTGCGCAAACTAAAAAGTGAAGAAAAAATTCCCCGTAAAAAAGAGCGTTCCACCCGAGGAATCGGGGCAATTATCAGTCAGGTGAGAAGGAGCATAAAGATATAATGGCAAAATTATTAATTAAGAACGGGCGGGTGGTTGATCCAGCCAGTAACTTCGACCAAGTTTGCGATGTATTAATTGAAGATGGGAAGATAAAAAAGATAGGGAATAGGATGCAGGGGTCAGGGAGTAAAACGATTGATGCCAAAGGAATGTTGGTACTGCCAGGATTAATTGATATGCATACCCACTTGCGCGATCCGGGCCGGCCAGATAAAGAAACGATTGCAACCGGGACACGGGCGGCGGCTTTGGGTGGATTTACTTCGGTTTGTTGTATGGCTAATACTGAACCACCGGCGGATAACTTAGCCGTAATTAAATTTATCTGCTCCAAAGCTGAAAGCGAAGGCGTAGTCAATGTCTTTCCGATTGGTTCGGTAACGAAGGGGCTAAAAGGTGAAGTTTTAGCCGAAATGGGATTAATGCTTGAGCAAGGTGCGGTAGCTTTCTCGGACGATGGAAAAGCCATTATGCGGGCGGATGTGATGCGCAAAGCCCTCGAGTATGCCAGCCAATTTGATGTCCCTATTATCTCTCATTGCGAAGATACCAATCTGTCGAGCGGGGGATCAATGAATGAGGGGTCTGTTTCTACCCAAATCGGTCTTCCCGGTATTCCGTCACTTTCAGAAGAAATAATGGTTGCCCGTGATATCTTGATGGCCGAAAAATATGGCAGGGTACATATTGCCCATGTATCTTCGGCGCGTTCAGTAGAATTAATTCGCCAGGCCAAAAAAAGAGGAGTAGTGATAACTTGTGAAACCGCTCCTCACTATTTTAGTTTAACCGAAGAAGCTGTGCGGCAATATAATACTAATGCTAAAGTTAATCCCCCACTCAAAACTGCCCTAGATGTCAAAGCCATTATCAAAGGATTGTCTGACGGCACAATTGATGTTATCGCGACTGATCATGCCCCGCATAATATTGAGGAAAAAGCGTTGGAATTTAATTTGGCGTCCTCCGGCATGATTGGTCTGGAAACGGCGCTAGCTTTAACCTTTACCAAATTAATCAGCACCAAGGCTTTAACCCTCCAGAAGGCAATTGAAAAATTGGCCGTTAATCCAGCCAAGATATTGCGCTTAAATAAGGGCTGTTTAAAAACCGGCTGGGATGCTGATGTTATCATTGTTGACCCGTCAGCTGAATGGACGGTTGATGCAACCAAATTAGCTTCAAAGAGTAAAAATACTCCTTTTGATGGATGGAAGCTGAAGGGCAAGGTCTTGTGGACGATAGTTGGGGGGAGAGTTGTGGTGAGGGACGGGAAGTTGGTTGGTTAAAGTTTATGCTAAGAGCTAACGGCCTACGGCTAACGGCCAGTTGCATTGTTGCTGTAAGCTGTTTGCTGTTAGCAATTTGTTACACGGGCTGCGGTGATGCTCCCGGAAGTCTAACCAGTATTTCCCTTTCTCCCACTAGTGCCACGGTAGGGGTTAATCAAAGCCAAACCTTTACAGTCTATGGACACAATTCTGTTGGGCAAATTGTAACTGTAACTCCTACCTGGAGTGTGAGCGGAGGGATTGGTACTCTTACCACCAATGGTTCTACTTGTTTGTTAATGGCAGGAGCTTCGGCCGGCTCAGGGACGGTGATTGCTAGCGCTGAGGGTCTTACGGCAACGGCAACGGTTACCATTACCTCTAATGGCTGGATTACCGGAATTGTTAGTTCAACCACCGGACAACTCCTTTCTGGTGTACAGGTTCTGATTCAAGGAACGGCCCTTGAAACTTATTCAACATCCGGTGGAAATTATTCGATTTCTAATGTTCCCGCTGGGACGTATCATGTCTATACTTCATCCTCTTATTATTATTCCGCCTCTAGCGAAGCCACTTTGGTTGCCGGTGAGAGTAAAATTGTTAATTTGGTCTTAACGCCCTATAACGATACCACCTTGCCCACTATACCAAGTTTTTAATAACTATCCACAAAATTGACTTTAATTTGCTATAATACGGCTACTATGAGCTCTCAAGAAATCGCACGAAAGGGGCAAGAAGCCTGCCAAGCGGCTTTAAAACTGGCAACCCTATCTACGAAGGTTAAAAATTCTGCCCTCGAAGCGATGGCGATGGCGCTAAACAAAAATGAAAGAAATATTTTAACTGCTAATGCCATTGACTTTGATGCCGGCCAAGAAAAAGGCCTTTCTGATGCTCTGCTTGATCGTCTTAAAATCGATGATAACCGTCTAGATGGGATGATTGAAGGTTTAAAAGTGGTTAAATCTTTGCCGGATCCGGTGGGAGAAAAACTAGCAGAATGGAAGCGACCGAATGGATTAAAGATTAAAAAAATTCGCGTTCCTTTGGGAGTGATCGGGATAATATACGAAGCCAGGCCAAATGTTACCGTTGATTCTGTGGCTCTATGTCTTAAGGCAGGGAATGCCGTTATTCTGCGTGGCGGATCAGATGCCATTAATTCAAATATTGCCATTGCTAAGGTAATCAGCGAAGCAGCCTATTCTGCCGGGATTCCAAATGGAGCAATTCAATTAATTGAAGATATTAGTCGTGAGACGGCTGAAGAATTAATGGCGGCTCGCGAATATTTGGACGTCTTAATCCCGCGCGGTGGAAAAAGTCTAATCCAAACCGTGGTGCAAAAGGCTAAAGTTCCGACCATTGAAACCGGCGAAGGCAATTGTCATGCCTATGTTGAAAAAACGGCTGATCTCAAAATGGCAGTTGAGATTGTTTATAATTCTAAAGTCAGTCGCCCTTCAGTTTGTAACGCGATTGAAACCTTGCTAGTTGACGAAGCTATTGCAGATAAATTTCTCCCCCTACTTTTTGAAAAACTAAAAACGGCTAAGGTTGAACTACGCGGCTGTGAAAAGACAAGAAAGGTTTTACCGTTGATTCTACCTGCTACTGAGGACGATTGGAAAACCGAATATTTATCTTTAATTTTAGCCATCAAAGTGGTTTCTGGGGTTGAGGAGGCTATTGGGCACATTAATAAATATAATACTAAGCATTCTGAAACAATTATCACAAAAGATAAAAAAGCGGCCGAAAAATTTCAAGCCGAGGTGGATGCGGCGGTTGTGTATGTTAATGCTTCAACCAGGTTTACAGATGGGTTTGAATTTGGCTTCGGTGCGGAGATTGGGATTTCAACGCAGAAGCTACACGCCAGAGGCCCGATGGGTCTCAACGAATTAACCTCTTATAAATATTTGATTGAAGGCAACGGTCAAATTCGAGTTATATGAAGCGCCTTAAACGCATAGGGATTATGGGGGGGACATTTAATCCTATTCATAAGGGTCATTTGGCGCTGGCAAGAGCCGCCCATAAAGAATTTGCGCTGGATGAAATAATCTTTGTCCCTTCCGGCAATCCTCCACACAAAAAACTGTCTGAGATCATTGATAAAGAATTACGCTATAAAATGGTCAAGCTGGCTGTGAAAGGGAAAAAGCTCTATTTTGTCTCCCGCATCGAAATGGATCGGCCAGGATTATCTTACGCGGTTGATACTTTTGCCGATCTGAAAAGAAAATACGGCAAGAAAGCCAAATTGTTTTACATTATGGGGCTAGATTCAATTAATGAAATTTTGGATTGGAAAAAGCCCCTCGAATTATTTAAATTATGTGAATTTATTGTTGGTACCCGTCCAGGCAGCAAGATTCGCACTTTTAGAAGACTGGTAAAATTTCCTCCTCTGATGAAAGAGGTTGATAAGATTCATCTAATGGAGCTGCGCGAAAATATTTCATCATCGGATATCCGTGGTAAGATTGCTGGAGGAAAATCGGTTGGATCTGTTGTGCCGCCGGTGGTGGATACTTTTATCCGCAAACATAGGTTATACAAGTAAGATGCAAATACCAAATTCAAAAACCACGATTCTTGAAAACGGCCTCACGATTGTAACCGAAGAAATTTCAGCCATGCGTTCAGTGGCGATGGGAATAATGGTAGGGGCTGGATCTGGCAATGAAAGTCCGATCGAAAGTGGCATTTCGCATTTTATTGAGCATATGAATTTTAAGGGAACCAGCCGTCGCTCGGCTTTTGAAATTGCCCATGCTTTTGATGCCATTGGTGGCAAAATTAATGCCTATACCGGCAAAGAATTTACTATGTATTATGGAGTGGTGCTGGATCGGCACATTGATGTAGCCATAGATGTCCTGAGCGATATGGTGGTTCATTCTTTATACGACGATGATGCTATGGAGTTAGAGAAAGGGGTAGTGCTGGAAGAAATTAAGATGTATGAAGACTCCCCTGACGAACTAATCCACGATTATTTTGCCGAAAAGATTTTGCACGGCCATACTTTAGCTAAGCCAATTATTGGTAACGAAACAACAGTTCGCTCTTTTAGTCGGACAGCAGTCTTAAATTATCTCGATCGTTGTTACGGGCCGAAAAATACAGTTATTGCTTTAGCTGGGGCAGTCCCCAAAGATATTAATAGCCGAATTAAGCAAGCATTTGGCGAGTATAAGGGGGTAGGGGGTAGAGAGCAGTGGGCAATTCCAAGCATATTAGGTGGACAATACCTGAAAAAGAAAAAAACCGAACAAATTCATCTGTGTTTGGGTGCGAAAGGGGTTGCCCAAAAAGATGAAGATCGCTATCCATATGCAGTGCTGGACAATATCTTGGGGGGTAGTATGAGCTCGCATCTTTTCCAAGAAGTGCGCGAGAAGCGGGGCTTGGTCTACTCGATTTATTCAACTACTTCTCCCTTCTATGATTTTGGGCTTTCGTATGTATATGCGGGAACCAGCAAAGAAAATATGCAACAAGTGATTGAATTAATTTTAAATGAATTAGGCAAGCTAAAGAAAGAGGGAATTTCGGTAGCAGAACTAGAAAAAGCTCGTGAAAACCTAAAAGGTTCTTTGGTTTTAGGTCTAGAATCAACTTCCTCCCGTATGAGCTGGCTGGCTAAGTCACAGCTCTATCATCAGCGCATCCAAACCATTGATGAAGTCTTTGAAAAAGTAGATAAAGTTACTAACGACGACATTGTCCGCATGGCCAACGATTACTTTAAAAATGAATATTTAACTCTGGCGGTGATTGGGGATCTCGAAGAATTGCCGAAAATTGAACTTAGCTGCTAAGCAACTGCCCTTGCCCCACTAGCTCCGAAAAGCTATAATTAACCCATGCTAAAAGCCCAAGTAAAACGTTTGCCCCACGGAATGGATTTGCCGTTGCCTAAATACATGAGCGAACACGCGGCCGGGATGGACCTTTATGCTGCGGTGAACGAAGATGTAATCATTGAGCCCAGCGGCTGGAAATTGGTTCCTACGGGACTGGCAATGGCTTTGCCTGAAGGTTATGAAGCGCAGGTGCGTCCGCGATCTGGACTGGCTTTGAAGCAAGGTGTTTCAGTCCTCAACACTCCTGGGACAGTGGACGCTGATTATCGAGGGGAAGTTGGAGTTATCTTAATGAACCATAGCAAACAAAATTTGGTTGTCAAACGCGGTGATCGCATTGCGCAAATGATTATTAATAAAATCGAACGAATTACTTTTGAAGAAGTAATCGAACTACCATCTACCGAGCGCGGAGCCGGCGGATTTGGTCACACGGGGAGGACATAATATGACTAAAACCAGAGTTATCGTTAATGGCGCAGACGGGAAAATGGGAAATGAAGCCGTAAAAGCGATTTTAAATACGGCTGACCTCGAATTGGTTGGTCGGGCTGATATTCAGGATGATCTTGCATCCCTAATTGTCGAAACAAAAGCGGAAGTGGTGGTTGATTTTACCCACCCCGATTCGGCTATAAAAAATATTAAAATCATTTTGCAAAATAAAGCCCATGCTATTGTTGGAACTACCGGGATTATGCAAGACGACTTGGTGGAAATTAAAAAACTATGTGCCAAATATAAAGTTAATTGTCTGGTGGCTCCCAATTTTGCCATTGGCGCAATTTTAATGATGAAGTTTGCCAGAGAAGCAGCGCACTATATGCCCGAAGTTGAAATTATTGAAATGCACCATGATCAAAAAGCGGATGCTCCTTCGGGAACGGCCATCAAGACCGCCGAATTAATTTTAGCTGACCGCAAAAACGTTAAACGACCCGAAAAAAAAGTAATTGAAAAGATAAAAAATGCCCGTGGCGGTAAAATTGGCGATATCCATATTCACAGTATCCGCCTGCAAGGCTTTGTGGCCCATCAGGAAGTTATCTTTGGTGGTTTGGGACAGACCCTTAAAATTCGCCACGACACTATTTCGCGCGAATCTTTCATGCCGGGAGTGATCTTAGCTATCCGTAAGGTGGGCCAGCTCAAAGGGCTGGTTTACGGCCTCGAAAACTTGTTATAATATGTCCGCGTATTATAAAGTAATAGCGGAAAATCGCAAAGCTCGTTTTGATTATACAATTCTAGAAGTATTTAAGGTTGGCTTGGTATTAACTGGTAATGAAGTCAAGGCGGTACGTCTCGGACGGGTTAATTTACAAGATAGTTTTGGACGAATTGAAAAAGGCGAGGTTTGGCTGTACGGAATTCATATCACTCCTTATCAAACTACCGATATTTCCAAAACTAATCCTACCCGGCCTCGCAAAGCCTTGGTTCAGAAAAATGAGTTGGTGAAATTATCCGGCAAAGTGGCCGAAAAAGGTTTAACCTTGGTGCCACTTAAGCTATACTTTGCAGGGGACTGGGCGAAGGTTGATTTGGCTCTAGCAAAAGCCAAGAAGGTGTTTGAAAAACGTGATAAAATTAAACGTAGAGAGTCTGAAAGAGAAATTGAAAGAGCTTTTAGAGGAGAAAGGAATGCTGGGAAAGGTTGAAGATCGAAAGTTTACGGTGGGCGATGTCTATAAAGAGGCCGCACTCCTATTAAAAAAAGAAGTAAAAGAGATTAAAGGTGGGATTTCTCCCAGCGAAGAGGCCAAAATGGATGAGCTGGCCAAAGCTCTATCAAAAATGGTTCTGAAGGAGATGAAATTAGTATGATGCGAGTACCAGGCGATAAGCCGTTTGTTCCCCAAATCAATCCCAAAGAAGGCAGCAAGGAAGCTGAAAAAACCGAGCAACAATCTTCTCGTCCGCAGCAGGCAATGTCATCGATTGGACGCGGTCCTGAACTCGATGCCAATGCGATTGCGGTGCGCTTAAGTGCCCTGGCAACTGAAGCCAAGAAAAAAGAAATCTCGGCGGATGAATTCAAACGTATCCTTGATGAGGTGATCACTTTAACCGGACTTAAAGAACCGGAAGCGGCGATGCAAGCGGCCTCTAAACAACTGCAAGAAGAAATCGAAACCGAACTGCAAAAGATTAAGGACAATAAGGACTTAATGGAAGAAGCCGAAGACTGGCAACAATTTGCCGAGCTCTTAGAGCGCATGGGTCCTGAACAAGCCGAAAGCATGTTGACCATGTTTAATGAAACCATAAAAGAGTTCAAATAGTTACTCCTTCTTTGTTGCTTGGAAATTGTAATTTGGTCATTACCGCGAAGCGGTTTGGGGCTGTAAGGGTATTGACGGGAAGTTGTGGTTGCATCAGTTGCGAGCCGAGGACGTCATCTATAACCTCGTTAAAAAAGGTGGCAAATCTGTAAATGCAGATAGTCAAATCGCCAAAGTAGCAGGAAGAACAGTACAGCAGCTTTTAGCTCTGTGCACAGTACAACCTGTTGCAGCGGCAGTCGCCGCTTAATTTATTAAGCGACCCGTCTCCTGGATTTGCTGTTAGGTCCAGATAAAGACGTTATTTTAACGGCTACTGTCCTGGTTGTTTCTCAAGGCTAGGATGGAAAACAAAATTGGGGATAGGCCGGGAAAAACCCCGCTTTGGGTCAACTCCTGGACGAAAACTTAATCAAAGCTACGCTCGTAGCGGCTGGTGGAATTGCCTTTTCGGACAGGGGTTCGACTCCCCTCAGCTCCATGTTATTCTATTTAGAAAGTAGATAGCTCCTCGACTACCTCGATGTCTCTCGGTACAAGTTCGCTCGGAGCAAGTAGAAAATAGAGAATAGATGATAGGCAGTGAATCTTGACCCTATTATCTAATGTCTACTGTCCACTTTCTATCCACTAATCACAATTTACTGATTTAATCAGTCCTGTGAGCATTTTTCCTGTTTTATCTGCTAAAGCATAAAGGGAGAGATATTTTTCTTCCGAAATATAATTAAGACTGCGACAGACTTGTATTAAAGGAATGCATTCCATTAACGATCCTCGAGCAGTATTGTAAAATTGTCTCTTTTCTCTTCCATGCATTCTGCCTTGGCCTTCCGCTACATTTAGTGGGATTGATAATGCTGCTCTCTGCAACTGATCCTTTATATTTCGGTCTTTTATGGAAGAGTTAAGCTTAAAGATATCAACCATAAAGTGCATTGCCTTTTTGTAAACTTCTAAATTCTCAAACATAAACGCCATTGCTTTTCCCTCCCCTTTATTTTTGTCCCTGCTATCCCAATCTCCTGATATCCAGTCCCATATTCCCTGATCACCCGATTTCCCTTTCCAAGCAATTTCATTGCCAGGATGAAATACGTGATTTGTCGGTGAAGGTGTCGATATTCTGGTCAGACCTGACGTCGAAAAATTGACTGATCAAACTTGTAATAAACATTGCTAGAAGTTAAAATGTATTTATGCCGTTGCGAAAGTTTATCTTGGGTTCTATGCTTCTGTGTTTCTATGTCATTGTGTCAGCCGTTGCGGCTGTGGCTATCCCTACTATTGAATCCCAGGTAATTACAGAAAGAATGCCAGAGCGTTACTCAATCGAAGTTAGCGTCCCGCTTATAAAGGGATTAAAAAATACTGCCATCCAAAACAAAGTTAACTCCGCAATTAAAAAAGCCTTAATGAATGAAATAGCTAGCTTTAAGAAAGAAGAAAAAGCAAAAACCATTTCGATTGAGAGCTGTTTAGCGATTGATAACTCAGTTGTTGGAATATCTAGCAAATATGTCAGCCTTTATTGCTCTGTTATGTATTTTGTGGCAGGGGCTCACCCCAGTCATTGGATAATACCATTTAACTACAATTTAGAAACTGGAAAAACAATCCAGCTTAGGGATCTATTTAGGGGAAAGAAGAACTATCTGCAATCTCTTGTCAGTCTTTCAAAACAAAAATTAGTTGAACAAGAAATTAAAACGGATGAATGGGTTAATCGGGGAATCCAACCCAATGATAAGAGTTTTCAATATTTTACTTTTAACCAAGAAAAACTACGGATTATTTTTGGGGAATATCAAATCTGTGCCTATGTCAGTGGTATGCCGGATGTTGAAATAACGTGGAATGAGTTGGGGGTAAAATTCCCGTATTAGTTTTACTTTAGCTTTAGTATTTTCTTCAATTCGGCGTCAATCACCGGGCTTTCGGCTGAAACGACCACCCATTCACCATTGATTTTTTTAGCGGCAATGGAGGCGGATTTGCCCATAAACGAACCAGAAGCAATCCCTAGGTCTCCCTTTACCGAATAATTTGTCAGTGAAAGGCTTTTTTTATATGATTTGCGGAGTGATTTGGGAGATTTGCTGTATTGGCTCATTATAAACGATGATGCAGTTTTGGCGAGGGCAGAATCTCCTGCTCCCACTATTCTTGCAGCCGTCCCTTTCCAAAAGCCGCTTTGTTTTTGTACCAATCCAGAAAACTTCTTAATCTTGGCGCGTAAAATACTGTCGAGGGCAAGATGCTTGTTAACATAATCCATGTCGGCAAAAACTAGGGCGAGTTGTAATTGATCAATGGTAGCTTTAAAGTTTTCGGTCTCTTTATCTAAAGCATAACTTTGTGTTGCAGTCCAAAAACAAAGGAAAGTTAGCAAAACAATTAACCATCTTTTCATAATAGTTGCTCCTACTTTTTATGTAAGGCGTTAAATGAGACCGAATAATCATTGCGAGCGTTCCAAATTAGGTAGCGAGAAGAGCCGGCTTCTTTTGCCCCCCTAATTTGTTCATTAATATAGTTTGGACCATAATTTGGGGATCTTAAGTTAAAACCTTGGATCCATGGGATAACTATGGTTGCTTCTCCTGACAAAATATCCCATGATTGTTTTACCCCTTTATTGATAAAATAATAGGGAGCCGATCCAGGATTGGCAAACCCATCATAGCCGCTATGGAAGTGCGAAGGGTAAAGCATAGGACAAATTACATCTAAATATTTTGCCATCCGTTTTAAATCTTGTCCCAAACTATCAATATCAACTTTGCTTTGCCAGGCTGTTACTCCAAAAATGTCCAAGGCCAGTGAAACATTATATTTTTGTGTTCGAGTGCGGACAGTTTCCAGGAAGGCGCAGACAGTATCGACTCGGCTCATGCCTTTTTTGAGGGCAGGGTAGCGGGCGTTGTGGGACCTGGCTTCGGCTGGGAAGCGGATATAATCAAATTGGATTTCATCTACGCCTGACAGGGCAGCCGTTTCAGCGATCAAGGCATTATAGAGCTGAACTTCATCGGAATAGGGGTCTGCCCATAGGCCGCCTTTTAAATCTGAGTATAAACGGTTACCAGCTAGATGGACGGCAAGATCCGGACGAGCCAAGGCCAGACGATCATCTTTAAATACCACCAAACGTACCGTGACGATAAAGCCTTCTTTGTGCAAATCTTGGCAGAGTTTTGTAAGCCACGGATTAGCTTGTAAAGGTGTTGTCGGAGACAGTTTTTTAGCTTTTAGCAATTCAAGAAGTGGTTTGCTGATCTCGCTTTTTCCGTCGATAACGAACGTATCTATGCCGGCGGCTTTGGCACGGGATCGAATAGCAGCAAACATTTTACTGCTTTGGGCAACATTGGCGGTGATGTATATTCCTTTATTGGAGGTTACTTTCTGTTTCGGAACAACTTCCTCAAATAATCCATGGAGGCTAAAGGATGAGAGGATGATTACGCCTACAATTATTAGCGCGGCGACGATAATTTTGAGGGTGTTTTGCATACTATATTATAGCTTATTAATAACAATTAGGCTGCGTTGGTCGCCGTTGGAAAGAGTAAGTTTTTTAACTTCAGTTATTTTTCCGCCAAATTGGCTTAAAGCCGAAGCTGCAAGTTTGATTTCTTCTTCAACCACCGGCCCCTTTTGAGCAATAAAGAGTCCTTTAGACTTTAGGAAGGGCAGAGCATAGCCGACCAATTTGTCGAGTTTGGCGACGGCGCGTGCCACAGCCAGATCATATTTGCCATAATATCTAAAATCTTGGTTCAATTCTTCAGCCCTACCCCAAATGGCTTCGGTATCTGATAGGTTTAATGTTGTAATGATGTGTTTTAAAAATTCGGTTTTCTTTTTGGTGGAGTCAATTAGGGTTAGTTTGATGTTTGGGCAGGAAAGCTTTAGCGGTATTCCGGGAAATCCCGCCCCGGCACCGATATCAACGACAGATTGGCTGGTGAGATTGACAGATTGTAAGATGGTAAGCGAGTCCTCAAAATGTTTAACTTTAATTGCTTCTGGCTCAGTGATAGCTGTCAGATTGAATTTTTTGTTCCACTCGATCAGCTCATTTAGATAGAGATCAAACACTATTAGAAAGCTTGCCCAATGGAGAAGTGGAGGATGCCGGTTCCAGCGTTTTCACCGACGGGCATACCGTAATCAAGGCGAATTGGACCAAGAGGGGTAGTAACCCGGACTCCTGGGCCCCAGCCAGCAATAAAGGACGAAGGATCAGGCGCTCCAGCATACCAGGCGTTACCCCAGTCATAGAATAATACCCCTTGGAACATATCGCCAAAATCCATGCGGTATTCAAAGTTAGTGATAACCTTACGGGTTCCGCGATGGTCGTCGCTTGGATTGTAACCGCGGACACTGTTCGCGCCGCCAGCATAAAACTCTTCGCCGATTGGGATTGAGCCAAACCCAAGACCGGCTCCAAGATGAAAAGCAAAAACCTGGTTTTCGCGGACGAGGAAGTAGTGATTGACGTCACCCACGATCTTAAAGAAATCTGCGCAGCTGGTGGTGTACTTCCAACCTTGTTTTAGCTGGAGGGTATAATACCTTCCACCTTTGGGATTAAGCCAGAAATCGCGGGTGTCGTAAGCTAAAGTAATACCAATGGTATCTGATTGGTAAGCTTCAAAAGTTGCATCGGTGTACGGCTTGACCAATTCACTGCCAAGAGTGTAAGTTAAGCTAAAATTATCATTAATTGTCTTACCGACCGACAAATCAAAGCCATTATAAACAGCGTCTTGATCGGTTAAATAAATATCACGACCAATTGTTAACCAGCGGCGAGCGGTAAAGGCGGTTCGTTCGCCAAAGTGGTCAGGTAGAAACCAGGGATCGTTATATTTGAACTGATAGGTAGATAGTTGTTGACCGGCTTGGCCACGGATTAGTAGGCCCTGGGCGGTGCCAAAAAGGTTGTTAATTGAAAGGTCGGTAAAACCAAACCAACCTTCACGTTCGCCGTATCCTCCACCAAAGTTTACAGTGCTGGTTCTAGTTTCTTTGATGTTTAACTGTAAGACTGCTTTGTCAGGGGTTGAACCCGCATCAAAGACGGGGTTAACTTCCGAGAAAAAGCCAAGGTTGAAAACCCGGCGCAGGTCTTTTTTTAGAATGTTTTCGTTGAGCGGTTTGCCTGGTTTGGTGGTTAATTCGCGCAGAATCACATAGTCTTGAGTTTGTTCAGTGCCTTTTAAAGTGATGGCTTCGATTACGCCTTCGATGATTTTTATGGATAACACTTGGGTTTTTTGGTCGGTTTGCACGTCGGCAACCCGAGCCAAGATATAGCCGTCTTTTTTGTAGCGATCGGCTATTCGCTGAATATCATCCCGTAGGGTATTAAAGTTTAATATTTGGTTAGCTTTGGTCTCCATGCTGCCGAGGAGAGTTTTGGTCGAATAAACTGTATTTCCTTCAATAGAAATCTCGTTAATGATCGGGTTTTCTGTCACATTGAAAATAATTCTTGTCCCATTTTTTTCAGACTCAAAAGAGACGGAGGTGTCTTGAAATAAACCCATCGCATAAATTGCCTTGACGTCACTGTTTACTTTTTCTTCGAGCAATTTTTCGCCGGTCTGGCTAAAAATTACATCTTCGATGTTTTTTAAGGGGACAACGGTATTGCCGCGGACTTCAATGGCGATAATGGAGGCTGAAACCTCGATGCTCCCAGTAGAAGTCCTTGCCTTAGCTAGAGCGGCATTGCTTAGCCCACAAGCTAAAAGTACAGCCAGAAAGAATAAAACCAAATATTTATTTTTAAACATTTATCCTTTTCGCCTTCTTACTTCCAGAGCGTTAAACCAGCCTTTAAGGTGACTTTGGAATAACCGGATGTTAAATCTGTTAGGCTCATTGGCTCTCGATAATATATTATAGACCAAATTGGTGTTATTTTGTAGGTTAATTGATAATTAAATGAACTATATAATCCCGTATTTAATATTTCCGGCGTGTATTGAGCATATCTTACATCTATAAAGAGGCGGTCGAAAAAGCCTTTGGCAATTCCCACTCGCCAGTCGGGTTTTTCTACCTCGATTACGGAAGTGTTGGATACCCCCATGCGTTGGCGCAGATCTTTTCCAAAATTATACTCCAAAGTTAAACTTTCCAGGCCAAGGCTTTGAGCAAGATTGCGCTGCATCCCGCTAAAAATCATGGTTTGCAGGCGGCTAGCCAAATAATCAGCCAGGATGGCATTGGTATCAACCCCGGTCGAAGATCCTTGAGAAACCCCAGTTAGAGATTTTATAAAATCCGGCAGCAGCATGACTTTTATGTCTTGTTCGCTATAACTGGCAGGAGTCATCTCGATTGGGGTCTTGGTTTTGTCTTCTGTAAAACTGCTGAAAAGAATATTGAGGCCGCGTTCTTTGTCTAGTGAGCCTAATAAACCATAAATCTTAGAAACAATAATTACTTTTTTCTTAGTAATTTGGTTGCTGGCGTCTGTTTCGCTGTTTTCTACGTCCACCCGCGCCATAATATCAACTTTGGGCATTATGCCTTCAATCCCTTCCCCGCCAGAGAAGACCGCCGAATTATCTCGCACTTGTTCTTGCCCATAGGGGTAAAAGGTTTTTTGTTCATCGACGGATAATAAACTAAATTCACGGCCAAAAATATTTATGCTTCCTTGTTTGATAAATATTTTACCAAGCAAAGAAGGGGAGGCCAGATTACCCGCAATGTTTAATTTGTCGCTTTGGATTTCGAGGTTCATCAATATGTAACTCATGTCAAAATTAGCATTGCCTAAGTTAACAAAAACATTTTTTCCGATACCAACACTAAGGTTGAAAGCAAGGGGCATAGGCTTACTATTGCCAGAGGGCCCTTTGGCCAGAGTAATGGTGGCATTTTCTAGTTCAAGGCTTCCTGAAAGGGTTGGTCCGGAACTATAATCAAAGAAGAAAGGACCCGACAAAGTTAGCCCCTTAATAGTTGCAATCCCATTGTAGAGATTGGGAAGATTAGCAAATATTTTTGTGGGGGCCATGGTTAAATTTAAGGACAAGGATTTATTAGCAGCCAAAATATGGCTTATATTAATTGAACCGTTGATATTTAGATGGTTGCGATTGTCATCCGAAGTTTTTCCTTGCCAAACACCTGAAAGGCGAGAAAGAGTAATCTTGCTGTTTTGAATGCTTGCTACGCCGCTTATTTCTTTTATTTCGGCATCAATTGGTTTTACATATATTTTCCCATCATTTATGGAAAGGGATCCATTGGCAACCAATTTATCAAAATTGCCGGTCAAATCAACCTCTCCAGAAGCTTTGCCCGACAGCCACTGGGCATCGCCCGTGAATAAGTTAAATAAGCCAAGGGTGTCATTTTTTAAGCTGGCATGCAGGTCGATTTTGCCGTCTTTATCTAAATCGATATCCCCGTTAATTTGTGATCTTTCCTTTCCCTTATAAAAAGAAATGTTGTTTAACTGGAGAAGGTTGCCGTCCTTTAAGAGTGAGAGATCAATCTTATCAAAACTAATTCCAGCTAAGACGGCATTATTGGAAAATGCGGCGACGGTAAAATCAATGTTTTGCAATGTCCCTTCGATTGATGCCCCAAGGTTAAAAGTGCCTTGAAAGTCTTTATTGAAAGCAATTTTGGCAACATCCAGCGGCATGTTTTTGGCAGAAATATCAACGTCGAGAGGACCTTTAAAATCAATTTTGCCGGTAGCAAGAGCGGATCCCCCAGCTTTAGAGAGTTCAGCCCTTTTTATATTTAAAACTTGATTGTCTAATGAGGCTTCAGCTTTTAGGCTTTCATAAATAAAGTCTCTAATATATCCATTTTTAACTTCTCCAACAAAATTACCGGAAAGGTCATTTACGGTTCCGGTGATATGAAAATTGCCCGAAAGGGTTCCCCCAATGTTATTGCTTAGACGGGTAGCTTCATTCTTTTGTGTTTCTGCAATGCTTTTTCCCCAGGTCTTGAGGAAGCTTTTTTCTGATCCAAAAAGGTTTAGCTTGTCTTTGGCAATAAATTGCCGAATATTGGGGAGAGAAAAAATAGCAGTATTTATTTTTTGTTTTTTATCAGTGCTGCCGAGTTGAAACCTTTTTGAGATGAATGTTTGGAGCTCTTCGGCAATGGTTATTACTGATGAAAAATCGGTTTGGGGGATGGATAGGGTTAAGTTTAGGCCTATTTCTTCGGGTTTGTTGGCTTTGATTGGTTCCAGATCCACTGAACCGGAAAGCTCAAGACGTCCGTTGCCGCGGGTAAAGACGATGGGGGAATTAATTAAAATAAATCCGTCGGAAAGGGCAATTTGGCCTTGAATATTATCGATAAAAACCGCATTATAGCCAAAATTTTGTACCCAGAAACTGGCAGTAATTTCTGGGTCATCCATACTTCCGCCAATAATCGTATTGACTCCTACTTGCCCGCCCAAAACGCCGTATTTTTTAATAAACCGGTTGAGGTTTGCGGCCTCAAATATTCCGTAAACTTTTCCTGCAATTCTGTTCTCTTTGTTTTTCTGAAAATTGATTGTGAGAAAGTTTTTGTTAGGCATCTCTAGTTGGCAATCGCTAATGTTTAAGCCAAACTCTTGCCAAGTAATTTTTATTTTCCCGCTGTTTATTGGGGCATCGGCTATTTTTGCATTAGATACACTGGCTTCGCCAGAAAGATTTAGACCAAGCAATGGATCAAAGGTTAGTAAAGTGGTTTCTTTGGATAGTTCTCCTGTGATTGAGATTGCAAAATTAATTAATCCGCTTGGATCACGAGCTTCTTTGGGTAGAAAATGGTTAACGATTTTGAAATCAGCCAGATTAATTTTTTCGCCACTAATCTTAAGATTGGTGGGCGACCCAATGCCGGTTTGTCCGGACGCAGTCAATAATGACTCTTTTTCGCGGATTACAACATTATCAATTTGGATTACCCCAGAGCCGATATTAATTTTGCCTTCTGCTTTTTCAAAGTGCTGCTCGCCAATTTGGCCATGTCCCATTTTTATGGTGCCAGAAGCGATTAGGTTTTTTAGGGGCGAAGTTAGGAATTTATTGTCCAGCTGCCACTGCATATTTCCTTCAAACAGATCGACCAATGCTTCCATTTTTCCCAGCAAACCCTGGCCGGAAAGTTTGATGCCTTGTGCTCTTGTTTGCAGATCAAAATATAGGTCTTTGCTAATCTTTCCATTGCAAGAAAATGAAGATAGTTTTGAGCTGGCCAAAAACTTTTCAATTTGGGTGTCACCGTTTGTAATCCTAAAAGTAGCTGCCAATTTCTCTATGGGTTGTCCCATGAGAGAGGCATTTTTGAGACTAGTAGAGAGAGACCCTTGTAGCTGATTGAGAGGGCCGGAGATAGAGGCTTGGCCGGTAGCTAAACCAGCCAGCCCAGCCGTATTTTGCGACAGTGCGGCTATGTTTATTCCGGCTAAATTGGCATTAGCTTTTAAAATGGGGGCAGGCTTAGATAAATCAATTTCAGCTTTACCGGAAACATTTCCCCGGAATATTTTTAGACTTAAAACATCGGCAGTTAAATGGGGCCCTCTAAAAGCAAGGATAACATCTCCTGAAAGTTTTTGATTAAAGGATTGAGCGTTGGTGGCGGTAATTCTACAGGTGACAGTTGGGCTAGAACCAACTCCTTCAATTTTAATTGAACCTGAAAATTGGTCAATTCTATTTTTACTATAAATTGCTGAAGCACCTTGCAGTGCAAATTCCCCTGAAAACTTTACAGGCGACCCTTTAATCTCGGAGGGGGAAACTCTAAGTTTTGCCTCAGCTATTCCTTTCTCAACTACAAAATTTGGAATGACGACTGCATAATTTGCCCAGGGGACTGCATTTAATTTGCCGGTTGAAAGGTTGATTTCGTAGTCCCCGCTTTTCTGGTTAAAATAACCGTTTGCCTTTACCGGAGCTCCGCTTGATTGCCCAGCTAATTGGATAGAAATAAGATCTTTCTTTTTAAAGCTAATCGATCCCGCAATATTATTGACTGCAGCGGCAAAATTGGATTTTTCTTTTCTAAACCCTAGTTGGTCTGAATAATTAACTGTGCAATTGGACAAAAGGAGCTCGGCCTTGAAAATTGGGGGAGGGGGAGCTTTGGGATCGGCGGGAGGAAGCAATGACAAAACGTTCCATTTGTCCGCTTTATTGTGTTCAACTTTAAAAGTGGCCTTTTCGATGCTGATTTTGGAAATGGTGGGGACGATATCTCGTTTTAGAGCAAACTCGGCTAAGTTGTAGCTTACTGTAACTTTTTCCGCTCGGACAAAATCGGCAAAAACTACATCATAAAAGACAATTTTTCCCAGTAGCGGGCCTTCGGCCCGACCAATGGTAACTTTATGTTTAAAATTGCTTTCGAGACCCTTTATAGTCTCGGCCTTGATCTGGTCAAAAAGCGCGTCTTTCCAGCCAGTGAGCGAAAAGCCACAGGTAAGAATGATCGTACTCCCAAGAATGGCAAGCGCAATAGCTTTTTTCATATTAATTCAATAAAAGAAATATCCCCAAAGGTACTTGTAATATTTCGCCAGATAGTTCTAAGTTGTTTTCAGTAATTAAAATGCCAAAATAGCTTTCAGCTGAATGTTCCTGAAGAAAAGAATTGATAGCGCTAGTGTCTTTTGAGTTTATTTCGGCCCTTAGCTTTACTTCAATAGGAACAAGCGCGCGGCCAATACGAACGATAAAGTCGATTTCCTTTAATCCATCCTGTGAACGAAAATATGAAATATCGGTTATTCCAGCAAAACGGCGTAAAACATTAAATACCAGTGTTTCTGCCAGGCGTCCTTTTTCAGGGCCATTTAGGTCGGCAGGGAGTTTTGTAATGGCCTCGTAAAGCATGGTATCGGCGGCGTAGAGTTTGGCATGGGTCGAGCGCAAGCGGACTGGTTTGCCGGTGAACCTTTCTACTTTACTGATAAGTTCGGTTTGAAATAACAAGGGTAAAGCGCCGGAAAGGGTTACTCTGGTGGTCTTGATTTTACCGGCTAATTCTTCCAAATTATACTCTTCCCCGGTACGAGCGAAGGCATAGCGGAGGAATTGGTGGAAAATTTCCGGGCGGCGGATTTCTTTTATCAAGCGAAGATCTTCTAGTGTTACCCGTTGGATGTATTGTAAATCAACAAATTGGGAGCGTTCCACGTTTTCCTGTTCCCAAAGTTGTGGAAAACCACCTGCTTGTGAATATTCATTTGCGTAGTGATTTATTAACGATATGCCATCTGCCGGTAAATCATTTATTATCTGTTCGATCGATTGTTTTAGACTTGATCGATCTTTAATATCAATCCTTTTTTGGGCTTGGCTATTTATCAGTTCAGCAAATGTGGGGTGGTGGAATCTGACCCATTCACGGAAGGAAAATGGTGGCATAGAAATCTCGATAACCCTTCCCAGCAAACTTTCCAAAGATTTTCGAAAAATGGTGTGCGAAGCAGAACCGGATATAATAAATCGAACCGGATAGTGCAAATCAACATAGCGTTTTATATATAGTTCCCATCTTGGCAGCCGCTGAACCTCATCCAAGAAACAGTACAAGGGCTCTTTTGCTTCTGCCAAACGGTTCCTCAAAGTGCTTTCCCATCCCGCCATTAATTTTTCGAAGCCGCTTCCCTGCTCACTGGCCGGCAGTTGCTGAATAAATGGGTCATCGAGGGAAAAGAAGAAAATTGATTTTGGCGGGACATTCTTTGCCTTTGCCAGATGTTCCATTAACTGCCGCATGAGGGTGGTTTTCCCAATGCGTCGCGGGCCATTGATAAGCAAGGCCAAGCTATGCTTTTCCGTGAGGTGCTTAACGCCAAGATCAAAATATTCCCGCAAAAACGCTGGGTTATCCCAAGCATAAGTGGTTTGTTCCCACCACGGATTGTATGTGTTTAACGCATTATTTAGTTGGGTCGGATTGATCCTATCCTCGTTTTTTATCATATTTATAGGTATTTTTGAGCGTTAAAGGCTATGTATAGTATACTATGCATAGCCAGGAGAGTCAATCGGCATGGGCTTTTTTATACAATTCAACGTACTTACTAGCTGATACTTCCCATGAATAATCGAGTTGCATTACTTTTTCTTGCAGTTTTTTCCAAACCGCCTTTTTGTGAAAGGTTTCGCAGGCATGACGGATAGCCACAATTAATGCTTTGGCGCTATATTCTTCAAAAACAAAACCCGTCCCATCCCCAGTTTTAGAAGTAAAGTTTTGGACGGTATCTGCCAAACCGCCAGTCTTTCTGACAATTGGAATTGTCCCATATTTAAAACTAATTAATTGTCCAAGTCCACAAGGCTCATAGTGCGAAGGCATTAAGAACATGTCGGCTCCAGCATAAATTAGTTCTGCCAGAGCAGCATCAAATCCTAAATTAAGCCCCAATTGATTGGGATAAAGTTTCTTTTCTTTTTTTAGCAGATCATGGTATTTTTGGTCGCCGGTTCCAAGGATAATTATTTGGCATTGTAGTCCCATAATGGCCTCAAAAGCTTCAGATAAAATATCAAAACCTTTTTGGTCAGCTAGGCGTGTGGTAATGCCAATTACCGGAGTTTCTTTTTTCTGCGGGAGGCCGTTCTTTTTTTGCAGTTCCAGCTTGTTGAACATTTTTAGATCCAAGGTAGCGGCGCTGAAGCGGCGCGGAATAATTTTATCAGTTGCCGGGTTCCAAACCTCATAATCCAATCCGTTGATGATGCCGTAAACATCTTTGCTGCGTGCGCGCAACAAACCATCTAGCCCACAACCAAATTCGGCGGTTTGAATTTCTTTGGCATAGGTTTCAGAAACAGTGTTGATAATATCGGCATAAACTAGGCCGGCTTTGGCTAGTGCAAGATTGTCCCAGAATTCGAGCGTATTTGAGGTGAATTGGTCCCAGCCCAGTCCGGTTAGGGGTAATAGTTCTTTATTAAATAATCCCAGATAGGCCATGTTGTGAATTGAGTAGACTGTCGCAGTATTTTTAAAAAAGGGATCATTAGCATAGGTAACTTTTAAATAAGTTATCAACAAAGCCGATTGCCAATCGTTGCAATGCACTGTCTCTGGCTGCCAATTGATGCTTTTTAAAAATTTAGGAATTGCTTGGCAAAAAGAGCTGAAGCGTTGGAGGTTATCTTCATAATCAATCCCGCCGCTTTTTTGGTAAAGGCCATCACGGCTGCCAAAATAAGCTTCATTTTCATAAAAATAGACTTTTACTTTTGAACCAGGAAGCGTTCCTCCCCACACCTCATCGTTTATTTTGGTTAAATTCCATTTGTTTGGATCAATCATTTTGTAACGGGGCATAAATATCCGGACGTCATGGCCAAGTTCTGCCAGAGCTTTGGGAAGTGAGCCGGCGACGTCAGCTAATCCACCAGTTTTGGCAAACGGGACAACCTCGGAAGAGACATAAAGGATTTTCATGTTATCTCCTATCGACAAATGAATCGATTTTTTCGACATAATCTCTGATTAATTTGTTGGCATCTTTGTCTGAGCCGGCTTCGGCGTAAAGATGAATGACGGGACGGGCAGGATCGGGCAAGATAAGGACCCAATCTGCTTCGGTGGCCTTCCCTTCACCATGGAATACTTTTACCCCGTCAGTTAAATCAACTTCTTCGTCCTTTACGCTATCTACAATACTGCGCAAAATCTTGCCTTTTTGTTCGGCGGCACAAGAAATTTCTTTGCTGGCCATGTGAATTTTAGGAATCTCATCGACTAACTGGCTTAATTTAATTTTACTTTCAGCCAGCAGTTCAATGATTTTAACCGTAGCAAACATGGCGTCAAAGGTTGGCTGGAATTCGGGAAAAATAAAGCCTCCCAAAGGTTCTCCGAGGAAGCTAACCGGTGGCTTGGAGGCAGCATCCATCATAGCTTGAAAACTATTTTTAGTAAAAGTTACTCTGCTGCCGTATTGTTTGGCGAGTTGGCTAATAACCCGAGAAGCTTTAACGGGAACAGCAATTGTTCCTTTCTGGCTTTTCAAATTGAGGAGGGTAATTACTCCTAGTTCTAGGTCTCCCAGCAAAATGTGTCCCTTTTCATCGCATAAAAAGATTTTTTCAGCACCGGTATCGAGCATGATGCCCAAATCTGCTTTTAGTGATTTGACAATTTCGGAGAGTTGGCTGAGTTCGCGCTCAAACATACTGCGGGTTTTAGTGATTTTGGTTTCATCAATATAGGCGTTTAGGGAAACTACTTCAATTCCAAGTTCCCCTAAAATTGAGGAAAAGATTTTGGAAGCTGAACTATAAGAGTAGTCGATAACCACTTTAAAATTAGCAGCACGAATAACTTCTGCTTTGGCAATGGCCAAAATACCGGCTTTGTAGGTTTCGGCAACGCGATGGTAAGGGAAGGTGAGCTCTCCCACTTCTTCTATCCCAGCACGCCGAAAGTCTTCACCAAAGAAAAGCCGTTCTATTTTCTTTTCGCGGGATGGACGTAGATCCGTGCCATCTTCATCGAGGAGTTTTATATCAATGATATCGGGGTCATAAGGTGATTTTCGAACATGGATTCCGCCTTTACTTTTTAGGGAACGGATTTCGAAGCGGTTGATGGGAATGGGAACCTCTTCCAGGTTTGAAATGTTAACTCCGCTGGAAAGTAAGCCGGAAATCAGGGCTCTAAAAATCATACGAGAGGATTTGTGACTATCGCGGCTAGCTACTACATCGGCTCCCTTGCCCAGAATGGTGCCATAAGCTGCTCCCAGTGCTGCGGCAAACTCGGGAGTGATTTCAATATTACAACGGCCGGTAACTCCGTACGGACCAAAGATTCCTTTTGTCCAACGTTCTCTCCAGACCATAGAGCGAGAAACTATGGCGCCTTCTTCTACGATCCGATTGGGCCAAATTTTTACAAAAGCTTTAATTAAGGCGTCTTTGCCAATGGTGCAGCCTTCGCCGATCACAACGCCTTCTTCGACAATTGTCCGATCGCCAAGGGTAGTGTTGGAGGCGATGGTGCCACGTTCAACTTTTACTTCAGGGCCAACAATAACGTTATCCCACAGGATAGCTTCTTTTAAAATTGTGCCACGGCCGATTTGGCAATTTTTGCCAATTGAGCAGTCCGTTAGTTGAACATCATCTGCAATAAAAGTTTTTTCACCAATTACTATCGAACCTTCACTCTTTACGCTCTTGGCGATTTTGGTGCCTTCTCCAATTTTGCTTTTTTCTTTGTCGATTAATTCTTTTTGGCACTTGCCATATTCTAGTAAACTGCCAATATCTTTCCAGGTTCCTGTTGCGACAAACCCGTATAAGGGCTGTTTTTCTTTTAGCAGGGCAGGGAACAAATCATGGCTGAAATCAAAATTCTTCTCAGGGGGAATATAATCCAGCGCTTTGGGTTCGAGGAGGTATATTCCGCAATTTATGGTGTCCGAAAAGACCTCGCTCCAGGAGGGTTTTTCGAGAAAATGTTTAATTTTATTGTCTTTGTTTAAAATAACTATGCCATAGGGGAGAGGATTAGCTACTCGTGTTAGGACCATTGTGGCAATTGACTTTTTGTCTTTATGAAATTGGACGACTTTTTTAAGTTCAAAATCACAAATCAAATCCGCGCTAACTACCAAAAATGGCTCGGTTAGATTTTTAGCCGCAAATTTAACTGCTCCGGCTGTTCCATAATCCTTGGGGGCAGAAACGTAAGACATTTTAACCCCAAACTTTTTGCCGTCGCCAAAATGCTTTTTGATAATTTCGGGCTGGTAATAGAGCAGGACAATGATTTCATCAAAACCGTGATTCTTTAAATGTTCGATAACGTATTCCATGAGCGGTCGGTTGGCAACCGGCACCATGGGCTTGGGAAGGTTGACGGTTAACGGGTGCAGTCTAGTTCCTAAACCTCCGGCCAATACTACGGCTTTCATCGTGCCTAATTTTAGCACAGATAGGGGAGTAAAAAAACCAATTATTGTTTTATTTAATTAACGTATGAGATATACTATTCAAACCGGTAAAAGATGGAATAATATGTGAAAATGCGAATAAGGGGGGGGCGAATGAAGAGACAATTTAAACTTATTCTTTTGTTAATTGTACTGTATGGAGCTGCTTTTCCCCCGGCTTTTGGTGCAGTGTTGATAAATTCGGCACAATTTGAGCTAACAAAAATTGAAGGGGTTACTCCGCCGCCTTCATTTATAGAATGGCCTGCCGGTTCCAAAATTGAAGACAAAAAATATTCACTCAAACTTTTAAAAGCATTTGTTTATACTAACGATACTTTCGGGTTAGGCTTAATATTTAACGATAAAGAAAGAAGGCACGCTCTCACTATAACTTTGCTAAACATTGATAAGATTAATACGGTTGCGACGACTAAAGGAAAAACTGTCACATATTCTGTTGCCCATAAACCTCTCCCCCTAGTATTTACCAGAAACGACTATCGCAACAGCCCCTCATTCCCTATAGTTGGATTGCTGCTTGAAAAAGGAACATATGTAAATGAGAGAAACTATCTGGATACTTTTGCGGGAGAAGAGTTTACTATTAACGTTAAGAAGCTTTCCATTGTTAAAAATAAATTGACCATGGCTGGAGACTTTACCGGAAAAAATACTTACTATCACAACATAAAAGGTGAATTTAGTGTCAATAACTTCCCGCTGACACCTCAAGCTTCTTTTTAATATTAGGGGCCCGCTTCCTTCCCCTCAAGATTTGTTGAAATTTATTCCTAATCCATTCGAAAGAACATTGTCGAAAAGTATAAACGAAGCGTCTTTTAGGAGGAACAAATGTTATTAATTGCTGCTCTTGCCTTTTTGCCATTATCTTGTTCGCGTACTTCGACAGTCCCACAAAGCACAAAAGAATTGTATGATGCTTTAGGGTTTGAGGATAAGAATGGAGACGGAGAGATAGATGTCAAAGAAAAATGGCTTCAACGCGATGAAGGGTACATAAAAGAGGCCGATATTAATAGTGACGGGAAAATAGTTAGAGCCGAAGCCAAGTATTATCTGCAACAATTGGGAAATGTAGATTCGGCTCTCAAGAGCAAGTATTCATTAGTTCAAGCAGAACGAGTAGAGATTTTGAATTTACAGCTGGAAGTTGCCCGCAAAATCAAAGACCCTATAGCTAAATCAAATACAATCAATAAAATTGCCTGTGAAATGGCCAAAGAAGGTGTAAAAGCTAAGATGTTGTCCAAAGTCTTTTCTGAGGCAATGACTGTAGCTGACGAGATCAATGGATACAAAGGCATTTTTGATAGAGACGCATATTCTAAAATTGTGAGTAAGATCATAACGGCAATGATTGATGCAGGATTATTTGTGCAAGCTCTGGGCGCTACAAGAAATATTATTAACGTACCAGTAAAAAGAAAATGTATAATCCAGGCGTTAATTGCTATGGAGGAGCATTGCTCGCAGGACAGCGCTTTAGCTGAGGCCAAGAAAATCGAACTATTTTTTCAAAGACAGCCAGAAATAGCATTTGAAATTATAAAAATAATGGTAAATGCAAACAAGCTGAGCGAAGCGATTGAGTTTGTCAACAATATTATTGTTGATCCTATTGAATTCCCTAATCCGCAATTACAAAAAGAAGCATTATTGCTCATAATTGAAGTGTTGGTTGAAAATAAATCATTTGCTGATGCAGTATCGCTTGCCTCAACGGTTGATCCAGGATTAAAAGCATCTGCGATTGAGAAGATTGTTGATGAAATCCCGGAAGCAAGCTTAGACAAAAGCGAAGCAAAAAGGTTTTTATATGATTCGCTAATGATTGCTAAAACGATCGAAAACTTAGATTTAAGGTTCCGGGCCATTACAGCCGTAGCTGACGCAGCTGTGGAGGCAAATCTGGACAAGAAAGATGTGATGCTATTGCAGAGGGAAGTGTCTGTGGTCTCTCGTGCGATTGAGAAACGCTCGATTGAAGAAAAAAGAAGGATATTTAATGATGTAAGAAAAGATGGATATAAGTTAGCCTATGCAAGCGACGAATTAAAAGCGAATAGGGAGCTTGTTTTGGCTGCCGTTCGACAAAATGGAATGGCTCTACAATATGCCGATCCGAATTTGCGGCAAGATCGGCAGGTTGTTTTAGCTGCGGTTAGGCAAGATGTGGAGGCGCTGAGATTTGTTCCAGCAATGGGATGGGACAGGGAGATTATTTTGGAAGCTGCAAAAATTAACGGAAGAGCTGCTTTATTTTTTGCTAATGATGCTTTTAGGGAAGACAAGGAGATTGTTAGAGTTGCAATATTGCAGAGCGGCGAAGCATTGAGTAATGCCAGTGATGCTTTGCGTGCGGATAGAAACTTTGTTAGATGGGCGGTAGGAAAGCACGGAATTGCTTTGTGTTGGGCTTCGGACGCGTTGCAAAATGATGCGGAAATTGTTTCTATTGCAATCAAACAAGACCAGGAAGCGAAACAATGTGCGCATTAAAAAATAATTAATTGTTATTTCGTCTGATAATCCAGATAATTGATCTCTGCAAATAAATTGTCTTTAGATTCTATTTCTGCTAAATACGGCTCATCAATCGCATTGGCCTTAATGGACTCATATAGTTTAGTAAATCTTTCTGTGTGGTCTTTGAAACGTTTGTTAGCATAAGGGACACACGTTCCAGTTTTTAAAATAAAGGCCCAGTCAGAGGCTTGAGCCAGCATCAATTCGCGGGCGGCTTGGTTGAGTGCTCTCTTTAATAATCCATCAGCATTTTGATAATTGTTGGCCAGTTCAATCATCCTTTCCCCAGCTTTGTGCAGATGTTTATAAATCCAATCATTAGAACCTTCGAGCCAATACTCGGCATAACCTTTCCAGCCCCAAGAAGAGTAAGAAGGGGTTACCACTTGGTTTTTAGGATACATTTCCAAATATTCACCCGGCGTAATCATCTTGATATCGCCCTGGTCATGGTGAATTTTACGACAAAGAAATTCGAGCCACTCCGGACCCTCGTACCACCAGTGGCCGTATAATTCGGCGTCATAAGGGGCAATGATGATCGGTTTTTTGCCCAGAAAATTATATAAATGTTCCACTTGTTTCTGGCGGTTGAACATAAAATTGCCGGCATGATCGGCGGCCGTTTCGGTAGCTCTTTCTGGCACGTACAATTCTTTATTGGACAGATCAATGTTTGGTCCGGTGATGCGATGATACTTTATGCCAGTTTGGATGCGGGTTCCATCTTCGTGGATGTGGGGACGGATATAATCGTAATCCAAATCAAAGCCGATATCGCGATAAAACTCACGATAATTATAATCTCCCGGATAGCCTTCTTTGGCACTCCAAACGGCTTTAGAAGATTCGAGGTCGCGCCCAAAAGCGGCAACACCTGATTTACAGTAGACGGGAGCAAAGATGCCATATTTGGGCCGTGGCGTTCCGTGTAAAATCCCGTGAGTGTCGACGAAAAAGTAACGTACTCCAGCATCTCTTAGCATCTCATCATCGCCGGGATGATAACCGCATTCAGGAAGCCACATGCCTTTAGGTTTGCGGCCAAAAGTTTTTTCGTGTAAAGCCACCGCCGTGTTAACTTGGGCGCGAACAATGGGGCGATACATCTCTTGTAATGGCAGAAAACAATGTGTCCCGGCGCAGGTAATCAATTCTATCTTTCCCATATCCGCAAAATACTTAAAAGCTTGGGCCAGATTGCGATGATATTTTGATTCAAACAATCCCCGAGCATCCAAAAATCTTTGATTATACATGCGAGCCAACTTATTAAGCTCGGGATAATAATGGGTACGGTCAATTTCTTTGTAGGTTAGTTCAATTAAATTGTCTAAATGTTTTAAATAGCGACTTTGGAGCAGAGGATCAAGAAACATGGATAAAAGAGTGGGGGAAATGGAAACAGTTACGCGAAAATCTACGCCATCCCGCACCAGCCGATCAAAAGCAATTAAGAGCGGGATGTAGGTTTCGGTAATGGCTTCGTAGTACCAATCTTCTTCCAGAAAATCTTCGTATTCTGGATGGCGGACAAAAGGAAGATGGGCGTGCAGGACGATTGAGAGATATCCTTTTTCCATCAGGCTTACTCGGTTTTTCGATCTACGGTAGGAGTAATTTTGCGGCGTTCTTTGCCATCATCCCTTACAGCTTCAACCGGATAGAAAAACTTTCCTTCCGGCAATTCGTAGCGGATCGAAAATGTGCCGTCGGGGCGCAAATTTACTTTTCTGCCTTGAATGGTTACTGTGGCAGAAGGTTCGGTTGCTCCATAAACAATAACATCGGTTTTAACCCAGAGCCAAAAGGGTCGCGGGCCAACTTCTTTGAAATTTGAGCCCGATGAAACCCAGCCAGAAGCGGATTCTTGTTCGAGTCGCATCTTCATCAGTTCTTTTGCTTCGCCCGAGCTTGTGCCAACACTAAAACCACCCGAGAGTAAATATAGTTTTTCCCAATCCGGGATCATCCATTGTTCGTCAACCACTTCCGACATGTGATCAAGCGGAGTTCGTACAATATTTGAACGGGCAGCAGCAATGAAGCGTCCGTCCGGAGTTTTGTAGCCAATGTCGACACAATAAGAAGCAGCTGGAGAAACACGGACGTACCAATTTTGGGAGTTGCTATTTACCTCAATATCAAAAGAATCCCAATTATCAACATTGTAGACGCGCAGTGCCATCTTGCATTGATTAAAAAGGCTCTCACTTAGTTCGCGCTTTATTTCGGTGATTCTTTTATCGTTAATTTCCCAGTAAGTAAATAGCCAGTTGGGATCACGCACCATTAAAACAATTTTATTGTCGCCGTATTTTTCGGGGAACTGAAATTCGGTTTTTTCTTCAAACTTTTGGACGATAGGACCTGCATAGTATTTGGATTCTTCGGCTTTTTCTTGGAGGGGAATACTAGTTTGGAGTTCGGAGTTAGGAGTTAGGAGTTGGGGAACAGATTTTTTGCGTGGAGTACGACGGACGGGAGTTTTGCGCGGGACAGCACTCTTAGTAGCTTTTTGGACTACTTTTTTAACGTCTTTAACTTCCTTAGCTGCCTTTGGTTTTGCAGCAGCACTTTTTTTCTTGGCCGGTGCTTTGGTCCTGATCATTAAATCTCCACTTCCCTTAAATATTTGGCCGCCTCTTCCGGCGAGGTCGGATTAATATAAAGACCAGATCCCCATTCGAATCCGGCCATTTTGGTTAGACGTGGAATAATTTCGATATGCCAGTGGAAGTCGTATTGTACGGTTCCCCAATAGTCGGGTTTACCTGGGCGAGGAACGGGGTTAGGAGCGGTGTGCAGCACAAAATTGTAGGGAGGATCATTTAATGTTTTCTTAAGTCTTTTTAAAATGTCCTTTAAGCAGCGGGCGAGTAATAATCTTTCTTCATCGGGCATAATTTGGAAACCATGCTCGTGGTGGCGGGGAAGCAGCCAAACTTCAAACGGGAAGCGTGAAGCAAAGGGAGCTATAACCACAAAATATTCATTTTCATAGACTAAGCGAACGCCGGCTCCCAATTCTTGCCGGATGATATCACAAAAGATGCAGCGTTCTTTTTCGCGAAAATAAGCGCGTGAATTGGATAATTCAAGCTTAACGTAGCGTGGTGTGATGGGAGTAGCAATTAGTTGGGAATGGGGATGGGTGAGAGAAGCGCCTGCGGCTGTCCCATAATTTTTGAAAACCAAGATATAGCGAAAGCGGGTATCTTTTTCTAGGTCGAGTAGTCTTTGTTTATAAGCCCATAAGATCTTTTCGACTTGAGAATCTTCCATGTCCGGAATGCATAAGTTGTGGTTGGGAGTTTCGACAATTACTTCGTGGGCTCCAATTCCGCTCATCATATCAAAAAAACCAATGCCGGTGCGATTTACTTCTCCTTCAATGATTAAAGCTGGAAATTTATTAGGAATTACGCGAACATCCCAGCCGGCGGAATTGGGCAGAGTGCCGGGTTTTCGCCAGGCGGTAATTTCGGGTGGGGTTTTGGCCTCGTTGCCTTCATCGAAGGGACAAAATTTTACTCCGGCGGATTCTTCGGCAACAGAAACTGCGCCAAAATCAGATGGCCTCCGGCCGCGTTCACTCGAGATTACAACCCATCTATCAGAAACCGGGTCTTTTCTAAGTTCTGGCATATTTCCTCCTATTCTTCGATCCGAAACGAGATTTTTACGATCCAGCTTTCTTGTGGCGCTAGATTAAATTTCCAGTTTGGAAAGAGAACGGAGCTTTGATATGTTTTCTCCATTCCGCTTTCGGATTGTGAAACGGTCTCAATTGGAAAACGCCAAAAAAGAGCCGGTTTATCTAGATCAAATACTACCTCAAATCCCGACCACTCGTCAACCACTTTAGCGCAAGTAACATTTGTGATTTCTCCTGTACTTTCTAAGCTTTTATCGGACAAGCTTTTATCAGGAAAAACATAGTAACGGTCGGGAGCATTTCCGGCTAACATGGCCAGGTTAAATTCAACTCCAAACCAAAAATCTTTTTGAGTTTTTCCTAGATTTGTTATCTGGTAGTCAATGTTGATAATCGATTGTTTGGCGAGCAAGCTAACGGATTTCTCCACCCGGACCGGGGCTTCGGCAACTAGTCCGTCGCGTGAGCACCTAGCGCAAACTTCGGAGGCCGATTTTTTGGGCAGGCAAAAATAAGGTTCAACTGTAAAATTGCCAATCTCGGGATAGCTGGAAGAGCTAAAACTTTCTAAGGTAGTTTCTGAACCTAAAAAATGATCCAGCAAGGCTAATCTGGGATGCCAATCATAATGCAACAATTTATCTAATCCCGTTTGTTTGGTATTAGAAATCGAATGTATACTGGCTGGTCCCCCAGTTTGTGCTTGTTCCCCGGCTTTAATTTTTTGGTGGTAGACTTCTTCGCGGCGGGCGAGGGTGTTAAGCAAGTTAAAAGCCTTTGGCTTATAATCTAATTCAAAGATCGATCCTCCGCGAGCCGGCGATAAATAAACATTGAGCAGGGTATTAGAGAGTAAAAATTCATCATGGCCGTCTTTGTCAAAATCCAATACCGCTAAATCTACGTATTCTTTTTTCCCACGGATAAAGTTATCAATTTCAATTTCGGCTTGGATCAAATGCTGGTAGATGGCATGTCGCAAATAGTTTAAATATAATCCGCCAAAAACCCCATGCCAATAGGCGCAATTGCATTGCCCCATGTAAAGCTCGGTGGTGGCTTTTTTGAGCTGTTCTTCGGCACGTTTTTCGCTCAGGAAGTTTTTGCCGTTCTTAGCTGTTTGCAGTTTGTTGCTAACGTATAGCATTTTTTTGTGCATATTATTTGACTCGGGATATTTAACTTGGAAATTGCGGAAGAAACCACCCTTAAAAAACTGGCTATATTCATCAAATTTTCCGTTGGCTTTTAATTCTTCAACAATTTTATCCATTTTTTTGCCAGCTTCAGTCAGCAGCGACCATTCCATCATTTCGTAATAGGAGGCGGTGGGGAGATAAACCTGGCCCAGTGGGGGATTGTCGTCGATATAATCTGAAAAACTAGAGGTCTCGATCCAATCAGAATTTTGCTCTAGCAGGGTTAAAAGATTTTCTAAATAGCCATCTTCAAATACCCATTTGTGTGTTCCGGGCCAGACGCCAAACTTTTCGCCGTCATCAAATAGAATCGCTGCGGTTGGGGTTCCTTTGCTGGCAATCCCGTGTAAATATTTGATGGTTTCTTCTGGTAGGCTAAATGGAATCTTGTAGCGCAATTCTTTATTAATCGGAAAAACTTTTAAAGTATGGCCTTGATCTTCGGTAATGTAATAGCCGAGCAGTTTGTCGGGGGATAGACCGGCAGAAATAAAATGGTAATCATCGACGGTAACAAACTCGATGCCAATCGTACTAAGGGTTTTGGGAAGAGATGGTTCCCAAATTCGCTCGGTTAGCCAGATGCCGCGAGGGGCAGTATCAAAATGTTTAGTAATAAAATGGTTGGAGCGCAATATTTGGCCAACTTTGTCTTCATCTGGCAGAAGAGGCAGGATCGGTTCATAATAGCCGGCGGAGAGGATCTCCATTTGTCCACGGCGCACCAACTTATTTAACAATTCAATGAATTCTGGGTGCTTTTCTAGAAACCAATCATATAATATCCCGCTGTAGTGTACGGCAAACTTGATCTTGGGATGGCGTTCCATGCTTTGGATAAATGGCAAGTAAGAATTTTCAAAAGCTTCGGCGATAACGTGTTCAAAATTACCAATCGGTTGGTGACAGTGTACCCCAAATAAAAACTTTACTTTTTTCATATTACACGCTCCATTGTTCCATAGTATAACTTTCATCGGGCACAAAAATAGTTATTACATCTCCCCGTGGCCAGCGTTCTAATTCTTGGCCATCTTTGGCAATGGTAATAACAAATTCAATCCTATCTCTGGGTTTGGCTTCGACGAGCGCAAAGGGGATACCTACTTCTACGATTTTATCAATTCCAAATGAAGTTATAGCTGTTTTGCTGTCTTGGCAGCCTAATTTTTCAAACTCAAAAACAAACTGGTTGGTTTCAGCATTGAAATGGAGCAAAGCGCGGCAGGGAAGGGGATTTAAAATTAAAATAGCGTATGAAATGCTTTTTGCTTCTGGGATAGAAGGGAGGAAGCTTAAATCCAACCGGACAAATAATTGGGTGGGGCTGAAGCCGTAAAAGATTTCTTTTATGGCGGTTTGAATTTGGTGCATAGAACCGCGGGCTTTCTCAATGCTAAAATTGCCTGCTGGTAACCACTCATAATAGTTGGTTACTTTTCCGTCAATAATTGGATCAAGCAAGTAAACTGGTTCTTTGAGTGGCCGCAATAAACTGGCTTTTTTGATGGGGGATTCTAGATAGGCGGGGGGATTTTTGCCGGAAAGCAGATAAACATTTTTTAAATGTTTTCTAAAAAGGGCGTCGAAGGCCGCATCGTTATCGGATGAATGATCATCGCCATACCACCAACACCAATCTGATCCTTCAGTGATATATAATTCTTGCCAGGCGGTAGCATACTCATTTTTATCCATGCCCTCCAATGCTAAGCGAGCCTGATTGACGTAGTCCCAGGCGGTATTGTCTTCTTGGTGGCCGATCCAGATGCGAAAATTATTATTAATCCAAGAACCAGCAAAAAGGCGGGTAAGTTTATTTTGTGGAGGATGTTGTTCAATAAATTCGCTCGGTTTTACTGTGCGTATCATTGGGTCTTGTTGCAGTCGACTGTAGAGAGCCTCGAGAAATTGTTTGCCGGAATCTTGATAATATTCCCAGGCATTTTCCCCATCCAAAATAACACTAACCAGATATTCTTTGTCATCAGGTAAGCATTGACGGATATTATTTAAATGTCCCATAAAATCATCGATAGCATCTCCTACCTGCCAGCGATAATAAACAAAACCCACTTGATCCGACATGAAATGATTGCGGAAAATCATGGCGACAGATTGTCCATCTTTTTCAGCAAGATAAGGTTGGTATAGGTCAGCGGCCGAAAGGGTTTGGCAGTGTTGATTAATCTTATTGAGTGAGCGGCTGAGAATTGCCTCATCGGTGGCGATCCATTTAATTCCCGCCCGGGCAATTAATGGCAGGATTTGCTCCGAAACCGATCCTTCGGATGGCCACATGCCTTTGGGAGCTGCCCCAAAGTTTTCGGTATGGTATTTGATTGCCTGGCGAATTTGTTCCTCCGCGTCTTCTGGATGACGAAAGGGAGAGGAGGGCAATGCTGCGTGGGGCATTGCTTCTAGTGCTACGTTGGTATCGCAAAGGAGGGGTAGAATGGGATGGAAAAAGGGGGAAGTGGTAAGCTCAATCTGCCCGCGATTACTAGCTTCCCGGTAAACTGGGATAATTTTCTTTAAGGCCTCCATTTGTTTTTCGACAACCAAGAGCTTGTCTTCTGGTGAAAAGTTTTTACCCTTTTTAAACAATTCGGCTATGGCCGGATCACCAAATTTATAAGTAAAGCCAAACCAGGTGAGATTAAACCAGACCTGCAAATCTAGCAATTCTTTGGCAGAAAATCTTTTCGCCACTTGGCCAATTTCGGATTGGGAGACGAAGCGGCCGCGCTTCATCAATAGGTCGTGATAACGCGGATAAGGCTTAACCATGTTTTCCCAGTTGGCCATGAAAAAGTTTTGTAAAATAAACACTTTTTCGTCCAGGCTTAAAGCATTTGGGTCTTTGAGGGTAAGATCAAGGAAACGGTCGCTGCCGCGGCCGGCAGCATAATCATTGATTTGCATGATTAAGGAAGGAACCATGTTAAAAGTAGCTTTGACAGCTGGAAAGTTTTTTAACACTTCAACCATATCAAGGTATGCTTTGGTGGAGTGGAGGCGTACCCAGGGCAGGATAAATTCGTTGGTGGCCAGGTCCTTATAAAAAGGCTGGTGCATGTGCCATAAAATGGCTAAATTTAGCGGGCGATGCGACATGTCTTTTGCGATTATAACAGAAGTTGTTTTATGAAGCAAAAACATGCTATAATTAATTGTTGTTTTTATGGTCAAAAAGGCAAAAAGAAAGCAAGGTTTACTGGTCGTTGTTTCTGGTCCCTCCGGTGTTGGGAAGTCAACCGTTGTTAAACGGATCTTAAAATCAGAAAAAAGTGTCACCTTGTCAGTTTCGGCTACTACAAGGCCGCCTCGTCCGGGTGAAATACATGGCGAGCATTACTTTTTTGTTACCCAACAAGAATTTGACAAAAAAGTAAGGGAAGATGAGTTTTTAGAATGGGCCAAAGTCCATAATTATTATTATGGAACGCCTTATTCGGCACTTAAGGAACAATTAAATAAGGGCAAAGCGGTTGTTTGTGAAGTAGATGTGCAAGGTGCGGCGGCGATTAAAAATTTTGTCGAAGAAAAAAGACTGAAAGCTGCAGCGGTTTTTATATTTTTAATTCCACCTTCGGTGGATATTTTGGCCTTTAGGCTGAAGAAGAGAAAAACAGAGGATCAGGAGGTGGTAAATTATCGGTTGCGGGCGGCAATTGCCGAGCTGCAGGTGATGGAAAAATACGATTATATTGTGGTAAATGATAAAGTAGAGTCGGCCGCCGAGAAAATCTTGGCGATAATTAATGTTGAAAAAGAGAGGACGTTATTAAATTGATAAAAAAAGAAGAAAGTACCGTTAAGTCGGGCAAAATTGATATCGAAGACCTTTTAATTAAGGCCAAAAATAAGTTTTTATTGGTAAATGCCGCTGCCGGCAGAGCAAAGCAAATTGTTGATGGATCGTTGCCTTATGTCAATGATTTTGATCCTAATAATCCTGTTATAACCGCCCTGCGCGAAATTGCTTCCGAAAAATTTAGGATTAAAATGTCGACAGCTTCTAGTAAAAAAGCTCAAGAATTATTGACCGCTACTGATGAAAAAGATCTGCGGCCCAATGCTCTTGATCGTCTTGCCCGGGGGGCCAAAGAGAAAAAGGCCCCAGCTAAGGATAAGAAGAAGAAATAGACACGGATAAACACGGAAAGTGCAACACGGAAAAGACAAACGGAATGCTAAAAGGCAAAACCATCCTAGTTGGTGTTACTGGCGGAATCGCAGCTTACAAAACCTGCGAAATTGTTTCACGTTTAGTTAAGTTAGGGGCCGATGTCTGGGTGGTAATGACTAGTGAAGCCACCGAAATGGTTTCTCCGCTAACTTTTCGAACCCTTTCCGGTAATCCAGTTATTACCAATCTTTTTGACCCAGCTCTTGCTTCTATGCCCGTCCCACACATTGCTGTGGCTGAAAAAGCTGAACTAGTTTTAATTGCCCCTTGCACGGCTAATGTTATTGGTAAACTGGCGGGGGGCATTGCTGATGATGCTTTAACCACAATTGTGATGGCCTCAATGGCTAAAAAAATAATTGCTCCGGCGATGAATGCTAACATGTGGCGCAATCCAATTGTTTTAGAAAACGTTGAGAAATTAAAGAAGTTGGAATTTGAGATGATTGGTCCATGTGAGGGAAGGTTAGCTTGTGGGGTGGAAGATATTGGGAGGATGGCGGAACCGGAAGAAATTGTTTCTATGGTTCTCGGTCACTTTGTCAAAGAACAAGATTTAAAAGGGAAAAAGGTTTTAGTCACAGCCGGGGGCACAAGAGAAGCGATTGATCCCGTTCGTTATATTTCAAATCGTTCATCAGGCAAAATGGGCTATGCGATTGCTGAAGCAGCGAGAGAAAGAGGGGCAGAGGTTACTTTAATTTCGGCTCCAACTAATTTGTCTGCTCCAGATGGAATAAAAATTATCAAAGTTGAATCGGCGGCAGAGATGCTGGATGCCGTTTTGCAAAATTATCCTCATGCAGACATTGTCGTTATGGCGGCTGCAGTAGCTGACTATAAATCCCAAATCCCAAATCCCAAATCCCAAACAATACCAAAATATAAAATTAAAAAAACGAAACAAAATTTAATACTCGAGCTGGTTCCTACACAAGATATTTTAATGACCCTTGCGCAGAGAAAAGAGCGTAAAGGGAAAATCCATGTTGGGTTTGCGCTGGAAACCGAAGATTTAATTAAAAATGCAAAGCAAAAGTTAAAAGAAAAGGATTTGGATTTTATTGTAGCCAATGGGATTGATTCGTTTGATGGGGATAATATGGAGTATCAGCTAATTGATAAAAATGGTAAAACTGCGAAATATTCAAGGGAGCCTAAAGAAAAGGCTGCAAATGTGCTTGTCAATAAAATTGTTGAATTGATAATAGATCAAAACAAATAATTATGGGGGGGAAGGATGAATAACAAAAATGCAATTTTTCCGGCTTTGGTCATATGCGGATTAACGATGGTTTGTTTATGGTTAGTAGGCTGTGGTCAAACAATTTCTACCCCCACAACGACAACAACCACTCTTCCTCAAGTTGCTGCCCCAAGCTTTTCGCAAAGTTCTGGTTCATATGAGGTTAATAGTACCTATGTCACCCTAGAATGTAGTACAGCAGGGTCTTCGATTTATTACACGCTAGATGGGACAGCTCCCTCTGCTTCCTCAACCCTTTATACCGAACCCATCTCGCTTGAAAGCTCGAAAACCGTTAAGGCTATTGCTATTAAAACGGGTTTATCAAATAGCCCCATCGTTAATAATTGGTATGATCTTTATTGGTGGCAAGCCATCGGAAGTGGGACCAATGGTGATGTAAATGCGATAGCGAGAGATAGTTCGGGGAATCTTTATGCCGGAGGTAGCTTTTCTTTTGCTGGTGGGGTTGGCGCCACGCGAATAGCAAAATGGAGCGCTTTACTGCAAACTTGGGAAGCCTTGGGCAGCGGATTTAATAATGTTGTGAATTCTATTATCTGTGATAACCCTAATGGTTTAGTATACGCGGGAGGATATTTCACAACGGCTGATGGAAATACTGCAAATTACATTGCCAAATGGAATGGATCTAGTTGGCAGGCTTTGGGAGGAGGAATTGAGCAACAGCAATCAGGAGCGACTTTTTGCCTGTTGATGAAAAATACAAAATTATATGTTGGAGGGTTTTTTTCAACGATTGAAGGAAATACGGTTAATAATATAGCTAAATGGGATGGGACAAATTGGAGTGGAATTGGAGGGGTTGATTCAATTGTTTTTAGTTTGGCAGAAGATGGCGCTAACAATCTTTATCTCGGGGGCTGGTTTAATAATGTGGGGTCTTTGAGCAGCAATAGGATTGTTAAATGGGTTGAGGATGAAAGTACTTGGGAAGCCATGTCGTGTAACTTTTATAGAATTACTTCCTTGGCCTATGATACAACAAATTCCAAAGTATATGCTGGCGGGGTAGAAACGTATAGTGGCGCTTCGCACCATGTTTTGGAGTGGAACGTAAACACCTGGGAAGCAGTTGGAGGGGCTTTTAATGCATCTTTAAATGCTCTGTGTGTAGATAGCTATGGGACATTGTATGCCGGTGGGAATTTTTCTTCTGCTGAGGGAAATCTTTCTAATTATATAGCCAAATGGAATGGCAGTGCTTGGCAAGAGCTAGGAGCTGGGGTGAATGGGATAGTTAACACTATTGTTAGTGACAATTCCGGGAATGTTTATATTGGTGGAGCATTTACTCAAGCTGGTGGGATGACTGCCAATCATATTGTAAAATGGGGAAAGAAAATATAGCCAAGCTATAAACCCATTTAGGTTCTCTGCTATACTTATTTTATGTTCGCCGAAGTAATCCTTGCCAAAATTTCCAAATTTACCGATAAAATCTACCATTATTCGCTGCCGACCGAATTTGACGTTGCCATTGGCAGTAAAGTTATGGTTCCTTTTGGCAAACGGAGCGAAGAGGGGTATGTTGTTGGTTTTGTAGAAAAAGCCGATGTGCCAGAAGTTAAAGAAATCCGCGAAGTGATTAGTGAACAGCCATTGTTTAATGAAAAACAGGCTGGGCTAGTTAAATGGATGGCGGAATACTATTGTGCGTTTTTGGGGACGGTGATTAGATCGATTTTGCCAATCGGGGTAAAGAATCCAAGACACAAGAAACAAGATGCAAATAAATCACAAATCACAAATTCTAATATTCAAACAAAGATAGAAAAGAAGCGGGATTTAACAATTGATCAGCAAAAAGCTCTCGATCAGATCAACGTAGCGATTAATACTACGCGAACAGAAACTTTTCTTTTACATGGGGTAACAGGTTCGGGGAAGACGGAGGTGTATTTGCAAGCGACGGCTAAGGTTTTGGACAAAGGAAAGTCGGCGCTGATTTTGGTGCCCGAAATATCGCTGGCACCCCAAATTATTAATCGTTTTCGTGATCGGTTTGGCGATATCGTGGCGGTTTTACACAGTGATCTTACTTTAAAACAACGCCGCGAAGCCGGCGAAGACATCAAAAGGGGCAAAGCGCGCATTATTGTAGGAACTCGCCTTTCGATCTTTTCTCCAGTGGAGAATTTGGGGTTAATTGTGGTGGATGAGGAATTTGAAAATACTTATAAGTCCGACCAAAGCCCGCGCTATCATGCTAGAGAAGCCGCTCTGCAACTAGCTAAACTGCATCAAGCTGTGACCATCTTGGGGTCAGCCACTCCGGCGCTTGAGAGTTATTTTAAGGCTTTAGTGGGAGAGTATAAATTATTATCTTTGCCGATAAGAATTGATAGCCGCCCGCTGCCGCCGGTTGAAATTATCGATATGCGAAAAGATAAGAGCTTCTTATTATCAGAAAAATTGCGGGAAGAACTGTATGACACTTTATCCAAAGGCGAACAAGCAATCTTATTTATTAATCGATTAGGTTTTTTTACTTTTTTAATGTGTCAGGCTTGTGGATCAACCATCCAATGTCCGCATTGTTCTATTTCACTCAACTATGATACTAGTAAAAAATGTTTACGCTGTACTCGCTGTGGCTGGTCCTGTGCCAGTAATGTAGTCTGCCAAAAATGTCATGGGACCAACATTCGCTTTGTGGGAACGGGGACGCAAAGAATTGAAAAAGAGGTGGCCGATGTTTTCCCACAGGCCAAAATCTTACGTTGGGATCGGGATGCCACTAGTAAGCGCGGATCGCACGATGTTTTCTTTGCTGCTTTTGCGGAAGGAAAAGCCAATGTCTTAATTGGTACACAAATGGTAACTAAAGGATTGGATGTAGCCAATGTAACTCTAATCGGAGTGGTATCTGCGGATACGGCTTTAAAAATTCCAGATTTCCGGGCGGCCGAGAGAACTTTCCAGTTGTTAACGCAAGTAGCGGGTCGAGCGGGCAGACATCATTTGCCGGGGAAAGTAATTATTCAAACCCATGATCCGGAAAACTATGCGATCCAAACCGCCGCTAAGCATGATTTTCAACAATTTTATGAGCAAGAAATAAAGATCAGGCAAGAACTAGGTTATCCGCCTTATGCTCAGCTGATTATTTTAATGCTAAGTGGCATTGATGAAAAGAAGACACAACAAATTGCCGGCGACCTTAAAACTTTGCTCTCCCAGCGGCTGACAAGCGGGATATTGGGGCCGGCTCCTGCGGCAGTATCAAAAGTGCGTGGCCAGTGGCGCTATCATATTTTATTGAAGGGGCAGGATCTTTCGCAAATGCGAACGGCTGTAATGGAAAGTTTAGCCAAAATGATTGTTCCGCGCGATATTAAAATTGCCATCGACGTTGATCCCATCGAGACGGCGTGAGTTTTTAGGCCATTCCATTTGCCGCGGCTAATCGCGCTAATCTTGCATCTATCGAGGCTTTGATTATTTCGCGAACCCCCGGATGAAAAACAAGATCCATATGGCTGGCATGTATCACGATTCCAAGGTGTGTATACCCGTCCTTAACGTCTTGTAATGCAGTTTTATGCCGTGCAGAAGTTGTGTCAACAATAACTTTGGTTTTTGGTGTTAGCCCAAAAATTGAAGAAGAAAAATTAGTGAGATCATACATATAATCAAGTGTGTGTGCACGGCTTAAGGGGTCTTCTACTCCAGAAATATCAACATCTAGCTGGTCTGCAGCAACGGTGGCAAGACCTTCGTTTAAGTAAGGGAGAGAACCAAGGCGTGATCGTTCCACATACCAAAGAAGTTCTTTGGTTGGTATTGGCTTGAAGCCATTTCTCATGCACTCGGCTGATTGAGCTTTATTAAAAGACGGGTTTTTTTCTGATGAAATTAAGCTAAGCCCCCAATGATTGCCGATTAATAAACTATCAAAATCAATTTTGTACCATTCATCTCCGATTATTTCCAAAAGTTTCTGGTAGGGGACGGCTGGGAGCCATTTTCTTATTGAAGAGGAGTGTTTCAATAGTTCGGACAATCCCAAAATTATGGCGTAAAGCGGATGGGCATTGGCGAGGATAAGATAAGGCGAACCAAGACAATTGCTAGATTTTACAGTATCTGCAAATCGGGGATTTTCGTGAATACATTTTTCAAATTTAGCTTTAAATATCTTAAAAGTCATGCCTCCTTGGCTATATGCAACCCAATGGACATTATACTTTTTATCTGCCAAATATTTACAGACAACCGGCAGGATTTCGTCAACTAGTGCCATAACCCTGGGCTTTTCTGTCTCGTAGTGTAAATTTTTTGCAATTCCTGGCTGGTCGATTAAAATTATGTGGCAACCTAGACCTAACAGAAAAGGGATTAGATTATTATGAAAAAAACCTTCTGCCGAATTACCGATGCCGGCTAACATGGGGACCGTTATGCCATTAAAAGCTCCGCTTTCTGATCGGATTTCGGCAATATAAAATTCTTTTCCGGTCATAGAGAGCAGGCGGGTTTTGGTTTTTGAGCATTCAATCCCACCGAGGACAAGCGTCGCTTTGTTGGGGTCAGCATACTCTATCTCTTGGGCATGAGTGGTAATATTGTTAAAATCAATTGTTCTGTCATGTTCATTTTGAGTCTTGCCGACTGCTAATCCAGCAAAAGGAAATAAGGCTGAGCGAATCGCATCTTTTGTAGCATGTGGGGCATCAAGTAGAGAAATGGCTGCTGCACAAACCATTTGCATTACATGCATTCGCAATGGGATGCGGGGCAAGGTTTGGTCTGGTTGATAGTGTTTGGCTCTCCACCGACGGGTTAGGCTTTCAACAAAAACTTTTCGGGGCGGAAGGGGACGAAAATTGGTAACACTCATAACAATCTCCTTTAATTACGGCATAATTAAAACCGGCGTATTTACATCCACTTTGGCAAATAAATATTTAATCACCCGGTTTTCAACGGCGACACAGCCTCTGGTATCATCTTTTTTGGTTACAAAACTGTAATTAGGGTTAATGGTTTCCATCTTATCGAGATGGGAAGCAAGGCGAGTTGAAGCCCCATGAATGCCATAAGCACTGGGAACGCTAAGTTTAAGGAATAGAGTATAACGGCTATTGGCATTTTTAGCATCGATAAACATCTCTCCTTCCGGAGTAAAGAAATAGCGGCTGGCAAGGGATACTTTGACTGGGAAGCTAACATTAAAACCGTTCCAGTAATCATTTTTTACGATTTTTCCATCTCGGCAATAAAAAAGTAGGTGGTCTTTTTTGCTAACTACGATTACGTCTCTGCCGCTGTACTTTTGTGCAAAGTCCAGGACTCTTTGCTGGAGAAAAAGCAGGGTAATATATTCTTTTTCATTATCGATTATTTTGATATTGCCCGAAAAGGCCAAAAAGCAAAATAGGGCAATAATGGCAATCATGGGTGCTTTGATAAATAAGGGCATTCTCCTCATAAGTCTATATCCGCCCTTTTTGGCAAAAGTTTCACTTAAGGAGCAGGTTATTTCGTGCTAAAATTAAGCTATGGCTGAAGAAATTGCTAAAATCTATAATCCAACTGAAGTCGAGAAAAAATGGTATAAAAACTGGGAAGAAAAGCATTTGTTTGCGCCTGACCCAGATTCTTCTAAGCCGCCCTTTACCATCGTTATCCCTCCCCCTAATGTTACCGGTAATCTGCACATGGGGCATGCATTGGACAATTCGATCCAAGACGTTTTGATTCGCTACAAGAAAATGCAGGGCTTTAATACTCTGTGGCTTCCTGGAACAGACCATGCCGGAATTGCTACTCAAAACGTGGTGGTAAAAGCTTTGCGGGCAGAGGGGCTTACTAAAGAGCAATTAGGGAGGGAAGAATTTTTAAAAAGAGTATGGAAGTGGAAAGAAGAATACGGCGGCAATATCACCCGCCAATTAAGACGGCTTGGTAGCTCGCTAGATTGGAGCAGAGAGCGCTTTACCATGGATGCTGGGCTTTCTAAGGCTGTCACCCATGAATTCGTTACACTATATAAGGAAGGGTTAATCTATCGCGGTAAACGCTTGGTGAACTGGTGCCCTAAGTGCGGGACAGCCATTTCTGATATCGAAGTAGAACATGAGACGAAGAAAGGCAAGCTCTGGCATATCAAATATTATCTTGCAAGTAACAAGAGACAAGATACAAGTAACAAGGAAATTACAAATCACAATATACAAAATTCAAACTTTATTATTGTAGCTACCACTAGGCCGGAGACGATGCTGGGAGATACGGCGGTAGCAGTCAATCCCGAAGATTCCCGTTATAAACATTTGATCGGACAGATGCTGGTGCTGCCGCTGGTTAATCGTTTGATCCCGATTATCAAAGATGAATATGTGGATGCTGCTTTTGGAACCGGTGCGGTAAAAGTTACTCCGGCTCACGATCCCAACGATTTTGAGATGGGCGAAAGACACGGATTGCCACGGATCAATATTCTTAGCACAGAAGCGAAGATTACACTGAATGAACTGACGGGAACGGAGAGAACGGGCGTTGAAGAAATCGCTGGGCTTGATCGGTTTAAAGCGCGTGAAAAATTGGTTGAAAAATTGGAGCAGGGCGGCTTTATTGAAAACATCGAAGATTATGAAAACTCGGTGGGCGAATGCTATCGCTGCAAATCAATTATTGAGCCTTATCTTTCTGATCAATGGTATGTAAAAGTAAAAGATATGGCAAGAGAAGCCATTCGCGTTGTGGAAGAAGGCAAAATAAATTTTGCTCCCGATCGCTGGACCAAGGTTTATATCGATTGGATGGTGAATTTAAAAGACTGGTGTATTTCTAGGCAGCTTTGGTGGGGGCATCGGATACCGGCGTGGTACTGTTGTGGAATGTCAAATGACAAATGTCAAATGACAAATGAATGTAATGAAATTATCGTTTCTGAAAAAAAACCAGAAAAGTGTCCAAAATGCGGGGGAATGCATTTGGAGCAAGATCCTGACGTGTTTGATACCTGGTTTTCGTCGGCGCTGTGGCCCTTTTCAACCTTGGGCTGGCCTGACGAAACCAAAGATTTAAAAACTTTTTATCCCACAAGTGTTTTGGTCACCGGTTACGACATTATTACCTTCTGGGTATCACGCATGATCATGACTGGGATGCATTTTATGAAAGAAGCCCCGTTTCATACCGTTTTTATCCATGGTTTGGTGCGCGATGCCTCGGGCAAAAAGATGAGTAAGTCCTTTGGCAATGTGATTGACCCGATTGAGATTATCGATAAAGTGGGAGCGGATGCTCTGCGTTTCGCTCTGATTTCATTAATCACTGGCCAGGGGCAGGACATTAAGTTGACCCAAGAGAAAATTACCGAAGCGCGCAATTTTTGTAACAAGATTTGGAATGTTAGCCGGTTCGCAGCGATGGCTGGCGGGCAGGAAGCAAGTAACAAGACACAAGAAACAAGTAACAAGGAAAATACAAAATTCAATTCTAAAATTCCAAAAGATTTGGGATTAGCAGATAAGTGGATTATTTCTCGCTATCAGCAGACGATCAAGAAAGTAACCGAGCTGTTGGAAAGTTATAGTTTTGGCGATGCGGCGCGGACTCTGTATGACTTCTTGTGGGGAGAGTTTTGTGATTGGTACGTTGAAATATCCAAAATTGATCTTTATTCAGAAGACGCAAAAAAGAAAGAGAAAGTATCCCATATTTTGTTTTACGTATTAGATGGAACGTTAAAGCTGCTGCATCCTTTTATGCCGTTTATTACGGAGGAAATCTACCAGACAATAATTTCCAAGATACAAGATACAAGTGACAAACAAACTATAAATTCCAATACTCAAAGCATAATGCTGGCGGAGTGGCCGAAGGTGGAAGAAGACAAGATTGATGCTGCTGCAGAAAAAGCGTTAGGGCTATTGATGGAGATTGTGACTAAACTAAGAAACATTAAAGCTGAAATGGGCGTGCAGACTAGCGAAATTGAAATCGTATTTGAAGCGCCGAATAAAGAAGAGCGGGAAATTATCAGTCAAAATCAGCCACTTATTAAAATGCTGGCAAAAGCCTCTAAAATTGAGGTGATTGAAAAAATATTAACAAAACCCGAACAGTCTGCCAGTGGACTGGTATCGGAAGTTCAATTCTTTGTGCCGCTTAAGGGATTGATCGATATAAATAAAGAAAGAGAACGTTTGGCAAAAGAGAAAGAAAAAATTAGTGCTGAAATGGCCAGATTGCAGAAGTTGTTGGCCAATAACGATTTTGTTGCCAAGGCAACCCCCGATGCCGTTGAAAAGCAAAGAGCCCGCTTGCTCGAATTAGCCGAAATGCAAAAGATTATTGCTTCCCGTTTAGCTGATCTTTTATGAAATATACCTCTCTATAACTGAAATTATTTACTTAATCTTCTGATAACCCGTATATGCGAGTATCATCTAAACTGTATCAATTAAGAGGAATAGTAGCAAAGGGGCAACTTTTAGGAGAATCTCGAAAAACAGTCTTGTGCTCTGGTTTGCCAGCGCAATTTCACGAACAAATAGGAAAAGCAGCTCACGGTCGATTATTTAGCACTAAAGAAGAAGTTACAGGCAGGCAGTATGAACATCTTATCGGTGTTTCTGAAAGCCGAAAACCATTAGTTGTCATGCTCCCAGATGATATGTTGGGGAGTTTTGCTTATCGCTTAGTGGCATTACAACTTCAAGCAGCTGGTTATACGGTAATACTGCCTAATTATAGGTGTCAATTTCTGTCCCAAGAATCTGAGCTGCAAGGCAAGTCCTCACTAGATCAATATGTTAGCAATGTTCAAGGAGCATTGTTTCCGGGTAAAGTAGTTTTGATCGGCCATGGGCGAGGGGGGAGCGTTGCCAGGGCATTAATCAAGCAGAACGATCTAAATAGATGCGAAATAGTTGGGGCAATGTTTATTTGTGATCCTAATCTAGTGGGCTTATCCCGCGTAAGAATTGATGCCGGCCTTATGTGGTCTAGGTTTTGTGGGTCTTTTAGTGGAGAGATAAGCCTTGGTGAAGCCACAGCTAGAAGGAGCTTCTTTTCTGATCAAATTGAAAAAGATGATTTTGTCGAAAATGTTTTTCCGTATATGACTCCGCTTTTTGCTAAAGGCTCAAATGAAGCAATTGAAATGGGGCCAGATGATTTAACCATACCTTGGCGAGCCGTATTTGGAAGAAAAGATAAATCTTTGATTTTGAGTGGAATTGAGCATCAAAATGTTACTTACATTGATAATGGATCACATATCCCGATGATTACGCAACCAGAGGAAACAGCGAAAATAATTCTAGAATTCCTTAATCAATTTTAAGCTTCAGTTTGCTTAATAATCCTCTTGATCGTTAATGTTTTTCCAGTAACGGGATCAATCTCTAGAAAAACTGCATTAAATAATCCCGGGCCACCATCGGCGGGCTCGAATTTGTCGTGCATTTGGGTAATAAAGCGTTTGATGATCTGCTCTTTTTGCATGCCAATAATTGAGTCTAAGCAGCCAACCATGCCTAGATCCGTAATATAGCCGGTGCCTTGCGGCAGGATGCGCTCATCGGCCGTCATAACATGGGTATGTGTTCCTACCACGGCAGAAACTTTTCCATCCAAAAACCAGCCCAGTGCGCATTTCTCAGAAGTAGCTTCGGCATGGACATCAACTAAAATAATCTTGGTCTCTTTTTGGATGACAGGGAGTAATTTTTCAATCGCTTGGAAAGGGCAATCCATGGGGGGCATAAAAGTTCTTCCCAGCAAATTGGTGATGGCGACTTTTACCCCTTTTTTTTCAAGGATTAAATAGGGTTTGCCAGGGACAATATCGGGATAATTTATAGGCCGAACCATCTTGGGAAATCGATCCATAATTTTGGTGATTTCTTTTTTGTCCCACATATGGTTTCCCATAGTTAAGGCGTCAATCCCAACATCTAGCAATTCATTGTAAACTTTTTCGGTAATGCCATAACCATGAGCCGAGTTTTCACCATTGGCAATAATGAAGTCGGGCAAATATTCGCGCGAGAGGGCAGGAATACAAGCTTCCGCAATCTTCCGCCCGCACTTGCCAATGATGTCTCCAATAAAAAGTATTTTCATTTATTTGGCAATATCGCTAGCACGGATTTCACGGATGACGGTTACTTTGACCTCGCCGGGATACTCGAGCTCAGATTCGATTTTTTTGGCGATATCATGAGCCATCTTAGCGGCGGCATTATCATCAATCCGGTTTGGCTCAACGATGACTCTGACTTCACGTCCAGCCTGGATGGCATAACATTTTTCAACCCCGGCAAAAGATTTTGCCACGGTCTCTAATTTTTCTAAGCGCTTAATATAGGCATCAAGGGTATCACGGCGGGCGCCCGGTCTTCCAGCCGAGATAGCATCACAAACTTGCACAATGATAGCTTCGATGGTTTTGGGTTCTACGTCATTGTGATGAGCTTCGATTGCATGCAATATTTCGGGGGATTCGCCGGCTTTTTGGGCGAGCATAACTCCGAGCCGAGTATGGGTTCCTTCGGTCTCTTGATCAACCGCTTTGCCGATATCATGGAGCAGGGCGGCCCGTTTGGCTAAGTTAATATTGGCACCGAGCTCACCGGCTAACATGCCAGCTACCATGGCCATTTCAACTGAATGTTGCAAAACATTTTGTCCGTAGCTGGTGCGATAATTTAATCTTCCTAGGAGTTGAACCAGGACGGAAGGTAAGCCTTGCACGCCAGTTTTAATGGCGGCTTGTTCACCGGCTTCCCACATGGCCGCTTTTACTTCTTCTTGTGATTTTTTGTACATTTCTTCTACTCGTGTTGGGTGAATACGGCCGTCAGCCATTAGTTTTTGGAGGGTGAGGCGGGCGATTTCACGGCGCAGTGGATTAAAGCTGGATAAAATGACGGCTTCGGGGGTATCATCCACGATCAAGTCAACCCCAGTTAAACTTTCAAATACCCGAATATTGCGTCCTTCGCGACCAATAATCCTTCCCTTCATATCATCCGATGGCAGTTCTACCATACTGGTAGTAGTTTCAACCACATGGTCGACTACGCAGCGTTGAATAGTCGTAGCCAAAATTTCGCGGGCCTTTTTGTCGGATTCGTTCTTTATTTTTTCTTCATTAAATTTGATCTTTTCGCCAAATTCTTTGGTTAATTCGCCATCCAGTTTAGCCAGCAATTCTTTTTTGGCATCTTCACGGGACAAGGCGGCTACTCTTTCCAAATCCTTGATATATTGTTCTTTGGATTTGTCGAGAATTTCTTTGGTTTGCTGTAATTCTTCCTGAGTCTTTTTGTTGCTAGCCTCGGCCTTTTGGACTTCTTTTTCACGGTTGTCTAACCGATCTTCCCTGGCATCTAGTCTTTTTTCGACTCCCGAAAGCTCACCTTTTCGCTCCCGGCTTTCTTTTTCAACTTCAGAGCGGAGTCTTAGCTCGATATCCTTTGCCTCTAATAAACCTTCTTTTTTGGTTCTCTCTGCCTCTTTTTTAGCGTCTTCTAGGATACGCTTGGCCGACTCTTCGGCAATCTTTAATTTTAGGTCCGTGGCCTTTTGGCGTCCACCGATAAAAACCAAACTAGCGATACCAGCGATGAGGGTTACTATTCCTATTCCAAACATTATTTCTGCAAACATACTAATTCTCCTTTTTTAAACAGTTTAATTACGATACCTTCCGGCGAATTTCACTCTCGATTTTATTAGCGATTTTTGGATTGTCTTTTAGATAAGCAATAGCCCCTTCAAAGCCTTGACCAATTTTTTCGGTCCCGTAGGAAAACCAAGCTCCGCTCTTATTGATTACATCGAGCTGGACGCCTTGGTCCAAAATCTCGGCTTGAGAAACAATTCCTTTGCCATGGATTAAGACAAAATAGGCTTCGCGGAAGGGTGGGGCAACTTTATTCTTTACCACTTTAACTTTGACTCTTGTTCCAATAATTACATCGTTTTCTTTTAGTTTCTCAGAGGCACGTACTTCAAGACGGACGGATGAGTAAAACTTTAGTGCTCTGCCGCCGGGGGTGACTTCGGGATTGCCAAACATAACCCCAATTTTTTCCCGCAATTGATTGATGAAAATCATAACGGTTTTGGATTTGGAAATGCAGGCGGTAAGTTTTCTCAGAGCTTGTGACATCAAGCGGGCTTGGAGACCAACCTGCGAATCGCCCATTTCGCCTTCAATTTCTTTTTTGGGGACCAAAGCCGCAACCGAATCAACCACAATAATATCAATTGCCCCTGAGCGGATTAGGGTTTCGGCAATTTCCAAGGCTTGTTCGCCGTAATCTGGCTGGGAGATTAATAAATTGTTAACATCCACCCCTAATTTTTTGGCATAGACTGGATCGAGGGCATGTTCGGCGTCAATAAAGGCCGCAATGCCGCCTCTTTTTTGGCATTCGGCAATGGCATGCAGAGAAACCGTAGTTTTTCCGCCGCCTTCTGGCCCGTAAATTTCGATTACTCTTCCTCTGGGAAATCCACCAACTCCAAGGGCCATGTCCAGGGACAGGGAACCGGTGGGGATTACTTCAACATTTAATTTTGAATGTTCTCCCATTTTCATTATGGAACCTTTACCAAAATTCTTTTCGATCTGGGAAATGGCCAAATTCAAGGCTTTACTTTTATTCGTCTCGTTTATTTGCTTTTCAGTCACTTTACTTTCACTCATTTTATTTTCCTCCTTTAATATAAAGATACAAGTTACAAGAAACAAGATACAAAAAAATGTTTACCCTAAAATTTCGTTTCCTCCCAGGTGCAACCAAAGCATCCCAAGAGCTGCCTGGGAAGCTTTTTCCCTTATTTCTTCCCGCGTTCCCTGCAAATTAAATTCTTTCCATTCAGTCCCGTTCTCGGCTGAGAGCGCAATATATATTCTGCCGACTGGAGCTGGTGGCTGGGCAATTGGTCCGGCGGCCCCGGTTGCCCCAATCCCGATTTCGGCTCGAAATTTTTTACGAATACCGTCGGCCATGGCAATGGCGGTTTCTTTGCTTACCACTCCATTTTGGCTAATAACGGCAGCGGGAACACCCACTTCCGTTACTTTTATCCGGGTCTGATAGCAAACAATGCCGCCGATAAAATAGGCGGAACTGCCGGAGATAGAGCTAAGGCGCGCGGAGATTAAACCGCCAGTTAGTGATTCGGCAACTGCAATGGTTTGGTTGCCTTTTTTGAGCAGCTCAGCAATTTGCTGATCGGTAATATTACCGATCGACGAGAGAATCTTTGTAAAAAAGTCCTCTAGCTTGATTTCGGTTGCATTAATTGTCGGTTCTGCCACAAATATTCACCACCTGATAATAGCGCCAGCAGGACCGACATCCAGAGGACTAAGTTCGCAAAAGGGAGGCTAAACATGATCATTAGTATTGCTACCATCTGAAGAGTTGTCTTCCATTTTGCGGATGGAATAGCCGGGAGGATGCTGCCTGCTCTAGCTGCCATGATCCTGACACCCGAAATTACAAATTCGCGGGCCACAATTAACATAACAGGGATCGAGCTCGCTAGGCCCTGATCGACTAGTGCTATCAAAACCGTCATAACAAGGATCTTATCCGCCAAGGGATCAATTAATTTACCAAGTTCAGAAACTTGGTTATATTTCCGGGCAATATAACCGTCGACCATATCAGATAACGATAAGAATAGGAATAAGAAAGCTGCTAGACCATTTAATCCTAAGAGTAAAAGGACTACGTTGAGAGGGATAAACGCTAACCTTAAAAAGGTAATTTGATTGGCGAGTGTCAAACCCGGTATCCTATAAGATCGTAAGGCAAAGCTTTGGTTACTTTTACTTTAACAATCTCACCCGGTGTAATAGATTTGTGGCTTGCTGTCAACACTCGTCCATCAATTTCGGGAGCATCCATGTAGCTACGGCCAATATACTGCCCGCCTTGTACTCCTTCAATGATGGTTTCAATTACTTTTCCAATCAACTGTTTATTCCTCTCTTTGGAAATGCCCTTTTGCAGCTGCATTACCCGATGAAAACGTACTTCCTTTTGTTTTTGGGATACCTGCCCCCTCATTTTTGCGGCAGGCGTACCAATTTCTTTGGAAAAGGGGTAAGCGCCTAGGCGCTCAAACTTAACCTTTTCTAAAAATTTGCATAACTCGCTAAATTCGGCCTCGCCTTCACCGGGAAATCCGACGATAACCGAAGTTCGCAAAGCAATGCTAGGAATCCGCTTCCTGATCTTATCAACCAAATTATAAAGGTCTGGTCCCGTAATTTCGGGACGATTCATCCGATTTAAAATCTTATCACACACATGTTGGATTGGCAAGTCAAGATATTTAACAATTTTGGGTTCTTTAGCCATAATATCGATGACTTTATCGGTTAGATGTTTGGGGTGGGCGTACATGAGGCGAATCCAGCTGATTTTGGCAATTTTTGCCGTTTTTTTAAGGATTTCTGCTAGTTGGGGGTGAGCCGTGGTATCTTGGGCAATGTAAATGATTTCTTTGACCCCTTTTTGGGCCAGTTGGCTTACTTCTTTTATGATATCGGCTACTGGGCGAGTGCGTAGTTTACCCCGAATTTTAGGAATTAGGCAATAGGTGCAGCAATTACTGCAACCTTCAGCAATTTTTACATAAGCATACCAGGGTGGGGTAGCTTTAATCCGTGGAGTTGAGCAATTATAAAGTTGAATGCTTTCTATAACGCCATCTACCCCTCTAATCCCATCTGCTTCCTTCTGTCTTCCTTCCCACTTTGGTAAGCATCCAGCGATTAGTAGTTGTTTACATCTCCCCTTCTTTTTCCAGCTAGCCATTTCTTTGATAGTGGACATCGCTTCATCGCGAGCCGATTTTAAAAAAGCGCAGGTGTTTACGACAATGGTCTCAGCTTCGGCCGGATTATTGGTGATCTGATAACCTTGACACACGAGATTGCCCATGATGGCTTCGGTGTCGGATAAATTTTTAGGACAACCGAGAGAAACAATGTAGGCTTTTTTGGCAGAGTTCATGCAAACAATATTATACCTTGAATGTTTGAACCTTTGTGCGAATATATTGTGCAGTGAAAATATTTATGCTGCAAGTAGTTTTCGTGCAGCAATGACATCTCTTCTTAGTTGTTGATTTGATGCAACTTGACATAGTAATAGCCTAAATTGTCCTTTAGGTAAATTAATTGCCTCGTCTATCAAGGATTGCATTTCATCCCCCGATCTTGCACAGCAATCGAGTAGTTTACTTGCTAACGTTGGCCCTTTGTGAGAAATTGGGACAAGGTTCCCACGTTTATCTGTTCGAGCACAGGGAAGGGTGATCCGGGTCGGTAATGGACGAAGTGCAACAACTATCATTTTTCTGTAACCCATTGTAGTAATTTCTCCTTTAATAAATTTAGGCTAATTTATTATCAGCACACTTTATTTAAAATTTCACTTTATTTTATTTTGGTAGCTAGGCTATGACAAAATCGGCCGTAGTAATTCACTAAAAGGTAAGCCGGAAGGAGGATGAATCACGCTTAAGTCTCTTAACATTGAATGATACTGAGGAGAGGGTCGTTGAGCTGTAAAAGCGCTAGCCAATATAAGCGGATTAAGGTGGGAAAGTGCTGGACCCCATCTTTCTATGAATAAATCTATTGGTAAATCAGTGTCGATTCCTCTCGGTATTCTAGCGGCTAATTTGTAAGCTTCTGTTTCTGGTATATAAATATGCCAATCCGAAAACATCCGATGATTTATGAAATTGATACTTTTTGTAATTGTCTCAGTTGTTTCTCCGGGATAACCAACCAGCATATATGCTTTGGGTCTAATTCCCGCTTCTTTTAATAAGCGGAAAGCTTCTAAAGATTGTTCGCTGGTAATTCCTTTACGCATTAGATGCAGCATTTGGTTGTCTCCAGATTCGACACCAAGCATTAGCAGTAATAATCCAAATTCTTTTAATAATGGCAGTTCATTCTTCCTATCGATGACTTCGTTAACTCGACCAGAGGCACATAAGCAAAGATTATCTGGTAGAGAACTATTATTATAGGTAGTATGCAGTTGAACTAAGTGGGGATAGCTAGTAAAACTTAAATCATGAAACCCAAATTTGCGAGTTATTCCAACGCTTGAAACCACTTCCTCAATCACCTCACTTGGAGGTCTAATAAGCCGAGGCCCTTTGGCTGTGCAAAAATTGCAGCGATAAATACAGCCAAGGGAAGCTAAAATTGGCAAATAGGCGGTAGAGGCCAATCTTGCTCCAAAAATTTGCCAAAATGGTCTTAGTTCTGTTAACTCTTTGATGCCCGATTGTTCTGGCGTAATCTGGTATTGCCCATCATTTAAAAATGAAAGTGATGGAACATCTAAAATAGGCACTCCGTTAGCTAGCTTTTCTAAAAGATATCCTCGAATTTGGGGGTCATTTTCTGCGGCAGTAATGTGTGGACCCCCGAGTATCACAATTGCTCCAGCCTCTCTAGCTGACTTAGCAGTTCTCATGGCTCTGCCTACATCATATGTGTGTACTGTAACTCCAACTACCGAAATATTTTCGCGACTAATTCTTGTAGATAAATTTCTTAACAATTCATCTTCTTGTATCTCAAACTGATCAATATCTTCACAAGCTCCTTCCCAATTAAATGATTCAACGGAAACATCAAAGCCGGCTTGATGAACGGCAGCGGCAACATACGCCAACCCAAGTGATTCGGGGTGTTGTCTGGTTTTGAATGAGGGATCAACCAAAAGGACTTTTGGCTTTTGATGCCCAAAAGGCAGGCTGGGTCGATAGGGATCAAAGATTTTCCTAGTTAGCATAGAGTTTTATCGACAGAAGATATTAAAAATTTCAAAAAATGTAGCTGATGTGGCTGATTAACTAACGATAATTAACAAACTGCAGGGCAATCGGCAGGTTGGCGGCTTTGATTTTGGCCATTACGGCTTGTAGATCATCCAATTTTTTACCCGAAACCCGAATTTGGTCGCCTTGGATTTGGGATTGGACTTTTAGCCCAGAGGCTTTGATTAATTTATTGATTTCTTTAGCTTGTTCTTGGGGGATACCTTGTTTTATCGTGATTAACTGTTTAACTCCGCCACCAAGAGAAGTTTCGAGTTTGCCGTATTCAAAGAATTTGAGGGGGACTTGGCGTTTGGCTAGCTTTTCATTCATTATATTGATGACATTCTTTAGTTTAAATTCGTCCTCGGAGACCACTTTTAGTTTGTCGGTGCCTTCTTTTTCGATGTTGCTGATGCTACCCTTAAAATCAAAGCGGCCATTAATTTCTTTTAAAGCCATGACGATGGCATTATCGATTTCGGATAGATTGGGTTTGCTTACGATGTCAAACGAATTATCTTGAGCCATGGTGGAATTATAGCATAGGAAGGGGGGGAAGGGGCAAGGAAGGGCAAGGGATGTGATGAGGGCATAGGGCGGGAGAAAATGAGTGAGGAAATATGAGTGAGGAAATATGGACAATTCAGGTAGATGGTCTACAGGGAGCCCAGAAGACTTAGTCAAAATATATTTTTGATAATGTGTTCCAAAGTACTCTAATACAACCGGATTAAAAGCCACAATTGTGTTTTTAATT
>Ga0265292_1000071_pt1 | contig 227992 bp, 230 predicted proteins | sample Munlanlewell296A_FD_189080 | JGI IMG/M metagenome (GOLD analysis project Ga0265292, IMG submission 189080) | Leachate microbial communities from a municipal landfill in Southern Ontario, Canada - Leachate well 296A | ecosystem: Engineered > Solid waste > Landfill > Unclassified | place... | reverse complement strand
TAGGAGCACTACAGCAGGAAGATTTCTCATGTTTTTTATTCATACACGAGAAAATGACACAAAAAAGAAACTTTTACAGATTTAAAAGAAAATATTCTTCAACCAAGTTTCGTTAACTATCCCGCCCTGGCAGAGTTTTTGCCTCAATTTTTAGCTTAAATAAGCCGTTTTAATTTTAAAAAACGTATTATTCCCACCCACGAAAAAATCTTCAGCCATTACTGATATTCAACATTTTACCCAAAGTCACTCCACTACGCTCCGTGCGTGGCCCCTTCATGCGCCTCATGACCTCCATGCCCCGTGGTCGCAACTTTCAAGAAAATAAGCGTCAAAAAGGAAAACACCAACGCCTGGATAAATCCGACGAAAACCTCCAAACCGTAAAACGGCAAGGATGCCGGCAACCACCACGGCAACAGGAACGCGATAACGGCCAACAACACTTCTCCGGCAAACACATTACCGAAAAGACGAAAGGTGAAGGAAATCATCTTGGCGAATTCGGAAAGGATCTCAAGCAAACCCACAAAACACCCGATCGGATCACGAAACGGATTCACAAAAAACTTGCCCGCATATCCTTTAAATCCCAACAACGAAAACCCAAAAACCTGACACGCGGTCACGGAAATGAGCGCGAGCGCAAAGGTCATATTCACATCGGCAAACGTAGAACGAAACACCGGCACAAACATTTCATGCCCTTCGTGTTCTTCCCAAATCCCAATACTGCTGAATCCGGGAAAAAGCCCCATCCAGTTGGAAATCAATACAAAGAAAAAAATCGTGGCCACCAACGGAAAAAACTTTTTCGCCTTTTCACGATCCCCTATCACCCCGGCAAAAAAATCAAAAAAACCGCCAATCAACGCTTCCACAACATTTTGAATCCCGGACGGAACCATGGCGTATTTTTTACGACGCACGAGCAAGGCGATAATCGTCAAAAAAACCAACGTCATCACCGCGGTGATCAAGGTATTTCGAACCTCAAACGTACCGATGTGAAAAATAGTTTCTGAAGCGAGTGTTGGGGGAACAAACGTATTGGACATGTTAGAGTCGAGCGTTATTAAGTTAAGGTTTCAGATTTGGTTTTTCGATTTTAGATTTTGGCTTTTGAGGCATACCTTGGACCACGATGTCCTTGGTCTTGGTATAAACCACGAACATAGACGACGTAAGAGCGAACAAAAACCCGATGAAAACGAACAAAGGATAACTATCGAAATGCTTATCAAGCAACACGCCTCCAACTCCGAACAAAAGCATAGGAATCACAATCATGTACCCAAGGGTCAGCGCGAGTTGATACGCGGACCACACTTTTCCATCATTATCATTATTGTTGGGGACATTTTTCATGAAGAACGAGAATCAAAGGACGAAGAACCATGTCGACGTTTTCGAGCAATACGAACACGAGAAAGCGCACGTTCCATTTCCGCCACGGCATCCGCATACCCTTCCACATCGCCACGTTTTTCAGCCATCAAGGTTTGAGCACGCACACGAGCTTCTTCCGCACGTTTTTCATCAATCGCTTCCGCCCGTTCCGCCGCATCGGTAAGCAAGGTCACGGTCTTGCCATCCATTTCCAACACTCCGCGCGTCACAGAAAAGAAAGTGATTGCTCCGTCTTTTTTAATACGTAATTCACCGGGCACAATCGCGGAAATAATGGGCAAATGATTCGCCATCACCGTGATTTCCCCTTCGGCCGTCATCACAGAGACACTCTCCACGATGTCCTTGTACAGGACCTTTTCCGGCGTAACGATTTTGAGTTCAAAGGTTTTGCTCATCAGAAAAAATAAAAATATTTAAATTATTTCACATCATCAATCCCGCCTTTCATGTAGAAGGCGCCTTCATCCATGTGGTCCCATTTGCCTTCAAGAATTTCTTTAAATCCTCGAATCGTCTCGCTGAGCGACACGTATTTCCCGGGATGTCCGGTAAAGGTTTCAGCCACGAAGAACGGCTGAGATAAGAATTTTTGAATCTTACGAGCGCGGCGCACCGTGAGTTTATCGTCTTCGGACAATTCTTCCATACCCAAGATGGCGATGATATCTTGCAAATCTTTGTAGCGTTGAAGAATGCGTTGCACGCCACGAGTCACGGTGTAGTGCTCTTCTCCCACAATCGCGGGATCCAAAATCGTAGACGTGGAATCGAGAGGATCAACGGCAGGATAAATTCCCAATTCAGACAAAGCACGAGACAACACGACCGTAGAATCCAAGTGACCGAACGTGGTGGCAGGTGCGGGATCGGTCAAGTCATCGGCAGGCACGTACACAGCCTGGATGGAAGTGATGGATCCTTTTTTGGTGGAAGTGATGCGTTCTTGAAGCGCTCCCATTTCCGTGGCCAATGTCGGTTGGTAACCCACAGCAGAAGGAATACGACCCAAGAGAGCGGACACCTCAGACCCGGCCTGAGTGAAACGGAAGATGTTATCGATGAATAAAAGCACATCTTGTCCGGCTTCATCACGGAAATATTCAGCCATGGTCACTCCGGTCAAAGCCACACGTTGACGAACGCCAGGGGGTTCGTTCATTTGTCCGAAAACCAACGATGTTTTTTCCAAAACGCCGGATCCTTTCATATCGTAGTAAAGATCATTTCCTTCACGACTGCGTTCTCCGACCCCGGCAAATACGGAAAGTCCTCCGTGTTCCTGAGCAATGTTACGAATGAGTTCCATAATCACGACCGTTTTTCCCACTCCGGCTCCCCCAAACAACCCCACTTTTCCTCCTTTAATGATCGGACAGATGAGGTCGATGACTTTAATTCCGGTTTCAAGAATTTCGGTTTTGGTGGATTGCTCGGCAAACGAAGGCGCGGGGCGATGAATCGGATATTTTTTCTTGGAATTCACTACCGGAAGATCGTCGAGCGGCGTGCCCAAAGCATCGCACATGCGACCCAACGTTTCCGGGCCCACAGGCACTGAAATCGGGGCTCCGGTGTTCGTCACATCTTGATGGCGCCTGAGACCATCGGTGGTTCCCATGGCCACGGTGCGCACCTCATTCCCTCCCAAATGCTGTTGGGTTTCAAGAACCAGGGTGGTTTCCCCAATTTTTACCTCCAACGCATCATACAATCGCGGAAGTTCTTCCCCTTCGAATGAACAGTCGACGACAGCTCCAATGATTTTTGTAACTTTGCCTGGCATAAAAATAAGAAAGTTAAAAAGTGAAAATTTTTGAAAATAAAATTATCCGATGGCGGCAGAGCTGGAAGCGATTTCAGCGATTTCCGCCGTGATCGCGCCCTGACGCACTTGATTGTAAGTTAAAACAAAATCCGACAACAAATCATCCGCCGCCTTGGTGGCATTTTGCATGGCCACCATGCGAGCGCTGTGCTCGGATGCCGCGGTTTCCAAAACGGCTTGATACAATTGGACTTCAATCAACTGAGGAATGATGTTTTGCGCAATGTAATACGGAGAAGGCTCGAGTTTATAATCGATGTCTTTTTCCACCGGCGCTGCAATTTTTGTGAATTTGGAACCCAATTCACTCAACATTTGTTCGAAAACGACGGGGGAAAACGGCAACAATCGGCGCGCCACGGGTTTTTGCAACAACATGGATTCAAAATCCGGATAAATCACATACACTTGATCGTAATTGCCTTTATCAAACCCTTTAAGCGCAGTGCGGCTCAATGGAAAAATATCGGAAAACTTGGGATGCACGGAATAGGCGGGAAAAGCCATGTCCACGGTCTTGCCCATACGTCGCAAAAAGTCCGCGCCTTTTCGACCCGAGGTCACAAAATGAATCGCGGCTTGCGGATAATCCTTCTCAAGCGAAGCGATGAGATGCGTGGTTTTGCGGAACAAATTGGTATTCAACCCTCCGCACAACCCTTTATCCGTGGTGAACAATAAAACCAAAACGTTTTTCACGTCACGATCCTTTAAATACGGATGAGAATCTTTTTGCTTTTTGGATAATTTTGCCAAAATATTCATGGCCGAATATCCGTACGAACGCAGATTCACGGCATTGTCGACCGCTTTTTTCATCTTGGACGTGGCCACCAACTCCATAGCCTTGGTGATCTGGCGCGTGGAGCGAATGGATTTGATTTTCCTTCGAATGTCTTTAATGGAATTTCCCATGAAATTTTAAGTTATTCAAAAGTAATTTCAGAATTGAACTCAGCCAATGCTTTCTTAAGTTGTTCTTCAATGTCGGCCGTGAGCTCTTTCTTTGTTTTAATATCCTTCAAAAGCGGAGAATACTTGGCATCGAACCAGGTGTATAATTTTTCTTCATATTCTTTGACCTTGGCCACCGGCACTTTTGCCAAATAATCATTGATCCCGGCGTACAAAATCACGACTTGCTTTTCCACCGGAACCGCAGCGTATTGTTTTTGCTTCAAAATTTCCGAAAGACGATCGCCTTGATTGAGTTGTCTTTGCGTGGCTTCGTCAAGATCGGAACCGAATTGAGCAAACACCGCAAGTTCACGATATTGAGCGAGTTGAAGTTTCAAACGGCCGGCCACTTTTTTCATGGCTTTGGTCTGAGCCGCAGATCCCACACGAGAAACCGAGATACCCACGTTCAAGGCCGGGCGAACTCCTTTATAAAACAAATCGGATTCCAAGAAAATTTGCCCGTCTGTGATGGAAATGACATTGGTCGGAATGTACGCGGACACGTCTCCGGCTTGCGTTTCAATGATTGGCAACGCAGTGAGAGAACCTCCGCCGTATTTTTCATCCAATTTACAAGCACGTTCCAACAAACGAGAGTGGAGATAAAACACGTCCCCGGGATACGCTTCACGACCCGGAGGGCGTCGGAGCAACAAAGAAATTTCACGATAAGACCAAGCGTGCTTGGATAAATCGTCGTACACCACAAGCACATCTTTTCCTTTATCCAAGAAATATTCACCCATGGCGCACCCGGCAAACGGGGCAAGATACGTGAGAGACGCAGGATCACAAGCCGAGGTACGAACCACAATCGTATAATCCATGGCTCCGTTCTTTTCCAACTCCGCCACAATTTTCGCGACCTTGGATTCTTTTTGTCCAATGGCCACGTACACACAAATCATGTTTTCACTTTTCTGGTTGATGATGGTATCAATCGCAATCGCGGTTTTTCCGGTTTGACGATCACCAATGATGAGCTCGCGTTGTCCTCGACCAATCGGAATCATGGAATCCACGGCTTTTACCCCGGTTTGAACCGGAGTGTTCACGCCTTTGCGTTTGATGACACGAGGCGCAATCTTTTCAATCGGATAAAATGTATCGGTTTTAATTTCGCCTTTTCCGTCTTGTGGGTTCCCGAGAGGATCCACCACGCGCCCGATCAACGCCTCCCCCACCGGCACGGACAAAATTTTGCCTGTAGTGCGAACTTCATCGCCTTCTTTAATACCTTTGTCGCTTCCGAGAATAATGGCGCCCACGCTGTCTTCTTCAAGATTCAACGCCACGCCCACTTGCCCATTGGCAAAATGGACCATTTCTTGCGACGCCACGTCCGCAATGCCAACGATGCGGGCGATTCCATCCCCGACTTCGAGGACGTGTCCCACTTTTTCCACTTTGGCGGCGGATTGAAATTTTTCAATTTGCTCCTTAAGGGAGTCTAAAATTTGATCTTTGACCTGCATAGTTTTGAAATTAGGAATTAATAAGATTATTTTTAAGCGTATCCAAACGAGTTCGAACCGTTCCATCCACCACACTGTCTCCGAATTCAAGCTTCATTCCCCCGAGCACATGCTTATCGGCCTTAACCGCGAGCACCACCTTTTTCCCCAACGCTTCTCCGATCAAACGAGTAAGATCTTTCTCTTCTTCTTGAGAGGGCTCATACGGAAGGGTCACGCGCACTTCCACAATCCCGCGCTTGGCCAACCAAACCTCCTTAAATATGCCGGGAAATCGTTTGATGAGTTTTCCCTGTTTACGGCGGACAAAAACACGCAACACATTTTGCATGCGATTCGCGGTTTTTTGGGCGTCATCGCCTTCGTGCACTGCCTCGGCAAGGGCTTTCGCATATTTTTGGATCGAAATTTTCATACTTTATATATAAGACAGATACAAAAAATTATCTACGAACCCCGGCCAATTCTTCCTTGATCGCTCCTTCCAAACGTTTTTGATCCGCGGTCGCGAATTCTTTTCGTAAAATTTTCTCGCAACTCTTTACAATGAGTTCAGCCACTTCTTTTTTCACTTCACGCACCATTTGCGTCTTTTCCGCATTAAGTTCCGCACGATAACGCGTGGCAATCATAGAAACTTCCTTCTTGGTATTGGCGAGAATCTTTTCACGTTCCTCTTCTCCATGCGCCTTAGCTTGTTCAATCACAGCCATGGCTTTTTTGGAGGCCTCAGCCAAAACCTCAGCGCGTTCTTTTTCCAATTGCGCCAATCGTTCCTCGATGCGGCGCGTGTCTTCCACATTTTTCTCAATCATGGACTTGCGTTTGTCGAGCAAATTCAAAATCGGCTTATAAATCAAATACGTCAAAATCGTGAGCAATACAACAAACGTCACGATTTGAGTGAGTAAAAGTTTTACATCAATTCCTAGTTTTTCAATGAGTTCCATAGGAGCAAAAATTTAACGAGTGACGAATTAAACGAATTTGATGATCAAAGCAATGACCAAAGAGTAAATAGCGATGGCTTCGCAGAACGCGATGGCCAAAATCATAGCGGTTTGGATCACACCTGCGGCTTCCGGGTTGCGGCCGATCGCTTCCATGGCTTTAGACGCTAAAAGTCCGATTCCGATGGCTGGGGCGCTTCCGCCGATCGCAATGGTGAACGCTACAAAGAAATTCTTGTCCATAATAATGATGAATAAAAAATTAAAAAAAGATGAACGGATGACGAATTAAACGAATTTGATGATCAAAGCAATAACCAAAGAGTAAATGGCGATGGCTTCGCAGAACGCGATGGCCAAAATCATAGCGGTTTGGATCACACCTGCGGCTTCCGGGTTGCGGCCGATCGCTTCCATGGCTTTAGACGCTAAAAGTCCGATTCCGATGGCTGGGGCGCTTCCGCCGATCGCAATGGTGAACGCTACAAAGAAATTCTTGTCCATATAAAAAAGGAATAAAAAATTAAAAAATGAAGACAACCGCATTAGGGTAGCAACAATCCACAGAAAAAATCAATACTTATTGATTTGACTGGAAAATAAAAGATGGGACATTGTCAAATGAAATAGACTTAACCAACGTCAAATACAGATTAAAGCCTCTCCCCCACACCCATTGCCGTGAAAAACGTTGAAAAACTAAAACAAGTTCTTTATAGTAGCCCCGCAGTTTCGCACAACGAAACGAAGGGGCTCCCCCACACACGAAGCGCCAGCGAAGTGCGCTCCCCTTCATTTCCCCATCTTTCACATTACTAATCCCGGGTAGCGCAGTGGTAGCGCAGTTGGCTGTTAACCAATTGGTCGTCGGTTCGAATCCGACCCCGGGAGCCAACACTTTACAGGTTAAAAAACACCCGAATCATCAATTGAATTCGATCTTTTTAGTTTTAGTTTCAAACCAAACCAACCCTTTTATTCTTGGCACATCCATTTGATTTTCCTCATAGTTGAGTTATACAGAGGTTACATTAATGAAAAAATTTCCCATGGATCAATCTTTCTTCAGAAAAATGGAACCCATAAGTGACAGCTTGTTTATTTTAATTTTCAAGCTATTCCTAATCTTATTTTTATCAAGCCTTGCCTATACTTTTGTCGATATTTTTTTACTGAAAGAAAACATGGGATCAGACCATTTCTATCATTTAAATCTTTTCCTGCTTTCCCTTCACATAATCAAATCTATTCTCCAACTATTTTTACTATTGCTCGTGCTCCTGCACTGGCTGTCTCATAAATACTTCATCGATTATGCCGATAAAAAACTAATTGAGCGAAAAGGATTTTTTAGCACAAAAGAAAAATTATTCGATCTTAAAAACATCCGTGAGATTCAAATCAATCAGGGACTTTTTGGAAAACTGTTTCACTATGGAGATATCCTTTTAAGCGCCTCGGCCTCTGGAGGATATCAAGAAACCATTTGCCTTAAAAAAATTCAAAACCCACGAGAGAGTATGGAAATTTTAAAAAGCTGTATTTAGAACTTTATTTTTTCCCAATATATTTCGCAAAAGCAATCACTCCTAAAACCAAAAAAGTCACTACTAAAACATACGTGACCCAAGAAAAAGCCATCATCCCGCTCCCGTTCACTCCACTCATCATATTGTAATCCATCATGGTTAAAAGGGTTTAAACATATAAATATATCCAAAGGATACAGAGTTCCATGGGAAAAAAGTAATAATTCCGTTGCCATCCCTATTTGCTTATGCTCTTTCTCAAAAGTTGAGCATTGATGGCCACAATGATAGTGCTTAAGCTCATGAAAACAGCCCCCAACGCAGGCCCTAGAGTAAACCCAAAAGAGTAAAACACACCCGCCGCAAGAGGAATCGCGATAACATTATATCCGGTAGCCCAAATCAAATTCTGGATCATCTTATTGTACGTGGCTTTCCCGAATAAAATAAGCTTGGCAATGTCTTGAGGATTACTGTTCACAAGAATGATATCCGCGGTTTCGGCAGCCACATCCGTACCGGAACCAACCGCAATCCCCACATCGGCCTGCGCCAAGGCAGGAGCATCATTCACGCCATCCCCTGTCATGGCCACAAATTCACCTTTTGCCTGAAGCTCCTTAACAATCTCCACTTTTTGATGAGGCAACACTCCGGCATAATAACCATCCAACCCCAACTCATCACTCACCGCCTTTGCCACGCCTTCATTATCGCCGGTGGCCATCATGACTTTAATTTTATTCTTTTTAAAAACACGAATCGCCTCGGCACTTTCAGGTCGTATTGAATCCGCCAAAGCAACATATCCCGCCAAAACATTATCAATAAAAACAAAAACTACGGTTTCCGCCCCATGACCAAAAGCCCCTTTCGGAATCTCAATATTTTTATCTTTCAAATATCCGGGACTCACCACTTTAATTTCTTTGCCCTCCACCTTCCCTTCCACTCCTTTTCCGGGGATGGCGACAAAATGTTCCAAGGAAGGAACGGGAATTTTTTCTTGTTTTATTTTATTCATAATTCCAACGGCAATGGGATGCTCCGAACTTTGTTCTAATGCACTGGCGAGTCGAAGAATTTCAGGAGAAAAATAATGAGTTGAAACAGATTCAATTCGTGTAACCCCAAAATCGCCCCGAGTGAGCGTCCCGGTTTTATCAAATAAAAGAGTGGTGATTTTCCTCGATTCTTCAAATGCTGTTCGATTTCTTATCAATAAACCGTTTTGAGCTGAAATCGCCGTAGATATGGCCACAACAAGTGGAATAGCTAACCCCAACGCATGAGGACACGCAATCACCATGACCGTAACCATCCGCTCCAAGGCATACACAAAAGGAAACCCAAGCGCCAACCAAACCGCCAACGTTCCAAACCCGATAATCAAAGCAATATAAGTAAGCCATTTGGCCGCCCTATCCGAAAGATTCTGCATTTTGGATTTTGACTTTTGCGCCTCCTGAACCAACGTGATTACTTTATTGAGATAGCTGTCTTTCCCCGTGTGTTCAACCTTAATTTTCAAAGAACCATTCCCATTGATAGAACCCCCGATGACTTTCATCCCCACTTCTTTTTTAACAGGCTTTGATTCGCCGGTGAGCATGGATTCATTCAAATAGCTCTCCCCTTCCGTCACAATCCCGTCTGCCGGAACTTTTTCTCCGGGTTTCACCAAAATCGTATCGTTTTGTTGTAAATCTTCGAGTTGAATATCTTCCACATGCCCTTCCTTTCCAACACGATGAGCTTCAGCAGGCATCATGCTGACCAACAATTGCAACGCTTTGGAAGCCCCCAAAACCGATTTCATCTCAAGCCAATGACCCAACAACATGATATCGATCAACGTTGCCAACTCCCAAAAAAAATCTTCCCCAGGCAAACCAAACACCGTGGCTGAGCTATAAAAATAGGCCACACTGATGGCCATCGAAATAAGAGTCATCATTCCAAGCCCTTTACTTTTTATTTCAACCCAACATCCTTTTAAAAAAGGCCATCCTCCCCAAAAATAAACCAAAGAGGAAAGACTCAACAAAAAATAGGCATTCCCGGGAAGCAATAATTCATATCCGAAAAATCCCTGAATCATGGGAGAGAACACCAAAACAGGAAGTGTGAGAAGAGCAGACACCCAAAATCGTTTTTTAAAATCATCAATCATCATTTGATGATGATCATGTCCCTCCATTCCCATGGTTGGAGAATGTCCTCCATGACCGCCATGTTCTTCGTGCGCAGAGACGTGAGCATTGTGATGTTCGTGCTCGGAATGATCGTGATGCTCATGTTCATGCGATTCATGATGTTCGTGTACGTTCATATTTCAATCATATAACAAGCGCTCATTAAAAACCACTGGCTCTTTGAACCACGTTCGGATATCGTACACCAGGCCGAGCCAATACTTTACAGAAATAAATAACTTGTTTTAAGACAGGTTATTTTTGGAATTTATAATTAACAAAACTGTTTCAATAGTAGTAATGTGGGAAAATATTGTCCTCATACAGATTCCACGTACAGTGCATTCTTTCGATTTGTTGTACCGTAAAAACATATCTCCGCGCGTAGGAAGCCATAATGTTGTCCAACGGCAAATCCGGGCCGTATTCCTCATAAGGCGCGTCGCAAGTTCCAAAAACCTCGCCAGTATTAGGATCCGCCTCGATGTCGCAGTAGTCCTCGCCGGGATCATAGGGTGTATCATCTACATGATCTCCACCAGTCGCATCCGTATGCGAAAGGTCCAAAACATGGCCAAACTCGTGAGCAATCTTACTGCTGTCAGTATCCCCCTCGTCAGTATCCCAGAGCAGGATATAATTATCCTGAGGAGCATTGTCTGGAAACGTTGCATAACCGAACAACTTATCCGGAGATAGAACGTCATTCTTAATAATGTACAAGTTCTCACATCCTTCAGTATTATTTGAGACTGCAAGATCATGACGCACTGTCAGCCCCGCAGGATCTGAGTCTGAATAAGCATTCACGTTCCCCCATTCAGCGTCTACAATTATGTCCCTCGGGGCAAATTCATAGACCCAAATCTTCGTATCCAATCTAATTTGTTCACCTGTGAGAGGATGATATACAGCAGCCATGAAAGTATTGAAGTACTCTACATAAATACGCGTGTAAGCTTCATCGGTACTCTCCACTTCTTGGGTACCCTCCACTTCTAAAGAGGCTCTTGTAACTTCGTCAGGGTAAACCGTATGAATGCAAATGGGAATTTCAATAGCCTTTTGAACAGCCGCACTATACCGAGCTCGAAAAGCGGAAGTATCACACTTATTTACAAAAACATTTTCATCCTTTACAGGGCTATTTTCAACACAAGCGGTCAAAATAAGAGAAAAAATTGGAGCAAAGTAGTTTTTCATAACGTAGGAGAAGATCGAATAGCTGCATGCTCAGGCCAAATAAACGAATCTAAAGTATATGCGTGGAGTTCACCGTATTCCCGATCCTTAGGATAGGGATTCGGATCATGTAAAACAACATACCAAATCCCGTCCTCGTCTAAAAACGCGCCCATTAAAACCATATAATGAGGCGTCCCATCAGCCACCATCTCATCACCGGTCGGTCGCAAGCCCTGAGAAACCGTTGCAATAATCGGAGGATAGCCATTTCGGACATCATCTAAAAGGTCTGAAAGAGCTACGGCATTCCCATAATTTTCACCGAAACCCCACTCCCCATAATTATCACCAACTAACATGGCATCGGCGCGGTAGTAGCCCTCCATAGTAGCAACTAGATCACTCCCGGATGTATATGAGCCAGGATAGCCTTCCTCTTCCCCCCCGGATCCACCGTAACCAGTTGCCCATGCATTTGCATCCATATAATCAAGGCTGTTCTTTAGATCTTCCTCGGAAGGATCTGTGCCCTTCACGCAAGCTGCCGATATTAAAAGAGAGGCAGGTCCACAATTGAGTGTAGGATCTTCTCCATGCCATTGCTGTGAAACCCAACCACAGCTCTCTCTAACGTAGGAAATTACCCCCTCAAGCGAACCAAGCGGATCGGGCGGATCAGGCGACTCGCCGGTATCAAGATATGCCGTATCCGTCGTATCCGCACTCTTCGGATCCACACAAGCGCTTGAGGCTAACGTACTCGCCAACACTAAAACTGGTAGAAATTTTTCTATCATTTTTGAAGTTGTTAATTACTGAGCGATGCAAAAGCATCCTCTGCAGTTTTTTGAATGGCCCCTGCATCCGTCATTCCTGTTTTAATTACATGCGGGCCCGAATCCGAAACTGAACATTACCATAAAATCTGGACCATAGCAATCTTAAAAATCTTTACGTTACTCGATTTTAAAACTAATAGAGTAAAAAACACTCATAGTAAAACCTTCCCTTTTAATCCAATCTCATATATCATCCGCCAGGTCAGATTTCGTTCCCCTCCAATATTTTTTAACACAACAAACCATGGGCAAAGGAGACAACAGAGGCAAAAAAGACAAAGAAAAAAATAAGAAAAAAAAGCAAAAAAAAGACCAGAAATAAGGAAAAAATCCAAACAATGGAAATTTAAAAGGGCTGAACCGCAAGGATTCAACCCTTTTTTAGTACAAACTTAAACTCCGCTCTTTCTACGCCTTTTTGCGAACCGCCTTGGCTTTAGCCTTTTTGGCCGGAGCCTTCGTGACTTTGGCTTTCACAACCGGAATTTTCACGGCCTTAGCCAAAACCGGTTTTTCTTTAAGCATTTTGATCGGCTTTTTTTCGACTTTCACGGGCTCTTTCTTTACGATCTCCTTTTTCACCATTTCTTTTTTCATCGGTTCCTCTTTTTTGACCAAAACCTCTTTCTTCGCGATCTCTTTTTTCGCCACTTCTTTCAAAGAAGACTCTTCTTTCTTCACAAAAGCGACAATATTGGGCTGCGCAACCTGTAAAAGCTTCAAAACTTTGTCCATTTTATTGTTCAACATTTCAAACTGATCCTTGGTGAGAGACCAACCTTTGGTTTCACCCCCTCTTCTCTCTTCTCTCGGCGCACGGAAATCACGACCTCCCTCATTTTTTCCCATACAATCTCGGCAATAAATCGCTCGGCCCGGCTTGGGTTGAAAAGGAACACTGCATTCCTCTCGGCACGTCGCGCATTGCGTCTTGTACATTTTTCGATCCTCAAACGATCGGTCTCCGCCGGAAGATCGATCTCCACCAAAGGATCGGTCCCCTCCGAACGAACGAGAAGGACGAGATTCCCCTTGGCTTCCCTTAAAACATTCTCTGCAAAGAACCGGACGGCTTCCGGTAGGCTTAAAAGGAACTTCACAAGATTCTCCGCATTCCGCACACGTGGCCTGATGCATTTCCATTCTGGGCCCTCGATCTGAACCTCGGCCAAAACCTCTGTCTCCTCCTCTATCCGAGCCTTCCTCCCTCTTTTGCCAAAACGGAGTGCGTTGATTTGATTTTTTAAACATTATATTGGGTTAATAAAAATACTAGACGCCTAATATACAGGACAAAAAGGAGCTTGTCTGTAGCATTATTCTTTTCAGTCTCTAAAAAATCAGCTTAAGATCTTGCGTCCTTGAATGATCCTTATCAAAAGGACAACCACCGCAATGATCAATAAAATATGAATATATCCCCCCAACGTATAGGAGCTTACCAATCCAAGCACCCACAACACCAAAAGAATGACGAAAATGGTCCAAAGCATAAAAAATTTGGTTAAGGTTAAACTAAGAGACCGTAAATATATAATATAGTCCTTTAAATTTTAGATAGCAAACCTATAAAGTGGCTATCCTTTCAAAAAAATCTCATTAAAAACTCTTGCGGCAGATCAAGCCCGTTTTATAGAGCAATCATATTAAACAAATACCCGATCAAAACAATCCCCACGGCAACGATTCCAAAAAACAATGCCAACAATTTAAATGAAATGATTTTTTTCAACATGATCGCTTCCGGTAAAGACAACCCCGCGATCGCCATCATAAAAGCCAAGGCTGTGCCCAACGGAATCCCCTGTCCCACCAAGGCAAAAACAACCGGCACCAAACTGGAACACCCGGCATAAATCGGGATTCCGATCAACGTGGCAATCGGAACCGCTAACAACGAATTCACTCCAAGATATTGCTGGAAAAATTCCGCCGGAACATACCCGTGAATCGCAGCCCCGACCCCCACTCCAATCGCAATAACCAACCACAGTTTTTTAAAGGTCTTAAAACTCTCATGCAAAGCAAACTGAATTTTCCCCTCAAAACTTTTAGGTAAATAATCCAAGTGCAAACTTTCCCCTTTTGCTCCACCTTTACTTAAAATCACTTCTTTTTCGAGTTTCATTTTTCCCAAAATCAGCCCGGCAACCACGCCCAACACAATCCCGAACAAGGCATACAAAAACGCAATTTTCCAACCAAACGTTCCGCCCATCAACACAAAAACCACTTCATTCACCAACGGCGACGTGATGATAAAAGAAAAAGCAATGCCCAACGGCACTTCCGCCTTCAAAAATCCAACAAACAAAGGAATCGAAGAACAGGAACAAAACGGCGTAACCGCACCCAGCATGGAAGCCGCGAGATTACCGATCCCAAATTTTTGTTTCCCCAGCGCCTCTTTAATTTTATGGGGCGGCAAAAAAGTTCGGAGAAATGCAATCACCCCTACAATCACGAGCACCAAAACATAAATCTTGATCGTATCGTAAACAAAAAAATGAACACTGGTCCCCACTTTCGTAGCGGAATCGAGCCCAAAAACAGAATAAACACACCAATCGGCAAACGTTTGAAACATAAGCAAAAATAGTTATAAAAATTAACAACAACCGCCGGGCCCCTTTTTAGATTTGCAACAACAACTCTTTTTCTCCGAGCAACACCCTGCCCCATTCCCGTCGCCCTTAAAAATATTCCCAATAAAACGCACCACGGAAAATTTCTGTTTAATCTTTTTGGAGTGGCATTTCGGGCAAATGAATTGAGCGCCCTTGCCTTCTTCTTTTTCCTGAATCGTGGCTTGAACATCGAACGTATTTTCACATTCCAAGCATTGATACGTATATGTGGCCATAATTTTTTAGTTTAAAAAATAAAAATTTAACATTTGGATTTTTTCTTTTTCACGATTGAAAATTTCCCCATAAAATTTCCCAACCGACCAAACTGAACCGGATTCAATGAATAATGAACCCACTTTCCCTCTTTTCGCGCCTTAATAAACCCACTTTTTCTTAAAATCGCCAAATGATGAGAAACCAAATTCTGAGGCAATTTTAATTTTTCAAACAAAACACAAACACATCGTTCGCCCGAAACAAGGCACTTGAGAATATCCAGACGAATCGGATTTCCTAAGGCTTTCAACGAGGATAAAATAACTTTATTTTGAAGCACCGTAATTTTAAACATATCAAATATTATTGATATGTTAGCGACCCAAAAACTCATTGTCAAATTAATTTAAACCTACTGTGCAGCAAATCTATTTTGACACGCCAGATTAACGACGCTAGAATACCGGCCACTTTTAAATATTTTATGTCCAACAACACCACGATCAGTTTCGACGAAGTCACCTTTGGCTTTGACGAAAAAAATCCACTGCTAAAAGAAGTGAATTTCAACGTACGCGAAGGAGCAAAAATCACATTGATGGGACAAAACGGCGCAGGGAAAAGTACGATTTTAAAACTGATTAAAGGAGACTATAAACCCAAACACGGACAGGTTAACGTATTCCCGGGTTGCACCATTGGAACCGCCCACCAAGTGATACAAGAAAAAGATCGAGACCTCACGGTGGAGCAATTTTTCCAAAGTTGTTTCAGCGAAAAAAAACACGACCTCAGCCGTTACATCAACAATGTCTTGGAAATCGTAAATTTAAAAGCCCCGCACGATCGACTCATCAAATCTTTTTCCGGGGGGCAACAAGCTCGCCTGCTCCTCGCCACCGCCCTGATTCAAAACCCGGACCTTTTACTCTTGGATGAACCCACCAACAATCTGGATCCCGAAGGCATCGCGCATCTCACGTATTTTCTCCAATGCTCGCCCAAAACCTGCATTGTGATTTCTCATGATGCCGACTTTTTAAATGCCTTCACCGATGGCGTTTTATACTTGGATGTCCACACCAAAAAAGTGGAACAATATGTGGGAAATTATTACGACGTGGTGGAACAAATCAAAACACGAATTAAAAAAGAAAACATGAAAAACGCGAACCTCGAAAAAGAAATTCAAGCCAAAAAAGATCAATCCAATGTCTTTGCGCACAAAGGAGGAAAATTACGTTTTGTGGCCAAACGAATGAAAGAAAAAGCAGAAGAATTGGAAGAAGCCATGGTGGATGTTCGACGAGAAGATAAAACCATCCGCCCTTTCTTGATCCCGGAACAGGAGGACATGATTGGAGAAATATTAAAAATCGATTATTGCACCATTTACAAAGATCATAAGGCCCTCTCAAAAAAAGCCGATGTTTCCCTGCGAAAAAATCAACATTTATTGCTTTCCGGGCCCAATGGAATCGGAAAAAGCACGCTATTGGAAACCCTGGCCAATGGCACGGCCAAAGGAGCAAAAATTCAACGTGGGATCAAAGTCGGATACTACCGCCAAGATTTTTCAAACCTAGATTTCAAAGATACGGTTCTCAACACCCTGAACAGTGCTTCCGACAAATACACGGAACAAGAAATTCGAGCACTTGCCGCGGGTTTTTTAATCACCGGCGACGTGATCCATCGCAAAATCGGCAGTCTTTCCGAAGGGCAAAAAGGCTTGGTGGCCTTTGCCCGACTGGTTTTGGAAGAACCGGGCTTGCTGATCCTCGACGAACCCACCAACCACATCAACTTCCGCCATATCCCCGTGATTGCCGACGCCCTCGACCAATACAAAGGCGCCATGGTTCTTGTCTCCCATGTCTGGGATTTTGTAGAACAAATTCGCATCGACTGCTCGTTGGATTTGGATCAGTAGAAAAGTTATAATACAGCCATGATCCGCACGCTCACCCAAACCGACCGCCAACTCATTCTAAACTTCATCTACCCGCGCGAAAAAGAAAACCTCTTCATCACCGGCGTTTTTGAGCGGCCCGAAGATCCATTCGCAACCAACTCTTTTTATGGCTGGTTTGAAGGGAAAAAACTCCTCGGGCTCGCGGTTTACTTCGGCCAATGGAAAAACCTAAACATCAGCGCTCAAGACGAAAAAATCGTCCGCGCTTTGACCGACCATCTCATGGCACAAAAACACAAACTCGATGACCTGGCTTGCTTTCGTCGTTACGCGGAAATCATCATCGACCAACTCGAAAAAAAGCACGACATGACACCCAAAAAAATCAATCATGAAACCGTATTTAAACTTTCAAAAAAAGACTTCAAAGACTTTTCAACCGGGACAGAAGAAACGGCAAAAAATTCCGACCGAAAAGAATTGGTGCTCTTCGAGCGACTCATGTTTAAAGAAGGAATCAAAACACCCATCACAAAAAATGAACTGAATCGGATTATCCTGCACGAACAATTTCTCATCCGAAAAAACAAAAAAATCATCTCCGCCGCGCATATCAGCGGCCTTTCAAAAAACTACTTTCAAATCGGGGGCGTGGGCACCCTAGAAAAATATCGCAACCAAGGCCTCGCCAAACAAGTGGTCAGTGCCTTGTGCAAAACATTTTTGGCTCAAGGGAAAACTGGCCTTCTCTTCACACGCAACGACAACTCCCCGGCCCAAAAAGTATACGAAACCCTCGGCTTTAAACCTGTAGACGAGTTCATTATTGCGGAGTACTAAGCTTTTTCCGTCAAATAAATCCCTCCAAAAACCAACCCCGCACCAAGCACCATTTGCAGGGTCAATTTTTCATCAAAAATCAAAAGCCCAAAAACCGTGGCAATCACCGGCATCAAAAACATATAAATTCCGGCCTTAGACGCATCCAAATATTTAAGCGCATAATTCCACAAATAATAACAAACGCCGGAAACAATTACGCCCAACCAAGCAATCACAAACCACGCCTTTATTGAAAACTCCGTAATCACCGGCAACCCTTCAAATAAAATCATAGCCAAAAACAAAAAGAGCATCCCAAAAATAGACGCCATGGTCACCACTACCAAGGGATCATATTTTTGAACCCGCTTCTTGCTCATAATCGTATAAATTCCCCACATCAAGGAGGAAAAAAAGGCAAGAATATTTCCAAAAAAAGATTGAGAGTGAATTAAACTCAAAAAATCCTTTTGATTGAACATCACCAAAAAAATCCCTAAAAACCCGAGGGCAACTCCCCCCATTTTATACCCGCTCATTTTTTCACCCAAGAAAAAATACGCAAGAACAGCGATCAAAAGCACCTCGCAACTCATGAGAATAGAGGCTTCGGACGTAGTGGTATATTTCAATGCAAAATTTTCCAAAATAAAAAGCAAAGCAACGCCCAAAAATCCAAGCCACATAAAAAACAACGCATCTTGAACAAATGCTTTTTTAAGCTCCTTGCCGCGCCGAACAATAAAAACCGCACTCACCAAAAGCACTGACGCCACAAAAAACCTTAAAAAAGCCAACGTAATCGGTTCAACCTCAAAAAGCCCAATTTTTGTAATTGAAAAATTAATCCCCCACAAAAAAACGGATAAAAGAAGAGCAACGTAGGCTTTAATCATGACAAAAAATTAAAATAATTATTTTCTATTTTCAACGATTCAACAACGCATCCTCCTGCCCTTTTTTCAAATAAATCAAAACCATCGGAATGCTAAGGAGGAACAGCGGCCACAAGCCTTTCTCATCCATAAAAAACGCACTCGCCACCGCTAAAATCGTGCCAATCAAAAATCGACCCAACGCATAATTCACTTCACGATGAATGGTGAAAAACATCGTGTTCGTGGTTTTACTGTACGAATACCAATAGGACTCAAACGTGGACTGCAACATGGACTCGGAAAACGAATAAAAAGATTGCATCGCATACACAAACAAAATCGGATGAAAAAACAACAACGAAAATCGACCCAAAATCGCCAAAACATTTGCAAAAACAGAAGTTCTAAGCAACGTCTTGCGATGTTGTTGATCAAACAATTTCCCAACCCCCACCATAATAATGGCCGAAACCCCACACGTGATGGTCATCAAAAAACTAAGCTGAAAATAATCTTCCTGACTGATGAATAAAAAAAACAAAAGCGGCCACAATAAAAAAGCAATCAAACTGTTCATCCCATCCGCCACATACGCCCAGCGCGTACTTTTAAAAATCGAATGTTTGCTCATAGTCTTAAACGCAACGGGATCAAAATGTGTTTGCACTTGAGTCCGAATGAGTAAAACAGGAATCATGGAAAGCCCCATCATCACGACTCCAAAAATAAAAACATTATTGAATTGAGTCCAAACCGCGAGCACTCCGGCCACAATCGGCGCAACCGTGCGCGACAAAAGCATCACCGCATTTAACGTTCCGGCCTGCATACCAATGGTTTTTCGAGAAATGATTTCCGAAAAACAAAGATACCGCGCCGGGAAATAACACAGCGCCTGCAAAGCCAATAAAAAAAATGCAACCACCCACCACATATTGTCCACTTCAATAAACGGCACCACAACCCCCAATAAAATATAAAGAAAAATCCCCAATAAAAAGATGCTTTTTATTCCAATCTTGGTGATGTAATGAACAATACGTGCCGTCAAAAAATACCCGGGCAACGCGGCCAAGGCATAAAACGCAAAGATAAAACTCAACGAAAATTCTTTATTCCAAAACAAAATCGGTAATGAAAACAAAAAAATGATTTCCGAAAACGCAAAAAGCCCGGCATGCATATAAAACAGCAAAACATCGGACAGGAGGGGTTTATTTTTTCGCGTCATATCAAAAATTACAAAGGCGGCAACAACAATTTCAACTTCAACATCATGCGTTCATAAAAACGCGAACTGCGAATCTTGCACTTACTCGCATCTCGAAACGCCCAAACTTTAAAAAATTTCTTGGCTTGATTGCCTTCATTGTCCGTCACCAAAATCTTCACATAATAAATCCCGTACGGAAACGCGCGGCGCTTGCGAATATGTTGCGGCTCATTCAAACTTTGATCCAATTCCACTTCCGGCAATGCGGAATCCGGGATGTTTTCAGGAGGAAGAGGAATCGCAGGATCCACGGGTTTCATCGGGAGTTTGACGTGCATCAATCCGGCCAACTCATTTCTACCCGAGGAAATATCCGGCTTAAAATATTGAACGGTCTGATGCTCCCCGGAGCCCGATTGCAACGGCTCATTGAGCCACAAAAAAACAATGGGATCAAAATCCTTCACCAACCGAAAGTTGTGCCAAAAAAAACTGTGAATGGAGCCCGTGACTTGATGATGTGCACGTCCTTTTGCGGAAATTTTCAACCGAAACCAATACCGCGGCGGATTGTACTCGCTGGTGATTTTATCAATGACCCGATTCCCCACCTTTAAATAATACGCACTGGAACAAATATCAAGAGACATACGAGATAAAATAAAAATTAAAAATCCTTTTCACTTAACGATGAGTTGATTATAGCGCAATCAACCCAAAACTTCCAAAAATCATTCCCGCTCAAAAACCGCCCCAATATGATGCTTTGATCCCAATAATTCCCAATCTTTTGCAACCGTCCATCCCGTACCGGATCGGCTCAATTCAGAACGAACATATCGAGAGACCTGCTCAATTACGCGTTGATCATGGGGCTCCACTAAATACAACCTTTGACCGGAATCGCCACCTAATAAAGGAAGTACCTGCAACAAATTTAAATCTTGAGGAAGACCTAACCTCGTCATTCCGGGGAAAAAAGCGTGGTTTCCTCTATATTGAGGAGGAGTTGCCAACCCCGTCGAAACTAAAGTGACATGGTTGGAACGAGGCAAAAAACCAATATCAGATGAACCCAAAGTCTTAAAAATCATATCAACACGCTCACGAAGATTCAAAGTAATTACCATTTGATCCAATATTGCTTGAATAGCTGGATCATTATTAACCGTAGTTAATTTCGAAACATGATCCGCTAAAACAAGTGGCCCTGGCTTGGAAGCAAGCCCCGAAAAAACATCTAAAAGCGCACTTCCTTTTGGGATTTGATCCGCAAGCCATCGCGCCACAGGCAATCCATCGTTAAGTTGCATCTGCATCTGCGGGGACAAAACATCTCTCGATCTACTCCCATTACAAGCCAACAAAGTCGCATCGACATAACGATCATAAATCGGTTTTTCAATGGAAGGGGAAAAAAAATCACAAAAAGATTTAAGCAAGAAATTTAAACAAAAAATAAGAATAAAAAAATAAAACATTAAAATCAAAACGTCAAGCAAAACCACCTCTCATCCCAATTCTTTCCGCTATCTTATTCTACGTCATCCATTAAATTCAGCCCCATGTCCCCTTTCAACTTCCCTCCAACGCCGCAATCCCCAACTTCTTCCTCCTCCCCCCTCGACCCGATCTCCAGCGCAAAACAATCCGACCCGCGCACGGCATGGGGATGGACTATTTTAGGATTTTTGTCTTGTTTTGGCGGGTTAGCTTCATTCCTGTCACTCGCCTTTTACGCTCCCATCCAAAAAATGGATGTGCCATTGAAACATATTTCATCCGTTATCATCGGTCTTGCAATCGCCTTTCGACTTGCGATCAAAAGCATCCCAGGCCTCAAATCTCAATGGGGGAAATTTAAAAATTTCATCAATAAAGCAAACCGCCTTTATTATTTCATGCGAGGAGTGGGGTTCGCCTTTCTACTCATCATTTGTGTGTCCATGGGCGCATTGATATACGGGGCCTTGGCACCTCAATAATCCTCCTGTCATAAAAATTTCTCGGCATTTCCCCCGTTATTTTTAATTGTTGAAATCGAAGGGCAAAAGCCAAAACATCTTCTTCGGTCAAAGGAGCCTCTTTTTCTCGAAAAATCAGCCTCCCATCCACCAACATAACCGCTCCACGAAAACCACTGGGATCATCCGGATCTTTCGGGTTTTGCGGCCCCACACTTTTCTCCCAATCTTCCGTTTTTGCCATCATAAAAGGAACCGCAGGCATCCCCTGCTCATTCCAAGGAATTCCTCTCGCAAACCAATTGGAATGATCCTCCTCCCCAAGAAGGCTCAACCCAAGAAAACACTGATGCTCTCTATAAAATGAAGCCGTAAATAAACCCCGGGAAAAAGGTGGAGTGATTGCTTTTAAGTGCATTGCCAAACCGGCCCTTGATTGCTCAAATGATTTTCTCATATTTTCAGCCACACCCTTTACGGTCAAAACCGAATGCCATTGAAGAATTTGCATTCGATATTTTTCCCACACTTTCATCAAAAAATCAGGAGTAATAAATGTGGGATAAAAACCTCCAAAACATTGCAAATCTACATCCATACGCCTTCTACATCCCAACGCATGACTCCCGACTTTTTCTCGAATAAAAACAGCCTCCGGCATCTTCATCTCTTCAATCCCGATCCCAGAGAGAACTCTTTCAATCGCTAATTTTCGTTCCAAATATTGTTTTAAGGGATCACTCTCCCAATATTTTTTTAATCGATCTTGCACTCCCCATGCCTTTGAAAACGACATGTCCGGAGAAAATCGTCCAAAAAAAGCAGGCTCCAACTGATGCGACCCATCCTCACTCCAACGTAAATCACGTTCCCCGATTGTCCACGGATCAAATCCCAATCGAATAGCCCTTTCCACCAAAGGCCAAGCTTTAGCCGGTTCACAAAGCTCTCCTCCATAATTTTGACTGCACGGAGCAGGACACCCCGGACAAACCTCTGAAAAAGGCAAATTTTCTTCCAACGACAGTTTCATCCCTTAAATTTAAAAATAAGGACCAATTCTATCGATTTTTACACCATTTTCAAGTAAAACTTTGGATGGAATCATTTTTAACGCCCTCCTCTTTCATGAAAAGATCCATCCCCTCAATCATATTCTGCCTATTTACTCTGTTATTCGTCTTCGGCTGTCAATCTTCCGAACCCAAAAAAACACCTCCGCCCCCCTCCACCGAAACAAACTCGAGCAACGATTATTTTTCAACCCTACAATCTCTCATCGCGTCCGACGAACCCTTTGTCACTCTCACGGATTTTGAAATCAACAACCTCCCGCGCGACGTCTCTTCCGACCAATTCCAAGCCAAAACCGCAATTCAAATCGGATCACTGTTATTCGCGTTCATCGATCAAATCGATACAGAAGTAAAATGGACCGGCATTCTGATCAGCACAGACAATGGAGATACGTGGAAAAAATTCTTCACCTCAGAGGGACAAGATGTTGAAAGTTTCTTTGCGGCAGACGGAATTCTCTATGTGGATATCATGCCCGATCTAAACGATTACAGAGGCCCCATAACCCGTTATGAAAGCACGGATGGCGGGAAAAAATGGACCCAAATAGCCGAAATGACCTTATAATTTTCCTCCCATGCCCTCTCTCTCCGGAAACATCGTCGATGTGCTCAAGAAAAAAATATTTCCCGGCACACTCAAAATCAAAGGTTCACGCATTGTCGAAATCCTTTACGAACCCAAAAAACGCTATAAAAATTATATCCTTCCCGGCCTGATCGACAGCCATATCCACCTTGAAAGCTCCATGCTCCCTCCTGCGGAATTCGCGCGCATCGCCGCCACTCACGGGACCGTGGCCACGGTTTCCGACCCTCATGAAATCGCCAATGTGCTCGGACTTCGAGGCATGCGATTTATGTTGAACAACGCCAAAAAAGTTCCTTTTCATTTTTATTTTGGCGCACCCTCTTGCGTCCCGGCCTCTCCGTTTGAGACCAATGGCGCCACACTCGGCCCCAAAGAAATCGAACACCTTTTCAAGCTCAAATCCATCCGGTATCTCGCGGAAGTCATGAACATGCCGGGTGTGATTCATCGCGATCCGGAAATCATGAGAAAAATTCAACTCGCGCATCGCTACAAAAAACAAATCGACGGCCACGCCCCGGGCCTCACCGGAGAAAATCTAAAAAAATACATCAACGCAGGCATCACCACAGACCACGAATGTTTCACACGAGAAGAAGCCCTCGAGGAATTCGGATTAAACGTTTATGTACAAATTCGCGAAGGCTCCGCAGCCAAAAATTTTGACGAACTCGTCACTCTTTTAAAAACACATGCCGACCATTGCATGCTGTGCAGCGACGACAAACACCCCAATGATTTGGTCGAAGGGCACATCAACCTCCTGATCAAACGCGCACTCAAAAAAAACATTCCGCTCTTTAACGTCCTCACCGCCGCTTGCGTAAATCCGGTCAAACATTACAAACTCGACGTGGGATTGCTTCAAAAAAACGACTCTGCGGATTTTATTATCGTGGACAATCTAAAACATTTTAATGTTTTAAAAACCTACATTCGCGGGAATTTAGTGGCTCAAAATGGAAAATCATTGATCAAACGATCGCCCCTAAAACCTCTCAATAATTTTAAAGCAAAACCAAAAGCCGAAAAAGATTTACAAATCCCCATCCCAAAAAATTTCATTAAAAATCATGAACTAAAAATTCGCGTGATCGATGTCATCGACCACCAACTCATCACCCGAAAAAAACTTGAAAAACCCTTAATTAAAAACGGAAAAGTCGTCTCCGATCCTGGCCGAGATCTTCTCAAAATCGCAGTGATCAATCGCTATCAAAACAAGCCCGTAGCCTTGGGCTTTATTCACAATTTCGGCTTTAAAAAAGGCGCCATTGCCTCCAGTGTTGCTCATGATTCACACAACGTGATTGCCGTGGGAGCCGATGATAAATCCTTGCTCAAAGCCATAAATATCATCCTGAAAAACCACGGAGGAATTTGCGCGGTCTCGCCACGAAAAACGCTTATACTTCCCCTTAAAATCGCAGGACTCATGAGTCTCGATCCGTACGCAAAAGTCGCCCGACGTTACATTGAAATCGACCGCATGGCCAAAACGCTCGGCTCTCATTTGCACGCGCCTTTTATGACCTTGGCTTTCATGGGACTGCTGGTGATCCCGGATTTAAAAATCAGCGATCAAGGCCTGTTTGATGGTAAAAAATTCCAATTCACTTCACTTTTTAAAACTCAATAAATCTAATAAATATGGATAAATTCATGGCCATCGCAATTGAGGAAGCCAAAAACGGACTCAGCCAAGGCGGCATTCCCATCGGCTCGGTGTTGGTCAAAAACGGAAAAGTCATTGCGCGCGGGCACAACCAACGTGTTCAAAAAAAGAACCCAATTCTTCACGCCGAAATCGACTGTTTGCAAAACGCCGGACGCGTGGGATCCTACAAAGGCACGATCCTGTACTCCACATTGATGCCCTGCTATCTTTGCGCCGGAGCCATTGTTCAATTTGGAATTAAAAAAGTTTATGCCGGAGAATCCAAAACTTTTGAAGGAGCCAAAGAATTCATGGAATCGCACGACGTTCAAGTCTTTGATCTCGATCTGGAAGAATGCAAAAATCTAATGAAAAATTTCATTAAAAAGAAACCTGAATTATGGGCCGAAGATATCGGCAATTTATAACAATAAAATATGACCCGCGAACAAACCTTTAAATCCCTTTTCCCTCTTGAACCCGCTTTTCGCTGGAAACAGATTGAAAAAGCACTCTTTGATCCTACCATCACTTCCATCGATCAAGTCACAACGCTTTCAAAACCCATGCGTGAAATTTTAAAAAAAGAATTTCCATGGATGACGTGCCAAGCCGTAACGTTAAAAACCAATGCCAAAGGCGACACCACCAAAGCCGTACTTCAACTCCATGATGGAGAAAAAATCGAAAGCGTATTGATGAGCAATGCACGGAGCGAATGGACCATCTGCATCTCATCACAAGTGGGATGCGCCATGGGATGTAAATTTTGCGCCACCGGAAAAATGGGACTCAAACGCAACCTCGACTCCGATGAAATCATCGACCAATATCGATTTTGGAAGACCACGCACGAAGCGTCAGCGGAGTGCGCTCCCCCACTCACGAAGCGTCAGCGAAGTGAGCTCCCCCTCCCCTCATCTTCCCCCCGCATAAGCAACATCGTAGTCATGGGCATGGGCGAACCTTTTGCCAATTATGAAAACATGAAAAAAGCCCTCAACACCCTTCTCGCCCAAACCGATCTCGGCCCAACACGCATCACCGTGTCCACGGTTGGCCTGATTCCGATGTTAAACCAAATGCTCAATGACGCAGATTGGCCACACATCCGATTGGCCATTTCTCTCCACAGCGCCATCTCCGAAACCCGAAAAAGCCTGATTCCCACTTCCTACGACACTTTTCTCGACGATTTAACAAAATGGGGCCACGCCTATCTAAAAAAACTCGGCAATCGACGACATCACCTCACGTTTGAATATGTTTTTCTCAAGGGAATCAATGACGCAACAAAAGACGCAAAAGCCCTCATCACCCTCGTTCACGCCCTGGGCCCGGAAAACGTACGCGTCAACTTGATCCCCTATAATTTCACCGGCTCTATTTTCCAATCCGGAGACAACGCCTCGATCCTGCGCTTCCAATCCGACCTCGAAAAACACGGAGTCACCACCACCATCCGCCGCAGCAAAGGCGATGACATCGAGGCCGCGTGCGGGCAACTTATTGTTATTGGTAAATGACAGGCTCCCCTACTTCTCTCACTAAAAATGTTTGCCCTGTTTTAACGTCAGATACTGGGAAATGCATTTTTGAAGCATAAATTTCTGGAGAAACCGTTTGAAAGCTAAGTTCTTGTGCAAGATCAATCAATTGCGCATCCACACTCGCAATACCCAAAACAGGATAAATCTTTTCTCTTTCAAGAATTTCTTTTTCCAAATCTTGCAATAAAAAATCTGTCATAAGCGATTTATCAGCCGCCAAAGGATCTACATATACAAACAACTCAACAAGAGGTTGATCGTCATCCATTCCACAAATCCGATAAGATGAAACCGCCATAACATCACGAGATGGATCTTTTTTAACAAGCAAATAAGTATGATCCTGAGCTAAAAGCTCCTCCAATCTTGTGATCATTTCTTGCTCCAAGGGCACCCTCTGATTTTCAGGGAGAGATCCATAACAACCCTCAATCCAACGCTGCACAAAAGGGGCCAAACTTTCCTTATTAAAATCCTCATCTTCATCAGTAGGATAACAAATAGAAACCTCATCGGGTAAATCCAAACAAGTTACTTTAGAATGAAAATCCTCAAATACTTCCACTCTAATTCGATCACCAAATTTTCTCTTCAATGCATGCAGTAGACGAGATCCATCTTTGGAACGAGCCGTCGCTTCAACCGTAGTCAATTGATCTGAAGATTGTCCTTCCAAAGAATGACGAATCACACGTTCTCCTAAAAAAGAGCCAAAACCAGTTCGTTTATAATCGTCATGAACCACCACCAGTTCCAACACAAGACCTTGAGTATTTGAATATGTTGAATACGAACTGATCGCAACAATTTCTCTTTGTTCATTTCTTAAAATCTCCATCTCTCTCAATTCACACGCCTTATAAAATTTACCATCATTCTCATTAACAACTCCTGTCCCATATTGACATAAAAAATCAAAAGCTCCATTTGGGAGATGTTGACGCGCTTGTTTATATTCCACAAAAAAACGCCTCCCCCCCACCTCGACTATTTCTTCTGTTGGATAAACCTCTTCAACCATATTTAATTCTTTAATTTTTCATAAAATTATACCATTTTTTGGAATCTTATACAACCTACCTCCCTCGCATTTTTTATAAAAAAACCGCCTCCCTTTCGGGAAGCGGCTCTTTGTCGACGTAAAACGTTCTAACGAATTAGAAGCGTCGTTCGCGGCGAGGAGGTCTCTCTTCGAGAGGTCGTGCCTCGTTGACGGTGATATTTCGACCGCCAAGGTCTTTGCCATTGAACATTTCAATAGCAGCTTGGGCTTCTTCCTCAGTCGCCATCTCAACGAAACCAAAACCCTTAGATCGACCGGTCATACGATCGGTGATCACAACAGCGGACTCGACTGTCCCAGCGGCTGCGAATGTGGTTTTGAGTTCTTCGTCCGTGGTTCGGTACGGAAGTCCTCCAACGTAAAGCTTTTTAGCCATACAAATAAAGAAAAAAGGATAAAATGTTGACCCCTCTTGGATGCCTCATCCCTTATGCCTTATTTAAGATGCTCTAAGAGAAACTAAGCCCGCTGAAGAAATCAAACTGAATACAGTATAGAGCAATTCAAATTATTAGCAAGCCCAAAACAAAAATCTATCTCCTGTTCATTGAAATTTAAGCTTGTAAAATCCACGCTTATTGGACTATTTTTAAAGTCACTTTTCTTTTCTTCCCATGCGTTTCCATTTCAAAAATCCCTTTCAAAAAATCATCAAAACAACCCTGATTGTATTGAGCCTATTTTTTCTGCTTTTCTTGATTTCCCCTCTTTTAATCCTCGATTACGGAAAAAACCACATCTATCTTGATTCCGCTCAAATCCCCTCGAACCAAATCGCCATTGTGTTCGGGGCCGGCGTTAAAAGTGATGGGACCCCCAGCGACATGCTCAAAGACCGCCTCCTCACCGTAACCGAACTCTACAATTTGGGAATTATTGATAAAATTCTCGTATCCGGAGACAACCGATTCGAAAACTACAACGAACCCGATGCCATGTACCGATTCTTGGTGGATCAAGGCATCCCGGAAAACCTCATTTATCGCGATTACGCCGGTCTCAACACGTATTCCACCTGTTTGCGCGCCAAAACCCTGTGGGGTGTAGACCACGCGATTCTCATCTCTCAAGGCTATCACCTCCCCCGTGCCATTTTCACTTGTCATGCGCTCGGCATTGAAAGCACCGGCTACTCCGCCACCCTCCAACCCTACCTCAATTCCACCGGGTTCAAATCTCGAGAAGTCCTGGGGCTCTACTCGGCTGTGTTCGAAGTTTATATCTGGGCCCGCGACACCATTGGCGGTAATTTTGAAGAAGATTTGGATCCATAAATTCTCCACATTTTCTGAAACAACTCACTCGTCTTCAACAACTGATCAAGACTGCCTTGCGCCACTTGTTTCCCCTGTTCAAATACATAAATCACGTCAAAAAGTCGTAGCAAATGCAACCGATGGATGGAAGATACGATGCACCGATCCCCAAACGTTTCAAATAAATTTTGGTAAATCATCATTTCATTACGCGAATCCACGCTGCTCGTGGGTTCATCCAAAAGCAAAATCGAACTTTCTCGTGCTGCAAAAAATCCGCGCGCCAGGGCCAAGCGCTGTTTTTCTCCACCCGAAAGATTCACGCCTTTTTCCTTAATATGCGTCTTAAGCCCCTTAGGCAAACGCGCCACCACTTTGTCAAAACGCGCGAGCCGACACATCTCCAGCGCCCCTTGTTTGGTGTGAGAAATCCCGGCCGTCACATTGTATTCAATTGTATTTTCAAAAATTTCGGGATCCTGCGGAATCAACGTCACCATGGACGAAATCGCACGCAACGAATCAAATCGCTTGCCATCGATAGTCACGTTCACTCGATCCACGTCATGCAACCCGCGAAGCAAAGTCATGAGCGTACTTTTTCCGCTCCCGCTCTCCCCCACCAAGGCAATTTTCAAGCCAGGCTTCAAATCCAAATGAACCTTTTCAATATTATGAGAACGTTGTTTTTCATCTTGATAGCGAAAAAATAAATTGCGAATTTGAATGAGCTGAAAATGCTGAACTGTTTCTTCTTCCTCGCGAACTCGTGGTGGGAGCTGACGATAGGCATGTTCAATCCCATCAATCGCGCGCAAGTCTGTGTGATACCAAACCAACCGTTCATATTGCGACGCCAAATTAAAAAATACATTCACGAATCGATCCGTGTATTGATACAGCGCCATCAAACTTCCCAACAAAATCACCTCACCGGCCGAAATTTTGTCGTAAATATAAAAAAATAAAATGGCAAAATTCATAATCGTAAGCCCCACACTCACACAAAACCATTTGGCCTCATTCACAACATTATTGCGCTTCCAAACCGGGAAAATCTTAAAAAACTTTGTCGAAAAAACTCCCCGTGCCAATCGCCCCAACCTCAACGTGATCACCGTCTTAATATTAGCAATATAATCATAAAAAGTCGCATCCGCATCATGCCCCAATTCATTGATTTTTTCCGTGTTGCGCACCAACACGCGATCAAATCTAAAAATCACCACCACTACGCCAACACCAATCAAAATCGACAACACTCCAAACTTGGGCAACAATAAAAAAATGGCAATCAACGAAAACAAAAACCGCACAATGGTTTCAATAAAAATAAATCCTTCATCCGCGAAACTGGCAATCGCATGCGTGGCCTTTTTCACTCGGCTCATCACAGAACCGGAATGATGATCTTTATGCCAACCCAAAGGAAGTTTTAATAAAATTTTAAACAAATAGTCATGAAATTGCTTGGACACATGAAACGCGGTTTGTCGTTCCAAAATTCGAGCCGGGCCATGAAAAACCCAAAAAACCATGGCCAACAACGCATACAACCCCAAATAAAAAACGGTTTTTCTCAAAAGGTCAGGCCCCCCCTCTTGGACCGAATTGATAAACAACCCAAACACAAACGGCTCCATCATGGTCACCATATTCGCCAAAATAAACAAAACATACGTCACAACCACAATCCCATGCCGCCCGGGCGAAAATCGCCACAAGGCTTTGAGCAATTGCCAATAATGATTTTGCGAAGGGACTTTCATACTCCCATTCTCCTCGTTTTTCCTCGATTAAGACAAGGGAAAATACTGGATCCCCCATCCCGCCACCACGCTCACGCCCAACAACAACGCCAAAATTTTAAACACATCTTTCTTGTTTTTTTCTTCTCGAAATAAAACCAAAAGCCCCAACCCTCCTCCTGCGCAAAGCCCGGAAATCATCGCTCCATAGGTGATGGCCCCGGTCAAATACAACTGAGTGATCGCAACCGACGCCGCACAATTGGGAATCAAACCGATCAACGCAGCCAAAATCGGTTGAAATAAAACATGCCCGGAAAACAATCGAGCAAACGCCTCTTCTCCCATCCAAAAAATCGCACCGTTGAGCAACACGGTCATCCCCAAAATAAAAACAAAAATCTTCATCGTGTGGATGAGCGGATGAAAAAATAATTCTTTCAATTTAAATTTTCTCGCGCTCGCATCCAAACAATGCCCGCAACACGCAGACTCTTCCACAACACAAGCATGATTATGATCCGCTTCGTCCTCCCCATGCGCATACGCTTCAATGTGCGCCAATATTTTTTGATTGTGTTTTCGAAAAATAAAATCAATGGCAACCCCGGCCACAACAGCGATCAAAATCTTTGTTAAAATCAAAGGAAGGATCAATTTCGCCGCACCGGGCTGAGACAAAATCACAGGGATGGCTTCATCGGACGTGGATAAATAAACCGCCAACAACGTCCCGATGGTCACCAAACGTTGCGTGTACAACGCGGTAGTCAACACAGAAAATCCGCACTGAGGAAAACTCCCGGCCACAGCCCCAATCACCGGCCCGGCCCGACCCGCTTGTTGAACTTTTTCTCTTATTTTTTTACCATATCGATACTCAACGACTTCAATCAAAACATAAATCACCAACAAAAACGGAATGGTTTTTGCCGTATCGATAAGCGCGTCCAATAAAACATCCCACATAAGAAAATAAATAAAAAATATAAATCTCAATTTTTATCAAATAAGAAAAACTCAAATCGCGCAAGCTTTCTTTTTAATAAAATTCAAATTCGCATGTTACTCTGAATAAGATTTCATAAAAATTTAATCTTTTAACTTTTTCTTTATGAAAAACATTTCAAAAAATGCACTCAAACTACTCGCGGTCCTTATCGGGATCTTTGCGGTGAGCGGCATAGCCCTCGCCTCTTCGGCGTGGCCTTGCTCTTCCACCCTCACTAACATCAATGGCGGAAGCGGAACCGTCACCGAACCCAGCGACGCCTTGGTCTATGGCGGCTATCTTTGGATCGTCAGTGATGATGGTTATCTCTGGCGCATGGGTCTCGATGGAACAGGAAAAATATCCTCTTATCTGGGAGGAGATTTCGAGGGGCTCACTCAAAAAGACGGTTACCTCTATGTGGTGAATGAATATCCGGCCATCGTATATAAAGTAACCCCCAATACCAGCACCTCAGCCACCTCGGCAGGATCTTTAACCGGGAGTTATTGGAATCTTTCGGACACCAGCCTCACTTACCCCATCACCACCACTTCAACCAGCGCAGGAGTGGAAGCCATGACCACAGATGGCACCAATTTTTACTTGGGCATGCAAGACGACGGGGATGTTTACATTTACAACAGCTCCTTTACCTATCTCAATAAACTCACGACTCCTCACGCAGGCTACACCGATCTCGCCGGGCTTTATTACCAAGATGGGACATTTTACGCCTTATTCGACAGCAATCTGCGCATTGTTCTTTTTACGGTAAATAGCACCACAGCCCCTACCTCCTTCACTGAATTAAAAAATGGGGCAGCAGAAGACGTACGCTACCAAACCCCGGATGCCAATTGGGAAGGGCTCGCCTTCAACGGCACAGATCTCTATGTCGCGGATGACGGTGGATACATTTACAAATTCACCGGATTCCCAACCATCACAACAACCGCAGCAGCCCCGGCAGCTGAAGAAACAGCAGAACCCGCAGCCGCTGAACCCGTAGTCGCAGAACCCGCAGCCCCGGATTACACCACCATTTCCTCTGCAACCATAATCCGTTCTCCAAAAACCATTTCCGTGGTATACGCGAGCGGTGACACACAATCCATTACCTATACCGCAGCCTATTCGAGAGTTCGCACCGGTATCACTTCGGATTCTCACGCCCTTCTCGTTTTGGATTGGAGAACTTTATATATTTACATGAACGGCGTTTGCGTTTTAACGTGGTCCATCTAGCCGATACCTTAATTTTGGCTTGAGCCTGAGCTTCTCTTATGTTAACTTCCCTTTCTCCAAGAGAGGTATCCTTTAACTTAACCTTATGTCTCCTTGCAAATTTCTCGCTAAAATCTCAGTTACAAGCCTTTTATTAACGCTTGTCCTCTCTATTCCGACAACAAATGCGGCACTGGCCTTCCCTTGCTCCGCCGGAACCGACATCAACAGCGGCTCCGTCACCGAACCCAGCGACGCCATCGTGTACGACGGTCAATTATGGATCGTCAGCGATGACGGCTATCTATGGAAAATGGGTCTCGATGGAAGCGATAAATTCAGTTATTACATCGGTGGCGACCTCGAGGGATTGACTGTAAATCGAGAAACCGGACTTTTGTACGCAGGAAAAGAAGAACCGAACACCATCATCGAAATCAACCCCACTACCGGAACCGCCACAGGAAACGAATGGTATTTGGGAGATTACATGGTCAGCGAAAGCAGCAACCAAGGGCTAGAGGCTTTGACCTATGCGGAAGGCTATTTTTACGCAGGATTGCAATACAACGGCGACGTGTATGTTTTTGAAACCGGAGAACAAGGGAGCGTACGCTTAGTCAGTGTCATCGATTCTCCTTTGGGGTATACGGACATTGCGGGCTTGTATTATGAGGAAGGAGTTTTTTACACGGTTTACGATTATTATGATTCGTTAGCCTTGTTTGAAGTGGATGATTATGAAAATCCAACCACATGGACCTTGCTCAACGATGCCTCCGGAAGCCCAGCAGAATACGATCTGGGAGAAGGAGACCAAGAAGCCGTGGCCTTGGATGGGACAACGCTTTACATCGGAGACGACCCCAATACCGGAAGCGGGGAAATCTGGGAATACACCTCATTTCCAAGCCAAGACAATAGGACCGACTACAGCCAAGTGGTTTCATGGTCTACAGATACGACAAAAACCAAGACCGTGACAATCACTTATGCCAGCGGCGATACGCAAACCCTCAGTCTTTTAAGCTTCTCCACTCCTTTCAAAACCATATGGAGTGTACGTGCAAAAATCTCCTCGGACGGCTCCACCATCGCCATCTTAAACGGCCCCAATTTACGCGTTTATAAAAACGGGGAATTGATCTTGTTGTGGATGTTTGTGCCGGGGTGCAGCTAAAGCTTTTAAGAAACTCGAGTCGTCTTCTGGCGTCGAGCTTGCGGGCGTCGCGAAGGAACAAATCCTCCCAGCGTGTCCGCCAAACCGGTCGGTTTCATAGAGTTATTGACCGCTTCTTGTACGGCTTTCTCAACATCAGTCGGAGTTCGAGCTCCTTCCATTCGCAACTGACGAGCGTTAGCTTTTTCTCGGACGGCTTTCATGGCGAGCGTATGATTTATCGGAGCATCGAATCCTCCGGTTCCTTGAATGGGCATGGCAAATTCTTCAATATCATCCGATTCCATCATATCCTCCGTAAGCTCAAAATCATCATCATCATCGAGAAGAAGTTCCTCGTCTTCATCCTCTCCATCTCCGAAATCAAGCGAAGCCGTAGCCGAAGAAGAAGCTCCGTCCGAAGAAGGCATGTTCATACCTTGATCACCGCCTTTATTTTCATGCTGAACCGGAGTGACTACTCCTCCGGAAGGCGCTGTCGGAGTACTTGGAGTACTTACTGCCTTTTTACCTCCTGCTTCAAACATGGTTTGCAAATCACCAACCGTCAAACGCAAGGCTGCCATTTGATTAAATATTTCTTTGGATTCCGAAGTCCCCAAATTCTGAAGCCCTCGAACCGTGTGAACCGTATTCGGAACATTCCATTCCCATTCGGGATGATCTGTCACCAATGTGGTCCTCGCTTCATCAAAAAACTTACGACTGTCCAACACCGGCTTTAATGTTTCATTGAGCAATGCTTGTGAAGCATTCAATTTATTTTTGACCGATAAATTCACCTCTGCATCGCTCGCCTCTTTTCCCAAAGCCGCATGGGCCAAACCCCACACCGTGGAACCTTGGTGGATATCAAGAGAAGGAGAAACCTCATTTAAAGCCACGGAGACAGGGGTCGAATAAGAAATTTTAGGATAAAAAGGAGTACCCAATGTTAAATAATATTGCCAAACATGTTCATCCGCTTGCGCATTGGAAATCAGCATTTCACTCAATGATCGTCCAAAAGAATTAAACGTTGTGCTTAAAGAAAAATTCGGCTTATCCGCATTAGGAACCATCCATGTAGCCTCCGCAGCCGAGACTCTCAAATACTGACTTAGATCAAAAGAAGCTCTCTGTCCCATGCCTATACTACTGACGCGATCAACTGTAAAAGTAGTCCCTGTTGCAGGCATGTCTGTCCCGGAAAGGGCATACACGCCCGGCCTGGGCAAAGGCATGGAAGCGGAAACATCACTAGCACCAGAAGAATATTGTTGAGGGACTTCAGAAATAATAACGAGGCTCGGTTGTTTTGGTCCTGGAGTTGGCTCAGCAACAATACCTGCATCGGCTCTTTCGGAAAAAACAGTAGAAGCTTCCGTTTCCGTGGGAGGTACAGGCCCGACAAAGGAATTCGATGCAATATCTTCGGTTTTTTCCCCTTCACCTTTATTAAAAAGATCAATTAAAGCTTTCCCGGCAACAACAGCACCAAGAAGGCCAACAACGCCAAGAGCAATCCTTCTCCCCCATCGACCAAATTTCGAGCCATTACGTTTTGAAGGGACCACCGCGGAAGAGGCACTATCAACCTCTAAGGCAATACTTGTAATAGGATCATTTCCAGAAAAACTAATAGCTACGGTACTACTACCGCTATTTGCAGCCGTTTCACCCGTAGGTGGAGCCGGCTGAATCAAATCCGCAACACCACCCTGTGGTGATTCATTAACATTTATAGCTTGAACAGCGACGGGAACAATTTCAATCGCTTCACGATCAAATTCCTCCTGAATCGAGCCCAATGCAGGGCTCATTGCAAACACCTGTTGTGTTCCAAGTAATGCTAAATCTTCCGGAAGCGCGCCGTCAAAAAATCCCACTAAATCAATCATTTCCTGAATATGCTGTCCCAAATATTCGGCTATTTCACAAGCAGTCCCTGCAGTAGGCATTGAAGCTAAAAATCCACCCTTTTCTTCAATCGCCGTATCCCCGTTCGCCGAAACCCATAAGGCATTCAAAGGATTCCCCTCCTCACGCATTTGAGCAAACAAGGTATAAAAGCCGACCAAAGCAACCTTTCTTTTTTGCGCTGCTCCCTCCGACGCATCCGTTGATTCCAAAGCTGCCACACCTTGTGCAATCAAAGATTTCAATGAAGCCAAAACATCCGGTGTTGCCTCTGCAGATGAAAGACTCTCCTGCAGCGCAGCAGCGACTTGGTTTCGAGCAAAAGCTAACACACCAGTCCCCAAATTAGCCTCATAACCAACGGCAGTACTCCCACCATGACTACTACTCACTTCAGCAGAAGCCCCCCCCCCTGTTGACGGCACCTCTCCCGGACCACCGGCATTTACTGGCGCACCAGAATTCCCAAAGGAACCCAGCTTTACATCATATAGTGCGGTAGTAAATCTTTTTGTCTGAGCCTTCAAAAAAATAACATTATTAATACGCTCAATTAAACGAGGCAATTCCGTAGAACAAAAAGTCAACATTGCCTCTTTTTGTTGTTCAGTCGCAAGCCTATTTTCCAACGATAAATTTCTCTCAAATGCTTCATACAATGGAGCAATGCTTTCGACCAATGTCCTCAAATCCTGCAATTGAATCGAAAGATTTTCAGGAGAAAAATCCAATGCGGTAAAAGAATCATCTCTTTTAAAAATTCGTCCCAAATAGCTTGTGATCGTTAGAATCAATGCCGCAACCTGAACCTTTAACGTATTTTTATCTATTGTTCTCCATTCGTCCGACAAAATTCCCCGAATCTTTTCATCATTTTTCCATCCTGATATTTGTTTGGGATTCAACTCCATCAAAAATAATGCGGATGCGCGAATACTTTCAATCATCTCTACTTTATTATTCAATGACTGAGCCTTTAATAAAACCTTTCCCAGCAAAGCCAAAACTTCTGTTTTAAGTGCAATAATTTTTTTTTGGGCTTCCCCTTTTTCGACAACCTCACCCTCTAAAGGCTCTCTAAAATGAGCCACAATCATGGCAGCCGATTCTTGTCGTTGACTAACAAGAGACGACCCTGTCGGGCGAAAAGTTTCTTCTCCGAAAACGGCAACCTCCTCTCCCGTCCTCTCATCGACCATAACATTCGGCGCAACAACAAGTAGACCATCTGTATCAGAATCTAACGGCGTATCCTCTTCCATCGCAACCCTAGCTTTTTTCGGAAGAACAACCTTACTTTCCAATCCAGCAAGAGCCCCATTAGGGACTGCCTGCGTAACAACTCTGGTTTTTCCCTTATCAATATTACACGCTTTATCAAATCGTTCTTTAAACTCAACCAAGGTACGATAAGCGGGGAAAAGATAATCATCATAAGCTTTATTCACATAATCCGGAGCCACATATTGTCCTTTTGTCAGACTGTCTATTTTTTCATCTTTATAATAAGCAAATCCTCTGAAAAAATTGGACCGTCTTGCTTTCCTTTTATTAGTAGAAGGATTACTTACATCTTGGGCCCCCAAAATGGCTCCCAACTTCTTCATGCTATCATCAAATTTTGTACAAAAATCTACATTTTCAACTAAAGGCTGCAGATTCCCATTGGGACTAATGTTTTCAAACGGCCCGCCACTCCCAAACATAAGAGTATTTATTTGAGTCAATCGAGCTTCAAGATGCAATCGATTTTTAGAAGCGCCCAATCCTTCGGGAATACATTCTTTTGCACAAACCAATGCAGTTGAAAGCGCTAAAGAGGGCCTAGGAGAAACATCGGTATTAGAGTCGTCAGAAAATTCATTATGACCACCATCATCTATGTTTTCCGATTCTTCCAACGACAAAGATCTCCTTAAAAAATTCATAGTTAAATCAGAGGCCATCCCCTGAGAAGAGACGCCATTTGAGCCGTTTCCCACACAACCCTCACCCGATTCACCTTGTCCTGGTTGTTCGTTAGGAGCCATAAATCATTTAAATTATAATTAGTAAAAAATAGTAACATTAAAGCCATAAAAGTCAAGCGCCCCCCTGTCCATCCAACGAACCCGCTCCTTGACTCTCTTGTAATTTCGCTATTTTTCTAGCCTCCGGGTCAGAATAAGGCGTTCGAACAAAAACACGGGCAGGAGGATAGACAATCTTTTTTTCATCTTTTAGGCCCTCTGTTGCTACTGCTTTTGCACCGGAGCTCACAGTGCTTTTCGTGGACTTTATACGTTCTTCTTTAATCCCTCGTAATTTTCTTTGAATCACTTCTATTAAAAACGTTAATGGATCTTCAAGAACAAACTCTTCCCTATGATCCACGCGCCACGACTCATCGAAAACAGGAACTGCCAAATATAAAGCTTCAGAACAAGGATCACTATCTGGTAATTCCGGGAATTTTAGTCTCTTAAACCCCACTGTCCACCCATTTTCCTCAAACGCACTTTTCATCGCCGCAATCGCCCGAAGCCAAACCGATCGCAAACGCGTGACATTCCCTTCTCCATCAAATCGAGGAGAAGAATCACACTCAACCCTTAATGTCTTCGTACTCAAATCTCCTCGAATTTGCAAAAATTCTTGATCTTTTGTCAACCCTTGAATAAAAATACACCCTTCAAATTGTTGTCCCTCTCTAAAAGTCCCGTCCAAATTTCCAGCCGTACGCACCGTTATACCAGGACTCTCAGGTCTGGGTTTAAAAGCAGTTTGAATATCAAAAGGCACAGAAAAACTCCTGGCTTGATTCACCCGAACAACAATATCTTCCCAAAACCGAGAATCTGTCATTTTCTTATCAATCTCTTCACTCATCACCCTAATTTCACCCAAAGAATAAATTGTGGGCTTAACTTTAACTCCCACTGTTTTGATAGCGTCGGGGGCTTTCGGTTCAGGCTCCTTTTCATAAGCTCGTCTCATAGTTTCATGAGCAAAAGTTAATCTCGCGTTTTCACCGCTTCGTATTTGAATTTGGCCAAAAATTATTCGAATCAAATCTGTAAAACGACCATAATCCTCGTCAACAGAATTAACCTCATGACTTAAAGGAAACGTTTGGGACAAAATTCGAACCTCGGGACTCTCGGGATCATCAAACCGAATTTCAAAATAAATAGGAGTGAGCTCCATCCCTGGGAATTCCATAGCCCCAAAAATAAAATCGGGAGTACTATCCTCTTGAGCTTCACTTAAAAAAAACGGATTAAAAGCAACACGCATTAATGGATTTGTTTCGTCAGGGACACAAATATCAAGATAAGACTTTATGGGAGGGATTTTAATAGATGCCGCCTTCTCTACTGCGATGGGTTCAGCAAGAGCAAATTCCGCAACTGCGATTCTAAGTTCATTTACCATTTCTTCGGCAGCTTCTTTTTCGGAAATTCTTTCTATAAATGCATCCGGGAGCCCTGCTTCCTTGGCTGTAGCAAAAAATTCCAATTTCATTTCTTCGGCAGATCCTTTTTTAAGGATTTTGTTTATAAATGCCGCCGCGAGCCTTGCTCCCTGAGCTGCAGCAATAGCACTGCCCTTTTCTATTACTAATGTAGATACTTTTGAAAAAGTTTTTGCCGACCACTCTTGAAATTTTTCACATGTAAGAGAACTCATCCCTTTTATTCGTGAAAATTTCCCTGCAAAAGCGGGAGTCATCTCTCCATTATGTCCAAGCAACGCGAGGCTTAATCGAACAATATTTGTCCTTAACTCCATCGGGGCATCAACCTCCCGCTCCAACGTCTCCATCCCATCTCTCGTTTTTCGAAAATTCACCCATTTAGATTCCATCTGATCAAGAACAGATTGAAATTGACTCAAAGAATCCATTACCGCTGGTATTTCCATCACTTCATGCACCAAAGATCTTAAAAGACGGAAATCCGAGTCCTTTTTTCGATCGATCTCCCCCATTTTTCCTCCTAATATTGTTCTTATTTCTTCCCGGACAGAATGTTTATCCATCCTTACTCTAACCAAATCCCATTCAACGGCCTCTATAGTTTTTGGGATTGATAGAATTGTTGCCTCATCTGGTATTTTTTTTAATCTCTCTTCTGCCAAAACTCGGAATCTATCAATCATAGAACGTATAAATAAAATATCTATTCCGCGTAACACTTGTTCCTTTAAAGACTGATCATCAGGGGTCAAAGAAGGAACAGGAAGGCCTTCTCCTTCTCCACTAACCATCAATTTTCCAAAGGCGTCAGCAATAGAGGAAATAGTCTTTGGCAATTCTATTCTTGCAGATACTAGTTCACTCCCCTTCCTGCCCCAATCAGAAGAAGTGTCCACTACTACAATATCAACACTCATTTAATATTTTTGATGAAAAGATAAAGGGAGACAAGATAACATTAAATTATAAATTGTCAATACGAGTCCTTCGTTTTCGTCTTAAATAACCCATTTCCGACCCTTTTATTACGAAAAACTTGACGCCAATTATTTCCGGACTACAATAATCCCCTTTTTCAATTTCGGGGAAAAACGGCTCAAGTAAGCCAAAAAATTAATTGGCGCATGAGCCCTTTTTCCCCGGGATCGACCGGGCTTCGCCTTTGGAGTGGATCACGCCTTCGCGTTGGTATCTCTCGAAATCGAGATGAGCCGCGAGCGGTGTTGTCTCTCGTTGGGCCGGAGTTTTGACAACACGGAAGTAATTTGATTCGTTGCCGAAGAAGAGGGATTAAAAAGCTTAATCCTTGTTGTTCGGCAATGAACCCTAATGGTCGGCCCTGCCCGAGATCGGGAGCGTCTCCTACATCTCCACCTTCGCTCTCTCGAGCAGGTGCCGACCATCCTCTTTCTCTTCCGCCTGCCTTCATGTCTTTCCCTTACGTACTCTGCATGGTACGGGTCCTCCAACCTAAGAGAATTCATGAAGGTCAGGCGGATCTTCTCCTACTTCGTTGCTCGTAAAAAAGGGTATACCCTTCCCTTTGATACCTATTTCAAAGTCAGCGGTTAGCAAAATAGATATCACGAGCAACGGAGTTTGAGAGCTTTTTATTTTTACTTCCGTGTTGTCTCTCTTTTTTATGCCCCTTTCGTATTTATGAGCACCCGCTCGTCTCCCCGCACCCCAAACATTTATAGCAACTCCCATTCCGCGTCATCACATCGCCGCACGTGGTACACACCGGCGCATCTTCATTGTTGAGACGAAGCGACAAATTGCTTTGCAAACGTTCAAGTTGCTCCAGAGTCACGGCTCCATCCTCGGATTTTACCGTTTTAATCGATGGAGAAACGCTCACTCCAACGGCTATTTTTTCCCCGCAAGGCGCTTCCGAAACCGTCTTCAACCCTCCGGGTTTTATTGGACGTTGTTCATGAATGGATTCCACCATTTTCTCAAAATTTTCCTGCAAATGAGAATAATCTCGTTTGGCGAGCGTGCCTTCTTCATACGCACGATCCACCAAATCCGCATTGTGATATTTCTTGGCCGTTTCACGCGGTAAAAACTTAAGCGCCATCCAACGACCCAAATAATCCATCAAGGATTTCACCATCGGGATTTCTTGATTTTGTGTCATTCCTGCAGGTTCAAATCGAGAATGCGTGAACTTTCCAACTAAAACCTCGAGCGGCACTCCGTACTGCAAATTGAGAGACACGGACAACGCAAACGCATCCATAATTCCGGACAACGTGCTCCCCTCTTTGCTCATTTTGATAAAAATTTCTCCGGGCTGGCCATCGTCGTAAAGCCCCACCGTGAGATACCCTTCATGTCCTTGAATGCTGAATTTATGAGTGATGCTTCGACGTTCATTTTGCAACTTGCGACGGAACGGCTTTTGGATGAGTTTTTCCACCACAATTTGATGAACTTCTTGAGGCCCGGCTTCGAGCTCTTCATCTCTAAAGTCGAACAACGTCGCCAAATTTCCGGACATCGAAGACGTGTTGAGCGGTTGGCTCAACTTGGACGCATCGCGATACAACGCATTAGCCTTGAGCATGGATTTCCAACTCTTCATATACACATTGCGAATGTCATCGAACGTGGCTTCTTCCGGCAAATTAATAGTCTTGGAAATGGCACCGGAAATAAACGGTTGAGCCGCAGCCATCATACGAATGTGCCCTTCGGGACGAATGAATCGCTTCCCAATTTTCCCGCAACGATTCGCGCAATCAAACACCGGATAATCCTCCTCTTTCAAATGCGGAGCGCCTTCAATGGTCATGGTGCCGCACACAAATTGATTCGCCTTCTCAATTTCCTCGATTGAAAAACCCAAATGTTTCAAAAAGTCGAACTGCGTGTTTTTGATTTGCTCGGGAGTGAGTCTGAGAATTTCCTGACAGAAATCCTCTCCCAACGTCCATTTATTGAACGCGAATTTGAGTTCAAACGCAGTCGCCAATTGCCCTTCCACCGCCAAAATTTGTTTGTCGGAGAATCCTTTGGCTCGCAATTCCTCATGCGTGACCGCAGGCGATCCCGCAAGCGTGCCATGACCTTTCACATAATGAAGAATATCTTCAATTTGTTGTGCATCGTAACCCAAACGTTTCAACGCCGGGGCCAAGGATTGATTCGCAATCTTGAAATAACCTCCGCCCACGAGTTTTTTAAACTTCACCAAGGCAAAATCCGGCTCAATGCCCGTGGTATCGCAATCCATCAAAAGCCCGATGGTTCCGGTCGGAGCAATGACCGTGACTTGCGCATTGCGGAACCCGTTTTTCTCCCCCCAACTCAACGCACGATCCCAAGAATCGCGAGCGCTTTCCAATAAATCTTTGGGACAATGTTTGGCATTGATTCCCATAGGCCGAATGGAAAGATTTTCATACTCGGCATCGGAAACGCGATATGCGGCGCGACGATGATTTCGAATCACACGCAACATGTCCTCGCTGTTGTCTTTATATCGAGGAAACGCCCCGCGAACCTTGGCCAATTCAGCGGACGTGGCATACGATTCGCCACACATAAGAGACGTAATCGCCCCGCAAATCGCCATGGCTTCTTCGCTGTCGTATGGAATTCCTTGGCGCATGAGCAAAGTCCCGATATTGGCATACCCAAGCCCCAAAGTTCGATAATCATAACTGAGTTGAGCAATGGATTCGGACGGAAATTGCGCCATCAAAACCGAAATCTCAAGCACCATGGTCCACAACCGACACGCGTGTTGAAAATTTTCAATCAAAAATTCCTCGGTTTTAGTGTCATAAAATTTCACTAAATTGAGGGACGCGAGATTGCAGGCCGTGTCATCAAGGAACATGTATTCCGAGCACGGATTGCTGGCATTGATTCGTCCGTCTTTCGGGCACGTATGCCATTCGTTGATAGTCGTGTCGTATTGAACTCCGGGATCCGCACACGTCCATGCCGCACGCCCGATGTCTTCCCAAAGATCACGCGCTTTTAACGTTTTGCACACTTTACCATCGATGCGATTCACCAAATCCCAGGTGCCATCTTTTTCAACAGCCTCAAGAAAAGCATTGGTTATACGGATGGAATTATTGGAATTTTGACCTCCAACCGTGGCGTACGCTTCGGAACGAAAATCAACATCGTATTTTCGAAAATCGAAATCCTCGGGCTTCATGCCATTTTCCACCATCATGATCACGCGTTTCACGGTATTGAGTGGAATGTGCGCTTTATGAGCCTCAAGAATAAGCTTTTTCAACTCCATGTTTTTCTCGGGATTCGAGGTTTTAGCAGCCACAGATTCCACAATGGCCTTTAATTTTTCATAACAAATATGCGAACCCGCCACGAGAGCCGCCACTTTTTGCTCTTCCGTCACCTTCCATTGGATGAAATCTTCAATTTCCGGATGATCTAAATCCACACACACCATTTTTGCCGCACGACGCGTGGTGCCGCCGGACTTGATCGCCCCCGCAGCTTTATCAAAAATCCCCAAAAAGCTCATCAACCCGGATGACTTTCCTCCTCCATCCAAGCATTCGGTCCTGCCACGCAATTTTGAAAAATTCGAACCTGTTCCGGAGCCATATTTAAACAAACGCGCCTCACGCATCACGCCATCAAAAATCCCACCCTTATTCACCAAATCATCAGAAATGGATTGAATGAAGCAAGCATGAGGCTGAGGTCTCGTATAAGCATCTTTAGAGCGTTCCAATTTCCCGGTTTTTTCTTCAACATAAAAATGTCCCTGAGAATTTCCTTCAATTCCATACGCAAAATGCAACCCGGTATTGAACCATTGAGGGCTATTCGGAGCCGCGTATTGATTCATCAACATGTATTCCAACTCGGCTTGAAACGCGTCCGCATCGTCTTTGGTCTCAAAATAACCATATTTTTCTCCCCAATGTCGCCACGTGCCGGCCAAACGATACATCACTTGTTTCGAGGACCACTCACTACCCAACATTGGCGTGCCATCTTCATTTTTAAGAGGTTCCCCGGTTTTACGATCCAATTGGGGCACTCCTTTTTTTCGGAAATATTTTTGCGCCAAAATATCGGTCGCCACCTGACTCCACGTGGAGGGCACTTCAAGGTCTTTCATTTCAAACACCGTAGACCCATCCGGATTCGTAATTCGAGACGTGCGCGATTCAAACAAAATACCTTCATAAGGGTCATGACCGGGCTTGGTAAAAATGCGCGCCACTTTCAAGCCTTTTTCACCCACTTCATTGGAAAAAAGATCATCGCGAGATTTCTTGGTGCGAGTATAAGAAGGAGTGAAAGCAGCCATAAAAAGGAAGGGTTAGGAAAACAGCCATCAAAAATAGAAAACCGGCCTCAAATAGGGTCCGAAGCCCAATATGTTGTATGTCTTTTTGAAAAACACACTAAATATTGTGTCGGAACAATAGGCCCCGTAACACCCATCGTCAAGAAATTTTAATGAAATTTTAATGAAATTTTAATAAATGAGCTTGGCAAAAAACCAACTTTTTGTGGAAATATAAAATTGCTCCGAGTGACCACTCACGTAGCCACGCACGAAGCGCCAGCGAAGTGCGCTCCCCGCATTCCTTCCCAGCGAAGTGAGCTCCCCCTCCCCCGCATTTCTACGCACTCTGCGCCTCTTTAAAAAGCGCCTGCTCCGCGTTTCGAACAATACTTGGATACGCTGCCAGCACACGTTCTTGGGCATAAACCGCGTATTCGCCATGACCTTCTAAGAATCGATTCAATAAATCCAACACATACAAAGCCCCGGCATGCGTCACTTTCACGTACAAACGCGCCTTTTCCTCATCTTTTAAAAACGGAGACGCCTCAATCAAACGACAAAAAAGCGTACGCAACCGTTCCGACACCGCGCACGCTTTCTCCGATTCCGACGCCGACTCCACTTCCTTATATAACGTAGAAAGGAGCGACGGGGACCAAAACGCAGCCAAAAGCCAATGCGTGGTCACGTCTTCAATCCCCTCAAGAGTTTCAATAATATGCGCTACTTCATCCGAAATCGTTCCATCACTCTCTTCTTCCGGATCCTCGGGAATGCGATCAATCGCAGACACCAACATAATCCGATAATTATCCTCGGAAAAAGGAAGCAAATGCTTGGCGGAAACAAACGTTTTTAAGGTTCTGGAAAGGACTTTGTCGCAACGTTCCAAGAAATCATATTGAGAATCCTCAATCACGGATTTAGACATGCGCCGGGGATGAGTTTTGGCTTTTAATTTTTTTAAAAAAACCTCCAAAGCCTGAAATTTGAGAGAGTCGAAAAGATTTTCTCCAAGATCAGAAACGCACTCTTGGCCATTCATCGAAGTCTTTTTGCGTTTCATACGGTTTTATATTTATTTTTGGAATTTCTATAAATTATATCAAATTTCTCGAAGAAAAACCATCCTAAACCCACCCTTAAGCCAAAAGTGGACTTTACACACAACACAAAATGATTTCGGGATATTATATTCTCCAACCTGAAGCACATCTCCTGACAAACCCGCCTCGTACGTGTATCTTTCTCTTATGAATCGTGGATTTTTCTCAACCCTCAAAAAACCCATCATTGCCCTGGCCCCCATGGACGGCGTCACCGACCAACCGTTCCGACATATGATGTGCAAATACAGCCACCCCTCGTTCATGGTCACGGAATTTACGGATGCGGAAGGCTTGGCGCACGGCAATTTGCAAAGCTTCAACGCTTTTTATTTTACTCCTGCTGAACAGCCCTTGGTGGCTCAAATTCACGGCATCACCCCTGAAGGATTTTACAAAGCCGCCATCTTAATCGGACATCTCGGCTTCGACGGCCTCGACCTTAATATGGGATGTTCAGACCCTCGCATCATTAAAAAAGGCTCCGGCGCCGCGTTGATTCAAAACCGCGTGCTCGCCAAAGAACTCATTCAAAGCGCCCAAAAAGGGCTCCAAGACTTCGCGAATGGCATCACCGTCGAAGAAGCCGGCATCCATCCCGACATCTTAGCCGCCATCAAAGCGCGCCAAATCCAACCCACTGCCCCTCGCCTCCTCCCGCTCTCCATTAAAACGCGTCTGGGCTTTCACCGAATCGCCATCAAATCCTGGATCCCCTTTTTATTGGAACAAAAACCTGCAGTCATCGCTCTGCACGGCCGCACGTTTGCGCAACTCTATCGAGGCGAAGCCAATTGGGAAGCCATTATGGCCGCGGCCGAACTCGCGCACGAAACCAAGACCTGGCTGTTTGGAAACGGGGACATCAAAAGTTACAACGATGCGATCGAAAAAATAAAAACCTTTGGTGTGGACGGTGTCTTGGTAGGTCGAAGCGTCCAAGGAAATCCTTGGTTTTTCAGCGATCATCAACCCACCCCGGAAGAAAGCATGCTTGCCGCCATCGAGCACACACACTACTTAGAGACTCAATGCCCGGAAATTCATTTTCAACGCATTCGAAAACACCTGGGCTGGTATTGTCACCACCTTCCGGGTTCGCGCAAACTGAGAAACGAGCTCATGCAAGTCGAAACCGCAACTGAAGTCGAAGAGAAAATCAAGAATTTTTTAAAAGGAATTCTATAATTTTGAAAACCAAAAACCTCAAAAACAACCTCTGGAAACTCTACCTGCACGAAGCGTTTGCCGGCATGTTTTTCTCTGTGCCAGTCATTGTTTTGTTTTGGCAAAATAATGGCCTGAGCCTAACCGAAGTCATGATTTTACAATCGCTCTTTGCGATCATGGCCATGATTCTCGAAATCCCCACCGGCTATTTCTCGGATATTTATGGACGAAAAAAAACATTGGTTATGGCCGGAATATGCTTTTTCCTAGGAATTTCCACCTACAGCGTGAGCCATAATTTTCAGCAATTTTTAATAGCCGAAGCGTTTTTTGCACTCGGGGTCGCCCTCTACTCCGGAACTCTATCTGCCTTTGTTTACGATACGCTTCAAGACCTTCATCAAGAAAAATGTTATAAAAAAATCTGGGGCAATGTTCTATTTTCCGGGATGATGGCCCTGGCCATTTCCAATATTTTGGGAGGCTTCATCGCCGCGATTGATTTGAGATACACGTTGTACGCTTCCATCCCCTTTTTCGCCTTATTGATCCCTCTGACGCTCTCCATGCACGAGCCGAAAAAGCATAAATCCCCTACTGAAAAAGGCGCTCCAAAAAAACTACAAACCATCCTAAAAGAAGTGCTTCAAAATAAAAAACTCCAATGGCTGATTGTTTTTTCAGGCGTAATTTTTGCCTTCAATCAATCCGCGTTGTGGCTCTATCAACCCTATTTTAAATTGTCGGGACTCGATGTTATTTATTTCGGCCTTGTATTTGCCAGCTTCCAGATCATGGCCGCCTTTTCATCAAAATACGCGCATAAAATCGAAGCAAAAATCGGGCAAAAACATTCACTGATCATGCTGATATTTCTCCTGGCAGGAAGCTATTTTTTAATGAGCCATTTCGTATTTCTCTTCAGTTTTTCATTCTGTTTTTTACAACAATTCATACGAGGATTTAAAGAGGCCGTCGTAACCGACTACATCAACGCCCTCACCACCTCTAACCAAAGAGCCACCATCCTCTCGGCGGAAAGTTTTGTCGGAAGATTACTGTACGCAATGCTCCTCCCGCTCATCGGCTGGATCGCAAACCTCTACACCCTACCTCAAACCCTCCTCCTCTTGGCTGGGACAAGCCTGGTGTGCGGAGGAGTAATTTTAATAGGGTTGAGGAAAGTGAGAGTGATATAAAAAATACTAACTATTGTTATGTTAAACATAACAATAATCTTTTTTTTATCTGATCAAAATTGCTAAAAATTCGCCTTCGGAATATCTTGCTATTAGCAATCTTTAATTATTCACTAACGCTGTATTTACATCCCTTATATAAACAAACACATGAAACTTAAAGATAGAAGATACGACCTTACAATTCATAAAATTCGCGAATGGCTCCTAAACTCAAACGCAGAGCTTGGAGCCGCCATCTTTGTAAATAAAATAAAAGAAGAAATAACTGAATTCAAAGATGAAGAAATAAATGGCGCAATAAAACATTTAATGGGCAAAAATTTTATTGATCCTTACTCAAAAGAAGATAATTTCACCTTAACTACTATCAAACTAACTTCAAAGGGGCTTGAAGAATGGATCTTCCCAGGAAATTATAACAATCAAAAAAAATTTTCTTATCACACGCGAGTGAAGACAAAAAATTAGCAGGCAAAATCAAAAAAGAGCTAGAAAAATATGGAATTAAAATTTTTCTTGCTCATGAAGACATCCCTGGGACCATCGAATGGCGAGATAGAATTATCACCGAACTATCTACCTGTGGTATTTTTATCGCACTAAGAACTAATACATATAATTTCAAGCCATATACTGAACAAGAATGCGGTTTCGCATTAGCACTTAAAAAAAGAATTCTTACCTTATTTATTGGGACTAAACCTAGAAATGCAGGATTTTGCGAGGCATTTCAAGGTAAAAAATTTAAATCCATCGACACAGAAAAAATTATTAATTATTGCAAACAACAACTATTATAAACTTAACGAGGTTTCCGAATTAATTTCGCCTTATGAACTGAATTTAACAAAAAATCCTCCTTTTCTATTTGTTTTTGAATTTTAATCACTTTAGGACGCAACTCATTAACATAACTACTCATTGTTTGCATTTGTATAATACTCATAAAATCTGGTTCCATTACAAATAAACAATAATTTATATAAAATAAAGAAAGGGCAGTATTTCCAATCGGGTCTGCAAGCCCATAATTACTTGATCCAACTAAATGCAAACTGTTTTGATGTTTATTCATTAACCCTAAACGATAAAAACCTCTTGCCCCGCCATGAACAGCATTACACGACAAATTATAAAAAACACGAAAATCTGAAAAATTAACATATTCTTCTAATTCTCGAAAATTACGATTCGATAAGATTATTTTAGGGATCCACTCAAAGCCATTCATATATTCAAATTCTTTGCCGTATTTTCCGATCAAATCATCATGTTCTTTTTCTATTTTATTAAATTCCTTCCTGTCAAAGGGAAGATACCCAAATTTTTCATAAATCTTTTTATAATCTTTTGCCTCTTTAAATCTTTTAATAGCCTCATGTTCTAAATATCTTTTTGATACTTCATCATTATTCTGCTTTAAAAAGAAAGCAATAACTGCTAGTTCATGAAGGCTCCGCCACCTCGCATTTGCACCATCGGCATAACCAGATTTCAATAAAACAAAAATTTCATTGGATATTTGCAAGGCTCGAGCATGAATTTTTATTAAAACATTTTTTTTATAATAATCATTATTCCTATCAAGTGTTTTAGTTAATTTATTTTTATGTTCTTCCCCTGCTACAATAGAAAACTCAATCAAACATTCCAACAAATCAAGGGGGTCTTTCCATCGAATATAAAGTGCATTCTCAAACTTCCCTCGGCAAATTTTCTGTAAAGGCAACATTCTCATACTAACTCTCATTAATTTTTTAATAATTTTTTTAGAAAATTTAGATAGAACATTTTTTTCGACAATTTTAACCGTTTTTTGAATACTATCAGGGCTTAGAAAAAATGTCTTTTTTTTCACACACACTTCAAGAATCTTGGTTAAAAAAAATAAATTAATATCTTTATTAGATTTTCCAGACTTTCTAATCTCTTTTTCTTTATCTATTAAATATTTTCTCGTTTTATTTATATTTAGAGTGCTTTCTATTTCAGAAATTAATCTAAAAAAATCCGGAAAATCAACTTTTACCCGATTCTTAAATAGAGAATAATATCTCTCATCGAGCTTATATTTCGAGGAAATTGCAAGTTTAATTTTACTTCTTATTTTTTTATATTTATTTTTAATTTTATCTTTTGAAAAATCGAATTCTTCAATATTAGTTTTATTCAAATTAACAAAAAAAATATTAATTAGATTACCATAAAAAAATGATCTAAAAATAGATATAGAAAAGTCCTGAAGTATCCTTGATCTCGAATAGTTATTAAGAAAAGTCACTAGTGCTTTATTTACCCTATCTAAATCATTATAAAATTTGGTTATCATAAACTTGATAAGTTTAATTTAATACCCTTTTCTAAAATCCCTGCGTTTTGTACTCTGCCCCGCCCTTCATTTGACGAAGCTCGGTGAGATTGGTGGTAAAATGCGCTCCATCCACAAACACATCGCTCCAGGGAATTTGACGTTGCACCCCGCCGCTCAAACTGTCCGCAATCCACACGCCATTTTCATCAAACGAATACGCCGCAACTTGATGTCCAATATTTTCACTCCCCACATAATAAGGAATATACAAAACCATGGGATCCCCCATCGCGAGTTTTTTCAAGAAAAATTCCGCAGTCCCGTTGTAGGTAAAAACATCATCCACATCGTATTCGGTTGCAAAATTTTGCGCTTCCTCGGGTGTCCAAATAAACGCGCCATCCCATCCGATTCGATCCTGCATTTCCGATACATTCAAAATAAAATCATACTTGAAAGCCAATACATTTTTCACCGCAAACGTGTAACACCCGTAAGACCAACCGCTCTGCGAATACGCCGGAAAATCCATATCTCCCGGATAATTCGCCGTGAGCCCGGTGGCCAACACATCCTCATACGAAAGATCCTCTCCGGACAACGACGCCACCTCCACCGGCGTTCCGGCCTCATTATTCATGGCACGATACAACAACACACTCATTTGCTTGCGCGTAATCAATTCATTCGGAGAGATATAATAATCGAGCGTATCAAAAAGTCCGCGTTCTTCGGCCTTCATCAAATAGGGATGAAACCAAGCGCTTTCAGCCTGATTATCAGAAAAACGGCTATACTCCAATGTACCCAAATTTTCCCATTCATACGCTTCGCCCACGATTTTAACCGCTTCGGAACGCATAATATTATCCGCGGGATGGAACCCGTCCGGATACCCTTCCACCCATCCCAACCCCTTGGCATAACACACATATTTGGCATACCACTCGTCGTTCACGTCCGGGAAACAATTCCGGTAAAACGTCTCATCCGGTGTCACCCCCAACACGCCTTCCACCACCATTTTTGTAAATTCCGCACGATTGATCAACCCGAGCGGATGAAAAGTCCCATCGCCATATCCCTCCACCACGCCATAATCCGTTAAATACGTAAGCGCCTCAACCGCCGAATCCGTATCATAAACATCATCATACAACGCTCCGGCCTGCGTGAGCGCAGGACTTAAAAAAAGGCCAAACAAAAACAACGAAACAAAAACAGAAAATTTTTTCATAAAAAATTCATAAAAAGTTGATGAATTTCATTTTACCGTAGCTCTACTCAAATCACTATTTTTTCTCTGCGCGCTTCTCCAAAACCGCAACAACCTCCTCCAGAGACACCTTCTTTTCTGCGAGCAAAACCCACGTGTGATAGAGCAAATCCGCAGTTTCTTCAGCCAAACGTTCACGCGTTTCTTCACGAGCCGCACGACAAACTTCCTCAGATTCTTCTTCAACTTTTGCAAGAATTTCAGGAAGCCCTTTTTCAAACAGTGACGTGGTGTAAGAGCCTTTAGGACATTCTTGTTTACGCCATTGGATCAAATCAAACAACGCGCCCAAAAATCCAATCCCGCGACTGTTTTCTCCAAAACAAGTGCGTTCCCCGGTGTGACACGTTGGGCCCATGGGCTCTGCCAAAACGAGGATCGTATCTTGATCGCAATCCACTTTAATATCGCGAACCTTGAGAAAATGCCCTGACTCTTCTCCTTTTTGCCACAACCGTTGCTTGGTCCGACTCCAAAACGTCACGCGTTGATCCGCGAGAGTTTTTTCCACAGCGACTTTATTCATAAAACCCACCATCAACACCTCGCGCGTGGTCACATCCTGAATCACAGCCGGAATCAGGCCGTTCAATTTATCAAAATCGAGAATCGAAGAATTAAAAGTGTTATTGTTCATATTTTTTTAATAAAAGGGTAATAAAAGAATTGCTACGATGATCGCGGGGGCAGGGGGACCCCCTTTTTATATAGAGCAGGAGAAAAATTTCTCATACATACTCCTTTCGTGCTCAAATAATTTTTCACTTCCTGCACCGAAAATTTCCCATAGTGAAACACCGACGCTGCCAAAACCGCATCTGCCCCACCTTGCGCAATCCCGTCATAAAAATGCTCTAACTCCCCGGCTCCACTCGATGCAATCAACGGAATCGTCAAAACGTCTCGCGCAGCCTTCAACATTTCCAAATCATACCCATTTCCTTGTCCATCTTCATCCACGGAATTGAGTAAAATTTCTCCGGCGCCTCGTTCCTGCATCTCTCGCAAAAATTCCACCAAATCTCGTCCCGTATTTTCACGACCGCCTTTGATAAAAATTTCCCAACCACTTTTCGCACGACGAGGCGACACTGAAATCACCACGGCCTGCGATCCGCACAACGCCGCCGCTTCACTCACCAATCCCGGATTCAGCACCGCCGCAGACTCAATCGAAACCTTATCCGCGCCCGCCTGCAATGCATTTTTTACATCCTCAACCGTTGAAATCCCTCCTCCAATCGTGAACGGAATTGAAATCGCCTTAGACACACGCTGAGCTAAATCCGCCACCATTTTTCGTTTGTCGGACGTAGCGGTAATATCCAAAAATACCAATTCATCCGCGCCTTCGCGATCATAAAAAGCCGCCAATTTCACCGGATCTCCGGCATCTTTCAAATTCGTAAAACTCGCGCCCTTCACCACACGTCCCTCTTTAATATCCAAACACGGGATCACGCGTTTTGCCAAAAAATTTCCCTCATAAAACGCTTTTCCCATCACCGCAAAATCCACGCCAACTTGTTGCAATCGTTCCCGATCTCGGAACGAAACCCCTCCGGCCGCAATCCATTTTATTCCCGGAAATTCACGGACCAATCGCGCATACAACTCCACATTCGGACCTTTCATCATGCCATCACTTTCAATATCCGTGCACAAAATCACCGTCACCCCAAGTGTCTTCATTTTCTCCACAAAAATCTCCGGCGCCAAACCCGTTTTTTCTTCCCACCCCGAAATGCACACCTCCCCTCCGCGCACATCCATGGCCACCGCGATTCGCTCGGTCCCAAATTGCTGAATCGCCTGCGCAACCACGTCCGGTTCCTTGACCGCAAGACTTCCAATCAAAACACGAGCCACGCCACTGTTCAATAATTCCTTTATCGCAGACAACGACCGAATCCCTCCTCCAACCTGCACTTTCAAAGAAGTCTGCGCCACGATTTCGCGAATGATTTTTAAATTTTTCAACTCTCCGGCGCGCGCGCCTTCCAAATCAATGATGTGCAACCATTCATAACCCATACGTTCAAACAAACGCGCCATTTGAATCGGCGAAGAATCGTACGACGTACACGCGTCATACGCGCCTTGAGTAAGCCGCACACAGCGCCCACCAATGAGATCAATTGCGGGAATAAAAATAGTTTTTTTCATAACATTGAAATCATTATTATAAGTTTAAAAAGTTACCTAAAAGTTGTTGTCCCACGTCTCCGGATTTTTCCGGATGAAATTGCGTGCCAAAAAAATTATCTTTTTGAATCATGGCCGTAAACGGTTGCCCATAAAAAGCCACGCCCGTCGTGAATTCGCACAACGGCGCCGCATACGAGTGTACAAAATAAAAATACGACTCATCGGGGATATCTTTAATCAGCGGCGATTTTGAATCCGCAAATTTAACTAAATTCCATCCGATCTGCGGAATTTTCAAAGTGGTGGACACTGCCTCCCATCGCTGAATTGCATTAAATTTCTTCACCACTCCCGGCAAAATCCCCAACCCTTTCGTATCCCCTTCCTCGGATTTTTCAAACAAAAGTTGCATGCCCAAACAAATTCCAAACACCGGAACGCGAAGCCCACGAATCGCTTCATCCAACCCGCGTTCGCGAAGCACGGCCATGGTCGCACCCGCGGCTCCTACTCCCGGGAAAATCACTTTTTTCGCCTGCGTCACAATTTTCGGATCGCCGCTGATTTCGTACAACGCATCCAAGCGATCGAGTGCATTGCACACGCTTTTCACATTCCCGGCGCCATAATCAATGACCACTATTTTTTTCATAAATTATTAAAATTAAAAGTTGCCATTTCCATGACCCGCGCAAATCCAAGCATGGCCATGGCTGGAGAATATTTTTTCACATCAAATAAATTCACAGTAAGCAACGGGCAACACAAAAGCGATGAGCGCAACCGGTCTTCCCAATCCGTAGGAAGATCTCCTTGTGCCCGAAGCCACGCCACCAGCGGCTTCAAAACATTTTCCATTTTTGAAGTCAAAAACAATCGTTCCCATTCATCCAACTCATAATTATGAGTGATTTCCACAACGCCTTCACGAATCTTGAAATCAACCTTTATTCGCGTTTCCACTTCTTGCGGAAAATACATCCATCGCGCAAAAACATTGTGAAACAACGGCTTGGTCAAATCCAAAAACGGATCCATTCGCCCCGCATACGCAGGATCAAACAACCGCAGCCCTTTTTCTCCATAAAAAACATTTCCGTTGTGCGCATCCCCATGCCCCACCACGGTAAAAGGAAGTTGCGCTTCAGGCGCCAACAAACGTTTTGCCTGTTCAATCGCTTCACCCAATCTTCCGCAATCTTTCCCATTCACAATCCAACGCGAACGAGCAAGCGAATCAAAATCAACAACCTTCCCACTAAACTCTCGCGATTTTCCTTGATAGAAATCCTGAAATCGCGCCCCATTCAATCGCAAATAAAACAATTGTTGCACCGCAGGAAAAACCGACTTCTCCTTACGCTGAAAACTCCGTTGATACGCCTTAAAAATCTGCTGATCAAACTTGTTTTGAGCTTGAAAAAACGCACCAAAATCAACCTCTTTTTTCTTTTGAAAAGTCTCCCCTGCCACAAGATCAAAAACCGATGCATCCGTAATAAACGGATACACCAACAATTCCCGACCGCGATCCACGCACACATACGCGGGAACAATCATTGGATACCCCGCCTCTTCGAGCATTTTCGCCCCCGCATATTCTCGAATTTCACCCGCAACTTCAATGTGCGTCTTAAAAAAATAACGTTTCCCCTCACTTTCAAATTCGCCTTTAAATGAATTGAGCGACACCGCGGACTGCAAAAATCGTAAATTTTTAGGATTCAATGGAAATTGCGTGCGCAAAAATTCAACCAACGCCTCTTTCGCCTCTTGTTCACGATTTTGTTGGAGCAAGGTATAAATTTGATCCATCGTTATTATTTTTGTCATTGAGTCTAATGTCATAAAATTAAAAATTATTCAAACCTTATCTGAACACTCCTCTTGTGCGCATCAAGCCCCTCGACATCCGAAATCGTCTCCACAATAGACTTCAAATTTTTCAATCCTTCTTTAGTCAACATTTGAAATTCCATTTCTCGTTGGAAAAGTCCCACGCGCACCGGTGACGCAAACGTGGGCGCCACTCCGGTGGGCAAACAGTGATTGGTTCCACTCGCGTAATCCCCCACCGCAACCGGCGCAAAATCGCCAAGAAAAACCGACCCTGCATTTCGAATACGCTTCAGCACCTCTCGCGGATTTTTCATCTGAATTTCAAGATGTTCCGCGGCATATTCATTGGCAAAATCAATCATCGCATCCTCAGACTCAAACACCAAAATCGCACTATACCCTGCCAATGCTTTTTGAATAAAATTTTGACGCTGAAGCGTTTTAAATTGTCGAATAATTTCAGCTTTCACCTGCTCGGCCAACGCACGCGACGTAACAGCCAACACCCCGGCCGAATCCGGTCCATGTTCGCACCGCGACAAAACATCCGCAGCCAAAAATCGAGGATCCGCAGTCTCATCCCCCAAAATCAACGCCTCGGACGGCCCGGACAACATATCAATTCCCACTTTCCCAAACACCTGCAATTTCGCAGCTTGGACATAAGGATTTCCGGGCCCGGCAATGATTCGCACCGGACGAACCGTCTCCGTGCCAAACGTCATAGCCCCAATCGCTGCAATCCCACCCACTCGATAAATTTCATCCGCCCCCGCTTCTTTGGCAGCCACAATGATTTCATAATTAGGAGCCGTGGGAGGAAAAAAAACGGCCACACGAGGCACTCCGGCAGCCTTAGCCGTGACGGTTAAAATTTGCGCCACCGTCGGAAGCGGCGCTTTTCCTGCAGGCACATACAATCCGGCCGCATCCACAGGCACCACACGCACGCCGGTTTTCACTCCGGGCACACTTTCGATCTCCCATTCTTGAGTAATGCGCGACGCCTGTTCCTCATGAAATCGTCGTGAAATTTGAATCTGTTTTCGAATCATCTCAATCACTTCGGGCTTCACTTTCTCGTACGCTTCGGCAATATCCGCCTCACTCACCCGCAAACGACTCAATTCAAACGACGGATCATCAAACTCACGAATATACGCCAACAACGCTTGATCGCCTTCTTTTTTCACGCGATCCAACCACAGGGTCGCCACGCCTTTAATGGCTTCCATATCCGCTTGCGCGCGGCGCATAATGCGGCTTTTTATATCGGGTGACGCAAATTCCCAATCATAGATTTCGATCATAAATTTTTGAGATTAAAAATAAATTAAATTTTTATGAACGGCGAAGGGGCGAGGAGGTCTTTTGGACAATTCCGCAGCGACAATCGGCTTGGTCCCTGCAACGCAGGGCGATTGTCGCGAGGCATACCCCGCATTGCGGGGAGGAGCGAACGAACCGGGGTGGCCAAAAGACCTTCTTGTCCCCGCGCGCCGATGAATTCCAATTTATAAATTTCACTCATATTTCTTTAAATTAAAGGATCATTTTTTCAATCGGCGTCACCAAAATCCCACTCGCTCCCGCCTCCTTCAACTGCTCCATCACTTCCCAAAACCGATCCTCCGGCACTACGGAGTGAATCGCCACCATCCCACGGGTAGCCAACGGCACCACGGTCGGACTTTCCAACCCCGGCAAAATTTTCCGAATCGCATCAAACGCTTTTTCCGGTGAATTCATCATCACGTATTTAAACCGTCGCGCCGCCAACGTGGCCCTCACTCGCATCAAAAATCGATCCAAATCCAATTTTAATTTAGGATTTTTAAACGACGCCACATTTCCAATTAAAAGCGCCTCGGATTCCAACACCACTTCCATAGCCTCAAGCCCATTCGTTTTTAACGTCGTCCCGGTAGATACCAAATCACACACCGCATCCGCAATATTGAGACTCGGCGTGATTTCCACCGAGCCTTTCACCATCACAATCGACGCTGAAATCCCTTTCGTTTTCAACCAACGCTTTAAAATAGTCGGATACGACGTGGCAATCCGTTTCCCTTCAAGATCTTCCACCCGACTCAATTTCGAATCCCGCGGCACCGCCACCGATAATCGACACCGCCCAAACCCCAATCCTTCCTTAATTTCCACTTTCGCATTTTTTTCTTGCAAAACATTGGTCCCCACAATTCCCAAATCACACACCCCATCTTGCACATATTCCGGGATGTCATCGTCTCGAATGAATAAAATTTCAAGATTAAAATTACGACAACTCGAAAAGAGCCGCTCTCCGTACACTTCAAAATCCAACCCGCTCTTTTTTAAAAAATCAATGGTTTGCTCGGTCAGACGACCGCTTTTCTGAATCGCGATTTTGAGACGATCTCCATTGAAACGTTTCATAGATATTAAAGTTAAAGAATGAAATAAATTAAGTGATAACGTGATAAAACATTAAACCAAACGGGAATCAAAAAAGAGCTCAGTGTTGAGCTCTTGGAGAGTAACCGGGTTTCAAGTGTTTACAGTCGATTCAACACCATCCGGTACCCCCCTTCTCCATGATGCAACCAATGAGCGACACGAGTGATCGTGGCCGTACTCGCCCCCGTTTTTTCACTCACTTCACGATAAGGAATTTCTTTATCCACCATTTTAACCACTTGCCAACGTTCGGCCATAGCCTCCAATTCTTTTAAGGTACACAAATCACGAAAAAATTTTTCACACTCACCGGCGGTCCTCAATTTGAGAACGCCCTTAAAAAGATCGGTGGTTTGTGAATTTTTCCAATTTTCAGCCATTTGAATGATTTAAAAATGTTTTCGTGTGCTAAAACATTAACTCACGATTTTGCGTTTGTCAAGTCCTTTCCAATTCGCTATAATATCCCCACTAAAAAATAACCCACAGTCCATGAAAATTCTCATTTACGGCAAAGGATTTCTCGGAAATCATTTCCTAAACTTCTTCAACGCACAAGGTGAAACCTCCCTCTTTGGAAACGCCAACATCGGTGACATCGATGCCGTGCGCAAAGACCTCGCCCAAGAAACCCCGGATGTGGTTCTCAACTGCGCCGGCAAAACCGGACGTCCCAACGTGGACTGGTGCGAAGACCACAAACAAGAAACACTCTATTCCAATGTCACAGGCCCTCTTGTCCTCCTTCAAGCTTGCCTTGAAAAAAATATTTATTTTGCTCATTTGGGAAGCGGCTGCATTTACGATGGCGACAATAATGGAAAAGGATTCAGCGAAGAAGACAAACCCAATTTTGACGGCAGTTATTACAGCCGAACCAAAACCGCGTCCGATCAAGCGCTCAAGGAATTTCCCGTACTTCAATTGCGAATTCGCATGCCCATCGATTCCGCGCCCGGACCGCGCAATTTCATCACTAAAATTCTCCAATATGAAAAAGTGGTGAGTGTGGCAAACTCCATGACTGTGATCGACGACCTCCTCCCCACGGCGTACGAACTCATCAAACGTCACCGAACCGGTATCTATAACATGACCAATCCCGGCCTCATCGACCACGCCACCATCCTCGATCTTTATAAAGAAATCGTGGATCCCAATTTCAAATACACCGTCATTCCCCTGGAGGAACTCTATTCCAAAAATTACGCCACGGCCAAACGCTCCAACTGCATGCTCAACACCGACAAACTCGCCAAAGAAGGACTGGCCATGCGCCCCATCGAAGCCGCAGTGCGCGATTGTTTGGAAAAAGGATTTAAAAAACACGCAGCGTAACAAAGTGCCACCCATACATCGCATTCTCCGTGTTGTAAAAATTTAATGCATTCAAAAACCAGCGTTTTATTGTAGTATTACATTAAAACGTGACAACACGCCAAACCTAATACAAAGATACTTTTAACATATTTGTAAAACTCTTTTTTAAAACTGCTCTTGTGACAGATAAAAATGAGGAGAAAGATTAAATCACTTAATATTCTTAACGCCCTCCTCAAATGGCAAAAGCTAAAGTCAAAGCAAAAAAGACAAAAGTAACAAAGAAACCAGCAAAGAAAGCAGTGAAAGGAAAAGGAAAGAAGAAATAAATATTCTTTGCATTTCAAAAAAGCCCGCCTCACACGAAGCGGGTTTTTTTATAAAAACAAATGAGCGCACGCAAAATAAATCAAGACACTCAACGTGTCTTGCAAAATCGTGGCAATCGGTCCGCTCGCGTCCGCGGGATCCAATTTAAGTTTGGTAAAAAAATACGGGACAAAAAGTCCGGTAAAAATCGACGATAAAATTGCCGTAAACAAAGCAACACCCAAAACCAACGCCAACATTTGTCCATAAAAAATCCATCCAATCCCTCCCAATAAAATTCCGAAAAACAACGCGATGGAAAAAATAACTAAAAATTCCCGCCTACAATAACGACCAAAAACAAACCGATGATTGCCGGCCAAATCCCGAATAATCAGCGCCTCCATTTGAGTACGAACCGCATCCCCCATGTACACCACTAAAGGAATAAAACTTGCAAGCACCAAATTAATGGCCAAGGTGGCCTCAAAGGAATCAATCACTTTTGCAACCAACAGCCCGCCAAGCAATCCAAGGATTAACCACGGCAATCGATGCCGAAGCGAGGTCCATAACGACGTCTCAAACAACGGCGAAAATGCATGACTGTTATGAATACCGGCCATACGCAAAATATCTTCGTGCGTTTCATGATTAAGAATGGACAAAATCGTATCACTCAACACCGCGCCTAAAAATTTTCCTTTTTCATCCACCACCGGCACCTGACTGAGATGATGTCGAATCGCAAGATACGCCACTTTTTCTTGGTGATCCGCGGGGCAAACCGAAATCAATGATTTTTTAGTACTGATGTCAGAAACTTTTTTCAACAATGGATAAATATACAAAGCCTTAACCGGGAAAACACCCACCAATTTATGAAATTCATCCACCACATACACATCATGAATACTGGAAAAATGTCGCGCTTCTTTAGTGAGAAGTGTTTTGACTTGAGCCAACGTTGATTGCACAAAAACCACAGGAACACGCCGAGTCATTTGCGCTCCGACGGAATCCGATTTTAATCTTATTTTTTTCACGAGAAAATTGTCGACTGTTCAATGTCAATTGTCAACTGTCAATTATGCCGCTACAATGACCTCGTATGAAGCCTCCTCGTGCCAATGCATCCGTTTTTGCCACTTTTCTTATCCTTGCACTTATCGCGGGCGCAATTTATATGTTTTGGCAAAAAAACAATCCCACACTCCCCACTCCCGACACAATCATTGAATCGGAAACCGTTCCGACCCCTTAATTCAATTCATCCTCATGCCAAAAAAAAGTTCGTCCCAAAAAACGAATTTTGATTTTTCTTGGGACACCCTCACCATTGAAGAAATCTTAAAAAAACACCCTCTTGCCGCCCAAATTTTACAAGACTTTGGGTTATCGTGTTTGGATTGCGCTCTCAACGAATGGGAAACGCTTCAACAAGGCGTTCTCGGCCACGGTATGCCAGAAGAAGCACTGAAAGAAATCAGAGACGTTCTCACCCTCGAATACGATTCCTATCAAAAAGATCTCGAAGAAAAAAAATTGTACATCACACGAAAAGCGCTGCTCAAAATCATCGAGCTCGCGGAAAAAGAAGGCTTAAAAACCTATGGCATTCGAGTGAAAGTGCTTTCGAAAAAAGGGATCGATGGAAATCCGAACTACGCCATGGATTTTGAAAAAAAGGCCAAAAAAGAAGATAAAATCATCCCGTTCGATCACCATGTAATCCTCTACATTGATCCCAAATCCTTCAAAATCATTCAAGGAAGTATGATCAATTTCATGGAAACGTATAACGAAACCGGATTTAAAATCACAAAACTCGAAAAAAAGGTATAAAATTTTCACTTTCACTCCTCAGTTTTTCCTGTTATACTCCACGCACGTAGCAAAGCGAAGTGCGCTTTCCCTCTCTTCTTTTTCTGCATTTCCTTCTCATACGAAATACTAACTTTAAACACTTTTTCTCCATGTCCAATCAAGCTCATTCTCGCTATCATGGGATGACGATGGCCAACCAAACTCGTCCCAAAAGCAGTCAAGCCAAGCGCAGAAATAAGGCCAAAGCTCGTGTTCGCAAAGCCGCGATCATCGCTTCCCGAAAGGATTCCTAGTCCCTCTTTAATATCCCTTCCCATGGCCTATTCTCGCAACGCTCGCCTTTTTGTATGGATCATTACGATTTTATTCGTGGGATTCATGCTGTTTACATCCCTGGCGCCGCAAGCCGTCGCTCCGAGTCAAACAACCCCTCCGACAGAAGAAAACACGACCACAAATCCCGATCTCACTCTTTAAAACCCTCCGGGGCCATTGCCCATGTTTTTTAAACGGAAAAAACAACCCACGGTTTCGGGTTTTTCACATCCGCGATTACGCCCTCGCGTACAATCCAGACGAACCTCTGTTTCAAACCAAAAATCAACGCTTTCAAACCCTCTCTCCTCGACATCAAAACGCACTCCGCGCCGAGGATTGCGTGGATTTTTCGCAAAACTCAAACGACCTTTTTTACTCATTGTGATTGGCGTAATTCTCATCAGTATTACCCACACTCTTTTCATTTCTCCTCGATTCAATATTGAAAAAATCGCCGTCACCCAAGATGGAGAATCGCTCGAAACCCATCCGCTTTTAACCCTTTTTCAAGAAATTAAAGATTCGAATATTTTTCTTTTCAATGCCGACCCTTTTTACGCATTTCTTTTGGAAGAATACCCGGAATACGAATCCATTCAGATTAAAAAAACACTACCCGACACACTGCTCATTGAACTCACCACTTACCCGAAAGTCGCCAATCTTCTCCTGAAAACCTCGGACAACAAAGAAACATATTTTCTCCTCAACAGCAGTGGCCGAATCCTTTCCACCGAAACGCAAATGGAAGGACTTCCGCTCATTGTGGTTGAGCGCGAACAAAGCATTCCGGAAGGAACACTGCTCGTTCCTCAAGATCAACTGGCTTTTATTCTCGACTCCATCCAAACCTATGAAGACAAATTCGGAATGAAAGTGACGTACGCTCTTTATCTCCCCATTGAACGAGAGGTCCATTTGTTCACGGAACGCAATTTTTACGTATGGCTCGACCTCACCCTCGATCTCGACGAGCAACTCACCAAATTAAAACTCGCGCTTTCCAGTCTCAATATTTACGAGGAAAGCATTGACTACATCGATTTACGCATCGAAGGCGTGAATGGAGAAAAAATAATTTTTAAAAGAAATTAATATGCGTTTTGCTTTCTTCGGTCTCATTATCGGGTTAATCATCGGATTGCTTATCCAGGTCAATATCCCCTTGGAATACACCAAATACACCGCAGTCATCATCATCGGATTATTAGACGCCCTGTTTGGTGCGGCCCGTGCCGAAGTCAAAGCCGACGGCTACAACTCGATTATTTTTCTATCCGGATTATTTTTCAACATTCTTCTCGCTTCCGGAATCACATTTCTCGGAGATAAACTCGGACTCGATCTCTATCTCGCGGCCACCGTGGTATTCACTTATCGTATTTTCGGAAATGTGGGAATCATCCGCCGAACACTTTTGCAAAAATGGACGGCAAAAGCGGATTAAGTTACTTCAGCTTTTAACGGGCGGGAAAGGGAAATTTTTGTAAAAATTTTCAACGTTTCGCTCCCATTTAAACAAAAATTCTTCCTGACCGCTCGTTATTTCATTGAAATTTTCCTCTTTCTCCTGTATAATTGAGTCAATATAGCAATAAAAATCACATATTAAATATGAATTCTTCTTCCCTTTCCCGTATTCGAGACCTCATTGAAAAAGCCGAGGCCAATTTAACAGCGGCCCGACAAATTCTCGCTTCTTTGGACGGAGAAAAAGTCGAAGGCGGAAAAACTCTTTCCTTGAATGAAATGGCTTCCGGACTTTCGATGTCTTCTTTTGGAGACACCCAAATCCTTGAAGGTATTTTTGACGGACAAAACATGATCGGACCGAATGAAAAAATTTACACCGTGGCCGTAAATTACGCGAGCAAATCCAAACTCATCCCCGGAGACCGACTCAAACTCACGATTCAGGGCAACGGATCCTTTTTATACAAACAAATCGGACCCATTGAACGCAAACACGTCAAAGGTGTTCTTTCTCTTGAAAACGGCGAATATCACGTCTTAGCCGAAGGCAAAAGCTACAAAGTGCTCCTCGCCTCCGTCACCTATTTTAAGGCTTCGATCGGCGATGAACTCACCTTCATCATTCCCGCTCAAGGCGACTCCGAATGGGGCGCAATCGAGAACGTTATTCCCACGCACTAGACATCACGCACGAAGCGCAGTGCGCTCCCCTCCCCCCGCATTCCAATTTCAATTCAAAAATAAAATCTTCTAACCAAAACAAAAATGGACGACCAAAATCAAAACACTCCCAACCCGATCGAAGGCGCACTCAAACAGATTCAAAACTGGTTTGTGAGCGGTGATTTTGAAAAGGTAAAACAAGGATGTGAAGAAATTCTCCATGTGGCACCCAACAACAGCATTGCGCAGGATCTCTTGAAAAAAGCGGATGAAAAACTCGGAAAAACGACGGAAATGTCAACCTCGGAACCCTCACCGATTCCTTCTCATGAAATGCCCATAGAATCTATTCCGGGAATGCCCCCCGATGATATCGATGACGACCTTATCTCAAGCCCGACCGGAGCCGTCCCCCCCGAAGAAATGCAAGACCTCGAAGATTTGGAGAAAAAAAATCCAAGCACACTTTTCATCAATTTATTGATCTTGGCCGGATTGTTCATCCTCGGAATCGGACTTGTGTACGGATACGAAACATTCATTAAAGATTCCGATCAGCCTGTGGTGGAAAACACAACCACAGACGAATCCACGGACGAATCCACGATCGATGAAACAATCATTGACCAAACCACACCGGATGAAATCATAACCGATGAAACGCCCCCAACCGAAACGGAAAACACGGCTACGACTCGCAACGAAAAAAGGCTTATTGATCTTGAAACCATCGAAAAAGCACTCATCGAATATTACGATGCCAACAAACAATATCCAACCGCGGATACAATCAACACCGTACTCGTGGAACAAGGATTTTTAAGCGAACTTCCTCTTCCTCTAAAAAAAGATATTTACACTTACGCGGTGTATGAAAACACGCTCGGGCCCAATCAAGATTACATCTTGAGCGCTCCGTTTGAAAACGACGACAAAACCATCGGATCTTGGACCACGGGAGGAAATCGCTTTGAACACGCGGATTACAATGACTTATCTCAGCCAAATGTAACGATTCTTGATCCCACCATGACCGAGGAAGAATATCTAAATCAAACACCCGCAGAGGAAACTCCAACGGAAAATACCCCAGACGACAACGGCGGAAGAATCCACAGAACCTAACAGACACCACGCACGTAATTTAAAATCTAAAATTTCTCATTTCCCATGAACGGCATTCAACAACTTCTTCGCGCCTCGGTAGACCGCAAAGCCTCGGATCTTTACATCGGCAGCGGCGCCAAGCCCATTCTTCGTATCAACGGAGAGCTTGTCCCCATTGACGACCATCCGATTCTCGACAAAAAAACCGCGGAAATATACCTCCTCGAGGTCATGGACGATCCCCTTAAAAAAAAATTGCAAAATTCTTCGGATTTGGATTTTTCAATTGAAGCGGATGGAATTGCTCGTTTTCGTGTGAATATTTTTGTGCAAAGAAATGGAATCAGCGGTGTGTTTCGTGTGATTCCGGAAGTCCCGTTGAGTTTGGAAGAGCTCCAACTCCCCCCTCAAATTCAAGCCCTGACTTCACTTCGCAAAGGACTCATTCTCATCACCGGTCCCGCAGGTTCCGGAAAATCCACCACCCTCGCGGCCATGATTAAATCCATCAACCATTCACAAAAAAAACACATTCTCACCGTGGAAGACCCGATTGAATTCCTTCATCAAAACAACTTGTCCGTGATTGAACAACGCGAAGTCGGCACCCACACCGTGAGTTTCAGCCGTGCGCTCAGAGCTGCGTTGCGTGAAGATCCGGATGTAATTCTTGTCGGAGAAATGCGTGATCTTGAAACCATCAGTTTGGCCATCACGGCCGCAGAAACCGGGCATTTGGTGATTTCCACCCTTCACACCCAAGGCGCGGCAAATACGGTCGATCGTGTGATTGACGTTTTTCCTCCGGATCAACAAGCTCAAATTCGAACCCAACTCGCCTCAACCTTGGAAGCGGTGATTTGGCAAAAACTCCTTCCCGCGGAAAAAGAAACGGTCAACGGCACCAAGCGCATCGCGGCTCTCGAAATTTTACTGTCTAATCACGCAGTCAAAAACCTGATTCGAAAAGGTCAAACCTATCAAATCGACTCAGTGATCGAAACCAACCGAAAGGACGGCATGCAAACCATGAACCACTCTCTCAAAACACTGCTCGAACAAGGCCTCATTTCCGAAGAAACCTATCAAAAAAACGTGCAGGAATAAATTAGGGCTCCGGGTTTGCTACGAGCTCTGCGAATTCTTCCTCGGTAGCATTAACAAGAATCTCTGGCTGTGTTGAGAATCCATTCTCAGTTATGGTTTGAGCCACTTGAAGAATTCTACAAGGGCCCGATTCATCGCCAGGGACTCCCCCAAAACGGGGCTCAGTCCATTCTTTTGACTCACACGCCACCTCATAATGCTCAATAAGAGCCGTCGGGGTCACGGTAACTCCATCGTAAAACAGCCACGTATCCCCGGTCTCAAGATATTCTTCTTCATGCAGATAAGCTTTTGGAATTGGAAGATCCTCAAACAATCCATCCGTCGTCATGCCAAAAACATAATAACCGCTCATATAACCGTGAGGATCTGAAGGTTTTTGAACTAAAAGATAATCGTATAGAGAAGAATCAAAATGGACCACCGTGATTCTAAATTCATTCATATCTCTATCGATTTCATCTTGCTTGATTGCGGTCCAAGAGCCGTTCGTAAACCTAAAAACATCCAAATAAGCCTTTTGCACGGGTCTCCCATATTTAGAGATAACATCATCCATTTCATATTCAATGCCGTATTCTTTTTTCCCATCACTATCGAGATCAAACTCATAAATGGTTTTAATCACAGCATTCACAGGGATGAGAGATTCGGCATCAAAAATTTCAGACAATAAAACAACCGATTCCTCAATAACAGGAGTCTCCTCAATCGTTTCCGGGACTACGGTCGTATCGACAGGAAGCGAAGCCCGCTGCTGGCAAGCAACCCCAAACACAATTAAAGCAACGAGCGTAATATAAAATGCTAATATTCGCTTGTGGCTCATAAAAAAAATACAAAGGAAAATACAGGGGAAAAGAAAAAATCGTTAAACGATTTTTTCTGGTGGAGCTAACGAGATTCGAACTCGTGACCTCTTGCATGCCATGCAAGCGCTCTAACCAGCTGAGCTACAGCCCCACAATGAAAAGTCTTTTTCAAAAAACGACACCCCTTTTTATACCATGCCTTACAAAAAACACCAGTATTTTCTCTCTCCGGCAATTGCCTAACCTTATTTTTTCTGGTATAATAATGAGATGAAAAAACTAATTCTCCTCTCAACCCATCTAATTTTATGGGCCGTATTGTGCCCTTTTTTCTTAATCTCATTCCAATCTGTCACTTTTGCTCAAACCATCACCATCCCCAGCAATCTAAACAATACGGAATCCTTTGACGTGGGAGACATCTTAAATGTCAACGATGAACAAGGAACAGCCATCCAAGGGCAAGAATATTTATCCGAAGACAGCAAAACGCCCCTTCTTTCATTCATTTTAGACACCATCAATTTTATCACACGCATCATCGGAGTCATCGCCATGGGCCTGATTGTAATCGGCGGAATCCGCATGATTGTTTCGCAAGGCAGTGAAGATCAACTCCAAAAAGGAAAAGCCTTACTTGAAACCGCGATTGTCGGTCTTGTGATTTCAATGTTTTCCTATATCATCGTCCGTTTTGTGCAATCAATTTTCTATCTGCAATCTTAATTCAAGATTTTTTTATGAAAAAACCCCTTCGAAAAATCATTTTTACACTGAGTCTCTTTTCTCTGTTTTTATTGGGAGGGATTGCAACCGCAGATGCGGTTTACTGTGATTCAACTGAAGGAAAAAGCTTAAATCAACTCGCCTCGGAAACCGGAGACAGCACCATAATCATGGAAATCACCGAACCCCTGGGTTCTTTTGATCAAAAAATCACCAGTGGAGGAATTGATGTAAGCGCCGTATATTGGAAATTCACTTGTAAAGCAACGAGCTCAACAGGGTCAACAACAGATAAAACAACGGAAACTTACTATAGAGCCTATAGTAAAGGTTGCCCCGTGGACGCCACCTGCACCCTTGTTCAAATCATTCGCGGAACCTCGGGCACTGGTATCCTCAAAACTTACATCGCCGTGATTTATCGCTGGGCCGCCGGCATCGTTGGAATCATTGCGGTTTTGGTTATCGTAATCAGCGGCATCCAAATCTCCATGGATCAAGGCGGTGGCGAAAGCATTGGGGCAGCTAAAACCCGCATCATGCAATCCCTCTCCGGATTGGTCGTTCTTTTCCTTTCCGCGCTCATTCTTTACACCATCAATCCAACTTTCTTTCAAAAATAATATGACGACAACTTTTCTCAAAAAAATAACAGTCCTCGGATTATTCCTCATGGTTTTAGGGTGGAGCGGAGCCTTCTCTCCTCTTTTAACGCAAGCCGCGGGAAGAGAAATCGCCGCAGAGAACACAGTGACCATGCCCATTGTCTCCCACCCGGACCTCCTCCCCGGCCCTGCCGAGGGAGACGATCAAGAAGCTGTCCAAGAATACTTCCAAGAACAAGCCATCCCCACATTTATCAGCACCTTTCTGGGACTGGTGGCGGGACTGGCCGTACTTTCACTCATCATCTCGGGGCTTAGATTTATTCTGGCTTTTGGAGGAGAAGAAGGGATCACCGCCGCCAAAAAAAACGCCTTATGGGCCGCCGTAGGATTGGGAATCGCCATCCTCGCCTACGCCATTGTTTCCATCATCAACACCATTCCAATGCCAAAAGGCACCTACAACCCTGAAACTCAACAACAAATCGAATACGACAGCATTTAATTTTTCTCTTATGAAATTCAAAATAATACTCATCGCTCTTCTGACTTTTTCTTTGACCCTATTGTTGGCCGCTCCGCTTGTGCAAGCCGCCGACGATCCGGCCGATGAATTCACAGATGCCATTGAGGAAACCGACACCTCTTCCATGGAAGGTGATATGCCGGACTACTCCACCGAATCAACTCCATCCACCCCGGCAACAGACCCCTGTGACTCCCCCGCAAACCTCTCCAGTGAACAAAAACTCGAATGTCTCTTCCCCAACGAACAAGCCCTCATTGAGGGATCTCCTCAGGGGGATCAAGGCTCAACCAGCCTCCCCAGCGGCAATCTTTTTACGGATTTTCTTCCCTTTTTCATCAACACCGCATTGGCCATCACCGGCACACTTATTTTCATTGCACTGCTGTATGGCGGGTATCTGTTTGTCATGTCCAACGACAACGAAGAATCCATCAATCAAGGTAAAAAAATCATGACTTATTCCGTGATCGGTGCCATCATCGTCGCCATTTCTTACGCCGCCATCTACGGCCTCGTCTATTTGAATCTTGATTAAAAATTCCATAATGAAAAAAACAAAAATTCTCATGATCGGCCTCCTGGTCAGCGCCATGCTTTTCCTCCCTCAAGGAAACACGCTCCAAGCCCAACTCGCTATCCCCTCCGATCTCCATCCGGAATATGCGCCCGAAGGCTGGGCAGAATTACATCCCGATGAAGCCGGGACCAAGGCTGAAGACAAATTCGGATCCGACGCCATCAACTGGATCATTGCGGATATCATTGTGGTTTTATTACAACTCGCCGGAGTCTTAGCCATTTTCTTCATCATCTACAGCGGATTCACTTATGTACGCGCCTTTGGCCAAGAAGAAACGATTCAATCGGCAAAAAAGGGGCTCACATGGGCCATTTTAGGGCTTTGTCTTGTGATCCTTTCCTACGCCATTGTTCAAGCCATCATTCGCATTACGCTCAGCGTATAGCTACGCCAACCTCGGGAACAAAGACTCCCCTTTTTTCACAATTGTGCCTTGTTTTAAACGACCCCATTCGTGAAGCGCATTGCCTTCTTTTTCGGTTTCCGTAACCCCCAATTGTTCACGCATTTTCGCCGTGGTCCCGGGAATAAACGGCTCCAGCAACCAACTCACATGCCGCAATCCTTCCAAAAGCACATACAACACTTCATGTAACTTTTGCGTGTCTCCGGCCTTAGCCAGAGCCCACGGCTTTTCCGTTTCCACAAAAAGATTGGCTGCATTCAAAACTTCAAGCACGCCCTCTTCAATCGCTTTTTTAAGATTAAATTGCCCCATCGCAGCCTCCATCGTTTTCCACGCCACTTCCATTTGCTCGATCGCGCCCTTGTGTTGCACCGGCGCCGGCACTTTGCCTTCGCAATATTTTTCCGTCATCGCCAAAGTGCGACTCAGCAAGTTTCCCAAATTGTTCGCCAAATCGCTGTCGTACACGATCCGAAATCGTTCGGTATTGAAATCTCCATCATCATCCGTCGGAATTTCTCTCAAAAGAAAATACCGAAGCGCATCCACTCCATACTCCTTCACCACCGCAAAAGGATCCACCACATTCCCGAGGGATTTGCTCATTTTTTGTCCGTTCGACGTGATAAAACCATGAATCAAAATTTGCTTGGACGACGGCAATCCCGCAGACATCAACATCCCCTGCCACATATTCGATTGCTGACGTAAATTGTCTTTTCCAGCAATTTGCACCCCGGGCCAAAACTTTGAAAAATTCCCATCCTCCTGAGGCCATCCCAAGGTAGAAATATAATTCACGAGTGCATCAAACCACACATACATCACATGAGCCTCATCTCCGGGCACCGGCACGCCCCACGGCATTTTGGCTTTGAGCCGGGAAATACTAAAATCCTCAAGCCCTTTTTTCGTGAATTCAATCATTTCCGTAAGCCGATGTTCCGGCAAAACAAATTCCGGATTCTTTGAGTAAAGTTCCAACAACGGTTTTTGATACGCGGAAAATTTAAAAAAATAATTTTCTTCCTCAATGGACTCGAGCGGCATATTCGGATGAACCGGACAACGACCGTCTTCATTGAGCTCGGACTCGGTTTTTCCCAACTCACACCCCACGCAATATTTCACTTTATAATTTTTCTTATAAATATCGCCTTTGGCCGCACACCGTCTCCAAAACTCCTGCGCCGCAGCGATATGATCCTCGTCTGTGGTCCGAATGAATTTATTATAGGAAAGATTAAGTGCCACCTTAAGCGCATCAAATTTAGCCGCATATTCGTCACAATATGCTTTTGGCTCTTGCTGAGCCTCCAACGCTTTTCGATAAATTTTCACCCCATGCTCATCGGTCCCGGTATTGAAAAAAACCTCATCTCCGCACAACCGACGATATCGAGCGATCGCATCCGCCTGAATGATCTCCAACGCAAAACCGATATGCGGATCCGCATTCACATACGGAAGTGTGGTGGTGATGTAAAAAGGAGCCATTGACTAAATATTAAGATTATTATAAAATAACAATCCTTTGCAAACTTTAATCCTATATTAACATGAATTTCCCACGACTCGAAATACCCATGCCATTAAAAAAAATCCTTCCTGTTGTAATGGGATTAAATGCTTGCGACCCCAATGCCAACCACGACACCAACGGATATGATAATTCTTGTGAAGGATTAGTGGCCTGTTTTGAAGAACAGATCCCAGGAATCACTCTAGCTTTAGAAACACTCCCGGATTACGTCCGAAACGCTCTTATTGCCACTGAAGAAAGATTGAAACAAGAGACCGCAAACGACCTAGCAATAGATACATCCGATCTTACAACTCGAACCGATTGTTTTAAGTCCGAAGATCTTTCCGAAGCCGTAACCGATTGTGAAGAAAGCGCCGGGATTACCGAAGAAGAATGCAATGGAGAATATAGTATAAACGATGATTTTACCGGGCATGATCTTGCTCTTATCGAGGGCTCCGCTGCCATCACCCAAGCGACCTGTCCAAATCCCGACATGGAAACGGTCAAATTCGCCCTCACTTCTCAATCTTATGACGGAAGGGATTTGCGTTGCATAACAACCGCTTACGTTTGCAATCAATAATTCGCTTAATTCGCCGTCTCGTACAGTACAAAGTTGAACACCGGCAAAAACGATTCGAGTTTCACTTTCACGTCAATATTTTGCGTCACACCGCCGCTCGTGCCATCGGCTTGAATCAGTGTATATTCGCACGGCGACTCGCTCACCCCTTGATTGGCCGTGGAAAGCTGTAATTGGAGACCGTAGTCCTCCGGCAATGGATTAAAAGGATCTTGCGCCGACAACACAATCACATTGGTCAAAATAAGGGTGTTGAAATAATGGTTTTCTAAAAAATCGGAAATTGGATAATTATTGTAATGCACATAAGTGCCTCCTTCAGACCCTTCATAAAAACTCGCCGTATTCACCATCGCATCCAAGGTCTTCGTGTCCCCGGTGTATTCAAAAAGCCCGCTGATCGCCTTGGTATTCCCATCTTTTTTATCAATGCCCAAAATTTTCCATCGCAAAACATTACCGGAAACCGCTTTGAGATTTCCGTCACGATCTTCAACCTTAAAAGAAAGCGTAAAATCCTCAAGATCCGCTCGCCCCACCTCGGCATCCCATCGATACAACGGCCAAGACACGGATTTCTGAATCCCCAATTCGCGCCATGCGTTTTCTTCATGAGCGCAAGGAACCAAGGTCTCCGCAGCCATCATGTTGTAGGTCATCAAAGCCCCATTTCCAAGCATCACATTCTGACTTTGGACTCCGGAAGTATCATCCTGCGCTTCATACCCGGGCAACCGATTTTCACGATAATACAAGGCCGATTCCACCGCTCCCTCTGCGGAAAAATACGCCATTCCCGCATCCACCACATTGCGTTCCACACGGATCGAATCCACTACAATTTGACTGATCCCAAACCCAAAAACCATCAAAAATGCCATCAATAAAAGGGAAATAAGTAAAGCACTCCCCCTTGGATTTTTTTTAATTGTTCGTCTTTCGTTTTTCATATTTTTTTAATAAATTTTTAATTTAAAATTCCACCCCATACACTCGACTCGCAATCGTGGACTGCATTTTTACCTGCAAAACTTCGGGAAGTAAGGTGGACATACTCCGTGCCGCAATCACCACATTCACACTCGGCTGATATTGCGAAGCATCTTTTATATAATTTTCATACGGACTGCTCAACGGCTTAATCATGAATTGAACATAATCAAGATCCACTCGTTGTGTTTCAAACGGCTGAAACCCGGAATAATAGCCTTCCGAAGCGATCCAATTCACGGCCGTCGTATCATAATCCAATTCCAAAATCGAAAATCCTCCATCTTGAAATCGATACGACATGCGATGCTCTCCGTCGGCGGAAATAAGATGCAACGAAGACGTTTGTCCCTGGGCTGATAATCCGGATGAAGCCCCTGAGCATTCGCCATAATCCGAGCCATAAGAGGAATCCATAACTGCCGCGGCCTCATAACACTCATAATCAATCGTATACAACCGCACATCTTGCGTGATTTTATCCATTAAAAAACGCGTTTCCGCATACACGGACCGCACCTCGGCCGCATGACGCAACGCACGACTCACATAAATATACGTGGTCGAAGCCACCCCCACAAAAACCGTAAAAATCACCATACTGATGATGAGTTCCACTAATGTAAAGGCCTTAGGATGGTGGGCTTGTTTGCATTGGTCATGGTGAGCTTGTCGAACCATACCTTCACGATCAAGCTTTTTCTTAGGCTCACACTTCGGCAGGCTCAGTGTGACAGAGCTTTCCCAATTTTTAATGTATTTTTTGATCATTTGAACATTGGATAATTAGTCATTTATTGGATCATTGGTCATTCTCTACAACGGGCCTTCTTTCCAATCCGAAAGCCGAGTCGACACTTCCATACTTTTTGAATGTCCATGCTCGTCCCACAACACCACCGCCGTCACTTCCGCAATGTCTTCTGCCGAATTCGGATACGTAACATACAAATAACGTTTGTAAGGAGAAGCTTCCGCCTCGGAGGCCCAAGAAGAAAGACTTGCATCTTTGTCCTGTACATAAAAATGACTGGCATCATTCCCGGCCCAATACAATTGAACTCCCTCGGATGAAGGTTCTTCTGTCCCCAAAAAAGTCAATTTAAAAGGCTCAACCGTAGATCCCGGGACATAATCAATCAAATAATAACCTTCTTGTTCAAACCCAATCCCCCACAACGAATCTCCTTCATTCCACGTATAATTTTGCAACCAATTGCTGTCGCGAATCGTGCGCATTCCTTCCAATCCTTCTTGTGCCAAATAATACGCGGTCAAACGATGGATATTGGCTTCATTCGCACGAATGGACGTGATCGTAAGTGTGGTGATTCCAATAAGCACAATACTCAAAATCGTCACACCGATCACCACTTCCGCGAGGGTGAATGCACGGGCAAGGCATCCTTTTTTCTCAAATTTTGAACGTAAAATTTTCATACAAAAAAATTAAAGCGCCTCAACCTCACTCTGCGTGAGGATCATAAAGCTCGAAGTTACAGGATTGATTTTCACCACTTTATTCAAAACCGACTCCGAAGAATTTTGATACGTCAAACGCACTTGCACTTCCGTCACCTCGGATTTTTCAACAAGCAAACCCGAATCCAAATACACGGAAACATCCCCCTTGGGCGGCGAAAAAAGAAAAGCGATCCAATCAACGGTGTCGGTCTCTGTCCCGGAAACCGTCATCGCCGTCCAATCGATGTCGGTAACAAAAACCAAATCCTCCCAAGACAATTCTTTAACAGGCTCACGATCGGACATCACACATAATTGAGTGTCTTCATCTCGTGACGTTTTAAATAAAACCGGCAAACTTCCTTTTTCAATCGTTACCCCATAACAAACCACGGTCGAGTCCGCTCCATCCACTTCTTCGATTTGCGAAAATTGCGTTTGGCTACGCACAGTGGCATCGCCCAACAAGGCAACCAGTTCTTCGGCCGCCACTTGAATTCTCGCTTTTTTAACCGAAAATCCGTAATCCAAAAGCGCCACTCCGGTGAGCACGGCCAAAATAGTGATCACAATGAGAAGCTCAATTAAAGTAAAACCCAGAGTTTCTTGGCGAGAGGCCAAAGAAGATTTTTGGGCAATTCCACAGCGACAATCGGCTTGGCCTCCGCAACGCGGAGCGATTGGAGCGAGGCATAGCGGGCGTTCACCGCAGGAGCGAACGAACCGCGGTGGCCAAAAAGCCTTCTTGGTTCCTCTCGCCACTTTGGCTATTTTAATGAAAAAAAAATTTAAATTCATAAAATCAATCTTAAAACATCCTAAACAAGTTCACTGAGAGAGAACACCGGGCCCAAAATCGCAAGCGCCAAAACCGCCACCGCTCCTCCAACAAGCACAATCACGAGCGGTTCCAAAATCGTAGTCATATTTTTAATCGAATGTTCAATTTCTCGTTCATAATGATCCGCCAATTTAGAGGCCGCCTGATCGAGGGTCGCAGAATTTTCTCCAATGGAAAGCATGGCTGTCACGGTTTCCGGAAATAAAAATGGCGTGGTCGCCAAAGTCTCGGAAATTTTTTCTCCGTGCTCCACCGCGGCCACCACTTCTTTCACTTTCCATTCATAAAGCGTATTGCCCATGGAGTCACCCAAAATCGAAAGCGCCTTATTGATCGGCAACCCGGACGAAGACAAAACCCCCAACATACGAACAAACTTAGCAATCAATGATTTCTGAATCAGATCTCCCACAAATGGAATTTTTAAAATCCAATAATCCACTTTCAATCGACCGGATTCGGTATTGGCATAAACACTTCCCAATACTCCCAAAAGAAAAACTCCAATCGCAATAGCCCAAAAATAACTAATAAAGAAAGTACTAAAATCAATCACCACTCGGGTCAGCAACGGCAATTTGACATTGCTTTCAACGAAAAAATCTTGCAACCGAGGCACCACTAAGGTCATCACCACCAAAGTGGCAACCACCAACACAACCATAACCACCGCGGGGTAGGTCAACGCCCCTCGAACTTTCAAACGAACTTCATACGCGCTCTCCACTTGTTTGGAAAGCCGTGCCAACATTTGATCCACACGCCCAATCGCTTCTCCGGATTTGACCACACCAAGCTCGGTATCGTCAAAAACCATCGGAAATTTAGCCATCACCTCGGAAAGAGGATGTCCGCGTTCGACATGATGCGCCATCGTCGCAATCACGCGTTTAAACCGTTCATTCGTGGTTTTAGTGGAAAGAATTTTCAAGGAATTCAACATCGGAATCCCGGCATCCAACATCACAGAAAGCAAATGGAAAAAGTATGCTTTTTCTTTAAGGGGTACTTTTTGTCGATCTATAAAAAAATCGTTCAACCGCACCATCAAGGATTCCTTGGATCGATCCGTCACGCCGTAAATCACGACTTCATTTTGAGCATTTTTCACTTCCCCCAAAGAGGAAAGAGCTTCATCAATGGAAAATTCACTCATACAACTTAAGGATTAGAAATTATTGATAATAGGCTTCCAAAGAAACATTAAATGTCATAAGGTAACCGGCTTCAGTCACCTCTCCAAGTTGAACCCCAACCGAAGAAACCTTAAAAAGACGTGAACTGTTTTCCAAAGCCTGCAACAACGAAATCAAACTATTGTAATAACCTATAAAATTAGCGGAAATCGTAACCGTATTCGCTCCATCGGTTTGCGCATTTTGAAGTGAAAAAGACATCGAGGTCAAAGACACGCCAACCGTTTTGGCAATCGCAGACAATTGCTTCACCAACGCATCTTCGTTGAGTCCTTCCGGAACCAAAGTGAGTAATTTTTCACGTTCCACTTCGGCTGTAGGAATTTTTGATTCCAATCCGGTAAGAGACGCCAACTCGGCCTGCGAAGTGGCCAATTCGGTTTGTTGAGCGGTTAAGTCTGCGGAAAGAGCAGTGACGTCAGCGCGCATGGGCTTCCAAATAAGGGCCGCGACCAAAACCGCGATCACAAGAAGTCCGGCAGTAACAAGTTGAGGAGAAGATTTTTTAGACATATTATTGAACGTTAAAGGTTACTCCAAAACTAACAACTCCTGTCCCGGAATCCGTAGATCCCTGAGTCAAAGAGGCGACGAACGGATTGGAAAAGGTCGGTTCGCCTTCAAGAATTGAAATGAGCTCAGCCGCAGATTCATAAGACGTCGCCAGCACACTCACCGTCATTTCCCCTTCGCTGGAAGCGGAATACGAACGGTAAAAAATATCCACTGGCGTGATTTCAAGCAATCGTGTGATCACGGAAGACCATAGGATAGCTGAGGCCTGGACTTGATCCACGGTTTGAGCCGCCACAATGATGGATTCCACCTGTTTAGCGCGCATTTCATCCAACGCGGTATTGGTTTCGCTGATCTGCGCATTCACATCATCAATAGAACGTTGGACCGAATAGCGTTGAAAGGCGGACCAACCCGTGAGAAGCAAAACAAAAAGCACCACCACTCCGGCCACAAGATGGCTGAGTTTAAGGGAGCTTCCAGGAAGTGCGGAACGTTCTTCCGACATAGATAAGGGGGTTAAAGTTTGTTTGAGTTTTCTGTATATTGTATCTCATTTTCGAAGATAAGTCAACTCGCGCCCATTCGCGCCAACCTTATAAAGAGCTATACTGAATTTATGAAAAAACCCATTTCTCCTCCCCGAAAACATTTCATTGCCAAAAACGAAGGCTTTACCTGCAAAAAATGCGGAGCTCTGGTCTCTCCGCTGGGCCGCAGTTACCGCAACCACTGCCCGTTTTGCATGTATTCCCTTCACGTGGATCGCGACGTGCCCGGCGATCGTTTGAGCGAGTGCCAAGGCCTCATGAAACCGCTGCGCCTCGAAAAAGGAAATCGCAAGGGCTGGCTCGGCATGGACGTAATTCATCGTTGTGAAACGTGCGGAAAAACCATTAAAAATCTCCTGGCCGAGGATGATCAATGGGAAAGGATTGGGAAAATTTAACTTACACTTTTTTCATGACAGTTGTTTTAGCCATCTCCGGCGGCCCCGACTCTGTCTACCTTTTATATAGACTCCTTAAAAAAGGCCAACGCCCCATTCTTGCCCACTTCAATCACCAATTGCGCGACAAAGAAAGCGACGCGGATGAAATATTTGTAAAAAAACTTGCACAACAACATCACCTGACATTCGAAACCGAATCCGCAAATGTTAAAAAATGGGCCAAAATTCACAAAAAATCTCTGGAAGAAGCCGGCCGAATTCTTCGTTATGAATTTCTTGAACGTGTTCGCCAAAAACACAACGCTCAAGCCATCTTCACGGCCCACACCCTCGACGACAATCTCGAAACCGTGCTCCTTAATAAAGCGCGCGGTTGCGGACTCAAAGGTCTCATCGGCATACAATCTCGAAACGGATTTCTTCATCGCCCGCTCCTTAATACACGCAAACTCACGATTCTCTCTTCTCTCGCTCATGAAAAAATTCCTTATCGCATCGACTCCTCCAATCAGAGCCTTGAATTTACGCGAAACCGAATGAGGCTCGTCACCCTTCCAAAATTACTCAAAAAAAATCCAAATCTTTTTAAAGATTTTCAAATTGAACGTCGCCAGGCGTTACAAGAATATAAAACGCTTAAAAAAGAAACAAAAAACTGGCTCAAAAAAAACGCAAACGCATTCTCTTTTTCCACCAAATCTTTCCTCAAACTTCCTCAAGAAAAACGTCATTTCCTCCTCCAATATTTATACGGCTATTTTTACAAAAGCACCTACAACCTCTCCCGCACGCTCATCCTTGAAATCGAAAAACTCATTCAAAACGATCACACCGGAAAAATGAAAAAATTCGGGCCTCAGATAAATGTCAAAACCGCGTACCATTGGGTTCACTTTAAAATCTTAAAACATGAACGAATAAAAGCTAATGTCGTGGTGAGCTTGTCGAACCACACATTCAAAAACAAGCCCATTTCTAAAGTCATGGTTCGAGAGCCTCACCATGACAAACACTCCCTTCTCGATCTCAACTTTTCCCTCATCCCCAACGGCCTCATCAAAATCCGCGCCGCCAAACCCGGGGACCGCTTCCAACCCTCGGGAATGAAAGGCACCAAAAAACTCCAAGATTTTTTCACAGACCTCAAAATCCCGCGCGAAAAACGCCACACCATCCCCGTGTACACCACTCAAGACGATGTCATCATTGCCGTGGGCACGCGACTGGACGAAAAATTTAAAAAAAATAAATGATTTCTATGGCGTTTCCCCTATTTTTATCGTAAAATCACTTTCGCTATGCAAGATGAACTCCCTCCAAAATCCGCAAAAAAACCAATGGGAAAGCCACAAAACCCTTTCCTATACCTTCTTCTCGTCACGCTCTTTGTGACGTGTCTTTATTTTTTCTTCAACTCCGGCACCTCGGTCACCGAAGAAACCCCACTCAGCACTTTTACTGAAAGTGTTGAAAAAGGCGAAGTCAAAAAAATTGAGGTCAACAGCAATCGTATTCTTTATTCCCTCACCGACGAAGCCGATACGTACGAGTTTTTTACCGTCAAAGAATCCTCAGCCACGCTCTCGGATATTCTAAAAGACGTGGACCCAACCTTATTGGAAACCATTCAAGTCGACGTGATCGACACGCAAAAATCAAATTTCTGGAAAGACCTGCTCATCAGCCTCATCCCTTTCGCGATTTTCATCGGGTTTTTTGTATTCATGATGCGCCAAGCGCAAGCCTCCAACAATCAGGCCATGGCGTTTGGAAAAAGCCGTGCGCGTCTCAATGAAGAACAAAAGAAAAAAAATAAATTCAGTGATGTGGCTGGCGCCGAGGAAGCCAAAAATGAACTCGAAGAAATTGTGGATTTCTTAAAAAATCCAAAAAAATACACAACCATGGGTGCCAAAATCCCAAAAGGCGTGATCTTAATCGGACCTCCGGGCTGCGGAAAAACCCTTCTCGCCCGAGCCGTGGCCGGCGAAGCCGATGTGCCTTTCTTTAATATTTCCGGTTCCGAATTCGTGGAAATGTTTGTAGGGGTGGGCGCCTCACGCGTCCGAGATTTATTCAAGCGCGCCAAACGCAATGCGCCTTGTATTGTTTTTATTGATGAAATCGATGCCGTAGGTCGCCAACGCGGCGCCGGCATGGGTGGCGGACACGATGAACGCGAACAAACCCTCAATCAAATTCTCACGGAAATGGATGGCTTTGAACAAGGCTCAAATGTCATTGTCATGGCAGCCACCAATCGTCCCGATGTGCTCGATCCCGCCCTCCTCCGCCCCGGCCGTTTTGACCGACGCGTGGTCGTGGATCGTCCGGATTTAAAGGCACGCGAAGCCATTTTGGAAGTGCACGCCCGCAACAAACCTCTCACTCGTGTGGACCTCAAAAAAATCGCCCAACAAACCCCGGGATTCTCCGGAGCTGATCTTGAAAACCTTCTCAATGAAGCCACGATTCGAGCCGCCAAAAAGAATCAAAAAACCGTGAATGTCAGAGACATCGAACTCTCTGTGGAAAAAATCGTCATGGGCCCGGAACGCAAATCGCGCGCCATGTCCGTCGAAGAAAAAAAGATCACCGCGTACCACGAAGTCGGCCATGCCTTGGCCGGACATTTTTCACCCAAATGCGATCCCGTACATAAAATCTCTATTGTATCGCGCGGCATGTCTCTGGGCGCCACGTGGTTCCTCCCGAATGAAGACAAACACTTGAGCAGTCGCAGCAAATTCTTTGATGAACTCGCGTCACTCCTTGGAGGTTATGTGGCCGAAGAATTGATCTTTGGCGAAATGACCACCGGCGCTTCCAATGACCTCGAACGCGCTTCTCGCATTGCCCGAAAAATGGTCACCGAATACGGCATGAGCACCCTCGGGCCCATCATTTATGGCGAATCCAATCAGGAAGTTTTCTTAGGCCGCGACTTTGGCCGTGTACGCAATTTCTCGGAAAAAATGGCCGCTGAAATCGATTCCGAAGTGGAAAAAATCGTCAAAACCGCTTACGAAAACGCCAAAAAAATCCTCGCCAACCACAAAGATTTTCTCCACAAAATCGCCGAAGCCCTGATCGAGAAAGAAACACTTTCACAAAAAGATTTCTTGGCTTTCTTTCCCCCCACGACCCTCAAAAAATCCGAGCTCAAAGCCCTAAAAGAGGAAAAAGAAAAGAATGAATAGAAAAATTTTCTCCCCTTTACCTTTTTCCATTCTTGTTTTAACTTATCCGTATGAAACCCATCGGAATCGGAAAAATCACCAAAGCCAAGCTCAAATCTCTTTCGCGCCACGAGCACGAATTGAGTGAGCCCTTGATGCGACCCGCGCCTTTCACTCCTTCGATTTCCCCATCCGAAACTCCGAACACAGGTACAAAAGCTCAAGGCTCTCAAACTCAAACGCACGACGAAGAAGAAGGCCAACTTTCCGTAGACGTGTACCAAACCCCAACCGAAATGATCATCATCGCTCCGGTGGCAGGCACGCCCCCGAGCGACATCAACATCAACATCACGGACGATGTGATCACGATCAAAGGCTTTCGTGAAATCCCCAACAAAGAATCCATCAAAACCAACGATCCTTATATGAAGGAATGTTTTTGGGGAAAATTCTCCCGATCCGTCCTGCTCCCCGGTTCCGTGGACTCAAGCAAAGCCGAAGCGCGATTCAAACACAACATTCTCACCATTCGCATCCCAAGAACCGAACGCGTCCGCACAAGACTCATTCAAATTCGCGAAGAATAATTATGCCACAATCCCCCATCAAAAAGGCCGTTTTCCCTGCCGCGGGTTTTGGAACGCGATTTCTCCCGGTCACCAAAGCGCAACCCAAAGAAATGCTCCCCATTGTGGACAAGCCGGTTATTCAATATTTGGTGGAGGAAGCCGTGGCCGCAGGCATTGAAGAAATCATCATCATCACCGGTCGTGGCAAACGCGCCATCGAAGACCATTTCGACGACTCGTTCGAGCTCGAATACAATCTCGTAGAAAAAGGAAAACACAACCTATTAAAACAAGTCCGCGCCCTTTCCAACTTAGCCAAATTTGTATACGTGCGCCAACCCTCGCCCAAAGGCGATGGCCACGCAATCCTATGCGCCAAAGAACTACTGCACGACGAACCGTTTGCCGTGTTGTTCGGAGACGATGTGGTGGACGGCTCGGTTCCGGCGCTCAAACAACTCATCGATGTTTACAATGAAAAACGCGCCTCTGTGATCGGGCTCGAAAAAATTGATCGAAAACAAAGTGACCAATATGGCATGGTGAAGGCAAAATCAATCCATGGTCGTCTTGTGGAAATTGAAGGTCTCGTAGAAAAACCAAAGCCTGAAAACGCGCCTTCCGACCTGGGAATCATTGGAAAATACATTTGCACTCCGGCCTTACTCCGAGAGCTTGAAAAAGCCGAATCCGGCACCAAAGACGGAGAAATTCGCCTCATCGACGGGTTCCGACGATTGCTTGGGAAAGAGTCAATTTACGGGTATGAAATTGAAGGAAAACGCTACGATTGCGGCACCAAACTCGGATTGATTCAAGCCACGCTCAACTTTGCACTCAAACGCGACGACCTCGGCCCGGAGCTCAAAACCTATTTACAAAACCTGACAAAAAACTTGAGATAAAAAACCAAAAAACAACGTTTACGGCTTAAAAAAGCGCCGGGTGTACTTTTGCGTATTCGGAGTTAAGCGCATTGATTCTCGAAAGAAAATTTGATACAATAAGGAGATACACAAAAACAACTCAAAAATAAAAACAAAATCTCATGGACTACCAAGCCTTGCTCGTCGAAGTGGAACGTCAAAAACTCGAAGGACACCATGAAGAGGCCATTCATATTTGTGAAAAAATTCTCAATTATGATCTGGACTGTTTGGAAGCGTTTGAAGAGATCGGAGATAACTTTTTAAGTATACGAGAATACGGAAAAGCAAAAAAAGCCCTGGAACGTGCGATTCAAATCGATCCGAATAGCGCCAATGCCAATTATTTATTGGGGTTTGCACATTCCGCACTTGGGAATTGGAAAACTTCGGTTCAACTTTTAGAGAAAGCCGATGAACTTCAACCCAACCACCCGGAAATTCTCCGTTGTTTGGGCTGGTCTTATTTTCATTTCGGTCAACGCAAAAAAGGACTCATTGTCTTGGAACGCGCCCTAACCATGTCTCCTCAAGATTGTTTGATCATGTGCGACCTTGCCGTGTGCTACTTGAACGATCGCGAATTCAACAACACCGTCAGTCTTCTCCAACGCGCCTTAACCATTGATCCCGAAAATCAAAAAGCCAAAGATTGCCTCGAAACCGCGTTGTTTTTTCAAAAGGAATACCAGAGATTGAAGGAGGAAAAGTAGAAATTCCTAAAAAACACTTCAAAACAAGTGGTCAGGAAGAATTTTTATTCGCATGGGAGCGAAATGCCTCGGATCATGATTCTCGGCATTTCTTCCTTAAAAATGCTCATAAAAATTTTCCTCTCCCACTTGTTTTTCTTAATCATTTTCCCTATACTCCGCTCGAAGAAAATCGGAGTGATCGCTCCTTAAATGGAGAGGAAAGTCCGAGCAGCTTGGCCCATGAAAATCGCTAACAGCGACCGTGTCCCGGTGAAAACCGAGATATAGGGAAAGTGCCACAGAGACGTAGCTCCGCTTCGGCGGAGAGTGAAACGCCCGCAAGGGACTCTGTCGGGTGACCGATGGAGGGGTAAACCCTTTCTGCTGCAAGGTGAACTGGAGGTTTGGGATTCAGGGCGAGGCCACTCTCCAAACCTTTCACCGCACGAGACCGTTGGCAACAACGGCCCTAGAGAGATGATCACACCGCCGCTCCTTTAGGACCCGCGGACAAAACTCGGCTTATGATGATTTTCTTCTTAAAAACTCACTGGAGCAAAAACTTCGGTGAATTTTTAATATTAAAAATTCCTTCCCTCCCGCCCGAATAACTCCTAAAATGAACTCATGAAGAAATCCGAAATGCTCTTCGGTCTTGCAAAAATTCCCTTGGACGCGGGAATGGCCTTTTTAGCGTTCATGGCCGCGTATCGACTTCGCCATTACACCGACCTGATCCCGGGTATCCATTTTCAACCCATCGACACGCTCAGCTTCCCTTCGCTTCCCGATTTTTTAACATTGGCGGGCTGGACCATCCTCGCGCTCGTACTCGTACTCGCGCTCAACAAAATGTATTCGCTCCGAAAAACAAACCGCCTCGGTAGTGAAATTTTTAAATTGATCTTTCTCGTATCCGCTTGGATCATGCTCATCATCGGATATTACTTCATCACGCGCCAATTCTTTTTCTCTCGTTTGGTTCTCGGCTACATCTGGATTCTCACCATCGTGGCACTCAGCTTGGGACGCATCGGAATCCGCATTCTTCAACACACCTTCGCCCGATTTGGAATAGGCCGACGACGAATTCTCATGATCGGCGACAACATTCTCACGCAAAAAATTTCCAAAAAACTCAAACAAAACCCCATTCATCACATTGTCGGATTGCTCACATTAAAAGGAACCACTTCCGCAAAAACAACCTTGCGCGTGCTCGGCTCCTTTAAAAATCTCGAAGAAATCGTTAAAAAATACCACATCGAAGAAATCATTCAAACCGCTTCCGACCTTTCCGAAACCGAAGCCGAAGGCATCATCAAGTTTTGTCGTGAAAATCACCTCCAATACCATTTTGTACCGGATATTTTACAAATGCACTCCACGCAAATCGACGTGTTCAACATCGATGGATTGCCCATGATTTCTCTCAAAGCCACGCCTCTCGATGGATGGGGACGCGTTTTTAAACGCATTTTCGACAGCATGGCCGCCGGATTTTTTCTCATACTCCTCTCTCCCCCCTTACTGCTGGTGGCGCTCGGCATCAAACTCGACAGCCGCGGCCCGATTCTTTTCACGCGAAAAGACAACGGGGATCCGGTGCAACGCGTGGGGTATCAGGGCCAACTCATCCCCTTCTACAAATTCCGCACCATGAAGCACAAAACCGACAGTCTGCGCTACACGGATTTGGCTGAAAAAAACATTCGAAAAAATTCCCCTCTGCTTAAAATTAAAAACGATCCTCGCGTCACACGATTTGGCCGCTTTTTAAGACGATGGAGCCTCGATGAATTACCCCAATTGTGGAGCGTCCTGATCGGCGATCTCAGCCTGGTGGGCCCGCGCCCGCACCTCCCGGAAGAGGTGGCGCACTATGAAAAACATCAGCGTTTTGTCCTCACCATCAAACCCGGCATCACCGGCCTGGCGCAAATCAACGGCCGCAGTGATCTCGATTTTGAAAAAGAAGTCGAACTCGATAGCTACTACATTGAACACTGGTCCATGCTTCTCGACCTCAAAATCCTGGTTCGAACCATTTTTGTGGTGCTGAGTGGAAAGGGGGCGGATTAACCCATTGTGTTGACAACTGCAACACACTCATGCTATCCTTTTTATAGCTTTAAATTTCATAAATTTAATTTTAAAATGTCCAATATTCACGTACGCATCAAAGACAACACTAAAAAAGCTGCGATAAAAGTGCTGGATGAAATGGGAATTGATATGAGCACCGCCATCACAATGTATTTGCATCAAATTGTAATCACTCAAGCCATCCCTTTTCGTTTAATAACTGAAAATGGCTTAACGCTTCAAGAGGAACAAGAAATTTTAATAGCTTCCGATGAGGCCAAAAGAGGCATAAACGTGAGGGGTCCGTTTAAAACAAAAAAAGCATTAAGAGCGCATCTTGATTCCATGAAATGAAAATTTTATTTCACAAAACATTTGATAAACGTTACCGCAAACTTAATCTTAAGCTGAAGCAAAAAGTGGATGCGACTCTTTTAATATTCATGACCAATCCTTTTGATCCCGTCCTCAAAAACCATCCGCTCAAAGGCTCCCTGCAAGGCAAAAAATCTTTTTCAGTGACGAGTGATGTCCGAGTTATTTTTGAAGAACATGAAAAATACACGGTAGTGCTGATGTTGGATGTCGGCACACATAATCAGGTCTATGGAGAAAATTAATATATGTCTCCGCGTTCCCTCCAATTTTTAACCATTGCCGCAGTTATAATTATTTTTTTAGGAATACCGAGGTTTCCGCTCTCCGAATCTAATCCCGGAGTCCCAACAAGAACATCCATTCTACCTATTTCTTGCCCGTTTGGATCTGGACGAATTTCATCGAGTTTTCCAATATCTCTCTCTTCGCCATTTAAAGACATAAAATATTTTTTAAAGGGAACGGCTGAATTCTCTAATAATAATAATAATAATAATATGTCAAGGCTTTCCATTATCTTAATTCCCATTCTTTTCTTTAAAATCTGCTAAACTCCGCTTACGAATTCAAAAAATTTAATTTCTTCTCATGCTCGTCCGCCTCATCAACGCCATCCTCGGCGATCCCAATGAAAAAGAGCTGAATCGCCTCGGCCCCACGGTCGAACACATCAATAAAATCGAAGAAGAGTACCAGAAAACGCTCAAAGAAGAAGACATCCCCAAGAAAACCGAAGAATTCAAAAAACGCCTGGCAGACAACGAAACCGACCTCGAAGGACTCGTGCCCGAAGCCTTTGCTCTCGTCAAATTCGCATGCCGCTGTGCGTGCGGAAAAAAATGGGATGTGCGCGGGCATGACGCCGTTTGGGACATGGTGCCCTACGACGTTCAGTTGTTGGGAGGCCTCATTCTCCACTCCGGAAAAATCGCAGAAATGAAAACCGGGGAAGGAAAAACCCTCGTTTGTGTTTTGCCGCTTTACCTTAACGCGCTCACTCAAAAAGGCGTTCACCTTGTGACGGTCAACGAATACCTCGCCCGCCGCGACGCGGAATGGATGGGGGGAATTTTCAATCTCCTCGGACTCAGCGTGGGAGTGATCATTCACAATCAAAATCGCGAAGAAAAAAAGGCCGCGTACAATGCCGACATCACCTACGGAACCAACAATGAATTTGGATTTGACTACCTCCGCGACAACATGGCCGGCCGCGCCGAACACCGCGTTCAGCGCCCACTCCATTACGCCATCGTGGATGAAGTCGACTCGATCTTGATCGACGAAGCCCGCACCCCGCTTATCATTTCCGCACCGGCCGAAGAATCCACGGACAAATACATGAAATACTCCAACCTCGTGGGCCAACTCGAGGAAAAAGTCGACTACAACATTGATGAAGAAGCCAAAACCGCACTCCTCACCGAAGCCGGCATTGCGCACATGGAAAAACTCATGGGCGTAGAAAATATTTACACCGACGCCGGATTTCAGGAAGTGCATCACATCGAGCAAGCCTTGCGCGCCAAAACCGTTTACAAAAAAGACATCGATTACGTGGTCAAAAACGGAGAAATTCTCATTGTCGACGAATTCACGGGGCGCATGATGGAAGGCCGCCGCTATTCCGCCGGGCTGCACCAAGCCATTGAGGCCAAAGAAAAAGTGGAAATCAAACGCGAAAGCAAAACCTTGGCCACCATCACGTTCCAAAACTATTTCCGCATTTACGAAAAACTCGCGGGCATGACCGGAACCGCGCTCACCGAAGCCGAAGAATTCGCCACCATTTACAAACTCGAAACCATGGTGATCCCCACCCACCAACCCGTAACACGCAAAGACCAACGCGACACGATTTACAAAAACGCCCAAGGCAAATACATCGCGATTGCGAAAAAAGTAAAAGAATTACACGAAAAAGGACAGCCTGTGCTCATCGGCACGATTTCCATCGAAAAATCCGAACTTCTCTCCTCCATGCTCACCATGCAAGGCGTCAAACACAATGTTTTGAATGCCAAACATCATGAACGGGAAGCCGAAATCATCATGAACGCCGGACAATACGGCGCGGTCACCATTGCCACCAACATGGCAGGACGCGGAACCGACATCAAACTCGGCGAAAACGTGACTGCAGCGGGAGGGCTCTTTGTCCTCGGCACCGAACGCCACGAAAGTCGCCGCATCGACAACCAGCTTCGCGGTCGCTCCGGTCGTCAGGGAGACCCCGGAGCCAGCCAATTCTTCATTTCCCTTGAAGACGATCTCATGCGCTTGTTCGGATCCGATCGCGTGAGAGGCATTATGGAACGCCTCGGGATTCCGGACGACATGCCGATTGAAAATTCATTCATTTCCAAATCCATTGAAGGCGCACAGAAAAAAATCGAAGGCCGCAACTTTGATATTCGCAAACACCTGGTCGAATACGACGATGTGATGAATAAACATCGCGAAATCATTTATCGAAAACGCCATGCCTTGCTCGAACAAAACGACTTTCAAAAAGAAACCGAACACACCATTGAAGAAGAAGCCAACGTCATTGTAATGCGCCATTCCAATCCGGATATGGTCGGGGGCTGGGATTACAAAGAAATCGCAGAAACCTTGAACACCTTAACCCGAGATATCGAAGGGGAAATCGACGAAGAAGAACTCAAAAAACACAAAAAATCCGATGAATTGGTGGGCCTCGCCAAAACGTTTTTACTTGAACGTTACAAAGAAAAAGAAGAATCACTCCCCTCTCCCGATCTCATGCGCCAAATCGAACGCGCCGTGACCTTGCGTGTCATCGACACACTATGGATGGAACACATCGATGAAATGTCTCGCTTACGCGAACGTGTGGCTTTACGCGGATACGGCCAACGCGATCCGTTGATTGAATACAAACAAGAAGCGTTTCAAATGTTCACCGAATTAACCCAAACCATTCAACGCCAAACCGTGAACACATTGTTTAAAATCAAAGTCCGCGCCGCCGAAGACCAAGCCGCAAAACTCGGAGCCGCCCCCATTGCCGGAACCCTTCGCACCAACCAAAGCCAAATCGAAAGCGCGCTTCACGACGAAACACTCAAGGCCGGAGCCAAACCCTCCTATTTAAAAACCGGATTCGTAGCCCCCACCAATAAAACCATTTCTCAAACCGATACCGTAACCGTGATTCGTGCCGACGACACACCCCAAGGCATTCCCAACAAAGGCCCCAACAAAATCATCGGCGGAGGCGCTCGCACCGCCAATCAAACCGGCAGAAATGATCCTTGCCCCTGCGGCAGTGGGAAAAAGTATAAAAAATGCTGTGGGCAATAAAATTGCTTATAATGAGGGCAGAAATTTTCAGGCAAGAGGGATAGGAAAATTTTTGTGAATATTTTTAAGGAAGAGGACACGAGAATCATGATCCGAGTGTCCGACTCCCATGTGAACAAAAATTCTTCCTGACCGCTTGGCTTTATAATACAAAATGCGGGGAATAGGACACTCCCTTCGTTCGTGTCTGTTAATACTCCCCCTCATCAAACTCTCCTCCGGCATCTTGCATTTCCATATCCGCCACCACGTCTCCTCGTCCCACCAAAACCGTTCTTGGCTTAGCGCCATCGCCGGGGCTCACAACTCCATTTCGTTCCAGCATATCAATGAGCCGCGCCGCACGGGAATAACCCACTTTTAAATACCGTTGAAGCATGGTGGCCGACGCTTTTTGCGAACGTTTCACAATCGCCAAAGCCTGGTCGTAAAGCTCATCATCGTCATCATCTCCCATTTGAGAAGCCGGGACTCCTTGCACATGAAGCGAAGCCGTTTTTTTCGCCGTGACTTCTTCATTATAAGTCGGCTCATCACCTTGCAGCGTGAGCTTCACATTATTGGTCACTTTTTGAATTTCTTGAGACGAAACATACACCCCCTGCACGCGAATAAATTTTCCTGTAGTTCCGGATAAAAACAACATGTCTCCATTTCCCAATAAATCCTCGGCCCCGCCTCCATCCAAAATAGTTCGCGAATCGATGGACGAGGCCACCGTAAACGCCACACGAGACGGGATATTGGCTTTAATAAGCCCGGTAATGACATCCACGGACGGACGTTGTGTGGCCACAATCAAATGAATTCCAACGGCACGAGCGAGCTGCGCAATGCGACAAATCGAAGCCTCGACTTCCTTCCCCGCCACCATCATCAAATCCGCCAACTCATCAATCACCACCACGATCTTAGGCATGTGCTGCGGCGTATTGGGATCGCCATTGTATTCATCAATATTGCGATGCCCGGAATCCGCGTAAACCGTGTAACGTCGCGTCATTTCCGCCACCACCCATCGGAGCGCAATCGCAGCCCGTTCCGGTTCGGTGATCACCGGCGTTAACAGATGAGGAATCCCATTGTAAGTGGACAATTCCACTTGCTTGGGATCAATCAAAATCAACCGTAAATCGCGCGGCGAATTGTTGTATAAAAAGGAAAGTAAAATCGCATTCGTGAACACGGATTTCCCGGAACCCGTGGACCCGGCCACGAGCATATGCGGCATAGTGCTTAAATTCCCCACAATCGGCGTACCGGACACATCCCGACCAAACGGAATGATCAATTTGGACTTGGTTTTAGCCTGCAATTTCGCGTACGTTTCATCTTCCAGTAATTCGCGGAGACGCACAATCGCACGCGTGTCATTCGGCACTTCGATGCCCACGAGCGGCTTGCCCGGAATCGGAGCTTCAATACGAATCGCATTCGCAGACAACGCCAAAGCCAAATCGTTTTTCAATCCTGTGATTTTCGACAATTTCACGCCTTCATGCGGCTTTAACGTGAACTGAATCACCGTAGGCCCCACATGCACATCATTCATCCGAACTTGAATCCCAAACTGCGCCAATTTATTACGAATCACCTCGGCTTTTTCTCGTAAAATTTCAGGATCATGAGCCACGTCCGGTGCGCGTTCACTCAATAAATCCAAGGGCGGAAAAACCCACGGTTTTTCTTCTTTTTTCTCAGCTCCGGCTTCAGCCTCATCCAACGCTTGCGCAATTTTTTCCACCGGAATTTTCTCTCCTTCTTCCTCCTTCAAATCCACGTCCACATCCATATCTTCATCCTCGGTATTCGGATCCACAGGCCGCACATTCAACATCTCCTCCTCCGAAGTCGTGGGCAACGTGTGAATTACCATTTCTTCATCGTCTTCGTCCTCGTCATCAAACTCCTCCGGCTCTTCCCCGGTCACAATCGGCCGTTTTTTAATCTCCGGTTTTTGGCTAAACCAGGCCGGAATTTTAAATTCAACCAAACTCAAAACATCTCGAATTGAAACCGAAAACGTCAATAAAACCGAAATCAAAAACAACGCCAAAAATACGACATACGACCCGGTCACTCCTAAAATCTGTCGCGAAATAAAACTCGAAACAAATCCGATATACCCGCCGTATTGCCCGGCGCGAGCCACTTCATAAATCTGATCCTCAGGCACCGCAAGATGCAACGTCCCCAGCACGGAAATCGAAAGCAAAATCAATCCAAAAATACGCGTCGCGTCGAATCGAATCTGTCGTGCAAAAAAAAGCGCGAGCGAAATCCCACCCAAAAACACAGGCACCGCATACAGCCCCCATCCAAAAATCGGGGTCAAAAAACTATTCCACAAATGGCCAACCACGCCCAAACGTCCTTGAATACTCAAAACCGTCAAAATACACAGCGCCATATCCGTGACCGCCCAAATCTCACGCATCACATGAGTTTCAACCTTGAGCTGAAGCGTGGATTTTGAGGAACGACGCCGAGCAATAGGGCGCCTCGATTTGCGTAACGGCATGCGAAAAAGATAAAAAGAAAAGACCTAAACTCCGATTTAATATACAAAAAAAGGGACAAAAGAGCAACAGACACGAAGCGAGCAGCAGGCGAGCGAAGTGTCCTATCAACCGCATTCTCTCTCAGCGCAGCGAAGGGAAACTAGCATTTTTTCTCACGCGAAGTATTCCTATCCAGCATTTTAATAATAGCTAACACCTATCGTAGAGGGAGCCTTCATCTAGAAGTACCATCCACAGACGGTAGGATAACTTGGTTTACACAATCTTTCACTCGCGGTGACTTCCCCGGCGTCCCATAAAGACATGTCATAATAGCATCCCGGCACTGGACAGCTTCATCCCCTGTTTTCCCTGCATCTATACAGTCTTGCTCAAGATCATCAGCTTGTTCCTGAAGATCTTCTCGGACCTCGTGTAAACATCCATCAACAGTACCACTCCCATTCCCACTCGTAAAAAAACCACCCATACAATCCTCTATTTTACTCACCACAACGGCATTACATCTATCAACCGAAAGCGAACTCAACGGTCCTTCACAAACTTTCTGATCACAGGCAGTCAGCGCCAAAAAAGGCACAACGTTTCGTGCCACCCTAAAAGCCTTTTCAAAAAGTCCTCCCTTGGGTCTATCCATAGCCATAATTCAAGATTTTAAAAAATAAAATCACCACCAAGCTACACCCAGAAAAAAGAGTCTGTCAAACAGACACAAGTGAAACGAGTGTCCTCCCTCCGCATTTTTCCCTTATTTAAAAATTCATATAATTCTGATATCCTCCCACTGTCACCCTGATGCTCTCGAAGGGTGGCTTCAACGCCAAACTTTTTCTTAAATTCATGGTTCGAGACGCCACTTCGTGACTCCTCACCATGACAAAGTTACATTAATCCAATTCACCACCATGATCAAAACCCGCTTTGCCCCATCCCCCACCGGATTCCTTCACATCGGAAGTTTGCGCACCGCCCTATATTCTTATCTTTTTGCCCGACAAAAAAAGGGCAATTTCATCTTACGAATTGAAGACACGGACCAAACCCGTTATGTGGAAGGCGCGGTGGAAAGCCTTCTCAAAACCCTAAATTGGGCCGGACTGGAATACGACGAAGGACCCAATCCCACCAACCCCAACGAAAAAGAAATCGGCGAAAACGGCCCCTATATTCAATCCAAACGCACCGCCCTTTACCTCAAACACGTGGAAGAACTTTTACAAAAAGGCCACGCGTACCGCTGTTTTTGCACTCCCGAGCGCCTCGACCAGATGCGCACCGAGCAGCAAGCCAAGCACCTCGCCCCCATGTACGACAAAAAATGCCGCTATTGCTCCAAGGAAGAAACCGATAAACTTCTCGCTGAAAAAACGCCTTACGTGATTCGCCTCGCCATTCCGGAAAACGAAACGCTCCGCTTTCACGACGTGGTTCGCGGAGATCTCAAATTCGAATCCAATCTCATTGACGACCAAGTTTTACTCAAATCCGACGGCTTCCCAACCTACCATCTCGCCAATGTCATCGACGACCATTTTATGGGCATCACGCACGTGATCCGCGGCGAAGAATGGCTTCCTTCCACACCCAAACACCTCTATCTCTACAAAGCGTTTGGCTGGACTCCGCCCGAATTCGCGCACATTCCGCTCCTGCTCAACAAGGACAAAACCAAGCTCAGCAAACGCCAAAACGACGTGGCTGTGGAGGATTACATCGCAAAAGGCTACCTCAAAGAGGCCATGATCAACTACATCGCGCTTCTCGGCTGGAATCCCGGCGAAGGCAGCACACAGGAAATTTTCTCCCTCGACGAGCTCATCGAAAAATTCAATCTCGAGAACGTACACAAATCCGGTGCGATTTTTGACGTCGAGCGCTTGAATTGGATGAATGGGGAATACCTCCGAAAATTGACCGTGGACGATTTCGCTCAACGCCTCCTCCCCTGGCTCGAAAAAACCGAGTGGTTCACAGGAGAAAAAACCCTTGAAACGCCGTATGCAAAAACCGCGCTCAAGGCCGTCCAAACGCGCATCAAAACTCTCGCGGACGCAGCTCCGATGTTGCATTATTTTTTGAATGACACGATCGATTACGACCTCCAACTCCTTCAAAGCGAGAAAATGAAAATCGACGCAGTCATAGCCAAAACCGCACTTCAAGCCGCACGCGACGACCTCAATGCCCACACCGATTTTTCCTCTGAGGAAGCCATCAAAGCCTGCTTGGTCAAAACCATCGAACGCCTTGGGTTTAAAAACGGCCAAGTGCTCTGGCCTCTTCGCATGGCCCTCACAGGCCAAGAATTTTCTCCCGGTGCATTTGAAATGATTCAAATCCTGGGAAAAGAAAAGACGCTCGACCGACTGGATCAAACGCTACGAATTTTAAAATAAAAATTCTTCCACTTTCGTCGGTTCCTACCTAGATCGTAAATGGATTTTCCTTGAAAAAATCCTCTTTTTTGCTACACTTATTGCATGAATTTCAACGAACTCAAACAAATCATCCAACAAATCCAAAAAACAATCCCATGCAAGGATTGCAAACGTCCGTTTCCGGATGCCAACATCCACATCATCGGCACGGTCATGAATGAAGGATTTTTGGCGGCGCATTGCGATCATTGTAAAAATAAAACGCTCCTCAGCGTCTTCTTTAAAGCAAAGCGAATCTCCAAAAAAGGCGAAGCAAAAACTCCCCACGACATCCGCACCGTCCAACCCGACGAAGTGCTCGACATGCATAATTTTCTCAAAGATTTCGACGGCGACTTTTCCAGCCTATTCAGCAAATCCTCTTAATTTCCCCTTCTTAGCCCTCCTATCATGAAAAAATCCACCTCCCTCAGCGCTTGTTTTTTAATTGCGACTTTTTTAACCATATCTCTCTTTTCGGGCTGTACCGCCTCTGAAAAAATCGGGACCGTGGGCACCGAACTTAAAGACGCGGGTTCGAATATTGTCAATAAAGTAAAAGAAATCAAATCGTGGTTCACGACAAAGGCAGACCAAGCGCAAGAAGCCGCAGATGACATTCAAGAGGCCGCAGACAGCATCAATGAAGCTGTAAACAGCCTCGAGGAATTCACCGGAACGGAAGAGACTACCCCAAATACAAATCCGGCGTCCACCGAAACGCCATCAACGAATTGATAAACCTCAAATCGCACTACAGTAAAAACGGCATTAATTAGCCATTTTCTCGTTTTTATGCTATGCTCCCCTCCACTAACGCTTAACCCAAAATCCCCCTGCTCAAAGCTTCGCTTCACCTTCACGCCCAAGGCGATCTCGATGACTACATCCCCTACACGGTGATGGATCTTGTTGAACGGGCCTACAAACTCCACTTTGACGTACTGGCCATCACCACGCATCGCCGCGTTCTTTGCCCGAGCATCATTCAAGAAGCAGCCAAGAAACTCGGAATTCTCCTTATCCCCGGCATCGAACTCAATCTCAATGGCCACGTTTTAATTCTCAATGCCACGCCCGAAGCCGAAAATTTAAAAACCCTTCCCGATCTTCGCGAATATCGAAAAGCTCATCCCGAATGTTTTACCATTGCCGCGCACCCTTTTTACCCGGGAAAATCCAAATGTTTTCAAAAACGACTCGAACCCAATTTAGACCTGTTCGATGGCATTGAAAAATCATGGTTTTACAGCAAAACCATCGATTTTAATAAAAAAGCGGAACGCCTCGCCTCCTCACACGATCTTCCCTACATCGCCACCGCAGACGTCCATCTTTTCGAACAACTCGAAATGGGTCATGTCATGATTCACGCCGAAAAAAATAGCGAATCCATTTTTGAAGCCTTGCGCAACCAACAATTCGCCAACGTCTCGGAACCCAAAAAATTATTCCGAATGCTGTGGACCTTTGCGAAAATGAACATTGTCACCGCCAAAAAACATCTCCCCAAATTTCTTTTTGCCAAAAACGCTCCTTACGAATTTTTCTCCAGGGAACATCAAACCCTCAGCGCAACGAAGGGTCACATTTCTGCATTTTCTTCTTTCTCTAAAAAAGAATAAAATTAGTATTTTATCAAATCCGAGATTAAAATAGGGAAGATGCTTCTCCTCATTCTCAACGCCGGTTCCTCTTCCCTTCGCTTTCAACTCATCGAAAGCCGCAACTGGAAACAAGTATTTAAAGGCCACATCGACGCCATCGGTCTTCCAAAAGGCCAAGCAAAAAACCACACCGATGCGCTTCAAAAAGCGCTCACTCTTTTACAAAAAGAAGACGCCATTCAATCCATCCGCGACATTCGCGCCATCGGCCATCGAGTGGTCCACGGAGGAGAAAAATATAGCCAGCCCACCCTCATCACTCCGGCAATTTTAAAAAATCTTGAAAAAATCTCAGCCCTCGCACCACTCCAAAATCCGGCCAATATTGAAGGCATTCGCGCCTGTTTAAGGCTCATTCCTCACACCAAAAACGTCGCTGTTTTTGACACCGCTTTTCATTCCACTCTTCCCGAAAAAGCTTATTTGTACGGCTTGCCCTATTCGTATTATTCCAAACACAAAATTCGTAAATACGGATTCCACGGCACCAGCCACGAATACGTGAGCAAAAAAGCGATAAAATGGCTCAAAGCCAATAAAAAACCGCATCGTCGAATCATCACCTGCCATCTCGGCAATGGCGTTTCTCTCACCGCAATCAAAAACGGAAAATCCATCGACACCAGCATGGGATTTACTCCCCTCGAAGGCATTTTGATGGGCACGCGCACCGGAAGTTTCGATCCCGCCATCGTGCTTTATCTTTTAAAAACGCTCAAACTCTCTCCTGAAAAAATCCATCATCTCCTCAACCACGAGTCCGGCTTATTGGGCCTCACCGGGATTTCTTCCGACGTACGACCTCTATCCAAAATTTACCTCAATCCCAAACACCCCCAACACAAAACTGTAAAACGCGCGTTCGAACTTTTCTCACATCAAATCGCAAAAAAAATCGCCGAATACACCGTCCCTCTCCAGGGACTCGACGCCATTGTGTTCACCGGAGGCATTGGCGAAAACGCATGGTATTTGAGGAGAGAAATCTGTAAAGAACTCGAATACATCGGCCTCAACCTCTCTCCCACCCAAAACAAACGCGCAAGTGAAGGCAAATCCGGCCCCATTCATTCCCAAGCAAGCCGCCTTCCGATGCTGGTCATCCCCACCAATGAAGAACTGGCCATTGCGCAAAAAATCACACGGCTTTTGTAAATTTACAATACTTATTTATGATTCCAAAACCCGGAGAATCCTTCAACGAAGAAGAACCCGTATGGGAGGACGATGATGAGGCCACCCCCACCAAAGAAATCACCCAAATATCAATTCAAGATATCCCTATCCTCGACACAAACGATTCTTTATTAAAAGCTTTCCCGGAACCTTATTATCGAGAAGCTATTTTTCAAGCCATTCGAGCCCGATCCCCTCATGGCACAAGAAATATCCAAATTTTCACCACTGAAATTAAAAACACACCAAACACACAACGCCATTATCGTGTTCAAGCTCTTTACCTCAATATAAAAGGAAATGCGATCGGCTCAACCCTCCACATCGGTGACTATGGGATCCGTAGATAAAATTTAATAGTCAATCTGATAAATCTTGGTCTTCCCCAATACATAAATTCGATTGGCTTCTTTATCAAAATACACATCGCGAAGATCTTCGGCGTTTTCAAGTACATATTGACGGGAATAGACCAAATCGCCACTTCGGGCATCTTTGATGTAAACCAAAATACGACTTGTGCTAGGATCCAACACCAGCACTTGTGACATATCCAATTCCGCATACACCACCGTGGCTCCGGACAAATCGGCCTCCGGCCCTTTTTTCACTAAAAAATTCGTATTTTCACCTCCGGAAAATTGGACCAACGACCCATCGTCTTGCAACACATAAATCGTCCCATCAATCGCGATCGAAGCCGCCCCCTTAATGTCCGTGGCATCCGTAATATAACCCTCCGCATTGCCATACCCGTCACGACTCGGCGAATATTTCCACACCTGGCCATTCACGGAATCCAAAATATAAATCCGACTGTTATAAACCTGCAAAGCCACCCCGGTATGCCATGCCAAATCCGCAGTATCCACAAATGAAAATTGCCCCTCCGCATATTCAATCACGCGCCCGGCTTTGGTTAAAAATAAAATCGCATCATTTTCTTCGAAATACGTGGCATCAATCACCACTTCCTTATCATCAATTTGAACCGGGTCCTCAATTTGATCTAAAATCACTTCATACAATTGATTGTACTCATACACATAAAAATGATCATTAAACGGAAGAATTCCCAACGCATTCATCGTAGGATTTTTAGTTGTAAAATCCACGAAAACCGTAGGAGTATCAATGCGAGTCACATTATCCAAATAATCACGCTGTTCCTCAATCTCCGTCAAATACTCACTCGCTTTAGCTCTCAAATATCCGGAATTCAACACTTCCAACGCCAATGTTTCCGCCTCATCCAAAAGCGTTTGAGCCGTTTCTTTATCGTACGTCCCGGTCGTCTTAGCGGTATTGATATCGGTTTCGACGGTCTCCAGTTTAGTCTCCAATTCCGTGATGTATTGATATTTCTGCCCCTGATGGCGCACCACCCAAGTCCCCACCAAAAGCACCACCACAACCACAATCAACGTCAATAAAATACGATCACGTTTAAGGTCTTTCCACTCCTTAAAAACGCGTGTAACGGGAGAAAGCAACGATTGAGATTCAGAACTTTCTTTTTGAGAAACGTCCTCCTCGCTCTTTATTTGCGTTTCCTTTTCATTCTCCGCTTCTTTTTTCGGAATCAATTTCCCCAGATGCAACTTGAGCGATGCCGTGGCTTTACCTAAGTGTAAACCTAACGTTTTCAACGCTTTTCCGGCTTTCCCGGAGCCTGTTTCAACCCTAGTCTCCAACCATTCTTCTCCCTCATCTCCTACCGCCTCCACCCTCTCGGGCAATTTTTCTTGCACATGAATACCCATCACGCTCATTTGTTCCATCAAATCGAGAGAAACCGCATCCGAGATCGCATCCAACGCAGCCTTCAATTGAGGAGTTTCCGCCATCAATCGGCCCAAATCGGATTGCGTAATGTAACGAAGCAATCGCGTGGACGACAATAAAACAAAATCTCCGGTATGCAATTCTCCGCTCGCAATATTGGTAAAAAGATCCTCTTCGTTCTTGGGATCCGAAAGCCCATCCGTAAGATTACTCACATAACGTTTTCGGATTAAATACCCTTCGCCTCCCCCATGTTGCGCCAAAAACAAGGCTTCTCCGGAAATGGCAGCCACAATCACATGAGCCTTGGAAATAAATTTGGTTTGAAGCGCTCCCTCTTTCTCGCGAACCGCATGATTAATTTCCTTTAACATATCCTCAAAACGAGCCCCTGCATCACGCTCCAAATTATGAAAAAAATAATTTTTCATCACATCAAAAATAAATTCTCCAATCTCATCTCCGGGCACATCGGTCGAGGCCAATGTGAAATTAAGAAAAAGCTGAGCCGGAGCCCCCCCCAACCCGTCATCCCATTCATAAAAATAATTTTGCGTAAACCCAATCGGCTCTTTGCCGACCAATAAAGAGTCACTAACGATTCGAAAAGTCATATTAAAAGAGCTAAATTATAGCGAAGAAATGCGAAAAACAAATCGGCCCTACCATACTAAAAAAGCCGTTCTCCCGCAAGCAGACCTTTTTCCTTTGCCTTTTCGTTTTTCCACTGTTATCATCTCCCCGCTTTTGTCCCCTTTTTTATGCTCAAAAAACTCAGTCAACGCAAACATTCACGCACTCACGGCTTCCGAGCACGTATGTCCACCAAAAACGGACGCAACGTCTTGTCTCGACGCCGTGCAAAAGGTCGAAAATGTTTATCGGCCTAACAGGCCTTTCTCATGCTTGCTCGCCCTTATCACCTCAAAAGAAAAGACGATATCCCGGGCTTGTTAAAGCGTGGTAAACTTGGAATGAACCGACTTTTAGTTGCGCGCTTCCGTCGAAACGAGGTTGAAAAACACCATCGGTTCAGCGTTTTGGTTAGCACTAATATTGCCACCCAAGCCGTAGATCGCAACCGGGTTCGTCGCCGAATTTATTCCCTCCTTCGTAAACATTACGACCGTGTCCCCTCACTCCCCATATTCGACGTCGTGATTCTCCCTAAAAAATCCATTCTAACCGCTTCATTTAAAGACATTGAAGCCGCTCTTTTATCCCTGATCCCATCTCTCCGATGAAAAACAACCGCCTTTTCCTCTGGATCATTGCCATCTTTTTAGGAATAAGCTTATTGCAAAGCTGGGGCGGGAAAGGCCCAACAGACACCACATTAACGGAAAATGATCTCGGCCTCTCCACTTCTAAAACCGAGTACACGATTGGAAAAGAAATTAAGATCACTTTGCAAAACAACACGGAGGCCCCGATGACTCTTTTAATCGGAGATTGCTCAGAAGAACCTTTAAACGTATCCCATTACAGCAACGGAGAATGGATCGCTGTCCAGGCTTCGGATTCCACGATTTGCCCGGAAGAAGAAATGCCGACATTAACCCTCGCTGCAGGAGAAAAAACAACCCTCAGTTATAAAAATTGGACCTATCGCCTATTTTCAGATCTTGGACGTTACCGCATCGAAGCCGCGGTGAACGACCAAACCTTTTATTCCAATGAATTCATTATCGGTGAACGAGGCTTTTTAAGCCATTTTTGGCTCGCGTTCATGTATCAACCGATCTTGAATACTTTAATTTTTCTCATTGAAAAAATCCCGGGCCACAGTTTAGGCTTGGCCATCATCCTTCTGACCCTTTTTATTCGAACACTTCTGCTCCTCCCTTCTCAACGAGCACTCCGTTCTCAACGAAAAATGCAAGAACTTCAACCCAAACTTGAGGAACTCAAACAAAAATACAAAGACAATCAAGAAAAACTCGCGCTCGAAACCATGAATCTCTGGAAAACCTACAAAGTGAATCCGTTTGGAAGTTGTCTTATGATGTTCATTCAAATCCCGATATTGATTGCCCTGTATCAAGTGGTGCGCGACGGACTCAGTGCGGACAAAAGCGGCCTTATTTATTCATTCGTCTCTCAATCCTTCTCTTACGAAACCATCAATACCCATTTCTTTAATATATTGGAACTCACCACGCCGAATGTATTTGTTTTGCCTCTGATCATTGGAGGGCTTCAATTCATTCAAATGCATCTTTCCTTGACTCGAGCCAAGAAAAAACAAGAGGCCAAGAAAAAACAAGAGGCCAAGAAAAAAGAAAAAGGCCAAGATCTCGCCAAAAAAGTGGAAAGCACCAAAGATGTGCAAAGCGAAATGCAAATGGCGACCAATATGATGAAATATTTCATGCCCGTCATGATCGCCTTCTTCACCGCCAGCCTTCCTTCCGGGGTAGGCCTCTATTGGGGAACCTCCACAATCTATGGAATCGTTCAACAACTTGTGGTAAATAAAGAAAGCACTTCAAAGAAACCCAATGATAACGAGCCCACGGTTCGCGTAATTGAAAAAGCCTAAAACGAATTCCGTCTTACGTCATTTTTAATCTCTTAATTTTTTATAAAACCATGGAAGAAATCATCAGCGAAACCCTTCAACCCTTGCTTCAACTCCTTCACATCTCTTTCCGCAAACTCGACATCGTTGCGGATCCGACCGAGGAAAACAGTTATCGAGTAAACATTGAAACCGATGAACCTCAACACTTGATCGGTTATCACGGAGCCACTCTTTTTGCGATCCAACACCTTTTAAAGATCCTTCTCAATAAAAAGATGGAACAATCTTTCTCTGTGGCACTCGATGTGGACAATTATCGAAAACGCCAAGAAGAAAGCGTGCTCAACCTCGCGGAACAAAAAGTGGAATTGGTGCGAAAATACAGCACTCCCAAAAAACTGCCTCCCATGTCTCCTTATTTCCGACGCTTGGTTCACATGCATCTCACCAAACCCGAATTCAGCGATGTGGCCACCCAAAGCGAAGGAGAAGGAAATTTCCGTGCCGTAGTGATCAGCCTTGCCAATGCTTAATCAGTCCTGGATCGGACCCCTAAGGACTTATTATGAAAAAAAAACTAGCGCTCAGTGTAATTTTTATATTTTCTTTCTTCTTATGGGGAGGAAATGTGCCTTTTGTGTACGCGCAAGAAACTCTCCTCTTTCCCGACCTTCCTGAAACCGACCGCTATTACGAGGCCATTCATTTTTTATACGATTTGGAGGTGGTCGAAGGCTATGAGGACAATACCTTCCGCCCGTATGATGAAATCAACCGAGCTGAAACGCTTAAAATATTACTGTTGGCATTTGATGAAACGGAAAACGTGAATCCCGTTGAACTCAACGATGCCACCCCGGACGCAACCTTCACTGAACCTCCAACGCCAACTCTTTATTTCTCGGATGTTCAACAAGACGACTGGTTTTTCCCTTACATCCAAACCGCTTATGAAAAAGGGATTGTAAACGGATACGACGATGGATCCTTTGCTCCCGAAAATACGGTCAATCTGGCTGAAGCCCTAAAAATGCTCATCAAAACCTCGGGTACGTTTAACGAACCGTATGTTTCTCCCACGTTATTTGAAGACCCGGCCCCGGATGTTCTCAAGGACACCTGGTATGCCAATTATGTATCGTATGCCTTTGCCAACGGGCTCGCTTACATTAAAAAAGACGGCAATCTCCATGCCGGAGATCCCCTAACGCGCGGAGCACTCGCTGATATCATTTATCGATTCAAAAATCCGGGAATTTATTCGGGCGTGATGGAATATGGAGTTGCCTCTTATTACGGCCAATCCTTTGACGGGCACAATACCGCTTCGGGCGAGCCGTTGGCCCAAAACGAATATCAAGCCGCGCACAAAACACTCCCGTTTGGCTCGCATGTGCGCGTAACCAATCCCGCCAATGGCAATACGATTATTGTAAAAATAGTTGACCGCGGACCCTACGTGGAAGGACGTATTTTAGACCTCACCACCGGCGCTTTCGAGGCTCTTGGAAAAGATTTAAGCGCAGGAGTGGTTGAAGTCGAAATGGAAATCGTTTATAACTAAAAATATGAAAGACCCCTATTATCACAACCGTTTTAAAAATTCAAAAAAAGTTCGCCGAATTCGTGAAAAAACCAAACCGCTTTCCGAACAAATCCGAAGCGCTTCACGCATGTTGGTTCTTACGGTTTTCAGTTTACTCATTGTCTCTATGGTGAGCTTTCTTTACATCCGAGGCCTTCAATCCGGCAAGGGGTATTATTTGGAACAACTTCAAGCCGAATATGAAACATTAAGCAGTGACAATCGCGAACTCCAAAGCCTACTCAATGACGCTCAAGCCATGATCAATGTGAATGAAACCGAAAGTGTTGCCGAAATGGACGCCCCCTTGGAACAAAGCATGGATTATGTGCACCCGAATACGGGAGTAGCGACACGATGAAAAAACTATAAAGAACTACCAGAAACCAAAGCCACAAGCCCTTCGTGAATAAATTCAACGGCAAGGGCTGTTAAAATAATACCCACGATACGAGAAATAATCTCAACCCCTTGATGCCCCAAGAAACGATAAATAAAAAAAGCGTTACGAAGAACAATCCACATCACAATAAGATTAAGCAGTGCGGCGAGTGCCACTAAAACATACCCATATTGAGCCACCAAAATAATAGTGGTCGTAATGGTACCCGGGCCCACAATAAGAGGCGTAGCCATAGGAACCGCAGTGAATTCATACAACTCAACATGTTTTTGTTGTGCTCCAAGTTTAAGACCCAACACGATTTTAAGTCCAATGATCAAAAGAATAAGTCCTCCGGCAACCTGAAAACTCGGGATTGAAATTCCAAAATAATTTAAAATCGCACTCCCCCCAAAAATAAAAATCAACAACAAAATCGCGGCCACCAATAAGGTGTTATTTGCCGCTTTGACACGCTTTGCTTTGGGTATTTTTTCTGAAAGCATCAAAAAAAGAGGAAGTGCGCCAAACGCATCCATGATTACAAAAAGAGAGAAAAAAGCGGTAAAATAGGAATCGAACCAAACGCCCTGAAACATAAAAATGGAAATTAGGTCTTAAATGGGATCCATTTATCTTATGATTATACCTTATTTTTAAGATTAAATCAATCATGCTGACTCCTCAAAAAGTCCAAACCGTATTACGCATTTTGGATAAAAAATTCCCCCATCCAAAACCCACGCTCAATTTTAAATCGCCGTTTGAATTCTTGGTGGCTGTGGTCCTGGCGGCACAATGCACCGATGTACGGGTGAATAAGGTGACCCCCAATCTGTTCCCTCACTACAACACGCCTCAAAAACTCCTCCAATTGGGAGAAGATCGTTTGCGCGACATCATTCACTCCACCGGCTATCATCGACAAAAATCAAAACATCTCATTTTGTGCGCTCGCGCGCTGGTCGAAAAACACAAGAGCATCGTGCCTAAAACCATGGAAGAGCTCATTGCCCTCCCCGGCATTGGTCGCAAAAGCGCGAGCGCCATCCTCGCCCAAGCCTACAACATCCCGGCTTTCCCCGTAGACACGCACATTTTTCGCGTCACCAACCGCCTTGGATTGGTGCACGAAAAAACCCCGCAAAAAACCGAATTTGCACTCTTAAAAACCATCCCAAAAAACCGTTGGATTGAATTTCATATGCAACTCATCGCGCACGGCCGAACCACATGCAAAGCCCCTCGCCCCAAATGCGGGGAATGTCCGATAAAAAACATCTGCCAATGGCCGGGGAAAAAAGAACAATTGGCCGCCAAAAAATAATCGCTTTCCAATAGTAAAATTATGTTATTTATGATATGGTTTTAAGTCGACCCACCTCTTCAATTTCCCATTCTTTAATCCCCACCCCCATGAAATTCAAATTTCTTCTTTTAATTTCCATTTTTCTCGCCATCGCCTTAATGGCCGGATGCCAATTTTCAATCGGCACAACAGACACCTCGGACTCCACAGACACAACCGATTCAATAAGTCCGACAGACGACTCCGACTCCACGAGATCAACAGACACATCCGATTCAACAAGCTCCACTGCCTCCATCACCCTCACCACCCCCACTGAAAACGCGCTCGTTTCCGCACCTCTCATCATCGAAGGCCAAGCTCAAGGCACTTGGTTTTTTGAAGCTTCTTTCCCCATCACCCTCCTCGATGAAAACAACAACGTCCTCGCTCAAACCACAGCCCAAGCTCAAGGCGACTGGATGACGGAAAATTTTGTCCCTTTCACCGCCCAAATCGACTCTTTTTCACCCGGAGAATCTACAACCGGTATCCTTCACTTTGAAAAAGACAACCCCTCCGGCCTTCCCGAGAACGACGCCTCTTTTGACCTCCCGGTTCAATTCACCCCTTCTGCTTCGACAGGAAAAAACATCTCTATCTTTTTTGGAAACACAGAAAAAAATCCGGAAATGCTCGATTGCGAACAAGTTTATCCCGTTTCCAGAATCATCGCTCAAATAATCCCTGTTGAAAAAGCCATGGAAGCCACCATTCAAAAACTCCTCAAAGGCCCCACCGAAACAGAAACCTCAGAAGGTTATTTCACCTCCATCAATGACAATGTCACGCTTCAATCCCTTTCAATAAATAAAAACACGGTTTCCGTCGACTTTGACAAAACCTTTGAACAAGCCGTAGGCGGCTCTTGTCGTGTGAGCGCCATCCGCGCGCAAATCGAAAAAACCCTTCTCCAATTCGACGGAATCACTCAAGTCCAAATCTCCATCAACGGCCAAACCGAAGATATTTTACAGCCCTAAACCCCCTTCACCGTTTCCAAACACAACGTTGCGCATTTCACTCGCGCAGGCCCCAGCATTTCAATCCCGAGCAATGTTAACATATCTTTCAACTCCATCGTTTTCACAACCTTCAGCGGCTTGCCTTTGAGTTCCTCGGTCAACAATGACGCAGCCGCCACACTGATCGCGCACCCTTCGCCTTCCCACATCGCCTCTTCAATCACAGCCGAAGCTCCTTTCCCCTTTACCTTCAAATAAATTCGCACATGATCCCCGCACGTCACATTCACACCCGAATGCGTATGTGTGGCGTTTTTTAAAGCCCCGCGATTCAACGGGTGCTTGGCCAAATCAATGATTTGCTCTTGATAAAGATCCATACCGCCTCAGTGTACCGCGAGAAAGACTCAACGATCAAATTTTCCCATACGGAAACGGAACAAATCCATCCCTGCGTTTATACCGCGACTCAAACGACACGTGAGGCAATGCTACTCCGATTTTTTTATAAAATTGAATTTCCTTACGTTGAAATTTAAACGGTTTCTCTTCTTTTGGACACAAAAAAGTACGCTCCGTAATCTCAAGCGAAACCTCCTCGATCGCATCCGGGATTTCATCCACAAAAGATAAACCCAGAGGGATGGAAGCCGCAGATCGTTCCATAGGACGAGGGAAATAATCTTGCGCCAAAGTATCTTCATACGGAAAAAGTGAAAATTTCTCAGGGAAGAACTCTCCATATTCCCCGGTTTGAATCATGTGTTTACGAATTTTAGAAACCAACCGACGATAATCCAGTTCCAAATACGGCTTATTAAAAATATGATACTGCGCCTTTTTTAAACCAATACATCCAAAACAATCCGTACACCCCCAACAACTTTCACAATACTCAAGCCCACGGCTTTCAAAACAATAATTACAAAATTTTAAATCATAAGAATTCGCAATCGTAACACATTCATAACAAAAAGCGGTTTTCATGCCGTAAGCAAAAAGATCATAGGAATTTTTCACATCCACGGAATTCATCACATAACGACAATTCTCAAGCTTATTTACATTATAACAATCGCGTGCATTTTTACTGCTAAAAATAGACTCCCCTGTACAATTTTCGGATTTTACAATCACATGCCTCATCTTGGGCCAAGAGCTACTCCATTCTTCCCATTTTCGTATACAAGACTGAATTCCAATATACGAATTCAATTGAAATTCTTTCACCCGTTTTTGATATTCCTCCTTAGAAAGTTGCTGATTAAAAAGACAAAATTCTTTATGCTTCAACCCATAACAAAACATACAATTTTTAACATCACGACAATAGCGTAAAAAATCCCCATCACTACAAGACTCACAATCATCGGAGAATTTAAGATTAAAACAATGCTTTACATTCACACATTCATAACACAATTCGGAGCTCAAAATATTATTACAATCCATACAATTCCGACACTTATCCCCAAACTTTAAATACATACAATCTTCATCCACCTCGGAGTTAAAAATAAAATAACAATTACGACAATTCCCACAATGATTGCTGTATTCGGATTTTTCTTCATTGCCGGCACTCGCCTTACTCATACGGGGAACACGCGGCCACAAATCCGCATATTGATCAAAAAAAGTCCGTTCAAAATCAAACTCATTTAAAAAAGAGACATCATGATTTTGTTTATGCCACTCTTCAAGATTAAAAACAGGGAAAATTGCATCCGGGCGCACATTGGAAACAATATTTTTCGGAGTGGCATCGCAACGTCTCATAAATAATTTCCGTTCATTACGAAAAGCGAGACGTTGTTGTAACCGATGCTTGGGGCAGAGTTTGGGAAGTGGAACTTGGCGTTTTAAATAATACGCTTGATCCAACTCATCGATTTCAAACGATTCATGGCAAACTAAACATTTTCTTAAAAGTGAAGCCATTACATAAAATTAGAATTCTCTTAAGCCTACATTCATAATAATGAGATAAAAACATTCGTCAAACATGAAGGATATCTCTTATCCTTATTTTTTGGTATTTTAAATTTATAAAATGACCTATTCATGAAAGATTTTCTCTCTTTAAAAAAAGACCTCTCAAAAAAAGCAAACCCCAATCAAGCCATTGCCTTGCAACGTTTTTTCAAAACCGGGCCCGGACAATACGGCGAAGGCGATATTTTTATTGGAATTAAAGTTCCGGTCTTACGCACTCTCGCAAAACAATATTCCACACTTCCGCTCAACGATTTAAAAAAATTAATCCACTCAAAAATCCACGAAGAACGCATGATTGCCTTATTCATTTTGCGTCATAATTTCGAGAAATCAAAAACCGAAATTGAACGCAAAAAAATCGTCGATTTTTATCTCAAACATCGAAAAGGCATCAACAATTGGGACTTGGTGGACACCTCGGTTCCGTACATTTTAGGCCCGTGGCTAAAGGGCAAAGATCGTTCCATTTTATACAAATTCGCACGCTCCAAAAACCTATGGGAACGCCGCATTGCCGTGCTCGCCACCTTCCATTTCATCAAAAACAATGATTATAAAGATGCCCTGGCCCTTGCGGAAATTTTACTCAACGACACGCACGATCTTTTACACAAAGCCGTAGGATGGATGTTGCGCGAAATCGGCAAACGAAACCTCGATACCGAAGAACAATTTCTTAAAAAATACGCAAGTCGTATGCCTCGCACCATGTTTCGTTACGCGATCGAAAAATTCCAGGAGGAGAAAAGGAAAAAGTATTTAAATTTATAAAAAAGATGTGGGTGTTTCCGAAGTCGCATTTTCAAGGAAGAAAGGCCAGCGACTCATGATCCGAGGCGTTTCGCTCCTATGCGACAGAGGGAATACCCGCCTTTTTTTTAATTCATCCTCTCAATTTATTTTTCGCTTCACGAATTGCACTCACGGCCCGATCAATGTCTTCTTTGGTGTTGTAAATTCCAAAACTCATACGTGTTGTTGACGACACACCCAATGCTTTAATCAACGGCATGGTGCAATGATGCCCGGCACGAACACAAATATTTTTTTCACCTAAAAGTGCAGCCACATCATGCGGGTGCACATCTTTTACAACAAATGAAAGCGCTCCGCAATTTTTCCCTGCTTTACCTTGGCCCAACAATTTTACAAACGAAAGAGTAGACAATTTTTCTTTGGCATAATCATAAAGTTCTTGATCGTGTTTTTGAATGACGTCCCATCCAATTTCATGAAAAAAAGAAACCGCAGCCCCCAGCCCCATCACCTCTGCAATCGGCGGAGTGCCCGCCTCAAATTTCCACGGCAAATCATTCCACGTGGCATGGTCTAGGTGCACTTCACGAATCATGTCTCCACCCCCCATCCAAGGCTCCAATTTCTCCAATAAATCTCGTTTCGCCAACAAAACGCCAACCCCGGTGGGCCCATAAATCTTGTGCCCGGAAAACACCAAAAAATCCGCGTCCAATCCTTTAAAATCAATCGGAAAATGAGCCGCATATTGCGCCGCATCCACACACACTTTTGCGCCCATGGCATGCGCCCGAGCAATCACGCGAGGCAAATCCACCACAAACCCAAGCGTATTCGACAGCCCGGTTACACTCACGATTTTTGTACGGCGTGTGATGAGTTTTTCCAACGCGTTTTCATCCAAAATTCCTTTTTTTGTGAGCGGACAAAATTTTAAAATCACACCCGTTTTTTTTGCCATCATTTGCCATGGAACCAAATTGGAATGATGTTCCAAAATTGTCAAAACAATCTCGTCTCCGGATTTCAAAAATTGCGGGGCAAAGCCTTGCGCCACCAAATTCAAACCCTCGGTTGTGCCATGCGTAAAAATCACTTCTTCTCGCGAACGAGCTTTCATAGTCACGGCAACTTGATCGCGCACCGCCTCATACGCGGCCGTCGCCTCTTCCGCCAACGGATAAAGACCGCGATGCACATTTGCATTGAACGTTTCGTGATAACGCTGCATGGCCTCCAACACAATATCAAGTTTCTGAGCCGTGGCTGCACTATCGAGATAAACCAACTCGGACTGATGATTGAAAATGGGAAAACGAGATTTAATCATGCTACAAGCTTAAAGCAAATGACTTAGGTTTGGAAGATTTCAAAAGCCGAAACGAATCCTCGAAAAATCCTTGCACGATCAACTCAATCGCCTGTTCGGTCGAAAGCCCGCGAGACTGCAAATAAAATAATTTTTCTTCATCCACATGTTCAATTTTGGCGGAGTGAAAAACACCAACTTCCGAATGTTGAATTTCTAACCCCGGAATCGTTTCCAAGCGACAATCTTCAGACAAAAGAAGCACATGTTCCTCCAAACTTCCTTGCATCCCAAACGACCCCGAATGCGCCCGAATAAATCCTTTAAAAACGCCTCGCGATTTACCACTCAAAGTGCCCTTTAATCGCACAATGGACTTGGTGTTTTTTCCGTAATGATGAGCAAAAAATAAAACCGTGGATTCTTGAACTCCATCCGCGGAAAACAACATTTCCGTTGTGCATTCCGCTCCGGCTCCTTTTAAAACCACTTCAATTTCTTCATGAAATTTTGATCCGCCTTTACCCCCCTCAAATAAAACAAGCTTCGCATTTGAATCCAAAATAAATCGCTTTTTAATGTTCGAAGGAAATTTTGAAACCGACGATTGAAAAGACTGCCAATGCAACTCCGCTCCGGCCCCAACGTGAATTTCAATCGTTCTTTCTTTTAACAAAACATCATCTACAATTTCAAGTGTTGATTTTTTAGAAACTTCAAATTGAAATGAAGTCGATCGAGCGCCTTTAAAAGCAGACAAATTCACCATAAAAATAAAATTATAAAGCAATGAGCCGATTCATTTCCACCGCATATTCCAGCGGCAACGCGCGCACCACCGGCTCAATAAAACCATTTACAATCATAGCCAGCGCTTCCTCTTCAGAAAGCCCGCGACTACGCAAATAAAACAACTGCTCTTCACTGATTTTTCCGACCGTGGCCTCGTGCGCAATAGACACATTTTTTTCATTCACGCGAAGAGTTGGAATCGTATCGCCGCGCGATTGATTATCCAAAATCAACCCATCGCAACGCATGGAAGCCTTAGAGTTTTTAGCGCCTTTATTCACTTGAAGCAACCCGCGATACACCGCCACTCCCCCTTGTTTGGAAATGCTTTTACTCAAAACCGTGGACGTAGTCTCCGGTGCCGCATGAATCACTTTGCTCCCAATATCTTGCACTTGGTCTTTCCCGGCAATCGCCACACCCCAATGATCCGCTCGCGCCCCTCGTCCTTTCAAAATCGAACACGGATACAACATCGTCCTTCCACTTCCCAAATTCCCACTCACCCATTCCATGGTCCCCTCCTCCTCAACAATCGCACGCTTGGTGTTCAAATTGTAGGTATTGAGCGACCAATTTTCCACACTGGAATAACGCATTTTCGCATGCGGTTTTACAAAAATTTCCACACACCCTGCATGCAACGACGTGGCATTGTATTTAGGCGCACTGCACCCTTCGATATAATGCGCGCTCGCCCCGTCTTCCACCACAATCACGGAATGCTCAAACTGCCCCATAGCCTTGGTATTCATTCGAAAATAAGCCTGCAACGGATCTTTAATTTGAACGCCTTTGGGCACATATAAAAACGTTCCTCCGGACCACACCGCGCCATGCAATGCCGCGAATTTATGATCTCGCGGAGGCACCCCTTTCATAAAATATTTTTTCACCAACTCGGGATAATGCTTCAACGCCTGATCCATATCCTCAAAAATCACACCCATCTTTCCCCACGTTTCCTTCAACTTATGATACGCATTCAATGAATCGTATTGCGCCCCGGCTCCGGCCAACACCTCACGTTCCGCCTGTGGAATTCCCAATCGTTCAAACGTTTCTTTCACCGAATCCGGAACATCCTCCCAGCGCGTGGCATAACCCTTCATTTCTTCCGGAGAAGCGTAATAAATCAATTCATCAAAATCCAACGCCGATAAATCCGGGCCAAACGAAGGCAATGGAATTTTATAAAACAAATCCAAGCATTCCAATCGAAAATCCGTCATCCATTGGGGCTCTTTTTTAGACCGAGAAATCGCAAGCACCACCTCTTTTGAGAGCCCTTTTTTAGCACGCTTAAACCGTTTCGGGGATCGAACCGATTTTAATGAACGCTGAGAAGAAGATTTGAGATAATCGAGAGCAGGCATGAAAAATTTTATAAAATTTTTAATCCTTTCGCTTTCATAAAATTCACATACCCCTCTTTCTCAATGCGTTTCGCCAATTCCACACCCCCGCTTTTCACGATTTTTCCCTCCACCATCAAATGCACATAATCCGGCAACACGCAGTCCAAAATGCGCGGATTGTGAGTAATAAGCAAAAAGCTTTGTTTCGGATTACGAAGCGCCTTAATCACGCGACAAATATCTTTCACCGCATCCAAATCCATCCCCGAATCCGGCTCATCCAAAATCGCCAACTTGGGCTCCAGCAAAACCATTTGTAAAATTTCGCATTTCTTTTTTTCTCCCCCGGAAAAACCCACATTCAAATAACGATTCATAAACCCCAATGGCATTCCGGCCACACTCATTTTATCAGTTAATAATTTCTTAAAATGGAACAAAGACATGTTCAGCTTTTTCACCGCATTGTACGACGACTTTAAAAAAGAAACCAAATTCACACCCGGAATCTCCCGAGGATGTTGAAACGAAAGGAAAAGTCCGGCACGAGCTCGTTCCTCGGGTTTCATTTTTAATAAATTTTTACCCTCCCATTGAACCGCCCCCGCAGACACTTCATAGCTTGTATGCCCCATCAAAACCGAAGAAAGCGTACTTTTCCCCGACCCGTTCGGCCCCATCAAAACATGAAACTCCCCGGACCGAATTTCAAGATCAAGTCCGTGAAGAATCTCTTGATTTTGAACCCGAGCATGAAGCCCCTTAATTGCAAGCAATACTTTTCTCATAAATTGATCTTATCAAAAAAGCCCCTCAAAAATCGAGGGGCTTTTTATGATTACATTTTCACTTCGCTCAACTTATTTTTTCTTCCCTTCTTTTACAAATCGACGATAACCCCATCGAACCACACGATAAACCACAAAAATAAACAACAAAGCCACCAACAACTGAGGCAAATCGCTGATCACGAAATAGATTACAAAATTCACAATATCCTGTCCGAAAACGATCAAATCATTGAGCGCTTCCTTAGCCTGCAACACCGGATTCCAATCACTGGTCGGAGCAAGGATCGAGGCTTCTTCAGAGAGGGAAATCGTGATCGTGGAATAATCCGTCCGATCTTCATAATATTTAAGCATCCCTTGAAGGCTTTCAATTTCAGCACGAACATCGGATAAATAACTCTGCGTATTCAACATTTCCTCCACATTTTCAGCGGATTCCAAAATTTTCAAAAATTGAGCTTCTTCCGCTTGTCGAGCTTTCAATTGAGCCTGCAAATCCACAAACTCGGCAGTCACATCTTGGCCCGAAACGGATTCGCTTTTGATCACCTCGGCCAAAGCGCGAATATCAATCATGGCTTTCTCAAAATCTTCCGATTGAACACGTAACGTCACACTCCCGGACGTGGTCTCATCATATTCAAGCCATGTCCCGGAACTTTGAACAAATCCATCATACGTTTCCGCAAGCGTGGTCAACGCCGCAATCGTATCGGGCGTAGACTTTACAGTCATGGTTAAATCTCCGGTTTTAATGATACGAGTTTGCTCTGTTTCGGGTTCTGTAACCGTTATATCCGAAGCCGTTGTAGCATATTGCGTACTCCCTGCATTGTAAGAAGGAGCACTGAGCGGCATCGACTCATTCGTCATAATCCGATCTTCCATCATCTCCCCGCCATAACTTTCATAATCCTTATCCGTGGCGTAATCATTATAAGAACCGGTAGATTCGGTTTGATAATAAGGACTTCCAACACTTCCCGACCCCAAAGATCCCAATTTCATCCCCACCAATAAAACAAAAACGATCAATACGCCGGAAGCCACACGACGTCGCGTAAAAAACGCTTTCAGGGCCTCAACATCAAAAACCATAAAAAGTAATTTTAAAAAAATAGAGAGATACTTTCACTATATAGAAACCAATACAAATAAGTAAATATTACCAGACACGGAGTGAGTCCGTAGGACGAACGGAGTGTCAACCTGAACGCAGTGAAGGTTTCCCCGTATTTTTTCAACTACTGAATTTTCAACTGTTGACCGAATTCAACCGCTTCTAAAGCGCACTTCGCTTCGCTTCGTGCGTATTCTTGTACGCCACAAATCCCAATCCAAGAATTAACAACACGCCACCCAATCCAAAAATCACAAAGGGAGAGGCATGTCCTTCCTCGGCAGAGGAATACAGAGCCCCGGCTCCCACCACTTGGAAGCCCACATCAATCACTGAAGAATACAAATTTTTGGAAGGTTCAACCGCATACACAAACACATTGTGGTCGCCTTGTTCAAGTTCGCTCGGAGAAGCGGTTAAGAATTCTCCTTTCATGGTGTCCACCACAAGAGAAGAAGTAAACAATTCACTTTCCCAAGAAGTCACCACTTCATACCCTTTTTCCGCCACTCCATAAAGATACGGTTGGCTGTTTTGAATCTTAAACACTTCAAGATTGGCGACATCGATCAATTGAGTATCCAATTGTTTGGGATCCACAAGGGACATCGCAGCAGTGGGATCAATCGTCAAATCATAAGGCAAAGTTTCGGAAGTGATATTCCCTTCTGCATCGAATGAACGAACCACCACCGCATATCGACCCGCGGAGAGCTCATCTTCCGGACGCACAAGAAATTTTCCATGCCCTCCGGTTTGAGTTTCAAGAGTCATTGTATCTCCCGTATTTTCCACTTCCCCAAAAAGATTCGCCAATAAAAGATGACTCAATCGCTGCAATAAAGATTGTTGCACTCCAGTGGAAGCGGCATTCCCTTTTAATAAAACAAATGAAATTTGAACGTGCGTGTCCGGTTTGGAAGTCCCGGCAATCAAAGGATACCCATCCATATACGTATTTCGCGCATAACTCTTAAGACTCGAAATGCGTGTTTGGAACAACTGCCCCGATCGCGTCATTACATTCGGATCGGTTTGATACACATGCACTTCAGCACCGTCGGAAACCCCATCGTCATCACTATCGGCTTCCAAAGGATTGGTTCCATAATTAAGTTCATCCCTATCCGAAAGCCCATCCTTATCCGTATCCCAAGCCAAGGTGCGTTCCACATTCAGATTGAGTTCTGAGATAAAAGCAGGTTGACCATAAAGTACATTATCAAGCCCGTAATCTTTCAACCATTGATCCGGAACCCCTCCGATCATGGTAATCACCGGTGCATTTTTTACATTTAAAGGATTCGAACCTGCACCGACTTCAATATTATCAATGACGCCATCTCCATCGGAATCCGCAGACAAAGGATTGGTACCCAATTCGATTTCACGAAAATCCGAAAGCCCATCTTCATCCGAATCCCAATTGCCGGGATTAAGGCCGAAAGTGATTTCCACGCCATCCTCCACTCCATCCGCATCAGAATCAGCGCTCACAGGATTCGTTCCATTCATCCATTCCATCGAATCCGTAACTCCATCATTGTCCGAGTCCGCGGTTTTATTCACAAACATCGTATTAAAATTCGCTTGTTCCCACCAATCCGGAACCGTATCGCTATCCTCATCAGATTCCACTTCTCCCATTTCTCCTTGCAAAACGGGTTGAATAAAAACATCTTCACGCGTTACAGCGGTTTCGGGCAAAACCATCGCTTGAGGTTGAACTTCTCCAAAAGAAACCGATGGCAAAACATAAACATCACTGACGGGATAAAGTTGTTCCACTTCTTCCGCAAAATCGGACGCATCCATTTGATTAAAAGATTCTTCAGTCCCCACCTGAGTCCCAAACTGATCTTCCGATGCTTCAGCGGGATCCAAAATTTCCATGGGAATATCCTCTTCTACGGGTTCGACAATTTCTTCTCCTGCCTCTTCTTCCTCTCCCTCCTCTTCTTCATCAATCAATGTGTCGGAATAATGATTACTTTCATAACCGTTTGATCCGCTTCCACCCCCAACCGTCCCCGAATTATCCGTGGTGGCAGCCAATTGAGTATACGTAATGGTGTGAGCCGTTGCACCGGAAGGATTTCCAACCGCATCCGTCACGACAAAAGAATAGGTATTACTCCCCACCGCCAAGGTCGAAGCATAGGACCAAGTGGTGGAATCATTCGCAGCCACAATTTCCGTGCCGTTATTTTTTACTGAAGAACCGGCTTCCTTAGTCCCGGTGATCGTTGCACTATACGTCGAGCCTGTGCCCGAATATGAAATCGCCGACGTGATTGAGGAAACCGAAGGAACGATTGTATCCAATGTAATACTCACGGCAGTGGCATCCGATTCATTCGATGAATAATCCTTGGAAGTAAAACTAAAAGCGTTTGCCCCTTCCGAAAGAGTTACGGCGTACGTCCATGCCGTGCTCGAATCAACGGCAACACGCTGAGTATCCCCATACCAAACACTGGAATACGCATCTTTTGTCCCCGTAAACGTATAAGCCGCCACATTGGTGGCACTCGTGCTTGAAGTCACGGTTAAAGCACTCGGAGCCGAAATGTCCGGATTGACTAAAGAGGAGCCGCTAACCACGGTGGAATCTCCATCCGCTTCGGTGATTTGGAAAAAATAATTATCTCCCCCAGTAGCGGTAAAATCTTTATCAAGTTGAGCCGTGCCACTTGCAACCGTTGCGGTTCCTTCATAAGTAATGACCCCGGCTCCGGTCACGCTGAATATATCAACTTTAGAACCATCTGCAAAACCCGTTGTAATTACAAATCGACTCGTACTGGAAGTCGTAATCGAAGTGCCGACCAAACTCACACCATTATTAGGAGAATTAACGAAAGTCGTTGGATTGGTCGTTCCCAAATAATTTCCACGAAGGGTAGTGACCTTATCTCCGACTCCAGCTCCATCCAACTTAATCTGAGCCGTAGTATTGAATTGAACAAGATTGCGTTTATCCGAACCCACGGTTTCTCCATAATCATAACCAATGACATTATTCGTCCCGCCAACAACAAATATCCCGGATCCTCCATTTCCAATATTCGACACTCCGTCCGGCTTAACCCCAATATAATTATTCACAATCGTTGCTTGGGTCGCAGCACTCAATTCAATTCCGGAATCTGTCATATTCCCGATATAATTACGTCCTCCGGAAACCGAAGACCCGATGACGGTGTTCGTACCCTGAACGTAAATCCCATCGGTCCCGGAACCGAGAACATCCCCGTCCGTATCCATACCAATATAATTCCCTAAAATTTGAACATCACTTGCGCTGGAACTAATATAAATTTGAGCAGCGGTCCCGGTTGTATGTCCGGTGATAATATTCCCTTGCCCCGACTCCGATCCTCCGAGCACCCAAGTTCCGGAATCCACATAAATACCATTTTGATCATTTTTAAACACAGAAGTAAGCCCGCTGTTCACCCCAATATAATTTCCCAAAACTTGACCATCCGAGACCGACATAAAAATTCCATGATTCGTATTCCCGGCCATCACATTAAATCCCTGCGTTAAAGTATTTCCAATCGTTGCCGTACCAGATCCATTCACACAATAAACGCCATAACTATTTCCCAGATCCGCATCTTGCGCCGCGGAAAGTCCAAGGATTGAGCTGTAAATATAAGCGGTGCCATCCGAATCATTCAAACGAATTCCTTCATCCGAATTTCCTGAAATCACGTTAGTCGGGCTGGTTGCTGAAGAAGACCCAATCGTTACAACTCCGGTTGCATCAAGACTTGAGACCAAAATGCCTTGATCCCCATTGGGAATCGCTGCGGTTCCTGCGGCATTGAGTCCGATATAATTTGAAGAAATCGTTGAACTTCCGGAAAAATCTTGCACCTTAATCCCCGTAATCGTATTCCCTGAAATCACATTATAATTGGTGGCCGAAGTATCGTTTTTACCAATCACCACCGAAGTGCCTCCACCGGCAAGATAAATACCAATATTATTTGGGACAGCCGCGTTTCCCACTGCATTCGTTCCAATATAATTGGCTGTGATTTGCCAGAGAGAAGCCGGCGTACTTCCGGCAGTCTCAATCCCGTAATTTGTATTCCCGGAGATCACATTCCCTTCACCGCTCGCAGTCCCTCCAATCAAACAATTGCCCACCGCGGAACACGCTCCATTATCAAATCTAATCCCGCTTTGTCCATTGGCAAGCGCCGCCGTTCCGGCCACATTGGTCCCGATATAATTTCCAATAATTTTTGTATTTTGATGAGTCCCGGAAATTGAAATGCCATAATTCGTATTCCCGGAAATAATATTGCGTTCTCCGGCCGTAGTCCCTCCAATTTGAACCGCATTGGGATACGTATCATTGGTAAAAAAAACACCAATGCCATTTGGAACCGCCACGGTTCCACCGGCATCAAGTCCAATATAATTTCCCAACACCGTGGCTCCGGCATCTCCTTCCCAAAAACGAATTCCATACTGCGTATTTCCGGAGATCACATTACGTTCATTTGAAGCATCGCCTCCCACCACGTTCCCGGTACCAAATCCATCAAAAGAAATTCCGGCAAGCAAAGATCCGGGCGTCACTCCATCCGCTTCCACTCCGATATAATTATTAATCACCGTATTATTACTTCCTCGGATACAAACCCCAACCGCACCTTCCGGAGAATAAATCACGTTTCGATCCGTTGCATCCGTTCCTCCGACCGTTATATTACTGGCAATGATGCTGATTCCACATTGAGAAAATCCCGTGATCGTCAAACCTCGAATGGTCACATTGGAAGCCGCTCCTGAGGCCGTAACCGCCCATGTGACAGAAGACGCCGCGGAAATAGTAACCGTCCCATTCCCATCCATATCCACCGCTTCGGTCATAGCCGGCGGATTGGAGACAAGATTAACCGTTCCTATACTAAAATTAATCGTATCCGCTCCGGCGTTTGCATTCGCGCAATTGATGGCTTCGGAAAAAGTCGTATCCACCACGCATTCCCCATCTTGTGCATCCGCCGCCGTGTCCACAATATAAGTTGCGGCAAACGAAGAAGGGATAAACCACAAAAACCCGACACAAAGAGAACTCAAGGTTAAGCCAAAAATTCGACCAACGAGAGAAAAAAGACGAAAGTCTTTCATAAGATTTGTTTTTATTTAAATTAAAAATTTATCTAATTATTATACCTGAAAAATACCCCAAAGTAAAGGCTCTGTTCATCAAAATTTCAATCATGCTACAATTCACACAAATATTTTAATTTTTCAAACCATGATGAAACCCGCTCTCGTCTTAAAAATAGCCTGGGGCTATTGTCTTTTAATCCAAATCGCCATTTTTACAATCGCCGGACTCATCCAAAAAGGTATTATTCATTTTGAACCTGTTTTTGGAGAAAATATTGCCACCGCAAATCTCCTTTTTTATATCCTCGTAGGAATTTCCGCACTCATGCTTGTGGGCCAAATATTCGTTTATAAAAAACTGGAAACCCTAAAAACACTCCCCCCTGAACAACAAGAAGCACTCTCAAAAGAAAAAATGACATTTCAATTGCTCACCATAGCGCTCCCGGATTCCGTTGCAATCTATGGATTCATACTTTTCCTTATCACCGGTTTTACAACAAAAGGATTTGGAATGATGATCGTTGGATTGATTGCTTTCTTGGCGGTTTATCCGAGAGAAAACATGCAAACAATTTAGAAAAAAGAGGGAAAATCGCTATGCGATTTAAAATAGAGATCAATTCTTAGTGCTGAACAGCTCCCTTAGCAAGCACTGCCTCGTGAAAAATCGGACTACAAAGAACGTTATCCCCGGAAGGAACACTGCTAGAATGTGCTGTTTCATACCAAATTTTCATTCTCGAATAGGCCTTATTCATTTTCCCCTGCCATTCAGGGATCTTGGTTGAGTCTATTTTTAAAACCCCATCTTCAGCATTAGGCTCACATAAAACAGTTCCTCTCATATCAACTAACGTATGCACTTCATTTTGATTTTGAGCTGGATTTAGATTCACTTTATATTCAAAAACGAATTGGCCATTTTCAAAGCGCACACTCGTTTTAAAATCAGCAATAGTCAATTGAGCCCCGGGCTTTTTAATTTCTTCTCCAATTCTACGAATAAATTCACGATAAGCAGTCTCATGGAGATGATTCAAATCCATACCTCTCACACGCAAGATACGTTGGTTCCCTTCTGTAACATATTCAACTTTTCCAGCAGCAGCTTCTGAGGACGAAGCCATAGCCTCAGAAATACGAATAGCGGTCTCTCCCTGCGTAGAAACGAGGGCTACAGGAGGATAAGTCACGGCAAGTGCCAGCACCCCACTCATGACTAACTTTCCAGGGAAATTCAACGGCATAGATTATTCTAAAAAAAACAGAATAAAAAATTAGCAGTAAAGCAAAAATAACGCAAACAGTAGCCAAAATCGAATCAATGCTTTGCTAATATCCAAGCAGGGGAAAACACAAAGAAAAAAAAACGTTAAAGATCAACAATTCACTAAAAACTCAACAAGCGATTTAAAAAATAACCGCTTCTCAAGTTCCTTCGCGCCGCGTTACGGCACTCCGGAACTGGTAGCGCTAAGGGGAATCGAACCCCTGTTGCCGGGATGAAAACCCGATGTCCTAACCACTAGACGATAGCGCCTCAAAATAAGCAAAGCCAGTATACTGATGCTCTTTGCCGTGTCAAACATATCAATTTCTATTCCTGAAGGATATAGAAATAAAATAAAACCAAATAAAGTCAATGAAAATCCAAAAAAATCACCCAACCTGTAAACAGTCAAAAGAAGACCTTTTTTCAGGTTACGTCTAGGGGCCAAAAATCAAAAGCCCTTTACATCGCCCTAACCTGAACCTATCCTATCCACGGTCTATCCTTAACCCTTTTAAATATGGCTTACAGTCATAAGAACAGCAAGGGCCAAACCTATTTCCTCCATGGAAAAATGGTAACCCTCCGCGGTGGCCGAAAACAACAAATTTACTATTTCGCCCGCGTAGAGAAGAAAGATGCTTTGGATGCTCTTCCGGAAAACTACCAAGTGGTTGAAAACAAGAGAACCGGATTGCCCATGCTCCGCAAGAACAAACCCAAGAAATAAAGTCGCGAACATTTCGCAATACTTTAAAATCCCCTATCGAAAGATGGGGGATTTTTTTTGCCTGCAAAAAAAATCCCTCCCCTCCCCCTGCTTAAAAGAGTAAAATGTATGCAATGTTCATCAACGCCCTCCTCATTTTAATCCTCGTTTTCACCTTATTACTGCTCTGTACCGCAGTGGTGAACATGATTTCGGGATCGCCGTTTGTACCCAGCAATCGCCGAACTTTAGACTTAATGTTAAAAGAGGCCCACCTAAAAAAAGGAGCCCTTGTTTACGATCTCGGATGCGGGGATGGCCGTCTGCTCATTCGCGCTGAAAAAAAATGCGGCATCAAAGGCATCGGCTACGAAAACGCACCCATTGCTTTCTTATTGGCTCTTTTAAATAAATTTTTCCATCGTTCTCACGTTTCGCTTCGTTTTAAAAACTTTTTTAAATCTTCTCTCAAAGACGCGAATTTCATCTTTCTTTATCTCGGGCCGGAAGTTCAAGTTAAACTCGCGCCCAAACTCAAAAAAGAATGTCATCGCGGAACCCTCATCATCAGCAACACCTTTCATCTCCCGGGATTTAAGCCTTTCAAAATATTTCCGAAAAACAAAAAAAATAAAACCAAAACCGTGTACATTTATAAAATTTAGTCATTTATCTTCCCCTCCCCCATGTCCCGTTTCTTTGACTTCATCTCCAATCTCCCCTTCCCCACCCTCACGCGATTTCAGTGTGTTTTGATGATCATCATTTTAATCCCAACCACCATTGCCCTCTTAAGTGCCCCCTGGGTCCCCACGCCCTCGGATCGAGTCAAAAAAATGCTGGCCCTGGCCAAAATCAAACCCGGTGAAAAAGTCTACGACTTGGGCTGCGGCGACGGACGCATGGTTCATTTCGCTTCCATTTTATACAAGGCCAAAGCCGTGGGCCTCGAATTTTCTCCCCTGATTTATACCATGGCAAAAATGTTTCAACCCATTTATTGGCTCAAAGGTTCTCGTGCCAAAATCCAATTCCGCAATTTTTACAAAAAAGACCTCAGCGATGCGAATGTGATCGTCTTTTATCTTCTCCCCCACGCCATCCAAAAGCTCAAACCCAAGTGGAAAAAAGAGCTTAAAAAAGGCACACGCATCGTGTCTTACGCGTTTCAAATTGAAGGCTGGACGCCCACGCACCGCCAAAAACGCATCCGAAAAAAATCCTTTTGCCCGCTGTGGCTGTATACGATTGGGGAGAGCGATAAAGTGAAAAAATGATTATTTTTTATCCGATTGAACCCCAATCTTCCAAACCCCTTTTTCCAAAAACGCTTCAATGGTCTGGCGATGGGCCTTATTGATCAAATTGGGATGTGAAATTTTAAATTGCTTCGCATAATCCGCCAACGTCAGGATCGTTGCGCCCTCGAGATAAGCCAACCGCTTGTGATAACTGTTGGTGATGGCTTTTCCTACAATCTCTTCCATCAATGCAGTGGTGCCTTTTTTATCAAATTCCTTGAACGCCTCGTAATACATTTTTCGATCCATAAACTTAATATTCATGGACACAAATCCCTCGCGAATGAGCAAATAATTGTTGATCACTCGCCCGATGCGGCCATTGCCATCCACAAAAGGATGAATATTTTCAAACGTGAGATGCAACAACGCCATGCGCTTGATGATATTTTCATGACTGCTCGCATAATACGTCGCAAGCATTTTCTCCAGGCGCGGGACCACCTCTTTCGGGTTCACGGCGATGTGATTTCCCACTTTCACCCACTCCTTTTCATTCCTAAATCGTCCCGCCACCTCATCGCGAATATTGGAAAGCAACATTTTGTGCAACAACAAAATCCCATCGAGCGTGAGCTCCTGTTCTTTGGCCTTCTGATCAATGTAAGAAACCACGCGTGCCAAATTTTTCGCTTCAAAAATTTCCCGCTCGGAAATGTATCGATCGAGGTCGATTTGCAAAAGAATCTTCTCCGTTTCATCAAGGGACAACGTGCTGTTTTCAATGGCATTGGAGTTGTAAACTTGCTCCGCCACTTCGGTTTCATTGAGTAAAACTAAAAGATCCTGCTTACCCGTGGAAGACATGTAGTAACGCTCCCTCAAAATCCTAATTTTGCTATAAACATTGGATACCTTTGTCATAGCCCCATGATAGTCCTTTTTCACGTTTTTGTCAACAAAATCGTGAAAATGAGTGTTAAATTTATGATTTTTCACGGTTTTGAATGTTAAATCGTTAAAATCATACTTCCACCGACGCCCACGGCACGGCAGCCAAAATCCCGGAAATCCAAATAATGAATTTGAGAAAAAACCACGCCCCATACGCCACCAAAAGCCCCAGCCATGGCCAAACGCAGGACACCACCAGCGCCACAAACGAAAACAACATGGCCAACGGAATAAACGGCGCCACCATCACATTGGCCAGCGGCGCGATCAATGACACACGGCCAAAACTCATCAAAATCACAGGCACCGAAAACGTCTGTGCCGACATCGTGGTCAAAAACGCCTCGCGAATGGAAAAAAATTCCGGGATCCAATCGTACACGCGAATCCATTTGAAAAAATTTTCCACATACCCGGACATATAAACCAACCCCGCGGTCGCGGAAAACGACAATCGAAACCCCAAATCATCCACCAAAATAAACGGATTCCACAGCACCATCCCCGCCGCGGTCAGGGCCAAAAGCCGGGTCACCTCCGCCTTACGTCCGCCCAACGCCGCCACCAGTCCCAAAATTCCCATCACCGCGGCCCGCAACACCGCCGCTGACGCACCCACCAAAGCCACAAACGCCACAATAAACACAATAGACCCGAGGATTTGCGCCTTTTTCGGCAAAAATCGCAAAAGCCCGGACGCAAAAACAATCATCAACGTAATATTATATCCGGAAATCGCAATAATGTGCGTGATCCCGCATTGCATAAAATCCTCAGTCAAATCTGCGGGAATCCCGCGTCGCGATCCCAACAAAAGCCCGGCCGCAAAACTCGCATACGGCTCGGGAAACAACCGATTCAACCGATTCTCGGCCGCCGCTTTAAATTGCCCAATCCAAAATCGAATATTCCATCGACTCGCCGACTCCAAAACATCAATAAAAGGCCGATACAAAACCGCCACGGTCCCATACCTGCGCAAGTAATTTTTATATGAAAAATCCTCAAACTCCGGAGGCTCTTCCAACATTCCACTCACGCGAATCCGCATCCCATAGGTAAAATCATCCGGGTACCTCGGAAGGGAAATCAACACTTGGCCAAAAATCGGCGTGCCGGTTTGTTTCCCCTCCAAGTCCATTTGCATTTGCTCCACCGTCAGCGTCAATTTCACCTGATCACTACGAATGTCGGGATAATCGAAAATCACACCTTCAAGCGTGACATTTTCATTCAAAAAATTCATCAACGGAGATTGCTCAAAACGTTGCATTGCAATTTGATAACGTAAAATCCCAATTCCGAAAAAAACCAACGCCCATAATACCAATAATTTCTCTCTTTTAAGTCCCCACCACATCCCGCTCAACAACACCACGAATAAAAAACTTCCCAAGGAAATCCCATACGCTGCAATCCAAATCCCGGTCAAAAAACCCAAAACTCCCATCACCACAGTCCGATGCTGATAAAATCCATTTTCCATTCTCCCATCCTGCCACGCGAGTCATGAAAAAAAGATTACAAAAAAATGAATAAAATTTAGCATTTAAAATCTCCCTTTTCCGGAGTATATTTCCCCCAGTCTAATTTTTCGCATGAACGGATTCACCACCAAAAAAATTCGCAAAGGCTTACCGCCCTCTAAAATCCCCCAAAAGCCGATTCAAAAACCTGAAATCGTTCTTTCTCCGGACGAACCTCAAAAAAAAGGATTTTGGAAAAAAATTCTCCGTTTCATCACGCGCCATTTCATCTGGAGTGCGATCATTTTCGTTCTATGTATAGGTGTGACCAAAGCCGCCTATCGCGTCCTCACCCTTGCCGAAGATTTTTCATTCAAAGAATTGGTTTTTTCCGCCTTCAGCAACCCCCTGGAAACCGATGAAAACGGACACACCAACATCCTGCTGCTCGGCACCGGAAACGCCAATCACGACGGAGCCAATTTAACGGATACCATCATCGTGGCCAGTATTGATAAAAGCTCGGGCACGGTAGCCATGCTTTCCATCCCCCGCGATCTTTACGTGGAAATCGATGCACTGTATGGCTGGAATCGCATCAACAGCCTCCTCGAATTAACCGCCCAACAAGAGATGTACGACAATCCCGCAATAACCGAAGGGCAAGCCTACACAAAAGGCTATGAAATTCTCACTCAAACCGTTTCCGAAATCCTCAATATCCCCATCCATTATTACGCTCGCATCAATTTTGACGGATTCACTCAAATCGTAGATGCCATCGAAGGTATTGACGTCGATGTTGAAGAAGCCCTTTACGATCCTTTGTACCCCGCAGACGATGGATCTATTGCTTATCAAACGTTTTTCGTGGACGTGGGGCTCCAACATTTCGACGGCGACACCGCTCTCAAATACGCTCGCAGCCGAGAAACCACAAGCGATTTCTCAAGATCAAAACGACAACAACAAGTACTCAATGCGATCAAGGAAAAAGCCCTAAGTCTCGGCGTTCTCACCAGTCCCACCAAACTCAAAAACCTTTACAACGCCATTGGCGACAATTTCACCAGCGATCTTACCTGGGAAGAAATTGTATATTTGGCAAAAATCGCGGATAAATTCGAGCGTGATCACATGTATTCATGGGGCCTCAACGACAATCCTCTTTCCATGGGCGGATTTCTTTACACCCCGCCGCGCGAAGAAGGCGACGCCTTCTCTCTTTTGCCTTATGTAAACGATTATTCCGACATTCAACTCTTCGCAAATCTCGTCCTCCTTCACCCGGAAGTGCACGCCGCAGGCACCACGTATCAAGTGCTCAACGGAACCACAAGAAACGGAGTGGCCAGCCAAACCTTATATTACCTCATTCGTTTTGGATTTGATGTCGTGCGTTACGGAAACGCGCCCAATCGAGCCGTTCCCATCACGCGTATTCTCCCTCTTTCCGGCTTACTTGCCGGACAATCTCCGGAAAAAGCCATAGACAACGACAGTCTCAAATTTTTAATGGAAAATTTCATTCCCGTCGGATTCACACTCAATGATGTGCCGACCGAATATTCTCCCGTTGAATGGGAATCCGAAGCCGATATCGTGCTTGAACTGGGCCAAGATTATGTAGATTGGATGGCGCAAAATTCAAAATATTTTTATTGAAATTTAAAATTTACTTCAATTGAGAATCAATAAATTCATTGCCAACAGCGGGTATTGCTCACGCAGAAAAGCGGATGAATTCATTGAAAAAGGCGCGGTAAAAATGAACGGAAAAATCGTAAACGAATTGGGCAGCACCTTGGATCCTAAAAAAGATAAAATCACGGTCCACGGCAACGCCGTGAGTCTTCCCAATGAAAAAACGCTGATCCTTTTTCACAAACCCGCGGGAGTCCTCACCACCCGTCACGACCCACGAGGAGAACAAACCATTTACGACCTTTTGCCAAAACAATTTCATCATCTCCACTCCATCGGCCGCCTCGATAAAAACACGGAAGGACTTTTACTCTTAACCGATGACGGAGATCTCACCTATCAACTCACGCATCCCAAAAACGGCGGAGAAAAAAAATATGAAGTCACGGTACGACAACGACCCACTCCCGAAGAACTCAAACGCCTGGAAAAAGGAGTCCGAATCAAAGAAGAAGTGGATGAAAAAATCAGTTTTTATATCACTCAACCCTGCAAAATCGAAGCGCTCAAAAAACCAAACTCTTTTCTGGTAACGCTTCAAGAAGGACGCAAACGCCAAATCCGAAAAATGTTCGATTCCATCCGATGCCCCGTGGTATATTTGAAGCGAATTTCCATGGGCCCCTACACGTTGGGGACTTTACCCATCGGAGAATTCCGCATCCTTGAGTTTTAAAATCTAAAATTTTTAATTTCCCCATGATGTTCAAGGCTTTTATCGCTTTCCTCATGGCTTCCGCACTGCACGCGGGCCCAATGGATGCGGCAAAACTAACATACGAACCTCATTGGCAAACAAGCCCTCTTTTAAAAGTGGAACCTCTCCCGCAACAAAATGAAGACGTGCAACCGCTCAATTTAAGCGCGGAATCCGTGATCGCCGTAGACCTCAATTCCGCCAAAATCCTTTACGAAAAAAACAGCTCCCTTCAACGCCCGATCGCAAGCCTCACCAAAATCATGACCGGATTGATCATTGCCGAAGAAGAAAACCCGTACAGTGTGGTTCAAATCAGCGAAAATGCGGCGGGGACCGAAGGATCCATCGTATGGCTCAATGCCGGAGAAGAAATGACGGTCAAAGATTTAATGTATGGACTTCTCATTGCTTCCGGAAATGACGCGGCCGTGGCCTTGGCGGAATACAACGCAGGCTCGACGGAAAATTTTATAAAAAAAATGAATCAAAAAGCGATCTTTCTGGGATTAACAAACACTCATTATTCCAACCCGGTGGGAATGGACACCACGGACAATTACTCCACCGCTCAAGACTTAGCGCTGCTCAGTATGTACGCCCTTCAAAATGATTTTTTCATGGAACCGGTGAGTCTTGAAAAATATGAAGTGGAAAGCGAAAGCGGCATCACCCACGAATACATTTCAACCAATAAATTATTAAGTGAAGACATCGGTCTGAATGACGTGGAAATCAGTGGACTTAAAACCGGAACCACGCCCGAAGCCGGAGAATGCCTCATCACCCTCGCCACCTACAACAACGATCAACAAATCCTCACCGTGGTGCTGGGGAGCGCGGATCGTTTCAATGATACGGAAAATTTACTCCGATGGATCGATACGAACTATACGTTTACTCACGGAGCGACAGCGGAGTGAGCTCTCCCTCGCCCTGCATCCCATCCTCCCATACTTCATACTAATCCTTCCCCCATGCTCCCTTTCACCGACACCGTCCGCCATCTTTCTTTGCTTTTCGTTTCTTTCAGCCTTTCATTTGGTTTTGCCTTGATCATGGCGCGCCCATTCATTTCATTGCTCAAAAAATGGAAAGTCGGTAAACAAATCCGAGAAGTGGCCACGGATGGAAAAGCCGCGACCCTCTTTCATGCAATGCACAAAAAGAAAACCGGTATTCCCACCATGGGCGGAATTTTAATTTGGGGAATTTCTTTATTTGTCATTCTTCTTTCACGTTTACTTTCTTATCTGGGATGGTTTGATCACTCTCTCATCAATCGAAAAGAAACCTACCTCCCGATCTTTACCCTTTTAATGGTCGCGCTCCTCGGGGCGCTCGACGATTGGCTCAACATCCGAGGTTTTGGTAAAAGCAAAGGCCTTGCCGTAAAACCCAAATTTTTGTGGCTCACCCTCTTCGCGACCCTCGGAGCGCTCTGGTTCTACTTTAAGCTCGGCTACAACCAAATCCACATCCCGGGGGTGAACGATTTCGTGATTGGATGGTGGTACATTCCGCTGTTCATTTTCATCATCATCGCCTCAGCCAATGCCGTCAATATCACCGACGGGCTCGACGGACTTGCAGGAGGCCTTTCCATCATCGCCTACGCCTCCTTCACGGCCATCGCCTACGCCCAAGGGCTCTTCATCTTGGCCGCCTTTTGTATGGTCATCTGCGGCGCCACCCTTGCGTTTTTGTGGTTCAACATCCCACCCGCGCGATTTTTCATGGGGGACACCGGCTCTCTGGCCTTGGGCGCGACCTTGGGAGTCATCGCTATGCTCACGGACTCCGTATTGATTTTACCTTTTGTAGGATTCGTTTTTGTCATCGAAACCCTTTCCGTCATCATTCAACTTTTTTCAAAAAAATTCTTTAAACGAAAAGTTTTCCGCATCGCCCCCCTGCATCATCATTTCGAAAGTCTTGGTTGGCCCGAAGCGCAAATCACCATGCGATTTTGGATCATCGGCGCCATCGTGGCGGGTTTTGGGCTGATTCTTGGATTAGTAGGAATGGGAATCTAGGCCCCTTTCACTTCCACTCCCTCAAACACAGGAACCACATCCTCATTTAAAGGATTTGAAGCTCCCTCATTTTGTGGAAAAATCAACGTATTTGCTTTTGTATCATTCAGCCGAATCACATTCGTATCCGAAGACGCATAAAATTCTTCAATATCATTGATGAGTTGAATGGTTTCAAAATCAAGAGGCACACTTTTTTTGAGGCGTCCCAAAATTTCTTCCTGAACCGCACGATCCCCTTTGGAATCGCGCAAAAAAGTACTCAAATGCAACACCGCTCGCTCCTTTAAATTCAAAACCAAGGTGTTCAATTGATACAACGTGTCCTCGTACGCAGCCTTCACCTCGACCTGAACCCCAACGCTCGCCTCTTTTTCCCCGTTTGTAAGCACCGCCAATTCCGCGGAAATCAACTTAAGCATCTCAAGATCTCTCACTTTTTGTCCTAAAATTCGCAAAACCACTTCTTTCCGCGCGCCACTATCCAACGACGCCAAATCCCCCAACACTTCATTCATATTCGTTTGATAATCCTGCAACGATTTTATTGCCAAGTCATACGCGCCGATTTGAATAAGCTCCAACGCAAGCCCCAATCGATCCGCGGCAGTCTGCAGTTGAACCTGACTTTGCGCCGAAGAATTTCCCGCGGCCGCCAACGTTGCGGTCTGCTCAACGACCTGTTGCAAAAACTCAACATTTTCACCCAACGCCATACTCGCAATGGTTTTTCGATGCTCATCCAATAAGGGTTTAACCGAATCATAACCCCATTGTTCTGCCGCATTGGTAAGCAAAACTTCATAATCTTCAATCGCCGCCTCCGACGCTTCGTTGGCCCCTTGCTCCCTCAATAAAATCGCCTCGGAAAAACGTCGATTCGCAAGGCTAAAAACATGATCTTGCTTCGAAGATTCTTCAAATAAAAACACCCCCCGAGCATTTTCAACATTGCGTTTTACAACATATTGAACCTCTCCCGGCAACGCGCCGGCAGCCTCCCGAATTCTCATGGCATAAAAATCTTGCAAACTCGCTTCATAATCCAAACTATTTTGAACATTGGTTTTTACCCAAACATCATTGGTTTTCAATACTTCCAAATCAGCAATCGGATTTGTAGTCAGCGTCCCATCTTGTGCCAAAACCAAGATTAAATCCGGGCCCAACGTCCCTTCCCGAGAAACGCCACCCGCCTGAGTTGTAAAATCAACCAATTGATCAAAAACACGCAACGTCACAGGCTGTTCAGTCAAAGCCGACACATCAAACATGGCTTTGCGATCCACGGAAAACGATGCCATGGTCTCTCTCTGTCCAATATTTATGACAAACGAAGACTCTCCGGGCAATAAATTCACAACCGTGGCCCACAACAAACCTTGTTGTAAATCCAAATGAACCGCGGTTTTGGCCTCATTCTGCGGGTCAGACCAAACTCGAGACAACACCACAATGGTCGAAGGCCCTAAAGTCACCAAACTATCATCCTCAAAAGCCAGGGTCACCCACCCATTGCCTCCGGTGCGCACCACATCTCCTTCCATGACCAAAAATCCATCTTCCACCGCCAACGATTCAGCCCCGCGATCCACCATCACTTCGCCTTGGAACGACTGAATCCCACTGACCTTTGCCGCAAACACTTGAGGAAATTGAGCAATGTACCCAAACCCGATCGTGAGCAACAAAACACACGCCACTAACGTCGAAGCAAGCCGTCTTTGCCTCCAAAAACTTGCCACCAAATCCCCCAGCCACACGCGATGTTTTCTCAATGTAAAAACATCCAACAAATTGCGTTTGGTGTTGAGTTTAAACGCCGCGGTCGGCGCCACGGTTAAGGTTAATTTCTGCAATTCATTTTCAAGATCTTCGAAATTTAAACTCTCTTCGGCAATCGACTTCTCCACGCACGAAAACACTCGATTTTTCAACCGCTTTTTTTGCACGGCCGGGACCTCGGGCACAAACGAGGCGAGACGCGTGAGCATCTCTTCCACCCGATCCAGCCGATGATGATAGTGAAGCCATTTAGTAAGCATATTCCACGGTGTACAACGTACAAAAAGATTAAATGTTACGCTCTTTCAAGATATCCTTGAGCGCCTTGAGCGCACGGTACTGCAAAATGCGCACATTGCCTGCGTTGCGCTGCAATACAGATGCGATTTCAAGATTATTCATTCCATTCAAATATTTGAGAACCAAAACTTGTTGATACGGTTCTTTCAATTCCATCAACGCCTCTCGTAAAACTTTTTGGCTCATTTTTTTCTGCGTCCAATCCACCGGGTCGTCACTCGATTGATTCAAATGTTTGGGCAAACGTTCCCGAAGCGAAATGTGTTTACGATGAAATCGATAATGATCCACCACCAAGTTGTGCGCGATGCGAAAAAGCCACGCCGAAAACGCACATTCGCCGGGCTTGTATTTGTCGATATTTTCCCAAATCCGCACAAAAATATTTTCCACCACATCCTCCACTTCCTCCTTATCCATGCGGTAATACACGTAGCGATAAATCGAATCCACAAACAAATCGTACAACACCCCAAACGCCTCCACATCGCCGTTTTGGCACGAAGCCACAAGCTGCTGCACCCGATCTTCATCCGGCTTGGGCTTATTTCTTTTTAGGGCACGCACGAAGCGTAGCGGAGTACGCTCCTCCGCATTTTTTTCTTTCTTCCCAAATTTTAGAATGGCGGATGAAAAAAACGATTTTTGCATGAAAAAAATAAACTGATTTTGTGGGTTCCATTAAATCATGGAAAGACAAAAAAACACCAGAGAAAAACTCTGCCCGGGCAGAGTTTTTGCATCCATTTTTGGCTTATTTAAAACATTTTACTTTTAAAAACCAAGCAATGAGCAAACCCTTTGAATCTAAAATGCTCCGTGTCTGCCCAACCTCTCCTCGCACCGCTTCACCTCCTCCTTAGACCCCAAATACACCGGCGTTCGTTGATGAATCGACTCAATGGTTTTATCCAAAATCGGCATTGTCCCATCCGAGCCCGCACCGCCCGCCTGCTCGAGCAAGTACGCCATGGGCGCGCACTCGAACAAAAGACGCAACTTACCCTGCGGCGCTTCACTGTATCCGGGATACGAAAAAATTCCCTTTCCCTTGAGCAAAATCTGATTGATGTCCGGCACCATTCCCCCGGAATAACGCAATGTGTAGCCCTGTTCCATCCACCATCGCACCAACTCGAGATAATCCGCACGATCCGCCACCGCACGCAAATTCCCGGGAGCAAACATTTTGCCTTCCTTCACCATAATCCCCTGTCGCGCCGACTGCCATTCCACCCCTGACTCGGCTCCCCGCACCAATCGATACTCATTCACACCTTCCCCGTGCGAAATCACCAATGTGGTCCGTGGCCCATACACCGCAAACCCGGCGGCAATCATTTCACGTCCCTTTCGCCCCACCACTTCTCTCCCTTCATACACGCCAAAAATCGTGCCCACCGCCAAATTCACATCCACGAGCGACGACCCGTCCAACGGATCAAAAACCACAGAAAATCGCCCCTCCGGCAACCGAACCTCCTGCTCCATTTCCTCGGACGCCATGAGCGCCACAAGCCCGGTTCGGGTCAAATGATCTTGAACGATTTTATTGGAAAGCATGTCGAGCGCGAGCTGCTCCTCACCAAACGCATTCACGGTCCCGACTTTGCCGAGATCCACGGTATGAATATGCGTGGCAATTTCCTTGACCGAGTTGCCGATCGCCTCCAACACACGACTGAGATCCGGATGGTTTTTAGGTTTCATAGGAGAAAATTATGAGGCCATCCACTTGATAAGATCAATAATCCTAGCCACATACCCCCATTCATTGTCATACCAAACAATAATTTGCGCTTTTCGCCCCAACACCACCTTAGTGGAAAGCATGTCCACGATCGCGGAATGCGTATTTCCACTGTAATCAATGGAAACCAACGGTTCATTCGAGGTGGCCAAAATCCCGGCCAACGCTCCTTCCTCAGCCTTCAAAAACGCTTTATTCAATTCCCCCACCGACACATCGCGGTTCAAATCCACTTTCAAATCCAACACCGACACCGTGGCCACCGGCACGCGGAACGCCATCCCATCCACTTTGCCTTTAAGGGAAGGAATCACTTTCCAAATCGCAGCCATAGCCCCGGTCGTGGTGGGAATAACGGATTGCGTGGTGGCACGCGCGCGACGCATGTCTTCCGGATTGGAATTGTCGAGCAAATTTTGCGTGTACGTGAACGCGTGAATCGTAGTCACAATCGCAGACTCAATGCCAAACGTTTCTTCCAACACTTTCATGGTTGGAGCCAACGCATTCGTGGTGCAAGAAGCATTCGATAAAATATCGTATTTTTTCGGATCATGTTCGTGGTTATTCACTCCCATCACGATGGTTTGAATCGTAGGATCGCTACACGGCGCAGTAACCAACACTTTTTTCGCCCCGGCCTTGAGATGTGGTTCTGTTGTTTCTCGAGTTGTAAATCGTCCCGTGGCCTCAATCACGACATCTACATCCAACGATCCCCATGGCACATTTTCCTGCTTGGCTTCCTGAAAAACTTTCACCACATTTCCATTCACGGAAAAATCATTGCCCACCACTTTAATGTCCGCATCCAAAATTCCATAAATCGAATCGTATTTTAACAAAAGCACATGCGACGCCGCATCCGCACGGCTATTCACCGCAACGACTTGAATGTCGTCTCGTTTTAAAATTTGTCGATGAAAATCACGACCAATACGACCGTACCCGTTGATGCCAACTCGAATCATATAAAAAGCATTAAAGAATAAGGAAAATTTACACGCGAAGAATAGCGTGTCCGAAACTCTTTTGCAATTTACATCATTTTGCTATGCTCAAACCGCTATTTTCTAACTCCTCCGACGTATGACGGATCTTTACTCGATTGCTCAAAAAATGGTGGCCCCAAACAAAGGCATCTTAGCCGCAGACGAAAGCAATGCCACGGCAACCAAACGCCTCGCCTCGATCCAAATGGAATCCACTCCTGAAAATCGTTGCCAATACCGCGAGCTTTTTCTCGGCACTCAAAGCATTGAAAACGCACTCAGTGGTGTAATCTTGTACGATGAAACCATCCGCCAAACCATGTCCGACGGCACTCTTTTTACAAAACACCTTGAGTCCATCGGTGTCCTTCCCGGAATCAAAGTCGATATGGGGCTCAAGGACATGCCCGGATTTCTCGGAGAAAAAATCAGCGTGGGCCTCGACGCTCTCGACACTCGATTGAAAGAGTATTACGCCATGGGTGCCCGGTTCGCCAAATGGCGCAGTGTCATCACCATCGGCCCCAACCTCCCCACTGAAGCCTGCATCAAAGCCAATGCAATGGTAATGGCCTTGTACGCCGGATTCTGCCAGGCCGCCAATATCGTTCCCATGATCGAGCCCGAAGTGATGCTCGACGGCGACCACGACATTCAACGCGCCGAAGAAGTCACAACCCGCACCCTAGAAATCTGTTTCGATGCGCTTCGCGAATACCACGTCGATCTCAAGGGCCTTATTCTCAAATCTTCTATGGTGATCCCGGGCAACAAATGCCCGGCTCAATCTTCCCCGGAACAAATCGCCGAAGCCACCATTCGCTGCCTCAAAAAAACCGTACCCGCAGAAGTCCCGGGAATCGTATTCCTTTCCGGAGGCCAAACCGCGGAACAAGCCACAGAAAACTTACGAGCCATCAATCAAGTCGGCAAAAAACTCAACGCTCCCTGGCAACTCACCTTCTCCTACGCTCGCGCTCTCCAAGGCCCGCCTCTTGCAGCCTGGGCCGGCAAACCCGAAAACCTTCCCAAAGCCCGCGAAATCTTCACCGAACGCCTCACCGCCAATTCGAAAGCAAGGATGGGCCTTTAAGTCCCCCATGCCCATCCCAACTGAAAATCACGAAAAAATTCAAACAAGTTAACCTAGAAATTTTCCTTATTTTTTGTTATAATAATAAGAACATTAACATTTCAACAAAAATAAATATGGGAAAACTTGAAAATCAACCTCCAGAACCACCTTCAGCAAAAAAAACTCCAGAAGAAAAAAAGGAGCCCACCGCTCAAGAATTAGTAACAGAGATTAAAACCTATATAAATTCACCCGAATTCGGGACTTTATTTCAATCTATATATGCTCAACCCAAAATCTCACAAAATAAAAAAGACCAAATAGATACAACCTGGAGAGAATTAAAAGTTGAATTTAACAAACTAAAAAACCGTTCAGGAAGTTTTGCCGACACCACAGAAACACCTCTCTTAGAAGACGTAAAAGCTTATCGTACAAAATTCGATCAATTCATAAAAGGATTGCAAGAAGAGCTTCGTACCGCAGTAATGCTTCAAGAACAAGAAGAGGCTGAAAAAATGTTACAATAAAAATAAAATCGTCCCCCTTCATACTCAATCAAAAATCCCCCCCCCGGACCCCACTTCCGGAGCGAAGCGGAGGAAGCCTGCATTTTTTCTCTCGCTATTTTTGCTTATTCAAAAATCTCTCCACCACGCACGAAGCGCAGCGAAGTGCGCTCCCCCGCATTTTCTCTTCCCAAGATAAATCAAGACTCCCTACGGACCCCACTTCCGTAGCGAAGCGAAGGAAGCCTGCATTTTTCCAGCATTTCCTTCTGTCCACTTATTCAAAAATCCCCCCCGGACCCCACGCACGAAGCGCAGCGAAGTGCGCTCCCCCGCATTTTCTCTTCCCAAGATAAATCAAGACTCCCTACGGACCCATGTGGGGAATCTTGACTGGCTTATTCCTAACCCAGGAATAACTGACTTAAAACCTTATCTCGAATTCTTCAACTACTGCTCTACATTCGCAACCCCGGTGAGACTTTCCACATACGCGATACGATCCGGCTTCACCATCCCTGCAACATAAGGACTATTTTGAATATTTTGAATCGAACGTGCCTGCAAAATCAGCATTTCATTGATCTCTCCATCTTCCACCAACCGGTTGTAATCATCCTCAAGTTTGCTATAAACATAACCTTTCGTAGACATCGAATTTAGATGCGTCAATGAAATCAACCCCATAAACGCAATCAAAATAAACATCAAAATCACAGCAGTCATTGGCCCCATCTGAATCTTAAAGGCAGTGGCGGTCGACCGATGCGACGAGGGCGTAAAATCAGGATTCTGTTCGTGAGTGAGAATAAGATGAGACATGGGGAGGAGAAGGGAAATTTACAAGCGCTCTATAGCGCGAAGCTTGGCACTGCGACTGCGAGGATTGGATTGAATTTCTAAATCTGTGGGAACAATCGGCTTTTTTGTGAGGAGACGAAAGGAAGGATCACGAGGACAGGTGCATTGAAGCACTTGAGGCGGACAATGGCAGGTTTGAACCGCGTACTTGAACGCCTGTTTTACGATCCGATCTTCCAAGGAGTGATAACTCAGAACCACCATACGACCACCGGGCTTGAGGAGGGAAAGCAAAGGAGGGATGGCTTTCCCTAAGACCTCAAGTTCGTCATTCACTGCAATGCGTAAGGCCTGAAAAATGCGGGTGGACATGCGCCGCTCATCCGCGGGATGTGTCATAATCTCATGAATCACAGCGCGAAGCTCGGACGTGGTTTCAAATTTCTTTTCTCGACGCCTCTCTACAATGAGAGACGCCGCCTTGGGCGCGTACCGTTCCTCGCCATAGCGATAAAAGATATGGCGCAAATCCTCTTCAGACCAAGTGTTTAAAACCTCGGCCGCAGTCATACCGGAAGAACGATCAAATCGCATATCGAGCGGACCCTCTTTTTGAAGGGAAAACCCGCGAGTCGAATCATCGACATGAGGCGAAGAAAGCCCCAAATCCAATAAAATCTTTGAAACCGAACTCACTCCTATCGAGTTAAGCCGATCCTGACAATGAGCAAAATTATCGTGAAAGAAAGTAACGTGAGACGAGAACTCCTTGAGTCGTTGTTTGGCTTGAGCGAGATTCGTTTCATCAAGATCAAAGCCATAATAGTGTCCGCCAGAACCGAGTTGACCCAAAATGGAGAGAGCATGCCCCCCTAAACCCAGGGTGCCATCCACCACTTGATCCTTGGGCTCGATTTTCAAATATTCAAGGGTCTCTTGAAGCAGTACGGATTGATGTTCAAAACTTGTGTACAACTTGTGTATAATTTTTTTGATCGCTTGTTATGTGCATAAAATTACTCACCCACAAAAACAATGTCAACAATGAATTGCATAAAACCAAAAGAATCGACTTGCGGACAGATACAAATATTGTATAACAATTTTATACGCCAGGCACGAAGCGAGCCGTAGGTGAGCGAAGTGCCTTCCCCGAATTTCTTCTTTTCTTTCTTTAAAAATTCCTACATAATCTCTTTAAATATTTATTAAAAATCCATTAAAGCCCATGTGCTTCACTCCTAAGGTATCCTTCATCACCGCAGCCATTGAATTCTTCACCGGAGCCTACATTTACTTCACCGCCAAACGAACCACTGCGGTAAAAATTTTAGTGATTTTTCTTTACGCCTTGGGCATGTACCAATTCTCGGAATTCATGCTGTGCTCGACCGAACAAAAAATGTTGTGGGCCAAAATCGGATTCCTTTCTTACCACCTTCTTCCCGCCTTGGGTTTGGACTTTGTCGTTCACATCACGCGAAACAAACCCTCCCCGCTTTGGCTCAGCTTTTTAATTTATCTCCCAACAATCGTATTCGGGATTTTCGCACTCCTGGCCCCCAATTTTATCGCCGAAGCCAGTTGCGGCACCTTTTTCGTCACTATCAAACACCTCTTCTATAGAGAAATAGGCGGGATCGTACTCATGACCATTTATTGGTGGTACTACTTTGGCTACATCGCCATCAGTTCCATTCTTCTTCTTTTGGCATTGAATCAAAAACATGAAAAAGCATGGCATAACATTTATCTCTATACCCTTCTTGCGGTTCTCCTTTCCCTTCTCCCTGCCTTCATTTTTATTGTCGTTTTGCCCTCACTAAGAGTTATATTCCCATCCGTTTATTGTCACTTTGCTCTCCTCTTCGCTCTGCTCGCTCTGATTGGAGTTCGGAAAAATCCAAAATTTCTCAAAAAATAAACTCCACAAATGCTCACGGAAAAAATTCTTCAAGTTTTGACGACCATCGGAATGGGAGCGCTTCCCATTTTTGAAGTAAGGGGAGCACTCTCTATGGCCCTAGGATTATTTCATATGAATTTATGGGAAGCTTTTCTCTTGGCCGCCCTGGGAAATATTCTAGCCGTATCCTTGGTCTTGCGATTTTTAGACCCGGTAAGCCAATTTCTCATGGCACGATACCCTTGGTGGAACACCACCCTCACACGTCTTTTCCAAAAAACGCGGCACGAACATTCCAAAAAATTCAAAGAATTCGGTTCCCTGTTTTTAATCGGAATCGTTGCACTCCCCTTGCCTATGGCCGGCGCATGGCTGGGCTCCCTGATCGCCTTTTTATTTGGGGTTCGTTATTGGAACGCCTTGATTCTCTTATCCATTGGAATTTTGTGTTCCGGAGCTCTGGTGATTTTCGGGGTACACTCCGTAACGGAATTAATTGAATGGATCAAAGCATAAAAATCAACGCCTTGACATTTTTGCTTGAGAAACTCGAGAATTACGGATTTTCAACCTGACTTCGCCGTACCGGTACGGCGTGCAAACCTATTAAATTACAACACGCACGAAGCGTTAGCGAAGTGCGCCCCCCCCCCTTACACCCTCTTTTTCATCTCTCCAATTCCTGAATCGCCTTCTTATACTCCTCCACCCGACTCCCCTCTCGTAAAATTTCCGCCTTATCCCCAACCACCCGAATCAAGGTCGAGGGTTTTTGGGCACGATTCAACCCGCCTCCATCCAAAATCGCATCCGCTTCCACGGAAATCTCCTCCACACCATAAGGACTCGGCTTCCCATGCGCGTTTGCGCTTGTCGTCGTAACCGGGCCACCAAATGCCGCCAACATCGCTTTCGAAATCGGCTCATCAATGAATCGAATCCCCACTTCACTCACTTCAGGATTTAAAAACAAAGGCAACTCTGGCGTTCGCGGCACCACCAACGTCAGCGGCCCGGGCCAAAATCGTTCCGCCAATCGTATTGCCAACAGAGAAAATTCTCCAAACCGTTTCGCCTCCTCCAAGGATCGAACCAAAATACTCACGGGCTTCTCCGACGCCATGCCTTTCATTTCATATAAATGGCGTAGTGCTTTTTCATTAAAAATATCCGCGGCCAACCCATAACAGGTATCAGTCGGGTGAGCCACCACTCCGCCTTGGCGTAGAACTTGAACCACATGTTGAATAAAAGCTTGATCCATGGCTTTAATTTAACAAAAAAAATCCCCACACGCCATTGACCCTTCATCCTCTCCGCGTATATCCTACGTCTTGGACATACTAAAAGTGTGCCCGGGCACACTTTTCACATAAAATAATGGCTTATTTAAGCCATTTCACTGTCAAGGAATGATCTCCCCGCATTCTCAATCTAAAATTTATAATTTAAAATTTCTTCCCATGCTTCCTCGCGTTGCCATCAACGGATTCGGTCGAATCGGGCGCAATGTGTTCCGCGCCAATGCCCTCAAAAAAATGTTCGATATCGTGGCCATCAATGACCTCGGCGACAACGCCACCCTCGCGCATTTACTTCAATATGATTCCTTATATGGAGAATTCAAAGCCGACATCCAAGTCACAGGTGAAAACGAAATGACCGTGGATGGCCAAAAAATCCTCATGCTCTCGGAAAGAGATCCCTCCAAACTCCCCTGGGCCAAAGAAAAAGTCGACGTGGTGCTCGAATGCACGGGATTTTTCACCGATCGCGCAGGCGCCCAAAAACACATCGATGCCGGCGCCAAAAAAGTGATTGTCAGCGCTCCGGGAAAAGAAATGGACCTCACCGTAGTCATGGGAGTGAATGAAAAAGATTACGACGCAACCAAACACCACATCATTTCCAACGCCTCCTGCACCACCAACTGTCTCGCTCCAGTCGCCAAAGTGCTTCAAGACAACTGGGGCATTGTAAAAGGTCTCATGACCACGATTCACGCGTACACCAACGATCAGCGCATTCTCGACCTCCCGCACGAGGACCTGCGCCGCGCCCGAGCCGCCAACCTCTCCATGATCCCCACCACCACCGGTGCAGCCAAAGCCATCAGCCTCGTGATTCCGGAACTCAAAGGAAAACTCCACGGACTCGCGATTCGCGTGCCAACCCCCACAGTTTCCATCGTGGATCTTGTGGTGGAAGTGAGCAAACCCGCGACCGTCGAAGAGATCAACGCTGCTCTTAAAAAAGCCGCGGAAGGTCCGATGAAAAACATTCTCAAATTCAGTGAAAAACCACTCGTCTCCATTGATTACAAAGGCGATCCGCATTCCTCCATTGTAGACGGACTCTCAACCATGGTCATGGGCGACAACCTCGTCAAAGTCCTGGCCTGGTACGACAACGAATGGGGCTACTCCAACCGTGTCGTGGATTTGGTGGGATACATGATGGGATAAAAAATCCAATAAAATTCAAAAAACCTCCAAGGAGTATTGACAATTTTTGTTTTATATTTTATTATGCCTCTCCTTTTAAATTAAAAATTATGCGTTCATTAAAAGAGGCTTACCGAGAATATTCAGATCGAGTAAAAGCCCAAACCATTGCTGTTTCCCATGCAGATCCACGGGTTGGAATAACTTCAGAAGCAGCTAAACAAAGAAAAAAGGGCCCCCGTGTAACCACATGGCTTGCAGAAAATATACCTCAAGGCAGTGAAGTCCTTGACCTTTTTTCAGGAACCAGTCTTCGAGTAGCTCCACTGGTCCTAACCGATCATATTAGTAAATTAACCGCTGTTAATAATTTCTCACCAGATCAAGAAATGTTGAGAAAACTTATTGAGTTTTTTGAAATAGAAAATCGAATAAATCAAATTTTATTGACTTTAGGGGCTGAGACTTCAAGCGACGCTTTACCTTCTACTGAGCAAGTGACAATGATATCTACCGGTTTAGCTGTACCGAGAAGCCATCACTTACTCGACCCCACAGATCTCCAAAAAACCGCCTCAGGCATTACACGCGAGACTCGATTAAGTCATGTACTGAAAGCTCTAGGGAAAAAAAATCGTTTATTATATGTGGTTGAACCTTGCTCGGAGACCGCGATTCCACAAGTTTCTACTTATGTCCGTACAATTTTAGAAAGGATCGAAGGATGGAGTACGGAAAAAGAATGGGAACCACTCCCCGGGAACAAGCATATCGGAGCAATTTTAAAACATAAATAACCAGATGATGAAATCAATGTAGCCATAGCGGCAAAAGAAAAAATATTACTAAGATATTAATCATGAATTCTTTAAAGAATGATTCATCACAATCCGAGGAAGAATCAAATGAACAACAGTCGGAAGAAATATTTAAAAAAGTCTGCGACAGAAGAGGCCGAATTCTTGCTGAGCTCATTAAGAAAAAAGGCCTTGCAACTTCTATTTCTGCCGATCAAATAAGCGCTTATTTATTTCAAGACATAACTCCCCCTTGGACTGACATCGAATGGGAAATTATAGATAGCCCAGCCTTTGAAGTGGAATTTATCCAAAAGTTAGACTTAGAACCTACCTATAAAAAAGACGGAACGCGCATGGGAATTATAGGAATTTTAAGTTTACATGAGACAGAACTCCCTTGCGACACAAGGGAAGAAAGAGCACGAGGGAATTATATCAATCTTAGATCTTATGCTTTATTTCTAAACATAATGACCGGAGAAAACATCACCCCGAAATTGCGTCAAAAATTTCTCTCAACACTCGCCTCTCAATGGATTGAAGAATGCCCAGAAGAGGAAACAACCCAACTCCACCCTGCATTAAACCGACATTTAGCACCGGAAAAAATCGAAAAAATAATGAAAGAAATCAGCGCAAAAATGACTATAGAATCAAGCGATTCCAATACATCAATCCCGAAATCATTTTTAACCCTAGGAAAAAACCTCCCCCTATGCCAGGAACACCCCAGCCCAGACGAAAATTGCTTTCAAAAATTTCTAGAGACTCATCAAAATCCCGCAGAGCTCATTGACCGTATCTTAGGCATTGCTCCAGGTGAACAATCTTATGTTTAGCACTTTTCTTTCCCTCTTCGGCCCTCTATAATACCCTCATGCTTCCCATCGACCCTCGCAAAGAAAAAATTCTCGCTTCCATCATTCAGCACTTCATTCAAACCGCGGAACCCGTGGGCTCCAAGACGATTTTGGTGAAATACCAACTATCCGTAAGCCCGGCCACGATTCGCAATGACATGGCTTTTCTCGAGGACGAAGGATTTATTTTCCAACCTCACACGTCCGCAGGCCGCATTCCCACCACCAAGGGATATCGCCTCTACATCGACAAACTTGCGGATTACGAAAAAGCCGAACGTCTCGCGCGCACCAATCTCGAAAAAATCCAAAAACAACGCCACGCGCTCAAAGCCAAAGAACGAGTTTACGATGCGGTTTCACTCCTCGCTCAAGCCATTCCCAACATCGCATTTGCCAGCATCCCGGAGAATCAACGCACCTTTTATCTCGGGGTTTCCAATATGTTGAAACAACCCGAATTTCTCGAACACCCACTCGCGGCCAGCCAAGTGGTCGAAGCCCTGGAAGAAGGAACTTGTTTCCTGAAAACTCTCAATTCCCTCGACCTCACGCCGGAGCCCAAAATTTTTATCGGCGAAGAAAATTTACTCCCGCAAATCGAAAGTTGCAGTCTCATTGTTGGAAAATATCAATTCGATGATTACGAAGGATTTCTTGGACTCCTCGGCCCCATGCGCATGCCGTACGCCTACAATCTCGCCGCTCTTACTGAAGTCTTAAACACCATAAATTCCAATGACTAAACCCAAATCCGATTCCTCTGCCGCTGCGCAAAACACAACGCCAGCTTCACAAAATCCAACCGCTCCAATCACGGATCAAAACGCCAGCTCCACGGCTTCCACTCAACAAGCGCCCCTCCCACCGCAAGATTTGGAATCCCTTCAACTCGCCCTGGCCAACGCCCAACAAAGGGTCAACGAGATGACGGAAATCGCCAAGCGCGCCACCGCGGATTTGCAAAACTTCAAACGCCGTAACGAAGAAGAACGCGGAAGCCTGATTTTGTTTGCCAACACCCACTTTTTACAAGGCATTTTCCCAGTAATCGACAACCTTCAACGCGCCTTCCAACACATCCCCGAAGACGTCCAAACCAACGAATGGGTCAAAGGCTTGTACGCCATCGAAAAACAATTGATCTCCACCTTAAATAATCTCGGCCTCGAGGAAATCCCAACTCTCATCGGCTCCCCGTTCAATCCCAATTTCCACGAAGTCGTGACGCAAGGCCCGGGCCAAAAAGACGCAATCCTCGAATGCTTTGAAAAAGGCTACACCTTTAAAGGCCAAACCATCCGCCCGGCACGAGTAAAAGTAGGAGACGGCACGCACGAAGCGTAGCGAAGTGCGCTCCCCCGTATTTTCATGAATGGTTATCCACCTCGAACACAATCAAATCCCCCTCTTTATTAAAAACCGCCAGCGCCCGAAACTGTTTATTAATTCGAAAATACCAAATCCCACTCCCCTTGGGATTTCTTTCCTTAAATCGAACGCTCAATAAACGCCCTTCAAGTAAATACCGTTTCGCTTTTTTATATTGCTCTAAAAGCCCTCGCTTCAAAAGATAAGGATACACCGATTTTTTCTCAAAAATATGATGAATCTTAGGCATGAATTAGAGGTCAATCAAATCGTTTCGAGACAATTTTTTGGCCTTTTGAGCCCTTTTCTTCATCGCCGGGATCACTTGAGCGATTGGCAACTCCATCAAATCCGGCCGAATCAACGACTCGTATTCATTCACAGCCAAAAGCACGGCCACAATTTTATTATTGATAAAAATAAACTTGGGAGTTTGCTCCAAATTCTCAAAACACTCTTTGGTTTTCTTGCGCAAATCCGTAATCGAGACCACTTGTTGGCTGAGCATAAGTAATAAATTTATTAACAAATTTATATATAAATTATATACCAAATTTAAAACAAACGCAAACTATTTTCCCGCTCGACCTAAAATTAAATCACACCAAACATTCCCACAAAAAAACCTTGCTTTTTCGCATAAGAATGCTATTTTAGCAACCTTATTAAATATTAAAAAATGGCACAAAAAGCCCCACCCTCAGCTCCAGCTGAAAAAACCCCTAAAGAAAAAGCTCAAGAACTAATAACAGAAACAAGAGATTTTTTACGTGGGATTAGCCTCTCGGACACAGAAAGCATCCCAGCCTTAATTCGGAAATTAGATCCTAATCCTAAGAATACTGGAGGAGCTAAGCTAAACAGTGACGCTCTAAAACTAGCAAACAAACTGACTGAAACAATAACAAGCCTAATCAATCAGTATGGGATTTCGCCTGATTACATCCGTCTTATTACAGATCTCTCGGGTTTATTAAGCGACCTCAACATAATTCTTTCTTTGAACGACCCCTCCATCCAAGGCGTCCAAGAATTTCGCAACTGGGAACAAAATCCTACTTGGGATTTAACTCTCTCTAATTCCCCTCATGTCGCAAGATTAACCGCATGGAAAGCTACAATTTGGAACCAACGATTAAGCGCATCCAGTAAAGCCGTTATAAGAACCAATCCGCTTCTAAAAATGGGAGTCTTAGGCATTGACTATCGCAACCCACAACAACCCAACACCCCCACCTGGCTCGCTCCCGAATTAACGGAAAGTACATTTAAGGAAATACCACGAAATACAAGAAGGGTAATATTAACCCAAATCGCACATATGATGGAAGGCATACCATCAAAAAGACAAAAATGGGTCGCCGTATCTCTTCCCGGAGAAAACGGAATAATCCCTCCTCCCACCCTCTGGGGCAGTCCTGTTTTTGAACAAAAACCCACCGATCAATCATTCCCTCCACTTCTAATAAGGATCCGTGAACAGGCAAGCAAAGAACCCACTGGCGATAATCCAATCAGAAATACAAGTACCGGCCTTTTAGCAAAACAAAGATAGTAATTTCAATTTTTTCCCCCTTGACCTCCCCAAGTTAGCACTCTATAATAGTAAGTGCTAACATTTTTAATACATTTAAACTAAAAAACCATGGGAAAAATCATTGGAATCGATCTCGGAACCACCAACTCTTGCGTAGCCATCATGGAAGGAGGTGAACCCACTGTCATTTCCAACATCGAAGGGCAACGCACCACGCCCTCGATTGTCGCTTATAAAGACAACGAACGCCTCGTGGGAGTCACGGCCAAACGCCAAGCCGTAACCAACGCGGAAAACACGATTTTCTCCGCCAAACGATTCATTGGACGCCAATATGAGGAAATCGAAGACACGGCCAAACGCATGCCCTTCAAAGTCGTCAAAGGAGACAAAGGCGAAGCGGAAATCGTCGTGAACGGAAAGCAACACCGACCTGCGGAAATTTCTGCCATGGTGTTGCAAAAACTCAAGGCCGACGCGGAAAAATACCTCGGAGAAACCGTAACCGAAGCCGTGATCACGGTCCCGGCTTACTTCAACGACTCTCAACGTCAAGCCACAAAAGACGCGGGACGCGTTGCAGGCCTCGACGTCAAACGCATCATCAACGAACCCACGGCCGCAGCCTTGGCCTACGGTCTGGACAAAAAAGGCGGAGACAAAAAAGTCGCGGTCTTCGATCTTGGAGGAGGCACCTTTGATGTCTCCATTCTTGACCTCGGCGATGGAGTATTTGAAGTCTTGTCCACCAACGGAGACACCCAACTCGGCGGCGATGATTTTGACGAAGTTATCCTGGAATGGCTCGTGGAAGAATTCAAAAAAGAATCCGGAATCGATCTCAAAAAAGACAAAATGGCGCTTCAACGCCTCAAAGAAGCTGCGGAAAAAGCCAAAATCGAACTTTCCTCAACGCATGAAACCGACGTCAATCTCCCGTTCATCACCGCAGATGCCAACGGCCCCAAACACTTCAACATCAAAATGAGTCGCGCCAAACTGGAAGATCTCGTGGCCCACATGATCGACCGTTGCGAAGGCCCGTGTTCAAAAGCCATGGAAGACGCCAAAATTTTCAACAGCGACCTCAATGAAATCATTTTAGTCGGAGGCATGACCCGCATGCCCGCAGTTCAAGAAAAAGTGAAACGCATTTTTGGACGAGAACCCCATCGTGGCATCAACCCGGATGAAGTCGTGGCCTTGGGCGCTGCGATTCAAGGTGGAGTTTTGAAAGGCGAAGTCAAAGACGTGCTCCTTCTCGACGTCACTCCCCTCACGCTCGGGATTGAAACCTTAGGCGGAGTCGCCACTCCGTTGATCGAACGCAATTCCACGATCCCAACCTCAAAATCTCAAGTTTTCTCCACCGCCTCCGACAGTCAAACCTCAGTGGAAATTCACGTAGTTCAAGGCGAACGCCCCATGGCCAATGACAACAAATCTCTTGGAAAATTCGTCCTCGACGGAATCCCGCCCGCGCCCCGTGGCATCCCGCAAGTGGAAGTCTCTTTTGACATCGACGCCAACGGAATTCTCAATGTCAAAGCCATGGACAAAGCCACGAACAAAACGCAAAACATCGTGATCACCGGATCCAGCGGTCTCAAGGAAGAAGAAATTCAAAAAATGAAAAAAGAAGCGGAAATTTACGCCGAAGAAGACAAGAAGAAAAAAGAAAGCATAGAAACCCGCAATCACGCGGAAATTCTCGCCACCCAAGCCGAACGCACGCTCAAAGACGCAGGTGAAAAAGTCCCGGACGCCATCAAAAAACCCGTGGAAGAAAAAATCAAAGTGGTCAAAGATCTTTTGGCTAAAAAAGACGCCACTCCCGAAGAAATCCAAGCCGCAAGCGACGCCCTTAACACCGAAATCCAAAAAGTCGGAGCTGCCATGTATCAAAACACCGGCAAATCCGAACCCGAAAACAACGTGAACGTCAAAGACATGAATGAAAAAGACGAAGGCAAAAACGAAAAAAAGGATGACAACGTGGTCGATGCGGAAGTGGTGGAAGAAGAGGATAAGAAAGAAAAAAAATAATACTTATGTCGTGGTGAGCTTGTCGAACCACACATTCAAAATGAACCTTCACTCATCCATTTCAGGCAAATAAACCTGTTGCCCTTTTTTAGTAACCAAAACATTCCCATCTTCATCGACTCTAACATACCCCATTTGCTTTAATCTTTCCCAAGAGACAGGGAGTATATCTCCCTCATCCTCATCAATACATGGAATAATATTAAGTTTACGAATATAAACCAATTCTCCACGAAGCCCAGGATAAGAAACTAAATCTGATGCAAAACATTGGTTCCCAACGAAAACTTGATTGCGTATACCCGTTACAAATTCCCTAATTTTACGGCGCAATTGTTCTACGACAATTCCTACCTCTTCATCCGCTTCAATTTTTTGACACTTACGAAACAATTCAATTTCTTCTGAGCTCAAATCTTCATCCGCTATACATTCAATCGCCGCAATCAAAGCTTCTCTTATCCCTTCCGCATACATTTTTAAAATCTCTTTTTTAGATTGAAGGGCAGTAAAAAACGCGTAACGAACTTCTTCTAAAAAACGTAATTTATTTCCACTCATGCGAAGCACCCCAAGTTGCTTCCCTTTTAACAAGGAAGGACAAATCATTCCGACAATTCCTTGTTCTGCCGGGATTAATGAATCCCATTCTTCCCGAGAAAAATCACAAGGTCCACAAATGATTCTGGCAGGCGCAGGAGTCCCTACTTCAGGCATAAGAACAACTTGCCCATCTTCATTCTCGCCGTCATGTCGCCCCTCTGTTCCACCCATATTTTTCGTTAAAAATAACCGAGGGCCTACTCTATCGGATCCTCGCAAGATTGCAATGGATTTTTTTTGCCGCTAAAGTACCGGCATATCCCTAATTTAAAATTAAAAATTTCCCCCATGCTCGACCTCGCCCTCTTTCGTGACAACCCGGATCTCATCCGCGCTGACCTCAAAAAACGCCACCGCGACCTAAAAACCGTGGACCAAGTCATCGCACTCGACGCCCAAAATCGAGAAAATCTTAAAAAGGTAGAATCCGCTCGAGCCCAAAAAAATGAAGCGTCTGACAAAATCGCGAAGCTCAAAGGAGAAGAAAAACAAGCGGCCATCGCAGAAATGAAAAAAGTCGGGGAAGAAGAAAAAATTGCCCACGAAAAACAAGAAGCCATTCAAGCCGAACTCAACGCACTGCTTCTCAACTTCCCCAACCTCACCCACTCCACCACGCCCGAAGGCCCGGATGAAAGCGGCAACAAAGTCGAAAAAACGCACGGCAAACCCAAAAAGTTCGACTTTGAAGTCAAAGACCATGTGGCGCTCGGCACCAACCTCGAGATTCTCAACATCGAAGACGCGGCGCGCATGTCCGGAACCCGATTCGCCTACCTCATGGGAGACGCGGCCTTGCTCGAATTCGCGCTCATGCAATTTGTGATCCACAAACTCGTCAAAAAAGGATTCACTCCTGTGATCCCGCCGGTCCTGGTCCGCGAGCACGCCATGTTCGCCACCGGATTTTTCCCTGCAGACCGCAGTGAAATCTATCATGTGAATCCAAAAGTTGACGAAAACGACAAGGACAACGACGATCTCTATTTGGTAGGCACGGCCGAAGTTCCGCTCACCATGATTCATGCGGACAAAATTCTCGACCCCGAAAAACTCCCGTTGCGCTACGTCGGATTCTCCACCTGTTTCCGTCGCGAAGCCGGGGCCTCAGGCAAAGACACGCAAGGCATCATCCGCGTCCACCAATTCGACAAAATCGAGATGTTCAGCTTTTGCCACCCGGACAAATCATGGGCCGAACACGAACTCATTCGCAGTATTGAAGAAGAAATCATGACCGAACTCGGGTTCGCGTATCAAGTATTAAACATTTGCTCCGGCGATCTCGGCTATCCGGCTGCCAAAAAATACGACATCGAAGCCTGGATCCCGTCCCAAGGGAAATACCGCGAGCTCACCTCCTGCTCCAATTGCACCGACTACCAAGCCCGCCGCTCAAAAATTCGCTACAAAGACGCCAAAACCGGGAAAAACGAATTTATACATACCTTAAACGGCACGGCCTGCGCCATGGGCCGAACCCTGGTCGCCATCCTGGAAAACTACCAACAAAAAGACGGCTCGATCCAAATCCCCGAGGTATTGCAACCGTGGATGGGAGGAAAAAAGGAGATTCGATAAAAACTTCGCTTACACCGGAACCCGTGCGCTACTCGAATATCTAGGGCGATCCTTTGAACCAGGATCTTCTTGTTTTGGAGATTTTTTTGGGGGGCCCTTAAAAACAGGAGTTAAATCCAGTGTTTCTTTCATCCCTCGTCCCTCCATTGATTTTCGAACCGTTGAACCCACAGAAGAATCCAGTCCAATCCCGGTAACGGTAAATCCGCTAAAATTAACGCCATTTTGATATTCAGCACATACCGTTGTGCAAGAAACAGTCTCGGTACTTTCTGGATCCTCGCACCTCATACCAACAGGAATTAATGTATAACCTGAAGTATTTGGTAAATACTTTTGTTTAAAAATCCCTCCTTCAACAAAAAATAAAAAAGAAGTGCATTCCAATCCATGATCTGTACATTCCTGGCTTAAAACTCTTTTCATAGCCGTTTGTATATCTCCTTGTATAAGTAAAAGATAACGAGAATCAATAGAAGAAGAAGGGATAACTGCCGGATCTAAATATTCTCGATTTTCATGGATTAGCTCTTGCTCCCCTAGATTTGAATTTTCATTAAGAGTGGAAGGAGCGGGCCCCGCACATCCCGGCATCACAGCCAACATCACCGGCACAGCCATCGTACGCGCCACTTGCCCCACCTGATCCAAAACAGAATCAAAAGACTCTCGTAAACCCATACATTCTATATTAAAAGGAGATAATAATAGATTTTTATATAATTTTGTCAACCCGGTTGCTCCTCCCCTAAAAAACAGGTATAATGTTACGAAGAAAATAGTCATTTAACTCCCCCTCCCCCATGCTACTCGCCCTCTCCACCGAATGCCTCAAAGGTTACGGACTCGCCCGCATCTTTCAATTTGCAAAAGACGCCGGATACAACGGCATTAACTTAGCCATGGATCCTGCGGATTTCGACACTTGCGACGCAGACTACGTCCAAACCTTGGTCGACCAAATCGGACTCCCGGTTCTTGTGGTTCAAGCTCCGAAAAAAACATCTGAAAGTGGCGTGGAAGACTCAGTGACCATGGCCAAAAAACTCGGGGTTAAAATAGTCATCATCCAATCTCCAAAAATCTTCGACCTCAAACTCATCAAATGGGTCAAAAACGTGATCCCAAAAATTCGCCAAAAAGAAAGCATCTCCATTGCCTTAGAAAACGCAGCTTCCAAAACCATGCTCGGCTTTATTCCGGAAAACGCCATGAACAGCATCAATGAGCTTAAAAAATTCAAACACGCCTCCCTCGACACCTCTCGTGTGGCGGAAAAAAAGGAAGACCTCATTCGCGTGTACAAAGCCCTTCAAAAATTTCTTGTACACATTCACCTTTCCAACGTGTATCGAGGCAAACCCTATGCCGCCCCGGAAGTGGGAGTTTTGCCTTTGGAAAGCTTTCTCGCCAAATTGAAACAAGACGATTTCCAAGGCGTGATTTCCCTCCGTGTCAAACCCTCCAATTTCCACGTAGGCCATAGAGAAAAAATGATGGAAAGCCTCGGAGACAGCCTTAAATATTGCTTAAAATATTTGAATCAATAGGCCAGGCACGAGCGAAGCGAAGTGCCCTTGAGTAGCGATTGAATTTCAGTCAACCGCTAATTTTTCACGTAGATGTCGAAAATGGTTTATTTTCAGATTCTTCTCAAACACATTCCGTTAACACTTCATGTGTGGCTTTATTTTTTATATTGTATTCCGAATAAAAATGATTTATTAAAAACCCATGACCATTCAAACTTGCACACAATGCGCAAAATCCTTTCAGATCAATGACTCTGATCATAAATTTTACGAAAAGCTTAATCTTTCATCCCCAAAACGTTGCCCGGACTGCCGCCTAAAAACACGCCTTGCATTCCGCAATGAACGAAATTTGTATCGTCGCAACTGTGATCTGACAAAACAATCCATAATTTCTATTTATTCGCCGGAGAAACCATACAAAATATATCAACAAGATGCCTGGTGGAGCAATAAATGGGACGAGACAAATTATGGCAAAGTATTTGATTTTTCGCGCCCTTTTTTTGACCAATACAAAGAACTTCTACTTGCGGTGCCGCACCCAGCCGTAGGGTATCGTTTTCAATCCGAGAATTGCGAATACACAACCTACCAAGATCATTCAAAAAACTGTTATGTATGTTCCGGCTCGGGTTATATGGAAGATTGTTTATATACAAATTGGACCAACTATGCGAAAAACTCCATGGATATTTTGGGTTCCCATGACATTGAACTGTGTTACGAACTTATCGATTGTAAAAAAATGTACCAATCCACGCATTGCCAAGACTCCTCCGTACTAACCACTTGCCATTATTGTTACGACTGCCACTCTTGTTCAAACTGTTTCGGCTGTGTGGGGTTACGCCATCAAAAATTCTGCTTTTTAAATGAACCGCTAACGGAAGCCGCATATCAAGAAAAAATAAAAAACTTCAATGCCGAATCTTTTATAAAAGATTTACAAAATATATATTTAAAAATCCCCAGACGCGCACTCTTTTTAATAAATTGCGACCAATGCACCGGCGATCGACTCGTTCACTGTAAAAACACGCAAAATTCTTTTTACAGCGATATTTTGCAAGACTGTAATTACAATCAAGACACCTATAAAAACACCGATTGCCACGACATGACCCGGGCCGCAGAAGCGCAAATGTGTTATGAATGCATTGGAGGGGGAGATTATTATTCTTGTAATTTCTTTGTGGCCGGAGAACATGCGTCCTACTGCACGTATTGTATTTTTTGTTTTAATTCCAAAAATCTTTTGGGTTGCGTGGGGATGAAAGGGCATGAATATTGCATTCTCAATACAAAATATTCAAAAGAAGAATACGAAAAGCTCAGGATAAAAATCATTGAGCACATGAAAAAAACCGGAGAGTGGGGAGAATTTTTCCCGATAAATATGTCTCCGTTTGACTACAATGAATCTCTGGCGGAAGACTTTTTCCCCTCCTCCAAACAAGAAATAATTACAAAAGGTTTCAACTGGGAAATAAAAAATATATCAAATTTTACAGAGCAAAATCATCCAAATACAAATGAAGTTTTCAATTGCGCCCTGTGCGGAAAAAAATACCTGACGGTTGTCCAAGAGCTTAAATTCTATCGTTTAATGAAACTTCCGCTTCCCTCAATTTGCCCGAATTGCCGACATCTTTCCCGAATGACAAAACGCAATCCGCGAACACTGTGGAATAGGCAGTGCGCCAAATGCAACGTGGAAATTCAAACCACCTACGCGCCGAATAGACCGGAAATCGTATACTGTGAGTCATGTTACCTGAAAACGATTTATTAAAAATTCTTCCTTCCGGCTTGGCTTACTAAAGCCCCACCAAAGAACATGATTACGCAACATTCCGATAAATCTGCAATAGATTTTTTACTTGGCATTGGCTTTATTTTTGACATAACCTGTTCTTTAAGTAATATAAACGATGCGTTTTCCCCGATATGAATGTGTTACGACTGAAAAGGGAAACGCGTCCTTTAGACGGGACCTCGGATTTATTCAATTCCTTTTTTTCTCAAAATGACGCCAAAAAACGCTTCTCACTCCAAAAATAAAAAACCAACATCAAAAACATCAGCCCCAAAAAAGCCCGTTAAAATCGCCCCTTCCAAAAAAACCGTCAAACAATCCGAAAAACCGACCAAGCCCGTCAAAACCTCTACGCCCAAAGCCAAACACGAAGACACTTCTCTTTCCGAAAAAATCGCCATGCCGCCCAAACTCAAGGACCGAGTTTTTTTGAACCCGCAAGCCGAATCACTCATCCCCAACTTAATTGAAATTCAAACCGACTCTTGTAAGTGGTTTTTAAATGAAGGAATTCGTGAACTTCTCGATGAAGTTTCCCCCATTTCCGACTTCTCGGGGAAGAAAATGGAACTCCATTTCTTGGATCACTCCATCGGAGAACCCAAATACGACGCCGACACAGCCAAGCAAAAAAACCTGACCTACGAAGCGCCCCTCAAAGTCCATGTCCAACTCATCAACAAAGAAACCGGTGAAATCAAAGAACAAGATGTGTTTTTGGGAGGAATCCCCCTCATGACCGAACAAGGAAGTTTCATCGTCAACGGAATCGAGCGCGTGGTGGTCAGCCAAATCGTACGTTCTCCGGGCGTGTTTTTCTCTCGAAACGCGGCCGCCCCCCGATTTTGCAATGCCAAAATCATCCCCAAGCGCGGGGCTTGGCTTGAAATCGAAACCGACAAAAAAGGCGTGGTCACCGTAAAAATCGATCGCAAACGCAAGATTCACATCACCAGCTTACTTCGCATCTTCGGATACACCAAAGATGAAGAAATGCTCGCCTTGTTCAACGACGATATTAAGGACGAAATGTTGAATCACATCAAAATCACGCTCGACAAAGACCCGGCAAAAACCGTGGATGAAGCCTACAAAGCCATTTATCGAAAAATTCGTCCCGGCGACTTGGCCACTCCGGAAAACGCAAAAAGCCTCATTCAATCCATGTTCTTCGATTATCATAAATACGACATGGGTGCCGTGGCTCGCTATAAATTGAATCGCCGTTTTGGAATCAATACTCCCAATAATCGCAAATATCACACCTTCCAAATCCCGGATCTTCTTCAAATTTTAAAACATCTCTTCAAACTCAACGGGGGCGAAATGCAACCCGATGACATCGATCATTTGAGCAATCGTCGCATTCGCCCGGTCGGAGAATTGGTTCAAAACAAATTCCGCGTGGGTTTAATGCGTACCGAGCGTATTGCCAAAGATCGCATGACCGTCATGGATCTCGAAACCGTAACCCCGACCGATCTTGTCAACTCTCGCCCGATCACCGCAGCGCTCCGTGAATTTTTCGCCAGCTCTCAGTTATCGCAATTCATGGATCAAACCAATCCGCTCGCCGAACTCGAACACAAACGCCGTTTATCCGCCATGGGGCCCGGAGGTCTTTCCAGAGAACGTGCCTCCTTTGACGTTCGCGACGTGCATCAATCTCACTACGGTCGCATCTGCCCGGTCGCCACTCCGGAAGGACCGAACATCGGTCTCGTCGTCCACTTGGCCAGCTACGCCCGTCTCAACAAATACGGATTCATTGAGTCTCCTTTCCGTGAAGTTTGCCACACCGTGAAACCCATTGAAAAAGAACTCATAAATCATACATTGGACGCGGACGTAAAAGATAAAAAAGGAAATGTCATCGCCAAAGCCGATACCCTAATCGATGAAAAACTCGCCAAACGCATTGCCAAAGAAACCACGGATGAAGTTAAGGTGGTCGCGTTCTGCGGCAAAGTGGTAAGTTATTTCGATGCCGAAGATGAAAAAGAGCTCCTAATCGCTCAGGCCAATTCCGAAATCAACGAACACGGCGAATTCACTAAGAATCGTGTGGCGGCTCGTAAAAACAACGAACCGATTTTGTCTCACATTCGGGATCTCACCCACATCGACGTTTCTCCTCAACAAATCATTTCCACTTCCACCGCTCTCATCCCCTTCTTGGAACACGACGATAACACTCGCGCTTCCATGGGTTCCAACATGCAACGCCAAGCCGTTCCTTTGTTGTCCCCCACGACCCCGTTGGTCGGAACCGGAATGGAAAAAACCGCAGCCGAAAGCTCTAAACAAGTGATCGTGGCCGAAGGCCCTGGAACGGTTTCCAGTGTGGACGCCGACCAAGTCACCGTGATGTATGACAATGGAAAAAAGAAAACCTACAACCTGTTCGTCTACGCTCGAACCAATCAAGCCACCTGTTATCACCAACGTGCCAAAGCCGCAAAAGGCCAACGCGTCAGTAAGGGCACCGTGCTTTCCGACGGAGCCTGTTCCGACGAAGGAGATCTCGCTCTGGGACAAAATCTCTTTGTCGCTTACTTAAGCTGGCAAGGGTACAACTTCGAAGACGCGGTCGTAATTTCCGATCGTTTAATCAGAAAAGACTCTTTCAGTTCCGTGCACATCGAAACCTTTACCATGGATGTGCGCGACACCAAACTCGGGCCCGAAGTGGTAACGCCGGATATCCCCAATGTGGGAGAAGCTCGCCTCAAAGATCTCGATCAAACCGGGATTGTGCGCATCGGCGCCACGGTCAGAGAAGGCGACATCTTAGTCGGGAAAATAACCCCCAAGGGAGAAACCGAACTAACCCCTGAAGAACGCTTACTTCGTGCCATTTTTGGAGACAAAGCTCGTGACGTGAAAGATACCTCGCTCCGCCTCCCCGGCGGAGAAGGAGGAAAAGTCGTTAAAATTGAAATCTTCAATCGCGATGCCGGAGACGAACTCCCCACCGGAGTCATCCAACAAATCCGTGTCTGCGTAGCCCAAACCCGAAAAATAGAAGTCGGAGACAAAGTCGCCGGACGTCATGGAAACAAAGGGGTCATTTCAATCATCGTACCTCAAGAAGACATGCCTTATCTCCCGGATGGAACACACGTTGACATCGTGCTCAACCCGTTAGGGGTCACGAGTCGTATGAATATCGGGCAAATCCTGGAAACCCACTTGGGTTGGGCGTGCAAAAAACTCGGCATCAAAATGGCCACTCCGGCTTTAAACGGAGTTCCCACCGAAGAAATTCAAAAAATGTTAAAAAAAGCAGACCTTCCCGACGATGGGAAAATTCAATTGTACGACGGTCGCACCGGCGAACCCTTTGATCGCAAAACCACGGTCGGAATCGCCTACATGATGAAATTGAATCACCTTGTTGAGGACAAAATTCATGCTCGTTCCGTCGGACCCTACTCACTTGTCACCCAACAACCGCTCGGAGGAAAAGCCCAACACGGAGGTCAGCGTTTCGGGGAAATGGAAGTCTGGGCTCTCGAAGCTTACGGCGCTTCCCATATCCTTCAAGAAATGCTCACCATCAAATCCGATGATGTGTACGGCCGCGCCAAAGCCTACGAATCCATTGTAAAAGGCGAAGCCATCCGAAAACCGCGTACACCGGAATCCTTTAACGTATTGGTTAAAGAATTACAAAGTCTCGGGCTCAACGTAGAACTCATTGAAAAGGCCCCCGGAGCGGAAGATGAAGATGAATTCATCGATCCTCGAGAAAAAGAAATGGAAGACATTGAGGTCGCAGCCCCGGCAGAAGAGGTTCCCCTCATCAATGATCTCAAAGACGAGCTTGGAGAAGAGAATTTGGTCGAAGGAGACGAAAAAGATCCTGTGATCGAAGCCTCCGGAGACCCCGAGGAAATCCTCGAACATGAAGAAGAAAAACTCTAATATTTAAATTTTTCACTTAATTTCTTTTTAATCCTTAAAACCACTCACAATGAGAAGTGTTAACAAGGTCATCATCATCGGGAACGTTACTCGCGACCCGGAAATCCGAAAAACACAAAGCGGACAAACCGTCTGCACTTTTGGTTTAGCCACAAACCGCGAATGGATCACTTCGGACGGCCGAAAAAAATCTTCCGCCGAATACCACGAAGTCGTGGCGTGGGCTCGCCTTTCCGAAATTTGCGAAAAATACGTTCGCAAAGGGAAACTTCTTTATGTGGAAGGTTATCTCAAAACCCGCAGCTGGGACACTCCGGAAGGCATTCGTAAATTCAAAACCGAAGTGGTCATTCAAGATATGATCATGCTCGAAAAACGACGTGACGGCGAAGAAGCCGATCTCGAAGTTTCTCAAGCCATAGCTGATGAAGGCGGATTTGAAGGTGAAAATTCCCCGGAAGGAGAAGATCATTTTGAACCCACTCCAAGCCCGGAACCCAAATCCATCCCGGTTGAAGACAAACCCAAATCCGAAAAAAGAGACGACATCATCGATGCCGACCTTGGTCTTTAAGCAAAAATTGAAAGGCAATTTTCGGCCTTCTTCCCTCCTCGCATTTTCTCAACGCTAATCGCTAACCCCAACTCATGCCCACTCCTCAAACCCCCATCGACTTCTGTGGAATCGCCATTTCCGTGGCTTCTCCGGAAGAAATGTTGTCATGGTCTCACGGTGAAGTTAAAAAACCGGAAACCATCAACTACCGCACCCAAAAACCGGAACGGGACGGTCTGTTTTGTGAACGTATTTTCGGTCCCACCAAAAACTGGGAATGTTACTGCGGAAAATACAAACGCATCCGTTACAAAGGAGTTATTTGCGAAAAATGCGGAGTCGAAGTCACCCGTTCCATCGTCCGCCGCGAACGAATGGGGCATATCAAACTCGCGGTGCCGGTGACGCACATTTGGTTCCTTCGTTCAACCCCGAGCCGTATCGGACTTTTAATCAATCTCCCGGTCAAAACCATTGAACAAGTGGTTTATTTTGCAGCCTACATCGTGACCCAAGTGGAAGAAAAATCAAAGGAAGAAACCTACGAACAACTCAAGGAAGAATTCAAAAATTACAAATCTCAAATTCAACGCGATTTTAAAAAGAAACAGGAAGAAACCAAGACCGACGAAGAACGCCAAAAACTCGAATCTAGCATGGCTTACGAAATCGAAGAACTCACCCTTAAACACAACACCGCACGTCAAGAATTGCACGACTTGCAAGTGGGTTCGATCTTGACCGAGCTTTCCTACCGCGACATGTCCATGAAATTCGGACATGTGTTCAAAGCCGGAACCGGGGCCGAAGCCATCCGTGAAGTGATTAAAAATATGGATCTCCCCAAAATCACGGATGAACTCGCCGAACAACTCAAAAAAGCCAGTGGCCAAAAGCACAAAAAACTCACCAAACGCATTAAATTCATGCGAGGATTAATGAAAGCCAACATCAAACCCGAATGGATGATCATGACCGTGCTCCCCGTGATCCCGCCGGATCTTCGTCCCATGGTCCAACTCGATGGAGGTCGTTTTGCCGCTTCGGATTTAAACGATCTGTATCGCCGTGTCATCAACCGCAACAATCGTCTCAAAAGACTCATGTCCATTGGCGCTCCCGAGGTCATTTGCCGCAATGAAAAACGAATGCTTCAAGAAGCCGTGGACGCTTTACTCAACAACAGCGCCCGCCAAACTCGCGCCGTATTCAACACCGGAGATAAACGAAAACTGCGTTCCCTGTCCGACATGTTAAAAGGGAAACAAGGTCGTTTCCGTCAAAATTTACTCGGGAAACGCGTCGACTACTCCGGTCGTTCCGTGATTGTGGTCGGACCTCACCTCAAGATGCATCAATGCGGATTGCCTAAGACCATGGCCCTCGAACTGTTCAAACCTTTTGTAATCGGCCAACTCATCCGAGACGGCTACGCTCATAACATCAAAAACGCCGAACGACTCATCACGTCCGGGAAAAAAGAGGTGTGGGACATCCTCGAACAAGTCACCAAAGAACATTTTGTATTGCTCAATCGCGCTCCAACCTTACATCGCCTTGGAATTCAAGCCTTCCAACCGGTCTTGGTGGAAGGAAAAGCCATCATGGTCCATCCCCTCGTCTGTCCGGCTTTCAACGCCGACTTTGATGGAGACCAAATGGCCGTGCACGTTCCCCTTTCAAAAAAGGCTCAAGAAGAGGCCAATATGCTCATGCTTTCTCGCCGCAACTTATTGAAACCATCCGCCGGAGAACCGGTGGTCAACCCCACGCAAGATATGGTGCTCGGTTGTTACTACCTCACGCAAACCCATGCCGGCAAAAAAGGGGAAGGAATGGTGTTTGGAAATTTGAATGAAGCTTTGCTCGCGTATCAACTCGGATACGTCCACCTCCAAGCCTTGATCAAAGCTCGCGTCAAAGGAGAAATTCGAGAAACCTCGGTGGGTCGTATGATTTTCAACGACCTCTTGCCCGAAGATATGGCTTACCTCAACGAGCCCATGACCAAAAAAGCATTGCTTCGACTCATCGCCCGAATCTACAACTCTCACGGTACCGAAGTGGCGGCCGAAGCGTGCGATAAAATCAAAAAAACCGGTTTTACGTACGCCACCGTCTCCGGGCTATCCATCAGCTTTGCGGACATGATCGTACCAAAAGAAAAAGAAAAAATTGTGGAAGAAGCCTCGGAAATGGTCAAGAAAATCAACAATCAATATTGGAAAGGAATGGTCACGGATAAAGAACGCTATGACCACACCATCAAAATCTGGTCTCAAACCAAATCCGACATTGCCAAAATAATGATTCAAAACTTCTCTCCCAATAATGATATTTTCTACATGGTTGACTCCGGCGCTCGTGGAAACTGGGGCCAGGTTACGCAGCTTTGCGGAATGAAAGGGCTCGTAGCCAATCCGGCTGGAGAAACCATCGAACTCCCGATCAAAGCCAACCTAAAAGAAGGATTCAGTATCTTGGAATACTTCATTGCCACTCACGGAGGACGCAAAGGAAAATCCGACACCGCTCTTAAAACCGCCGAAGCCGGGTATCTCACCCGCCGTTTGGTCGATGCGGTCCAAGACGTGGTCATCAAGGAACAAGATTGCGGCACCACGCAAGCCTTCCCCATTTCTCGAGCTCAAAGCAAAGAAATTGGAGAAGAATTCGGGAAACGCATCCTTGGCCGTATTTTAGCCAAAGAAGTAAGAGATCCTTCCACAAATAAAGTTATTTCCAAGAAAAATATGGAAATTTCACCCGAAGTATTGGAAAAAATCGAAGCCGCTAAAATCGAAGAAGTGTTTGTACGCAACATTCTCGGATGTCAAACACCGAATGGAATTTGCCAAATGTGTTACGGCCGAGATCTTGGAAACAATCGTCCGGTTCAACTGGGAACCGCGGTGGGAATCATCGCCGCACAGAGTATCGGAGAACCGGGAACCCAGCTCACCATGAGAACCTTCCACATGGGAGGGGTGGCCGAAGGCGGGGACATCACTCAAGGGTTGACTCGCGTAGAAGAATTATTTGAAGCGCGTCCCCCAAAGAGTCCTTCTTTGTTAGCCAAACAAACGGGCCGCGTAAAAATCATCCACAAAGGAAAAACCATGGAAATCGCCATCGTTTCGGAAGAGCAAACCACAAAAGTTTACGCTCTTCCTTCCGGAGCCAAAGCGCATTTCAAAGTGGGTCAAAGCTTTAAAGCCAAAGATGTTTTAGCGGAAAATCCGGAAACCAAAATGACGGTAAAGGCGGATGAAAACGGAAAAGTGGTTAAACTCGATGCCGATAAAATGACGATTGAAAGCGATGAAGCGGTCAAAGAATTGCTTAAAGTTCCGGGAGGCCGATCTCCTCTCGTAAAAAATGGAGATCTTGTGGGGCCGGGCCAAGGGTTAACCACAGGCCATCGAAACCTTCGTGAAATCATGAAATATTCTTGCATCGAAGAAGCGGAAGGATACATTCTCCATGAAGTCCAAAAGATCTACGCCTCGCAAGGGCAGAACATCGACGACAAGCACATTGAAATCATTGTGCGCCAAATGTTCTCCAAATTGCGTGTCACCGATCCTAACGACAGCACCTATCTTCCGGGAGAAATCATCGACAATATTTCTTTTGAGAAAAACTGTGAAGAACTCAAAAAGAAAGGCAAAATGCCGGCCAAGGGCGAACGTCTACTCTTGGGTCTGACTCGCATTTCTCTCCAAACCAACAGTTGGCTTTCCGCCGCCTCATTCCAAGAAACCATTCGCGTACTTGTGGAGGCTTCCACCACCCGTCGTGTGGACGGACTTGAAGGATTAAAAGAAAACGTCATCATCGGAAAACTCATCCCGGCCGGAGAAGTTTTCCGAAAACGACATGGAGTGAAAGAACAAGATCCCATGTAAGGTTCATTCCAAAATAGTTTGATTTCTTTTTAATTTTCAATTACAGTCCCGAAGCCAGAACCAAAGCGGAGAGACTTCTCTCTCAATCCCTGAATACTAATTCCTAATTCAAAACCCCTTTCCTACATGCCAACCATCAACCAACTTGTTCGAAAAAATCGCCGAACTCCCAAAAAAAAGAGTAAATCTCCGGCGTTGCTCCGCATTTTTAACACCATCAAGAACCGACCCATTGATTTGAATTGTCCGCTCAAACGCGGGGTGTGTGTAAAAGTCACAACCATGACTCCGAAAAAACCGAATTCCGCTCTTCGAAAAATCGCTCGTGTTCGTCTCACCAATGGAGTTGAAATCAATGCTTACATCCCCGGCGAAGGACACAACCTTCAAGAACACTCCGTGGTTCTTGTCCGCGGGGGCCGCGTCAAAGACCTCCCGGGTGTTCGCTATCATATTCTTCGTGGCTCTCTCGATACTCAAGGAGTCAAAGATCGCAAGCAATCCCGCTCACTTTACGGAGCAAAAAAACCAAAAAAGTGATTTAAAATCTAAAATTTATAATCTATAATTTCTAAAATGCAAACAAGCAAGCATCACACTCACATTCCGGAAGGGTCCACTCCTCTCAAAGAAAAGTTCATCAACTACATCATGAAACGCGGCAAAAAAAGCATTGCTCGCCGCATTTTCCAGGAAACCATGGAAGAGATGCAAAAGAAAGGCATCAACAACCCGGAACAAACATTTGAAAAAGCCATTGAAAACGTAAAACCTTCCATGGAAATTCGCCCCAAACGTATCGGAGGCGCCGTGTATCAAATTCCGATGGAAGTGACCCCGAGCCGACGCGTCATGCTTTCTTTCCGCTGGATTCTTGAAGCCGCACGCAAAAGCAAAGGCGGTCGTGTCGCGGTTCGTATTGCCAAGGAACTCATGGATGCCGCTTCCGAAACCGGAACCGCAATTCGTAAAAAAGAAGACACGCACAAAATGGCAGCCGCGAATAAAGCCTTCGCCCATTTTGCCAGATATTAGACCCGCAACGCCAGCGAAAGGTCTCCCCATCTTCTCCCCCGCATTTCAATATTTGGGATTTACTCTTATTCCCTCCTTTGTTAAACTTTAACTCGGTTTTACTAAACTCTTTATTTTTTAATTTCCTCTCATGAGAAAAATATCTCTCATCCTTGGCCTCTCTCTGGCTTTATTATTTGGAGTGGGTTGCACCACGGGTATGGATTACATTGATTACAACAATGCCATCGTGGATCACTTCAATCCAACCCTCGATGCCGTCGAAGTGTCAGCCGACACCTATGATGTCAGCGTACCGGATACGGTTTATGAGGATTCCACCATCGATCTCGTAGCCATGGAATCCGCCTACACCGAGCTCAAAGAAAAAATCGATTATATTTCCTCCGATCTTTTGCTTTTGGAAAGCCAAAATAAAGAACAGGAAACCGCCGTTCGAACCGCGTTAACCGATTATTATACAAAAGGAACCGTTTACGTGACGGGTTATCGTGAAATGATTGATTATTATACGGGTGATTTTGGCAGTGATTTGGACCAGGTGGCTATTTTGGATGAAAAACTTTACAACGCTTACAACGATTTGGTGGATTCTCACAATGCGTTGGTGGATGTGCTCGAATTATTTTAACAGAAATAACGCAAAGCATTTCTTCTCTCGGCTTCATTCAATGGGGCCGAGAGATTTTTTTTATTTTTTAAATTTTTTACAATTTCACCCAAATCTGATAAATTAAAATCTGGAAATTCTTCATTTACAATCCATTATTTAAAATTCCTTCCCTCATGTTTTTAAAAAAGATTCTCCTTACGAGCTTTTTCATCGCCTTAACAGCCCTCGCCTTTGGCTGTTCTCGCGGACTTTCCCCCATCGAATACAACAATGCGGTCGTGGAGGTACTGAATAAAACATCGGCTTCGGTCCAAAACAGCACCACGGTCTATGACGCGGCCATCCCCTCCATCGTCACCGAAACGTCCACCATCGACATCACCCCACTTCAAATCGCTTACACGGAAATGGAAACCCACATTCAAAATGCCTCCTCAATCCTTTCGTTAAAAAGTAAAAACGCGGAACAAGAAACCGCCGTGCTCCAAGAATTCAAAAATTATCTCGGCCTGAGCCAAGAATATTTAATATTGTATGCGGAAATGACCGCTTATTACACCAATGGAACATTCTCAAGCGATCTGGAAAAAGTTTCTTCCTATGACGATGCCTTACACTCAACCTACAACGAGCTCATCGACGCAAACAATAATCTCGTAGACATATTAAGTGAGTACGTTCAATAAGTCACAATGAGCCATAAGGCGAACGAAAGGCTTGTATTTTTTATTCCAATCCTTATAATGGCCACGCTTTTTTAAGGGAATTTAATGTTCCCCATTTAAAATTTATTATTTAAAATTTAAACTTTTCATCCATGTCCGACACCTATGCAGACCTAACAAAACTCCGCAATATTGGAATTTGCGCCCATATCGACGCCGGGAAAACAACGTGTTCCGAGCGTGTTCTTTTTTATACCGGGAAAAGTCATAAAATCGGTGAAGTGCACGAAGGCGCAGCCATTATGGACTGGATGGAACAAGAACAAGAACGCGGCATTACCATCACCTCCGCTTGCACCACTTGTTTCTGGCAACCCACTCACAAAATGGCGCCTCTTCATCGTATCAACATCATCGACACTCCCGGGCACGTGGATTTTACGGTTGAAGTTGAACGCTCTCTTCGCGTTCTCGACGGAGCCGTGGTGGTGTTCGACGGATCTCAAGGGGTGGAACCTCAATCCGAAACCGTTTGGCGTCAAGCGGACAAATACAATGTTCCGCGCATCGCTTTTGTAAACAAAATGGATAAAATCGGTGGAGATTTTTATATGAGCTTAGATTCCATTCATTCCCGTCTCAACAAAAACGCCGTAGCCATCCAACTCCCGATCGGAGAAGAAAACACCTTCAAGGGGCTCATCGATCTTCTCACCAAAAAAGCCTACACATTTGAAGGGAAAAACGGCGAAATCGTCAAGGAAATTCCAATCCCAGAAGACATGGTCGCTAAAGTCGAAGACTATCGCCACACGCTTGTTGAAAGAATCGCCGAAACCGACGAAGCTCTCACGGAAAAATATCTCAACAATCAAGAATGTAACCTCGAAGAACTCAAAGCCGCGCTTCGCAAAGCGACCATCCATTTTATTTTAGTTCCGGTTCTTTGCGGTTCGGCCCTGCAAAACATGGGGGTTCAACTCATGCTCGATGCGGTCATTGATTACCTTCCTTCTCCTCTCGATCTTCCCGCAGTCAAAGGCACCAACCCCGAAACCGGAAACGAAGAAACGCGTGAAGCCAAAGACACGGAACCCTTTTCCGCACTCGCTTTTAAAATCGCAGCCGATCCGTTTGTCGGAAAACTCTGCTTCTTCCGCGTTTATTCCGGAACCCTCGAAGCCGGAAGTTATGTGTACAACTCTTCTTCGGATGAAAAAGAACGCATGGGCCGTTTGGTTCAAATGCACGCCAACTCTCGAGAAGAAGTCAAAGTCGTAAGAGCCGGAGACATTGCCGCAGCCGTGGGTCTCAAGCGCACCTTCACCGGACACACCCTCTGCTCCGAAGACAAACCCATTGTGCTCGAATCCATTGAATTCCCGGAACCCGTTATTCACATCGCCATTGAACCCAAAACCAAAGCCGACCAAGAAAAAATGGGATTTGCTCTCCAAAAATTGGCCGAAGAAGATCCGACGTTCCGCATGCACACAGATGAAGAAACCAGCCAAACCATCATCGGAGGAATGGGTGAGCTTCACCTTGATATCATTGTGGATCGTATGCGCCGAGAATTCAAAGTGGAAGCCAATGTCGGTAAACCGCAGGTTGCTTATCGTGAAACCGTTCAAAAAACCGTGAAAGCGGAAGAAAAATACGCCAAACAATCCGGAGGTCGCGGACAATACGGTCATGTGCTCATGAATATTGGGCCAAACGAAACCGGAAAAGGATTCGAATTCATCAACTCCATTGTCGGAGGAAAAATCCCTAAAGAATACATTCCCGCCGTCCAAAAAGGTGTGGAAGAAGCCGTGTCCCGCGGAGTACTCGCCGGCTATCCGGTGGTGGACGTCAAGGTGGAACTTTACGATGGGTCCTACCATGAAGTCGACTCCTCGGAAATGGCCTTCAAAATCGCGGGCTCGATTTGTTTCAAAAAAGGAGCGCTTACCGCCAGCCCGGTTTTGCTCGAACCCATCATGAAAGTCGAAGTCGTCACTCCGGAAGAATACATGGGAGATGTAATGGGAAATATCAGTTCCCGTCGCGGTCAAATCTCGGAAATGGGCGATCGCGCAACCGCCAAATTCATCAAAGCCACGGTTCCTCTTTCCGAAATGTTCGGATACGCCACGGATCTCCGCTCCATGACTCAAGGGCGTGCCAGTTATTCCATGGAATTTGGTCACTATGAAAAAACGCCAACCAATGTCATGGAAAAAATCAAAACTGAGCGCGGCATGGGAAAATAAACCGAAAAAGCCTTGCGAAACGTATCCAATTCAAGTATATTCGCTCCGCATTTTATTTCTCTAATTATTTAACTCACCATCCATGTCTCCTGTTTACACACGTTCAAAACCCCACGTCAATGTCGGGACAATCGGTCACGTCGACCATGGCAAAACAACCTTGACCGCTGCCATGACAGTGGTTGCTTCCAAAAAATTCGGAGGTCTTAATAAGGCCGTTGCTTACGATCAAATCGACAACGCTCCGGAAGAGAAGGCACGCGGTATCACTATCGCCACCTCTCATCAAGAATATGAAACCGCCAACCGCCACTACGCTCACGTGGACTGCCCCGGGCATGCCGACTATATCAAGAACATGATCACCGGCGCCGCTCAAATGGATGGTGCTATTCTCGTAGTATCCGCCGCAGACGGCCCGATGCCTCAAACCCGAGAACACATTCTCTTGGCTCGCCAAGTGATGGTGCCTTCAGTCCTCGTTTTCTTAAACAAAATGGACGTGGCTGATCCGGAAATCGCCGAACTCTCCGAAATGGAAGTCCGCGATCTTCTCACCAAATACGAATTCCCCGGGGACAAAACACCGGTCATTCGTGGATCCGCTCTCAAGGCTCTCGAAAATCCGGATGACGAAGCTGCCATCAAACCTATTCTTGAACTCTTTGACGCTCTCGATTCTTTTATCCCGGAACCGAAACGCGAACTCGACAAACCCTTCCTCATGTCTGTGGAAGATGTATTCTCCATCAAGGGTCGAGGAACCGTGGCCACGGGTCGTATCGAACAAGGAATTGTAAAAATCAATGAAGAAGTCGAAATCGTCGGAGTCAAAGACACACGAAAAGTCACCGTCACGGGTGTTGAAATGTTCAAAAAGACTTTGGATCAAGGACAAGCCGGGGACAACGTCGGATTGCTCCTCCGCGGTATTGAACGTGAAGAAATCGAACGAGGGCAAGTCATTGCCAAACCCGGTTCCATCACGCCTCATACCAAATTCGAAGCTGAACTTTATATTCTCACCAAAGAAGAAGGTGGCCGACATACGCCCTTCTTCAAAGGATACAAACCTCAATTCTATATCCGCACCACGGATGTGACCGGAACCATCGAACTCCCGGCCGGAGTTGAAATGGTTATGCCCGGTGATGAAATCAAGATGGTTGTAACCTTGGGCTGTAAGATCGCTTTGGACAACGGAACGCGCTTCGCCATTCGCGAAGGAGGTCGAACCGTTGGAGCCGGAGTGGTTGCCAAAATCTTGGAGTAATTAAAAAAAGAATTTCATGAGACCCCAAAAAACCCCTGAATAAAATCAGGGGTTTTTTATATCAAACACGAAGCGAAATGTCTCGCATCCCATTTACTCAAAAACTTGCCCCATTCTTTCTCTACAAGCTTCAGTAACTTTGAAAATATTTTTACTAAAAACTCCTTCTACGCCAACCAATGTAACCTCATTGGCATTCCTGCAAGCTTCGGTCCCTGGATTTATTGCCGCAATTTGATAAATTTGACCACATTGAACAACCCCATCACCTCTAATTGCCTGAATAAAATCACCAGGCCCATATAATCCATAACATTCTCCTCTAAAATAAACTTTAGTTAAACCCATAAATAACATGTAAATAAAAAGAAGAAAGAAAAATTATCATAATAAAAATTCACTAGCAATATCATTTTATTTCCCTTGACCATTCCATCGCTTTCCGCTACAAATAACACGCACAAAATGTGAGGTTCTGCTTTTAGGGCCTCCCTCGCTCCTCAACTCTCAAGAGTATGGAGCGGGACACCTCGGATTCTAATCGCTTTCCCATTCATCGGGAAAAGCCATCCATCCGAGGATCCACGTCGGTTTCTTTTTAAAACTTTTTATTTTTTATCTCTTCTCTTCTATGCCAGCCAAGAAAAAAGCATCCACCCCTTCGAAGACCGCAACCAAACCCGTTGCCCCAAAAACAACTCCCGGGAAACAACGCATCCGCATCAAAATCAAAGCTTTTGACCACAAAGTCATCGATGACACAACAAAACTGATCATCGAAACCGCGGAACGCAGTGGCGCCATGATTTGCGGCCCCATCCCACTCCCCACTAAAATTGAAAAATTCACCGTCAACCGTTCCACTTTTGTCCATAAGACTTCCCGCGAACAATTCGAAATGCGCACCCACAAACGCTTGATTGACATCACGGACAGCACTCCAAAAACCATTGAAATGCTTTCCAATTTAAGTCTTCCCGCCGGCGTGGACATCGAAATCAAAATGATTACGGACTAAAATGCTCCTCCTCTCCGTTCTCGCCACCGCGCTCGCGGATCTTGCCGGAGAAATCGCGGCAAAATATCACGATCTGACCAAAAATAATTGGTTTTTATGGCTAACCATAGTCTTTTTCGGGCTTGCCGGTTTCCTTTTCGCCAAATCGCTTCGCTTTGAAGGAATGGCCATTACCAACATTCTTTGGGTAGCATTATCCACCATTCTCGTCACCCTGGTCGGTTATTTTTACTTCAAAGAAACCATCTCCTTATTACAATGGATCGGAATAGGAGTGATTTTAATAGGATTAATTCTCGTCAGTTGGAAATAACCTAAATCCAATGAAAAAAATACTCATTATTACAACGCTTCTTCTTTGTTTAGGAGGATGTTTTTTAAATAAAGAATCGGAAACAAAACCCACCGATCCCTCAATTTTTATCAACGAAAGACTGGGAATAAAATTCACCTATTCCGCCGAGGAGTGGAAGGGGCAATTAGCCACCCAAGACAACCAAATCTTTTATTTATCTCCGGAAAACGGAATTACCGAATACATCGCCTTATTCACTAAAAATGAAAACGAAACCATCGAAGAAGCAATCCTCAGGATTGTTAAAGAAAAAGGATACGATTCAACAAAATGTAGGGTGGTCGATCGCGGAGCCTATTGGGGAAACCCAAGCTACGAAGAATACATATTGGACCTCGCAAATCCCAACATCGTCTACACGGAAGAAGAATTGGAAAAAATCGAAGAAGCCAATGTAACCGCGACACAAGAAGGCGGCCCCTTTAATGGAGAATGGAAGAAAAAAGAAATTTACAACCAAAGGCTGGTCCAAGCCTGTTCGGAATACGCAGAACCTCTTGGGTTGGGCACATGCAAAACCATTGGAAGTAAATTCATTTACAACAACCAAAATAAAATCGTTTTCTTGCCGGGATTGAACTGTAGTCCGTCTTTTTATCAAGAGGATTCCATTGAATTATTCGAGTAAAATTTATGATGCGGAAAAAACACACAAATAAAAACCAAGTCGGAAAGAGAGTTCGCAAGGGAAAACCAGCCGTTCCCCTTCGCGTTTAAAAATTCTCTTGACTCCAACCCCTTCCACCGCTAATCTAGGCGAGCTAATCTGTTAAAACAGAGTCGAGGTCCCGGCATTGCCGATCGATCAACACTCTCGAGGATTTAACCTCATAACCTCTGCCAACCATGTTAGGAATACTAGGCAAAAAAATCGGTATGACGCGCATCATTCAAGATGATGGCTGTGTGATCCCCCTTACGGTGGTCGAATGTACCCCCAATGTCATCACGCAAGTGAAGACCCCCGAAAAGGACGGATATCCGGCGATAGTCCTTGGGTTTGACGCGTTCAAAAAACCGTTTAAGACCCAAGCATTTCGCCACATCCGCGAATTCAAAATCGAAATCAAGGAGGGAGAAGAACTCCCCAAAAAAGGAGAAGAAGTTAAGGTAGATGTCTTTACAATCGGAGATCGAGTCAATGTAACCGGGACTTCCAAAGGAAAAGGGTTCCAAGGGGTCGTAAAGCGTCATCACTTTTCCGGAGGACGAGCCACTCACGGTTCTCACTTCCATCGCGAACCGGGATCCATCGGTATGCGTGCCAAACCGGGTTGTGTGAATAAGGGACATCGAATGGCCGGACACATGGGGGATGAAAAAGTCACCGTGGGTCGCGTTCAAATCGCCTATGTTGATCTTGAAAAGAATCTCATCGGAGTCAAGGGTCCCGTTCCGGGCGCCAATGGCTCTCTCGTTATTATCCGCCAGTCACGTAGCCTAGCGAAGTAATTTAATACTTTATTCTAAATACTTAATTAAGCGTCATGAAAGCACCTCTTTACAACCAGAAAGGCGAATCCATCGGAGAAGTTCCTCTCAATGAAACTATTTTTGGGGCCAAAATGAACTTGGGTTTGATTCAACAAGCTCTCATGCTCCAAGAAGCTAATTCTCGCCATCCGATCGCTCACACCAAATTACGCGGAGAAGTCCGTGGAGGTGGCCGAAAGCCCTACAAGCAAAAACACACGGGTCGCGCTCGCCAAGGTTCCATCCGCGCTCCTCATTATAAGGGAGGAGGTGTGGTATTCGGACCTCGTAATGTTCGCAACTTCACGCTCGCAATGCCAAAAAAACAACGTAGACAAGCTCTTTTTTCCGCATTATCCGGAAAAGCAAGCGACAAACAAATCATTGTTCTCGACGGATACGAAGCCAAGGAAACCAAATCCAAGTCTTTTGCCGCCATGCTTAAAAAACTCCCCGCCACTCGAAATACGCTTGTTATCATTTCCGAAAAAAACGACCTTGTTCAAAAATCATCCCGCAATCTCGAAAACTCCAAAACAATCCTGGTCAACTATCTCAATGTGCACGATCTCCTCAAGTATGAAACTCTTTTATTCTTCAAGGACGCTCTTCCAAAAGCGGAAAGCATCTTTCTTAAATAATTTTTATGGATCTCAGTCAAATTCTATTAAAACCCGTTGTTACTGAAAAAAGCACTCGTGAAGAGGCAAAAGGGAAATACACCTTTCTCGTCAACGATCATGCCACTAAAATCGACATCCAAAATGCAATCAAAATGCTTTATGGAGTAAAGGTTGAAAAGGTATCCGTTCGTCAAGTTTTGGAAAAAACTCGATTGGTGGGACGCGGTCGTGTTCTCACAAAGAGAAGTGCGGGTAAAAAAATCACCATAACATTGGAAAAAGGGAAAACCCTGGATCCCTATAAATTCAAAAAATAATTTTTATGACCACTATCAAAAAAGTAAAAGGCACAACCGCGGGACGACGACAAATGAATGTTTCCACGTTTGAAGAAGTGACCGTAGGCAAACCGTTAAAATCGCTTTGTTCTCCCCAAAACCGATGTTCTGGACGCAACAACCAAGGAAGAATCACCATTCGACATCGTGGCGGCGGAGTACGACGTCATTATCGCATTATAGATTTTAAGTGTGTTGATAATAAAGGAGTGGAAGGATCCGTTCGTTCCATTGAATACGATCCCAATCGAAACGCCTACATTATTTTGGTTTGTTATAAAAATGGAGATCGACGCTATCATCTTGCTCCTCAAGGCATTAAGGTCGGAGATAAAATTTTAACCGCCGAACGCGCCAAATTGCGAATCGGGAATAGACTTCAAGTCAAAAACATCCCTGTTGGTTTTAATGTTTTCAATGTGGAACTTGTTTCCGGGAAAGGAGGACAAATTGTCCGTAGCGCCGGAGCATGCGCCAAACTGGTATCTCTCGAAGGAGCCATGGTTCAAATCCAACTTCCTTCCGGAGAAATTCGCTTTATCCCGAAAGATGCCTATGCCACAGTGGGAATTGTAAGTAATGGTGATATTTCAAATCTGAAAATTGGAAAAGCGGGACGAAATCGCTGGAAAGGTCAACGCCCCGAAGTTCGTGGAAAAGCCATGAACCCGGTAGATCATCCTCATGGTGGAGGAGAAGGATGTTGTCCTGTGGGTATGCCGGGGCCAAAAACGCCTTGGGGTGCCCCCGCTCTCGGAGTTAAGACTCGAAAACGCAAAAATAGGACCGATATTTATCGCATTCGTGACCGCCGTGGCCGCAACTTAATCAAGACCACATTGGTTATCTAAAACGCACGAAGCGAAGCGAAGTGCGCTCCCCTATTTCTCTCCCCCAATTCAAAATTCAAAATCTAAAATTTCTAATTTCAAACCCCCATGTCTCGAAGTTCAAAAAAAGGCCCTTACCTCGATCCGAAACTCATCAAAAAAGTCGCCAAACTCAATGAAACGAATCAAAAGAAATTGATTAAAACATGGGCGCGCGCCTGTGTGATTGCTCCCGAGTTCGTTGGACACACCTTCGGGGTTCACAACGGAAAAGATCACGTCCCCGTCTTTGTCACCGAAGAAATGGTGGGACATCGTCTCGGAGAATTCTCTCCCACACGTAAATTCAGAGGACATGGCGGAAAACTCGCCAAAGCAGCGGAAGGAGGATCCCCTGCTCCCGCCGCCACTCCGGCTCCTGCGAAAAAATAGCCCCTTCTTTCTCTCTCAATTCAAAATCTAAAATTAATTTTCCCTTAGCCCTTATCCCATGATTGCCCACTTACGAAAAATTCGAATCTCTTCTAAAAAAGTGAACCTGGTTGCAGGAATGGTCCGACGAAAACCGGTACAAGAAGCCCTAGATCTCCTCAAGTACACGACAAAAGTCGGCGCAAGACCTCTCTACAAAACCATTCAATCCGCCGCTTCCAATGCTAAAAATAACTTTAAGCAAGATCTCGAAACCCTCGTAATTAAAGAAATTATTGTGACCGAAGGAATGACCTACAAGCGCTCTATGCCCGCCTCTCGCGGCCGAGCTCACCCCATTAAAAAGCGCACCTGTCATATCACGGTTAAAGTCGAAGCAGATCCTAATTTAATCAAAACTGCACCTAAAGCTGAAAAAAAAGAAAAACCGGTCAAAAAATCAAAATCTTCCAAATAATCACCTCTTAATTCACCCCTCATTGTATGGGACAGAAAATCAATCCAAAAGGCCTACGCATCGGCATCATCTTCACTTGGGACTCTAAATGGTTTGCGAACAAACACTTGTATCGCAAACTCCTACATGAGGACATTGCGGTTCGCGCCTTCATCAAAAATCATTTCAAAGAAGGGCACATTTCCAAGGTTGAAATTCTTCGTAACGCCGGAAATACTCAACTTGTAATCCACACCTCACGTCCCGGAATGATCATTGGACGCCAAGGCGAAGGCATTGAAGAATTCCAAAAAGTTCTTGAAGTAAAATTCAAACCATCTCGATTCAATATCACAGTAAAAGAAATTAAAAATCCGGATATCGATGCCTACTTGGTTGCAGAAAACATCTCTCAGCAAGTGGTCAAACGTATTTCTTATCGTCGCGCCGCAAAAACCGCAGTGCAACGAGCCATGGAAGCCGGAGCCAAAGGAATTAAAATCTTAGCCGCCGGACGCTTAAATGGAGTGGAAATCGCACGCGATGAAACCTTCACTGAAGGAAAAATCCCATTGCACACTTTCCGAGCGAACATCGATTACGCTGTTTATCATTGTAGGACCACCTATGGAATCATCGGTCTTAAAGTCTGGATCTATAAAGGAGATATCTTCACAAAAGTTTCCGAAATGATGGCCGCCGAAGCCGCTCAAAAAATAGCGGATAAAGATGAAGAGAAAAAATTTCCTCCAAGAAACCCTCGATTCCCTCGTCCTCGTCAATTCTAACCGTATTAATTTTTCACCATGTTACTTCCGAAAAAACAGAAATTCAGAAAGAGTCATCGCTCACGAAGCGCGTTAAAAGGAGTGGCTACTCGCGGATTCCGTCTCGCGTTCGGGGCTTATGGACTTAAAGCTGTGGCTGCCTGTGAAATCACATCCCGCCAAATTGAAGCCTCTCGCCGTGCGGTCACTCACTGCGTAAAACGCGGAGGAAAACTCTGGATTCGCATTTTCCCTCACACCCCTCTCACCAAAAAACCGGCTGAAGTCCGCATGGGAGGAGGAAAAGGATCAATCGATCATTATGTCGCTCACGTACTCCCCGGAACCATTATATTTGAAATGGATGGAATCGATGAAGCCACTGCGCGCGAAGCCATGCGCCTCGCCTCTCACAAGCTCCCTGTTAAAACCACTTTTGTTACTTCTGCTCTTCGTTAAAAATTTTCCCTATGTACACCTTTGTTGAACTTCAAAAAAAAGACATCAAAACGCTCAATCAAGAGCTCGAAACCGGTCGAAAAGATCTGTTGGCCGCCCGTCTCAGTGTTAAAATGAAGCAAAGTAAGAAATCCGACGCCATCACCAAAAATAAAAAATATGTGGCTCAAACCTTAACTCAATTGAATAAATTAAATAAAGAGGCTCAAGCCGACAAAAAATCTTCTAAAATTTAAAAATTCTAATTCCTTTAATTTCTCTCTGTCATGCACAGCAAAACCGGTATCGTCGTCAGCAAAAAAAATGATAAAACCATCGTGATTCGTGTGGATTCCCAACGCAAAGATCCCAAGTATCAAAAACGTTATATGGTTTCCAAAAAATTCCACGCTCACGATCCTGAAAATAAATTCAAAGAAGGAGACACCGTCACCGTGTACGAAACCCGACCGCTCAGCAAACTTAAACGCTGGACCACGGAACTACCAAAAATTTCCACACCTAAATCTTAATAATTATGATTCAAACTCAAACCCGTCTCGTGGTCGCCGATAACACCGGAGCGAAAGAAGTCATGTGCTTCAAGGTCCTTGGTGGCTCCAAACGACGTTACGCTCAAATTGGAGATGTGATCGTGGTCTCGGTAAAAAACGCCGCCCCGCGCGGACTGGTCCGCAAAAAAGCGGTGGAACGCGCCGTGATCGTACGACAAAAAAAGGAACTCAAACGCGCCGACGGATCCTATGTTCGATTCGATGAAAACGCGGTCGTGATCGTTGGAAAAGACAATATGCCCAAAGGAACTCGCGTCTTCGGTCCCGTGGCTCGTGAACTCCGTGAAAAAGGATTCCAAAAAATTATTTCCTTAGCCCCAGATGTAGTTTAATCTATTACTTCTCACACTATGAAGCTCAAGACAAACGATCAAGTCATCATTCTCTCCGGAAAAGACAAGGGGAAGAAAGGCAAAATCATGCGCGTCATGAAAAAAACCAACAAAATTGTGGTTGAAAAAGTGAACATCCGCGTCCGTCACATTAAAAAAACGCAATCCAAGCCCGGAGAAATCATCCGATATGAAGCGCCCATTGACGCCTCCAATGCCATGCTCATTGATCCCAAAACCGAAAAACCCACTCGTGTCGGCTACAAAATCCTCGAAAACGGTAAAAAAATCCGCATTGCCAAAAAATCCGGAACCGAAATAGAGGAAAAGGTCACAACCAAAGGCAAGAAAAAATAACCCCTTAATCTCATGAAAGAGACTTACAACAAACTGGTTCCCGTTCTCAAAAAAGAACTCAATATTAAAAACACGCTTGCTTTGCCTCGCTTGATGAAAGTCAATATCAACGTAGGGATTGGAAGTTATGTTCAATCCGGAGATAAAAATTATGATACCATCCTCGAAAACATCACGCGATTGGCCGGGCAAAAACCCGTGGTCACCAAGGCCAAAAAAGCCATTTCCAATTTCAAGCTTCGCATTGGAATGCCGGTGGGAATCACCGTCACCCTCCGAGGACAACGCATGTACGATTTTGTAAGTCGCTTGGTGAATATCGTTCTCCCCCGTATTCGCGATTTCCGCGGAATTACGGTTAAAGGATTTGATGGAAAAGGAAACTACAGCATCGGCATTAAAGAGGTTACCGTATTCCCTGAAGTGAATCCGGACAACATCACTCGAAATCATGGACTCCAAATCACGATCAGCACCTCCGCAAAAACCGATTACCAAGGTTATCGTCTCCTAAAAGGATTAGGTTTCCCCTTCAAAGATGAAGTGAAGGCCCCTGAAAAAGTTTAATTTAAATTTTAAATTTTAAAATTTCCAATTTCTCATGGCAAGAACAGCCCTCAAAATCAAAAATACCCGCACCAAAGAAGCGTTTGAAAAAGCGTTAAAAAGCGGAAAAAAACCGCGTCACTCCACCCGTATCTATAATCGTTGCGCCAAATGCGGTAAGGTGAGAGGTTACATCAGGCGCTTTGGTCTCTGTCGCATTTGCTTCCGAGAATTCGCCAACACCGGCATGATCATGGGAATCAAAAAATCTTCTTGGTAGCCCCGCAGTGCCACACAGCGGCATAAACAGATTTTCCCCCCTCTAAATTTCTCCTCTTCTTTCCTCTCCACTCCAAACACTCAACACTTAAATACTTCCACAATGCATACCGATCCTATCGCCGATCTACTCACTCGACTCCGAAATGCGGACCACGCCGGACTCGCCGAAACCCATGCTCCTTATTCCAAAATCAAAGAAGCCATGCTTCAAATCATGACAAAACAAGGACTCATCACGAATTTCCAGGTTGAAAAAAATAAAGACGGGTTCAAAGAAATTACAGTCACGTTGAAAAAACGCCCCACCCCATTGCACATCCGCCGCATTTCCAAGCCCGGACAACGCATTTATGTCAAAGCGGATAAAATCAAAGCTGTGTTGAGTGGGCTCGGGATAACGATTCTTTCCACCCCCAAAGGAATCATGAGTGGCAAAGAAGCCAGAAAAAATAAATTGGGAGGAGAACTCCTCTGTGAAATCGCTTAATTTTAACCTTAAAAACGATGTCTAAAGTCGGAAAAAAACCCATCATCATCCCTCAAGGCGTAACCGTCACGTTCGAAGCCGGCGTGTTCTCTGCCAAGGGCCCCAAAGGCGAACTTAAAATGACGCCCGCCCCTCTAATGAAAATCGAAATTCTTGAAAAAGAAATTCGCGTGAAACGCCCCAACGATGAACGCCAAAGCAAAGAACTCCATGGACTCACCCGAACGCTCATTAATAATATATTGAAAGGGGTCTCCGAAGGATTTTTTAAAAAACTCGAAGTAAACGGAGTAGGATATCGTTTCTTGGTTCAAGGAAAAAAACTCGTCCTCAGTCTTGGCTATTCTCATCCTATCGAATACTTAGCCCCGGCCGGCATTGAATTTAAACTCGATGAAGAAAAGAAAAATTCTCTCACTGTCAGCGGTATCGACAAACAAAAAGTGGGCCAAGTGGCCGCCGAAATCCGAGAATTCCGAAAACCAGAACCTTACAAAGGCAAAGGGATTAAATATGAAAATGAAATCATCCATCGAAAAGCCGGGAAAACAGCTGCCAAAGCCACCACCGCCTAAAAGATCACGCCTAGCAATCCATACCCATACTTATTACTCATTACACAATGCTTAAAAAAATAACACTCCGAAAAAAACGCCACGCGCGCATCCGTTCCAAAATATCGGGAACCGCGGAACGACCTCGCTTGGTGGTCTATCGCAGTTTGAAAGCGATATACACTCAACTGATTGACGATACCACCGGGAAAGTAATGGCTTCCACCTCGGATCTCAAGGTTAAAGGAGGAACCAAAACCGAACACGCCAAAAAAATCGGGGCTGAAATCGCCAAACTTGCACTTGAAAAAAACATCACGTCCTGCGTGTTTGATCGAAACGGTTATAAATACCATGGCCGCGTTAAAATCATAGCCGATACCGCACGCGAAAGCGGTCTTAAATTCTAATTTTCATAATTTTTCAAAACAATGCCAAAACCCAATAATCCTTCCAATAATCGCAACCGACCTCGCAATCAAGAGCCTAAAGAGTTCGAAGAAGAAGTCATCCAATTGGATCGCGTAACTCGCGTGGTCAAAGGGGGTCGCCGTATGCGTTTTCGTGCCACCGTGGCCATCGGGAATCGAAAAGGACGCGTGGGCGTAGGCATCGCCAAATCCGCCGAAGTGGTTGGAGCTATTAAAAAAGCGGTTACCGAAGCCAAAAAACACATGATCAATATCCCGATTTTCAATGACACCATCCCCCACCGAGTTTCCGCTAAATTCAAAGCTTCAAAAATCTTATTGATCCCCGCCGGCGCCGGAACCGGAATCATTGCCGGAGGAGCCACACGCATCATCATCGAACTTTCCGGGATTAAAAATATTCTCAGCAAATCTCTCGGATCTTCAAATCGTTTAAACAACAGCAAAGCCACCATTGACGCCTTAATCCAACTTCGAAAACGCGAAGAAAAGAAACCCGAACCCAAAGTCGAAGCTCCGGTAAAGCCGGTGGAACGCGTTAAAATTGAAGCCGAACAGACCGGAGCGAAGCGAGGGTCTCCTCTTCCCCCCAAAAAGCCTAATTCTAAATAACTCACTTTATCATGACGCTCAAAATCAATACGATCAAACCTAAATACGGAAGCCGAAAAACCACAAAACGATGGGGCCGAGGCGGAGGATCCGGCAAAGGAAATTTTTCCACCCACGGTTGCAAAGGACAAAAAGCTCGTTCCGGCGGCTGCAAAGCCCCGGGATTTGAAGGAGGTCAAACCCCTCTCTATTTACGCATGCCGAAATTGGGCGGATTCCGAAATCCGCGCCGCATCGAACACAAAGAAGTGAATGTGGGCGACCTAAACACCAATTTCAAGGACGGTGAAGTGGTCAACAAAGAAAGCCTTTTTCATAAAAATCTAATCAAAGACCTCGAGACTCCGGTCAAAATTTTAGGCAATGGCGAACTCTCTATCTCCCTCACCATTCACGCTGAAAAAGCCTCCAAATCCGCCATTGAAAAAATCGAAAAAGCCAAAGGCAAACTCGTCATAAGCCCTAAAGCGTAACGTCACATTTTTTCTTCCTCACTCCTTATGTTCAAATATCTCTCCCAAATCTGGCAGTCGAAGGATTTACGCAATAAAATTCTTTTCACTCTTTTTATTGTGATCGTGGTCCGCCTTTTGACTCATATTTCAATTCCGGACGTCAACATCGAAGCCTTAAAAATGGTCTTTGACCGAAATAAACTGTTGGGCGCATTCAGTATGCTCACAGGAGGTAGTTCTGAAAATTTCTCCATTGTACTCATGGGGCTTTCTCCCTACATCAACGCCTCGGTTATTTTACAATTGCTCACCGTCATTTCCCCCAAACTGGAAGCGATTTCAAAAGAAGGAGAAGAAGGTCGCCGCATCATCAACAAATACACCCGCTGGCTCACCTTTCCTCTCGCTTTTTTGCAATCCTACGGAATGATTCGAATTTTAAACGCCACGTCACAAGTTCCAATCATCGATAATTTAAACGATCCCTCGGTTATTATCCCCATCATGATTACCATCTCTGCGGGAACCTTGGTTCTTATGTGGCTCGGAGAACTCATCAGTGAACACGGCATCGGAAATGGAACATCCATCATCATTTTTGTCGGAATCATTGCCGGAATTCCTTCTGTTATTGCTTCCTCTTTGGCACTGGCTCAGCAAGATGCGCAACGCTTAATCCCCTTAGTGGCCACTATTTTAATCACTCTGCTTTTCACCGTGATCGTCATTCTGGTCACCGAAGGCCATCGTCGCATCCCCATCACGTATGCGGGACACAATCGCGGCAACACCAAAGGAGAACAGGCCAATCTCCCCATCCGAGTCAACCAAGCCGGTATGATCCCGATCATCTTTGCGGTTTCCATTGTGACCTTCCCTTCCATGGTGGGACAATTCTTCGTGAATGCTAAGTCCACATGGGTTCAAGTCATGGGGCAATTTTTTATAGATCATTTCCAATCCAGCAGCCCTCTTTATCTCACCTTGTATTTCCTTTTGATCATCGCCTTCACCTATTTCTACGTGAGTGTGACTTTCAACCCCGATAATGTGGCGGAAAATATTCAAAAACGCGGAGGCTTTATCCCCGGGCTTCGTCCGGGAAAACAAACCGCGGATTATCTCCGAAAAGTTTCCAATCACTTGAATCTCTGGGGCGGACTCTTCATCGCCGGCATCGCGGTTTCCCCCATCTTAATTCAACTCTTATTTAAACAAACGAGCGCAGGAGGCATCCCCACCATCATTGGTGGAGCCAGCCTTATCATCGTCACCGGCGTGGTCCTCGACATCATTCGCCAAACCAACGCACAAATGGTCTCGCACCATTACGAGAGATTTTATTAGCAGAAGTGAGCTTTCCCCCGCATTTTTCTTTCACCGTTCAAGCCGCACTTCCCTTCGCTCGGCTCTTTTGCTAAGGTAGAGGCAATTTAAAATTTATCATTCTTTATTTTATGGATTTGCTTCTTTTTGGTATGCAAGGCTCGGGCAAAGGCACGCAAGGTAAATTTCTTGTGGAACGTTATGAGCTCGTCAATTTCGTCACCGGCGATGAACTCCGTCGTCTCGCGCAAGAGCCATCCCCTCTTGGCCAAAAAATAAAAAGCATCATCGAAGCCGGACATCTGGTGTCCAACGAAGTGGTTATGGAAATCATTGAAAATTTCATGAAAAATCTACCGGCCGGAAAAAGCGTTCTTTTCGACGGCATCCCTCGGAACGAAGCTCAAGCCAAATCCTTCAACGACTTGATGAAACGCCTCAACCGTCATTTTCTCGGAGTCTTGATTGAAATTTCCGAAGACACGGCATTGAACCGCCTTTCCACTCGCCGTTTATGTAAACAATGCAAAACCGTGTACCCCGCGGCCTACGACAAGCCCATGTGCTCAGCCACTCTCGCCGATGGAACAATTTGCGAAGGTGAACTCGTGATTCGCACCGATGACGCCAACATGGACAGTATTAAAAACAGATTGAACGCCTACAACGACGAAACCCTTCCCGTGATTCAAGCCTACGAAGCCGAGAGCAAAATCATTCGCATCAATGGAGAACAAACCATTGATCAAGTGAACGAAGACACATGTGAAAAACTGGATCCGCTGTTAAAAAAATAACCCCCTTTCTCCGTGTCCATTCCCATCAAAACTCCGGCCGAAATCGAATCCATGCGTAAAGGAGGACATCTTTTAGGAGAATTTTTAAAAAAACTGGGAGAAAAAGTCACCGTCGGAATCACCCCCGTGGACATTGAACATTTCGCAAAACAACTCTTTGAAAAAGAAAACGTAACCCCGGGATTCAAAGGCTACAACGGATATCCTGCGATTTGTTGCATTTCCGTAAACGATCGCGTGGTCCACTCCATCCCCGATGAAATTCCGTTCAAGCAAGGAGATTTGGTAACAATCGACTGCGGATTGATCCTGGACGGCCTCAACACCGATGCCGCCATCAGTGTGGTCATCGGAGGGAAAACCGCAAACCCTCTTGCGGAAAAACTCAGCACAATCACACGAAAAGCGCTCTACTCCGCCATCAAACTCATCAAACCCGGAGTACGCACCGGCGATCTTTCATTCATGATCCAACGCACCGTCGAGCAAGCCGGATTTTCCATCATTCGCGAACTCACCGGACACGGCGTGGGCCGAACTCTTCACGAAGAACCCACGATTTACAATTATGGAAAACGCGGCAACGGGCCGGCTCTTAAACCCGGCATGACGATTGCCATCGAACCCATCACCTGCACCGGCGAACGCTTTATCAAAACCCTCAACGACCACTGGACCATTGTAACGCGAGACGGATCTTTAAGCTGCCAATGGGAGCACACGGTTTTGGTCACCGCCAATGGCCACGAAATTTTGACACCAGACACGTAACGAGCTCGAAGAGCGAGTGAACCCTCATTTCTCTGTTTTTCATTCATTTTTCGTCTATAATAAAATCATGAAACGCTCCCTCCTTTCCCTTCTTCGTTCTCAAACCGCAGAAACCCTGGCCGAAGTCATTATTGCTTTGGTTGTTTTAGCCGTTGGCGCAACCGGAGCCTCGACCTTGATCTACGTCTCCATTTCCGCCAATGCCGAAGGGGAGCAACGCATTGAAGCCTACAACCTTGCGCGAGAAGGAGTGGAAGCGGTGCGAAATATTCGCGACACCAATTGGCTGCGCTTCCCGGGGAATCGAACCGATTGTTGGGATGTGACACTTGAAACCACGGATCCCACTAAATGCAAGGAAGCCGATGGAGCTGTAAAAATAGGAAGTGCAGCCGGAATAAATTACGTGATTTACCCGCAACTCAATGAAACCGATGAAGGAGGAAACCCGGCCACGGATCTTTTTTCGTGGAAATTGGAAATTCTAATCCCGGACGGAACGGATGCAATGATCTACGAATACCCTTTTGGTGACGATATTTTGTATGTAAATGACCCGTGGCATACCTTGGGCGAAACACTCACGGAAACTCCTTATGAAAGAATTATAAGGATTGAAAAAATCGACAACACCATGATCGTTACTTCAACGGTTTCATGGCAATTCAAAAACCGCATGAAAACCGTCACGTTTATGGATGAATTAACTAATTATTAAGATGAAAAATTTTAAAAACCCCTCCGGCCTCTCTCTCATTTTCGCCATCATCACGATGACGATCATTATGGTAGTGGCAGGAACCATGAGTGCTTCATTTTTACGCGCCAACACTCGCAATATGGATCTCTTTCGCTCGATTCAAGCGTATTACGCGAGCCGTGCCAGCATGGAAAAAGCTATTGCCGACGTGGCGGATCACGGCATCGGCTATGAAAATTTCTCAAACACAGCAATCTCATGGGACACCAACCGAGACGGCACGGAGGACGTGACCGGAACGTATGAAATTTTCAGCCAAGCCAAACCATTGGATTGGCAAAGCGCCGGGAGCACCTGTGACGGGACTCAAGATTGCTACATCCCAATCCCGGGCACCGGCGACGTGGGCACGAGTTGCGACTTTGAAGACAGCTCGGCAAGCTGGGCTATTGGCGCCGACGCGGCCGACGATGACTGCAACTGGAATAGGATTGGGTATGGGGAAACGGTGACGATTCCATTATTTTATACAGACCCGGATTCTCCGGATGGAGATCTCGTCAATTCGTACATTACCGGGAGTGAAACATTCAAGTTGAGGGTGAGGACACCAATGGATCCGGATACGGGAATTCGCTACCAACTTGATGAGGGTGAAGATAAAGTCATCATGTATTGGGAATTCAATGGCACGTGCAATGATGGGGGAGATGATTATTCGTGTTACTTAACGCCAAGAACAAGAAAAGAAGAGGAAACTTTTATTTATGATGAAACCATCAACCATGCTACCGATTTTATTGTAATGGATATACAAGATCGATTCGGAGAAACAATCAAAGCAGGGGAAGACGATCAAGGGACCAAAAATGTTTTGATTATCCAATTTTTAACCACACGCACTATCCAACAACCCTATTTCAAAATAACCCTCCCTCAATCCCTCATCGCAGAAGATGGAATCACATCCATCCCCTACCTCGAATATCAACTCATAACCAACACCCCGATTGCAGACAACAAAATTGTCTATATTTCTGATGGGAAAGCCATGGGAAAGCTTGAAACTTATGTAAGACACATGCAAGCCACGCAATCAATAGAAAATAATTCCATCATTAATTTCGTGATCCAGAACTAGTTGACAAAAATTAAGGTAGAGTGTTATTATCAACTCCCATAAAGGGTTAACAATTTAACCCATAAAATATGAACAATTCACCCAAAAATTTCATTCTCACATCGTTGGCAGCCGCCACATTTGGGGCGGAGATCTCACCAGCGGCAGCAGAAACATTGTTAGTAGACACTTCCGATCACCAAGAAATTGTCGAGCTCAGATCTGTTACAGATTTAACAAGCACCCGTGCAGCGACACTAATGGACTCAACCAAAGAATATTTAATGGATGGTCAATATAATCCTGAAACAGAAGAACTCATAACAATTAAAAATAATCCCGAGGATGTAACGGCAGGCCCTTTTGTTATTAGAAATCCGGGGGATCCATTAACCATAAATGGAACCTTTTATCCAGTTGGAAGTGATGTCTATAAACTCAACGTCGGCACAACCACTGGGCATCTTTATTTCATGGATGAACCAAGCGGCGAAGCTTATACATGTTTAGGTTCAGATCCTTCCTCTTGTACCACGAACCCAACAGATCTTTCCGATTCCTTAGCTTATGCCATAGATGAAGAAACACATGGAACAAAAATTGCCGTTTCCGATCATGAATGGCAAATATTCGATACTGATGATTCTCCTATCGGAGATGCCGGAGAAATTGATTATGCTACAGATTTAACTATTTGCCCTAGCGGGGGGTATGCCTTCATAGCAGATGGAGGAAATGGGCAACTGAGAATTATTGACATGGATCCGACTGTTGCGGCTGAGATTGGGGCAGAAACATTATCAATAGTTCCAGACGTTCTTAAATGCGTCACTTCTTTGAGCACCGGGGAAATAAAACTTATAACAGGGGGGCTTAATGTGACGGGCGCTTGGGATGACAGTTTATTAATATTTAATGTTACCGACGGAGGGACATTAACTCTTGAAAGAACAATCTCATTAGGAGATGATCTCGGGAGCTACAGCTCAATAGCTGTAGATTCTGAATCGGCAGCCACCACTATTTATACAACTTTAGAAACCAATAGAAACTTAGGAGTAATAAATTTAGAAACTGGAGCGATGGAAACTACTGCCAGAAATAGCCTTTCTATTAATCCTCAAAGTTTATTTGTTATCCCGCCTCCACTCACTGACGCAGACAGCGACGGCTACGACTCCCTTGCCGATGGCGGCACAGATTGCGACGACACCAACGCCTCGATCAATCCCGGCGCCACAGAAACTTATTATGACGGCGTAGATCAAGATTGCAGTAGCGGATCCGATTACGACCAGGACGGCGATACTTACGACTCAACTACTTATGGCGGAAGCGATTGCGATGACGCCAATGCCTCCATCCACCCCGGCGCCACAGAAACTTGGTACGATGGCATAGATCAAGATTGTAGTGGCACATCGGATTGGGACGCGGATGGAGATGGCTATGATTCAGCAATCTATAGAGGTGAAGCAATGTATTTAATATCAACAGTTAAAGCGGGAGGCACTGTTGAAAGTGATACTTACGATTGCAACGATTTAAATGCAGGAGTTAATCCAGATGCAGAAGAAATCTGTACAGATGGAATCGATAACAACTGCGATACTCTAACAGATTCAGAAGATATAGGGGCTTGCCCGACAGACACAGGAGATGATACCGGTGACACTGGCGACTCGGATGCCGACACGGATGCAGACGCAGACACGGATACTGACACAGATGCTGATTCGGATACAGATACGGACGCCGACTCTGATGCCGACACCGACTCAGATTCTGATGCGGATACAGATACTGGGGGAGAAAGCTGCACCCCGGAAGTATTAGACGGAGAAACAGCCCCACTAAATTGTGACATCATTTGTTTCGATGAACCGGAGTGTGATGTATTCATCTACGGAGTTAAAGAAGGACCCTATACATATACCCTCGATGATGGGAGTGTAACATTAATACCAACAGGAGATGGAAGTTTAGGTATGGGATTATCAGACCAACTAGACGCTGACAATTTAGAAACCGCCAAACCAATAGGAGAAATTTTTGATCTTGGAGGGGCAGAAGCAGCCGCAATTTTCTTTTCTGATGCAAAGACTTCTATCGAAAAAGGCATTTTTACGCTCGAGATGGTAGATACATCAAAATTTGGGATTTATAAAAATATATCTTTAGGAAGCCCGGACACTCCAATTAATTCCAATAATTTTGGAGATTTCTTTAAAGTAGAAAAAGGTGCAACGATAATTACAGAAGATGGAAGACCTCAAGAAGGAACAACGGCTAAAGAAATTTTAAATGTCTGCCAAGAAAATCCAAACGCTTGTGCGGAAGAATTAACCAAACCCACAGAAGAACCTAAAGTATGCGGCTGTTCTTCAACCCCAAAAGAATCACCAAATGATTTATGGGGATTAGGAGGATTGGGATTGACGTTAGGTCTTGCAACAATGCGCCGCCGCAAAAAAATAATTGAACTTGGAGAAAATCCATATCCATCAAGCCCAGATTCTGCTGATAAAAGCTAGTTTTTCATCTTAAATTCAGGTATAATATAAGGATAAACTCTATCCTTATTTCGGATGATCCAAAAATCAAAAACAAAAAAACGTCTCATTACAGGGATTCTAACCATGGTTGGAATCACTTTTTTAATGAGTTTATTTGCCTTTTTAAATCCTCTCGGAAAATGGCAACTCAAACTGACAAGCCATTTATATAACCGCCAAGCCCCCAGTGATGACATTGTCATTATCGGGATTGATGAAAACAGTATTGACGATGAAAAAGGACTTGGAAGATTCAATGGGTGGAGCATCCTTTATTATGATCAGGTTTTAAAAAACATCGAAGCCGCCAATCCAAAAACCGTAACTTTTGATATTCTTTTTTCTCAAAAATCCAGGGGCATCTCAGAACAAGCACTCAATGAAATTTTAGCAAAAAATCTAACCGCCAAAGAATACATAAAAGAAACGATCAGTTATCTTGACGCCATCCATCCTGAAGATGAAATTTTCTCAACAACACTCCAGCAATTTAATAATATTATCCTTGGAGAAAGTTTTATTTCAGCACCAGGAACAAACATAATCCAACAAGCATACCCCCCTTTAGAGCTATTCAAAGAAAACACTGAAATCGGAAATGTTTATATGAAAAAGGATCCCGACGAGATTATAAGACGAATCCCCTTCAGTGTTTGGAATGAACAAATGCAAACAGCACAAAAAACCCTTGCTGTAAAAATCATTGAAATTTACAACAAGGAACTTATCACTTCTTTAAATGAAAATTTAGATAAAAACAAAAACTTTTTAATCAATTACAACGGGAAACCTTATTCTTACAATATAATTTCTTTCATTGATGCCTACAATGGGGCCTTTGACGGATCCGAAATTAAAGACAAAATCGTTCTTATTGGGGTTATTTCTAAATCGATCCAAGATCACACCATGACCCCCACCTCCTACGACACCCCCATGCCCGGAGTCGAGGTCCATGCCAATGCCATTCAAACCATCCTCGAAGAAAAATTCCTGCATGAGCAATCGGTCGCGTCCCAAACAATAACTATCTCAATCCTCACCGCCCTGCTCGTCACCACCCTCCTCATTCTCGGCGTAATCCCCGGCCTCGTGATCACCATTCTCACCATCGCCAGCTACTACCTTTCCGGCCAATTCTTTTTCAATCACGGACTCATCATCAACTTTGTGTATCCGATTCTCGCCTTATTCGCGGCCTATCTCACCATCACGCTGTACAAATCCCTCGCCGAAACTCAGGAGAAAAAACAACTCACTTCCGCGTTCTCCAAATACGTGAACAAAGACCTCGTGGCCCAAATCGCCAACAACCCGGACGTACTCAAGCTTGGCGGAGAAAAACGCACGGTCACCGTCTTCTTTTCCGACATCGAAAACTCGACCTCTCTCTCCGAAAAAATGGATCCTGAAGCCCTCGTCTCCCTTCTCAACGAATATTTCACGGCCATGACCGACATCATTCTCAAAAATAAAGGCACGGTGAATAAATTCGAAGGTGACGCCATCATGGCATTCTGGGGCGCGCCAATTCCGGAACCGCAACACGCCATGCTCGCAGCCCAAAGCGCGATCGAATGCCGCGTGGCCATCAAAACCCTTCACGAAAAATGGCTCAAAGAAGGCAACAAACCTCTCATCGAATTCCGCATCGGCCTTGCGTCAGGGGAAGTCATTGCCGGAAACATCGGATCTCAAGACCGCTTCGACTACACAGTCATGGGCGACATCGTCAACCTCGGCTCCCGCCTCGAAGGCGCGAATAAAGAATACGGCACACGCATCATGATTTCAGACCTCACTTTTGCCGCAATTAAGGACGAATTTGAAACCCGCCACCTCGACCACCTCCGCGTCAAAGGCAAAGAACACCCGGTCGACGTGTACGAATTGCTCACATTCAAAGGAAAACTCGAGGATCGCCATCGCCAAATCATCGACACCTTCCATGCCGCAATGACGTTGTATCATGATGGGAAATTCACAGAAGCCGAACAAAAATTCCAAGAGGTGAAAAAACTCGCTCCCCTCGACAAAACCACGGACATCTATCTCACCCGCCTCGCGACGCTCAAGCAAAACCCACCCGCAAACTGGGATGGAACGTGGACGCTGGAGACGAAATAAAAAAATCCATTTTCCATTTATTTTCAATACCCGAATTTAATTTTTTCCTATAAAATGGGGCCATGTCCTTCCGCCCCTCCTTTACCCTCATCGAAATCACGGTCGCAATCACTTTGTTCGCGATTTTGGCAACCGCAGGCGTGGTCATGGTGAGCAATGTTTCCAATGCCGCACGCAAAGTGGAGATGGAAGAATACCTGTACACCGAGGCGCAAAACCTCCTCGAAAAAATAGCGCGAGAAATTCAAGCCTCAGGCATCGACTACGAGGAGTACTACAGCCGCAATGTAATCCAAGTCAGCGTAGACCCCATCACCGCAAAAACATTTGGGGAAAACTACGGAGAATATCATAAACAATTTTTCAATCCCGGATCCGATGACGATTATGGAGCCCTTTGTGTGGGAGGATCCATTTCCTATCCTGACCCCTTGGGATCCGGATGCTCTCCGAACACAAGCACATTTGACTACGACACCGGAATGAATCCTTACAATGGATCGTTGTCCAATCCGGACACAGCCAATGCTTTTTGCGAAGGGAGTTCGGATTGTTCGAGTGAAAACTCCTATTACAAAACCAACGAACTTTTTCTCATCAATAAATCCGGAACCGAACGCACGTATTTTATCCTTCACAACGGGACGGTCCCAAGCATCAATACCGTTAAACTCACCGGAACCGATACCGACGGAAACGGACTTGTGGATGCCTGGCATTGTTCCGACGAATACATGTGCACTTTCGACTCTTACGGAAACCAACTCCCCGACCCGGCAGATCTAACCAAGGGAAATGACGACAACGAAGACTTCAAATCCATCTCCCCTCAAACCCTCTACATCGACGAACTCACTTTTTACATCACCCCGCTCGAAGATCCGTTTAAAGGATATGCCGAAAGTAGCACAACAAGCGGGGGCACTTTTGAAAGTGTTCAACTTCAACCTCGCGTCACAATTGTATTAAAAGCACACTATCAAACGTTCAGCGCAGACGGGATTACGCCCATCGATTTTTCCGAGGCCGGCCATCTCTTGGGCCAAGCCCCAACCCTCACTTTGCAAACCACGGTGGGAACAGGGGTGACGAACGTGATCCCGGCCTACACTTCTCCGTAAAAAGGCATTTCGCTCCCATGCGACCGCTTGCCCCCCCCCTCCACCCAAAAAAGAGAGGCGGTGTGTTTCCTGAGTCGCATTTTCAAGGAAAAAACGCCGAAGATCATGATCTGAGGCGTTTTGCTCCCATGCGACCGAATGCCCCCCCCTTCCACCCAAAAAAGAGGGGTGGATGTTCCCGAGATCGCATTTTTTCAAGGGAGGTTCTGCGAGGATCATGATCCGAGCAGGTTCTCCCCATGCGATAGAGGGAATATCCGTCCCTCTTTTTAAATAGTTTCAAACAATTTTGACAAAAACCAACAACCCAATCCGTTAAAATATAGATATTTCGAAAAACACCCACTTTAAAAATCATCAAATAAAATCTTGCACGCCCTCAACACATCATGTAGAATCCTAGCGCTTTAACCTAAGCTTTCGCTTAACGTAAGCACTTTTCAATCTTTATGGTCAAACAGGTAATTCAGGTTGACGGAATGGTACTCGAATGTCTGCCTAATGCAACTTTCAAGGTCAAGATTGAAGATGCCAATTACCCGAGTGATCACCCTATTTTGTGCCATTTGTCCGGAAAGATGCGCGTCAATTACATTCGCATCATCCCCGGAGACAACGTCACTGTTGAATTGACTCCTTACGATCTTTCCAAAGGCCGCATCGTTTACCGCCATAAAGGGAAACGCCCCCCCAAACCGATTGCCGAAGAAAATTCTTCCGCGGAAAACGTCCCTCATGAAGAAATTCAATAATAATTTAAATCCCTCATCTCATGAAAGTCCGAAGCTCTGTCAAACCCATCTGCGAAAAATGCCAAGTCATCAAACGAAAAGGTATTATTCGAGTCACGTGCAAATCCAAACGACGCCACAATCAACGTCAAGGATAACAGACCCGCAGCGAAACGAAGGGTCCGCATTTCGCATTTTCTTCTCTTCATACTAACTTCTCAATACTAAATACTTTCCAACTAACCCCTAACTTATGGTCCGTATCGCCGGCGTCAATCTTCCTCCAAACAAACGCATGGAAATTGCCCTTACCTATATTTATGGAATGGGTCGCAGTGCCAGCACAAAGCTTCTCGACGAACTCAATATCGACAAAAATATTCATGCCAAAGATTTAAGTGAGGCGGATGAAAAAAAACTACGTGAAGCCATCACAAAAATCACCACCGAAGGAGATCTTCGTCGTAAACGCGCCATGGATATTAAGCGCCTTCAAGACATTGGTTCTTATCGTGGTTTTCGCCATCGCAAACGCCTCCCGTGCCGCGGACAAAAAACCAAATCCAACGCTCGCACTCTCCGAGGGAAAAAATCCGTGGGAGTCGGAAGCGGTCGCAGTAAAGAATCTAAGACCTAAACCCCGCTCACGAAACATATTCACAGAGCGAAGCGAAATGAGCTTTCCCTTCTGCATCCATCCTAACTTCTATATACTAAATACTTCATACTAACTTTTATGGCCAATACCCCACCCCCTGAAAAAAAGTCGGAAAAAGCCCCTGAAAAAGGAGCTGCAAAAAATGCTGAAAAAGCCGGAGCCGGAAAATCCGGTGCCGAACCGGCGGTGGCTCCCAAAAAAGTGAGTCGCAAACGCCGCAATGTGCCCGAAGGTCGCGTCAACATTCACGCAGGATTCAACAACACCATCGTGACCGTGGCCGAACCGTCCGGAAACGTTTTGGCTTGGGCTTCATCCGGAGCCAGCGGATTCCGCGGAAGCAAAAAATCCACTCCTTATGCCGCGCAAGTCGCCGCTGAAAACGCGATCGAAAAAGCAAAAGCCTACGGCTTGATGAAAGCACACGTGTTTGTAAAAGGGATTGGCAACGGCCGAGAACAATCCATTCGTGGATTGATCGCCGGAGGCATTGAAATTCTATCCATCACCGACGTTACACCGGTCCCACACAACGGATGCCGCAAACGCCGTGAACGCAAGGTTTAATCTTCTATATACTAATTCTTCTTTCTTATGTCCCGATACAGAGGTCCCAGAGCGAGGCACTGCCGAAGACTCGGAGTCAACATTTACGGCTCGGAAAAATTCGATAAAATTTTGGCAAAACGCAATTTCCCACCCGGAATGCACGGCCAAAGTCATTTTTCCAAAAAAACGGAATACGCCAAACAATTATTGGAAAAACAAAAGGCGCGTCTCATGTTCGGACTCACGGAAAAACAATTCCATAACTATTACAAAAAAGCGGAAAGCGGAAACGGAGTTACCGGAGAAGAATTACTTCGTCTTTTGGAACGCCGCCTCGACAATGTGATTTACCGCACGGGATTCGCAAAAACTCGCGCCCAAGCACGCCAAATGGTGGGCCACGGTTTATTTAAAATGAACGGACGACGAATCACGATCCCTTCCATTCAAGTTAAAATCGGTGACAAAGTTGAAATTCGCACCAAAAACGCAAACAGTCCCATTTTTGAAAGCGTAAAAGCGGGCAAAGAAAAAATTAAACCACCCTCTTGGCTCAAAGCCGAAGCCGCAAAATTGACCTTGGAAGTGGTGGCCCTTCCGGAAAAAGACGATCTCGAACAACTCATCCAAAGCAGTTTGATCGTAGAGTTCTACTCCAAGTCTTAAAAAGTGTAGCGCAGTGACTTGTCCCTCTTTTTCTCTCCCCTCTTCACCCTCCATAAAGTACTAACTTCCCTTCACCCTTTTAATCCTCACCCCATGCATATCATTCAGGAAGAAATCGGTCTCCCCAAATTCGATTTCAAACGCCTTGGAGACAACCATGTTCTTTTCACTTTTGCCCCACTCCCTCCAGGTTATGGAATGACTTTGGGAAACGCACTTCGACGTGTTTTGATCTCTTCATTGCCCGGCGCCGCCATCACCGCGGTTAGAATCAAAGGAATTTCGCATGAATACAGCACTCTTAAAGGGGTAAAAGACAGTATTCTTGATATCATTCTCAATCTTAAAAATGTGCAACTTAGAAAAGAATCCCGAGGAGCCACCACGGTCAAACTTAAAAAAACCGGGCCCGGCGATATTTTGGCCAAACATTTTGAATTCCCGAGTGACATTGAAGTTTTAAATCCCGATCAATACATCACCAGCCTCGATTCCAAAACCACAACATTGGAAATGGAAATCACAGTGGAAAAAGGCGTAGGTTACCGACCGGTTCAACTCGAAAAGAGCGACGTCCCGGGCTTGATGCAAGTGGATGCCAACTTCTCTCCGCTCAAACACATCCGTTACGATGTGGAATACACTCGTGTCGGCCAAATGACCAACCTCGATAAATTGATGATGGAAGTGCAAACCAACGGCGCTCTCACTCCGGAAGAAGCCCTCAAATTCGCCGCCAACATCCTCAAATCCTACTACAATCTCTTCGATATTACAGACAAAGATGTGGAACCCGAATTCGTCAGCGACTACAAGAAAATCATGGAAAAAGCGTCCAAAGAAGAACAAAAGACACCGGCTCAAGAGACCTACACTCCGATTGAAATTCTGGGTTTGTCTCCTCGCACGTTAAACTCTCTCATCAACGGTGGCATCGGATCCATTGAACAACTCGTCAAATGCTCCGAAGGCAAATTGTCCAACCTGAGAGGGTTCGGTAAAAAAGCGTTGACCGAAGTGAGCGATGCGTTAAAAGGACGCAACCTCGCTTTGACCGACGACAACAATCCTGAAGAATCGGTGGAAAATTAACCTAAAATTTAAAATTCAAAATTTCTAACTTCTCTTTATGCGGCATCGAACCAAAAAATTAAAAATCGGCGGACGTGAACCGGATCATCGCAACGCGCTGGTAAAAAACCTGATCACTTCTCTGATTTTGCACGAAAAAATAAAAACCACCGAAGCCAAGGCCAAAGCCATTGCCCCTCGAGTGGAACGCCTAATCACCAAAGCCAAATCCGTGGCTTCGGGCGCCAAACTCGAACGCGAAATCATTCGCGAATTCAAGGCCTCACTCTTTGACGAGAATGCTTCTCGCAAACTTCTCGAAGAATTGACAAAACGTTATTCCGATCGCACTTCCGGTTTCACCCGCATCACCCACTTTAAAAATCGTCCCGGTGACGCGGCCCCGGTTGTTTATATTGAACTTGTTTAACCTAAAAAACGATGAAAAAATTAACCCATGCGGCCAAAATCACTGATTTCAAACGAGAATGGTTTCTCGTGGATGCGGAAAACGTCGTGGTTGGAAAACTAGCGACTCAAGTGGCCAAAATTCTCCGCGGAAAAGAAAAAACCACCTTCAGTCCTCATGTGGACTGCGGGGATTATGTGGTGGTGATCAATGCGGAAAAAGTCGCACTCACTCGCAACAAAATGGAAACCAAAATTTATCGAAAACACACCGGATGGTGGGGACATCTTCAAGAAGTCCAAGCCAAAACCGTGGTGGAACGCCAGCCCACCCGCCTTGTACGCGATTCAATCTACGGCATGTTGCCCAAGAACAAACTGCGCGATCATTTCATGAAAAAACTCTTTATTTATGCCGGTCCGGAACACAAACACACCGGACAAAATCCAAAACCTATTAAAATTTCTTAAATACTTCATACTAACTTCTTCCTATGCCCACCAAAAAAGAATCTTCTGAAACAAAAGCCGAAGCTCGTGCCGAAAAAAGCGAAAAAGGCATGACTTTTTCCGGTCATTATTATTCCGCGCTCGGCAAACGAAAATGTGCCGTGGCCCGCGTGAATCTTTATGAAAAAGGGCAAGGACGAATTGTGATCAACGGAGAACCCTATAAAAAATACCTCACCATCAAAGAAACGTACGAAATCGTACAATTTCCACTCAAACTCACCGACCATTTAAAAGATGTCGATGTTTCGGCCTTGGTGGAAGGCGGAGGCTCTCATGCCCAAGCTGAAGCCATTCGTCATGGCATTTCTCGTGCTTTGATTTCTCTCGACATGTTGCTTCGCCCCACATTGAAAAAAGCCGGACTCCTCACGCGCGACTCTCGTATCAAAGAACGCAAGAAATACGGTCTCAAACGTGCTCGCCGAGCTCCGCAATTCAGCAAACGCTAACGCGAAGTCCCGCAACGCGGGACAGAGCGCCTTGAGTAGCGATTGAATTTGGCTTACCGCTAAATTTTCACGTAAACGTTGAAAACGGCTTTTCAATTTTTAGCCACATGATAAATTCTACTCTGCAAAATCCTCCCCAGGAAGGATTCTTTATCTGTTAAATTTTATGCAGGAACTTGGTGTGCAATCCAAGCCTCTAAAGCAGCGGCTTTATCAAAAAGGGGTTGTTCAGAAACATGCTTGCCCTCCGCTCTAGCCCTAGAAGCCAAACGTCTTTGAAGAGAGGCTTCAGACCAACAAATAGGCTCACCAGATCCTCCCCTCCCCAAAAAATCTTTTATTCAGCTTTATCTTCTGCCTTTTGTCTTTCCTCTAACGCTCGTTGATCTGCTAAAAATGCCTCTAACGCACGATCACGATCAAAAACGGCATCAGGTTCTCCCTCCTTTTTAAAAAGATTCCAAAGCTGCGTCCCAGCCAAACAACCAGGGCATTGAGCGTAAGCCGTCCTGGCAGCCCTAGGCCCTTTTTCCCCTGATTGAAAGCCCCTATTCCTTCGCCATCGAGCCATCATAAAAAATTTATCTTTTCGAGCTTGGCTTATAACCTTGCCTTTTTCGAGAGCTTCTCTTAATTTGCAACAAACTCCTACTACATTTGTGCGCGGATCCAAATAAAGCTCTTCAAATTCAGGACATCCACTCCCTCCTGTTCCGACACAATCCGCTACATTTGTATGATCAGCCAAAGGAACCAATCGCACAGACTCATCGAGTAAAAAAGTCATGGTGGGTCTCGGTTCTGCGCAATGTTGTGTAACCAAGATTAGATCTTTGGATGATTGCTCTTCTACAGCCATAAAAAATGGATTTAAATTTAAAATTACGAAAAAATTAAACACAATAAAAGCAGTTTAGTCAAGCCCATCCTTATCATTTTCCCTCCTGCGCCACAAAGCATTTTCCTATACAATAACCCTATGCGCTTCGACATTCTCACCCTTTTTCCATCCTTTTTCACCCAAAATCCCTATTTTGAATTTGGGGTCTTGGGCGAAGCCCTCAAAAAAGGAGCCTTTGAGCTGAACGCACACGACATTCGCGCGTACTCCAAGGAAAAGCACAAAAAAGTCGACGACACGCCCTATGGCGGAGGCGCAGGCATGGTCATGACCTGCCAACCGCTGTTCGATTCCATCAACGCGGTCAAAAAACTTCAAAAAAAAGCATTAAAAAAATCCGGGCCCGTCATTTTTCTCACCCCGCACGGCAAACCATGGACCCAAATCCGCGCGGAACAATACGTTAAAAAATACGACGGCCTCATCTTGCTCTCCGGTCGCTACGAAGGCATTGACCAACGCGTGCGCGACACGCTCGTGGACGAAGAAATCTGCATCGGCCCTTATGTCGTCACCGGCGGCGAACTCCCAGCCATGATGATGATCGATTCCATGGTCCGCCTTTTGCCCGGCATCCTAGGCAATTCCGATTCTCCGGAAGAAGAATCGTTCAGCAAACGCCTGGATCGCAAAAAAGAATACCCGCACTACACAAAACCCGCAGACTACAAAGGCCTCGCAGTCCCGGACGTGCTTCGCTCCGGCAATCATGCTGAGATTGAAAAGTGGAGAAGGGGAAAATTAAAGTAAAGAATTCCATTCCGCGCGATAAGCCTCTTCTCGAGCGATTTCTATTGTTGCCTTTTGTCGCTCTAAAATTTCTCTTTCTATTCTTTGTTGCCTTAAAATTTCTCTCTCTTCTTTTTCTAATCCTTTTTTAAATAAAAAAAGTTCTTCCCTTCTTTGCCTTCCCTCTTCCATTAACTCACGCCTCGGGGCAAACTCTGCCATCAATTCTTCAATTAAACCCCGAGAAGATTTATGAGTCACATAAAGAATCCCGGTTTTAAAATCTTGTAAAATCACCACAGGAAAATTTTCCTCGTAATCAACAATCCAAAACTTTCCTCCATCAGGACTATTCACTTCTCTCATACGATCCCCTAATATTGCCTGCATTTCTTCGAAAGAAAAAGACAAATCACAATTGCGTCGAAAAGGCACAGGATCCGACACGGCATCAAAATTATCTTTAATATGAAGCGACATCTTAAATATTGATAACTGATCCTTTAAAAAATCATTCGGGATAAATAGAATTGATACTAGACAAACATCTCCCATTAAAAGCCCGTCGAATTTCCAATTCATTCGCTTGCCTTGATGCTTGAGCAGAACTTAACGCTACTTGAGCTACCACACAATCACCCCCATCCTTCTGGCATCGCGCTAACCCTTCACGAGCTATTTCCTCCTTAATAGCAAAAGCCTGATCCATTACGATAAGGGGACCTTGACTACTCACTACTTCACAGTGCTTTTCCACAACTTCAAAAGCCACAGAAGGGGCAACGCAACCTGTTGACGCCAACAAGAGAGGCAAAACCAATGATCTCAATCCATGACCTAATCCCATAATTATTTTTATTAAAAAATTTCACTAAAAAAGGATAAAATCCTAACACTTTATCGGAAAATGTCAACCTATTCACTGAGACACCAAATTTATCCACAAAATTCCCAATGATTTTCGTGTATAATTTTCATGAATTCAAAATCTCCTCCCTCACTGCTCAATGCCAAATTCAAGCTCCCCTTCCGGCCTCACCTCCAAAGACGCGCAAGCCCGACTTTTGCAATACGGCCCCAACATTCTAAAAAAACATCATAAAAAGCCGCTCATCGTTTTGTTTTTAGAGGAATTCAAAGACCTTATGGTGATTATTTTAATCTTTGCGGCAATCATCGCCGGCATCGGAGGTGAACCCATAGACGCAAGTGTGATCTTATTTATTGTGGTGCTCAATGCCATGATTGGATTTATTCAAAAATTCAAAGCGGAAAAAGCACTCGAAGCTCTACAAAAAATGCTTTCCCCCAGCGCCCGCGTCCTGCGTGACGGAAAAGTCATCCAAATCAACGCTTCACAAGTCGTACCCGGTGATATTCTTATTTTAAATGAAGGCGACAACATTGTGGCCGACGCCCAACTTCTCGAAGAAAATGAACTCGAAGTCAATGAATCCGCGCTCACCGGAGAATCCACTCCCGCAATCAAAAATGTCATTGCCATAAATGAAAAAAATCCGGCGTATCAAGCCCATGAAACACAAATTTTCATGGGAACCTCGGTCACTCACGGCACCGCACACGCCGTAGTTCTAAGCACCGGCATGAACACCGAATTCGGCAAAATCGCGCATCTCACCCAAGACACTAAAAAAGATAAAAGTCCGCTACAAAAAGAACTGCTTAAAATTGGAATTTTTGTTGGAAAAATCACACTGGTTATTTCTTCGATCCTATTTTTGACCGGATGGATTTTACAAGGAAAAGCATTCACTTCTTCTCTGTTATTTGCAACCTCCGTGGCTGTCGCCGCCGTACCCGAAGGTCTCCCGGCCACCATCACCATCGCTCTCGCCATCGGCGTCCAACGCCTTGCCAAAAAACGCGCAATTGTCAAAAAACTCTCCTCCGTGGAAACGCTAGGCTCCACGACCACCATCTGCTCTGACAAAACCGGAACCCTAACCAAAAACGAAATGACGGTGGTTGAAGTCTATCTCTTGGGCGAAAAAATAACCGTAAAAGGCACCGGCTATTCTCCCGTCGGGGAATGGAGCAATATCGAACACTTAAGTAAAATCGAGCCCCTTTGTCGCACCGCAGTCTTATGCAACAACGCCACCCTTACTCGCACAAAAAACACATGGCAAATCATCGGAGATCCCACCGAAGGGTCACTGCTCACCGCCGCAGCCAAAGCCTCATTCACGATGGAAAAAATGAATCAATTTTACAAACGACTGTATGAATTCCCTTTTGACTCCAATCGAAAAATGATGACCACTCTCGATCAAGAGAAAAAAACACACGAAGTGACGGTGCATCTCAAGGGCGCCCCCGATGAAGTGTTGAAAATTTGCACACACGTTTATGAAAAAGGGAAAGTGGTTCTTCTCACTCCTCAAAAACGAAAAGAAATTGAGTCTATGAATACACTCATGGCCGGCCGTGCACTCCGTGTCCTCGCGTTTGCCGAACGTCCGCTCAAAGCTACGGAATTACCAAAAATCAAAAAAGGCTGCGACAAAAAATCAATTGAAAAAGGCATGGTTTTCATCGGGCTCATGGGCATGATCGATCCGCCAAGGCCCGAAGTCTATGAAGCGGTAAGGCTGGCACATGAAGCCGGAATTCGCATCATTGTGATCACCGGAGACTACGGTGAAACCGCGTACGCCATTGCCAAAGAATTAAAAATTCTGACACGAAAAAAAATTAAAATAATTACCGGAGACGAACTCAAAAACATTTCCGAATCTTCATTGACAAAACTTTTCAAACAAAAAGACTATGACTTTGTTTTTGCAAGAGTAAGCCCGGAGCACAAACTTAAGATCGTTCACGCACTCAAAAAAAACGGCGAAATCGTGGCCATGACCGGTGATGGAGTCAACGACGCTCCGGCGTTAAAACGAGCCGACATTGGCGTGGCCATGGGCATCACGGGCACCGATGTTTCCAAAGAAGCCGCAGACATGATTCTCACAGACGACAGCTTTAACACGATCGTCACCGCCATAGAAGAAGGCCGAACCGTTTACAACAATCTCAAAAAATTCGTATTTTATATTTTTTCCGGAAACATTGGGGAATTGATCACCATATTCACCGCCATTATTCTCAATATTCCGGCTCCGCTCACCGCAATCTTAATTCTTGCGATAAACCTTGGAACCGATGTACTCCCCGCAATCGCCCTCGGAGTAGAGCCACCCGAATCCGGACTCATGCAACAAGCCCCAAGATCTCAAAAAGAACACATCATCAAAAAAGAATTCTTAATTCGTTTTTTCTACGTTGGAATATGGATTGGAGTCATTGTAATCAGCATGTATTTCTGGATCCTCCATCGCTACGGATGGCATTGGGGAGAACCGCTCGATACGGAAAATTTAATTTATTTAAAAGCTTCCACTTCTTCTTTTGCCCTTCTCGTATTCATCCAAATGGCCAATGCATGGAACGCCCGTAGTACGCATCATTCTATTTTCAAAATGGGGATGCTTACAAATCGATGGCTTTTAGGGGCGGTGTTGATTTCAATTTTAACCGTGATCGCCTTTGTACAAATATCATTTTTTCAAAAATTCCTGCACACCACCGGCCTTTCGCTGGAAGAATGGGGCCTCATCGCTCTCGCCGCTTTTACAATTATTGTCGTGGAAGAAATAAGAAAATTATTCTCTCGCATTTCAATTTAAAATCTAAAATTCAAAATTTCTAATTTCCCATGCTCTATCTCCGCATCAAAGTCCTTCCCAAAAGCCCCAAAACAGAACTCATCGACACCCTGGCGGACGGCACCCTTAAAATCCGTGTGGCCGCGCCTCCGGAAAAAGGAAAAGCCAACAAAGAACTCATTCATTTTCTCGGCAAGCATTACAACGTTCCCAAAAACGCCATCTCGATTCTCAGCGGAAAAACCGATGCTCTCAAACTCATTAAAATCGATAAAGAATGACCTCTCCTCATAGTGCGAAAAAATATCTGGGCCAGCATTTTCTCAACAATACTTCAACGCTTCAAAAAATCGTCGAGGCCTCAGGCGTTAAAAAAGATGACACGGTGATTGAAATTGGCCCGGGACACGGCGTACTCACCCATGCCTTGGGAAAAAAGGGAGTAAATTTAACTTCCATCGAACTCGACCGCGACCTCATCCAGGGACTCACGGCTCAATTTGCATCAAAGAAAAACGTAAAAATCATTGAAGGCGATGCCCTCGATTTTACTCCACCAAAAACGCCATACCATATCGTAGCCAACATCCCTTATTACATCACATCGCCGTTGATCAATCACTTTTTACGCGAACAACCCGCAAATCAACGCCCCCAAAGCATCACATTGCTCGTGCAAAAAGAAGTCGCTGAAAAAATTTGTGCCAAACCTGGGGATCTCAGTGTTCTTGCCATTCAAGTCCAACTGTTTGGCACGCCAAAAATAATCGCGACCATTCCCGCAAGTCATTTTGCTCCACCCCCAAAAGTCGATTCCGCCATCCTGCATATTAAAATAAATGAACCGCCCTTGGCTGAAAAAGACATCCGCCGTTTTTTCATCCTTGTGCACGCCGGGTTTGCCCACAAGCGCAAAAAATTGATCCGAAATCTCGAAACCGTGCTACCAAAAGAAAAACTCCAAACGTTATTTAAAGAAATGGGCTTGAGTGAAAATGCGCGCGCCGAAGAACTAAATTTACTTGAATGGGTAGAATTTTTGGCTTAAGATAGAGCTCAATGAGCAAAGGCTTAACAGAAAATAACGAAGAGGATCCCCCTCGTTCCCCGGAAGAAGAACGATTACTTGAAACTGCAGAAAAAATAATCCCAGATAATAAAGAATTAATTTTATTCATCTACTCATTAGCCAAAAAAGAAGAATTTAAAGCAGAACTCTTAGGAGAACTAGCTCGAATCCGAAAATTACAAACAGAAGATCTCACTTGCCATGCCATTTATGATCCTAAACAAACACCTTTATTACACTTAGACGAAAACAACATTATATTTCAAGATCTTCTAAACAAAGCAATGAACGGAAGGAGTTCAATAAGACTAATAAATATTATCAATGTAATGGAATTCATCCTCATGGGAATTCCTCTTAGACCGGAACAATAATCTATTTTCTTCCCATCACGATCGGAAACCTCAGCTCAAACCGAGTATTCATGCCCTCAGCCAAAACCGGCGGAATGCCTTCTTCTCCAGCGAGCACCTTTTCAGCCAAACTCCCCGGCTTTTTTTCTAAAATTTTTCCATCGTCTCGACGATGATAAGAAGTGATGCTTCCCTTCCCCATTTTTGCAACTTTTGCCGTCCAATTCAACCCGGTCCCGCTCCCATGCCCATGCTCACTCCCCAAAAGTTCATCAAATAATTTCTCTAAATTTTTATCCGAGAAAGGGCCCAAATTATTTTGAAATGAAATCACAATCTCATTTCCCTCCACATGAGCCTCCACTTCCATTCGAGCATCACTCGGAGTTGAACAACGATTTCTCACTTTCCAATAATTGGATCGAAAAGTTCTAAAAATACTGGCCAAAGTTCCTGCCGGCAAATTCACAGATAAATCCTCCTCGCCATCGGAAAGATTATTTTGTAAAAAAATTCCCTCGGAATTCTCTTGTTCGGAAAACTCGGCGGCCAAAGCCTGCCCCACATTTTGATTTTCAAAAAAACAATCGGGATTTCGAGAAGTCAAATACTCTCTAAAAACATTCAATCCTTTCCATACAATGTCTCCAATCTTTTTGCGATCTTTTTTCCATACTTCAAGGGAAGGCTCCTGTCCGTCATAATGAGAAAAAATATTATTCACATCATGAACACAACCCGAAACAATAATATTCGCTCCTTCAAGTCCCTCAAAAATCATCTCAAAAAAACGTCGACGACTCTCATTTCTATCCGCAGGAAAATATCTTGACCACATTTTTTCCACATCAGAAAAAGAAAAGTTTGTTCGCTCTTGAGTATCATTGCCCCAAGAGTGGCCAGTCAACCACTGCATTTTATCTAAAAATTGATCCAATAAATGAGCCATTGCTAAAAAACGCGCAGCAGAATCTTGAGAAGAATCACTCCCTTTAAGAACAATATTGGAAGCATCGGTGGGCAAAGCTCGTATTAAATCCCCTAAATTCGAATAAGAAAAAACATCAATCGGCCCTACAGGGACTTTCTTCTCGCTAGGGGAAGACTTAACTGCGGTCCTCTCTTCCATTTCTGCTTCTACTTGCATTGAAGGCACAGATACCTCTATGTTTAACAAATGGCCCAGCGCCAAAGCAACGACTCGACCAAAAGTCTCACACGATACAGGCTTTGCAAAATAACCAATACTTAAATCACCCAAACTTCCAGGCTTTTGTTGAGTTTTCCATCCATCCACTTGCTCTTGGACCGTTTCAAATCCTGCCGCACTCTGAAAAATAACAGCCACACGTCTCCGAGCCTTAATCAGAGCACGTAAAACTTCCTCGGGACAAACTCTCTCCTCCTTTTTCAACGTAGAATCAACAAACAACAGCAAGGGATGAGCCTCTTCCGTCTCTGTCCCAAATTGAGATAAACGCGACCTTAATCCCTGAACCGTATCAATCATTTCATGCCCCTCGTCGGATAAAAAAGAACTAAATCGCGCTAAAAAAACCTTTTCCATTCCAACAATCTTAGGATCATCTTCTATAAAACAAACCTTAATGCCCGGAAGCTCTCGCTCGCCACTCATACCAATTCATTTTAAAAAATGAAGAAGCGATTATAAACCATGCACCCAAAAAGGCAAGCCAAAGACAGCATACATAAGCCATTTATCAACCTTTACGCCACCCCCTTCAAATCCTCAATCATCTCCAGGGTCGCCGCTCTGGCCGCCTCGGCATAGGCCTCGGGTTGATAGAGCCCTGCGTATTTTTCAGCTTGATACGCAAACGTAATCCCACGAGAGGAATTCACAATTGCGCCCAAACCATCCGCATTAAAGCAAGGCTTAACATCAGCCGCTCCTCCCCCTTGCGCCCCATAACCCGGAACGAGAAAAATCGCAGTGGGCAACAATTTACGAATCACCTGAGCCTGCGCCGGATACGTCGCACCCACCACGGCACCCATAAATCCATACCCGCTTTCACCCACATCCTCCGCTCCCCATGACTCAATCAAATGCGCCATAAGCTCATAATTGGTCATACGACCCTCGGAGCCAAACCCTTCATTCACTTTTTCATCCAAAACTTGATCCTGCAAATCACCGGACGACGGATTCGAGGTCTTGAGCAACACAAACATGCCTTTGCCATGCTTGCGACAAACTTCATTGAACGGCTTAATGCCATCATATCCGAGATACGGATTCACGGTGATCGCATCCACATCGAGTGACGGAACTTTCCCATTAAACAATTCCACTTCTCCCAAAAACGCATTCGCATACCCCTCGGCCGTGGACCCAATATCATTACGTTTGGCATCCGCAATCACGAGCAAACCCTTGGATTGCGCGTATTTGCACGTCTCTTCAAATGCCCAAAATCCGGAAAAACCATATTGTTCATAAAATGCAATTTGCGGCTTAACAATCGGAACCAAATCACACACCGAATCGATAATTCCTTTATTAAACTCGAGAATCGCATTCGCGGCCGCGGCAAGCGTTTCGCCATATTGTGCAATATAACGCGCTTTAATGAATTCCGGGATACTCTTAAGGCGCGGATCTAATCCCACGCACACCGGGTTCTTTTTCGCCTTGATCGCAGCCACCAAACGATCGGCAAAATGACCTTTGGCTTTGGGACCTTCAACTTTGTTTGTCATAAGATAGAAATTTTAAAAGGATGATTAGAACCCCATCTTCGCGCCCCACGCCGGTGGATTTTCTTTAAATTCCAACACCACAGCCTCCTGTTCCGGCTTGATCGAACCGCGTTTGGCCGCAAGTCCGATAAGAGACCTGAAACCGGTCAAATACGTGAGTTTGATGCCAGCGTCATTTAAAATCGGATCCGCCTTGGGTAATTCCCACGACACAATAGAAAAAATATCCGTGACTGTGGCCGGGCCTTCGCGTCGAACCGCTTCCGCCGCTTTCACCGAACTGCCGCCCGTAGAGATCAAATCTTCCACAATCAAAACCGTTTGTCCGGCTTTAAGATCGCCTTCAACCTGTTTGCCTGCGCCATGATCCTTAGGTTCTGGCCGAATATAAATCATGGGCAAATTCAATTCATACGCCAAAAACGCAGCCCACGGAATCGCAGCGGTCGCCGTCCCCCCAATCACGTCCGGCATCTTAATTTCACCTTTGGCCACTTTATCCTGCAAAACCGTTTTCCAGGCCTCAACCACAGCCTTGCGATGTTCCGGATAAGAGATAAGACGTCGGTTGTCGCAATACACCGGAGATTTAATCCCGGAAACCCACGTAAACGGCGGATCGGTTTTCACCTTTACCGCTCCAATATCCAATAAACGACCTGCAATCTGGTCTGCAATTGAGTCCATAAAAAAAGGTTAAAAATAAGCCAAAAAGATAATAATCAATTTGGAAGAACGGGACAAGAGGCAGTTATTTCACCTTTCTCCCCACCGCATCTCGATGGTAATTCCCAAATTCCGATTGTTCACGAGCAAACCGATGATCCATCACCGGCCCGGCCAAACATGTCGGAATTCCACTATCATCAATCACGCACTGCCCGCACACTCCAAATCCGCATTTCATGTAGCGTTCGACGCTCACTTCGCACGGCACTTCAAATTCGAGCGCGAGATTCGAAACCGCTTTCATCATGCCTTCGGGCCCGACCGTCAAAATGCGATTCACCTTTTTACCGTTTTTCTTTCCTTCCTCCAAAACACGCTTCAAAAGAACCGTATTAAAACCTTTTTCCCCTCGACTTCCATCGTCCGTGGCAATATGAACCGTCGTATTTTTCAACAACCCGGCCCGTTCAGTGAACAAAAGCAAATCCGAAGATCGAGCGCCAACAATAAAATCCACAATGCACCCGTTTCTCGCAGCCTCATGGGCCAAAAAGTACAACGGGGCAGCTCCATACCCTCCTCCCACCACTGCCAAATGTTCGCCTTTTTCATACTCAAACGGTTGCCCGTAAGGCCCACGAATCCCCACTTTATCCCCCACTTTTTTCGCAAACAACGTTTCGGTAAAAGGCCCCACTTTTGCGATCGAACATTGCAAAGAAACGCCGTCATCAAACGACACACTGAACGGTTTTTCATTCACGCGAGGAATCCACAACATCACAAATTGCCCGGGCAAAGCGCCCATGGTCACATCCAATGTGAAGGTTTTCACAAACGGATTTTCATCTTTGATTTCAAGGATTTTAACGGATCGGGGCATATCCCAGCCCATGGCGATGTCTTCCCCGCCACAGCAACATCCGCCTTCATTTTCAGAGCAACACGACATAATAATGGAATTTAAATGATTTAAAATTTCTTAAACTCGGTGCGCCATCCCCACCACCTCAGACATGTCTTTAATATTATTTTGTTCACACCATTCTTGAATCTCATGAGCAATGGCTCCAAACACCAAAGGCCCACGATAATACGTCGCCGTCCCCACTCCCACCAACGTGGCGCCGGCCATCATCAACTCAAGCGCATCGCGCCCGGTGAGCACACTTCCGGTCCCAATGATTGGAATTTTCACAGCCTTGTACACATCAAAAATTTTCTTCACCACCAACGGTTTATATCCCGGCCCGGAAACACCGCCAACCTTATTCGCCAAAATCGGCTGAGCCGTATCAATATCAATCACCATCCCAGGCCCAAACGTATTAAAGCACGTGAGCCCATCAGCCCCCGCATCTTCACACGCCTTGGCAATTTCTGCCACGTTATCCACATTCGGAGACAATTTCACGACAACCGGGATCCCGAAAGGTGCGACTTTTTCTTTCACCAATTTCGTCACCTGTGCCGCAGAAAAACAACCACACGCAAACGGTTTTCCCAATTCATCCTCCACATTCGGACACGAAATATTCACCTCAATAAGATGCGGCTTGAGCTCCGAAACCTTTTCCGCCACCTCGCCAAAATCATCCGCCTTCCCGGCCACAATACTGGCAATGAGCGGCGCTTTGCACGACCCATCCTCTTGCGTGGCCCATTTCAAATAAATCCCAATTTCCTCACACGCTTTTTCCATTCCCGCATCCGGCAAACCCACAGCATTGATAAAAAAATGCGGAGTCCCAAACATGGTGGGATTGGGATGGCCCTTGTGCTCCTGCGTCCAAATAGACTTAATGGTCACGCCACCCGCGCCATTTTCCACCACATTTTTAAGCGAATTCCCGGTCACGCCCAAAATCCCGGATGCCAAAACCACAGGATTGGGAAACATCACATTGCAAAATGAAATAGAAGAATCCATAGGGAAAATTTGAGAATATTAAAACCGGGACTCAGTATATAACGAGCACTACGCGGATAAAAGTGAAAATTCTCTTCTAAGCCACAGCTTTAACTCCCTCCATTTCCGCCACCATTCGATTGTGAAGATGCACTCGAACTTTCGCGGCAATCGTACGATTCCGTGTAAAAATCTCAACCAAAGCGTGTGCGATTTCCCCCAATTCTCCTTGCCCCATCAAAAACGCAGCTCCCCTCACCAAAGCCAACCCCACCGTCTCTCGTGTTTTGGCTGAACCTTGTAATTTTTTAATCAATTTTTCATTGGTAGCGCGATCTGCCGAATTGAATTCCAAAACGCCATAATACAACAACGCTTTCAAAAAAGCGGACCGTGCATCATAAGGCATTCTTGCAAGAGGCCCCAAAGGCAAAACCGTTATTATAAAATTTTCCAATAACGTAAAATCGCTTGCAATTCGAACTTGTTCCTCTCGGGGCTTTGCATTCCATTTTTCAGCAAATCCTAAAACAATGGAATTCTTTTTTAAGCCCTCCACCACGTCCGCCACAGCCTCAACCGCCTCTTCCGAACCAAGTTCTTTTGAACCCGCCAAAACCGATTTCAAGGCTGCCAACAATTCACCAAGAGATGCGTCTTTTTCCGGGGATTCACTATCTTCGTTAGAAGGCTTTCCATCATCAGGCAAATTATCACCTTCATAAGGCTCAGGTTTTTTCTCAAATTTAAGAACTTTCTTAGTTTCCCGAGAAGGTCGTGCATCTGAATTTGAAGAATCCGGGCCTTGATCATCGTAAACATCCACATTTTTATCGTCTGCCATAAATAGAAAGGTTAAAGAATGAGCCTGTCCTCATCGTACAACAAATACATCAAAAAGTCCATGAAACCGCAGAGGGAAGGGGAAATCAAGCTACCTCAATTTCTCTCCCCAACGGCTTCCCCAAAATTTCCCCATCGCGAAACACGACCTCCCCATTCACCACGGTCAAAACCGGCCAGCCGCGCAACAAACGGCCCGCATACGCGCTCCACCCGCATTTAGTATACCGCGCGCCAAAACCGCCATTCTCCACCGTATGTTCATCCGTCATATCCACTCCTGTAAAACTCGCCGAACTCCCCACCTTTAACTCTCCTCCAGACTTCAATCGGAACACGCGCGCCGGCCCCTCGGAAACCACTCGCGCCACCTGCTCGAGCGTCAAATCTCCATGATGAACAACATCCAACAACAACGGCAACATCGTTTCCTCCCCCGGAACCCCGGACGGCGCCTTGGAATACGGCTGTTTCTTTTCATCCATGGTATGCGGCGCATGATCCGTGGCCACCATATCCACCAACCCGGACCGAATCCCTTCCAAAAGCGCTTTGCAATCCGCCTCAGTGCGTAACGGCGGATTCATTTTGGCAAAATTTCCCTGTTTCGCGAGTTCTTCTTCGGTCAAAAACAAATGGTGCGGCGCCACTTCGCACGAAATTCGATCCGACTTAAATTTCGCAAATTCCTCCAATTCTCGCCCTGTACTCAAATGTGCAATGTGCATACGCGTTCCGTATTTTTTCGCCAAATGAAGCGCCAATTTCACCGAACGATACGCCACTTCCCCATCTCGAATTTTGGAATGAAGCGTGGGGTCTTCCAATCCCGAAAATCGTTTTAAATTTTCTTTCATCAACGCCTCATCCTCGGCATGAACCACAATGAGCCGATCCTTTTCTGAGGCTTTTTTAAAAATTTCCTCCAAATACGACGGCTGATCCACCAACAAATTTCCGGTTGAACTCCCCATGTAAACCTTAAACGCCACGGCATCCGATGCCAAATATTCATCAATGTTGGTGTGGCCCGTCGCCGAATCAAAAGTCGCACCCATATAAAGCCCATAATTCACATACGCTTTTCTTGAAATCAATTTGCGTTTTTCCTCCAATGTCTCACGTGACGCAATCGACGGCTGATTATTGGGCATATCCAAAATCGTCGTAATCCCACCCGCTGCCGCAGCCCGACTCCCGGTCTCAAAATCCTCCTTTTGCGTGCCTCCCGGTTCCCGAAAATGCACATGCCCATCCGTGACATTTGAAAAGATAAAAAGTCCACGCACGGAGCGCAGCGAAGTGCGCTCCCCCGCATCCCGCATTCCTTCTTCCCTCCCCATCTCCTCCACTTTCCCGTCTTTCACTAAAATATCCATCTTCTCCTGCCCCTTTGACGTGACCAAAACCCCGCCTTTAAAAAGCAATGAAGTCATAAAATTTTTATAAAATTTAAACTTTTCCAAGCACCAACGCCATCAACGCCATCCTCACCGCCACTCCATTCGTGACTTGTTCGAAGTATTTAGCGCGCGGATCCAAATCCACTTCGGTTTTCAACTGCCCGTCCACGCGAGGCAACGGATCAATCACAATCATCTTTTTCTTGACTTTTTTCATCAATTTATTTGAAATCGAATACGCTCCGCGGAATTTTTCAAACTCTTTTTTCGTGGCAAATCGTTCCTCTTGAATCCGCGTATTGGAAAGCACATCCAGCTCACCAATCACTGATTCCAAATCATCAGTTTCGCGAATCGAACAACCCATTTCTTTCAATTCTTTTTTAATCGTTACAGGCAATTCCAACCCGCGCGGCGCCACACAAATAAAAGCCGGCTTAAATCCGGTCGGACCAAAATGCTTGAGCAATTGACACTGCGCATGCACCACTCGACTGTTTTTAAGATCTCCAACCAACCCGTATTTCAATCCGCCGAAATATCCAAATTCCTTATGAATCGTAAATAAATCCAACAACCCCTGCGTAGGATGATCCGCAGGCCCATCTCCGGCATTCAGCACCGGTACCATCGCGCCTTGAGCCAACTCAGCCACCGATCCGGCAACCGGATGACGCATGGCAATCACATCTGCAAAAGCACTCACCACGCGCCCGGTATCCTGCAACGTTTCACGCTTTTTCACGGACGAGGTTTCCATCATCATATAATTGGAAATCACTTTACCGCCGAGTCGCAACATCGCGGTTTCAAAACTGAATCGCGTGCGTGTGGACGGCTCAAAAAATAACGTGGCCAACACTTTCCCTTTCAATAAATTCGATGTTTTTTCTTTTCGCGCAAAAGGTTCCATTTGTTTTGCCACCTCCAAAACGCGCTCAATTTCCCGCTTGGAAAACTGTGCGGCGGACAAAATGGATTTTCCTTTGAAATTAATCATGGGGTGCACTATTTATAGCACAATCCCGGGCTCCTTCACAATTTCTCCGCACACTTGCGCCTCGATCCCATGCTGTACCGCAATCGCAATCGCTTTTTGTTCTTCCCCGGGAGCCACAATCACCACCATTCCATTCCCCATATTCCAAGAACGATACGCCTCGTCACGCGCCACATTTCCCACCTTAATCGCGTGTTGCATCAACGCGCACGGTTCAAAAAGAGTCGGCAATTTTACTCCGAGTCCGGCCCGTTTTAACACACGCCCCAATTTACCAACAATCCCGCCTCCGGTGATATGCGCCACACCATGAACTTCGCATTGTTTTTCATCCGCAAATCCACCAAACATATCACACACCGCCGCACAATATAACTGAGAAGGTTCCAATGCCAGTTCACCCATCGACTTTCCATCCAGTTTTTCCGCATGCCATTTTTCACCATAATTGTCTTTCATCACTTTTCTCAATAATGAAAACCCATTCGATCGAAACCCTTTTTCTCGAAGCGTCACGACTTTATCGCCCACTTTAATCTCGGCCCCGGTAAACAGTCGATCCTTTTTCGCAAACCAAATCGCCGCCGAACCCCAATTGTAATTGAACGCCCCATACCCGGAAATTCGCGCCCCAAGCTCTGCAATTTCCCCATTGATCACGGCCACACGCGCCGCCTTGGCCGCAGTGACATACCCGGTCGCAAGCTGTTTCATGAAATTCAAATACGAGGCCCCCTCTTTCCCAAGCGAATTCACATCCAAAATCGAACCAATCAACACCGGCTCCCCGCCATAAACCACCGCATCATCACAAACCATGGCGAACAAATCAAAAGCCACGGTATCGTGCCGTTCAAGCCGTTCCGCGAGCTCCACTTTGGTCCCCACCCCATCAAATCCCATACACATCACGCTTCCCTCGGGCAATCCTCCCACATTCATCACGCGCACTCCGGAAAAATCATCTTTCGGGGTCACAACCTCCCCCAACCGCCCTTCACGATTCTTCCATGTCAACTTGGCCGCTTCATACATCACTTTTGAGGCATCATCGCCCAATTCAATGTTCACACCCGAGTCGGCATAAGTGGTCATAAAGGTAAAAATTAATAATAGTGAATCTAAATCAAGCGTTAGTGTAAAAGAAAATCAGATAAAAGCAAAATCATCGAACGGTACAGGGTTGACAAAAATAAAAAAATAAGTAAAACTACGGCACTTCCTCAGCCATCTCCATTGATATTTATTTTTATGGATACCCCATCCCAAGGACAAGAAGAAGAAGAATCCTCTCCGAAAACCACTCATAAAGTAGCTCTCCTTCATCTATTACCTCCAGAGGCTATCCCGGAAATCCAGGCCCCGGTAGAAGGATACATTAACGCCCTATCAGCCGCCAACGATACGAAGGGTTACCCCACTGAGGGAGAAGAATATTTTAATACATTCGCGGAATTTACAAGATGGCTAAGAAACTGGCTCCATCGTCAAGATGAATTTTCTTTAATTGAAAATTTCATCATTCATCATCGCACTCTCTTAGAAGAAGAATGGCATGAGGCTGATTTAACCGTAGAATGGGAAAATGATTCTCAAGGAAATCTTATGGCTTTGTATGTCCACACCAAGGAAGACGATGAAGAGTCCGGATATCTTGTACTCTCCGCAACGCGCGCCTCTACAAGAGATGTGTTTGAGGAAGACCTTTATTATCGTTGCGACACAGCAACACCAATGGAAATTTTTGATGAAGAACTGGGAGAAGCATGGGAAATAAAAATTCCAAATGGGGATCGAACCACTTTAAATAAAGACGCACTCTCTTTAAGTGCAGGCTGGAGAAAAACCATTGAATTAGAAACCGAAAGCCACCACATGGATTCAAACATAACCCTTGAAGTTAAATGTGATGGTTTTATGGAAATGTGTATCTATTTAAGTGATATTTTTAATATTTCACCAGAACATATTAATGCCCTTCTCAACCCCAAAAATCTTTATACAAAAAACGTAGAAATAGAAAGTCGATTAGCTCTTTTAGAAAAAGCAAGTGAAGGCTTAAAGGCAGAAGGAATAGTCAATGAAGATCAACCCGACAACGATGAGCACTGGAGTTTCCAAATAAACCCTTTATATAAAAGAAATGACAAGGAAATCTGGGTGCTAAACATCATGCACATCTATGATCGATCAGGGAAAACTTGCTCTGAATATTTTGGCAGTATTACAATCACGCGCCATTCGCTCGAACTTCGCAAAATTTCTACTTAAAATACTCCACCGCATTCCTGAAAATCTGAACCCCAGGACCTTCTTCGGGCAATTTTTCACCATCGCGATCCGCTTGTTCACGGAGCAAAGTCCAGTCGTCTTCGTTGTAAAAATTCCAATTGCGTTCCGGGTGCGGCATGAGCGCCAACACACGTCCGGTCGGATCACACACTCCGGCAATATCTTCCATCGCACCATTCGGATTGTACGGAAATTCTCCCTTAGCAGGAGAACCGTCAGGCTTCACGTATTGAGTTACGATTTGATCCCCGGCTTTCAACGCCTCAAGCACCTCTTTCTCCATATAAAATCGGCCTTCTCCATGAGAAATTGGACAATGCAAACGTTCAATCCCTTTCATCCACACGCATTTTTGACTCACGGTTTTCATGTCCACCCAACGACATTCGTAACGCGCCGACGCATTCCAACACAACGCAATTTCACGCTTGCCATATTCTCCATTGAATCCGGGGACCAATCCCAAATTCGCCATGATCTGACATCCGTTACAAATTCCCAAAACCAACTTATCTTCTTTCACAAATTTCACCACATCGTCCCAAATATTATTTTTCACTTTATTCGCGTACGCAATTCCGGAACCCACATCATCCCCGTACGAAAATCCTCCGGGGAAAACCATAATTTGATGCGCCTCCATTTGCTTGGGATTGGCGATCAAATCATTGATATGAACCACCGAGGCTTTGGCCCCGACTTTTTCGGAAATAAATTTAGTTTCTTCTTCACAATTGATGCCGTAACCGGCGAGAACAAGAACCGAAGGTTGAGATGAATTTGTCATTGTTTAATGAATTTAAAATCTAAAATTTAAAATCTAAAATTTCCATTAATACCCCTTAAACGTGGACCGATACGCTTGATCCAACGCCCCCACATCCGTGTTCACCACAATATTGTCACGCACGCCTTTTACAATAAATCGTTTGTCATCACGCACTTCCCCCACAAGCCCAAACGACAATCCCTCAAACAACGTTTCAAACGCTTTTTGTTTCTTGGGATTTACGGTCACGATGAGACGACTTTGCGATTCGGAAAACAACAAATAATCGGGACGAATCAATCCATCTTTCACATCCTTGAGCGGCACATTGCGTAAGGAAATTTCCAAGCCGAGTTGTCCGGCAATGGCCATACGGGCCAAGGAAACTCCCAGCCCCCCCATGGCCACACTTTCCGCAGAAGCCACCAATCCTTTTCGAATCGCGGATTGCAAAACTCGATACATTTCAAACGCCTTTTTCGCATCCACTTGGGGCACATGATTTCCCAAAAAGCCCAAATGATCAAAATATTCACTTCCCCCCAATTCCTCTCCGGTTTCGCCTAAGACATACACCAAATCCCCGGGCACTTTTACATCAAAGCTCACGCATTTTCGATAATCCGGAATCACACCAAATGAAGAAATGAGCAACGTGGGTGGAACAGAAATTTTCACTTTATTCCCTTCTTCATCATAGCCTTTAAAATCATTGAACATACTGTCTTTCCCTGACACAAACGGCGTTTTGTACACCGTGGCATAGTCGTAACACGCCTTTGCCGCTTCCTTGAGTTGGCCGAGACGTTCTTTTTCATCCGAACTGCACCAACAGAAATTGTCGAGCAACGCGAGCTCATCGAGGTCGCCTCCTACAGACACGGCATTACGAATCGCGGTATCGATCGAACACGCCGCCATATGATACGTGTCGATTTCGCTGTAACGCGGATACAACCCTTGTGAAAGAACCACTCCTTTTTCAGAAGAAAGCACCGGGGCAATCACGGACGCGCGACTGTTCACCCGACCCTTACCCTGCACCGGCCCGAGGATCGTAGCGGCCTGAACCACATGATCGTATTGATGAGAGATAAAATCATAACTGCACACATTGGGACGTGCCAAAATCATACTCAAAGTTTCGGTCAAATCATTAGGGCAAGCGCCTTCGGGTTCGGGGTAAACCATTTTGGTATACGTGGTTTCAAGATGTTTGGACGGAAGTCCGTCGTGCAAAAATATCAAATCAATATCCATCACTTTTTGGCCATGATACGTCACCGTGCATCGACCAGAATCATTAAAATCTCCAATCACCACGGTCTCCACTCCACGACGTTCCATCAAATCAATAAACGCAGCGAGTTTAGCCGGCGGGACCGAAAGCGTCATACGTTCTTGCGATTCACTGATCCAAATTTGCCACGGATCAAGTCCCGGATATTTCAACGGAACATCGTCGAGATTCACGTCACAACCTCCGCATTCTTTCGCCATTTCTGCAACCGAACAAGATAAACCTCCGGCTCCATTGTCAGTAATACTGGTATAAAGATCCAGATCGCGCGCTTCTTTCACCACGGCATCGCTCAATTTTTTCTGAGTAATCGGATCTCCGATTTGAACCGCGGTCGAGGGACTTCCACTGTCCATGGCTTCGGAGGAAAATGTCGCACCATGAATTCCATCAAGTCCCACGCGTCCTCCAATGATCACGATTTTATCTCCGGCATTGACTTTCTTTTCCCATCCATTTTGACCACACACTTTTCGTGGAATCAACCCAAGTGTGCCCACAAAAACAAGGGGTTTTCCTTTATATTTCGCATCAAAATACATAAATCCTTGCGGCGTCGGAATCCCGGAACAATTGCCTCCGGCATTCACCCCATCGATCACCCCATCCATAATGCGTTTCGGGGAAAGCATCTTTTGCGTCTTATTCGCGCCTTTATAAAGAGGCTTGTCATCCTTGGGATCGGCAAAACAAAAACCATAGCGATTCGCGATCGGCTTAGCGCCTTTTCCAAAGCCAATGGCATCGCGATTCACACCCACAATCCCGGTGATGGAACCTCCAAACGGATCCAACGCCGACGGACTGTTGTGTGTCTCAACCTTATCCGTGACCAACCATTGATCATCAAAAGCAATTCCTCCGGAATTATCTTTAAAAACCGATACGCAGAAATCTTTACCCCCGCGTTCTTTTCGGATTTCATTGGTCGCGCGCTTGATATAATGATCGTAAATCCCATCTTGAATTTCATCCATGGACGCGGCAAAAATCGTGTGCTTGCAATGCTCGGACCAGGTTTGCGCAAGAGATTCAACTTCCACATCCGTGGGTTTGCGACCTTCTTTTTCAAAATAATCTTTGATCACTTTTACCGAAGCCAAATCGAGCGCGAGTGGCCCTCGATGCGTGCCATCTTTATTCGGAACCCCGGCTTTCCCGATGGCCTGCAATTCTTCATCCGAAACATCAAGATTCACCTCATCTACGGACGGTTCATGCGGCAATTTCACACGAGGAACACGAAGTCCCATCCCGCCTTCTTTGGCAAATTCTTCCGCATTTTTTACATAAATACGTTGAATGAGTGAGTTAGCCATGGATTCGCCAATGGTTTGCACTTCTTCCTTGGTGAGAGAACCCTGAATGAACGTCACCTGCGACGTATAAACCGCTTCGGGATCCACAAATTTAATCTTTAACAAATCTTGGATAATCTCCTTGGCCGTATGCCCAACATTGTCCGTCACTCCGGGGTGATACCCAATCTCCAACGCAAAATCGAATGCCGACATCTCGGCGGGTTTATCCACCGCAAATCCTTGCGTCACCGGATTAGACAACGCTTCGCCTATTTTTTGTAATTCTTCGGGAGAAAAATCTTTGTCGAGCGTGTACACATCCACAATAAAAACCTCTTTAATCCGAGCACCATACCCGAATCCACTCAATTTGCGCCTGCGCACGGAAGCACGGGTATCGGGCACACGGGAAAACACTTCAATTCGATGAGCCATTTTTAAGGAAATTAAAAATTAGAAATGATGAATTTTGAATAAAAACACTACGGGCCTGATCAAAGCACGAAACACGAAAAAATTCAACTCAAAAAGGGCCCCCTAAGGAACCCTTTTTATCATCATCTGAAGAAAGCTATTTTGGTTTTTCTATTTTCTTAAAAAGAGTAATAACCGAAGGTTTATTCGTACTTCCCGGTTTAACCTCAATAACTTCGCCTGTTTCAGGGTCAATGAATTTCCCCTCTACATTTGTTCTTACAAACCCTCCCTTTTTATCAATAGCAGCCACTCTCAATTGAGCCGCGCCAAATAAAGTCCGAACAAGTTGGGCATCCTCAGGAGAAACCCATGTATAACGACCCGGCGCAGGACTCGGGGCCGGGACATCATAGGGAGTGACATTTTTCATAATGTGAAACGTTTGCCCTTGATAGCCAAACTCATAATAATTTGTTTTTTCCGTAAAATGATCTAAAACAACAGAGGCTTCTGGTAATACGGATTCTGAATCATCAAAATGAACTGGCCGCTCAAGGTCCTCATCTTCACCCTTGTCATCTACTGCCTCTGGAACATCTTTTGGTTCACCTTCAATCAAAATCGGCGCTTCTTCATCTAATCCTCCTTCTTCCGCTTTTTCTTCTTTCTCAGACAAAGCAGGATTATCAAGCTCCACAGAGCCTTCACCTAAATCTGCAACTAGTTTTTTTAATTCTTTTTCTCTATTTTTACGAGCCTCTTCTTTTTCCAGTTCTTGTCTTAACTTATCATTAGACATTTCAAGATTCTCAGAAAGGCTTTTTTGAGCTTTTGCCCACAACATTTTCTTAATTAAGCGTGCTGTTTGAATAGGTGTAGCGGAAGCAGGAATGTTAACCTTGGCCATAGGAAGCGCCTCCCCGAAACTTAAATCAAGCTTTTTCCCATTCACCTTCAAATAAACATGCAAAAATCCATAATAAGAATTACCCGATAAACCCAGAGATTGAAAAGCAACTTGCTCCCCAACAAGATAATCCTTTAAGGGCGAATACGTGTTAATGATTTCAAGACTTTGTTCTTTCAATTGAGAGATATCTTGTAAAAGCCCATCTTCAACAATTAAATTTTCATTTTCCCGTTCCAGCCATTGAGGCAACGCATCCTTAACTTTTTGAAAAAGATCCGCATCTCTGGAAAATTGTGCGTCTGTCCCTTCTTCAATAAGCTCTGTTGATGAAACAACGACGGATAAAGCAAGAGAGCGAGCCTCCCCGTTCACATTTAAGTTAACCGTATAATTTCCTTTATAATCGGACCCCTCTCGCGCTACGGTCAATCCTCCCGTTGACGAACGATAAGCGGTAAAAGGTTGTTTGCTGTAACCGGTAAGAATACTCATACATTCACCTTCTAATTTGAGCATCCGAACATAAGAAGATTCCTTAAGCTCTTCAGCCTTGGGTTCTTCGGCCTTGGGCTCTTCAGCCTTGGGTTCTTCAGCCTTGGGCTCTTCAGCCTTGGGCTCTTCGACCTTGGGCTCTTCGACCTTGGGCTCTTCAGCCTTGGGTTCTTCAGCCTTGGGCTCTTCAGCCTTGGGCTCTTCGGCCTTGGGCTCTTCGACTTTGGGATCTTCGACTTTGGGATCTTCGACTTTGGGATCTTCGACTTTGGGATCTTCGACTTTGGGATCTTCGACTTTGAGATCTTCGACTTTGAGATCTTCGACTTTGAGATCTTCGACTTTGGGATCTTCGACTTTGGGTTCTTCGACTTTGGGTTCTTCGACTTTGGGTTCTTCGACTTTGGGTTCTTCGACTTTGGGTTCTTCGACTTTTACAGAAAAATTCCTCCCCACTAAATCATCCAATAAAATGATCAAATTCTCGGTTAAAGCCTTTTTCTTTGCCTCGGGTTTCTCCGGTGTTTCATTATAAAAAAGATCCAATTTACTACTCTTATAACCATAATCTAAAAGATCTTGCGTATTTAAATTTTCATTCGAAACCGCAAGTTCAACAACCACCTTTTTGCCTCCTTTTCCGAGCTCGATCTTTCGATCCCAATAATTATTTCCGGAAAAACCCCAATCCAATCCAAATGAAGAATAAGATTTCGGCAATTGATCTTTCAAGTCTTCCCAATCTTTATTTAATTTTTCAATAACTAAAGGACTTCGATTAATGCCTTCCGGAGCTTTCGCAGCTACTTTTTCGCCCGGTTTCACTCCCTCCTCATCTGGATCCTTCCGCCCGGCAGTCACGGTTCCGGAAAGCACAGCCTTTGACACCCTCGTGGCAGGGGGAAAAAGATAAGAATCCATCCCGCGTTGAACCTCGCCTTTGTCATTGGTTACGCGAAGTTTCCAACGTTGAGTGCTTGCTTCTTTGTAAACTTCAACATATTCATCTCTCTTCACCAAATCGATGTTGGGCATTTTTTCTTTATTCTGAAGATAATCCAAACAATAAAACATCACTTGTCTGGGCGTTCGTTTACCCAAGGCCTCGGCATTGCCTTTTTTCGCCTGAGTAAAAGCCTCCAAAATCGCCTGACTCACCGGCATCCCTTTAAGATCGGACGCTTTCTTTTTTAAAGAATAATTCAATGAAGGATTCGCAATATCATCCCACGCTTTTTTAGCCAAAGACTCAAGAGAAGCCTTGCTCAAATCTCCGGCAAGCGCCTCTTTGGTGGATTTATAAACCTTACTGCGATCTTGCGCGGTCATACCAACATATTTTTCTTTCGGCACATAAAATTCACCGGAAGGAGTACTTCGAGCACTAAGATCGTCGGAAGGCATATTTCAAGATGTTAAATTTTATTTTTGAAACCGCCAAACAGCGATTTTCGTGAAATTATAACATAAAGGAAGCTAAAAAGCAACTCGCTTCCGCCACGATTTCCTTCTACAATACCCCCAATGAAAAAACTCACTCTCCTCCTCGAAGATGGCACCGCTCTCCCCGGCGAATCATTTGGGGCGGACACCGAAACCTCAGGCGAAGTCGTATTTAACACCGGCATGGTGGGCTATCCCGAAAGTTTCACAGACCCCTCCTACACCGGTCAAATCTTAGTCCTCACTTACCCGCTCATCGGCAATTATGGCGTGCCTGGCTCGTCAAAAAACGCTCACAAGCTCGAGAAACACTTCGAAAGCGACCGCATTCGCATCTCCGGAGCTGTAGTCGCAAACTATTCGGAAAATTTCAATCATTGGGAAGCAAAACAATCGCTCGGAGACTGGCTCACATCGCAAAACATTCCCGCCATCACCGATATCGACACCCGCACTCTCACGCAAAAAATTCGCAGCAAAGGCGCCATGCTCGGCGTCCTCACCAAGCACCCGGAACAATTCTTCGATTCTCGTGGAAAAATAATTCTCGAAAAATTCTACGACCCAAACAAAGAAAATCTCGTGGCAAAAGTCAGCGTAAAACGCCCGATCACTTACCGCACGCACACAGCGCAGCGAAGTGCGCTCTTCCCTTCTTCTTCCCCTCATTTTCCACAACCAAAGCATCCCAAACACATCATTCTCGTGGATTGCGGAATGAAACTCAATATTTTACGAAGTTTTCTCGAGCGTGACATCAGCGTCACGCGCGTACCGTGGAACTACAACCCCTGGAAAAAGGATCCCAAAGCCAAATTTGATGGCATCTTTTTCTCCAACGGCCCCGGCGATCCGGCACGCCTTCCCGAAATCGTTGAAACCATGAAAGAAGCCTTCCGACGAAAAATCCCCACGTTCGGCATCTGTCTAGGCTCACAAATCATGGGCATTGCCGCAGGAGGAACCACCTTCAAACTCAAATTCGGTCACCGCTCACAAAATCAACCCTGCATCGATCTTGAAACCAAACGTTGTTACATCACCTCCCAAAATCATGGCTACGCCGTGGACCCAAAATCCATGAACAAAGACTGGAAAGTCTGGCTCCAGAACGCCAACGACCAAACCGTGGAAGGCATCAAACACAAATCTCTTCCCTTCTCCTCCGTTCAATTTCATCCCGAATCCACTCCCGGACCCACCGACACCATCGGCTTATTCGACCAATTCATCGCCCAATTATAATGTTCATCGCCCTCGACACCGAAACCACCGGCTTGGATCCCAAAAACGATCGCCTCATCGAAATCGCAGCTCTTAAAATCGACGAAAACGGAACCGTGCTCGACACGTTTCACACGTTGATCAACCCCGGCATCGCGCTTTCGGAATTCATCAAAAACCTCACCGGCATCCAAGACGAAGATCTCCGCACCGCCCCTGCGATCGAATCCGTAAAAAACGACCTCATCGCCTTTATCGGCGATGCGCCCATCCTCGGCCATTCGGTTCAATTCGACATCGATTTTTTTGTCGCCAACGGAATTCCGGTCTCAGGCGCCGTGTTCGACACCCTTCATTTGTCGCAAACGCTCCTGCCTCACGAGGCTTCCTACAGCCTGGAAATTTTAAGCGAAAAATACAAACTTCTTCACGAAAGCAAACACCGCGCCCTGGACGACGTGAAAGCCACCATCGCGTTATTTCAATTTTTAAAAGAAAAAATTACAAAAATTCCGGAAACGATGATTCCGCAGATGCAAGCCATTTTAGAGAAAAGTGGATGGGCTTGGCGAGAAATATTTAAAGAAAATTTCGGAAAAAATCCAAGCAACGAAACGCACACTGACTCGGCCCAAAAAACAATTCCTCCCGATGATCAAAAACGGCTCACTCCGACCCATCTCGCGCTTAAAGATTTACTGCGTGAAAAACTCGAACAAAACCAAAGCGCCATCATCGAAGCTCCTTTTTACAATCCCATCGACCTCGTCATTGCCGCGGCCGAAGCCGTGGAATCCACAGGCGAAAAAGTTCTCATCGCCACCGACGCCCTCAATCAAATCGACCCCGACGCCCGCGTCTCGCACCTTCACGCCCCGGGAAAATATCTCTGTACCACGGCTCTTAAAACCTTACTCGAAAAACCGCAATTCACGGACGCCGAAACCCGCACCCTTCTCAAAATCATCCTCTGGCAAGACCAAATCCACGAAGGCGCCAAACACGAAATCACACTTTGCGATGACGAAGAAAACGTATGGCTCGAACTTTCGGCTTACAGCCATCTTCTCCCCAATCCTTGCACAGATCCCGATTGTTTTTATGCCCGCGCTCTTGAAAAAGCGCACCGTGCCCCGGTTCTTCTCATTTCCCCGGATCTCCTCCTTGAAAACGTGATCGAACAAGAACGTCTCATCCCCCAACGCAACGCCCTCATTTTTGATAAAATTGAAAATTTCGAACTCGCAACGCTCGATCTTTTCACGCGCTATTTTCACTCTGAAAAATTCCTGAGACTCGCGGATAAAACCCAAAACGAAGCCCTCAAAAATCGCCTCATGATTCTCTTCGGACTCATTGGAATTTTATTTGAAAAATACGCAGCCCATAACGACTACACGCCCAAGCTCATCCTCAGCAACGAACTCACGGGCGCGAAAGAATGGCAAGATTTGGAAAGCAATTTGCAAAATCTTGAGGAACTTTTAAGTGAGCCCCATCAAACCCCCTCGGTCCCGCTCATTCTACTGCGACTTAATTTTGAAAAACTTAAAAAAGCACTCTCTTTAAAACCCACCATGCTCACATGGATTCAACTCAAAGAAGACGGCTCACCCATGATCCGATCCTGCCCCACTCAAATCACAGAATTGGTTCAACAAAAAATATGGAGCCGATACAAAACTCAACTTTTTGTCAGCGGATTCGCCACGATTCAAGGCTCTTTTTCCTTGATGAAAACCAACAACGCGCTTTCTCCGGATTTGGAGGAAATCCAACTCCCGCCCGCGTCTTCCGGAAAACTCACATTCCCTCAACTCCATCTCTATCCTGAACTCCCAACCCCCAATTCTCCCAAAAATTTAAGCGCCTCATTGAGCACGATCAAAAACATTTTCCTGGGAAAAATTGGTGAACCCGGCGCGATTTTCATCCTCGCCAATTCCAACCAAGCCACCGAACAATTTCACGACGGCATGGCCGGATTTTGCAAATCGCAAGGCCGCATTTTACTCGGGCAAAACGTCACCGGCGGCATCGGAAAAATCATTCAACGCTTTGAACACGAAGCTGAAAAATGCGTACTCATCGGCACCGAACGTCTCTTCCAAGCCGCACTCAAAAGCGAAAAAAGCACAGCCATTAAAACCTTCCTTTTATTACGTTTGCCGTTTTATCCCGCGTCTCACCCCTTGCACGAAAAAATGGCGGCTCAACTTCAAAACAGCTTCATGGGATACAGCCTGCCGCGCGCCATGATCCTCTTCAAAAAACATCTCTACCGCCTCCTCGAACACACGTCGGTCGAAGACATCCACATCCTGGACCCGCGCTTCGAACACTATGACCGCAAATTTCTCATGGCCTTGCCCAAAGGGGTGAAGCTTTAAATTACCCCCCCCATTTCTTCATGAACGAAACATTCAAAAATCTGTTAATCGCATTTAGCCTCACTCTTTTTGCAGGATTATCCACCGGACTGGGAAGCCTCATTGCAATCTTTGCAAAACGAACCAATACAAAATTTCTTTCCGTAGCGCTCGGATTTTCCGCGGGAGTGATGATCTACGTCTCTTTTATGGAAATTCTACCCACCTCAAGACTTTGCTTTGCAGAGGAAGTCAATGAAACCCTTGGGGGGTGGGTCAGCTTATTGGCCTTTTTCATAGGAATATTTATCGTTGCCATAATAGATAAAATTTTACCTGCATTTGAAAACCCGCATGAAATACACAAAATAGAAGAGATGGAGGACAAAAATTTAGCTAAAAAATACCGAAGACTTTTCAAGATGGGAATTTTGACGGCCATGATTATAGCCATTCATAATTTCCCCGAAGGAATCGCTACTTTTTTCAGCGCATTAAAAGACATAAAACTGGGCATCATCATCGCTTTGGCTATCGCCATTCATAACATTCCGGAAGGTATCGCGATTTCCATTCCTATTTTTTACGCAACCGGCAGCCGCAAAAAGGCATTTTTATATTCTTTATTATCCGGGATGGCGGAACCCATAGGCGGACTCCTGGGTTACTTTATTCTCTCTTCCATTTTCGGGGGGATAGCCTTTGGGATCACCTTTGGAGCCGTTGCCGGAATCATGGTTTTTATCTCACTCGACCAACTTTTACCCACCGCACAAAAATACGGAGAACACCATCTTGCGATGTACGGGCTCATCGGAGGAATGGCAACCATGGCCATGAGTTTATTATTGCTCCAGTAAAGACGAGCTTACATCAAATACTTGCATTTATCATGCAAAAAGCATACAATTAGATTGTTTTTAATATAGTTTAACAACACAAGCATGGCAAAAGCTGTACAAATTAGAATAGACGATCAACTCAAAAAAGACGCTGATTTTATTTTGGAAGACATTGGGCTGGATATGCCCACCGCAATCCGTTTATTTTTAAAAAAACTGGTTTTACTAAAATCAATTCCCTTCGAACTCAAAAGCGAAAAAACTATCAACGGATTTACTCCTGACTTCGAAGAAGAAATTCTAAAAGCTTCTTCTCAAAAAGACCAAATCGGCCCTTTTAAAACCGCAAAAGAAGCCATCAAAGCCCTTAAACGCTTAACAAAAAAAACAAAAGCATAAAATACTTCAATTCGTTACATACTTTGTCATGGTAAGCCTATTTTTTTGTCGTGGTGAGCCTGTCGAACCACACCTTCAAGGACAAACCTATTCTTAAGGTCATACTTCGACCGTTCGACAGGCTCACGGCAGGCTGAGCTCAGTATGACAAATAAAATATCAAACGTTATTCGTTCTTAAAAAATTGAGAATAATTTTTCGATAAATTTTTTAACTTTTTAAAATTCTCATCAATCAAAGCTTGTTTCTTTTCACGTCGCCATTTCTTGATTTGTTTTTCACGAATAATGGCCTCTTTAATATCCCCAAATTCCTCATAATAAACCAATGTTAAGGGCTTCCTAGTGCAAGTGTATCCATTCAAATCATCACTTTCAAAATGCTCATTCATGCGACGATCCAAATGATTCGTAACTCCAGTATAAAAAGAATTATCCGAACATCTCAAAATATAAACCCAGTATGTTTTTCTCATGCAAGTATTATACTCCAACCTTTTGCCATGGTGAGCTTTTTTATGTCGTCCTGAGCCTGTCGAAGGACACATTCAAGGACAAACCTCTTCTTGAGGTCACACTTCGACAGGCTCAGTGTGACATTCCAACTCAGTGTGACGCCTAAAGCCCCTCTCTCAGACTCTCAATTTCATCCCTCAATTCCGCGGCTTTTTCAAATTCCATATTCTGCGACGCCAAATCCATTTCCGCCTCCAAAGACTCAACAAGTCGGCTGATTTCGCTCTTGGGAATCTTGCGTTTGTCGTAATGACGAACCTGTTTTTTGGCCGCATCTTGACGATGAAGCATTAAATCTTTCACGGCTTTTACAATCGTTTCCGGCGTAATGCCATGCTTAGTATTGTACTCACGCTGAATCGTACGACGACGGTCGGTTTCATCAATCGCCTGTTTCATGGCATCCGTAATTTTATCGCCATACATGATCACCCGACCATTCACATTGCGCGCTGCACGACCAATGGTTTGAATGAGCGCCGTAGCAGACCGCAAAAATCCTTGTTTATCCGCATCCAAAATTCCAATCAATGAAACCTCGGGCAAGTCGAGTCCCTCACGCAGCAAGTTGATTCCCACCAACACATCAAATTTTCCCAATCGAAAATCGCGCAAAATTTCCACACGCTCGAGCGTATCCACATCCGAGTGCAAATAGCGAACCGCAATGCCTTTTTCCGTCAAAAAATCGGTCAGCGTTTCTGAGGCCCGTTTGGTCAAAGTCGTGACAAGGGTTCGTTCTTTTTGAACCGTGCGTTTCTTAATTTCCTCGAGTAAATCCGGGACTTGACCCTCGGTCGGACGCACTTCAATTTCGGGATCCAACAAACCGGTCGGACGAATGACTTGTTCGGCAATCGATTCTTTTGGCGTGTGCTCGTACTCGTATTTGGACGGCGTGGCGGAAACAAAAATCACCTGCTTCATATAATTTTCAAACTCCTCAAACTTGAGCGGTCGATTGTCGTGCGCAGACGGGAGACGAAATCCATACTCCACCAAGGTCTGTTTGCGACTGAAATTCCCGTTGTACATGGCCCCGATTTGGGGAACCGTCATGTGCGATTCATCAATCACCATCAAAAAATCATCCGGAAAATAATCGAGTAATGTGGCGGACGGCTGGCCGGGCTTAAGGTCATTCAAATAGCGCGTGTAATTTTCAACACCCGGGCAATACCCGGTTTCGATCAAAATTTCGAGATCGTATTCGGTCTTGGTGCGCAGGCGTTGCGCCTCAATCATGCGCCCGCTTTTTTGCAATTCCTCCACGCGAACCTCAAGGTCTGCGCGAATTTGCTGAACCGATTTCTCAATACGCTCCTTGGTTGTGATGGCGTGTTTGGCCGGAAAAAGTCGAATGGATTCCATTTCATGTTGAAGCTCCCCGGTGAACGCGTCCACCTCGGAAATTCGCTCAATTTCATCTCCAAAAAACTCCAACCGATACGCAAAATCCTGGCCCGGCGGCAAAATCTCCACCGTATCGCCAAGCACGTGAAACATGCCGGGTTTAAAATCCATAGCCGCGCGCGTGTACAACAAATCCGTGAGCCGACGAAGCAAACGGTCGCGCGGAATGCTGTCCCCGGCCTTAATTTCAATACTGAGATCCAGGTATTCGCTCGGAGAACCGAGGCCGTAAATACAAGAAACCGAAGCCACAATAATCACATCGCGCCGCGTGAGAAGATGCATGGTTGCCGCATGACGAAACTTATCGATTTCCTCATTGATGGCCGCGTCTTTTTCAATGTACGTATCTGTGTGTGGGTTGTACGCCTCAGGCTGATAATAGTCGTAATACGAAACAAAATAATGCACGGAATTGTTCGGAAAAAATTCCCGAAACTCAGAGCAAAGTTGAGCGGCAAGGGTTTTATTGTGCGCGATCACGATGGTGGGACGCTGAACCTCGGCAATGACTTTCGCGATGGTCATGGTGTTATGCACATACATTCCGCCAAATCCGGCCAAAAAAGTCTCATTGTCTTCCACTGAAAAATCATAAACGTATTTTTCTTTGGAAAGATATTTTTTAGAAAATTCAACCGGCGTCCAATACGATTTTGTTAAAAGTTTTAAGCTCAAAATATCCTCGGATTCCCCATGGGGCCATTGTTCTAAAAATCGTCTCAAAGCCTGTTGTGAAATCTGCCGTTTCCCTTGCTCAATCATACCTATTGCAGCACGTCCCAATCCCGCATAACAAGCCATTTGCCGCTGGAATAAGCTATATTTTTCGCGAAGGCGTTTCAAAAAGACACCTGCACCGGGAGCCAAATCCACATTGGTATTCTCGCAAGAAACCCTCTTTAAAAGACGCTCCAATTTGCAAGTTTTTCGCCCCAAAGAAAATCCAATATTTTCAGAAAAACATTTAAGCGAAGACTGTCCGGAAATTGTGATTTGATAATACCAATTCCCCGGATTCGTTGAATTGGTGGCACGTTGCCAACGTTTTTTCAACCGACCCCAAATGCCAAATCGATTCAACGCATACAAAAGTTGTGAAGCCAATTTCTCACTCGCCGTCGTACATTTCACGTCATTTTTATCCACCCATCCGTCTCCGGTAAAATACATATTCAACAACAAGCCCAACTGTTCCAACGAAAGTTCCGTCCAAAAATCCGGCAATTGTTTTTTAAAAGCACCATGACCGGCAATCGTCCTAAAAAATACAGCGAAAGTCTTATCATTCACATAAAAATCTCCATCTGTTTTTCTCCGGCCATAAGAAAACTTCATTCGATCTAAAATCCCTGAAATTTGCCGAACCAATTCTTCTTCACGAACCGACAAACAAACACTACGAGACGTTGTGCATCCTTCAGCGATGAATAAACCAAGCAATTTCAAAAAATCCGACGTAACGGGAAGATCCAAAAGGAATGAAGTGGGCGAATGCAAAGAACCAAGAACTCCGTGACCATTCCTCCCTCCCATAAAACGGGAATATGCGGCCGCAGACAATCGTTCTCTTCCGGAATTCACAGCGCTAAATTTCTCAGCTCGCGGACGCAACAAAGCTCCATGTAAATTTCTTCTCGCGGCATTTTCCCCAACTGCCAAAACCATTTCTTTTAAATCTTGTTGCGCTTCCACAAAAAGATCCTCACGTTCCAAATAACGCAACAAATCTATTGTTTTTAAATCTTTTTGAGGAGCCAAAGACTCCAGGCAACGAGGCAAAGGAATACAATCATTTTTCGTAAGCGCTTCGGTGCGAGTTAACACCAATTGCCCCTTACGCAAAACCCAAAAATTATGATCTCCTGTTACTTGAACTTTTCTCCCGCATCGAGTTTCAACTTCATACAAATAAGCAGGTGAAAGATGACGTTGATAAGCGGTGATACGCTTAATTTCAGACTGTCCGGTATTTGGATTGATGCTAGCTGCATAAAGGAGTTCCGGACAAAAAGTATCAAAAGCAATTTCAACATCATCTCGATCTCGAACAACATGTTTGGATTGATGAATCATATGATCCACGACTTCCCCGATGGAAGACTCAAAAGATTCGTATTGGCCTTGTCGTAAACGATAAAGCCAAACATTGGAATCCGCGACAAGGCTTTTTCCTGTTCCCGTGGCTCCCAATAACGTCTGATGGCGCTGGCCTTTTTTAAGTCCATCCACAAGTTGAGCAATGGCACGCGGTTGATCCCCTTTTGGAGTAAAATCGGAAACAAATTGAAAAAGTTGCTCCGGTTTATCACTGCTTTGAACGCCATGCATAGAAGCTTCGCGGGTCGTTGAGACTTCCTCGCCGAGAATCTTCTTATCATTCTGAGTCTGTTGTTTTTTCTTAGGGGGCATAATTTTTCAAAGACATATTAAAAAACTCACGTAAAAGGAAGTATAACGTGGAATAAATAAAAAATTAAGAGAGAATTTTAAAAACCCACTTAAAAATTACATCTTAAAATTATATTCGGAATACTATTCCTTCCTAAAGCCTGAATTAATGAATCCCTTTGCTGACGCGAATTATTTGCAAAAGATCTATCATTAATTAATCCCAATTCTTGAGCCCGTAGATAAGCACGGGAAACAACTCCCTTATAATGCCTAAGGGGATCCGGACTAGACACAATAAATTGATTTGTGGGAGCAGGAGGCACGGGTTCATTAAGAATCGTAACCACAGCGGCAATTCTCTCTAAACGAGGAGAGGTCCTAGTCAAAGACTCTGGCTCTAAAGAAGTGGAAGAAGCACTGGTTAATCGCGACGAAGGCGCCGCTACAGGCGCTGGCGGGGTCGGTCTCGGAGCCGGTTGTGTAGGCGCTGGCGCTGGCGGGGTCGGTCTCGGAGCCGGTTGTGTAGGCGCTGGCGCTGGCGGGGTCGGTCTCGGAGCCGG